>Ga0193726_1000021_pt1 | contig 468610 bp, 409 predicted proteins | sample H2c1metaG_FD_144928 | JGI IMG/M metagenome (GOLD analysis project Ga0193726, IMG submission 144928) | Soil microbial communities from a riparian zone of the East river system, Colorado, United States - H2c1 | ecosystem: Environmental > Terrestrial > Soil > Riparian zone | place: USA: East... | reverse complement strand
CGCGTCTTCAATATCACTCTTGCCGACCTCGCAGCAACGCCCTTCGCCTTCGCTGGTCTCTGGGACTACTGGAAGCAGCCCGACGGCAGATACCTCGAATCGTTTGCCATTGTCACTACCGAGCCCATGAGCTCGTCAGTACCATTCACGACCGCCTTGCACTGATTCTCAAACCGCGGGACTACGACCGCTGGCTTACCTCCGACGACAAAGAGGATTCGCGCCTTCCACTGGATCTCCTTTATCCGCTCGACTCTGACGAGATGAAGATGGTCCCGGCCAACCCCGCCGTGGGAAAGTGGCGCAACAATGGATCCGAGATGCTCATCAACGCATATATGAATTGATCACTTCTTGCTCGTCAGAGATGGGCAAGGAGGGCGATGCCCAGCTCCCTATCCCATACGTAAATCGATCATCATATCGATGGCACTCGTGGTGGCTTACTTCATCCTTGAGTACCTCATTTATGGATTTTTCGACGTCCTTCTTGCAATTGAGAGAAGCTACTTCTCGTGGAAAGGGGGAACCGTCGCAGCCTTTGCCGAAAAATAAGGTTCCGCGGGATCGTTTCGCAAAGCCTTCAGCCCGGCGATCACGCTTTCCGCATTCATTGTGGCTCCCGTAGCGGTCGTATGGGTGTGCGGGTCGCCAAATAGCGGTTCCACCGCTGACTCACCCAGTGCGTCATATTTCTCGGCTGTAATTTCATTCAGGTCAATGTAGCCCACATGCTCTTTCGCTGCCACTGCCTGCGTCCAGCCACGATAAGACTCGGTCTGACGAGTAATGTTGCCGTTGACCCATATTTTGCGAGGCACGAGAGAGCACAGGATCGGTGTCGCTCCTTTCGCGCGCACGTCGTGGACATACTGCTCCAGGTACCAGCCAAAGGTGTGTACGGTTTCGTGTCGCTTCCGTACGGGGTTCTCGATGTCGCGCGTCTCATCGCCAGTTCCAGGCAATGAACCTCGCGCCCGGTCCACGTCATCCAGGGGGCCGGAGTCGTTGTGGCCGAATTGGATAAGCACGATGTCTCCAGGCCGGACTAACTTCAGGGTCTCATTCCAGTGGCCCTCAGTTATGTATGTGCGCGAGCTGCGTCCTCCTATGGCACGATTCACCACATTGATCCGGGTGGTATCGAAGTACTCTCCAATCGCATCACCCCAACCCATCTGGTTATGTGCGCCATCGCCATTGCCATTGCGTACAGTCGAATCCCCAACCAGGATCAGATCGGGAAGTTGCGGGTTTTTCGGCGAAGGCAGATGCATCTTTGCATACACGCTCGGATCCGTGTTCGCGACCGTATCGGGTGCCATGGCGGAGTGTTGGTTCGCACTGGGATGCGTTGCTGCAAATCGTTTTAGTTCGGCGCCCGCCAGCAAAAAGCCGCCGATTCCATACGTAAAGCTGGAACCTGGCAAAAAATATGCCGGCTCCGCACCTGTCTGCTGGATATCACCAAGCCTGCCATCGTTATAGACATGCTGCAGCAGACCCTCCCAGCCTTTTGTAATTACCGGCGTGTACGTTTTGGCGTCCAGAACTCCTTCGTTGATGCCCCAGGTGATCGCAAATACCATGAGCGCAGAGCCTGAGATTTCAGGCGCGGGAAAGTGCTCCGGGTCTAGCAGGCTGGCGTGCCAAAGCCCCGTCACTGGGTCCTGCAGTTGCGCCACGCGCGCGGCCATCTCGCGCAGTTGTTGTTGATAGAACGTGCGTCGCGGATCATCCTTCGGTAAATACGGAACTGTTCTCGCGATGCCTGCCATCACCCAGCCTTCTCCACGCGACCAGAAGATCTTCTTTCCATTCGGTCCGCGCTTCGGAATGAACGTCGCGTCTCGCGCGTACAAGTGTTCTTCGTTGTCGTACAGCAGGTCTGACGTCTTCGCCCATTGCGCGTCCAAGTAATCGATGTACTTGTGATCGTGTGTCGCCGCATACATCTTTGCCCACGTAGGGGGTGCCATGAACAATGCATCGCACCACCACCATGGAATCTTTGCCGTGTCCTTTGACAATGTCTGAAGATCAATCACCGATGCCATCTCTGCACGTGTAGGTGCGATCCATTCCGGGTGCTTCTCCTTTGCCAGCAGATAAAGCTCAAGATAGGTCTGCGCTACGCTCAGGTCATTTGCGTTCGGCTGATGGTTGCGCTCTTCCCAGTTGAACTTTTCGCTCATGGCCTTCATGGCATTGAGATACTTTGGATCACCAGTCGCAGCCGATGCTGCGATGAAGCCGGAATACAGCACGCTCCACGTCCAGATACGGTCGAAGTAGGGCTGTGATTGCTCCAGCTGCCAGTCGGCCACCTCGCGGATCGCCATGTCCACCGCCGCTGAGGTTAGAGCGGGCGAGAGGTCCGTTGCGATCGGTCCGGGGTCTACCGGCGCGCTTCCGAAATGCCTTGAAATATCTTTGGCGATGCCGGGCTGCATCTCCGCCGTTGGCAATGGGCCTGTCTGCGCTGCGATTGTGCTTCCAGCAGTTCCAGCCACACTCGCTGCAAGCATCCACGCGCAAATGATCTTCATCTCACTAATCCTCAAACCCATGGGGTGCTTTCTTGTTCGGGTCACTTGGCTTGCCTGTCTTTGGCAGGCCCGTGACATTTACATCTTCGGTAAGCGCAACCGAAGACTGGTCTGCAACCTTCAATACAACATCGCGAAACGCCCAGTCTTTCGCTGAGCTGATATGGCCCGCCATGGCGGTCTCAATGTCCAGATGGTCCAGCGTGAAGCGTTCCAGTGGGGCCGCTGGATACCCATTCACGTCGAACGCGATCTTGGCACCTGTGGCCTTGATGTTCCAGATATGCACGTTGTGAAAGTGTGCAATGCCTTTGTCTTCGGGTACCGGCGTCGCCAGGGTTGCATAGTACGGGGGAACATCTGTTAGACCTGCGGGGATCCTGGCGTAGCTATAGCTCGGATTCCAGTTCATCGTCATGCGCAGAACGGTGGGCGTGTTTTCCATCACAATGTCGTGAATCCGGATGTTCTCGCCGAATCCTCCGCGCGTGTGCGCCGACTTGAACAAAATGCCCGATGGGACACCCTGTAGTGTGTGCAGGTTATACACCTCAATGTTGCGGAAGCCGCCGGAGGTCTCACTGCCGAAGGTTACGCCTGCTGCGGCTGTGCGAATGATGGAGTCCCGGATGACCACGTCTTCCGTTGGCCGGTTTACACGAAGGCCGTCCGCATCGCGTCCCGCCTTCAGGCAGAGCGCGTCGTCGTTGTTCTCAATATCGGCATGCGCCACAACAATCCTTCGCGAAGAATCGATGTCGACACCGTCTGTGCTCGGTCCATGGCCTTCCCTCGCTGTCTTTATCGTCACGCCGTCTACGAGAATATTGGCACGGATAGTTACGCCATCGACCGTGACATCGTGCGAGTAGCAGATATGCAGCGTCCAGAAGCCTGGGCGCTTGAGCAGGAGTCCGCCACCTACTCTTACACTGCTTGAATCGAACACCTGGATAAGCCGCGGACGCTTGGTATCGTAGTCCGAAGCCCAACGCAGGCCCTTGGGTTCCTGAATCTTACGCAGCGCCCAATAGCTATCCCAGAATACCTTGCCATTGCCGTCGATCGTGCCTTGTCCGCTGATAGCGGCATGCGTCTGCTTGTAGATATTGATAAGCGCTGCTGGCCAAGTCATCTCAATGCCTGCAACACGCATCGGCATCTCCGGGTAGTCCTTGAGGTCTTGCGAACCGAGTAGAGTCACGCCTCTGCCGACTTCCAGGATTACATTGCTCTTCACAAATAACGAACCCGTCAGATATGTGCCCGCAGGAAACGTTACCGTGCCGCCTCGCTTCGCTGCCGCATCGATTGTGGCTTGAATTGCCTTGGTCGCCATGGTCGTGCCATCGCCCTTTGCGCCATACTGCGCAACGGAAAACGTGGACGCTTGCAAACTATGTGCCGCCAGCCAGCATGCGACTCCGAGAACCATGGTGCGGAGCATAAACCTCATTTGCTCGGCTCCGTGGAAACGATATGAATGGTTCCCAGGATGCCTGATGGAATCGGCTTCACTTTATCGAGATCCTGCATCTGGAATCGGTCACCATACTTTGCCTTCAGTGGAGAATAATCATGCGGCGGCTTTGCAGACCAGGCATTCAACGCGGTGTTGAATACGTGGATTTCAATGCTGTTCCGCCCGGGCTTTAAGAGGCCCGTTACATCAAGACGGTAAGGCGGATGCCAGAGAGATCCCGCCGCCTTGCCATTGATCTTCACCAACGCCGCTTCCCGAATTGGAGGATCGAAATAGGCACGCATGCCCGGACCAGTGCGCGTCACCAGGGGATTCGTCCGGTCGCCCGCCGCGGCAATCGCATGCTCCGGCATCTGACCGGCGGGGTCTCCGGGCACGGGGGAGCCGCCATTCACTTCCAGAAACATGGCGCCTCCAGGGTTACTGGATAGAGTGAAGTCGCGCGAGTAGACCACCTCTCCCGAATAGTGCAGGGTGATCGTATCAGCAGTCCAGTCCGCAAGCTTTTCCTCTGCGACAGACTTTCCGTTTCCCGTGAAGGTCACATTCCAGCCTTCGCTCAGATCGGCTCGCTCCACCGACGCCAGGTCACCAACAGCAAAATCTGTTTGACGTATAGCCTGCGTCTGGTCGTGCTGCTCTGCCGCCCCGAACAAGAACACGCGCGACTCATATGGGGCCAAATGAAGCCTGACGGATGCAGCGTTGATCGGCGAATCGATTCCAGAGTCTGGATCAATTGCCTCTCCACTCAGATAGTGCGTTGCAAACCTCACGGTTGCCGCGACAGGTTGATTGCTCGTGTTCACGACGAAGTACACATCTCCATCGCGAAGCTTCCGGCGAATGAAGCCAAGTTTGTTGCGTGTGCCGTTATCCGCAGAATCCACATGGAAGTCAGGTTGAACCGCCAAGGGCAACGCTTTTGAGAGATCTACTGGATCGGCCACAAAGGTATGGCTGGTTTTGCGAAATAGCTTCGCCGAGAGCGCGCTCAGCTCAGCTGCACCGTTCCCCTCCTCATCCACGGAGGGCGCACGGCCAACGGCAATCACTTTGCCCCCTGGGCCTGAAACTCTGCAATCTTCTTCAGCGTTGCGAGGGGAATTCGATCCGTGGGTAGGAGCAGCGCCACTTGGTTCGCTGGCTCTCCTTGGCGTAGCAGCCAGCTCATGCGTGCAATATACGTAGTCACGGAGGGCATTACCGGATGCCACGGATTATGATCGTTGAATACAGCCGCAGCATAAAGCGACCATCCAGGTTCGCCTATCTGGGGTGGCGAGTATGGCCAGCCATGGAAGATCAACTGGTTTTCGCCCATGATGAAGTCGATGTCCGCCTCCGCCTTCATGTCCAGCGGCGTGGCTCGAAACACGGGAGAATGCAGCCATGTGTACGTCTCGCCCGACGTCACGTTGTTTCCAAACAGATGGTTGGCGCTGGTAGCCCACCGCAGCGTTGAAAACGCTCGCCATTGGGGGCCTTCGCCTTCGGGCAAACTTACGAGCCTTTGGCTGGCAAGAGAAACTGCTGGTTCGCCGTACGTCTGCGAGCGGAAACGTGTCCCGTGTGTCTTCGCCCACTCGTTGATCTGTGTAAGGTAGTTCTCGTCCACCAGTTCAGTAAGCGTGCGACCGTAATCGTGACGGACCTTCTGGGCCGCTGCTGTGCCACCTGACACTAGCTCGGGAAGATGTGGAATCAGATCGTAGCCGCGCCGCTTGCGAAACTCAGCGGGAAGAGTAGGCGTCCAGTCTGCTCCATACGCTTCGAAAGAATCTGAAAAGATCGCATATGGCGGCGTCGCTTCAAAGGCGTTCATCAGCGGTTCACCAACCTTCTTCAGATGGTTCGCAACTGCTTCGTGGCTGTATGGATCCAGAACATAGCCCTCGGCACCCACGGCTGCGCGCTTCACTTGCTGGCGCGTGTGACTGGCGATAAAGAAGACTGCAACTTCCTTTTCAGGCGAATGCGAGATCGTTACTTCCTTCACATCAGTATCGGTTGGAAGCAATAGCGGAGTGGCGGAGGCCGCTGCCCAGTGGTTTGGGGCTCCCTGTACAATCGATGCCGAAATAAAACTCTCCCCAGCAGCCAGCGTGGGCAGCGCTATGAAGTTCGCATTTGCAGGCACCGGAAGCTCCACGATCCGCAGGCGCGCCGCGGCGTCTTCCAGTGATGTAGCCGGCCCTCCATATGGCCATCCGCTGCACAACGTTACATCGATTCTTAGACCCAGCCTTCGGGCTTCTGCCTGCGCATAATTTACTGCGTCCAGCATCTCCGGCGACAGGAAGGGGAGATTCCTGATTCCGCGGGTAGGGTCATCAAGCTCCTGTGGGTAGACAAATGCAAGCTCGACCCCGCCGATTCCGTCAGCTTGCATCTGCTGCAGCTCACGCAAGATCTCCGGCTTGGTCACGGCTACTCCAAACCACCACCAGCGCACCATCGGACGAGCATCCGCTGGGGGATGGAGCAAGCCCTTTTGCAATGCCATCATTGTGTCGTCATGCATTGCCTGGGCCGTGCATGACGGCGTTGAGGTGCAGATGCTCACGAGAGCAAGAGCCAAGAGCTGGTTACGAAAACGATGGAGCATCTCTAATTACTCGTGGGCACCGAAGGAGGAACCTTTGACTTGGGGTGGGTAACGTCGAGCGGCGCAGCAGGCATTGGCCCGAACTCTGAGTCCGCGGTGACTTTAGTTCTGTGTTCCGGATCGGCCTCATAGCCAGGCGTAGCCGCATCCAGAATTGCGCTTGTGCTGCCAATCAGCGTTGGCGTCTTTCCGCTGCTCAACATCTCGAAAATAACCACGTCGTTGCGGCCCTTTCTAAGCCATGGAGCTGGCACATACAGCGTCTGCTGCGGCCCGATATTCCAGAAACGTCCCAGAGCATGTCCGTTGATCCAGATCAGTCCTTTGCCCAGCGAACTGACATTTAGAAAGGTATCTCCGGTCTGCTCTAGATCGAAGCTTCCAAAGCTAAAGTGCGGCCCTTCCATCACTTGATGCTGTACCTGTTCCGCGTTTCCCTTCGTTGCGTTTTCTGGCGCACCCATCGGCAGCGAGAAGATATCCCAGGTCACCAAATTTTTGTCTCCCAGCAGGGCACCTCGAATGCCCTTGCGTTCGTCGCGCATTGCCTTGGTGGAGTTCAATCGACCGGTATTCTCAACAAGAATGTCGAGCTGCGCCGGGCCCGAGGTGTTCAGGGTCAGCGAATCTTGATGGTAGTGCCGGTCGAGCGACCCCACTAGCTTGCCATCCACGTACACCGTCGCGAAGTCGTAGAGATGATCCAGCTTCAGCGTCTCGCCGTGGACTGCAGACTCCAATTGTTTGCGGTAAAGGATGTAACCATAGCTCTGGTCCACCTGTTCCATTGTAAGTGGCAATTCGCTGTGCACTGGCTGGGGCAGAAGGTTCCAGAGCGAAGCGGAGCTGGACAGCGCAAACTTTGGAACCGCGATGACCGGAGCCAAGGCCGGCACTGGCAACGGATGCTGGCCCGTATACTTCAAAATCACATCCCGGTATGCAAAGAACTTTGGCGTGGGATGGCCTGCTTCATCGATTGGAGCATCGTAGTCGTAGCTGGTTACATTCCCGCGATAGCTTCCTGTGCTCTGGCTCGCCCCGGCCATCATTCCGAAGCTCGTCCCACCCTGGACCATGTAAATGTTCACGGATCCGTGATGGCTGAAGATATAATCCAGATCCTCAAGCTGCCGTGCGATCGGTCGCGTCTCGTGTGGATGTCCCCAAAGATCAAACCAACCTGGCCAATATTCGGTAGCAAACAAAGGTTGGCCTGGACGGCTTTTCGCTAGCGCCTCCAGCCCATGTTGGGCCTTTCCGGTGCCGAAGTTTACCCCGGAGTAGACACCTTCGATCTCACCTTGCGCCAGAGATTTGGACGGATCCACCGTATAGAGCAGGGAGCGATTGAATCCTGCCTCGACGAAGATGTCCTTCATGTGCTGCATGTACGCGTGATCGTTGGAGAAGTTGCCGTATTCGTTCTCAACTTGTGTCGCGAGGATCGGTCCACCGTTTTCTACCTGCAGACTCGCCACCTCCCTGCCTAGACGCTTGATCCAGCGCGCGGCCGGTACCATGAATGCCGGATCGTTCGATCGCAAGGCTGTAACCATCTTCGGGTTCTTCAGCAGCCAAGCCGGAAACCCGCCGAATTCCCACTCTGCACAGCTATATGGACCCACGCGCAACAGGACGTACAGATGTTCTTCCTGCGCCAACTTGAGAAATGCCACCAGATCATTATTACCGGTGAAGTCATACACGCCCGGCCGCGGCTCATGGACGTTCCAGAACACATACGTGGCGAGCGTATTCAGACCCATTGCCTTCGCCATCTCCATTCGAGCCCGCCAGTATTCGCGTGGCATCCGGGCGTAGTGCATCTCGCCGGAGATTATCTGGAAGGGTTTGCCTTTCAGCTCAAAGTGATCGCCCGCCACAACAAACGAGTTCCTGCGTCCCTCGGCATGGATTACTCGCGATGCGCAGAGAGACAGCATGCAACATATTCGGAGAAGCGGCCACGCAGACGTGCGAAAACGTCTCCTCCGTTGAATCTGGTTCTTAAACTCGGAGCACATAGGTATCCTGCACACCCTACCCTGCTGTCACAGTTAATGTCAATAGAAGAACTATTTCACAGCAGCAGACGAGAAGGGTTAGGATGACTCTTGCTCGAGGTTTCCTATGCCGCCCTTCGCCTATCTCCCGCCGTATCGTGCATTGTTCCGCGTGTTGTCTGCATGCCCGGCCTTACTGATGGCTATATCGTGTTTCAGAGTCTCGGCGCAGGTTCCACAAACGTTCTCGTGTTCACACGCCAAGCAGACTACTCATCTGTCTGCTGCTTCTATATATAGCGATAAGGTCTCTGACAGCCAACCAGCCTTTGGTTTCGATCTTGCAACCGTTCCTACCAGATTCAACGGCAATAGTTGCAGCGCAGCCAAGCCTTTCTTTTTTTCGATCGCGCTGCGCGATGGCAACTATCGGGTTACGTTGCAGATGGGTGGACCCGAGGAGTCGGTGAATACTGTGCGCGCCGAGTCGAGGCGGCTCATGGTGTATCAGGAACGCGTCGCCGCCGGTGCCATTGAAAGCATCGTCTTCGATGTGAACGTGCGGACGCCGACAATTACAAACGCTACGCCTGCGAACAACGGCGAGCCGCTGACCGTACATCTCAAACCGCGCGAAGTCGGGGCGCCGGACTGGGATTCCAAACTTACGCTCGAATTCAACGGCTCAAATCCGAGCGTTCGATCTATCGAAATTCGCCCGGTGACTCAACGCCCCACTGTATATCTGGCAGGTGACTCCACCGTGGTAGATCAGGACAAAGAGCCATGGGCTGCCTGGGGGCAGATGCTCCCAAACTTCTTTGGCCCGGACATCGCAATTGCCAATGAAGCTGAGTCCGGTGAAACCATCAAGAGTTTTGAGAGTGAACGCCGGTTCGCAAAGATTTTCTCCACGCTCCGGGCTGGTGATTTCCTACTGATTCAGTTTGCGCACAATGATCAGAAACCAGGCAACGGTTTCGTCCCGATTCCCGAGTATAAGAATCTGATGCGCAAGTACGTTGCAGCTGCGAGGACCGCAGGCGCAACGCCAATCCTCGTCACCTCAATGAATCGCCGAACTTTCGCTCCTGACGGCCACATCACTCAAACGCTCGGAGAATATCCTCAGGCCACGAGAGATGTCGCTGTGGAGCAGAACGTCGCATTGCTCGACCTGAACACTATGAGCAAGACGCTTTACGAGGCCCTTGGCGAGGAAGGCGCGCTCCACGCCTTCGTGCACTATGCGGCTAATACCTTTCCCGACCAAACGGAGGAGTTGAAGGACGATACTCACTTCAACAGCTACGGTGCGCTCGAACTTACCAAGTGTGTTGTGCAGAGTATTCGCGATCAACAGCTACCCCTCGCACGCTTTCTTAAGCCCAACCTGCCAGTCTTCGATCCTGCGCATCCGGGTGACTTTACTGAATTCCACTTGCCGCCGAGTCCCATGGTTTCAACTACAACACCCTATGGCCACTAACAGCGCATTTACTTCCGACACGTTCTGACCGCAGGCTTCGTTGTCGCGGCTTCCACCAAACGATGTACCTACACAAACTTCGATAGACGATCCCGACAGCAACAGGATCGTCTTCTCTCAGGTAATGAATCATTGGGCTTTAGAGACTCCTACACCGAATACATATGTCGGACCGAACATGTTGGAGCGGAAGATAACCATCTTGCTATCTGGAGTGAAGCTGACGTTGGGTTCCAGGGTGTAGTTGTGTTTGGACATGTTTACCAACTTTTCGGCATGGAAGACACCAGCGTTCACGAAAGCAGAGTTCTTCTCGCCGATGTTGTTGATAACTTCCGGGTGGAAGAGATATATCCATTCGCCATCAGGGGCATGTGCTACCTGGCCCGGGTCACCGCCATCACCGGTAAAGAGCGTGCGGTCGCGGTTCACATTGAAGTGAATCGACCACTCGTTTCGTTGCATGTGGAACCAGGTACGCGATCCAGAGGTTAGGTCGAGCGTGGCAAGCCAGAAGTCCTGCCCTTTAGGAGTCTGTAAGTCGTAGTAGACATGATCACCGTCGCTCCAGCCCCAGAATTCATGCCCAGCGATCTCCATCGCCATGGTCCGCCTGTGCATGAGCTGGTTGTGTGTGCCATCGGCATGGATTGTCCAAATCCTGTCGACATCCTGCCAGGGACCCTCGTGGCAATACATAAGTAGCTGCGGATCGGTGGGAGAGAAGAGAAGATGGTTGATCCAGTCGGTGGAGTGGACCAACGGTGTGATCTTCGCAGAGCCTGTGAGGTCGAGCGTGAAAAGGACAAGGGGGATACGCGCGGCTAAGCGGCGAACCATCATCTCGCCCTTGTTGGCGGGCTGGTCCATGGGGCTGGTTTGAGTTGTAGCGCTGTGGTCTGTTCCGGCGTACTCGGCTTGAGGGTTTGCCTGTTCCTCGTAGGTGCCTGCAGCCAGTGTCTCGTCGGCATTGACGGTAACCAGGCCGTACCCTGAAGGGATCTTGGCCAGCATCTTAGTTACGCCGGTGTCCACGTTCGTGCCGTAGATAGCCTGTGGCTGACGCGTACGTTCTCGCTGGCTTGCACCGTGAGGTAGTTCAGGAAGACCTTCTTGCGTCTTGGTATAGAAGACCGTGGGTGTTTTATGACCGACAACCAAGGCATGCACGTGGCCCTGAACTACTGAACGTGTCTTGAGCGTACGAAGGTCTATTACCGAGATACCGTTCGGGGTGGTGTAGACCATCTCATTGCCGTCCGGCGTGTATCCGTTGACGTTGAAGTAGAGGCTGCCGGACCCAGGCTCATCGGTGAGACGGATGACGCGGTGTCCTGTGTCCGGATCGATCCACGACTTAGGTGGGTGTGCGATCTCCTCTGCGGTCGGCCGCTTGTCGGATGCACGGGTATCGCGAGGAGAATCGCGATATTGGGCCAGCACAGTAAGACAGAGCGAATGAAAGATTCCGGCTACGAAGCACATCTGTATGGATGAGCGTATAAAGCACCTCGAAGGATTTTTTTGCGAAGACGGAGATGGCCTCAAGCGGAAGATCCGCTTGAGGCCGTTAGGGTGGCTAATTAGAAGATGAGGTGACCAGCCAGCTGCCAGTCGCGGTTGCCCGACACGCTGGAAGCGCGGCCGAAGGCAGACGTTGTAGCACTGTTTGAGCTGGCGTATGAAGTATTACCTACGGCTGAGCTCGGAGCGGACAAGGACGTTCCGATACCACCAAAGGTATGTTTGTGGGTTACATTCAGGCAGTCTGCTTCGAATTGGAACTTGACACGTTCCTTAGTGATCGGGAAGTCGCGCTTCAGGCCCAAATCTAGATTGTAGGAACTTGGCGCGACAAGCATATATGGAGATGTTCGAGGTGAATTTCCAATCGCTCCAATGCACCCACTAGTGGAGCATTGGGCTGCTGTTCCGTATGTGGAAGCGGTCATGAACGCGTTGGGGTCAATCTTCTGCTGTCCTCCCGGATTGGCGCCAGTGGCGCCCACATTCCAGCTACCGCCAATGCGCGCTTTCTTCGAAAGATAACCCGAGAAGTTCGGGTTGAGGTCGGGCATGCATTGTCCCGCGATGGTTTGGCAACTGGCTGAAGTGATGGCCAGTGGCGTTCCGGAACGGTAGGTAAAGATGCCAGAAAGACGCCACCCGCCCGCAAACGAACGCACAAGCAAGTTATCGGCTCCGATCTTGTTCCTGCCGAACGGAGACTCAGCAGTCCCAAAGATCGAGAGGTTCTCCGGCAGATTGGTGGCGGTATAAGAGTGCTCCACCGAGTCCTGCTTGAAGCTCTGCCCCCCGTCGATAGCACCCCCGGGAATGTCAAAGCCAGAACGGAATGTGCCGTCGTCACCCAGGTTCTTGGAATAGGTGTAGTTGACCTGATAGGTCACACCCTTGAAGGGGCGTTGCTGCAGGCTCAACTGGAAGGAATTGTAAGTTGCGTTGCCGACGTTTTGGCCCCAAGTGTCAGTGATCGTTCCATACTGCGGGAAGGCGACGAGCATCTGCTGAATGGTGACGCCGGTACTGATAGCCCCGGCCGCAACGAACTGCGAGAAGGGGACCTTGATTCCTGGAAGGGCTGCCTGAGCCACGGCGATATTCGCTGCCGTCGCCTGGGCCTGCAGAAGCGGAACCTGCTTGCTTCCACTGGCGACGTAAATATTTCCCAGCGCAGGAAGGTAAGAGGGGTTGAGTTGGTTTACCCAGTAACCACGAGCGTTTGCGCCGCTTGGGGATATGAAGTGGCTCACGCTGCCCGCGTAATTTGCGCTGATAGTGATGTCTCTTGTGATGGCCCTCTCCATGCCTCCGTTAAAGAAGGTAAAGGTTGGAGCTCGACCAGAGATGTAGGGATCTGCATACGAAACGCCGTTGGGAGCGATACGGGTGCTGCCGCTGACGTAATTGCCGGTGTTAAGCTCGGTTCCGGCGATACTCGGACCGGGAGGAGTGGGAAGCACATAGCCAGGGCCGCCGAACTGGGTGTTGCCGAGACCAGCCCCTGTAAAGGTCGTACTATTGTTGAGCCAGTAGTTGGGATTAATCGAATTACCATTGATCGCTGTAGGCGCTGCTGAAGCAGAGTATCCAGTGGCTCCGGTACCGTTGAAGGAACCCGTGCGACCACCGACACCACCAGCGTGAGAGTAGGAGATACCAAATCCGGCTCGAACCACTGTCTTGTCATCGATCGAGTAGGCCATGCCAAGGCGCGGACCCCAATTTTTCCAGTAGGTATGTACTGGCGTGCGGCAATTACAACTAATCCCTTCCCCATGGTTCCCGGCAAACTGAAGGACGCCGAGATTCCCGGTAAGAGGATTCGTCAGGTTCGGATTGAGAAAGCTCCAGCGGTCATGCGCTTCCTGGTAGGGTGGCAGGTAATCCCAGCGCAGTCCAAGGTTGAGCGTTAGCTTGGGTGTGACCTTCCAGTCGTCTTCCACATACGGCGCGAAAGGACGGTAACGTCCAGCGGTTTCACCAAAGGACTGGATGGTTGTGCCGCCTCCGGTTACACCACCAAGCAGATAGGTGGCGTAGTCGTAGCCTGTTCCAGTGAGAACGGTCGAAGAAGTCGCAATTCCGGCTGTGGGGTTGTTGTTATAGCTCTGAGTGAATGGAGTGGAATACCCATTGGCAGCCGCAGCGTTCGCCTGCAGAAACTGGAGTTGAAAACCCGCCGTAATCGAATGCTGGCCTTTAACTATCAGCAGATTGTCCACGAACGTATACCCGTTCGAAACGGAGGTTTGGGTGGCTCCAGCGGCACCGTTGGCCCACTGCGTAGTTCCGGAATTACTGAATGTTATTGAAGGAAACTCGGTGGACGCCTGACCAGCGGGCAGACCAGTAACCCCGGCCGTAGTTGCTTCATATTGCGTGATGCCCTCAGTCGCATTTGTAATGGGAGGACCGCCGAATTGGAGGAAGTTGAACTTGAACTGGTTTTGAATATTGGGGCGGAGGGTCCAGTCGTGTTCGATGGTGGCCACATTGATGACGACACGCGCTTTGGTAGCACGAGCATAAGGAACCGGAAGCGTTGGGCTTACGGCAAAGGTATACGGCACATTCAAGCGGTTCCCCTTGGTGTTCACAAGAGAAAGCCGTTGTTTGGATGTGAGATCGTAGTCGACCCGCCAAACATAGGACCAATTGTCATAGCCGGAAGGCAGACCTCCCAGGTAATTGTTTGCGAGATTTGAGTTTGTGGGATCTGGCAAATACTTCTGCATGTATTGCGAGATTGGGGAAATCTCGTTCGCGGGAATGATGTTTGCGTTAGCTCCCAGCAAAGCCTCAGGGTGGCCACCGTTGCTGGTGGGAAGCACCGGAGCTCCCGTATAGTCCTGACCATAGGCGTAACGGCATGGAGTGCCGTTGTTAGCAGTACACGCTGCCTGACTAAGGGGATCGTAGAGAATATAACCCGGGCCACCATTCTTTTTGAGCAATTGGCTAAAATCGCCGTTTCGCATCTGAGTTGTGGGCACGGTGAGCAGCCCCGGATTGACACCCTGGCGCCCGTGATAACGGTCATAGGTAAAGGAGAAGAAACCTTTGTGAGCTGTGAAAGGGATTGGGCCGCCAATCGTAGCGGCAAGCTCATTCTGGTTCTCATAGGGCTTCCGGGCGGGGATTGTGTTACCGTTGGCGTCCTTGGCCGTGGCCGCCTTCGCTGTGTAACCCCAGGTGTCGAAGATGGTGTTGCGGAAATACATGCTGGTCGAACCGTGGTATTGCTGCTGCCCGGACTTCACAGTGAAATTCAACATGCCGGCTCCTTGGTATTCGGCCGGAATAGAGCTGGTGAGCACCTGAAACTGGTTGACTGCCTCAATCGGAACCGAGTTGAAGATGACGCGATTGTCACCCTGCTGAGTCGCAATCGTTAGCGGCATACCGTCGAGGTAGAGCTCAGCCGTGTAATTGGATGTTCCGCCGATAATCGGCGCCCGAGCGCCTCCCTGCGATCCAGGCAGTAACGTCGCGAAGGCCGTAGCATCGCGCTGTTGCCCCCCCATTTGGATCGGCAGATTCGTGTAGGTCTCGTTTTCAATGACGCCGCCCAATGAGGCGTTGGTGGTCTCGAGTGCCGGTGGAGCATCGGTCACCGTAACCTCCTGGCTTGTGGAACCGACTTGCAGGGTCACGTTCAAACCGGTTAGCTTCAGCGCGTTGATAGTCAGGTTCTTCTGCACGAACTGGCTGAAACCCGGCGCAGAAACTGTGACGGTATAGGTGCCCTGGGCTATCGGGGAGATGGTGTAGAGTCCAGCCGATGTCGACTTGCGTACGGTGACGACACCTGTCGCTTGATCTGTTGCGCTCACGATGGCCCCAGGAACGATGGAGCCGGATGAGTCCAGCACCGTACCTTGGATGCCCGCCTCTCCTCCCGTCTGAGCGTTTCCATGAAGACAGACCAAAACGCAAAGCAGAACTGCAGATGTCCAGCTGAGATACGAGGCTAGTGAGAAACGAGCCGTACGGTTCCTGCGCGCCCTTGCGGACGAGATATGACGGAAAGACATAAATTTAAACGCTCCAGAAGGGGGTCCCTGACACGAAACAAAACTTTACGGGTCGATCCTGCGAAATGTCAATAGACAAACTGTTTCAAGTTATCGAGATAAGGAACCTTTGCACTCATGGCTATGCTCAGCGCACCGTCATACCTGATCGAATTCACAGTCTCAAAGTGGGATCTGATTTCTTAGAAGAAAAGCCTCGAGAACCCAAGAAACTCCTGACCGAATATTGCTTTTCTGAGAATAGAAACTGCACGAATTCGCTGCTTTTCGGCGAGCGCGGCACGGCCTGCTTGAGAGATGAATCCCGGCCATGCCCAGCTTAGCCGGCGAATAAGGCGACTGCTTCGAAAGTGTTGCGATCCTTCCTCCACCATTGGAGTGATTTGCTTGCTCTGGCAGCGTCCCTTATTCGCCAGATGTCCAGCCACAGAGAGAAATAGTTTGTTGGCGATAACCGTAGTATTCGAGAAGGGCAAGCCATTCAACCCGAGCGAAAACCTGAAGGCTTAACTGACCTCGGCGGCTCAGGTTGCCCATGCATTGGCTGGAAAAGAAATATGACTCCGGTCTTCCTCACACCGAAGCGTTCGTCAGCAAAGTAGCGTCCTTTCGTCCTGCCATTCGGGACAGAGCAGGCTCCATATAGACCACTGCAACACAGGCAACAAAGAGAGTTTCCAGATACATGAGATCTCCGATCCAAAAGAAATGGCTTTCCCGGAATGGAGAAAGCCTCGTTGTGAAGCTGTGTTGAACGATGTTCTAGGCGGCCTTCGCTGCGCGTCGCCTTCTGGCCTGTTTCTCCCATACTTCGGGATCAATCGGGATTGGGACTGTACGCCCCTTTTCGGCGTTGTAGAACGCCCCATGATGGTCGAGGCTGCCGTAGCGAAGGAGCCGGGTAAGCATGGCCAAAGCACTGGCAGCCAGGACGCTGTTGAGGAACGGTTCTTGACGCTCGAGCGCCTCGGCTGCGGAGCAGCTCGGCAGCAGTCCTTCCCCTTGCGAAGCATCCATGATCGAGGGAAAGAGTTCGGTCACGGTTCTCAACCGGATTCGGCTCTGGCGGTTGACGTCGTTCAGAGGCTGGCCCAGGACAAACTGCCCGTTGCTTGCGTTATTTCCCACCCACGGTAAGGATTCGTGTTGGATTGTCACACTGGGCTCGACTTACTTTAGAATGAGGCGCTGTAGTCATAGACCCTCATTCACATGTCTGGAATCCGGGATACGGCGTATCCGCAGATGAAGAGTGCTCCTTCCGCCAGGGAGTTGGCCGATGTATACACGCCGAACTTCCTGGAGTTGGTGTGGGCGGAGAAGCGGACCAGAGAATCAGCGCCGCGCGTCGGTCTTCTGGCATTGCTCAAGACCTTTCAGCGTCTCGGGTACTTCGTATCGCTGCCGGAAGTCCCTCGTCCCATACTCGAACATGTGGCACAGTGCGCTGGCTACGGTTCAATCCCCGAAGATTTGTTCCGTTACGGTGCCAGTTCGGCCCGTCGCCGGCACATGCTCCTGATTCGCGATTACACGGGGGTCAAGGCCTGGGGCGACGAGGCTCAGCAGGCGATGGAGCGCGCGAGCCAGGATGCCGCGCGGACGCTGGAAGATCTCCCCGATATCATCAATGTGGCGCTGGAGCAGTTGGTCCGGCAACGGTTCGAGCTTCCGGCGTTCTCCGCTCTCCATCGGGCCGCGCAGCACGCCCGGGCCGTGGCCAATCGAGAGTATCAATCGCTGGTTTGCGATCGGCTCGATGCGGCGGCGCGAGAACGACTGACTATCATGCTGACCCGGGTCGAAGACGAGACCAAGAGTCCGTGGCACCGGCTGAAGAGGGAACCAAAGCAGCCCACGACTCAGAATAACCGCGAGTTTCTCGACCATCTGGCCTGGTTGAAGGAACAGGCAATCGGCGCGGGCATCTTTCGAGGGATTCCAGATGTGAAGCTGAAGCAGTTTGCGGCTGAGGCCCGTTCGCTTGACGTTACATCGATGAACGATTTGACGGAAACAAAGCGTCTTACCCTCGCTGCGACACTTGTATTTGCTCAGATGGGCCGGGCATTGGACGACGTCGGGGACATGTATGTGCGGCTCGTGCAGCGGCTGCACAATCAAGCTCGCACCGCTCTGCTGGAGTATCAAGCCGAGCATGTGGAACGGACGGACAGTCTCGTAGCGACGCTTCATGGCGTGACCCTGGCCTACTGGACCGAGGGTTCAGTGGAGCAGCGGTTATCAGCCATTGGCGAACTCATCGAACCCGACTCCGATCGCATCCTGGAGCAGTGCGAGGCCCATCAGGCGACTGCTGGAAGAAATTATCTCCCCTTTCTCACCCGGTTCTACTCCCATCAGAGAGCGGCCCTCTACAGTTTTCTGGAGAGCGTGGAACTACTCTCAACATCGCCCGACAAAAGCATGACGGACGCTATTGCATATTTGATTGCACACAGGAAAAGCCGTCAGGACCGACTCCCTATTAGGGAGGAGGGAGCCGGCGAGGAAGCCGCTCCGTCTCTCGATCTCTCTTTCGTGGGAGAGCCGTGGTGGCCCCTTGTGGTGCCGGGCACGCCCCAGGGAGAACCAACGCATATCTCTCGGCGCTGGTTCGAGCTGTGCGCGATCACGGAGGTGATGCGCGAATTGAAGTCCGGCGACCTTTGCATCCCCGGCAGCGACCGCTACAGCGATTTCAGAGAGCAGTTCGTGAGCGAAGAGGAGTGCCTTCGGAACCTGGCATCGTATGGGGAGCGCTCCGGCATGCCCACTGAGCCGAAGGCCTTTGTCGCCGCCTTGCAAGGCAAGCTGGAAAAAGCGGCGCGCAAAGCAGATCAAGCATTTCCAGAGAACGAATATCTGCGCATCGAAAAAGGAGAGGCGATCCTGAAGCGTCTCCGGCGCAGCCCAGACCCCGCCGGTCTTCGATCGTTTGAACGGCTCTTGAAAGATCGAATGATTCCGGTCGGCATTCTCGACGTCCTCGCGGACACCGAAGAGTGGCTGAACTGGACAAGGCACTTCGGTCCGATCTCAGGCCATGACAGCAAACTAGCCAATCCCGCCGAGCGGTATCTTGTGACCACCTTCTGCTACGGATTCGACTTCGGTCCGACACAAACGTCGCGATCGATACGTGGCCTCGACCGGAGGCAAGTGGCCTTTGTTAACCAGCGACACGTCACCGAAGACAAACCATCACGACGGTCATCAACGGGTACAACCAGTTCTCGTTGCCGAAGATCTGGATGCTGGGCAAACATGCCTCGGCCGACGGAACCAAATGGGATCTTCACGCCCAGAACCTCATGTCCGAATATCATCTGCGGTACGGCGGTTATGGAGGGATCGGCTACTATCTGGTTTCCGACATCTATATCGCGCTTTTCTCCCGGTTCACCACCTGCGGCTCATGGGAGGGGCACAACATTTTGGACTATCTCGTCGAGAATGATTCGGACGTGCGGCCGGATACAATCCACGCCGACACGCAAGGCCAGAGCGCGGCGATCTTCGGGCTCGCGCACCTGCTCGGCATCCAGCTTCAGCCCCGGATTCGCAACTGGAAAGGACTCAACTTCTATCGCTCCAAGCCCGCACTGCAATACGAACACATCGATCTCCTGTTCTCGAAGACGATCGATTGGAACCTCATCGAGACCATGCTGCCGGAGATGCTGCGGGTCGCGGTATCCATCGGAGCCGGCAGGATCAAGCCCTCGACCATTCTCCGGCGCCTGGCAACTTACTCGCGCAAGAGCAAACTCTATTTCGCCTTCCGGGAGTTGGGTCATGCGGTCCGGACAAGCTTTCTACTCGAATATCTCTCTGATGTTGAGTTGCGGCGGCTGATCCAGTCCGCAACAAATAAGAGCGAACGCTTCAATCAGTTCGTTCAGTGGGTCGCCTTCGGAGGCGGCGCACTGGCCGCCGAAGGCATACGCGACGAGCAGCGCAAGTTCATCAAGTACAACCATTTCGTAGCTAACTTGTTGATCTTTCACAACGTCGTGACCATGAGCAAAGCACTGGAACAGCTCGCGGCAGAAGGACATGCGCTCGATACCGAACTCATCGCGTCTTCCAGTCCATACCAGACCGAACATCTCAATCGCTTCGGGGGCTATGCTCTCAATCGAGACCGGGTTCCAGAACCCCTCGACAGCGTTCCAGAGTTCAGAATGCCACCTCACGGTGAAGCGATAACCCTCACAGCCCAGGTCGCAGTGTGACAATCCAACACGAATCCTTACCGTAGGTGTAACCCATAAGAAGAAATACCTCCGCTTAACACTTCGCTTTCGCTATCACCGCTCAAAAAGAATATACGAATATGATAATATTCATCCATGCAAGACTCATTGCGTCGATTCAAGGCCGACATCTTTCAAGCGCTCGCTCATCCAACTCGGATCGCCATTCTTGAACTCCTGAGCAGTGGCGAACTCTCCGCCGGGACATTGATAGAGAAGCTTGGAATGGAGCAGGCAAATGTTTCTCAGCACCTCGCGGTGCTGCGTGCAAAACAGCTTGTTTCCAATCGCAAGGCCGGAAATCAGGTGTTCTACTCGGTTCGAGACCCCATCATCATTCAGGTTTTGAGTTTGATGCGCACCTATTTCCATGTCCACCTCAAGGAGGCCTTGGGGATGCTGGACGAGATGGAGAAGCCGCTGGAAACTGTCCGATGAGGTCTTCGCAGCAGTGGCTTCCGCGCTCTATAGAGTGTCTGCGCGGCTACACGGCCCGGCAATTTACGCAGGACCTGATCGCAGGATTCACGGTTGGCCTGGTTGCACTTCCCTTGGCGATGGCCTTCGCCATTGCGTCGGGCGTGCCACCGCAGGCCGGTCTGTACACGGCCGTTGTAGCCGGGTTCCTGATTTCAGCGTTGGGCGGATCGCGTACTCAAATCGGCGGCCCCACGGGAGCCTTCGTCGTCATTGTTGCTGGCATTGTCGTGAAGTTCGGCCTGGGCGGTCTGGCACTGGTCGGAATCATGGCGGGCATCCTATTGCTGTTGATGGGGATCACTGGCCTGGGAACTGCCGTGAAGTACATCCCACGCCCGGTTACGATCGGCTTTACCAACGGCATCGCACTGCTCATCGCATCCACTCAGATCAAGGATTTTCTCGGCGAGAAGACTCCACCCGTTCCCAGTGAGTTTCTGGCGCGGATTAGGATGCTGCTCCACTATGTCGGAACCACACGATGGCAGACCGTTGCAGTCGCCACAACTTCGCTTGCCGTTATTTTGCTGTGGCCACGGTTGACTAAGCGAGTACCTGGTTCGATCGTGGCCCTCTTGTTGTCAACGGTTGTGGTGGTTGGCTTTCACTTACCAGTCGAGACGATCGGCAGCAAGTTCGGAGGCATTCCGCAGGGCTTTCCTCACTTTGCGCTGCCCAGTTTCCAAGCTGCACACATTCTGCCTTTGCTTCCGTCTGCCTTTACCGTTGCGTTGCTCGCGGCGGTCGAGAGTTTATTGTCAGCAGTCGTTGCCGACGGAATGAGCGGAGATCACCACAACTCGAATGTGGAACTGGTAGCTCAAGGAGTTGCGAATATAGTCTCTCCTCTGTTTGGAGGCATACCTGCAACGGGTGCGATCGCTCGCACGGCAACGAACATCCGCTCTGGCGCACTTACTCCGGTAGCGGGCATGGTCCACGCGCTCACGCTGCTTGCAATCCTTCTGGTTGCCGCTCCCTTGGCCCGCTTTGTTCCGCTGGCAGCTCTTGCCGCCGTGCTGTTCGTCGTGGCCTACAACATGGGAGAGTGGCGGGAAATCGGAACTATTGTTCGCTTGTCGAAGACTGACATCGCGGTCTGGATCACAACTTTTTCTCTGACTGTGTTGGCCGACCTGACCGTAGCCGTAGGGGTCGGTATGGCCCTTGCTGCGCTCCTCTATATCTACCGCATTGCCGAGACTACGACCGTGGAAGCTGTCACCCCCGAGTATCTGGAGGACGGTCAGGCGCACATTCTGCAGGACAAGGACATTCCCTCGAATGTGACCATTCTGCGCATTCATGGCCCGTTCTTGTTTGGCGCGACCGAAAAATTGGCAGATGCGACGAGGAACCTGACCAAACTTGGGGATGTGGTGATCCTGCGTCTTCGAAACATGACGGCTCTCGATGCGACCGGCATTCATGCCCTTGAACAGTTCTCCGAGCGCCTACACAAAACGGGTAAGACTCTTCTGCTCTGTGGGGCTAGAAATCAGCCATCGCAACTCATCTCACGCTCAGATTTCCTGAAACGCGTGGGACCTGAGAATGTACTGCCCAATATTCAAGCGGCCTTGGCTCGCGTCAATGAGATTCAAGGAGATTTTGAAGGAATCGGCCGAGAGTTAGCACTCGAGATGGAGCACCGGCCGCTCTAGCAACGTGCTCTAAGCCGTGCAGGTAACTCCAGGAGGAACAGTGCAAACCTTACTTAAATTGTTAGCCCATATCGCGAAATCATTCGGAATATCGAGCCCCTCTGATAATGCGCGCAACTCCACTTCGTGGAAAGAGAAGCAGCGCACGCCAACTTCGACTTCTCCCGATAAGCCTTCGCTTAATAAACCACGCTGAGCGGATATGTCCCTTCAAAATGCAGCGTTAGTCTGCGGTGAAGTCCAAAGAGATTGGATCGAGGTCAAATGCCAGATATGGGACAGGCTCATATTGCTTATCGCCAGCAAAGGCGAAGATTTGCCGAGGTCGAACCGTTTGTATATGAAGACGGGGACAGTGTGACCTTGCAGTTTCAGATTGGCGAGATCCAAAGTGAGATGTTAGCCAGCGACCCGGATTTTTTTGTGCTTTCGTATACCCGCACGATGATGGCTTTCCTGCTCTTTAATAGTGAACCCAAGCGCATCGCCGTGATCGGGCTTGGCGGCGGGTCGATGCCGAAGTGGTGCTACCGCCAACTTCCTGCTGCGCATATCACCGTCATAGAGATCAATCCTAAGGTCGTCGCCCTGAGAGATCAGTTTTACATCCCGGTTGACGACGATCGGTTCCGCGTTATCTGTGGAGATGGAGCGGACTATATTGCTGGAACTTCGGGCTCGTTGGAGGTGCTGCTCGTGGATGGATTTGACACTCATGGGCAGCCGCCCCAACTCTGTTCACAGGAGTTCTACGACAACTGTGATCGTGCGCTTGCTCCCGATGGTGTGCTAGTGGTGAATCTTTGTGGGCTCGAAGACAGACGCTCAATCGAGCGAATCCAAAGAAGTTTCGATGATCGCGTGCTTGTCGTCATTCCTGAAGGCGGGGAAAACAAGATCGTATTCGCAATAAAGGGAGAACGTCTCTGGATAAGAGACGAGCCTACGAGCGAACTCGTAGACAAATTGCGGTCGCGGCACGCTCCGTATCTGATTAAGGCCTGACAATCGAGCGTTCCGGGGACTTGCCTGGATTGTTCGATCAGAGGACACGCACCATATGCAATAGAAGGGCAGGCGGAATAATGACTTTCCTCAACATCGCTCTCGGTTGGTTCATGGGATTCGCGTTCGGCGTAGGTTGTGCGCTAGCGGTCTTATACTCCATCTACAAGGGTGGTTATCGCAAATCGATCGATGAATCTCTGATGGAGCCGCAGCCAGAGACTTATCGAAGAGCTTTCGCTAAAGCGCAGGCACAGCGTTCTAGGACACGCGCGATAGCGTAGTCCCGGATAGTCGACAACTCGGAAGTGGCTCCAGCGACGATCAAAGAGTTTCATAACAGTCCCCCACCGGTGTTTCCGACCCGCGATAGATGAAACGTGCAAGCGTGTTGGTGTAGAGTGTTTCGCGTCGAGGGCATAGAAGTCGGTATGAGATTGGTGCGCATCAGCCCGTGTAACAGTCGGACCAGGAACCCCTTGAGCACCCCGGATTGTCGCCACGGGCAGTTTACCGCCCCGGAGTACGCTTTCTAGATTTCTCCGATCGGGGCTCCACGCCAGCGGCGCAGAGGAGGAGCGATGGAACTTCTGCATCCGCATTGCGCTGGTCTGGATATTCACAAGGAGACGATGGTGGCCTGCGTTGTCATTTGAGGAGCGGCAAGGTGACGACAGGAATTAAGACGTTCAAGACAACCACCGAGGAACTGATAGCCCTCTCCGATTGGCTTGCAACGGAAGGTTGTACGCATATCGTCATGGAAGCCACCGGCGTCTACTGGAGGCCGGTCTGGCATATTCTCTTCGACGGCGAGTTCGAATTGGTGCTGGCCAATGCGGGCCACGTCAAAAATGTGCCGGGGCGCAAGACCGACGTTAACGACGCCGTCTGGCTAGCCGAGCTCATGGCCCATGGACTGGTCAAGGCGAGCTTTGTGCCCGACGAACCAACCCAGCAAATGCGCGATCTGCTGCGTACCCGCAAGCAGTTCGTGCGCGAGCGCAGCAGTCATATTCAGCGCATCCAGAAGACGCTGGAGGACGCCAACATCAAGCTGGATTTGGTGGTCACCGATGTTCTGGGTCTCTCTGGCCGCCGTATCCTCCAGGCCCTGATCGCTGGCCAGACCGTCCCCCAGGCACTAGCCGCACTGGCAGATCGGCGGATTCACGCCACCTCGGCGCAACTGGAAGCGGCGTTGCGCGGCAGGGTGACGGATCATCATTCGCTTTATGCTGAAGCTGCATCTGGATCAGATCGATGCCCAGGACGCGGCCATCGCTCGCATCGATAAGGAGGTCGACGGCAACGTCGAACCTTTTCGGGTCGCCCTCGAAATGCTGAACGGCATTCCTGGCGTCAGCTCACTCTCCGCCGAGGTGATCATCGCCGAGATCGGTGTCGATATGAGCCGCTTTGAAACCGCCGGTCACCTGATTTCCTGGGCTGGACTCTGTCCCCGCAACGATGAAAGCGCGGGCAAGCGGCGCTCCAGTCGCATGAAGAAAGGTGCGCCGTGGCTCAAGACCACTCTGGTGCAATGCGCCTGGGCGGCCGCGCGCACCAAGGACAGCTACTTCCATGCTCAATACCACCGCCTGCGCAGCCGCCGCGGCCCCAAAAAAGCTATCGGAGCCGTAGCCTCCTCCTTGCTCACCACCACCTACCATATGCTCAAGTCTGGAACCCTCTACCAGGATCTCGGCGCTAACCACTTCAACCATCGCGCCAAAGACAAGCAAGCCCTTCACCTCATCCACCGCTTGAAGAACTTGGGATTCAACGTCCAAATCACGCCATCGCCAGCCTAATCGAAATTCTGTTTCTTTCTAGCCTCGTGTACCCACCCTTGGAGAGGGAGCCGAAGGCGGAACGGAAAGGGCGGAGCGCAGCGGAGGTCTGCACAAGCGCAGCGCGGAAGATTGGGGAGACCCCTTGCGCCGCGCGATCGGGGCAGCGCCTGTGAGCGTACTTAGCACTTCCGTGACAAAACAGACCGGAGACATGGTTTACAGCGGAGCGCGATGGCGACTTTACCTCAGCATTGTGCAACGCACGACGATGTTGTATGCCCTGGAAAGAGAGTCGTATCTTGGATGAACGTCTGCAGTTTTTGTCCAGTTACCAAAAGGAAGAGATGTCTGTAGCGGACCTGTGCCGCGCGTATGGGATCTCGCGTCCAACGGCCTACCGCTGGATAAATCGGTACAACGAGACGGGACCAGAAGGACTCGTGGATCGCAGTAGCCGCCCGCACAGTTGCTCACACGCGACGCTCGAACCCGTCGAGAACACGATCCTCGTGCTTCGGGCCAAGCAATCCTTCCTGGGGCGCACGAAAGCTCAAGGCGAGGCTGGAGATGCTACAGCCTGACGTGGTGTGGCCTGCCGCTAGCACTTTCGGCAACATTTTGAGCCGAGCGGGCCTGACCAGTCCGCAGAAGAAGAGAAAACGCACCACGCCATGCTCAGAGCCGTTCTCTGGTCACGGGTCCGAATCAGCTGTGGTGCATGGATTTCAAGGGTTATTTCGCCACCGGCGACGGCAAGCGCTGCGATCCGTTCACCATCACGGACGCGCATAGCCGTTACTTGATTCGCTGCCAGATCGTCTCGCGCATGGACCTCAGCCAAGTTCGAGCAATCTGCGAAGCAGCCATGCGGGAGTACGGGATGCCAGCACGGATCAGAACAGACAACGGCGCACCGTTTGCGGGCACCGGGCTACTGGGGCTGTCGAAGCTCTCGCTTGGTTGGATGAAGCTTGGTATCGTGCATGAGCGCATTCAAGCAGGTCGCCCGCAACAAAACGGTCGGCATGAGCGGATGCACCGCACTCTGAAGGAGGACACGACGAAACCACCTGCGGCATCCCTTCGCGCACAGCAAAGCCGTTTCGATAGCTTTCGCCACGTGTTCAATAACGAGCGCCCGCACGAAGGCCTGAACAACCAAGTCCCCTCAAGTCTCTACATCCCCAGCTCAGTCCGACTGCCGCGCAAATTGCCAGAGTTTACGTACCCGAAGGATCTCCTGCTGCGAAGAGTCAACAATAGTGGCGACATCAGCTGGCACAAGAACAGAGTGTTCATCAGCGAAGTATTCCGCTTCGAAGAGTTGGGAGTTGAGTTGATCACACCGGGGCTCTACAGAGTCTTCTTTCGAGACATGGAGATCGGAGAACTCAATTCCGAAGAGCTTCCATTCAGAGCTGCGCGAAGAGTGGTCTGAGCCTGTCGATGAGCGCATTGGCCCGTTCTCGCCGGTTGAGATTTCACGGCAACAGGATTAGTAAACACAAGGCGACTTCACGGTAGTTATCGTGTCTCGGTGAGTGCATTGGCGAAAATGCACTCACCGAGATCCGCCAATTTCAGATGGGTCAGGGCCTGGGGCTCGCGGCCATCTCGGAGGCCCGCGCCAGTGCTTGCGTGTCGATATACTCCCGGACGTTCGTCAATTTGCCATTTTGAACGGTAATCGCGAAGACCCAGTGGTCCTCGAACGTCTTATTCGTGGCTTTGATTTTCCCCGTAGCGAAACCGACGACCAGAACCCGGTCTCCCTGCGCTATGAACTCGGGGGGCTCTGGGTACGAAGTTTCCACCGTTTCGTTAGCCTTCTGAAGTAAATTCTCCAATCCCGCGTGCCCGCGGTGCGTGCCGGCCAGCGGCCAGTCCTCGCCCGGAACGATCCACTCAATATCTTCGGCAGACAACGCCAACAGACCTTGCTTATCGCGGCGGACGAGTGCCGCAAGAAAATTCTTCACAATCTGGACATTCTTTTCGATGCTCATCGAAATCTCTCCTTTTCCCTTACATCAAGTGTGTCCGATCTAATCGGACGTTTCGGGACCATCCGTCTCGAGCCAAATCACACGGTCGTAGATCGATTACTGCTCCTTCTTGAACAAATCCTGGAAAATGAGCCGACCCCAAGTTTGGCCGCGTGCGTGCACCAGCGCGCCACCCTCGTTGAACTTTCCCAGCTTGACGGGTGCGAACCCAAGTTTTTGGCCAAATCCGCCACGGGAGCGATAGCGTCCTCGTCATCGCTCGACAGAAAGACGACCCGGTGGCCGCCCTCGACGATCGGATCGGTAGCCAGGACGGCCGCAACCAGGTGATTAAAACCCTTCACCAACTTGGCGCCGGTAAACGACTTCGCAACGAATGCGGAGGACGGGAGACCGTCCATCTCCTCAGGTGGGACTGGAAACGAGTTCATCGCATCGATGACCGTCTTGCCTTTCCAACTCGGCAGGGCCTTCGCAATCTCGCGATGTTCCCCGAACGGAACCGCCAAGATGATTGTGTCAGCCTCGAGTGCATCCCGCAGCGACTTGGCGACGACCGTGGATCCAATCGCCCGAGCCTGCGGTGCCAACGCCTCGGGGGGCCGGCGACTCGCAACGGTCACGTCGATGTTTTTACGGGCGAAGGCGTGGGCGAGGGCCTGACCTATCTTTCCGAATCCTACAATTGCATAGCTCATAATGTTTCTCCGATCCTTGTTGATATTGATTCCCGGCCTTCGACGGCGCGGGACATCAATTCCGTTTGTGGCGACCTTCCGTAAACGTCTCGCAGTAGATCACTTTGCGGGCGGCCGGAAGGTCAGCCACTAGCCGAGGTCTGCAGACGTTAGATGGCCGTCATGCCGCCGTCGACGAACAACTCCGCCCCGTTCACGAAGCTCGAGTCGTTTGAAGCAAGAAACAGCGCGACCGTCGCGACTTCCTCAGATTGACCCATCTTTCCCCGCGGGATCAAGGATTCGAAATACTGCTTCGCTTCCTTGGTGAGAACTGCTTCCTGCATTGGTGTGGCAATAGCACCGGGAACCAGCAGGTTCACGCGGATCTTTCTGTCCTTCAGTTCGTTGAGCCAAGTGCGTGCGAAGGAGCGCAGCGCCAACTTGCTCGCCGCATACACGCCGAAACCAGGGAAACCTTTCGCCGCAGCATTGGACCCGGTCATGAAGATTGACCCACCATCGTTGAAAAGTGGCAACGCTTTCTGCACCGTAAACAGCGTGCCGCGCACGTTCAGGTCGAAGGTCTTATCGAAGTGCTGCTCGGTGATCTCTCCCAGCGGGACGGGCTCGCCTATGCCGGCACTCGCGAACAGGACGTCGATCTTGCCCTTTTCCCGCTTCACGATGTCGAACAGCCGGTCGAGGTCGTCGAGATTGGCCGCGTCACCCTGAACGCCGGTTACATTCCGGCCGATTATCTTGACGGCCTCGTCGATCTGCTCCTGCTTCCGGCCCGTGATGAAAACGTAGGCACCTTCTTCAACGAACAGCTTGGCGCTCGCTAGCGCCATGCCGCTCGATCCACCGGTGATGACTGCAACTTTTCCTTCAAGCTTTCCCATAATTACTCCCTTCGGTAGATGTGTAGCATTCAGTCGTCCAAGCAAGTTCATTCATCGTGTATCAACTGGATAGCGCGGGCCGACCGTTCAGCGCAGAAGTCGTTCCACCATGGACACGCTGGTCCCGCGGGTCAGCGACTTCCGGCGATCCGGCGCGATTTCAGATAGCCGAGAAGCCGCCGTCGACAGCCAAATCCACCCCATTCACGTAGCTCGACTCGTCTGAAGCAAGAAACAGCGCGGCCGCCGCAATTTCCTCAGGGCGACCCATCTTTCCCCGCGGGATCAGGGATTCGAACATCTCCCTCGTCTCCTTGTCGAGTCGCTGGGAATCCGGTGTGTCGACCTGCCCCGGGCTCAGCACGTTCACCCGGATATGCCTGCCCTTCAGTTCGTTGAGCCACGTGCGTGCGAATGAGCGCAATGCCGCCTTGCTCGCCGCATACACGCCGAAACCAGGAAAACCTTTCACCGAAGCAACTGACCCGATCATGATGATCGATCCGCCATCGTTGAACAGCGGCAACGCCTTCTGAACCGTAAACAGCGTTCCGCGCACAATCAGGTCGAAGCCCGCATCGAAGTGCTGCTCAGTAATCTCACCCAGTTTGGCGGCTTCGCCCTTGCCGGCGCTCGCAAACAGAACGTCGATCTTGCCCTTTTCCCGTTTGACTGTGTCGAACAGACGGTCGAGGTCATCGAGATTGGACGCGTCGCCGCGCACGCCGGTCACGTTCCGGCCAATCAGCTTGACGGCCTCATCAAGCGCCTCCTGCCTCCGGCCCGTGATAAAGACGTAGGCGCCTTCTTCAACGAACCGCTTTGCGCTCTCCAGCGCCAAGCCGCTCGATCCACCCGTGATGACTGCAACCTTACCTTCAAGCTTTCCCATAGTTACTCCCTTCGGTAGATGTGTAGCATTCAGTACAGTAGAGTAGAGTTCTTTGGCGGTGGACGAGAACTGCTCGAGAGTCCTAATTTTTTGTCTATTCGTCCAAAAGAGGGCTGAACCAAGCCGTGTTGCACCTTTTGACTGAGCTGGGACGCGCGGCTCGAGGAAAAGGAGTGTAGGAGTTGTGACGCTGGAAGGAAGGAGAATGTCCGTCAAGGTAGAGGCGTCTTCTACCTGATGATGCGCTTCTCCGACAAACGAAGCTGTGCAGTTTTGTACAGCTCTCACAGAACACTATGGCTTTCAAGAGCAGAGGGAGTCTAAGTTGGACCCGATAACAGACATCTTCAGAACGATGCACGTAACCGCTTTCGGTCTGCACAGGCTCGAAGCCACAGCCCCGTGGGGCGTGAAACAGGAAAATCAGGCCGAAGAAAAACTCACGCCTTCCGGCAAAAAGACTTCCCCAACAGATTTGGCGCACTTCGCCATGCTTTCGCGCGGCAACTGCTGGCTGAGTGTGGAAGGGATTCCGGAGCCGATTCCCCTCACCGGCGGTGATTGCTTTTTGCTGGCCCGGGGGACTTCGATTGTTTTGCGCGACAGCCCGCGGACACATCCGAAGTGGAGTTTCAGCGAGATCGGGGCCAGGGCCAACGGCAATGTCGCTCTTTATGGAGGTGGTGGCGCACCGACGACAATCGTCTGTGGTTCCTTGAGTTTTGATCACGCCAGCCTGAAGCCGATCACTCAGTTATTGCCGAGCTTCATTTTGATGAAGGCCGATGAGGCACGCACGCTTGCTCTTCACAACACAGTGCAGGCGCTTGCTTTGGAGATGGCAGAACAGGCGCCGGGATCTGAAGTCGTCGCGACTCGACTGGCCGAGGTTCTGTTTATCCAAGTGCTCCGGGCGCATATCGCGTCGGGACCAGAACGTAACAAAGGATGGCTCCGTGCGGTTTTTGATCCTCAGATGGGCACTGCCCTGACTGCCATTCACGACAGTGTGAAGACACCCTGGACGGTCGAATCCCTGGCCGAAGCGGCGGGCATGTCTCGCTCCGCATTCGCAGCACGTTTTAAAGAACTACTCGGACAAACACCACTGGAATATGTAACCGAGTGGCGGATGCAGAAGGCGATGCAGTTACTCGAACAGCGTGACAAAAAGCTCATAGACGTCGCTCGGTCGGTCGGTTACGAGTCCGGCGCTGCGTTCAGTAAGGCGTTCAAGCGAGTTGTCGGGGCCAACCCTGGTGAATACCTCAAACGTGGTTTTGAAGGCCACGGTAATGCCGGAATGGCGAAGGATTTTTGAAGCGGAGGTTTCTGACTTTGGCGGCGGGGCCTAGGCGCCCAGGTGCCTCGCATTCGCGAACGGAACATCGCGGGTCCAAAACCGACCGAAGCAGACCACGATCAGTCCCGATAAACGCCGTTCTCTGAAGGAACGAGTCTGTATTGGTGCAAGATCGCCGATTCACTAATTGATAATCGATAACGATAGGCATTTCTTGGCGGGTGCGGCGCATTGCGCTGGGTGGCGTGGCTGTTTATCGAGCCTTGCCAGGCGAAAGGCAGGCCATGGAAATTGTATGGTCCGCCGCCAGATTGCAAGCAGCATCGTTGTCGTGGGTGATTTGGTCTGCGCAAATGTATCCGGCCTGTTTGTGGAGACAAGCTCCTGGCCATAATGGAGTCCGCGCGTCGCTGGTCTACAAAGACAGTCGAACTCAAGAGGTTCGCATTTCCAGACAGACTTGAGCAACGCCGGTTTTGACCGTTCACACACACATTGATCTGTCTCGCAAGCCCGAAGGGTGGTTAAACATCGTCGCAGCAGGAGGGCTGGGAAAGTGGAAATCATGTTCTGATTTCCAAGCCCGCTCAGCGGGCGTCTTTTCCTGCCCTCGTCTTAGGCAGCCGTCAGCTCAGGGCCGGAGTAATGGCTCCCCCGAGTCAGGATCGCCCAGGCAATGCGCGCCATCTTGTTAGCCAGTGCGTTGTGGTGCTTTCGCTTCGATAGATCAGTAATCCATACTCCTAGAGCCGATGTATTGCTCTCGATCTGCATCATCACCGATCGCGCACCATGCAGCAGCATGCGTCGTAGGTACTCATTTCCTCGCTTGCTAATGCCTAATAACTTCGGCCTGCCACCGGTAGAGTGTTGACGTGGAACCAAGCCCAGCCATGCAGCCAGATCTCTTCCTTTTCGGAAGGTGATTGCATTGCCGACCGAGGCTACGAGTGCCGTCGACACCAAGGGGCCGATGCCAGGGATCTCCATCAGACGACTGCAGGCATCATCCTGTTTCGCAATCCGCTGGAGTTCAGCGCTTGCTTCCTCAATGCGCCTCTCGAGTTCATCCCACTCATGCTTCAATTCCAAAAGCAAACCTTGCAGCCGCCCTGAGAAGGAACAATTGCCTTCTCCGAAAATGATTTGCAGCTGCGCAGCCAGGTGAGAAGGTCCCTTGTGCATCGTAATGCCGCGCTCGAGCAGGAAGCCGCGCATCTGGTTCATGACTGCAGTGCGCCTTGCTACCCAACGATCACGCACCCGGTGTAGAGCCTGTAGATCCAGCTGCTCATCAGTTTTGATCGGCACGAAGCGCATCGTTGGCCGCTGCACGGCTTCAGCAATCGCTTCGGCATCCAGGTAATCGTTTTTGTTCGTTTTGACGTACGGCTTCACGTACTGCGCCGGCATGAGCCTGACTTCATGGCCTTGTTCCCGCAGGGCGTGAGCGAGATAGTGCGCGCCTCCACAGGCTTCCGTTCCAATCAAGATCTGCTGTCGGTTCGCAGTAAAGACAAGAAGCTGCTTACGAGACACTTCTTCCGCAGCACGATCTCGCCTCGTGCGTTAAGCCCAATAACGTGAAAGGTGGTTTTGCTTAGGTCAATGCCAAGTGTTGAGATTTCCATGGTAAGCCTCCTACCCGCCAAGATAATCCTGCTGTGGAACAAGCGGCGGACCATTCCAGTAGACAGAGTATGGAAAGCATGGAAAGCCATGAAGCCGGCTTCCCACCCTTGTATGTTGCGTTCAGAGGCGTGAAGATGTTTTCACGTTTCGGCGGAGAGGCCGTTCCCACCCGAGGCCAGCCTTGTCTGAGCCTGCTGCGAAGATCGGCCGCCGTCCCTCTCTTTTTATGCTGTGGAGAATCGGAGGCCTTTGGAGCCTGCATGTTCAAGGTCAGCAGAAAGAGCGAGTCCGTGGATGCGGACAGGGACGGCTGCTGAAGCCCATCCTAGTGCCGGAGGAGGTCTATGAGCAAGCAGATCGTTGCCCTTGGTAAGCCCGCAATTTCATCCGAGCAGTACCCCCATCCCCAAGTGAAGAAGTTGTTTTGCGGTATTGATGTAGGCGCGGAGACTCTGGCGGTTGCCGTCCTGGAGCCGGACCGTCCGTCCGTGCAACGCGAGTTTCGCCAACACAGCTACCGGGCACAAAGCCTTGCTCGGCTGGCTGGGAAAGATGAGGGCCCAAGTGCGGGTGTCGCTGGAGGCCACCGGCATTTACTCGATGGACTTGGCCTTGACTCTGGATGCGACCGAGTGTGTGGAGGTGGCGGTGCTGAATCCCAAAAGGGTTCACGACTTTGCGCGGACACTTCGCCGGTCGAAAACAGACTCAGCAGATGCCCAAGTGCTGGCCGAGTTCAGTCTGCGCATGCCCTTCGCAGCCTGGCAAAAGCCCAGCCAAAGCGCCCTCGCCCTGCGCGCCGTCAGCCGGCATCTGGAAGCACTGGTGGTCCAGCAAAGGCGGGAAACCAATCGTCTGCACGCCGCCAAAGGATCGATGGCCACGCCACGCTGCGTAATCGCGGACCTGAAGCGTTCGCTGGCCGGAGTTGGCCGGCGCATCGTGAAGCTGCGCCGCGAGGCCATGACGTTGATCGCCGCCGACGCCCACTTGAGCGAGCGCTTCAGGCTGCTAACCGGCGTTCCGGGGATCGCAGCCGTCAGTGCGTTGCAGATCCTGGGCGACTGGTGCTGCTGGCCCCGGACATGAAGGTGCGTCAATGGGTGGCGCGCAGCGGGCTCGATCCGGTACACCAAGACTCTGGCACTTCGGTGCATAAACCTGCGCGCATCAGTCACGCAGGCAGTCGCCATCTGCGCCGCGCCCTCTATATGCCGGCTCTGGCCGCAGTGCGTTGGGACCCACACCTGAAGGCCTTCTATGAAGCCTTGCTGGCGCGACATAAACGCAAACTGCAGGCACTGATCGCGGTCGCTCGCAAACTGCTTCACGCCATCTACAGCATCTTCCGAAGCCGAACCCCGTACGACGGGAGAAAGTTGTTCCCGGCAATGACTCTGGCGGAAAACAGCAACCCCCTCCCCGCGTCCATTTAGATGGAAAGAGGGTTGCTTTTCAAGAGAGAATCTTCCCACACTCTTTGGAAATCCCTTCGGGATTCCCACATTCCCACGGCCTCGATGACTAGATAGTTGTCTTCTCATATTCCCTTAACTCGAAACCATCGCCTCCGCAAAGGGCTTGTAACGGATGTCTCAGGTCCACAGCGTAACGCATGTCCCGGTACACTCACCCCTTAGCGAGGGTTGTCTACCTTGTTGGCGCGCAGCGCAGGACGATCAGGGAGGGCGTTGCGGGCAGGAAAGAAGGCCCGCTGAGGAGGGGCGCGCAGGAGGCAACGCGTCCGCAGCGAGGGAGGAGACCTCCTCCCCACAACTGTGAAACCTTTCTTCCCGGAGCTTGCCGATCCTGCTGTTCCACACGGCGGTTGGCTATGATGGGTACGGGAAACGAACCGTGCCATTGAGATCCAAGCCGTCGAATCTCCGCGCAACTAAGCAAGACGAAGCGACGTTTTCCGAGGTCGTCCGGCTGATTGCTGCCTCCCGCGAGAGGGCGTTCCAGGCGGTCAATACCGAGCTGATCGATCTCTACTGGCAAGTGGGTGCAACCATCAGCCGCAAGATCAAGGCGGCGGAATGGGGCGATGGTGTCGTCGAACGACTCGCCGCCTATATTGCGAAGACGCAGCCGGGCTTACGCGGTTTCACCCGAGCTAACCTGTTTCGTATGAGGCAGTTCTACGAGACCTACCAAGACGACGAGAAAGTCGCACCACTGGTGCGACAATTGCCGTGGTCGCATCACCTCATCATCCTGGGACAGAGCAAACGTCCGGAAGAGCGTGAATTCTATCTGCGTCTCGCCATCAAAGAGAGGTGGAGCAAACGTGAGCTCGAACGCCAGTTCCAAGCCGCGCTCTTCGAGCGCATCGTGCTCAGTCCTCCAAAAGTCTCACCAGCGGTGCGACAGATTCATCCCGAAGCGCTCAGCATCTTTCGCGATGCCTACAACGTCGAGTTTCTGGGTCTGCCACCGACTCATGCCGAAGCTGACCTGCACCGCGGCCTCTTGGACAAGCTGAAAGATTTCTTGATCGAATTAGGTCGCGACTTCTGCTTTGTTGCTTCGGAATATCCTCTGCAAGTCGGTAATCGAGATTTCGCGCTGGACCTGCTGTTCTTCCATCGCGGTCTCAATTGCCTAGTCGCCATCGAATTAAAGGTCGGTCGGTTCGAACCTGAATACTTAGGCAAACTCGCCTTCTACCTCGAAGCGCTGGATCGCGACGTCCGCAAGGCACACGAGCAACCGTCGATTGGTGTTCTGCTCTGCGCCAGCAAGAACGATGAGGTGGTCGAATATGCCCTCAGTCGCAGCTTATCCCCGGCGTTAATTGCTGAGTATCAGACACAGTTGCCCGACAAGAAGCTGCTCCAGGCCAAACTCCACGAGTTCTATCTTCAGAATGCTCATGAAGACGACTTGTCATCGCCAGAGCGAAAACAGCCGGCGCGGAAAAGATCCCGATCTTTCGCGTGATTTCCCAGAGCGTCGCGGGCAAGAACAGGCCGCTGAGGTGGGCGTCTGCAGCCGCGATTGCGGCTGCAGACAGGAGGAAACATCCTCCCAGGGATAAGCTCGGTTGCCCTAAAAGACAGAAGGACGACCTTATGTTTCGGTGCTCTCCCTACTCCGACGACGGTCTCGTTTCAGTTCCAACCGTCTACGGTCTCTATAAAGAAATTCCGGAGGAGGACTTAACGATTTAGAATGACACGGTTCCGTTCCGCTGAGTTCATGACACCTGGGTCATCGAAGTATGTCTGCTGTCCCCCCACATATCGCATGGCTGCAAGATTCTGGAAACAGATTGACGACTCCAGACGGGCATCAGCTTGCCATCTTGGAGCTAAAGCACCTTGAAGACGACGAGGTTCTATCGGCTTGGGCAAGCATTTTCGCCAACACTACTATCTGGACGAAGCACTCGACGAAGCACGCGATGGAACTGGTTTGAACAGGAAGGATTTTCTGCTCCAGTTTGCCTTTCCTGACAATAAGAAAGCGCCAGGGCCGAGCATTCGGTCCGGAGACTTTGCAGAGATTCTAGTCGCCGACTACTTCGAGTACGTGCTGAATTGGCGAGTGCCAAGAACACGCTACCGGGCCAAAGCAATTCCCAACGAATCGGTCAAAGGCTCGGATTTTCTAGCATTCGGTCTGTCCACTGCGACGGATATTAAAAATGAAAAATACTCACCCGACGATGTTCTCATGTGCGTCGAGGTCAAGGCGCAGTTTACTGGATCGACGACGAAAAGCCGACTGCAGGATGCAATCAACGACTCAGCCAAGGACCATCTTCGTCGCGCATACACCCTGAATGCGATGAAGCAAAGGCTCAGATTGGATAACGATCAGGATGGTGCGGCGATGGTCCGCCGCTTTCAAAATCCTCCCGACCATCCATACAAGAATCAGTACACAGCTACCGCCGTATACTGCGATACCGCCTACGACGGAACGGTTGCAGCGAACGTCTCGGTGACCGACCATCCAGACAATCAGAACCTCCATTTGTTGGTGATTAAGGGACAGCAGATGATGGCTTTGGTACATCGTCTTTATGAGGTGGCAGCTCATGAAGCCTGAACGCGCCTCGCGACGACTCGACGGAATCGCACAGGCAAGAGCGAGAATGTTCGAGTTTAATGTTCCCGAAGGACTGGCGAACCTCGATACCGGTGGCAGTGACCCTGCGGAATTGTTATCTCTGGTGATCGGCATTTTTGGTGATGAAGCTGCAAGAATCGCAGATCTTGAAATGGAGGGGGAGCTGACTGTAGGACGCATCCTTCCTAATGAACCCTTTGCCCTTCGTTTCGCAGCCGCTTCCTTCATGCTTTCGTTTCGTCCCGCTACGGGGAGCAGTTGGCAACTGAGCTGCTCTTGCTGAGCGGAGCTGGATACTATCTGTGCGACTTGGCCGGCAGCGCCGGTGTTCTAGTCCGGGAGTCGGCCATCTCAGGTCCCCCTCTAGATCATTGGGACACGCTACTTCGTTGGTTGCTCTCCGCAGATCAATCGACTCTCCCTCTCCTGCCCGAATCGGGTTATTCGACGCTCTTGAGTGTCGTAGCGACAGTGCTGCAAGAGTACTTTTCGGAAGGGACTCGACGTAACGAGATCATCGCAAACGCGACGGCCTTGAGGCGTGCTGCCTATTCGCGCGGCACCCCAAGAGACTTGTTATACGCAGATCTGGTGTCGGCAATCGCGCGGAAGCGTTTGAAGAATGCGTCTGGACACGTGCTGCCTCCCTATAGCCGACTGGAACCAGGACTATGGGCCGAACCGTTCGGTAAACCGTCCTTTATGCGAGAGCTCTGGCCTTCCCAGCACGTCTTCGGCGAACGAGGAGTACTTCAGGGTCGATCGGCGATTATTCAGATGCCCACCAGCGCAGGCAAAACGAGGGGTATCGAGCTAATTATTCGGAGCGCGTTCTATTCCGATCGTGCTCGCCTCACGATTGTGGTCGCTCCGTTTCGCGCCCTTTGTACAGAGATAACGGGTGCACTTCGAGCGGCGTTCAAGGGAGAGAATGTTCAATTGAATGAACTATCCGACGCGCTCCTCGTCGACTACTCGGCTATTCTCGAATCCTTGTTTGAAGATTCAGGTGCAATTTTCGATTTTGAAATACCGAACCCGAACAGATCGTCGTTCTGACTCCCGAGAAGCTGCTTTATGTTCTTCGACACAGCCCGGAGTTGATCGATGCTGTCGGTGCCGTCATTTATGACGAGGGACATCAGTTCGATAGCGGCCAACGCGGCGTGACATACGAGCTATTGTTGACATCGATCAAACGACTGTTGCCAAAAGATAAGCAAATCGTCCTGATATCCGCCGTTATTACCAACGCCGAAGCAATCGGACGGTGGCTTATTGGGGATCAAGTGGTTCTCATTGACGGCAAAGATCTTTCGACGACGCGCCGATCCATCGCCTTTGCGAGTTGGAGAACACCTTTGGGCCAGCTTCAATTTGTGGAGCCCCACGACCCAGACCATATTGAGTATTTCGTCCCCCGCTTGATCGAACAGCGTCAACTCGCCTTGCGACCCCGAGAACGAACTCCGCGAGTGTTTCCGGAGCGCAACGCCAATTCCGTCGCTCTCTATCTTGGGCTTCAGGTCGTGCGTAACGGAAGTGTCGCAATCTTCTGTGGAAAGAAAGCAACCGCTGGGAATATCGCAGCCGCCGCGGTGGGCGCGTTCGAACGCGGGTTGCAACTCAACAGACCGAGCCAGTTCTGCAATGCTGCCGAATTAAATAACTTGGGAAACCTCTACGCCTCTCATTTTGGCGAGAACCAGAGTGTCACCCAAGCGGCAAGACTCGGAATCTTCTCCCATCACGGGAATACTCCTCAAGGGATCAGGCTATCCGTCGAAACAGCGATGAAGGAAGATTTAGTGAAGTTCGTCATCTGCACATCGACGCTCGCGCAGGGAGTTAACCTTCCGATCCGTTATCTGATTGTTTCAGGCACCATGCAAGGAGTCGACCGAATTCGTGCTCGTGACTTCCACAACCTAATCGGTAGAGCAGGCCGAGCGGGGATGCATACAGAAGGCACGATCATCTTCTCCGACCCTGACCTCTATGACACGAGACGTACGCCTGGTGAGCAGTGGAGATGGCGAGAAGCAACGAATCTCCTCAATCCGAATGCCACAGAACGAACCGCCAGTTCACTACTCCTGTTGTTGACCGCTTTCACGAATGAAAGACGTGACAAGATATTGCAAATGGACATTAATGAGGCCATCCGCGACCTCTTGCAAAATCCCGCGGAGCTCAGGCGCAAACTGACGGGTGCCGCCACCGCACATAAGCAGCTCTTGTTCACGAAGGAGGGGCTTCTTGGCCAGTTGAAGACGAAAAAGATGCTCATTGAAGCGCTGGAAAGCTATTTGATGGCGAACCGCGGCACCGATCCGTTCGAGCAGTTCTTTGTATCAGTAGGGCAATTTGCCCGAGAAACACTAGCGTTCGCACTTGCGGACGACCTTCAAAAAGCACAGATGGTACAAGCTTTTCGAGATCTGGCCCGATACATCGAATCGCGGCAACCTGATCCTCAAGTCCAAGCTGCCTACGGGAAGACGCTCCTCGGGCTCGACGCGGTCCAACGTGTCCGGGCTTGGGTTCAGGTGAACGAAGCGGCGTTGCTTCTGGAGGAGTATACGGACGAGCAGCTGTTGATCAGAATTTGGCCGATTGTCATCGAAATCTTAGGCGAAGACAAGGTCGGCAAATTCTTGCCCTCTGAACAACTTCTTCCGACCGTCCAACATTGGATCAGTGGCGAGAACTTCGAGCAGCTGCTGAACACGTGGCAAGTGAATGGAGCGCGCATGCGGTGGGGGCAAAAGACCAGATAGGCGACGATGGATGATCTGGTCAATCTTTGCGAAAACGTGATTGCATACGACAGCACCCTCATCGTTGCGGCGATCAGCGAGATGTTGGGTGCCGTCTCAGGAGCTGACGCGGCATCAGCGACTCAGTCTTTACTTGCGCAACTTCTGAAGCGCATGAAGTATGGCTTGTCCCATCCCGACGAGATCGTGCTTTATGAACTCGGATTTGCAGATCGAATCGCTGTGAAAATCAAATTCGACTCGTTTTACCAGACCGACAGGAAGAGAGTGTCAGATCGAGGATGAGAGATAACATCGCAGTAAACAACACCCTGGATACGCTGCCACGCTACTTCCAGCACTGCTATGCAAACGTGATGTAGAAACGGCCTTGAGGGACAACGACATGACGCAGACTCATAAGTTCCTGCGACGATACTGCGATTTACCCGCATTGCTCTATCTTCTGGAGAAGAAATCTTTGACTTTTCTAGATCCCACGCAGTGGGACGATAAAAACGATTCCCTTTTTATGCGTCTTTACAAGAACCATCAAAAATTGAGGTCTCTCTTGGCGATATGCTTTTCCCAAGAGACAGAGACTTATCACCATTGGAGCGTCTTCGCTCACGGTGCAAGCGGCGTGTGCATCAGCTTCAAAAAACAGGAACTCTTAGACATATTCGAACAATATGACGATATCCGTGTTGGCGAAGTGTCCTACGTTCCTCTGACCGCTCTCGATGTCGACGGCTGTGAAGTCGCGGACCTGCCGTTCATGAAAGGGCGCCGTATGCCCCAGAAGGGGAATTTCGAGCCATTTATGAGGACACGCAAGATGACCTCCTTTTTCTTAACATTAAAGTGTCACTTGCTTGTATTGAGCGCATCACGCTCATTCCTTGGATGCCCAAGAACGTCTCCGACTCGGTGAAACGGACGATTCGAAGCATGCAGGGGGCGAGCAAGCTGGAGGTAACAAGATCAACCTCATTCAAAACGACACTTGGGCAAGGTTTGGACGAGAAGTCGTCGAAGAGAAACAGGCAAAACGCGTTGATTTGTTGCCAGCAAAAAAGAAGAGATGATCCCATCAAAACCATGTGAACATGTGCCAAGTTCCATCCGTCGGCAGGACATTCCTGCCCAGAGGTTGAGTGATGAGTCCGCGGAGGCACTATGTTCGACCTCATAACAGCTCACGATTTCTACACAATGCTCGTGCAGGACTTCGACGACTTCATGGAGGAGCCTCACTCTGCGCGACGGGCCGTTCATTGTGCCATCTCGGCGCATCATCTTACGGATTGGGTGTGGCACGACAAGATAAGCAACGATCGCAATCTGAAAACGAGATTCGGTGTCAGTGATCTTAGGGAGTTTGCTGCATGGGTCGATGCTCACTCTGTGTGGATGACGTTCATTCACAACATAGCGAATGGGACAAAACACGTTCGGAAAAAGCAGAGCTTCGAAACGATGTGAGTTGTCTCACTACCGTTCAGCTTTGACACGCCGCACGCGGGCTTCGATGAAGGAACTTGGGATGAGCCGATCCGGTATGTGCAGGGCTCCATTCCCGTTGGTAAAGACGGCAAAGGCTACCTCCTGATCGATCTGGGAGAAGACGCAGGCGAACATCGGTGGCTCTACACCGCAAACCTGTTAGAAGTAGTCGTCCGCTTCTGGCGCGATTTCTTTCGCCTATATCTTCCTTTGCCAGAGCTGCCCATAAGCAAACATCACGTTGATTGAACCGAGGTGGATCGGCCTTGCCCGACGGTAGGATGCCTATCCTGTATTTCCTAGGGAATCGTCATCGAGACTTCAAGGTAGGATCTCCCGAGTTTGGGGTGACTTACCTTAACGTCGTCTAACAGCGAGGTTCGCGGCTCGGCTTTGCCTTTCATTCTGGAGTTATGCGGAAGCCTGGCGATGGGCAGTAGTCGCTATCAGCAGGCAGCGTGACCTTCATTACTGGCGTCGTATTGCGTGAATTGCCTGAACCGCAAGTTTGCCAAATGCCGGATCTTCGGTCAAGCCTTCCAAGACGAGGATTGATCCCTCGTTTCCGATCTCTTCCAAAGTTCGAATTACTGTCTGCACAACGCGTTCGTCGGCCGAGCCACCATGACGAAACAAGCTGGTCAAAGACTTTCTGTTTCTGAGGGCAGTCTCCAGCAGGGGACGCACCTGTTCCGGAAAGATGGTTGCCAAGTTGATCGAATGCTCGTTGTTGAGCCATTGTGATTCATTGACCTTCTGGTGAATGTCCGGAAAACAGAACGGCAATTCGTCACTCAGTGTCTTCCACCCAAGTGCAATGTTCTTGTTTGCGCCACCGGGGTCGGCATCCTTCATCCACCAGAACAAGATTGAGCCCACGACGGCCCAGGCCTTGCGGTCGTGAGTCACGCCTTCGGGAATCGGTGGAGGCTGCTCGCCGAAGCGAGCGCAACCCCTCACGGACGCTAGGAAGGCGCCAACGACATCCTGCGTGCAAGGAGTCTCTTCGTCCAGTTGTGTGGCAAAGCGATGAAAGATGGGCAGGCTCTCCGTATCCGATATGGCAAGGAGTTCCCAGAGAATCCAGTCGATATGAGAGCCGGGGCGACTGCTCATTGCCGCGAGCTCGAGCAGTTTCTTTCGTTGCGCATGAGGCAACTCACCGTAAGCCTGGGAATATTTCCCCATTTCCCCATGAAGATGTCTTCAAATATTTTGCCGAGAACGCCATACGCAGCGTCTCGCCTGTACTGTGGCCAGGTAGTTTCGAAAAGACGCGCAGATTCAGCCTGCTCGGCCGTCGGTTCATCTTCTGCCTCGACGAGATCACGCATTTCGGTGAGAGCGTCTTCTGCTGAAACCGGTGGTTCGAAGCCGTCATAGGCCGCCAAAGCCTCAAGGATTTCTGTGTTGACCAAAATGTCCTTGGTCTCAAAGCTTTGGAGAAGTTCTTTGACTCTAGCGATCTGCTCCTCTCCTAGAGTCGAAGCCCGATAATGCAGAAAATTGAGCATCCGCACAGCTTCCGTGCGCAACCAGCCAATGCCTGTGTTCCAGGCTCTCTGTGCCAGATCAATTATGTCATCGAGTTCCAGCACGTTGGCGTCGCGTTGAAGGTCAATCAGCAACGCGAAAAAGGAGAAGTAGCTTGTCTCTCGGGAGCGCACATTCTTCACGAGGCTATGGAGTATCGCCAAAGGACCTTGCTCTCGACGAGACATCATCCGCGAGTGACGGATTGCCGACAGGATGCCAGAGCACACGAACGGTGCACCGTCTCCATGCAGGAGGAAGCCGCCGTACGATCGAAGCGCTTCGCTGTAGGCGCTGCGAACGCCGATACGGGATTCTTCCGCGGCGTTTCTTACCGCGTCGAAGAAACTTATGTCCGTCAGTTCGAGAAGTCTCAAGAACTCTCGTCGGATCTCTTGGTCCTCGAGATTCTCTGCAACCACCGCACAAAGAAGCGCTCCATACCTGGAAAGGGGTTTGGTTTGGTACCCGTGATCGTGAACCCCACAAGGCCTATCTTCCCGTCATTTCTCTCGATGGTCTGGCAGGTGAGCTTGATCGTGGAGGTTTCGGCCACCCCTAGAGCGATGAGAACAAGACATTGCTTTCGCACCGTCGTCTGGGCCAGAGGACCACAGTGGCCGCGCAACGCCACTCCAAGGGTCTTTGGATCGTCAGCTTTCGCCAGTAAAGTCTCAATGGCGGCCTCGCTATCGCACTCCGCCAGAGCCCATTCAAGCAGGTGCGCGTTTCTAGGCCGGCTCAGCTGCGCAGCGAAATCGTCCGCCGCCTCACCTTTTCGCGTTAGATATTGTGTCTTGAAGAAGTCCAGAAGGAGTTCGTGCTCGAAAAATATGTATTCATCCCGAGGGAGAACCAACCGCGACCGAAGCAACTGTTCAACTGCGGCCAATGGCGACTGCTCTTGCTGATAGAAGGTCTCTGCGAGTTTTTCAAAACGATCTTGTCTGACTGCCATAGTCAGTGATTCCATCATTTCCCCGGCGATAGCTCGCAGAAATGCTGAAGCGACTACGTAGGTTCCATGAAGCGTGTCCCTGACATAGCGACTGTAAAGCTCCCAGCGCGAGTCAGGGTGATCACCTCTCGCGTGACTCTTCCCAGCGATCTTGAGATCGAAGGCGTTGGTGAAAGTTCGCGACAAGTGGGCCAGACCTTCGGATGGCGGCTCTCCAGCGTAGTAGGAGAATATCTGCACTTTCTCGTCGCCTTGGGGGAGCTGGATCGAGATCAGGGTCGATTTGATCTCCGGAGGAAGCTCAACACGTGCCTGGTCGGACATAATGAGCCGCGCATCCCGCAGAAGAACAAACGCCTGCAGTTTTTCGAGAAGTCTTGACCGAAACGCCTCCGGACATTCGTTGAGGGCGTCGATGACAAGGACAGGGCGCAATCCGCAGGCTACGATATCCCCAACCAGCTTCCCGACGTTCAATGCAGAAAATGGGGAGGTGGATTGCTGCAGGAGGTAAGAGATCTCGCCGCCGCCATATCCCTTAGGATCAACAGGGATTGGAACTTCGTTTCCACCCGCGGCGAGAGAGAGGACAAGATGCCGCAGATGAAATGATTTGCAGCTGCCGCTTGGACCAACCAATATCTGGTGTCTCGATTCCATAAGGCAGTGGATCAGGATACTGCCGCGAATCGATTCGGCGGTCGTTGCTGGTAGAGGGGCCAGGTCGTGATTGTAAGAGTCTCGCAGGCGCTGCAGATAGGAGTTCACAGAAGTACGTGCCCTGTGCATCCTCGGATCGATTGCCTCTTCGAGGGAAACGGTCTTTAGACTGAGAGATTCCTTCGCAAACCGCTCCCAGTCGGAGACCTGCCATGAACGAGCCCGCCGCTGAGAGGTTATGGTGGAAGTCAGGTCGTCAAATCCCACTACATTTGCTTTGAATGTGGTGATTTCGATTTTTGAGTCAGGGTGCAACGTCGGATAGATGGATGCGATCGTTTCGAACTCGCGGTAAAACTGCCCATTGAGCGGTGCCGGGACATTTTGATGTGTCTTCTGAAATCGAGACATTTCATCACTCAGGACGTTGGCTTGCGCAACAGCCTGCCCCCACGGGTTGAATCCGGGATATTCTCTCTTCTCTCCGGTGAGGTCGCGGATCGACCAATTGCCGTTCTGTCCGCCAAAGACCGCTCCGGCCAGGGACTTCAGTTCGATGAGTGCTGTATATCCCGGTGACACCAGCACGAAATCGAATTGGCGCGGCCCAACGTGGAAGTTAGCCAGCAAAAGGCCATCGAGATCCTTCGCCGTTTGGTGCAAACGTCGCAGCGCGTTTGCCTCCGTCCCCTTGACTGGTTCGCCGATCAGGATGCGCATGAGAGTCCTCTTGTTTTAGCTCTAATCCGAGGATGCCGAAGAGGAAGGCTTCTGTACTTTAAACCCGGCCGGCCAAATGATGAAAAATCGGGCCCACCGCCGACGTTCTATACGGTGCAGGCCGTGGAATTGGCTCGGGCTGGTAAGTTGATCCCTTCCATCCTCGTCGGCACTTTGGCAGAGCACGCCATTGCCCAACGGCGAATCGGAGATTGGAGCGCGGCTCTTGCCACGCTCTGTGAAACAGTGGATCTGATAATCAAAATTCGCGGAGAGACGACTGCATGGAAGGCGCTCTTTTATCAGGTCTTCAGCGTGGTTACCGTCTACAGCAACGTGGCGCACGATGGAACGCTTAAGTTGCTCTAGGAGCCACTTCTCTGCGTAGTTCTCTCCGTCGCTCTCGACCGTGTCGATATCTTCGCCGCATTCAAGCTCGATTCGCTGTGAAGGCTCCAGATCGAGCCAGCGGAGGATCGAGACGTTCACCTGGAAAAAAAACCCGGCAATCGTAGGCCCAGCATCACGCTCCGTGTTGGAGACGAAGGCCATCTCAATCATTATCATCTCCTCTCAAGGCCCGGGCGAGGGCTATGCGTGGCGAGTTTGAGCAAATTGTGGCGGGGCGCTAACAGGCTCGAACGGGCCCACTGCAGGGGCGGCGGAAGACGCGATGCGGGTGGAGCTGGGGAGGAGGCCTCCTCCCAAAAAGCGACGATTTGCCTTGCAGGGAAACCTTTTGAAACTCGGGAGACTCGCGATGTTAGGCTGACGCTGTATGGATGCAAATCAATTGAGCACGTTGCTTTGGCAAAGTGAGTCGGAGACACTCGATTTCAAACGGGATCAATATCCTTTCGATTCGGGGACGGACGACGATCGCTCGGAACTTCTGAAGGATATTCTTGCCTTCGCGAACGCTTGGCGCACCTCTGACGCGCACATTTTGATTGGGGTTCAGGAAGTGAAAGGCAGTCGAGCGGCGGTAACTGGCGCGCAACACCTTCTGAACCGAACCCTCCAGACATTTGTCCAGAGCAAGGTCAACCGCCCAATCACTTTCTTTTACGAACCTGTGGATTTCGAAGGTAAATCGATCGGTGTCGTCACAATACCGGTGCAAGACCGACCCTTCTTTCTGACCAAGAACTTCGGAAGGCTCAAATCGGAGACGGTATACATCCGGCGCGGGGACATAACCAGCACGGCAAGTCCGGATGAAGTGGCCCAGATGGGAGCGAAGCTTGAAAGTGGACGGGCACAGCCGGTTCTCGAATTCGCGTTTGCGGACCTGGAGAAGAGATCCAAACTGGAGAGCCATCCGGTATTCCGGATGTTATGCCTGGACGTTCCGGAGGATGCCGAGATCCCGGGTTACGGTAACAACTATGGCTTGGTCGTTCGGATCAATGATGAGAATGAGGACTTTTATTCCGATCTGGCCGTTTACCTTCGGGATGTTGCCCATATGCAGGCGCTAGGTGTCACCGTCGCAAACACCTCCAGAGTCAACGCACAGCAAGTGGTGGTTCGGCTCGGCTTCGAACAACCGGACGTGGAGGTTAAATCGTCCGGCGGACGGGCCGCCGAGCCGGTAAAAGAACGGCTTATGAAGATGATGCGTTCGGACGCGTTCATGCGTTCGGACGTTTCGGTCATCCCACATGAGCGTGGAATTGAAGTGCAGATCGAGTAGGCGACATCCAGCCCGGAACGTCGGCATGGTCGAGCCGAGCGTTCTATCTCGGACGTCGGACTAGCGGCGAGGTGCGGGCCAGTATTTCAATTTCCGGACACAACATCGCGGAGCCGGTTCAATTGTCCAGCACCCTTGCCTTCGAGGTGGAGTGCAAGGAGATCTCCGTCGAGCAGCTGGTTGCGTTTGGAGAGAAGTTCTAAAGTCCGAAGCGGCGAAGAGTGGTTTCATCGAAAGACTCAATAGGCATCCGCCGATGGAGTATTTGGGTCTATCGGTGTGATGTCGTACAAGTCGCCGGCTTCATCAACAATTGAATGGGGCGACGAACATGCACGCGCCGGGGCTATCGACTCCCCAAGTGAGCCAGCCGCGAATTCTTTCTCGCTTGTTATTGGCCCCGAGCCATTTATCCGCATTGCAGTGACAATTGCTTTGCTTGGGCTGCCACTGCTCGGACGCAATGTCACGAAACGGGATGGCCAATCCGGTCGCTCTTCCGACTCCGCAACTTTGATAGATGCATATTGGCGAAGAAGAGGCGAATATGCCACAATAGCGAAACGGAGGTTGGCCAGAGCAAAAGCCGGTTTCCGGAAAGTAAAGATCGCGCCCGAAAAGTGGGTGTGCGATGAGAGGGTTGGCGTTGCGGGCTAGGTTTGCTGAGGGCTGGCGTGAAGATTGTAGTTCATCAAACCTGCCGACCTTATAGACGTGCGTAGGTCGCTTTTTCAGGCATTCATGAGCGGGATGCATTCGCAAACTACGATACCCGATGCCCCGACTGCATGACCGGCGTAAAGCGAGGTGACAGCGCGACGACCAAGAGCAGAGGCGCAGGGCTGATTTTGATACGAAACCGTGCAGCGATTCTCGCCTGCGCTCAGTGGTTCTACGGTGTGACGTTTGTAATTGGGTACGTGTTTTCCACCGGTGACGATGGAGGTATAGACGCTGGAAGGCACGCTGCTAGACTTGATTTGGAGGATACCGGCTGTGGCGCGTTCGGATTTACTGCTCAATCTCGTCAAGGCCGGATTCAATGGGCGTTTTGATCGTACGAGGAAGTTTAGGGAAGTTTCAGGAAGTGCGGTCTTGGTTGCCCCCCAGGGATTCGAACCCCGATTGATCGGTTCAGAGCCGACTGTCCTACCATTGAACGAGGGGGCAACAGATTGAGCCGGGGTCGCGGTGCGTTATTTCGCTGACCACCTTTTAGAGTGTACGGTTTCATGCAGTTCCGGTCAATGTAGCGACTAAAATGCTGTCATGGAAAACGAGGTCGCAGCGCTATTTCTGGAATATTCGTCCACGAAGCTGGATGTAACGATGAAGGATATGCGGGCCTGTGTAGAAAGGCTTACGGATGAACAAGTGTGGGAACGACATGGGGCACATGAAAATGCTGTAGGAAATTTGGTGCTGCATCTGTGCGGGAACATGCGGCAGTGGGTGATGCATGGCGTAGGTAAAGCAGAGGACGTTCGGATTCGGGACGCCGAATTCAATGCAGATGGTGAACTTACCGGCGTGGGTCTGATAGAGCTTTTTGAGAAGACGGTAGCCGAAGCACGTGGAGTGATCGATTCCCTGCCTGCTGAAAGGCTGGTTGAAAGAATTACGCCGCAAGGTCGCAATGTCGCGGTGCTGGAAGCAATCTATCAGGTGGTGGGTCACGTGCAACAGCATATGGGGCAAATTATTTTGCTGACAAAGCAGATGACACGGCAGGATCTCGATCTGACGATGCCTCGGCCTCGCTAAGTCTGATGATTCTCGGGTGAGGCAGGTAGAGATCCGGGTGGGTTGCGGCGGCTATGCAGGCGAGTCCTTCCAGCAGACTGGGGCCTGGGGTGTTGAGGAACTCATCTGGGATACAGAAAACGCGGCGTTCGCGAACGGCTCGGAGATCACGCCAGTCGCGTTGCGCTATGACCTTTTCGAGGGGAACACGATCTCCGGCTCCACACCAAGCAAAGAGAAGAACGTCGGGATCGGCCGCAGCGATGGCCTCTGGGGTGGTGTGGGTGCCAGGTTCCCCCAGGTATTGACCTCCGGCGGCCTCTACCAGTTCGGTCACCCAGCTCTGGGAGTGGATAAGAGGCTTGCCCCATTCTTCGCAATAGACAAGAGGTGTTTGGGTGCGCGCGATCGATCGTTGACGGACCATCTCTATTGACGATTTCATACGTGCAACGAGAGCTTCTCCTTCTCCGTATGCGGAGACTACGGAGGCAATGAGACGGATGTCGTTGTAGATATCTTTGAGATTATGGGGAGCGAGGGTGAGGACAGACAGGCCGGATTTCAGGATCGCAGCCAGAGACTCCATGCGATAAGGGACGCTGGCTATTACGAGATCCGGCTCAGCGGCCAGGATCTCGTCTGTATCTGCAGTCCAGGAGTCGTGGAGGATTTTCAAGTTGCGGGTAGCAAGCGATGGTTGAGCTTCGATGCAATATTTGGTACAGGCGCAGAGATAGTCGAGTTTGTCCAACGCGGCAAGCGTAAGGGTTATGGATGGTTGGAGCGAAGCTATGCGCATGGTTGCGAGTTTAATGGAAAATGATCGTCCTTCGCACGATTTGCTATTGAGCGCGACGCAGTCGCGCCTCTGCGTGTCCCATCAAAGGTGCTATTCGACCTGCTGTTTGGCTTTGTAGCCATCACGGGCGATGACGGAGTATTTGAGAGGTTTGTGTTTCTCGTCCTGCATCTGGAGCGGATGGCCTTCGTTGTCGACCAATAGAACTTTGATCTTGCGGTAGGAACCATCGTTTTTGTTGTTTGTAGGACGGTAGGTGAGGACGTATTGATTGCGGATGGACTCATTGATCTGAGAGAAGATGTCGGGGAGTTCACCCTGAAAAACTGGACTGAAACTCATGCCGCCGGTCATAGCGGCAAAGGTCTTGAGTTGATTCTGGGCTTGCAGGTAATTTAAATCTCGAATGCTGCCTCCCATGCCGCCTCGACCACCATACATCTCGTTGACGAAGGCGCCGGTGCCGATGGTAAAGATAGTGACATTGGATGTGGCTTTGATCTTGGCGAGCATCTTGTCGAGGGTGAGTTTGGAGAAGGTGTCGCGGCCGGTACCGATGAGAATAATGTACTTGCGACCTTCTATCCGGCTGGTGCGGTCGAGGGTCTCGTAAAGGGCGTCGAACATGTTGGTGTCGGAGAAGCCCGGAATTACCAGTGAGCTGAGAGCCTGGCCGACGGTGTCCTTGTTGTTGGTGAAGTCTGTGAGGATGTGGGTGCGGAGATCGTAGGTAACGACGGCGATATAGTCATCGGGACGGAGCGAACGGAAAAAGACATAAGAGGCGTTCTGCATGTCGCGAATGAAGTAATAGCTGTTGGCAGCGAACTCAAGCAGCATTACAGCGGTAATGGGCGTCTGGGTGGTGCGGACACTGGTGATTGTTTGTGGAACGCCGTCTTCAAGAACGAGGAAATTTGGGGCTTTCAGGCCAGGGACGAACTGGTGGGTCTTATCGAGGATGACGTTGACGTCGAGGTTAACGATTGGGACGTCGACGCGGAGTGAATAGGTCTCGTTATTGGGATTTTTAACTTTAGGCTCAGCGGGCGCGGGTGGAGGCGGGGGTTCCTCTGCCTCCTTTTTTTTCTTCAGGATGATGGTGCCATTGTCGGTCTGCGGGCCCGCGGAGTCGGGCGTGGTCTGCTGGGGCGGGGCTTGCGAGGATGGAGCGTCCTGGGCGCGGGCGGAGGGGAGCAGAAGGGCAAAGGACGCGAGAAGGAGGGTGGCCGGGTTGCAGAGAGACTTGGGGCTAATGCTCATGATCTAAAACTTTACTCCGGTCTGTTTGACGCTGGCACGAGCCTCTGGTGAGGGCCGCCCTTCGGGAAGAAAATCGGTTCCTGGCGGGCGCAGCTTTGCTTTGTGGCCCGGACGCTTCTACTCTGTAGACGTGAAGACTGCAGTAAAGACGCGATGGCTGGCTCCTGGTTTGGCTTTGTGGACATTGATGGGAACCGTCTTGGCACAGACGCCGGCTAAAAACCCAGCCCCAGGTGCGGTTACGGTTGCGCCTGCGGAGATGCGAATTTTTCCCCTGTCGGAGGTCAAGCGCGGGCTTCGTGGCCTGGCTTACACGGTATTTGAAGGGGTAAACCCGGAGCCAATGGATGTCGAGATCCTGGGCGTTCTGAAGGACGCACTGGGACCGGGACAGGACATGATTCTTGCACGCCTGCACGGCGCTAAGCCGGAGTACACGGGCGTAGTGGCGGGAATGAGCGGCAGCCCGGTTTATATCGATGGCCGGCTGGTGGGGGCATTGAGCTACCGGATTGGCCAGTTCAGCAAGGACCCCATTGCAGGAATTACACCTATTGAATACATGTTGGCGGTACGGGACGGAGAGGTACGCCCGACGGGTGCCAGCGCACCAATACGTGCAAGCGTTTCGGGCAACGATGGGCAGGTAGAGGTCCGGGCGATGGAAACTCCACTTGTGTTTGGAGGATTCACTCAGGAAGCGGTAGATCGGTTTGGTGACCGCTTCCGGGCCATGGGCTTGACGCCGGTCGCGGGACTGGGCGGATCAGATGCGAAGGCACTGCAACCTGAGCCGGTGGTGCCCGGGTCGGCGGTAAGCGCGATACTGGTGCGGGGAGATCTATCGATGGCCGGGACCTGCACGGTGACCTATGTCGACCCAACACGACTGCTGGCTTGTGGGCATCCGATTACGCAGTATGGGCCTGTGGATATGCCGATGACGAAGGCCGAGGTGGTGGCTACGCTCGCCTCCCCTCTGAATGCTTTCAAGATTGTGAACACAACTCAAACGGTGGGAGCGTTTACGGAGGATCGGGCTTCGGCGATTCTGGGGCGGTTCGGTGCGACGGCAAGGATGATTCCAGTGGCGGTGGAGGTAAAACCTTCCATGATTGCGGGAAAAGTTGCCCCGGAGCCAAAGACCATGCACTTCGAGGTATTGGACAACCGGCAGCTAACACCTTCGGCAGTGTTGGTATCGATCTATCAAAGTCTGCAAGGAACCAACGCCGCGGCTGCGGAGATGAGCTTCCGTGTCGACGGAGAACTGAGCGTCGAAGGCCAATCGCCGGTCCAGATACACGGCCTGATGACGCAAAACGAGATGAACTCCGGGGCGATCAATACGGCTTTATTTGTGGGTGGACGATTCAGCAAGGTGTATGAAAACTCGTTGGATCAGCCGACGATCACAGGACTGAAGTTGAAGGTAGAGGCTATACCAGAACGCCGAACTGCGGTACTGGAGACGGCCAGGTTGAGCCGTATGGAAGCGCGGGCAGGTGAAACGATCGAGGTAGAAGCGACGCTGCATCCTTACCAGGCAGAGCCGCGAGTGGTGCACCTGGAAGTAAAGCTGCCTGCAGTTCTTTCGCCTGGACCGCTGCGAGTGCTGGTAAGCGATGGCGCTACCGTAGACAGGTTGACAACGCCGACGGGAGCGACGGCCCAGTATGCAGCAGGGCTCGCGGATACCGTGGACCAACTGAATCGAAGTCGAGCCAACGACAAAATTTATGTGACATTGCTGGATCATGCGGCGCAGGTTGTCTTGCAGGGCGAATCGTTACCCGATGTTCCGCTCTCGATGGCAAATGTATTGGGGCCGCTAAAAGATAATCAGCGAATGCAGTTGACGGGGGAGAGTGTGGTCGATGTGGGGTCCCTTGGGACTGGATATGCGGTGTCCGGGTCTCAGGTTCTGAATCTTCTTGTGCGATAAAACTTGCGGATCGATTACTGCGCAACTGGTGAGCCATCTTATGTTTCGGGCTAATCGACAGGATTGGGCGGAGCCTGTGGATCACCGTTTTGCGCATTGGGATGTTGTAGCATCAAACTGATAGCGGAGACATAGACGTCCTCCGCAAAAAGGAATCGATTCCTGATGAGTGAAATTCATGGTCTGGCTGTGCATGCGGCCGGTGCACATTTGCTTCCGTACAAGTTCGATCCGGGCGAGTTGCAGCCAGATGAAGTCGAGATCAAGATCTCGCACTGCGGTGTCTGCCATAGCGATATAGCGTTGATCGATAACGACTGGGGTATCAGTAAGTATCCGTTCATTCCAGGTCACGAAATTGTGGGAACAATTGTCGCAGTGGGCGCGAGCGTGCAAGACCGCCGAACTGGAGAACGCGTGGGTGTGGGCTGGCAGGCCGATAGCTGTGGAATCTGCGAATGGTGCAGACAAGGCGACGAACATCTATGCGCTCAGTCTCAGCCGACCTGCGTGGGAAGAAATGGCGGCTTTGCCGACAGGATCCGCGTGAACTCGCGCTTCGCAATCCCTGTGCCTGAGTCGCTCGAGAGCGAGACTGTGGCTCCCCTGCTGTGTGGAGGAGTTACCGTATACACACCTCTTCGCAACCATGGTGTGCGACCATCGTCGCGGGTGGGCGTGATTGGGATCGGCGGTTTGGGACATATCGGTATCCAGTTTGCAAACGCATTTGGCGCAGAGGTCACGGCATTTTCGACCTCCAAAGATAAGGAAGCCGAAGCAAAGTCGCTTGGTGCGCACAATTTTGTGAATACTCGCGATACCGGCGCACTGAAGAAGGTTGCAGGGTCGTTTGACTTCCTGCTTTCAACCGTGAGCGCGGATCAGGACTGGCAGGGCTATATCAATGCGCTCCGGCCCAAGGGCATGATGTGCGTGGTTGGAGTTCCGCCTTCGCCCATACAGGTTCAGGCTTTTTCGCTCATCGGACAGCAGAGAGCCCTCTCAGGCAGTCCGTCGGGCAGTCCAAGAGATCTACATGAAATGCTGGATGTGGCGGCACGACATGGAGTGAAAGCCATTACGGAGCGCTTTCCAATGGGTAAGGCGAACGATGCGGTTGCCAAGGTAAAGAAGAACCAGATTCGGTATCGGGCGGTTCTGACGAACTGACATTCCAGACTGATTTACATCGAATGAGCGAGGGCTGCGGCTCTCGCTTTTCTATTGACGATGCGCGAGGTTGGGCGGTGGTGCTTTAGACTCAGGATCACGATGATGCGACGAGTGTTTACGGTTGGAATGGTAATGACAGCAGCCAGCCTGTTGCCCGGTCTGGTGAGCGCACAGGGGACGAAGCTGTGGAGCGTAGAGCGCTACAGCGAGATGGAGCGGGGATCGGCCGATGGTGTAGCTATTCGGAACGATGGAAGGCTGGAGGCGGGGCCGGCGACCTCAATGCTTTACGCAACAGGAAAGGGCTACATCTGGTCACTGGCCAGCGATGCTACTGGAAATGGCTATGCAGGGCTAGGTGGAACGACCTTGGGTTCTGCGGTTGTGATAAAGGTCTCACCGGAGGGCAAGGCCAGTCAGATTTTTGAAGCGAAGGAACTGGCAGTACAGGGGCTTCAGGTGGCTACGGATGGAAGCGTCCTGGCAGCGACTTCGCCGGATGGGAAGGTCTATCGGATTCCGCAGGGAGGTGGCAGTGCCGCGATAGTGTTTGACCCTGCGACAACCGAGGAGAAGCCGAAATATCTATGGGACATTGCTGTAGGCAAAAGTGGCGAGGTTTATGTGGCAGCGGGGGCACCTGCGGCCGTGTATCGCGTGCCTGCAGGTGGCGGCAAGGCTGAGGTCTTGTTCAAGACTGCCGATCAGCATATCCGCTGCCTGCTGCTGGGTGCGGACGGATTCTTATGGGCGGGAAGTGACGGGTCCGGCGTGATCTATCGGCTGGATACGAAGTCTGCGGGAGCAAAGCCATTTGCTGTGTATGCAGCTCCGCGCAAAGAGATTACGGCGTTAGCTTTGGATACAGCGGGAAATCTTTATGCTGCAGGAGTCGGAACGAGAGGCACTCTACCATTGCCACCCCTGCCGGTGACGGGCAATGTAGGGGTCACGATTACATTCAGCCAGCCGGGATCTTCAACTGCAGCGGGAGCGAACACGCTGGTGCCGGAGGGATCGGAGATTTATAAAATTTCGTCGAATGGGACGCCGCAAAAACTGTTAGCGCTGAGGGACGACGTCGTGTATGCGCTTGCGGTTCGCGATGGAAGTCTGTTGGCAGCTACGGGAAATCGCGGACGTGTGTACCGCGTGGATGTAGGGATGCCGGGGAGATACACCGATGTGGCACACCTGGAGGCGGCGCAGGCGATGGCATTTGCACCGGTAAAAGATGGTCTGCTGGTGGCAACAAGCAACAGTGGGAAGGTCTTTCGGATGGCGGATTCCGCTGCGAAAGATGCGACCTATACGAGTGAAGTCTTCGATGCGCAGGGCTTTTCACAGTGGGGCCGGGTAGAGGCTCGGAGCGCAACTCCTGCTGGGTTTGATCTGTATATGCGGAGCGGAAATGTTGAGAGCCCTCTGATGGGATGGAGTGATTGGTCACGCGTGGGTGTGGACGGTTCTGTAACTGTACCTTCGGGACGATATGCACAGTGGAAGGCGGTGCTACGGACGGGTGGGGCGGTAGATGCCGTGGCGTTGAACTATCTGCCGAAGAATGTGGCTCCCGTGGTGGATGATGTGGTGGTGCAGCCAGGAGCGCGTGTCGCCGCCGGCGCGGTGGCGCTGCCAAGCAACACGGTTCAGGTGGCCTTTCCTGCTGCTGCCGGAGTGGCTCCGACGATTAACTTTACGCCGGACGCAAATACAGCTCCGTTGACGGCGCAAAAGGATAAGACCGCCGTGACCGTGCGCTGGCTGGCGCATGATGACAATGGCGATGACCTGATGTTTGCGATTTGGTACAGGGGCGTGGGCGAGACGAACTGGCGGCTGCTGAAAGACAAGATCAGCGATCGGTTTTATAGTTTCGACTCTTCCCTGCTGCCGGATGGGAGCTATGTGATGAAGGTGGTGGCGAGCGATGGGCCAGTTCACGCGGACTCGGATGCGTTGACGAGTGAGCGGGTGAGCAGCGTGTTTGTGGTGGACACCACACCGCCGGTTCCTGGCATGCTGGAGGCAAAAATAGAGGCTGGCGCGGGTGGATGGGGGCCGAAAATCCATGCGACGCTTGAGGTTAAAGACACTACTTCGCCGATTGCTCATGCTGAGTACTCTCTCGATGCAGGGCCCTGGCAGTATGTAGAGCCGATAGGGCATGTCTCGGACTCGCTGGCGGAACGGTACGACTTTACCGTCGCCGCGCCGACAACAACTCAGCCGGTTGCTGACGCAAAGGAACACGTGCTGGCGGTGCGAGTGTACGACCGTTACGAGAATGTGGTGGCGGTGAAGACGGTGGTTCGATGAAGTATCTGGTGACTCGCCTGCGGGCGAACACGGATACGGTGCTGCTCCTCTTTGATCTCGCTGGAGTGTTCGTCTTTGCGGTCGAGGGTGCGCTGGCTGCGATGAAAGCGCAGTTAGACATCTTTGGTCTGCTGGTGCTGTCTTTTGCAACAGCACTCGGCGGAGGCATGTTGCGCGATCTTCTGATCGGAGCGACACCGCCCAATGCGATCAAGGATTGGAGATATGGAGCAACTGCGTTTGCCGGGGGAGGTGCAGTGTTCTGCTTCAGCAACCTGTTTCAGACAGTTCCGGTGGACCTGATGCTGGTGCTGGATGCTGCGGGGTTGGCATTGTGCGCTGTGGCCGGTGTGACGAAGGCCCTGGACTTCAACATCCATGGGATGCTTGCGGTGTTGATGGGAGCGCTGACGGGCGTGGGCGGAGGAACACTGCGCGACCTGATGCTGGCGCGGGTTCCAAATGTGCTAAAAGCTGATATCTACGCCGTCGCAGCAATTGTGGGAGCCACAGTGATTGTGCTTGGGCTCAAGGCGCAGTGGCCGAGGACATGGGTGATGCTGCTGGGAGGCGTTACATGTTTTGCGCTGCGGATGGTTGCGGTATGGCGGCATTGGAATCTGCCGAAAGTAATGGTGCACTGAGAGTGGATAGTAAGCTGGGATTCGATGCGATTTGAATTCTTTATTGCGGCACGGTACCTGCGGGCCAAGCGACGGCAGGCCGTTGTGGGAGTTATTACGGCGATCAGCGTCATTGGCGTGGCTGCGGGTGTAGCTTCGCTGATCATCGCGCTGGCGATTACGAATGGGATGCGGCGCGACCTGCAGGAGAGGCTAGTGGGTTCAACCGCGCACGTGGACCTGATGCGGGTCGCCGCAGACGGCATACGCGACTGGCGGCCGCTGCTGGAACGGCTAAGGAAAGTGCCTCATGTAACAGCGGCCGCTCCTGGACTCTATGGGCAGGTATTGATCTCGCGTGGGGCGCGGAGCGGAGGGGCTTTGATCAAAGGCGTTCTCCCGCAGGACGAGCGGACCGTGGGTGATTTGTTGCAGTCGGTGGTGGATGGGTCGGCACAGGCTTTGGAGCCGACAAAACCAGGCAGCGAGCCATTGAATCCGCAGGTCGGCGAGAGTGCGGCACAGGCAGTGCCGCCAATTGTGATTGGGAAGGACCTGGCAGAGACGCTTGGTGCCAAAGTAGGAGATACGCTACTGGTGACGAGTCCGCAGGGAGAGCTGACACCCCTGGGCCTTGTGCCGCGGTATCAGCGGTTCTCAGTAGCCGGAATATTCAAGTCGGGCTTCTATCAGTACGACTCAAGTTATGCGTTCACGCGTCTGACGGATGCGCAACGGTTGTTCTCTGAGCCGGACCTTATCTCTGTTATCAGCTTCAAGGTGGATGATCTTTATCGTGCGGACAAGATTGGGCGTGCAATCGAGGCAGAGGCTGGCAAAGGCTTTCAGACGACCAACTGGATGGAGCAGAATCGCGAGCTCTTCCGTGCGCTGAAGCTGGAACAGGTGGTGACGTTTATCGTGCTGGCGCTGATTGTGTGTGTCGCGGCGCTAAATATTCTGATTGCACTGACCATGATGGTGATGGAGAAGACCAAGGACATTGCCGTGCTGATGAGTTTTGGCGTGCGGCAGGAGCAGGTGAGACGAATATTTCTGCTGCAAGGATTGTTGATCAGCGTGATCGGCACGGTGATTGGTTTGATTATTGGATATGGCCTGAGTTGGTTAGGTGGGCACTACCGTTTTATTCACCTGGATGCTTCGGTTTATTCAATCGACTATCTGCCGTTTGCGCCCAGGGTTTGGGATGCCGTGATTGTTGCTGCAGTGAGCCTGGGGGTTAGTTTGATTGCAACGTTGTATCCAAGTAGATCTGCAGCGAGGGTGCTGCCAGCGGAGGCTTTGCGGTATGAGTGAACCGAGATTGAAGTATGGACAGCTGGCGCCAGAGGGTTTCGCTAAGATGCGGGAGCTGGAGCATTATCTGAATACAGGCACGCACCTGGAACGTACGCTGCTGGAGTTGGTCAGGCTGTGCGTTTCATTAATGAATGGGTGTGAGTATTGCATTACATTCCATACTGCTGAGTTACAAAAAAACAATGAGGCAGCGGAGCGAATTTCTCAGGTTGCGAATTGGCGGAGTTCGGAGATTTACACGAAGCGCGAGCGAGCGGCGCTGGCATGGGTCGAGGCGGTAACGAATATTCAGGACGGCCATGCTCAGGATGCCGTGTATGACGAGGTTCGGGCGCACTTCAGCGATGTCGATACGGTAAACCTTACGCTGGCCATAACGACGATCAATGCGTGGAATCGGATGTCGATTGCACTGGGGTCGCATTCTGGACGCAGCAACGAGGTAAAGGCTTGAGCGAGACCGGTGACCCATTCGATGGTGCGGAATCCCTGGAACCACTGCCGGGACATATGCAGCGGACCGTAGTACTTCGAGCAGAAGGGCTAACCAAGACCTATGCGGCGGTTTCGGCGGCTGAGGGTCGCACAGGCCTGGAGCTGTTTCGCGATCTGAATTTGACGATTCACGCTGGCGAGATGGTGGCCATCGTTGGTGAGAGCGGCGCGGGTAAGAGCACACTGCTGCACTTGCTTGCAGCGCTCGACAAACCGACCGCCGGAGAGGTTTGGTGTGGGGAGTCGCGGCTGAATTCGTTTACGGCGAAGCAGGCGGCGGATTTTCGGAATCGTGATGTGGGGTATGTGTGGCAGTTTCATTACCTGCTGCCAGAGTTCACGGCACTTGAAAATGTCGCCATGCCGCTGCTTGCCCGGGGAATGGGGCGCGCATCGTCCATGGAGCGGGCGCAGTTCTGGCTGGGGGAGGTGGGGTTATCGGAGCGAGGCGAGCATCGTTCGGGTGAGTTAAGCGGCGGCGAGCAACAGAGGGTTTCTTTGGCCCGGGCCCTTGTAACGGAACCGAAGATTCTGTTGGCCGACGAGCCGACCGGGGATCTGGATGGAAAGACTGCTGAGTCGGTTTTTGCACTGATTCAGGGGCTACATGATGCGCATGGTCTGACAAGTGTGCTGGTCACGCATAGTCTTGAATTTGCAGGACGTTGCGGGCGGGTTTTACGATTGCGAGCGGGTCGTTTGGAGGAAGCTTGAGCGCAGGTGCACCTAATTTGGTGCTGGTTTTGCACAGCAAGCATCTAAAAAGGTGCTAGGGTATGCATAACTTTTGAGGGATTTTCATAGAAGTTGCGCTGGAGACTACACTGGTAGGCAGTGGGATGGATGCTTCGCAGTTTGAAGTAGCCTGATTTGTCTCCGGAAGTACGCGGTACGGAGATGGTACGGGACCAACGGCGCTACGCGGCCTTCGGGCTGGGTGGTGGCCGGCTTGAGGGGGAACATGTTCGAACGCTATACGGAGAAGGCGCGGCGGGTTATCTTCTTTGCTCGTTACGAGGCTAGTCAGTTCGGATCGCCTTACATCGAGACGGAGCACCTGTTGCTGGGGCTACTGCGGGAGGACAAGGCGCTGACGAACCGCTTTTTGCGGTCGCATGCGTCGGTGGAGTCGATACGGAAGCAAATTGAAGGACATACGACGATTCGCGAGAAGGTTTCGACCTCGGTCGATCTGCCGCTCTCGAACGAGTGCAAGCGCGTTCTGGCCTATGCCGCGGAAGAAGCGGAGAGGCTGTCGCACAAGCACATTGGTACGGAGCATCTGCTGCTTGGTTTGCTGCGCGAGGAGAAATGCTTTGCCGCAGAGATTCTGCAGGAGCGCGGACTCAGGCTCCCGGCGATCCGCGAGGAACTGCAACGGACGACGCAGGAGAAGACGCCGTCGTCGCAAGGCAGTAAGGGGCAGCGTGGAGAGCAGAGCATGCTCGCCGAGTTCTCGCGCGATCTGACGCAGTCGGCGATGGATCAGCAGCTTGACCCTCTGGTGGGCCGCGACTCTGAAGTAGACCGTGTCATCCAGATCCTGTGCCGTCGCACGAAGAACAATCCTGTGCTGATCGGTGAGCCCGGCGTTGGTAAGACCGCCATTGTAGAAGGATTGGCGCAGAAGATCGCCGACGGTGAGGTGCCGAGCTTCCTGGCTGACAAACGGGTACTGGCGTTGGATCTTTCGCTGATTGTTGCGGGAACCAAATATCGCGGCCAATTTGAAGAGCGGCTGAAGACGATCATGAAGGAGTTGATGGAGAACCAGAACTCCATCGTGTTCATCGACGAGCTGCATACACTGGTTGGTGCTGGATCTGCGGAAGGTTCTCTCGATGCAGCGAACATTCTGAAGCCTGCGCTGAGCCGTGGCGAGATTCAATGCATTGGAGCAACAACTCCCGCGGAATATCGAAAGTCGATTGAAAAAGACCGGTCGCTTGAGCGCAGATTCCAAGCCGTAAAGGTTCCTCCTCCGAATGAGGAAGATGCCATCAAAATCATCATGGGAATCAAGGACAAGTATGAGAAGTTTCATGCTGTCAGCTATACCGATGATGCGATTACATTCTCAGTCTCGCATTCCAGCCGGTATATTCCAGACCGCTTCCTCCCAGATAAGGCGATCGATTTGATCGACGAGGCTGGTGCCCGGGTGAAGCTACGGCAGACTTCCCTGCCCGAGGAACTGACCGAGGTTCAAAAGCGGATCAAGTTCATCGTGCACCGCATGGAGAACGCGATTGCGAACCATGAGTTCGAGAAGGCGCGTTTCTACTCGGACGAGGAGCGTAAAGAGCGGGAAAACCTGCGAGCGCTACGCGACAAGTATCACCTGGATGATTCATCGGCGGGGATTGTGACGCGCGAAGACATCGAAGATGTAGTGAGCCGCTGGACGGGTGTTCCTGTTACTTCGCTGAAGGAAGAAGAGACGCAGCGGCTGCTGCGAGTCGAAGAAGAGTTGCACAAGCGCGTGATCTCGCAGGACAAGGCGATCTCTGCGCTGGCGCGTGCGATTCGGCGGTCTCGTGCAGGCCTCAAGAACCCGGCGCGGCCTATCGGCAGCTTCCTGTTTCTTGGGCCGACGGGCGTCGGCAAAACCGAGATGGCGCGGACACTGGCACAGTTCCTATTTGGAAGTGAAAAAGCGCTGATCCGGTTCGATATGTCGGAGTTCATGGAAAAGCATTCCGTCAGCAAGCTGATCGGTTCGCCTCCGGGATATGTCGGCTACGAAGAGGGCGGCCAGTTGACGGAGCGTGTGAAGCGCAATCCGTATTGCGTTGTTCTACTCGATGAGATTGAGAAGGCACATCCGGATGTCTTCAACCTCCTGCTACAAGTGTTTGAAGACGGCCAGTTGACGGATGGACTTGGCAACACGGTCGACTACAAGAACTGCATCATCATCATGACCTCGAACATTGGAGCGAAGCACCTGCAGAAGCGGCAGGGGCTTGGTTTCCAAAGTGAGAAGGAAGACATGGTGATGGATAAGATGGAGGAATTGGTTAAGAGTGAGGTCAAGCGGACCTTCAACCCTGAATTCCTCAATCGCCTTGACGAGATCATCATCTTCACATCGCTGTCGGATGCCGATCTGATGCAGATTCTGGAGCTGCTGGTACAGCAGTTGAATACGAATCTGGTGCACAAGGCGATCACGATCTCCGTGACTGACGAGGCGAAGAAGTGGATCATCGAGAAGACCGCTTCCGACAGGACGTATGGAGCTCGTCCTCTGCGGCGTGCGCTGCAAAAGTATATCGAGGATCCGCTGTCTGAGGCTCTGATCGCGGGCGGAATCGTGCAGCGGCCAGCGTTCCTCGAGGTTTACATGGAGAACAACGCGCTCTTCTACCGGCCTGTAGCCGCGGACGGCGAAGAGAAAGCAGCCGGACTGGCACTAACTGCTGTATAGCTAATCCCCAAAACAGAAACAAAATTCCCCGGCCAGCCCAGCCGGGGAATTTTAATTTTTAGCGCGAAGATAATTTGGCTATACCAGGGACTGAACGGATTTAACTGCTCCCGAAACTACATCACCAGCCTTATCTACCGCTGTCTCTACCTGTTCCTTGCTGCGTTTGATGGCTTTTTGAGCCTCATTAGCGAAATGTTCAGCCTGAGCCTTGAGATAGTCGCCCGCATCTTCGAGGTAATCTCCCGCTCCTTCTACCCCCTTGCGGAGCTGCTTACGAGTCTTGACTCCGGTTTGTGGAGCATACAAAAGGGCGATTGCGGCTCCGGCCGAGACTCCAATACCAAAAGCCAACCAGTAATTCTTTGCGCTCATGCCAGATACCTCGTACTTGATTTTGTCTCTAACTGCTCTTCGTTGGATTCGGCTAGTTGAGGTTTGGTTGGCCTTTTCTTGCGGCACGATCTACAAACCGATAAGCCTGATAAGCGGTAGAACCATTTCTGCTAATGGCGGAAGCAATGCCGGAGATCACGATCGATACGAAAAGAACAGCCACAGCAGGCTAAAGTACCGGCAGAGGTGAATGTGAAAGACGTTTTGATTGCCATTGCTTTCCTTGTAATTCTTATGTCGCCAGCCTTTACTGCCTTGAATGTCTTTACGGGCAAAAACCGTTTCTAGATCGACAACCCCGACAGTTCCCTGGCACGAAGAAATATTCGAGCGAACATCGTGCTATCCAGACGACCTGTATTGGTATTACGCAGAGATGGATGGTAGCTGGCCAGAAGGTGGAGACCGTTCGGTAGGATGTATTCGGCTCCATGGGCAAAACGATAGGCGGATTTACGGGTAATGATGCCGGCTTGCAGTAGATGAGCCATATAGCCATCGAAAGCTATCTTTCCCAGGCAGACAACAACCCTAACCTTCGGCAAGGCTTCGATCTCCGCTGTTAAATGAGAAGAACAGTTGCGAATCTCCTGCGGTGTAGGCTTATCGCCGGGCGGAGCGCATCGAACGACCGAAGCGATCCAGGCGTGGCGAAGTTTCAGTCCGTCGTCGCGATGAGTTCCGGTTGGCTGATTGGCAAAGCCCAGGTCATGCAACACGGGGTACATGAAATAGCCTGAGCCATCGCCTGTAAAGGGCCGGCCCGTTCGATTCGCTCCATGCGCCCCAGGTGCAAGTCCAAGAATGAGAACGCGGGCTCGCGGATCGCCGAAGCCTGAGACAGGCCGGGCCCAGTAGGTCTGATCCTGATAGGCACGGCGCTTTGTTTCGCCAATACCGCGACAGTAATCGCGGAGGCGAGAGCAACGCTCGCAGCCGACGATAGACTCTCGAATCTGAAGGAGAAGCGGGGATGTACTCTGTTGAACTGGGCGTGTCACTACATCTCAATGATACCGGCAGCGAGGAATTAAAGTGGATCGCGCTGAATACCCCGCCGCAACCGTAGAATGCACTAGAGTCCAAAACTAAACAGGCGGTCCGTTGGAAGATCCAAGGCTGAGTCGGATGTATGCCGCGCTGCTGGCGCGAAAAATTGGCGATCTGCGCGGAAGTCTTTGGCGAATTGCCATCATGCGTTCCGGCCTGCTAACAATGGCGGTACTGACTCTCGCAATCGTAGTGCTCGCCTTTGGGTGGAGAGAGCACCAGTTGGGGCGTTTTTCGAAAATACAGCAGCAGCTGAAACAGGATCCGGTGCCGACATCTACGGCCAGTGCTCGTCCCGGCGGTCAGGATGCGATTGTGTTGCAGCGTACCCGGCTCGAAGGACAGGATGTACCCGAGTTTCTCACTGCAACCGTGCTACCTGGACTTGGGATGAATGTGCTGCAGATCACAGCATATCTACCCCATAAGGGCGAAGTGTCATTACTGGCGTCACCTTCTCTGGAGGAGGCAGCACGGTTGCCGACCGGAAGCCTATCGATGGGTGGTACCTTCGAGGCTCCTTGGGCAAACCAGATTTCAGGACCAGCCTCTGCTGATGGCAAAAGCTTAAGAACCGTATGGAGGGGACATACGTTCACCCTCCCAGCAGCTCAAAAGATTCACACCGGAGGGCTAGTAGCTTCGGGCGGACTTCTTCTAGGCCAAGGAGCAGATACAGCAAGTACCAACGTCATGCCCGACGGAGGAGAGGCGGAGGCAACGTTTGAATCGGGAGATTTTGCCGGACATTGGGTTTCGCATACGAAAATTACGACATCGATACAACTGAGCAGCAAGGCAATGGAGATCAAGGTCGTGGCCCGCAACACGGGAGATACGCCTGAACCCATGGGAATAGGTTGGCACCCACGGTTCGCTATTTTGAGCGGTGATCGCGGGCAGGTAGCTTTGAGAATGCCAAATGCGATGCGCGCCGAAGTTCGGGATCGGCGAAGCGGGATGCCGACTGGCAAACTGCTGCCGGTCATTGGCACCGAGTACGACTTCACAGCATACAGTGGCAGACAACTGGGCAACCTAAACATGGACGATAGCTTCGTCCATCTGAGGCCAGCGCCGCTCGATAATGGTCCAATCGCGGAACTGCGGGACCCCAAAAGCAACTACGGGCTGCGAATCACCGCGATTACGCCAACCATCAAAGCGATGCGAATTTGCGCTCCGGCCAGTGATAAATTCGTCTCGATTGAGCCTAATTTCAACTATGACGACCCTTTCGGACCCGAGTGGGCCAAGGATGAAGACACCGGCATGGTAGTGCTGCAACCAGGACAGTCCGTGCAGTGGCAGGTGCGGCTGGAAATCTTTTCCTTGGCCTAAACCGGAAGAGCTGGCCGAAGGTTTGACCCTGCACAACCAAGACTCGTACAGTAGTAGAGAGGCGTAGACCGCGCGAAGAGCTCCTGAGCGAGCCGACGATGCGGCACATACAGACGCCACGTGGAAGGCAAAAGCTTTGACCCCGACTGAGATGACTGAGAACAAGGAGACTGCCGAACAGCAGTCCGAAGTAGAACACACGCATGATCACGCACACGATCACGATCATGACCACGAGCATCAGCATGCTCCCTCGCTGAACCCGGAACTCGTACGCGAGATTGAAGTAGAGGCACCGGCCGAAGAGGTCTCGAAGAGCTTCAAAACGGTCGTGAAGCGTTACCAGAAGCTGGCCCGCATTCCGGGATTCCGCGCAGGCAAGGTGCCAGAGTCGCTGATCCGGTCGAAGTTCGCCAAGGAAGTACGGCAGGAGGTTCTTGAGAGCCTAGTGTCAGAGCGGTTCCGCAAGGCGATTGACGACCAGAAGCTGCGTCCGATCTCCGAACCTCAACTGCAGGACCTGCAGCTCTTCGACGGACAGCCGTTGAAGTTCAAGGCCGCATTTGAAGTTGCGCCCGAGTTCGACGTCGCTGGCTATGATTCGGTTCACGTAGCGAAGCCCGAAGCCACACTCACCAACGACGAGTACGATGCCGAGTTGAACCGTGTGCTCGACAGCCATGCAACAGTCGAGCCAGTGGACGAAGATCGTGCCCTCGTAGATGGCGATTGGGCCGAGATCGAGTTCCACGGCGAACTACAGGATCTGGCGCAAACCGTGACCGAAGAAGGCGTTTCGAATGCTTCTAAGAGTGAGCCGATCACTGGTCAGGACGTTCTCGTAGAAGTTGGAGGCAAGAACACGCTGGCTGCATTCAACGAAGCGCTGCGCGGATCGAAGCCCGGCCAGGAGCTGAAGTTCGAAGTCGTCTACCCTGCGGACTTCGCTGAGCAGCGGCTGGCTGGACAGACCGTCAGCTATGACGTGACCGTCAAGAGCATCAAGAAGAAAACCTATCCCGAGCGCGATGCTGAGTTCGCCAAGCAACTCGGAAACTACGAGAGCTGGGACGACTTTGAAGCTAAGCTTCGCGAGCACGCCGCCAATCGTAAGAAGGACGCACTCGAAAGTCAGGCGAAGGACAAGATGCTCGAAGAGCTCATTGCCAAGTATCAGTTCCCTGTCCCCGAATCGTTCGTACAACAGCAGATCGACGCCCGTCTGGACCGTGGTCTCCGTGCGTTGGCTCAGCAGGGCATGAAGCCTGAGGATATGCGTAAGCTGGACTTCGGACGTCTCCGTGCTGCTCAGCGCGACCAGGCTGTGAACGAGGTGAAAGCTTCGATGATCCTCGACCGCATCTCCGAAGCGGAAGGCATCGTGGTAAGCGACGAAGACCTCGACCGCGAACTGTTGATGCTTTCCATTCAGTCGCGCGAGCCTTTGGAGTCTCTGCGTGAGAGACTGACGAAGGACGGCAGTTTGGACCGGATTCGCGAGCAGATGCGCCGCGAAAAAACAGGAAGCGTGATCTACGAGAAGCTGTCCGCGTAGATCAATTAGTCTGATTGCCTAACCGACAAGAAAGAGAGTGCAAATGGGACTGGTACCAATGGTGATCGAGCAGACGAGTCGGGGCGAACGAGCCTACGACATCTACAGCCGTCTGCTCCGGGACAACATCATCTTCCTGGGAACGCCGATTGACGACAACATCGCCAATGTCATCATTGCGCAGATGCTGTTTTTGAGCGGTGAAGATCCAGAGAAGGACATCCAGCTCTACATCAACTCGCCGGGCGGCTCGATTACGGCCGGACTGGCGATCTACGACACGATGCAGTACATCAAGAATGACGTTGTGACGTTCTGCATCGGACAAGCAGCCAGCATGGGCGCCTTCCTATTGATGGCCGGTAAGAAGGGTAAGCGCTTTGCCCTGCCGAATTCGCGCATCCTGATCCACCAGCCGTCCATGGGCGGCCTCAGTGGACAGGCTACCGACATCGATATCCACGCCCGCGAGATCCTTCGCATCCGCGAGATCACTAACAAACTGATGAGCGCCAGCACAGGCCAGACTCTGGAGCGCATCGAGCGGGACGTCGAACGCGACTTCATCATGACGGCAGCACAGTCGAAGGAATACGGCATCATCGATGACATCATCGACCGGCCTAGAACCTAACGGCTAAGTACTTGTTTGCAAAGAAGCCCGGGCAAATCGTCCGGGCTTCTTTGCAACATCCCCAATTTGGTGTATAGATGAAGGCACCTGCCAAACAATCACCCAAGATGAAACAGGTGTAAACTTTAACTTAGTAACTTTCGCTGTATCGCTTTGCCAGGAGCTGTCGCATCTATGAAAACGTCACGGGGCTCAGACGAATCACTTCGTTGCTCGTTCTGCCACAAGTCGCAGGATGCCGTTGCCAAACTCATTTCCTCTCCATCGGACTATCCGCGAGCCTATATCTGCGATGAGTGCGTGGCAGTTTGCAACTCGATTCTCGAAGACGACCGTACGGAAGCCCAGCCAGGAGCGGCGCCAGCTCACCTGCCGAAGCCCCAGGAAGTGAAAGCGTTCCTCGATGAATACGTCATCGGGCAGGAACAGACGAAAAAGAAACTGGCAGTTGCCGTCTACAACCACTACAAGCGCATCCAGATGAACAAGACGCGTGGCAACGATGTGGAACTGGCGAAGTCAAACATTCTTCTGGTGGGACCAACAGGATCGGGTAAGACCTTACTGGCTCATACGTTAGCGAAGATGCTCGATGTTCCGTTCGCAATCGTCGATGCAACCACCCTTACCGAAGCAGGTTACGTTGGCGAGGACGTAGAAAATATCATTTTGAAGCTCCTGCAGGCAGCCGATGGCGATGTTGCCCGAGCGCAAAGTGGGATTATCTACATCGACGAGATCGACAAGATTGGCCGCAAGGACGAGAACCCATCCATCACCCGTGACGTCTCGGGCGAAGGCGTCCAGCAGGCCCTGTTGAAGATTTTGGAAGGAACAGTGGCGAACGTTCCGCCACAAGGCGGACGTAAGCACCCGCATCAGGAATTTACGGCTGTTGATACAACGAACATTCTCTTCATCTGCGGTGGCGCATTCGTCGGTCTCGAAAAAGTTGTAGGACGTCGCATCGGAAAGAAAGCACTTGGTTTCCGTGCTGTGGCTGATCCCGATGCCAAGGATGGCGATGTAACCCCGATTCGTGCACAGCGTGACTCCGAGCTGCTGCGTCAGGCTGAACCCCAGGACCTGCTGAAGTATGGCTTGATCCCCGAGTTTGTCGGCCGTCTGCCTGTGATGGGCATTCTTGACGAGCTGGATGAAGCAGCGCTGATCGAAATCCTGACCAAGCCGCGCAATGCAATCCTGAAGCAGTATGCCAAGCTGTTCGACTTCGAAGGCGTGAAAGTGACCTTCTCCGACGAAGCGGCACGAGCCATTGCTCGAGAGGCCCTGATGCGTAAGGTAGGCGCTCGTGGTCTCCGCATGATCATCGAAGAGTTAATGCTGGATCTGATGTATCACGTTCCCGGAAATAAGAAGGTCAAGGAGATCGTGATTACAGAGGCCATGGTCAAGAACCGCGATCTGACGCTTCCAATGCTCTTGGAAAAAGCTGGCTAGCGCTGTCGAGTCTAGCCGGCATCTCCGTGGAATCCCCTGCGCATACGAATAAACCCTGTTCCTCAAACAATCTTTGGCATGAACATTGCTTGGTACTTTTAGTGGCCACAGGAATGTCGTGAGGAATTACAATCATGCGAAACCGCAAACGCCGGCGTTGCATCGTTACCGCCGTTTAAACGTCTAATTGGGGAGAGCGATGACAAACCAACCAAAAGAAACGCTGAGCGGCGAAGTTCGAAAATTACCGATGATGCCCATTCGTGACATGGTCATCTTCCCCCACATGATGACGCCCTTCGTCGTTGGCCGCGAGTCCAGCGTCAGGGCGCTGGAAGAGGCGCTATCGGGTGACCGGAAGATCTTTCTGGCGACGCAGCACGATGCGTCCGTTGACGAGCCAAACTCCGACGATATTTACGAAACCGGCACCATCGGCAACATCGTACAGAGCGTCAAGATGCCGGACGGCAACATCAAGGTCCTGGTTGAAGGCGTAGAGCGTGCACGAGCCAGCGAGGTTACCGATGTCGATGGTTTCTTTGTCGCAACAGTACGCACAGGGCAGACTCATCTTGAGCTAACGCCTCAGGTTGAAACGCTCATGCAGCGCGTCCACTCTTTGTTCGAGCAGTACGTAAAACTGCAGCAGTCGTTGAACTACGAAACGATGGCCGCTAGCGTGCGTTCTGACGAACCGGCGAAGCTCGCCGATACCATTGCAGCGAACCTCCAGCTCTCAATCGAAGAGAAGCAGCAGTTGCTCGAGGTCTTCAATCCCGAGACCCGTCTGTCCAAGGTTGCCGATGTTCTCGACACGGCGATTGAGAAACTCAACATGGACCGCACCATCCAGTCGCGCGTGAAGCGACAGATGGAGAAGGCGCAGAAAGAGTACTACCTCAACGAGAAGATCAAGGCCATCCAGAAGGAACTCGGCCGCGGTGAGAAATCCGAGTTCGACGAGCTGAAGAAGAAAATCGAAGCGGCTGGAATGCCAAAGGACGTGCTCGATAAATCGCTGCAAGAGCTGAAGAAGCTTGAAGCGATGCCTCCGATGTCGGCCGAGTCAACCGTCTCGCGGAACTATCTCGATTGGCTTCTGGCCGTGCCATGGAAGAAGCGCTCCAAGGAAATTCGTTCCATCGAACACGCTGAACAGATCCTCAATGAGGATCACTACGGTCTCGAGAAGATTAAGGAGCGCATCCTTGAATTTCTCGCAGTTCGTCAGTTGGTCAAAAACCCGAAGGGCTCCATTCTCTGCTTCGTCGGACCTCCTGGCGTAGGCAAAACCTCGCTCGGCATGTCGATCGCCAAGGCCACCGGACGCAAATTCGTACGCATGTCGCTGGGCGGCGTGCGCGACGAAGCCGAAATTCGCGGGCATAGACGCACTTACATTGGCGCATTGCCGGGACAGATCATTCAGTCCATGAAGAAGGCCGGAACCAAGAATCCCGTCTTCATGCTCGACGAAATCGACAAGATGGCCTCGGACTTCCGCGGCGATCCAGCCAGCGCACTTCTTGAAGTCCTCGATCCTGAGCAGAACACTTCGTTCCAGGACCACTATCTCGACGTGGAGTACGACCTTTCTCAGGTACTTTTTGTGGCGACTGCAAACGTACTGCACACCATCCCGGGCCCTTTGCAGGATCGTATGGAGATCCTCCGGCTTCACGGATACACCGAGATCGAGAAACTCGAGATCGCCAAGCAATACCTCGTGAAGAAGCAGCGCGAAGGCACCGGCCTGACCGAAGAGCAGATCATCTTCGAAGATGATGCGCTGCGACAGATCATTCGTGGATACACCCGCGAGGCTGGCGTTCGAAACCTCGAGCGTGAGATCGGCAATGTGTGCCGCAAAGTGGCTCGCCGCGTCGTCAAGAACGGCGCAACACATCAAGAGACAATCACAGGGGAGAATCTCGGCGAGATTCTCGGTGTGGCCAAATTCCGCGACTCGCAGGTTCACGAGAAGAGCGAAGTCGGCCTCGTTACCGGACTTGCGTGGACGGAGATGGGCGGCACTATCCTCCAGACCGAAGTTCAGGTATTGGACGGCAAGGGCAAGATGACGGCAACCGGACAACTCGGCGATGTTATGCAGGAGTCGGCACAGGCCGCACTGAGCTACATACGCTCACGGGCAGCTCATCTTGGCTTGGCAAAGGATTTCTATCGGAACGTCGATATTCACGTCCACGTGCCCGAGGGAGCGATTCCTAAGGATGGCCCATCTGCCGGCATCACGCTGGCCACTGGGCTCGCCAGCGCACTGACGAAGATCAAGGTGCGTCGTGACATCGCCATGACGGGTGAGATCACGCTGCGTGGCAAGGTGCTTCCAATCGGCGGCCTGAAAGAGAAGCTGCTGGCAGCACATCGCGCAGGCATCTTCGAAGCGATCCTTCCCGAGGAGAACCGCAAAGACCTCGCCGAGCTTCCTGAACTCCTGAAAACTTCCATGAAGCTGCACTTCGTCGAAGAGATGGATCAGGTGTTGCAGATTGCCCTGGAAGGTAAACTGCCCGAGTTACAGGAAGAGACGCCTACTGGTCTAACCTCGAATGTACTTCCGGTTTCGGGTATCGATATACCCCACCCGATCGCCCATCAGTAACTGTCCTTTAGCTACACAAAGGGCCGAGCTAAGCTCGGCCCTTTTATTTTGAATTCTCTAAGAAATCAACCTGTATCGAGAGCGATCTAAACTGACCGCTTACCGCTCACAAAGTTCATGATGATGGAGATCACAGCGAAGAGAAGCAGCAGGTGGATAAGAAAACTACTGACATGTAGAACGAAAAAGCCGCCAAGCCAAAGCACTATAAGCACGAGACCGAGAATGAGAAACATCGCAAAATCCTTCTTTCCTGTATCAGATTGCCGCGTCGTAGCGCGAACATAGTACAGGCTTTAAGAGAGGTAATGCGGGGGATTCGTTGCTCAGTCGTCAAAGAAAGAGCGAAAGAATGCATTGGTGGATCTTTTGGAGGGCATGCATCAAAGAAAGGCGCGCCATCATCAGGCGCGCTTTTTCTCACTTTTGACTAAGGTTTAGAGACTGCCACCCGCAATCGAGGGAATCAACATGACCTCATCTCCATCCTGAAACGAGTAAGTCTCACCGCCAAGGAAGCGAATATCCTCATCGTTGACGTAGATGTTGATGAAGCGGCGGAGCTTGCCGTCGTCGTCCTTGATCTGCGTACCAAGTGCCGGAAAAGTCTGCTCGATATCCGCAATGAGCGCCGGAAGATTTTCGGCAACGGAATCAAACTGTTTGCGGCCATCGGTATGGCGCGTAAATGCGGTTGGGAGCATTACTTTGATTGCCATTACTTTCCTCCTGCCGTAACCAACTCAGGTTCAGCGGTCCCGTCGAGCTCGCGAAGATAGGCATCGAAGTCTGCCAAACGCGGACGGACGGCGCGATCTTCCCGGTAGTATCCGGCCAGCGCGTCTGTGGTTTTGAGACCATTGCCTGTAATGCAGGTAACGGTAAGTTCATTGGGGGAGATGCGCCCGTGAGCATAAAGCCGTGCGGTAACGGCGGTGGTAACGCCACCTGCGGTCTCGGTAAAGATGCCCTCTGTCTCGGCAAGTTCCTGCATGCCGGAGACAATCTCCACGTCGGAGACATCCTCGGCCCATCCGCCGCTATCGCGAATCATCTTGGCTGCAGCCGGGCCGTCTGCCGGGTTGCCAATGGCAAGCGATCGGGCGATGGTGTTAGGACGCTGCGGCTCAATATAATCGGTTCCCTGTTTAACTGCAGTTGAGATCGGGGAGCAACCGGTAGCCTGCGCGCCAAAGAAACGCACGGCCTTTTCTTCTACGAGGCCAAGATAAATGAGCTCTTGGAAAGCCTTACGGATCTTGCGAATCAACGAGCCGCCAGCCATGGGAACCACGACATTGTCAGGGAGCCGCCAGCCTAGCTGCTCGGCGATCTCGTAGCCGACAGTCTTCGAGCCCTCCGCGTAATACGGGCGCAAGTTGACGTTAACGATGCCCCAGTTATATTCGTCGGCAATGAGCGTGCAGAGCCGGTTGACGTGGTCATAATTGCCATCGACCCGGATAAGGCGAGCGCCGTAGACCTGAGTATTGAGAATCTTCGCTGGCTCCAGATCTGCCGGTACAAGAATGCTGGCTTTAAGACCCAGCCGGGCAGCCTGCGCGGCGACAGAGTTGGCCAGGTTTCCCGTGGAAGAAGCACCGACGGTCTCAAAACCGAAGCGCCGCGCATTTGCCAAAGCGACCGAGACAACGCGATCCTTGAAGCTCAGCGTCGGGAAGCAAACTGCATCATTCTTGACGTAGAGATTGTTTGCGCCTATGCGCTTGCCGAGATTCGTAGCTTTGATTAGCGGTGTAAAACCAACCGGGAGGTCAGGTTGAAATCCGTCGGGGATGGGAAGAAGTGCGGCATAACGCCAGATATTTGCCGGTCCTGCGGCGATTGCCTCGCGGGTAAAAACACCGCGTGCGGCTTCAAGATCGTAAGCAATCTCAAGGGGCGCCAGACAGTCCGGGCATCCTGAGAGTGGCTGATTGCCATAACGCTTGCCACACTCGTTACACTTCAGCTCATACCGTGTACAGGAATAGTTCATTACACTCTCTCCGAGTGGAAAGAGGAAATCTGCTTATGACGTAACTCTCTTTTTGGAAGGTGCCGAAACCGGCCAGGAAGGTGAAATACGGGGTGCAGTTCCAAATTCGGGCTGCGTGCTCCGAATCTCATGTTCCCTGTCTCCAGGAGAGAGTTGACACCGGTACGCCTTTGTTCTGTCCGGTTGTCGTGGCGTCAAAGGGCTCGTCCCTCAACCACTCTGCATGAAATTCAAATTTGCCCGAAGGCAAACTGGAATAGATCAGTTGTAGCACAGCGGGGATGCCGCTGCAAGTATTGCCTGTTGAAGAATCGGATGCTTCCACACCGAGATTGGCTTCAATTTCGCCGTCGCACCTGGAATGCATTATCTGGACAATCGCGACCTGCCATTTTCGTGAAAATATCCCTTACGCCGCTAACAAAAGCCTCAGGATTGAACTCTGTTCGTACGATCTCGTCGGGACAATCTGTAAGGATGGCTACTGACCAATTACATACAAAAGCGACTATTTGCTCCGATTGTGCAGTTTTGATCTCAGAACACAGATGTTCTGCACGGGAAATGCCTGCTTCCCCCTCAACATCGATCAGAACCAAGTCGTACTGTCCCGCCTTGAACAAAGACAGGCACTCGCTATGACTAAGGGTAGAGTCAACCTGAAAACCTGAGAGCCGAAGTATTTGGTCGCGAAGGGGGAGTAATTTCTCCCGATTGCAAATGTGCAGAATGGAGCGATTGTTACCTGTTGAAGTTTCCATTTTAAGCCAATATGATCCCTTACCCATTATCTCCTGAATGAGTCTTTAGCGCGCGAACCGGCTAGACCGGAAGTATCCGCTAGGGCGACGGATGCTGCATCTCAGGCCAGCACTTCGGCTTCGTCCTTCGCTGATTGCACCACGTCCGGAAGCTCGTGCGTTGGAACAAGAAGGTCTTCCTTACGCATAACCAGATTCGTAGCGTTTAGGGACGCAAGTTCAAAACCATGTCCGTGGGTAATGGCATCCGTCGGACAGGCTTCGACGCAATACCCGCAGAAGATGCAACGGTTGTAGTCGATGTTGTAAACCTTGGCATAGCGCTCGGCAGACGAGATGCGCTTCTCTTCGGTGTTTTCGGCCGCTTCGATGTAGATGCAGTTCGAGGGACAGGCTGCTGCGCACAGAAAGCAGGCAACACACTTCTCCAAGCCATTTTCATCGCGCTGCAGCTGATGCTTTCCCCGGAAACGCTCCTGAAACTTGGCGCCGCGCATAGGTCCTTTGCCATCGGGATAGTTCTCGACCTCAGTCGGCTGGAAAGCCTCCTTGAGGGTTATGCTCATTCCCTTGACAATGGCTGCGGCATCGCGAAGTTTAGACATGACTTGAGTATACGATGTGGGAGCGATAGGCTGAAAGCCATGTATCGCATCCGCTTCTATCTTGCCTGCCTGATGCCCCTCGGTCTTCTCCTGACCGTGACGCCACGATCACATGCTCAGACCGCACAGACGAACCAGATGGACTCAATGCCTGAGCACGCTCACACGCCTTCTGCTCCATCGACCAGCCTCACCCTCACGATCGACGGTAAAGCGACTTCACTTTCCGTTGCCGACCTTCAGGCAATGCCGCAAAAGACCGTAACCGTCCACAACGAGCACCTCAAAATAGATGAGACCTACACCGGTGTCTCCCTCGGCGATCTGCTCACCAAATATGGCTTCCCCGTCGACCGATCCACCCACCAGAAGATGCTGCGCAGCTACATCAAGGCGGAAGGAACGGACCAATACTGGGTTCTCTACTCGGTTACAGAGATCGAACCCTCTGAGCACAACGCCGATGTCATCGTCGCAACAACACTCGGCGGAAAGCCGCTTGGTGAGGACGGACAACTGAAGCTCGTCTCAACCGCAGACAAGAAGCCTCAGCGCTGGGTACGCAACCTTACCTCGATTACAGTCAAGAGTGCCGAATAATACTCTGCGGCTATCTCCCAAAGGCATACGTAAGCTTGAACACACCGTTATCGATCCCCGGATTCGCGTCCGCAGTAGAGTGGTTCGAAATATGGTGATAGCGGTACTCAAACTGAATCGACTGACTTCTAGTCCGAAACCACCTTCTGCTATTCAATCTCTAACTTCTTCCACATTGCATCTACTTTTGTCTTCACCGCAGCATCCATCGTCAGCATCGGAGGCCACGACCGCGTGAACCCTTCCGCTGGCCATTTCCTCGTCGCATCAATTCCCATCTTGCTGCCAAAATTCGGCAGCCGGCTCGCATGATCCAGCGAATCCACCGGCCCCAGCGTGAACTGGATATCGCGTTCCGGGTCGATATTGTTCGTCGTCCTCAGCGTTACCTCGGCCACATCCTGCACATCGCAATCCTCATCGACCACGATGATGCACTTGGTAAACATAGCCTGTCCCATGGCCCAAATACCGTTCATCACTTTGCGCGCATGGCCCGCATAAGACTTTTTTATCGACACGATCATCAGGTTATGAAACACGCCCTCGGGCGGAAGATTTACATCCACAATCTCAGGCATCGTCAACTGCATCAGCGGCAGGAAGATTCTTTCCACCGCCTTGCCCATCCACGCATCTTCCATCGGAGGCTTGCCCACAATGGTCGCGGCATACACCGGGTTTTTGCGGTGCGTTATACAGGTGACGTGGAAGACCGGGTAATCATCCTGCATCGTGTAAAAACCCGTATGGTCCCCAAACGGTCCTTCTGTGCGAAGCTCTCCCAACTCCACATAACCCTCAAGAACATACTCAGCGTGCGCCGGAACCTCAAGATCGACAGTCTCGGCCTTCACCAGCTCCAGAGGCTTCTGCCGCAGAAATCCTGCGATGAGATATTCCTCGACATCCGGTGGCGCAGGCACAATCGCGCTGAACGTCGTGGCTGGATCTGTACCGATAGCCACAGCGACCTCCATACGCCCCCCACGAATCCTCGTAAGCGTCGTTGTACCCAGGCTCCCAAGCGAAGCCGCAGCCGCCGTGCCACCGCTCGTAATCGCCATCAAATCGACATTCCCAGCAAGGTCAGGCGTCGTAGCGCGCAACCGTTCCCGCATATGCTCCGCTGCCACCTTCTGTCGCTGCCAGTGCATCCCTGTGGTCTGCCCGTCGTAGACCTGCATCCGATACATTCCCACATTGCGCTTGCCCGACTTCGGATCGCGTGTGATAACGCATGGCAGTGTAATAAATCGCCCCCCATCCTGCGGCCATGTCTTTAGAATTGGAAGCGCATTGAGATCAATATCCTTGCCTCGACGAATCACCTGCTTACAGGCCGCATCCTTGGTCGGAATCACCTTCGGGAAAAAACTCCCAACCTCCGCCAGCTTCGGCAGCATCTTCAGCTTGTCCATGAAGCTGGTAGGCGTCTCCGGTTTGATCAACACACGAATCCGATCGGCAATATCATCCAGCGAATTGGTCTCAAGCGCCAACTTCATTCGGCGCTCGCTTCCAAACTGGTTCATCAGCACCTTCGCGCCGGGATAGCCCTTTACATTCTCGAACAGCAAAGCCGGGCCGCCAGCCTTTGCTGTTCCCTTCCCCATCTTGGCGGCACGGTCGGCGATCTCAGCCATCTCGAGAATGGGATCGACCTCCTGCGTAATCCGCTTCAGCTCTCCTGCCGTGTGGAGCGTATTAATCCAGTCGCGTAAATCGTCGTAAGCCAATTCCCTCTCCTGCCGCAGCCTGTTGCGGGACGAAAGTCTATGGTAACGGATCAAACGCACTCAAGCCGATCACGGATCGCGACGGATTGGGAGCTTTCCGGCCTTTCTTCCCGGAACAAATGCAGTCGCTTCAGGTGTCTAACCTGACACGGACGCATTCCTCGCAGATGCGCACCTGAGTCGGATTACGGGGTGCTCTATGTTTGAGGACAGTCTTGTCGAGTCGCAGCTCTCTCACATCTCTTCCAGCAAACGCTGGACGGCATTGGCTTCAATAACCCTGCAATGTGCCATGGCCGCTACGCTGGTCATCCTGCCCTTGTTGCATCCAGAGCGGCTGACATCGCGCATCAACGCTCTTCCGGTCTTCGTGCCACCCGCACCTAAACCGCCAGTCCATGTCGAACACGCACAGCCTGCAACCACTTCGCCCAGCACAAGCACAGCCATTCCCATCGCAACCCGTTCCCCCTTGCCGTCGCTCCATCCCACACAGGACGCAAGCCCTGAAGCTCTCCCCCCAACCACTCTCATAGGGCAAGGAATGTCCGACGGAATCCTCACGGCTCTGAACACTGGTTCCGACATCCGCCCCACAAGGGTCTCCATCGCCACACCGCGCAACTCCAGCGGCCCCTTACACATATCTACGGGCGTCTCAGCGGGAATGCTGCTCGCCCCCATTCGACCGCTATATCCAGCCATCGCAAGAGCCGCAGGAGTACAAGGTACAGTAGTCGTCTCCGCCGTCATCTCACGCACCGGAGCCATCGAAAGCCTGCGCGTCCTCAGCGGTCCACCCATGCTGCAAAGCGCCGCACTGGATGCAGTCCGCGCAGCCCGCTATCAACCCTATCGGCTAAATGGAGAGCCTACCGAAGTAGAGACCACGATTACCGTAAACTTCCGCATGGGCGCATAGGCGTAAACCTATCGCGTCGGCACGGCAGAAGACGATCCAGCAGGAAGAATTGTCTGCACTACGTCCGTGGTTGGAGTATCAGAGACATAGTTCACTAGAGGATATCCGGCTTCTTTCCAGCCATCGAAGCCACCACGCAAAGGCCGCACCCGGTAGACCCCCATCTTATGCAGTTGCAGCGCAAGTTTCGCACTCGTCTCCTCGCTGGGGCAAGTGCAGTAAAGGACAACATCCCGGTCCCGCGGAATGATCTCGCTATGCTGTTTCAGCTCATTAGGACCAATACGCAACGCTCCCGGTAATACGCGAGGATCCGGCAGATAATCCAGCGGATGTCGAAGATCGACGATGAACGGTGGAATATTCCCATGCTTTTCTGCGTTCTCCATCATGTACTTCAACTCCGCGGGCTCAAGCCGCAGCTCGCGAACCTTCTGAAGGAACCTGCGCTGCTTCAGTATCCGATGAGCCAGGAACCCCAGCACCATCAACACGAAGATGATAAAAGCGAATCGTCCCAGCCAATGGAAGAAGGGAGCACTCTTCTGGGCCAGATCCCCGAAGAATCGTCCAGCAAGCAAAAACGTCTCCGCCCAGATAATCGAACCGGCAAGATCCCATGCAAAGAACCGGTTATAAGGCATTCCAGTCTGACCGGCAATCGGCGGAGCGACCGTACTCAGTCCCGGAACGAACTTCGAAAACAACAGTGTCGAAGGCCCGCGACGAGTGAAGTAGTCTTCTGTCTTACTCACGCAGGTCGAAGCCTCAAACGACAACCGGCACAGCAACCGCAGAACACTGCTGCCATACCGCCGACCCAGCCAGTACCACATGCTGTCAGCGATCATGCATGCGGTCACAACGACCAGAAGCGCGATGGAGTGATGAACCTTGTGCGTTGCGCTCAGCGTTCCAGCGGTCAATAGCACAGGAATACTCGGAATCGGAATACCGAACTGCTCCGTCAGCACCCAGAGGAACAGGATCAGATAGGCGTAATGAACGAAAAATGCAATTGCTATCGGCATTGGATTGTCACTTCTTGTACTTCAATAGATGAGTGAATACAACCTTACGATGCGGCACGCACGCCTTAAAGATACACAGCCCGGCCATGGATTGCAGCCAGGCTGTTATCGAGCTGGAAACAAGCGCTATCTACTTCTCAAGAATCAGCGGCATCTCCACCAGGTGCTGGCCAATAAACCAGGACTGCAGCTCATTCGGCCGCAGAACATCGCTCACCACCAGATCGTTCGTTCCCTGGTCTCCAGCCTTGTCCGCAGCCTCCGAGATATCAAGGCAGCTCTGGATGATCAACTTATGAGCCTCCAGGAGCCGCGAAATCTGCACCGGCACCTCTTCCCTGCCGCGAGGCGGCCGTGGAATCCGGGTCGTCTCGGCAACATCGCCGCCCATCGCGATCGTTACTCCACCGAGCAACTGGATCCGCTCAGCGATCGTGTCCACCACCTCGACCTGCTCCTCAAAGTGCTTATCGAACAGCAGATGCAGTTGGTAAAACGTCGGCCCGGACACCTGCCAGTGATGCTTCTTGTACATATCCCTCAGCGATATTGAGTCAGCCAGAAGCTGATTCAGCTTGGCGACCATATCGGCGCGTACCTCCGCATCAAGTGGGTGAGGGATATCCTGAACAACCGTGCCGAACTTCTGAATCTCTTTCGCCTTAGCATGCCACTGTGGCGCTACGGAAGCATCAGCGGTGCGTACCTTCTTCATTGCTACAGCCATCATCCACCTCGAAAATTTCTTGTTCCATCAATCAGATGCGAGGAAACTCGATCCGGTTTCTATCCATCATAGCGGGACACTGTTGAGCAATTATCAAAACAAATCTCTCCGCATCGTTTACAGAAAATATCCGTAAACGACGCGGAGAGAGGATAAATCACGAAGCCCTGAGTCTTCAAGACTACTTGACAGAGACTATAGGCGTAACCGAGAAGCCGGGCCGTAGCGCAAAGTCCTGGTTTTCGTCATGCAGATTCGTGAAGTCGATGCGCACCGGAATACGCTGAACCACCTTCACATAGTTGCCAGTCGCATTCTCAGGAGGAAACAGCGACAGCCGCGATCCAGTCGCACCGCCAATCTGCGTTATCTTCCCGTGGAATTTGCGACCACCCAGCGCATCGACCTTCAGGGTCACACTCTGGCCGGGCCGCATCCGATCCAGCTGCGTCTCCTTGAAGTTCGCCGTAACCCACAGATTGCTCAGCGGAATAATCGTCATCAAGTCCTGGCCAATGCTGACGTTCGTCCCAACCTGAACATTCTTCTTATTCACAATGCCGGATGTAGGCGCCGTAACCTTCGTATACGACAGATTCAGTACCGCCTGGTCCACCTTGGCCTGCGCCTGTTTCACATCAGCTAATGCGGCATTTGCTTTCGCCTGTTGCGCCCGCACCTGGTCTGGCCCGGACTTCACCGACTGATTGGCAGTAGACCGCGCCTGCGACAGCTTCTGCATCGCTTGGGTCACAGCTGCCTGCTGTGCAATCACCGTAGCCTCGGCCTCCAACACCGCTGCCTTATTAGCCGCAGCCGCCGCCACTGCAGCATCGAACTGCTGCTTCGAAATCACGTCCTTCTCAACCAGCGGTGTATAGCGATCCACGTCAAGCTGCGATTTCACTTCATTCGCCTTCGCCTGGGCGACGCGGGCCTCAGCCGCCTGGGCCTGCTTCTGCGCCTGTGCGATGGCTGCCGTAGCCGACTGCACATCGAAACCCGTCGTGCTTATGCTTGTCGTCGTGGTTATGCTCGTAATCGGCACGTTTACGTTCGCCTGCACTGCGTTCGCCTGTGCGCTAGCCAGGTTCGCCTGCGCCTGCTCGAGAGCTACCTGATAGTCCTTGGGATCGATCTCCACCAGCGGGTCGCCCGCCTGGACCTTCTGGTTGTCCTCGACATAAACCTTAATCACCTGGCCGGTCACACGCGAGCTCACTTGGTACAGATCCCCATCCACCTGCGCGTCGTCGGTACTCTCCGTAAAGGTGGAGTGCCAGTAGAAAAGGCCACCTCCCACGATCAGAAGCGCCAGCACTGCAAACAAAATGATCTTGCGACGCGACTTCTTCTCCGGTGATTCTTCGACCGCCGTATCGTTATTCTGCGTTTCCTCTGCCAAGTTACTTTCCTCCCAGATAATCTTTGAAATTGGTCTGTGCCACCCCAAGCGCGCGGGCCAGTGAAAGCTTGGCCACATTGTGCTGGTACAGGGCGCTGATGTATTGATCGTTCGCCTGTTGCGTCTGCGCCTGGGCCTGCGATACCGGCAGATTGTCCGAGACTCCGGCGTGGAAGCGTTGTTGCGCCTCACTTAGTGCCTCATTAGCCAGCTCAACATTGGAGTGCGTCGCCTCAACCAGCTTCGCCGCCGCCTGAATATCCAGCAGGCTGTCGCGAACATCCTGGTTCACCTGCTGCGTCTGGTCCGCCAGTCTCGCCCGCGCCTGTTCGTACTGCGCACTTGCAACCTGCTCCTGTCCTCTGGTCTTCGCAATCTGCAGAATCGGAGCCGACAATTCGCCCGTCGCCGTATACGTACCGTGCGAATGCCCCGGCGTCGTTCCAAGAGCGCCAAAGTCGCCGCTGAAGCTCGCCACCGGCAGTTGATACGCCCATGCCGACGTCTTCTCCGCACTCGCCGACTTTACCTGCTCACCTGCCGCCTGCAAATCCTTGCGCGTCTTCAGAGCCTGCTCAAACGCCGTCTGTGGGTCCACCTGATCGAACGCCGCGAACGGCACAAGATCCGTCATGCGAAACTGCTGATCGAGCGGAAGACCAATCGCGCGCGCAAGCGCCAGCTTGTCCTTCTCATACTGGTTCTTCGCAGAGATCAGGTTTTGCTGGTTATTCTGATAATCCACCTGCGCCCGCAGCACATCCAGTTTGGGGCTTGTGCCTGCATCGTGTGCCGCCACCGCTTGGTCCAGCGATACCTTCGACGTCGCCAGCTCGGCCGTCACAGCCTCAATTCGTGCAGCATCGGCAATGCACAGCAGATAGGCATTTCCTACCGTCAGCACCACCAGATCGCGCGCATCCTCGGCTGTTAGCTTCGCCCCTTCAAAGTTATGCTTCGACGCAATATAGTTCTGCAGCGCCGAAATATTCACCAGGTTCTGCGTAAGATAAGCGCGGAAGTCCACCACCTGAAACGGCCCGATGATCGGATTCAGGCCCGGAAACTTCAAACCGTAGGCCGCAAGATTCACCTGTTGCACCGTTATGCTGCCCGTTCCATTGACGGTTGGCAGCAATGCCTGAAGCTGCTCCAGCCGTTGTCCGTTCGCATTCTTCAACGCCGACGACTGCAGAATAATCCCCAGGTTCTGCCGCAGACCACGCTGAATTGCATCGTCGAGCGAGAGATCGATGACCGTCCCTGTATTCTTGCCGTCGACAATACTGCCCTTGAACGAGTCCTGCGTCACTGCAGCGCCGTTCTGGCCCGAAGCTCCGTACAGATTCTGTTGGGCTCCTGCAACCGCCGAGCTATCGGCCGCCGTCCGCGGGCCACTGGCTGGAGAGGAATTAGTCTGCGCTCCCGGAGCCTGCGCATAACCCGTAAGACCCAACGCGAACAGGCCGAGAGTGAGCACACCAAACCCCTGGCCATAACGCGCTATTTTACTTTTACTCATACGAATAATCGTAACCTGCATCTCTTGAGTTTAAGGCAGTTTGCGGACAGTAAAAAGAAATCTACGTTGCACTTCCCGCAAAAAAGCCTTTCTCAAGTGAGATGCACTAAGTCATGCAGAATCTTCAAAAATTACGCTTTGGTTGCATACCCCATCGGCTTCATCTTCACCTGAACTCCCCATGCAGTTGAAAAAGCAACTCTAAATCGATTTAGGACACACTTACCGGGTACACTTCTTCAACAAACTTATTCTTTTGAGGGCACGAATGTTTCTTGGCATCGACGTAGGCACTGGCGGTACCCGCGCAATTCTCATCAACCACGACGGCAAAGTAATAGCTTCCTGCGCCAGCGACCATGCCCCCATCCATTCCGAGCACATCGGCTGGGCCGAGCAGCACCCCGAAGACTGGTGGCGCGCCGCCAAAACCGCTATCGCCGCTGCCCTTGCCGAAGCCAGCATCTCCGGCTCCCAGGTCGAAGCCATCGGCCTCACCGGCCAGATGCACGGCTGCGTTATGCTCGACGCCGACGGCCAGGTCCTCCGCCCCGCGCTCATCTGGGCCGATCAGCGCACCCAGCCCCAGTGCGACTGGCTCACCGAGAAAATCGGCTTCGACCGCCTCATCGAGCTCACCTGTAACCCCGCCCTGCCCAACTTCACCCTCACCAAACTCCTCTGGGTCCGCGACCACCAACCCGAAATCTTCGCCCGCATCGCCCACGTCCTCTGCCCCAAGGATTACGTTCGCTACCGCCTGACCGGCGAGTTCGCCATGGACATGCAGGAGGCCAGCGGTACCCTTCTCCTCGACGTCACCAATCGTCGCTGGTCCGCCGAAGTCGCCGAAGCCGCCGGAATCCCCCTGTCCTGGCTTCCCCACCTCTTCGAAGGCCCCGAGATCTGCGCCCGCATCAGCCCCGAAGGAGCCTCCGCGACCGGACTCGTCTCTGGAACTCCCGTAGCCGCCGGCGCAGGCGACCAGGGTGCAGGAGCCGTCGGCATGGGCATCCTCTCGCCCGGCTCCGTCTCGGCCACCATCGGTACCAGCGGAGTCGTCTTCGCCGCGACCGACGCCCCAGCCAAAGACCACCTCGGCCGCCTCCACACCTTTTGCCACGCCGCCCCTGGCCGCTGGCACGTCATGGGTGTCACCAACGGCGCAGGATTGAGCCTCCGTTACTTCCGCGACACCTTCGCCCCGGACCTCCCTTACGAAGCCCTCCTCGCCCTCGCCGCTTCAGCCCCAGCCGCCAGCGACGGCCTCCTCTGGGCACCCTATCTCTTCGGTGAGCGCACTCCCCACCTCGACCCCAACGCCCGTGCAGCCTTCGTCGGCATCACCGCCTCCCACACCCGCGCCCACTTCGTCCGTGCCGTCCTCGAGGGCGTAGCCTTCAGCCTCCGCGACACCTTCACCCTCTTCTCCGGGCTCGACATTCCAGTCAAAGCCATCCGTCTCGGCGGCGGCGGCGCACGCGGCCCCCTCTGGCGTCAGATTCAGGCCGATATCTACGGCCATCCCGTGGAACTCCTTGAAGCTGAAGAAGGCGGAGCCTTCGGCGCAGCCCTTCTCGCCGGAACCGGCATCGGGGCCTGGCCCAGCGTCGAAGCAGCCTGCGACTCCACCATCCGCGTCGCCGAAACCATCGCCCCTCAAAACCAGGCAATCATGAATGAGGCCTACAAGCAGTACCGGAAGATCTATCCCGCCCTGCGAAGCCTCAATACACCCGCATAACACTTACTTTTTCTTATGGACCTTGCCAGCCTGAATGGCAAGGTCTTCCTTCACGTTCGGATCGAACTTCTCCAACTCAGCCAGCAGGCCTTCATCCGATAGATCAAGCGGATGCGAGTTCTCCCAGTCATGCCGCACTGTCTTGTGCAGCCGCTGGATAATCGGCTCGTCCTCAACTTCAATCGCCAACTCTCTGCGACTATCGAAGCTCCCCGGAGCCAGATTGATCGACCCGATAATCGCTCTCGCATCATCGGCAAACATCAGCTTGGCGTGTAGTTTGACGTGCTTCAGCTTTCGAACCTCGACCCCCATATCCTGTAGGATCCGCAGCCCGCTCACGCCCTCGATAAGCTTCTCTTTCTTCAGCTTGTGCGGCGGCCGAGCCATAATCCGGATCTTCACCCCGCGGCAATGCGCACGCACCAGATGCTCAATAATCACCGGGTCCTGATACCGCTCGTTCTGCAGCCAAAGCGAGTGCTTCGCCGAATCGATCAGCTGTCCCAGCCGCTGCCTTCCATTCCCTATGCACCAGATCAGATGCGAGTGCTCCCCCGTGCTGAACTCGCCGCGATTCCAGTCCGCATCGAAGCACTCAATGATCTCGTCGACCTCGTGCTTGTGCGTCGTAACAATCGCATAGTCCCGCGTACTTGTAAGGTTTTCCGTCTCCCAGTTCAGCGATTGGACAAACGCTGCTCTGTCGTCAATCACCATCGACTTCTCATGCGTAATGTCGAACACCGGGTTGCTATCAAGCACTGGAACCCCTGCATCCGTCAGCGTACTCCGGCATTCGCCATTCTCCTTCTGACCGTCCCGCCGCTCAGGATTCAGCATGATCCGCGTATCCACACCCCTGCGATGCGCCGCAATCACAGCCTCAAGCAGTGCATGGTCCGAGAAGACAAACATCTTGATGCGGATCGATTTCGCGGCCTGGTTTATTGCGTCGAGGATGGGCTGCGACGAGTCGTCCGGTAAAACAATAAGCGAACGGGACATTCCATCTCCTCTTGAGTTTCTATGCAGCGTCAGACTCCACTACGACCTACTTTATCTGAGCCTGCGTTGAACTGCGTCCGGTGCAGTCCAGCATATATCCCATTCCGAGCCATCAGTTCCTCGTGCGAGCCATCCTCCGCCACCACGCCTCCGCTAATCACCACAATCTTATCGGCATCCCGAATCGTGCTCAGCCGATGTGCAATCGCAATCACCGTCCTGCCCTTCATCAGCTTTTCCAGCGCATCGATCACCAGCTTCTCCGATTCGCTATCCAACGCCGCCGTCGGCTCATCCAGTAACAGGATCGGGCTATTCCGCACTATCACCCGCGCAATCCCAATCCTCTGCCGCTGCCCACCCGACAGCGTAGACCCCCTATCCCCAACCAGCGTGTCATACCCCAGCGGCATCCGCGAGATGAACTCATCGGCATTCGCCAGCTTCGCCGCCGCAACAATCTCTTCCTTCGTCGCACCCGGCTTCCCAAACGCAATATTCTCCTCAATCGTTCCTCGAAACAGAATCGTATCCTGCAGCACATATCCAATCTGATCGCGAAGATGTTTGATCTTGTACTCGCGAACATCGTGCCCATCCACAATCACCGCACCCGCCTGCACATCATAAAATCGCGGAATCAGACTCACCACCGTCGACTTCCCCGCGCCCGTCGGCCCCACCACCCCAACAAACTGTCCCGCCGCAATCTTCAGATTCACATCCGTCAAAATCGCCTGCGCCGCATCATATCCAAACGCAATATTCCTGAACTCAATCTCCCCCTTCAGCGTCTCCGGCTCCAGCCCATTCGGATCCTCCGGAATCATCGTCTCCGTATCCAGAATCTCCCGAATCCGCTCCGTCCCCACCGCCGCCTGCGCCACAGCATTCGTCGTCGTTGCAAGATCCTTCACCGGCTTGAAAAATTTCGTCAGGTAAGCCAGATAAACCGTCAGCTCTCCTACCGTCATCGCATGCGCCAGAATCAGCGCCGCCCCTCTCCACAACACAATCGCCGTACACAGCGCGACCGTTATCGTCACCACCGGCGAAAGCAGCGCCTTGATACTTCGCGCCTTCAAAGCCGCACTCACCGTCGCCTCACTCACTCCATACAGGAGATCCTGCTCCGTCTTCTCCTGCCCAAATGCCTTCACCACCTGAATCGATTCCAGCCCCTGCTGCACCACCGCCACAATCTCGCTCTGTTGCTTGCGAACCTCATGCGTCGCCTTCTTCACCGCCTTCTTGAACCGTGTAACAAACAGTAGAAGAAACGGCGTTACCGCCACCGCAATCAGCGTAAAGTCCCAGTTCATCCAGAACATCAATCCCAGCATGCAAACAATCGTCAGCAGATCGACAAGGATGTTTAGCGTCGAAGACGAAGCAAATCCCTCAATCGTCTGGATATCCGTCGTCAGTGTGCTCAAAATACTGCCCGTCTCATGGTTGCTGTAGTAACCCAGCGAAAGCCGCTGCAGATGCTGATACATCCGCATGCGCAGGTCATGCGCCACCCACTGCCCCACACTCTCCGTGTAGTAGTTATCGATATACGACGCAATCGCCCCAAGCATGGAGATCAGCACAAACGCCAGCGCCGCCAGCGCCGCCACATGCAGACGCGATCCATTCTCCAGCAGCGGCCCTATTATCCGATGCAGCCACGGAGCCATCCTGTGATCGCCAACCACGTTATCCAGAATGATCTTCAACGGCCACGGCGTCGCCAGACTCATCGCCGTCTCGACCAGCATGGCGAGCAGAATAAACACCAGCGTGCGCCGATACGGTCGGATTAGACCAGCGACAAAACGGAGCATATCCCTGCTTTCACAGACACCTGGGCCCGAATCTCATTCGAATCGTCACCATCATACGGTAGCCGCAAACGAGAAGTTCGTTACGATCTCTCACTCCCGAACCGATGTAGCCCACAATCGGCACGACTACGACCATGACCGCGACGACGGCAACTGCTAACCAGTAGTCAAAATAAAATGATCGAGCAATGAGGCAGAGTGGGAAATTCTCTCAGCCTCATTGTCTTCTCAACAGCGAAGTCCATGGCAAAAACGATCCAGGCTTAGATAACCCTGCTTACCAGACCGCAGACAGGGGGATTTGGAGCATAGGTCAGCCCTCATGGAGGGGACTATACTTACATCCAGTCAGACGTGGGGCAGAATCTCTCCCGCGCCTCTTGAGGAGATGAAAGTGGCAATTGCCAAGGTTCTCCTGGTCGACGATAACGAAGACTTACGCATCTCCTTGGCCAAAGTTCTCGAATACAACGACTTCGACATAACGACTGCGGGAAATGTGTCTGAGGCTTTGAAACATATCAGCTCGGGGACTTACGACGTTCTCTTGAGCGATCTGCACATGCCTGGAGCGGGCGACGGCCTCACCGTCGTCAGTGCCATGCGGCACGCCAATCCCAAGGCCGTCACAATCCTGCTAAGTGCGTTTCCAGAGATGGATGCCGCGGCCCATGCCATCCTGCTGCAGGCCGACCAGATCCTCGTGAAGCCGATGAATGTGCCAGCGCTGATCGAAGCGATCAAGCAAACGCTGGCAAATGGAGCGCCACCCCCTCGCTTGGTAGAGAGTGTGGCTACCATTCTCGAACGCTCAGCCCCGGCCAGCATTCAAGACTGGTTTGAGCACGTTCTTCTGGAAGAGAAGCTGATGACAATTCCATTGAGCCGGGAAGAAAGATGCAACCACCTGACTCAACTCTTCCGCGACTTGGTGACTCGTCTTCGTTCTTTCAAAGCACTCGGCAGCCGGGAACTGGTGTCTGCAACAGCAGCCGAGCACGGGGCCACCCGGCGCAGGCAAGGCTATACAGCGGCGATGATGGTGGAGGAGTCCCGAATGCTGCAGGTCTGCATCTTTCAGACGCTGCAGAATAATTTGGCGACGATTGACTTCAGTGTGCTGCTGATTGGTGTAATGACGATCGCAGACGAAGTGGATTCCCAACTGGGCCAGGCGATGGAAAGCTACATCGCTCAATCCCTCGACGATGCACTACTTGCTACGTAGCCCGTCTGCACCGTCCACATAGCTCCTCAAAAACATGTCATTCGGAGCGAAGCAACTCTCGCCTTGCCAGCCGAGATTCAGCAGACAGTCCACCCGGCTTGCCGTCCATGGCAAAATGATCCAGACAAAAAAGGAGACGGCATGGCAGACATCGGCGTAGCGGTAATCGGCTTCGGACTCGCAGGACAGGTCTTCCACGCACCTTTTGTAAGCGCAGTTCCCGGCCTCAAACTCGAAGCCATCATCCAGCGCAAAGGCGACGAAGCCGCCAAAGCCTACCCCCACACCCGTATCCTCCGCTCCGTCGACGAAGCGCTCAGCGACCCATCCATTCAGCTCATCGTCGTCGGCACCCCCAACGAGACCCACTATGCCCTCGCGAAGCAGGCTCTGCTTGCCGGCAAGCACGTCGTCATCGACAAACCCTTCGCCGCCACCAGCACCGAGGCCAGGGAACTCGCCGATCTCGCCGCAGCCGGGAAGCTTATCCTCGCCCCCTTCCACAACCGCCGCTGGGACGGCGACTTTCTCACCATCCGCAAGCTTCTTAAAGAGAGCGCGGTAGGCCGTCTCGTCACCTTCGAGTCCCACTTTGACCGCTTCCGTCCGCTTCCCCGCGAGGCCACCTGGAAAGAGGCAGGCAGCAACGCCAACGGCATGCTCTTCGACCTCGGTCCCCATCTCGTCGATCAGGCCCTCGTTCTCTTTGGCGTACCCGAAGGCATCACCGCAAGCGTCCGCAAAGATCGCGACCACACCGCCATCGAAGATGCTTTCGACATCACCCTCGACTATCCCCGCCTCCGCGCCCACTGCCGCGCCACCATGCTCGCCTGCATTAACGCACCGCGCTTCCTTCTGCACGGCACCAGGGGGAGCTACATAAAATACGGTCTCGACCCCCAGGAGCCCGCCATCGTTGCCGGAGCCAAAGTGCCACGCATAGGCGAAGGCGATTGGCTTGCAGAGCCCGACTCCGCCTGGGGCACCCTGATCGTTGCTCCCGATCCAGCCGATCCCACCACCCTCGTCAAGACTCCAATCCCGACAGAGTTTGGAGACTATCGCAACTTCTACGCCAACGTGCGTGATGCCATCAACGGAACCGCCCCGCTGTCCGTCACCCCCGAAGACGGTTATCGCGTCGTCCGCCTCCTCGAACTCGCCCGAGAGAGCAGTGCGCGGGGCTGTACCCTTTCTGTAAAGTTCTAGCCACGCAAAGGGCCTTTGCTGTTACCGCAAAGGCCCACCCCAAAATAAATCTCGGAATTCTGCATAAAACAGCGCGTCAGAAAACGTGCAGTTCAATATCCAGCTTTACCAGCCGTTCCACCACACCTTGTCCACAAAAATACCGCGTCTACGCATCATTTTTTTGCAAAAACCCCTGCAAAAACCATAAAAACGACCAAAGAAATTTTCCCGGAATTATTGCCCGTATGTAGCTTTTGCTCCATGCTTCCGGAAGTAATGCCGGTCCAGCAATGCCTGGCTAACCCCTTCTGCATGAGCGCGTAACGTCAGCGTCCGGTAAGCCATCCGCGCCACCGCCTCCAGCACAACCGCATTGTGCGCCGCATCATGCGCATCTTTCCCCCAGCAGAACGGCGCATGACCCGCCACCAGCACCGCCGGAACCGCCATAGGATCAATACCTTGGAAGCGTTTCACAATCGCCGCCCCGGTTTCATGCACATACCGCCCGCCAATTGCCTCATCCGTAAGGACTTCCGTCACCGGCACCGGCCCATAAAAATAATCCGCATGCGTCGTCCCCAACGCCGGAATCTGCATTCCGGCCTGCGCAAAGCTAGTCGCATACTCCGAGTGCGTATGAACAACCGCGCCAATACTGGGGAATTCGCGATAAAGCAACGTATGCGTATCCAGATCCGACGAAGGCTTCAGCGTCCCTTCAACAATCTTTCCATGCAAATCCGTCACCACCATATGCTCCGGACGAAGCTCGTCATAATCAACGCCAGAGGGCTTAATCACCATTAATCCCTGCTCGCGATCCACACCACTGGCATTGCCAAACGTATACAGAACCAGACCACGTTTCACCAGTTCAAGATTGGCCTCAAGCACCGCCGTTCGCAGCTCTTTTAACAACATTCCATCCCTCTCAATCGAATATGCAAAACGCAGCAGAGTTACAGAATAGACGACCCCAATGAAATGGGCCTACCCACAGCATCTCGCTTGATAAAGTAAAGGGCATGAGCAGCGAATCAAGCGAATTAAAAGCAGGCAGTCAGGCTTTGCCACAAGGGTTTAAATGGGGTGCAGTAAAGGCGGGGATCAAGGCGAGTGGAAAGCTGGATGTCGCAGTGGCCGTTCCGGATAATGCTGCCAACGCAGCTGCAATGTTCACAAAAAATCAGGTCGTTGCAGCCCCGGTCACAGTAGGCCAAAGACATCTTCTTTCAACAGGCGGTCGAGTAGGAGCGGTTCTTGTCAACGCGGGCAACGCCAACTGTGCCACTGGCCAGGTCGGAATCGATGCCTGTTTACAGACTTGTGTTGCAGCAGCAGAAATATTTCACTGCATCTTCGATGAGGTCTTCCCTTCTTCAACCGGAATCATCGGCGTCCCTTTTCCTGGCGAAAAAATTATTGCTTCCATCCCTGCGGCGAAGGCGTCGCTAGGCAACACACCGGCACATGCCGAGCTCTTCGCCCAGGCCATCATGACGACAGATACGCGGATGAAAGTGGCTCGGGCCATCATTGATGTAGACGGGACCGAGGTGCGTATCTTCGGTGCCGCTAAGGGCGCCGGCATGATCCACCCTCAGCTTGGGCCGCCCCACGCGACCATGCTGGTTTACCTCTTCACAGACCTCGTCGCCGAAAGCGAAGAGCTACGAATCCTATTAGCTCCTGCGGTGGAACGAAGCTTCAATTGCATCTCAATCGATGGCGATACCTCGACGAACGATACGGTTCTTTTGCTGGCCAGCGGGGCCAGCGGGATAAAACTGACCGAGCGTGTATCTGAAGCATTTACCAATGCCTTGAATCTGGTTTGCAGATCATTAGCTCATCAGATTGTGGATGATGGTGAAGGGGTTACCCATGTGGTTATCCTGCATGTAACTGGAGCCCGCACCGAAGCAGAAGCCAAGCAGATCGCGAAGACCATCGCACATTCCCCGTTATGCAAGACGGCCTGGTCGAGCGCCGATCCAAACTGGGGACGTCTGTTGGCCGCCGCTGGTTATAGTGGCGTGGAGTTCGATCCTTCCATGGCGACTATTTCGATTGGTTCGCAGCCTGTCTTCGAACTCGGAATGAGATCTTCCGCCTTTGATGAGGTCGCAGCCCACGCCGTTATGTCGGAACGTGAGTACACAATTACGCTGGACTTTGGGTTGGGTAAGGCGGAATGTCACTTCACAACCTGTGACTTGACCGAGGAATACGTCCGGATCAACGCCGACTACTCGACCTAGGGCGCTTGCCGGGAGCCACCAAACTGGAATTCCGGTAATCGGCTGATTTTGTGGCGATAGATGACGTTTACGCGTTAGACGATTATCTTTAGAGACGGTACATCTGCCGTGCTGCTGACGACCCTCGCGACTATGGCGATATAAGGACTGCTTATGACGATGAAACTTGAAACTCCGGCCCAGATCGATTTTTCCGCAGAGGTATCCGAGTGGATTGAGGCGTTTGACGACGTCATTGCGGAAGACTGGCAGCAAGGCGCGCAGTTGCTGGAGACACTACGACAGAGAGCGCGCGAGGCTGGAGTCCCCACCCCCAGCGAAGTGACGACACCGTATCACAATACGATTCCCAGGCACGACGAAGTACCCTATCCAGGAGATCGGAACCTGGAGCGGAGGGTTGAAGCACTAATTCGCTGGAATGCCATGGCGATGGTCCACGGACAGAACAAGAAAGACGCCGGCATCGGCGGACATATTTCGACCTACTCGTCTCTGGCGACGTTGCTGGAGGTTGGATTCAATCACTTCTTCCACGCAAAGTATGGAGAGCAACCTGGCGACTTCGTTTACTTCCAGGGACATGCTTCACCGGGTGTATATGCGCGCGCCTACCTCGAAGGTCGCCTCGACGAAGCGAGGTTGAAGAATTTCCGTCACGAACTACGCGGTGAACCCGGACTCAGTAGCTATCCGCATCCTTGGCTTATGCCGGATTTCTGGCGCTTCCCCACGGTCTCGATGGGCATTGGCCCCTTGAATGCCATCTATCAAGCACGCTTTATGCGTTACCTCGAGAATCGCGGATTGATCGAGAAGACAGACCGAAAGGTCTGGGCGTTTGTGGGCGACGGTGAGACGGATGAAGTCGATACGCTCGGCGCAATCTCCCTCGGTTCGCGGGAGAAGCTGGACAACCTTATCTTCGTCGTCAATTGCAACCTGCAACGGCTGGATGGTCCAGTTCGCGGGAACAAGCGGATCATTGATGAGCTTGAAGGAATGTTCCGCGGAGCCGGTTGGAATGTAATCAAGGTCATCTGGGGCTCGGATTGGGATGAACTGTTTGACCGCGACCATAAAGGCCTGTTGCTAAAGCGCATGGAAGAGTGCGTCGATGGCGACTTCCAGGCCTTCAAAGCAAAGGGTGGCGCTTATCTCCGCAAGGAGTTCTTCGGAAAGTATCCAGAGCTGCTGGAACTGGTGGCGGATAAGACTGACGAAGAGCTGGCTCGGCTGCACCGTGGCGGTCACGATCCCGGCAAGATCTACAACGCTTACAAGCGGGCGATCGAACACAAGGGCGGCCCGACGGTAATTCTGGCTAAGACCGTGAAGGGCTATGGTCTTGGTTCGACTGAAGCTCGAAATGCTTCGCATCAAGAGAAGAAGCTGACCGACGATGCTGTGACGGCATTCGTCGAACGGTTCCAAATCCCTCTGCCAGACGGCGCAGCCAAGGAAGGCGCGTTCTTCCGCCCGGACGAATCGACACCGGAGATCAAGTACCTGCATGAGCGGCGTCAGAAGCTTGGCGGTTACCTGCCGAAACGTGAAGTTCCGAAGCTGGACTTCAAGGCCCCTGAACTCGCTACCCTGGGCGAGTGGACTGGCGGCTCGAACAAGCGTGCGGTTTCGACCACGATGGGATTTGTGAGCCTGCTGCGACATCTGCTGAAGGATCCCGTGATCGGCAAGCTAGTTGTGCCGATTGTGCCGGATGAAGGGCGCACGTTCGGCCTGGAGTCGGCAATTCGGCAGGTTGGCATTTATGCACCTGAAGGGCAGAAGTACAGCCCGCACGATGCGGACATGCTGCTCTACTACCGCGAGGATAAGGATGGACAAATCCTCGAAGAAGGTATTACGGAAGCCGGGTCGATGGCTTCGTTTACCGCTGCGGGAACTGCGTATGCGAACTACAAGGTTCCGACGATTCCTTTCTACATGTACTACTCGATGTTCGGCTTCCAGCGCATCGGAGACATGGTGTGGGCGTTTGCGGACTCGCGCGGCAAGGGCTTCCTGATGGGCGGAACAGCCGGGCGAACGACAATGCTCGGCGAGGGGCTGCAGCATCAGGATGGACACAGCATCGTGCTCGCGAGCACTGTTCCAACGTGTGTGACGTACGATCCGGCATTTGTGTACGAGCTTGCTGTCGTGGTTCAGGATGGTATTCGGCGGATGTATGAGAAGGGCGAAGATCTCTTCTACTACATCACCATGTACAACGAGGACTACACGATGCCTGCGATGCCGGAAGGTTCGGCGGAAGGCATTCTGCGCGGCATCTACAAGCTGAAGCCTGCTGCGGGTGAGGCAACGGCACAGTTGTTCGGCAGCGGACCGATTCTGAACGAAGTGCTGCGGGCGCAGGAGATTCTGTCCTCGAAGTATGGTGTTCACGCGGATGTCTGGAGCGTGACGAGCTATACCGAATTGCGACGCGACGCGCTCTCCGTCGAGCGCTGGAACCGGCTGCATCCGGCGGAGAAGGAGCGTGTCCCTTACGTTCTGAGCGCGCTGGGCGATGCGAAAGGACCGATCATCGCTGCGACCGATTACATGAAATCTGTTCCTGACCTGCTGTCTCCGTGGCTTCCTTCGCGAATGGTATCGCTGGGAACGGATGGATTTGGCCGCAGCGACAACCGCGAACATCTGCGTAGTCACTTTGAGGTGAATGCCGAGTCCATCGTCGGAGCAACGCTGTCGAAGCTGGCGCGTGAAGGAAAGTTCAAGCCGAAGGCGGCGCAAAAAGCGCTGACGGAGCTTGGACTGAATACAGAAGCTGGCGATCCGGCACGAGCTTAGCCTGTTTCTTTATTCATGAGGTTATGCAGAGGGTTCCTTTTGGAACCCTTTGCTTTTGCATGTGGCATGATGAGGGTTTGAGGGAGGAGTTTGTTTGAGCGAGACAGAGCCACAGGAAAATCCACTGGTAAACAATAAAAAGCTTCGGCAGATGTATCTGGCCATGGTCGAGGCGCGAATACTGGATGAATACATTGCGAAGCTGCAGAGCAACTCGAAGACACGGCAGCGACTCGATTCGACTCATAGGCAGGAGGCCTGCCGCGTAAGTACGGCAATCGAACTGGTGAAGGGCGACCTGGTCAGCGACTCGCAGGCAGGCGTGGTCATGGACCACATCCTGGGCGTCGAGACCAGCGTCGTTCTGAAACACCTTTCCAGCCTGATCTCGCGGAAAAAGACGTTTGAGATTGCAGGGACGAAACAGCTTCCCTGGATCGAGGATGCAGCTGACCGGCTGTCACTGGCTGTTGGCGCGGCGCTCGTCTTCAAGACGCTGAAGAAGACCAACCTCGTGATCGCTTATGTTCCTCGCCGCGAAGCCAGCGGTGGGAGATGGCGTCGCTTGCTTACCCTTTCCTCTCAGCTTGAACTGCCGATCATTTTTGTTGTCCTGCCTGCTGTGGTCAGCAAGAAGAAGGCCGCTGCTCTTGGCCATGTAAGCGCGAAGGCCCGCTCGTACGGCGTTCCCGGAATACCGGTCGATGCGAGCGATGCGGTTGCTTTGTACCGTGTAGCGCAGGAGTCGATTGGACGCTTGCGCGGAGGTGGAGGCGCGGTGGTGATCGACTGCGTGGCCTACCCGGTACATGGAAAAACCCTCGACCCGGTAGAGCAGATGAAGAGCTTTCTGCTGGGGAAAAAGGCGTGTACCGCTACATGGCTTGAACACGCTGGAGATCCCTTCCGGGTGAAGGTTTCAAGGCGATAGGGCCCCCCCAGGGTTGCCTCGACAAGTGGTTTAGATTCATTAGTTTATATAATTTCATCCCTGCAAAATCGTCTTTCTAAAGGGTTTACGGCTAAATTCGTCTTTCTAAAAGAGTTAGAGCCAGAAAGAAAAAGCCCCGGAAAAAACCGGGGCTTTTCTTGTTCTATTTCAATTATATGGTATTGAAGGAAACTCCCTCGCAAATGGGATGTTATTGATGGGTATGGGGTTAGGAGGTTTTGGGGCTTGACATGGGATTTTGCTGGGGAATTTGGGAAATAATTTTGTAAGTTATTGATTTTGTGTGTAGTTAAATTCGCTTCGCAAAAGCGAGATTGGGACCTCTCCGCTGTGGCGGCAAAAGCGCCGCCGTCGGTCGAAATGATGTCTGGGGTGGTCTTGATGGACGGTGAGTGGGTTGATGAAGGACAGGCTAGGGCCAACGGTAATGGCAACGACAACAGCAGATCCCTACGGGATGACAAATAATAAGCACTGGCGAAAGGCGGTCGTGCTTCGCACGGTATCCCACCCTTCGCAAAAACGCGAAGGATGGGCACCCCGGCCGTTTCCTCATTGCCATGTCCATGTTGCGGAATGACAAAGAGAAGATGACGGGCAAAAACAGTGTGGCGGCAGTGAGCTGATGGCTAGCTGATGCAGGCCTTGAAGTATGCGAGAGAATTTTCCAGCCCTTCGCGTAGTTGAATCTTTGGCTCCCAGCCGAGGAGGGTTTGGGCTTTGGTAATGTCGGGGCGGCGGCGGGTGGGGTCATCCTGAGGAAGCGGCTTGCGGACGATTTCGGACTTGGAGCCCGTTACCGATAAAACTTCTTTGGCGCACTCGAAAATTGTCCACTCGTTGGGGTTGCCGATGTTGACGGGGAGATGCTCGTCGGAGCGCGAGAGCCGGACGATGCCGTCGATGAGGTCGGAGACGAAGCAGAAGCTGCGGGTCTGCGAGCCGTCGCCGTAGATGGTGAGCGGCTCTTCGCGAAGTGCCTGGATCATGAAATTCGAGATGACCCGGCCGTCGTTGGCCTGGAGGCGGGGACCGTAGGTGTTGAAGATGCGGACGAGATGGGTGTTGACGCCGTGATAGCGGTGGTAGGCCGTCACGGTGGCCTCGGAGAAGCGCTTGGCCTCGTCGTAGACGGAGCGCGGACCGATGGGATTTACGTTGCCCCAGTAGGTTTCGACCTGGGGGTGAACTTCAGGGTCGCCGTAGCACTCGGACGTAGAGGCGTGGAGATAACCGGCGCCATATTTGCGGGCGATTTCGAGGGTGTTGAGGGTGCCGGTGGAGCCCACGAGGAGAGTTTCGGGGCCAAGGCGGTCGTAGTCGACCGGGCTGGCGGGCGAGGCAAAGTTGAAGACGTAATCGACGGGGCCGATGTCGAAGGGGAGAGTGATGTCCTGCTCGATGAGGCTGAAGAGCGAATTTTCGCTGAGATGAGACAGATTCGCGAGGTTTCCGGTGCAGAGATTATCGACGCCAACGACGGTGTGACCTTCCGCCAGCAAAACGTCGCATAGATGAGAGCCAAGAAAACCGGCGGCTCCGGTTACGAGAATCTTTTCAGACTTCATTCTCAACCTTTCAAGGTAGGTACTCTCAGAGGGTTTTCATCACTCTGCGATCACCCTTAGAAGGATGACCGCAGGTGATGAGTGGCCGATGAGACCAGTGCGGATACTAGTTATGAGCAGACGCGGCTGGAGAAAGCTCGCGAACCGGATAAGCAGCGGGCCGGCCGACACTGAGATACGTGAAGCCATGTTCGATCATGTCGTGCGGATCGTACAGGTTGCGGCCATCGATGATGATGGGGTAGCGAAGAGCCTTGTTGAGGCGCTTGAGGTCGAGCGAAGCGAACTCCGACCAATCCGTGAGGATGAGGAGGGCGTCGGCGTCTTCAGCGGCTTCGTATGCGTCGCCGGCGTAGCGGAGATTGGGTCCTGTGGGAAGAACCTGCTCGGTACGCTTCATGGCGGCGGGGTCGAAGGCAACGACAGAACAACCCTCGGCGAGGAGCATCTCGACGAGTTCAATTGCCGGCGACTCGCGGATATCGTCGGTTTCGCCCTTGAAGGCGAGGCCGAGGACGCCGAGCCGCTTGCCGCGAAGGGTCCACAGAGCAGAACGTACCTTGCTGAGGAACCGCTTCTTCTGCTGGACGTTGATCTTTTCGACTTCTGTGAGGAGGTTGAAGTCGATGCCCAGTTGCTCTGCTACGGAGCGGAAGGCGGCTACGTCCTTGGGGAAGCAGGAACCGCCGTAACCGATGCCGGGACGAAGGAATTTTGGGCCGATGCGTGTGTCGAGGCCCATGCCGCGCGCCACCTGCTCGACGTTGGCGTTGGTGGCTTCGCAGAGATTGGAGACGGCATTGATAAAGGAGATTTTGAGAGCGAGAAAGGCATTGGAGGCATGCTTGATGATCTCGGCGCTCTTGGTGGAGGTGAGGAGGATGGGCGGCGGTGTGGTGACGCTGCAGACACCGGAAATGGCGTCGGGGCGGCTGTAATACTCGCCGCTGGTGAGTGGAGCGTAGATGGCGTGAAGGATGGCGGCGGCGCGGTCGTTGTCGGCACCGACGACGATGCGGTCGGGGTGGAGGAAGTCGGCGACGGCGGTTCCTTCGCGGAGGAACTCGGGATTGGAGACGACGTCGAAGAGGTGACGGGAGACGCCGTTGCGCTCCATGGCACGGCTGATCCACTCGTTGGTGTAGACGGGGACGGTGCTTTTTTCGACGATGACTTTGTAGGTGGTAAGGGAGCGTGCGATCTCGCAGGCAACGGCTTCGACGTAAGAGAGATCGGCGTCGCCGGTCTCGCTTTGCGGGGTGCCGACGGCAATGAAGATGGCGTCGCACTCGCGGGTAGCTTCGGCAAGGTCAGTCATGAAGCGCACTTTGGTGTTGCGGTAGCGCTCGAGGAGTTCGGGGAGGTAGCTCTCGTGGATGAGGGTGTCTCCGCCCTGAAGGGCGGCAACCTTGCGCTCATCATTGTCGACGCAGATGACGTCATGGCCCATTTCAGCAAAACAAACGGCTGCTACGAGCCCGACGTACCCAGATCCAACAACGGCGATTTGAATAGTTTTATCCATAAGCTTGGTGATCGAAGTCCTTTTCAAGAGAATACCCGAGTTTGATGCAATTTCTTGTCTCGAGGAAGGGTGCGGGTTTTGAAATCTGGCCTCTAACTTCTAACTAATGATTTTCTTTGTTGCATGAGCACCCTCGGTTAGACTACACGCAATGGGCCAACCGAATTTGCAGAAACCCCCTACGGGCTCCGCCGAAATGGCCCCGGCAGGATTCAGTACTACGGTTACAGATACGACGTTGTCCGAAGCACTGATCACGCTGCGAAAGCGGCGATGGGTTCTGATCACGGCAGCAGCTCTCGGCCTGTTGTACGGCGTCTATAAGGCGGAGACCCAGCCACGTATCTATGAGGCATTCGGCCGCATCCAGGTGCGGTCGGGCTCGTCGAACGAGTACCGCGTGAGTGCGGTACCGGGATACTCCAATGATACAGCCTCGAAGATGCTAACCGAAATCGCGATTCTTCAAAGCGATTCGCTGATGTTGACGGTTGCACGCGAGATGGACCTGCAGAACAATCCTGCCTTTCTCGACGTGAAGGGACCGGTTCCCCATGCCAGCCTCGATGACGCCGTGGTGAGGCAATCGACTATTCATCGGCTCCAGAGCAATCTGAATATATCGCTTGTACAGAAGACAGACATCATCCGGATCAGCTACACGAGCAAGAATCCGAAGCTGGCTGCGGATATCGTCAATAAGGTGATATCGGCCTATATTCAGCGGAGTTACGAGACGAGATTCGCATCGACGCAAAGGGTTTCACAGTGGCTGTCGAGCCAGTTGGATGATTTGAAGCAGCAGGTGCAGGTGTCGCAAGAGCGAATGATGGACCTGCAGCGGCGGTTGGGTATTCTGGGATTCGATCCGAGCCATAACCAGATCAGTTCATCGCTCGATGACCTGTCGAAGGCGGCGGGGTCGTCAAAGATTGCCCGCATCATCGCGGAATCGCGCTATCGCATGTTGGGTGGGATGGATCCGGACACGATCGAGGGCTCGATTGAAACGACTCCGGGAACAGCTCCGGCGGAGTTGAATTTACTGCGTGGGCAGATTGCCGCGGCAAGAGCGAGTTATGCGCAGATGGAGTCGACCATGGGGCCGAACCATCCGCAGGCAAAGGCGCTGAAAGCCCAGATAGACGAACTGGCCAAAGAGATCGATACGGAGCAGAAGCGTCTGCTGCTGCAGGCGAAGCAGAACTATATTGTCGCGCGCACGAACGAAGAACAGACAACGGCGGCGTTGGAGAGACAGAAATCGGACGCTTACAAGCTGAGCGACGATGAGGTGGAATATACGCTGCGGCAGCGGGAATTCGAATCGAACCGGACGCTTTATGAGGGCCTGTTACAGCGACTTCGGACGGCGGGCGTCCAGGCGGGACTGGAGTCGCTGGAGATCGACGTTGTGGATCAGGCTTTACCGCCGGCGTCTCCGGTGCTGAGGCCGCAGTCCACGATTATTCTTTCGACGTTGGTGTTCAGCCTGCTCGGCGGCGTCATTATTGCGTTTCTGATGGAGAGCCTGGACACGGGGTTGCGGAGTGTTGCGGAGATTGAAAGCATCACGGAGCTGCCGTCGCTGGCCGTCGTTCCGCGGGCGCGCCGCATTTCGTCGGAAGAGATGGGCAAGATTACGACGGCGCAACGGAATATCAACGTGCTGTTGCAACCGAAATCGCAGTTTGCCGAGGCTTTTCGATCGTTGCGGACTGCGTTGCTACTGTCGTCGGCGGGACGTCCTCCGAAGTTCATTCTGTTTACGAGTGCGACGCCGTCAGAGGGCAAGACGACGACAGCCAGTAACCTGGCATGCATTCTGGCACAGAGGGATAGCAGAGTTCTGCTAATTGATGCAGACCTTCGACGGCCCAATATGCACCATCGCTTTGGCTTGAACGGCAAGGTGGGACTGACTACGCTGCTGACCGGAGCAACAAAGCTGGTGGACACCGTACAGCAGATTCCGGAGATTCCAAACCTGGATGTGCTGCCGAGCGGACCGGTGCCACCGTTTCCAACGGAGATGCTGAGCTCCGAGGCGATGGATAACCTGTTGAAGCATTGCGGAGAGATCTACACGCATGTCGTCATCGATTCGCCTCCAATCCTTTCGGTTACCGACGGCGTCATTCTTGCACACGAGGCTGATGCCGTGGTGCTGGTGGTGCGACACGGTAAGTCGAGCAAACATGTTGTTCGGCGTGCGAGAGACCTGCTGCTGCGCTCGGGAGCGCCGATTACGGGCATCGTGCTGAATGCTGTTGACTTGAATTCGCCTGAATATTACGGCTATTACGGATACTCCGGTTATTCCTACTCGAGCATCGACTCGCAGAGCTGGGAGCCGCAGACTGCAATCGCCGGCGGGAGCGATCGCGCGGTAGGGGGAGACTGAGCGGTGAGACGAGTGACAGAGCTGCGGGTTGCGGGCATGCATAGAAATAAAGGCACGTTGCTATTCACGGCCGCGCTTCTTTTGGTCAGCTTTTCGGGAAGCTTAGCGGAGGCGCAGTTCAACGGACCTGCGTCTGAGTCTTCCAAGTCGCTCAACCGTCGGGTAACACCGACGAGCGATCCCGCGATTTTGTATCCGCCGAGCCAGGATATTCGCTTGTCGCAGGGAGATCTTCTGGCCGTCCATCTTTATGGAGCGACGGATTACGCTCCGCCGGTGCGGGTGAGTCTCGATGGGAAGATTCATCTTCCGCTGGTGGGAGATCTTACGGTTGAAGGATTGACGGTCCACCAAACAGAGAGTCTGATCACTCAAAAACTCGTGGCTGGTGGAATGTATCGCGACCCTCAGATCACGGTGCAATTGACGGAGTCGCCGAACCAATTTGTTACGGTGACGGGCGAAGTACACGGCGTGATCCCGGTACTGGGCGAGAGACGATTGTTCGATGTTCTGGCAGCGGCGGGCGGACTGCCTCCTACGGCAAGCCACATCATCACCATCAACCGCCGAGGAGTAGAGGAACCTATCGTCATCGATCTTGGTATCGATCCTGCACAGAGCGCCCATGCGAATGTGGCGGTCTTTGCAGGTGACACGGTGGTGGTAGCAAAGGTCGGAGTCGTCTATCTGCTGGGCGCGTTCAAGAACCAGGGACCATTTCCGTTGAAACAGAATTCGCCCTTGACGCTGATGCAGCTTGCAGCGATGGGCGGAGGACCCGGATTCGAAGGTAAATACGACGATCTCCAGATCATTCGAACGATTGGGATGGATCGGGAGGTCGTCCATGTCGATATCAAGAGAGTATTCAATGGCACGGCCCCCGATCCACCGTTGCAGGCCGATGACATTGTCTTTCTGCCGACGAGCGAGATGAAGGCAGCAATCAAGTCGGGTGGGATAGCTACCCTGATGGGGATTGCCTCTATTTTGATTCTCGCTGTCCGCCCCTAAATGAAGTCAGCGATGCAGGTTCTCTCCCCTTTCATCCTGGGACAACACTGCGTTGAAACGGTCAGCCTGCTGGGTGGAGTTCGATTCCTCCGATTTAGCAGTAAATAACCTCGCTGGATGCATTTGCGGCAATCACACGAAAGATACATGCGTACCTTGGGTCGCGCTACAGAAGTATGCGGATAGGACTGCTATGCTCCAGAACGGTGAACAATAAAAGATGCGAATTCTGCACATTATCGGGACGCTGAATCCAGCGGCAGGCGGTCCGACGGAGTCAGTGAGAGTGCTGTTGAGTTACGGCCCGATTGGATATACAGGCGAAGTGGTTACGCTGGATGATCCGAAGTCGCCGTACTTGCAGAACATTGGATTTCCAGTGCATGCGCTTGGCCCGACGCGGACGACTTATGGATTCAATCGCAAGCTGATGGCCTGGCTGAAGGCGAACCGCGACCGTTTCGATGGCGTTGTCGTCAATGGGCTATGGCAGTATTGCGGATATGCGGCGTGGCGAACGCTGGCGGGCAATACTCCCTATGTCGTGTTTACGCATGGCATGCTGGATCCGTACTTCAAACATGCGTTTCCGCTGAAGCACGTTAAGAAGTGGCTGTACTGGGTGCCGGCGGAATATCGCGTACTGCGGGATGCCTATCGTGTCCTGTTCACATCGAAGGCCGAGAAGCGGTTGGCCGAGGAGAGCTTCTGGCTGCATCGATGGAACCCGTATGTTGTTCCCTATGGGGCGAGCGGACCGACGGGCGATCCGAAGATTCAGAAACAAGCGTTTTTTGAACGATGCCCGGGAGTGAAAGACAAGCGGTATCTCCTCTTTCTAGGGCGCATCCATCGCAAGAAAGGATGCGATCTGCTGATCGATGCCTTTGCAAAGGTTGCCGCAGACGATCCGTCGCTCGATCTGGTGATGGCGGGCCCGGATCAACAGTTGTGGAGCTCGAAGTTGAGAGAGACGGCTGAGAACGCAGGCATAGGAAACCGTATCCATTGGCCAGGCATGGTGACCGGGGATGCAAAGTGGGGAGCTTTCTATGGATCTGAGGCATTCATTCTGCCATCGCATCAGGAAAATTTCGGCATTGCGGTCGCTGAAGCACTGGCTTGTGGACGGCCGGTTCTACTTGCCGACAAAGTAAATATCGCAGAGGAGATTGCGGACGACAAAGCGGGATTGATGGAACTGGATACCTCCGAAGGAACACTGCAACTGCTGAAGCGGTGGATCGCCATGTCGGATGGAGAGAAAAAAGAGATGGGAGAGCGGGCTTTTCAATGTTTCCACACGCGATACGACATGCGAGAGAACGCGAAGGCGATCATCCGGCTGTTCGAAACAGCAACGGTGCAGACTCCTTTACTGGATTCCGGCGAATAGCGATGACGAAACAGGCCTACTACAACGCGGCAGAACATATCGCAGAAGATACGGCTGCGGACCCATATTTGCGGCCAGCTTTTTCATTGAGCGATCGGTTGCGGCGACAGGTCTGGAATATATGCTGGGCGGTGCTCTACCGAACGTCACCTCGACCGTTACATTCGTGGAGGGCGTTCCTGTTGCGTGCCTTTGGAGCGGAGATCGGGCCCAACTGCCACTTCTATCCTCGATCGAAGGTCTGGGCTCCGTGGAACCTGATATGCGCCGATCAGGTAACAGCCGGGGATGGGGCGGAGATTTACAATCCTGCTCCAGTTACATTTGGTTCTCATGCGATCCTGTCGCAGGAGGCCTATGTTTGCGGGGCGACGCACGATTACGATGACGCAGGTTTCCCTCTGATTGCGTTTGCAATGAGCTTCGGGCCTTACGCCTGGATCTGTGCGCGAGCTTCTGTAGCGCCGGGAGTGAATGTGGGAGAGGGAGCGGTGCTGGGACTGGGTTCGGTTGCAACACGCAACCTTGAGCCGTGGACGGTATACGCAGGCGTTCCAGCGGTAAAGGTAAAGGAACGGCAACGGACTCCGTAGCTTCGCAGACAAGGAATGGAGGAGCCTGATCGGGCTCCCCCATCGCACTGTTGTTTAGCTGCGCAGTTTCGCCAGAAGATCGGTGGGGTGGACGGGTTTGGCAAGAATCTCGAATTCATGCCCCTGGGTGCGCGCCTTCTCAAGAAGATCAGCGGTAGCGGCCTGTCCGGAGAAGAGGAGGATCTTGCACTTAGGAAGTTTCTGCCGCGTGATGATTGCAGCTTCGATACCAGTCATGCCTGTCATGATGACGTCGCTGATTAACATATCGGGCTGAAAGGTATCGAGAGCTTCGACGGCCTTTTCACCGCTGAACACCGCACGCGCCTCAAAGCCTGCCTGGTTCAGAATGATTGCCAGCGTGTTGGCAATCACCTGCTCGTCGTCAGCGACAAGCACTCTGGGTTTTGATGCGGTAGTCGATGTAGTCTCTGCCATGCTTAAGTATCCCCAAATCAAAAGATTCAAAAATCGCGTTTAATACGACTTACACAAGCATGGCTTTACCATATTGCCTGCTTACTAATGATACGCTGACCGCAGCGCTGATAGATGACGGTAAGCTGTAACAATTTCAACAGATACGTTCAAATTTCACTAAAAATGAATCCTATGCAATCAACCATTATACGCGCGGAACGTGTGGAGAAATATTACGCGCAACCGAGCGAGAATCGCATCCAGGTAATCTCGCCGACGGACCTCTCGATTGGAGCAGGTGAGATTGTCGCGTTGCTGGGGCCGTCCGGCTCGGGAAAGTCGACACTGCTGCGAATGTTGACGGGGCTATCGACTCCTTCGGCCGGCGAGGTGTATTGGCATGAGAAGCCGATTGCAACGGCGGACGTAAATGTTTCGATCGTGTTTCAAAGTTTTGCGTTATTTCCATGGCTTACGGTCTTTGAAAATGTCGAGGCACCCCTGAAGGCAAGGGGTATGGAGCCGGCGGAGAGACGGAAGCGCGCTCTGAAAATACTGGATACCGTGGGTCTGGATGGTTTTCAGGCTGCGTATCCGAAGGAGCTTTCTGGGGGGATGCGGCAGCGCGTCGGTTTTGCACGCGCCCTTGTGGTCGAACCAGAGGTGCTGTTTATGGATGAGCCATTCTCTGCCCTGGATGTGTTGACGGCGGAGAATCTGCGCAGTGAACTGCTGGAGCTTTGGCAGAAAAAAACGATTCCCACACAGGCGATCTTCCTTGTCACGCACAACATTGAAGAAGCCGTGTTGCTGGCGGACCGGATCATCGTGCTGGGCAGAAACCCAGGGCATGTACGAACGGATTTCAAGGTTGGGCTGGCACATCCTCGTGACAGGAAGGCGACCGCATTTACGCAGTTGGTGGACTACATCTATAAGGTGTTGACGCAGCCTGATTCGCAGCCTCCTGCGCTGCCGCAGACTCCGGCGGGCAAGCCGGTTCGCGACCAGAGACAGATGCATTACCAGATGCTGCCTCATGCGCGTCCGGGCGGTATTGCCGGTCTGCTGGAACTGGTGCTGGACCACAATGGCAAGGATGATATTTATCGGCTTGCCGATGACCTCGCGTTCGATATCGACGATTTGTTGCCGATCGTTGATGCGGCCCAGCTGCTTGGGTTCCTGACGGTGAATGAGGGCGATGCGGCGATTACGCCGACAGGGGCAGAGTACGCTAACTCCGAAATTTTGCGGCAGAAGGAGTTGTTCCGCATGGCCGCGGTGGAGAATGTGCTGCTACTGCGGCAGATCGTGCGGGCGATCGAGGCCAAGAGCGACCGTACGGTTCCTGAGGAGTTCTTTCACGACATGCTGGACGAGCAGTTCAGCGAAGACGAGACGCTGCGACAACTTGAGACTGCCATCAACTGGGGCCGGTACGCGGAGCTGTTTGATTTCGACGCGTCGCGCAGGAGATTCATTCAGCCGGAGAAGTTGCATCATGATGCAGAGCCCACTTCTTCGCCGGAGATTGAAGCGTGATGAACCTGCCCGGCAGCTTTAGCTACATCCGCGGGCGGGAGACGCTGGCGAGGGCGCAGGTGTTGAAGCGTAGCTGGCCAGTTGTGCTGGATCTCTGCGTTGCCGGCATCGGGCTGGCTTGTTTTTATGGAGTGGTTCGGATCGCGAACTACTGGTTCGGCCATCCTGTGCCGGAGATCGTTATTTCGCTGAGTCCACGCGCGCTGCCGCTGTATGCGTTTTATTCTGTAGTGCGAATTGGGCTTGCCTATCTGTTGAGCCTTTTTTTTGCTATTGGCTACGGATACGTCGCTGCGTACAGCAAAAGAATAGAGCCCCTGATGATTGCGGGGCTGGATATTCTGCAGTCGATTCCGGTGCTGAGTTTTTTGCCAGGCGTGATGCTAGCCATGGTTGCGCTGTTTCCAACGAGGCAGATTGGCGTGGAGATGGGCGCGATTGTGCTTATCTTTACTGGCCAGGTCTGGAATATGGCGTTCAGCTTCTACTCTTCGATCAAGAGCATTCCGCGAGAGTTGAGCGAGGCTGCGGGTATCTACAAATTTTCGCGCTGGCAGCGACTGGTACAACTTGAGCTTCCCTACTCGGCGATTGGGCTGGTGTGGAATTCGATGGTGTCGGTGGCGGGCGGCTGGTTCTTTCTGATGGCGTGCGAGATGTTCGTGCTGGGGACGCGCGACTTCAGGCTTCCGGGACTGGGTTCGTACATGCAGACGGCGGCCAGTACGGAAAATTACAGGGCAATTACGTGGGGGCTGTTGACGATGATCGCCATCATCGTCGCAACCGATCAATTGATCTGGCGACCGGTAATCGCGTGGAGCGATAAGTTCAAATTCGAACAAGTGGAGAGTTCTGCCCGCGTGCGCTCGCCGTTGTTGCACTTGCTGCAGCACTCTCGTGCGCTTCGCGGCCTGCAGCGCCACACCGTTGCGCCCCTAAGTGAAGGTTTGTATCGACGATTGGCTGAAGGACAAAAAAAGCGTCTCGCCTCTGTGACCGCAGAGGATGGAAAGACGAGTTTGCTGGGTAATCGATCGGCAGCGTTGTTGCGCGGGCTGGTGCTGGTACTGATCGCTGGAGCGACAGTATATGCAGCAGTGCATGCGCTGGCTTTGCTGAGGCAGGTCAGTGGTGCAGAGTTTGCACAGATTATGAAGGGGGCACTGGCGACCTTTTTGCGTGTTAATGTTTCGTTGCTGCTGGCTTCTGCGTGGACCATTCCTGTTGGCGTCGCAATCGGCTTTCATCCGCGGCTGGCCAGGATCGCGCAGCCGATCGCTCAGATCGCCGCGTCGGTTCCGGCAACGGCACTCTTCCCTGTCATTTTGCTGGCGCTGGTGCAGATGGGCGGCGGATTGGGCATCGGGTCGATTGCGCTAATGCTGCTGGGTACACAGTGGTACATCCTGTTCAACGTGATTGCGGGGGCGATGGCGATTCCCTCAGACCTGCGCGAGGTGGGGACGTTGTTTCGGTTCACTACGGTGCAACGGTGGCGGACGATTATTCTGCCGGGGATCTTTCCGTACCTGATTACTGGATTGGTAACGGCGTCGGGTGGAGCGTGGAATGCGAGCATCATCGCGGAGTATTTCAGGCTGAAGAATCAGACACTACAGACAGTGGGGCTGGGTGCGCAGATCAGTGCGGCAACTGATAGCGGGCAATTTCAGATTCTGCTGCTCGCGACTATCGTGATGGCGATGATGGTGGTGACGATCAATCGTCTGGTGTGGCGGCCGTTGTATCGGCTAGCTGAGACGCGGTACAAGCTTGACGGCTGACATCATCTACTGAGAAACCGGGGTTGAAGGTTTCTTGAAGGCGAAGATGATGGCCAGCAGCGGAGGCGCGAGCAGAACTCCCCAGAATGGAATGATGATGCCCAGTGCTATGGGGCCAAGGAAGGCGGCCCACCATGGCACCTTCGTTGTGCGGTGCAGAACGTAAGGACCGATGACGAGACCTTCGAGAATCACGATCAAACCGTAAAGACCAAGCACGAGGCCGAGCCGCCATTCGTCGTGTCCGCTGAAAGCAACGGCGAGGACGGGTCCGATGAGAGCGACCATTCCTCCAAAGGTTGGGATGATCTGAAGGACACCGCCTAACACGGCCCAGAACGGTGCGAATGGAACACGGATCAACTCGAGGCCGATGAACCAAAGTACGCCGACGATGAGGGCATCGAGCGTCGCGGCCCGCCACCAGTTGATAAGCGCGCCACCTGCGGTGCGTAACGGTGATTGAGGTGTGCCGGGTAGAGTCATACCACCTGATCGCTGGTCCACGCATCAGACGTGCTCAGGACCTGTACGTTTCCCTTATGAAGTAACTCAGGGTTTGGATGCAAGGCAATCGCCCTCCGGGTGGCTGGCTATAAAGCATAGTGCGTTTCGATAGGAAAGGAAGCTGGAAACCATGGCAGTGATGATGCAGGCATTCTACTGGGACTCGCCGATAAAAGAACAGAAGGAAGGCGAATGGTGGAACTATCTGGCGGAGAAGGCGCCTGAGTTGGAGAAAGCGGGCATTAATGCCTTGTGGCTACCACCGATCTGTAAAGGCGCCGAGGCTCGTTCGCCCGGCTACGATCCTTACGATTATTTTGACCTTGGCGATTTTGATCAGAAGGGCGCCGTCAAGACGCTTTACGGCAATCGCGCCGAGCTTGAAAAGCTGATCCGCACGCTGCGTGAACACAATATCGGCGCGTATGCCGACATGGTTATCAATCACAACTCGGGCGCTGATGAAGAAGAAGTCAACCCGATCGACGGACAGAAGCGATGGACAAAGTTCAACCCGAAGTCGGGCAAGTTTCCGCGTGACTGGAACTGTTTCCATCCGTCACGCTACGAGCGGGTGATGATCGAGGGAGAAAACTTTGCCGGCTTTCCGCACCTGTGTCATCGCAACCCGCGCGTGTATGAGGCGATGTTCGAGTATGCGCGCATGGTGATTGAGGAGCTGGGCTTTGACGGCTTCCGGTTCGACTTTGCCAAAGGGTATGGCGCGTGGATGATCGGCCTGCTGGCGAAGTATCGCTATGAACGTGACGGCAAGGAGTTCACGCCGTTCGTAGTTGGCGAATACTGGTCGGGGCCTGAGGACATTACCGGGTGGCTCGATGGTGTTCGTGCTGTCACGGACAATCAGATTGCCGCGTTCGACTTTCCTCTGCGATATAAGCTGAAGGACATGTGCGACACCCTGCAGTATGACCTGCGCAACCTTACAAGCGACGGCTCGGTTGTTGCTTCGCGTCCATTCAATGCCGTCACTTTTGTTGATAACCACGACATGGGCGGCAACGAAATTGTGAATGATAAAAATCTCGCCTATTCGTTCCTTCTGATGAACGAAGGTTATCCCTGCATTTACTGGTATGACTATTACAACCTCGGCCTTGCACGTCCGGGCACACCCAACGGTATCGATGCGCTGATCGATGCGCACCACAAATATGCCGACGGAGAGGCCTGCATTCTCCACGCCGATCCGGATCTCTACATTCTGCAGCGCGGCGGCATCGAAGGCCGTCCAGGCTGTATTTATGTGCTCAACAATCTCGGCGATCAGTGGTCGGGCACCTCAGTCAAGACGCAGTGGCAAAATCAGAAATTCAAGCCAGTTGCCTGGGATGGTCATGACGTGGCGCATCCGGACGAGCGGACGACCGATGGCGAAGGTAACGCCGAATTCCCTGCTCCGCCACGAGGATATGCCGTGTATGCGCCTATATCAGACTAGGAAAACCGACCCTAGCGAGTGCTATCCTTAAAGCATGAAATTCGGCGTGCTGGTCTTTCCGGGGTCCAATTGCGACCATGATACCTTCCATGTGGTTGAAGCGCTGGCGAAGCAGCCGGTGACATTCCTTTGGCATGCCTCAGAAGATCTCGAGGGCTGCGATGCAATTCTTGTTCCGGGCGGTTTCGCATACGGCGACTATCTGCGGACGGGTGCGATTGCAAAGTTTGCCCCAGTGATGCAGTCGGTGGCGAAGTTCGCAAAGAATGGCGGGCTGGTGATGGGAATCTGCAATGGCTTCCAGATACTGTGTGAAGCAGGATTGCTGCCGGGAGCTCTGATGCGCAATGCGGCCCAACACTACATCTGCAAGCAAACTTATCTGCGGACCGAGACGATTGATTCTCCGTTTACACACGGACTCTCGAAGGGACAGGTGCTGCAGATGCCGATCGGGCATATGGAAGGCAACTACTTTTGCGATGACGACACCTTGGCTACACTGAAGCGTGAGGAGCGCATTGCGTTCCGCTATGTCACTGCCGATGGCGCGGTGACCGCTGCTGCAAATCCGAATGGATCGCTTGAGAATATCGCTGGTGTGTTGAATGAAGGACGCAATGTGCTGGGCATGATGCCGCATCCGGACCGGTCGAGCGAGAGCTTGCTGGGATCAGCAGATGGATTGCTGCTCTTCAACGGCATGGCGGAGTCTCTGGCATCTGCTGCTCGATAGATTGAACAACTTATTTGAGTGATACCCTGACCTAGCGATGATCGATATTCACCATCATCTTCTTTGGGGCCTGGACGATGGTGCATCCAGCATCGAAACATCGGTTGCCATGGCGCGTATGGCTGCAGCAGATGGGATTACCCATGTTGTTTGCACTCCGCATGCGAATAACCAGTATGAGTATGCGCCTAATGTAGTCGCAGGCAAGATCGATGAGTTGCAGCGAACGTTAAATGCGGAAGGCGTTGCGTTGACGCTCGGTCGAGGATGCGACTTTCACCTCTCCTACGAGAACATTCAAGAAGCCAGGACGGAGCCTACAAAGTTCACCATCAACGGACTGGGCTATCTGCTGGTAGAGATTCCCGATTATGGTGTACCTCGCGGATTAGCCGAGATCTTTTATCAGTTGCAATTAGCTGGAATGACGCCAATTTTGACGCATCCGGAGCGAAATCCCACGCTGCAGGCTGATCAGCAGCGCCTTGTGGAATGGTTGCGCGGAGGCGTGTTGATTCAGGTGACCGCAGGATCGATTCTGGGTCACATGGGCAAGCGAGCAGAGCGGATGGCACATGAGCTTCTGGAGAACCGGTGGGTGCACTTCTTGGCGACCGATGCGCACAATATAACGTCGCGTCCGCCAAGAATGCGCGAGGCCATGGATGCCGTAGCGCAGAAGTATGGGCCTGATTACGCGCATCTGCTGTGCATCACAAATCCGCTGGCTGCTTTTACGGGAAATCCGCTGCCGCAACGCGTCGAACCCAAACGGCTCTATGAAGATTTCAGTAAAAAAAGCTGGTGGCAGAGGCTGCTGAGTAAGTCGTAGCGGCTAGAGTCCGAGACCGCCATCCACGGTGAGGAGCTGGCCGGTGATGAAGGTGGGAGCAGTGGCGAAGAAGAGAGCGGCTGCGGCCACGTCGTCTGAAGTTCCGTTGCGCTGCATGGGAGTCTTGTGAGCGAAGTGTTCGTAGGCTTCGTCGACCTCGCCCTGAACGATCATTCCAGGGGCGATGCAATTGACACTGATGTGCGGCGCCCAGGCCTTGGCCATGGTTTGCGAAAGCATATGCAGTGCGGCCTTGGAGGTGCAGTAATGGCCGTGAGTGGCCCAGGGATGAGAGCCGCCGAGTGAACCGATGTTGATGATGCGTCCCGTGGCTGCACGGAGGTGCGGGTAGGCTGCCTTGGCCATCAGGAAGGGAGCGCGGGTGTTGGTTACGAACATCGCGTCCCACTGCTCCACAGTGATGTCTTCGAGTGCAGCGGACTCGAAGATGCCTGCATTGTTAACCAGAATATCGAGTTGGCCAAACTCCTCGATAACGGAAGCTACAGCCTGATTGATGCTCTCGGGGTCCCGAAGATCGGAGCGGATGGCGAGCGCCTCAATATCAAACTCAGCCAGCGACAGCGTCGTCGCTTCGGCCTCCGGTTGGGAGGCAAGATAGGTGATGGCCACATTCGCACCGGCTTCGGCCAGCGCGAGGGCGATGGAGCGGCCGATACGTTTGGCCGCTCCGGTTACGAGCACAGCTTTACCGGTAAGAGGTTTGTTCATCCGTGACTACTGCTGCGGAGCAGTCGGCGCGGGTGCTGCCGGAGCCGGCTTTGCGGTAGGTGGAGCAGCGGGTGTTGTGGGCCTTGCAGGCTCCTGAACACCATCTTTCCTGCTGGAAGCTTTGCCGGTGTTGTCTTCGTAGGCTGAGACCTGTTCGCGTGGGCGAACCATTGAAACCAGAATCTCCCGATTGGCCTCATTGATCTGGTAATCCTCGGCAAAGGTAGCGTAGCCGTTGGCAATGATCTGGACACGAACGAGGCTGCCGGTTGGGATGACGTCGATGATTGCCCTGCCATCGGGATCGGTCTTGACCTCGAGACTGCCTATATCCTTGCCCTCTCTGGTGGGGTTAAAGACGACGGCAGCGTTCATGATGGGCTTACCGTTGGCTTTCTTGAGCACCTGGACAACGATGTGCGAGGTGTCCGGTGGCGGCTTGTATTTCCTTCCGCGACGGGCGGGCGAATCTTGACCAAAGGCCTGTAGAGACAAGAGCGCGAGGCAAAGAACGAGGGCGAGTTTAGACCAGAGAGCACGCTGCGACAACATGGATTCCATTCTACGACGATCTAAGCAGAATAGGCAGTTACATGAGGACTTGGTCAGACTTGCGCGACTTTCACTCACATTTCACAGGGGTGGGTTGACAGCAGCCGGGGGGGTGCCCTATCGTTAGCAATCGGAAGGCTTGAGTGCTAATTAGCGGTGAGCTTTGAGCGAAGAGCTTTTGAGTTTGGCTCTGAAACACCGCATTGGCACCTTCTTTCAACTTCTTTGTGGCAGATTCCGGCTGGTGCCGGATACGTCGCGAAATCCAAACGCGAACGATTCTTCGTTCGCCAAAAATTGCACCAAGGAGATGTAAGCAATGGCGACAACATCATTTACACCGCTGCACGACCGGATTCTGGTTCGCCGCGTTGAAGAGGGCGAAAGCATTCGTGGCGGCATCATCATCCCAGATTCCGCAAAAGAGAAGCCACAGCAGGGCGAGGTCATCTCGGTCGGCAAGGGCAAGTCGAACGATGAGGGCAAGGTGTTCCCGCTTGATGTAAAGGCCGGCGACAGCATCCTGTTCGGCAAGTATTCCGGCACCGAGATCAAGCTCGATGGCGAAGAGCTCCTAATCATGCGCGAGGAAGAAGTTCTCGGAATCCTCAAGAAGTAGGCATTGCATGCAGCAGGCGCGGCTTCGCCGCCAATGCGCAAATGCTTAATGTTTCATCACAAATTTGATCGGCAATTGAGCCGGTAACAGGAGCAACACAATGGCAAAACAGATTCTGCATGGAGAAGATTCACGTCAGGCAATCCTGCGTGGAGTCAATATTCTGGCTGACGCGGTGAAGGTCACGCTGGGCCCGAAGGGCCGTAACGTAGTCATTGAGAAGAAGTTCGGTTCGCCTACGATCACCAAGGACGGCGTGACCGTAGCCAAGGAGATCGAGCTCGGCAATGCGCTCGAGAACATGGGCGCGCAGATGGTCCGCGAAGTGGCTTCGAAGACCTCGGATGTGGCCGGTGACGGCACCACGACTGCTACGGTTCTCGCGCAGGCTATCTACCGCGAGGGTGTGAAGACAGTTGCCGCCGGTGCAAACCCGATGGCGCTGAAGCGCGGTATCGACAAGGCGGTTGAGGCCATCATCGGCAAGCGCGATGAGAACGGCGCAGTGGTTGGCGGCGCGCTCAGCAAGCTGTCGAAGCCGGTTTCTGGCGACATGATTGCCCAGGTGGGAACGATTTCTGCCAACTCGGATTCGCAGATCGGTGTGATCATTGCCGAGGCGATGAAGAAGGTCGGTAAGGACGGCGTTATCACTGTCGAAGAGTCGCGCACGATGGAGACTCAGCTGGATGTCGTTGAGGGCATGCAGTTTGACCGTGGGTATCTGTCGCCTTACTTCGTAACGGATGCCGAGCGCATGGAAGTTGCGCTTGAGAATCCTTACATCCTGATCTACGAGAAGAAGATCTCGTCGATGAAGGACCTGCTGCCCCTTCTGGAGCAGATTGCCCGCACCGCGAAGCCGCTCATCATCATTGCTGAGGACGTGGACGGTGAGGCGTTGGCGACTCTGGTTGTGAACAAGCTGCGCGGCACGCTGAATGTGGCTGCTGTAAAGGCTCCTGGCTTCGGCGATCGCCGCAAGGCAATGCTGCAGGATATCGCTATCCTGACGGGCGGCAAGGCGATCACGGAAGACCTCGGCATCAAGCTGGAGGGCGTCAAGATCGAGGATCTGGGCACCGCCAAGCGCGTGACGATCGACAAGGACAACACCACCATCGTCGATGGCGGCGGAGAGGACAACGACATCGCAGGCCGGGTGAAGGAGATTCGCGCCCAGGTTGAGAAGACGACCTCTGACTACGACCGCGAGAAGTTGCAGGAGCGGTTGGCTAAGCTGGTTGGCGGCGTTGCCGTCATCAAGGTTGGTGCTGCTACAGAGACCGAGATGAAGGAAAAGAAGGCTCGTGTTGAGGATGCGATGCACGCAACCCGCGCTGCTGTTGAAGAAGGCATCGTCCCGGGCGGCGGCGTGGCTCTGGTTCGCTGCACGACCGAGGTCGATTCGTTGATCAAGACCCTTGAGGGTGACGAGAAGATCGGTGCATCGATCATCCGCCGCGCGCTCGAAGAGCCTCTGCGCATGATCGTCTCGAATGCAGGTGACGAAGGTGCAGTTGTGATCGGCAGGATTCACGAGTCGAAGGACAACAACTACGGATACAACGCCTCGACTGGAGTCTACGAGGACCTGGTGAAGGCCGGTGTCATTGATCCTACGAAGGTTACGCGTACTGCTCTGCAGAATGCGGCTTCCATCGCCGGATTGATGCTGACCACCGAAGCCATGATCTCAGAGATTCCTGAGAAGAAGGAAGCTGGTGGCGGCGGTCACAACCACGGCGGCGGCGGCATGGACGGAATGTACTAAAAATTGCCGGAATTTTTCTGGCGTGGCGAAACCCCGGATCGCTCCGGGGTTTTGTCGTTTTTACAGGGGTTTTTCAAAAAAGTGGGTGCAGGACGTGGTTTTTTTGTGGACAGAGTGTGGTGAAACGGCTGGTAAAGATGGTGTTGAAAACGCCTTCTCTTGAGGAAGAGAAATTATGCAGAGTTTTCAAGTTTATTTTTTTAGGCCGCGAAGCTTAGGATTTGTTATCGTCATGTATTACTTGAGTTAATTAATTTATAAATAACAATATAAATAACTTATGCTGATTTCTAATTACTGCGAACTTCGCTATGTGCTTCAGCAACTTCCTGACGGCCGGGCTCGTCGGCGTGTTCGGTGACTTTGAGCAGCTTCTGGAAGTATGCTTGGGCCGTTTGACGATCACCGGCTAGCTTCGCAGCTTCGGCTGCGCCATAGAGGGAACGAAAGCGGTTGGGTTCTTTGGTCAGCGTCGCTTCAAATTCCTCGAGAGCTTTCGAGGGCTGGTGCAGTTCCAGCAGTAGATCTCCCAGCAGTTCGCGTGCGGGTGCAAGTGGTCCGGGAGTGATAGCGTTCTTTTCCGTCTTGTCTTCCAGCTCAACTGCCGCGCTCATCTGGGCGAGTGCGCCTTTGCTGTCGTCTTCCGCAAACGCGAGCCAGGCGGAGACTTCCTGACGCTGAATCTCAACCTGGTTGGCCCAATAGCTCTCTTTCATCTTGATCAATTTGTCGCGCATCTGTTCTAAAGAATCGATGGCTGATCGTGCGGCGACACGATCTTTCAAATGCGCAGACCCTAAGCCCCGGGCAAAGTATGTGATCGCATCGGCGTAGGGAAATGGGCTGGGGTGTGGCTCCAGCTTTGCTGCATCGACCCAGGCGTTGCGTTCCAAACAGAAGCGAGCGGGAATCGCGGCGTGTGCAAAGTATGCCGCAGCGGGACCGGCCGCACCGCCGATCAGCACGTCTGGATCAAAGCGCGAGAAGATCTGAACGGCTGATTCCACCTGATGCTGGGCGGCACGGTCCTGGGCTGTCTGCAGATAGGCGTAGACCATGTAGTCGCTGGCGTGGAGCTCTTCGGCGGGCTGACCAGCGCTTTTTGCGGAGGCTGCGGAGGCTATATTGGCGTCGATGGAAGCCTGCCAGTCTCCGACCCGGGTAAAGGTATGGGACGGCATGTGTAAAGCGTGAGATGTGGAAGGAGCGATTTCTCCATAGCGCTGCGCGGCTTCGACCGCTCGCGCGGCGAGGGGTGGAACGTCGTATGCGTGAATGATGTAGTGAGCCAATCCCGGATGATTGGGATATTGAACAAACAGCTTCTCCAATAGGGCTCCCGCTTTAAGTTGTCGGGCGTACGTCTTATCGGACGGATCGGCGGCTGCAGCGAGCGCCAGAGCATAGAAGATGGTGGCCTCAATGTCATTCGGGTAAGAAGCACTGACAGCAGCCATTGCTCTCTCATACGCCAAGGTAGGGGAGCGCTGATCGTTATCCGCCGTGTTGGTGAAGAGATGCGACACGGCTTCGATATACGCGGACTCGCGCTCTGTCTTCGGCTTCGTGGCTCGCGCCTGCTCGACTGCTTTTAGTCCATGGTCGAGTTGTAGCTGGGGCTTGAGCCCTGCAGCGAAGGGGTTGCCCCAATTGCTGAGGGCGATGCCCCAGTAGGCCATCGAACAGGAGGGATCAACTGCCAGAACCGCATGGAAGGCGTCGATGGCGCGGGAAAATTGAAACGAGTGCATGAGTGCGACGGCACGATTGAACTGTGGTTGGGATGTGCTACTGCATGAGGTGCTGAAGTTCACACTACCCAGATTTTCTGCGGAGGCGTGGTTGTCTGCCTGAGTGAAGCCCACGGCAGGCGACAGAAAAGCAAAAACCATAAGGAACGAGATTGAGCGAGTTCCCATCGTGATTCCTTTGTCGGGAGTAATGAGCAATATTAGAAGTGAAATTCACGGCTTTGTCACAATAAAGTAGGGGCGCGGAGCTTTAGACTGACGGAAATGAACGATGCGCCGTTGAGTTATAGCAGTAATGAGATAGGACGACCGGGTGTGGTCGTAATGACGTTGAGTGGACCGCTGACCTTGCGGAACATGTTTGAATTTCAGAATGAACTCGCGACGAATAAACCGCCGATGATGGTCTTCGATTTGAGTGGCGTTCCGTATATGGATTCGGCTGGAATTGGAGTGCTGATCAACTACTATGTGGCGGCGGAGAAGCATGGCCGCAGAATGGCTCTGGCAGGAGCGAATGAGAGGATCAGTGCCCTGCTGGAGTTGACGAAGGTGCAGAATTTGTTGAGAAGCTTTGCCACGGCAGCGGAGGCAGTGGAGCAGGTTTGAGCCGACAGGGGTCGAACTGCCAGTGGGCGACAGAAGTAAGGTGCTAAGGTTACTTTCTTCCTATGTTTCTGAATGCTCTGACGGAAAAAGCCGCTTGCGCGGGTGTGTCTGCGAAGCGGCTTCTGATGAGTGTGCGTTTAGACCTGGACCATGCCGCCGTCGACAAAGAGCTCGATGCCTGCGACATAGCTTGAATCGTCCGATGCTAGGAAGACGACGGTCTTCGCGATCTCGTCGGGCTGGCCGATGCGGCCAAGCGGAACCTGTGAGGCCAGACCTGCTTTGAGCTGCCGGGCTTCTTCTTCATTCTTGGCAAGACCATCGACTCCTGGAGTATCTATGGGGCCGGGGCTGACGACATTGACGCGAATCTGACGCTCCTTGAGCTCGTTGGTCCATGTGCGAGCGAACGAGCGGACTGCAGCCTTGGTGGCGCTGTAGACGCCGAAGGCGGGCATGCCCTTGATGGAGACGATGGAGGCGTTGAGTACGATGGTTCCACCATTGGGAATGAGCGTGAGAGCTTTCTGCACGGTAAAGAAGACACCCTTCACGTTGGAATTGAAGGTTTTGTCGAAGTGCTCTTCGGTAACATTCTCGATGGTGGCGAATTCGCCGCCGCCAGCATTCGCAAAGAGAACGTCGATACGGCCGTACTTCTGTTTGATCTCGGCGTAGAGGCGGTCGAGATCCGCGAGATTGCCGGAGTCGGCCTGAATGCCGATGGCGTCGGAGCCGATCTCCTGAACCGCTGCGTCGAGGACCTGCTTACGGCGGCCAGTGATGACAACCTTGGCGCCCTCCGCAACGAAACGCTTTGCCGTGGCGAGGCCGATGCCGGTGGCTCCCCCGGTAACGAGTGCGATTTTTCCTTCAAGTTTCTTCGACATGGGATTTTCTCTCTCTTCGTGCTGGACGAGTTAAAGTTTGCTACTAAAACAGTTCCATAGTTCTGAATATATGAACTATTGAACCATTGTGTCAAGAGCGCTATGATGGAGAGGTATGAGGCCTCTCTTCCATCCTTCGGTCGAAGATGTCACCGTCGAAGCCATTCTGCACGCTCTCTCCGATCCTGTGCGTGTGGCGATTCTTGCGGAGCTGGCTGGTTCCCAGTGTTCTCATGTCTGCTCGGACTTCCTGAAGGTCAGCGAAAAGAGCATCCCGAAGTCTACCCTGTCTCAACACTTCAAGGCTCTTCGAGAGGCGGGTCTGATTCGCGGTGAGCGCCGAGGCGTGGAGATGCACAATACGTCACGCTGCTCCGAGATCGATAAGCGCTTTCCGGGTTTGATTGCGGCAATCGTCAACGCTCACAATATTCAATCCGCAGGCAGGCGGAAGACGCGACGGGCAGAAAGACGAAAGCCGGCTGCAAGGCGCACGAAAGAATAATCTGGACGGCAAGCTGTGGTTGCGTTGCCTGTCGTTCTCAATAGCTTGAGTTGAGCAATACCGAAACACTTTCAATACAGGTGCGTGGTTCGATTGCCTACGAGATTGCGCCTGTCTATACTCGTGGGGCACATGCTTCAACTGATATGGGGGAGACCGAATGAGTTTGACGCGGCGGGAGTTTTCGAAGCTTGGGGCGTTGGGGATGGCGGCGCAGATGCTGCCTGTGGTGAGGGCAGAGGCGCAAGGTGGGCAGCGCAAGGTGGGTTATTGCGTGATTGGTCTGGGCCGGATCGCAGATCACTTTATGCGCGGCGTGAAGCAGGGTTCGACTTCTCAGATTACCGGGCTTGTGAGCGGGCATCGCGACAAGGCGGAGAAGATTGCGGCTGAGTATGGCGTGCCGAAAGAGTCGATCTACAGCTACGAAGACATGGACCGGATGCGGGAGAACAAGAGCATCGACGCAGTGTATGTGGCGCTGCCGAACAGTATGCATGCGGAGTACACGATACGGTCGGCCAAGGCGGGAAAGCATGTGTTGTGCGAGAAGCCGATGTCGATCTCGGTGAAGGAAGCAGAAGATATGATTGCGGCGTGCAAGGCGGCCAACGTGAAGTTGATGATCGCGTATCGGCTGCACTACGAACCGACTACGCTGAAGGCGATCAAGCTGGTTCGCGATGGGAACCTGGGAAAGATAATCGCGTTCGACAGCGCGAACGGGTTCAACATCGCTCCTGGGGAGTGGCGAGCTACGAAGGCTCTGGGTGGAGGCGGCTCGCTGCTGGATATGGGAATATATTCACTCAACTGCGCGCGGTATTTGACCGGCGAGGAGCCGGAGAAGTTTGCGGCGATGGTGTCGACGGTGGACCATGACGGGCGGTTCGATACGGTGGAGGAGACGACGGCGTGGACGATGCGGTTTCCTTCGGGAGCGCTTGCAAACTGCACGACAAGTTACGGCGCGCAGATGCCGGGGTACTACAAGATATTTGGATCGAACGGATGGATGGAAGGAACGTTCGGGTACGACGACATTCAACTGCGAGCGAGATACTCAACCGGCAAGGGCAAGCCGCCGGTCCATATCGACGAGACAAATCCTGGGCGTGATCCGTATCAGTTCGTGCTACAGGCGGATCATTTTACGGAGTGCATTCTGGAGAATAAGACGCCGCGGACTCCCGGTGAAGAGGGTCTGCGAGACATGCAGCATATTCAGTCGATCTATCGTGCTGCCGGGGTGGATTTCTAGTTGGCACCAGAAAAGACGACCGCAGGTTTCATTCGACTTCGCTCAGGATGACACCTCTATTTTTAGATTCAATCAAGTCGATCACGTCACGGCGCGAGGCGTGTGCCGGGATGGACTTGATTGGTGGAACGCAGTTTGATTTTCGGCAGACTGGTCGAGAATTTGATGGGGACCAAGTCTTTGTTGCCGGGAGCGGGGAATGTAGCGACGTAGGTTTCGGCGATGGCGGATTTAAACTGCTGAAGAAATGGCGCCATGGAGACGGGGTTACCCATGCCTTGATAGTAGGCGCGGCCACCGGTGGCATCCGCTACCTGCGATAGATAGCTCTGGCCGCTGAAGCTGGCTCGGCCGCCGCCGATTCCGGCGTTGGTGTAGTAGATGGAGTAGATGGCTGCGCCTGCGCGCTGGGCATCGCTAATCGCCGCACTGACGTAGGGACTATCTTGATTTGAGATGCTGGTGCTGCCGTTATAGGGATCGACGCCGTTGGTGATCATAAGGACGAAGCGCGCCTTTGCGGTGGGTTGCAGATTGTCGCTGAGGGCTGACTCTGCTGAACCGGGCCATCTCTTTGTAAAGTCGGTAAGAGCGAAGTAGGGGCTGGAGCTGATGCCGGGGCTGCCGAGAGGAATGCGGAGTGAGCCGGCCGCGGCGGCGTGGTCGGTGGTGAAAGCCTGGGCCGGGACGACGCGGCCGTTCTGCATGTAGCCGACAAAGACCTCGATACCAGAGGGAAGACCTGTGATGAAGCTGCGAAGATCTTCGAGTTCACGACCGACGCTGGTGCGAAGGCCGTCGTCAATGAGAAGGGCGACCTGGGCTCCGTTGGGTGGGACGGGAGTGACGCTGGTCAGCGGAGTTGGCTTGTTGTTGAGCTTGAGGATGACGTTGCCTGTGGTGAGGGCGGCCGGGCCTTTGGAGTCGATTGCGACTAATGCCTGTGTGGGAGTGGAGCCTTCCTGCTGGGCAAATGAGAGCGATGCAGTGAGAAGCGTTGCTGCGAGAATGTAGCGAACCATTGTGTCCCCTTCTGATAGTTAGACGTGTGGGACGGCTTGATGATGCAAATGCTGTCCGCTACCAGGCGTGATGGAAGCCATCTTTCTGGGTGAGTTGGACTTCGGTCTTGAAGAGGTCGCTGAGACGCGGTGCGGTGAGGAGGTCGGCTTTGGGGCCGTCGGCGATGATGCGGCCGTCTTTCATCATGAGGATGCGGTCTATTTCGGGTGGGATGTCGGCGATGTGATGGGTGATGAGGAGGATGCCGGTTCCCTGTTGCGCGAGGCGACGGAGAAGATTGCGGAGGTCGGCTTGTGCGGCGAGATCGAGGGCGTTGGAGGGCTCGTCGAGGAGGAGCATCTGTTTTTCATCGGCTGCGGCGCTTGATGAGGCGACGAGGGCGCGGCCGATCATGATGCGGCGTTGCTGGCCAGCGGACATTTCACCAACGGGTTTGTTGGCGAGAGGGATGGCGTCGATCTGGTGGAGGACTTCGTCGGCGCGGGTGCGCATGGTGTCGGTGACGGTGAGGTTGGGCCAGAGGGTGGAGCTGGAGAAGAAGCCGGTGAGGATGGCATCGCGGCCGGTGGTGGTGAGGGTTTGTTTGCCGGGGAGTTCGGCGGAGACTACGCCGAGACGTTTTTTGAGCTCGGTGAGATCCCAACGCTCGCGGCCGAAGATACTGACCTGGGTTTCGGGCTGGGCGATGGGGTAACACTCGCAGGTGATGGTCTTGATGAGGGTGGATTTGCCGCAGCCGTTGGGGCCGAGGATGGCGATGTGCTCGCCGGTGTTGACGGAGAGGTTGATGTCGTGGAGGACGATGTTGTTGCCGCGGGCTACGTTAACGTGGGCCAGATGAAGAAAGGGTGCCATGGGTTTTGAGGATATAGAAAGCGGTGTCGTGCTTATGGCGCAATAAGCAAAGGCAAAACAAAAGCAAAAATGCGGGGGTTCTTCCCCCTTCGACTACGCTCAGGGTCAGAATGACAAGCTAAAAACAAATAACAAGAACAACAGCAAAGTTTTTGGTGCAGGGAACTTTCCTTTGGGCATTGACGTTCTATCCATAGATGGTCTATATATCGACACATGCCAAAGAAATCCGACCTGATGCCTGGAACGCTGGACATGCTGATTTTGAAGACGCTGACGCGGGCGCCGCAGCATGGATATGGGATTGCGCTGTCGATCAAGCGCGTGTCCGAGGATGTGCTGACTGTGGAAGAAGGCTCGCTTTATCCGGCGTTGCAGCGGCTTTTGCTGCAGGGGTGGGTGAAGGCGGAGTGGAAGAAGACCGAGACGAACCGGCGGGCTCGCTATTACACACTAACGGCGGCCGGACGGAAGCAGTTGGGTGTGGAGCAGTCGCAGTTTGACCAGATGATTGCGGCCATTGGCCGAGTGATGCAGGACGCATAGGAGGTTTGCCGTGGACTCGATTGCGCGTTTCTTCAAGAAGCTGGGAATGCTGCTTCGCCGCGAGAAGTTCAATAGCGAGCTGGAGGAAGAGATGACGTTTCATCGCGAAGAGAAGGAGAAGGAGCTTCGCGAGGAAGGCATGGCTCCAGAGGCGGCGCACCGCGCGGCGATGCGGCAGTTTGGCAATGGAACGAGGCTGAAAGAACAGAGCCACGAGATTGTGGGATTTCGTCTGGAGACTGTGTGGCAGGACTTTCGGTTTTCGATTCGCCAGTTGCGGCGGAGTCCGGGGTTTACGATTACGGCGATTCTGATGCTTGCGCTGGGAATTGGTGCGAGTGTGGCGATCTTTGCGTTTGTGGATGCTGCATTGATTAAGCCGCTTCCTTATCGGGACCCAAATCGGCTGGTGGATGTGAATGAACGCGCTGCGATGTTTCCAAGGTCGAATCTTTCGTACCAAGATTATGTCGACTGGAAAAAGATGAACAAGGTCTTCACAGCGATGGAGGTTTATACCGGGAACGGTTATCTGCTGAGCACTCCTACAGGAACGGAGCCAGTACCGTCTGCGCGTGTGAGCGATGGATTCTTTCGCGTACTGGGCGTAAAGCCTGTTCTGGGTCGGGATTTTTATGCGGGTGAAGATCAGCCAGGGGCCGCAGAGACTGTGATCCTGAGCTATGACACATGGCAGTCACGGTTCGGCGGAAGAAGGGATGTGATTGGCCAGACAGTTAAGTTGAGTGGCATTCCTAACACGATCATTGGAGTACTGCCGGCGGATTTTCAATTCGCCCCGAAAGGAAAGGCGGAGTTTTGGGCTACGCTTCGCACGCTGACCAGTTGTGAAAAGCGGCGGAGTTGCCACAATCTTTATGGCGTGGCGCGGTTGAAGGACGGCGTGACGGTGGCGGCGGCGCAGGCTGATATGAGCGGCGTTGCGAAGCAGTTGGAGATTCAATATCCGGGCTCCAACCGTGATCAGGGAGCCAGCGTGAAGCCTCTGTATGAAGAGGTTGTCGGAGATATTCGCCCGATATTGCTGGTGCTGCTGGGTGGGGCTGGGCTGTTGTTGTTGATTGCGTGTGTGAATGTGGCGAGTTTGTTGCTGGTGCGATCGGAGAGCCGTCGACGGGAGATTGCTGTTAGGGGCGCATTGGGGGCTTCGCCTGCCCGACTGGTTCGGCAGTTTATTACCGAAGGCCTGGTGCTGATTGCTGGTGGGAGTGCGCTTGGATTGTTGGCCGCTTATGGGGGGATGACGCTGCTCAGCAGGCTTATCTCGAAGGACATGCTGGAGTACATGCCTTACCTGGGCGGGATTCGTCTGAATGCGCATCTGTTTCTCTTTACCGGAATGATCTCGCTGGTTGCTGCGGTACTGTTCGCGGTGACTCCGATTATGCGTGTGCCTTTGACGGCGATGCGGGAGGGGTTGGCGGATGGGGCGCGAGGAAGTGCGGGAACTTTGTGGCGACGCTTTGGGGCGAATCTTGTGGTGCTGGAGCTGACCATTGCCGTGGTGCTTCTGGTTGGCGCTGGTTTGCTGGGGAAGAGCTTCTATCGACTGCTGCATGTGGAGCTTGGGTTCCAACCGGATCATCTGGCTACATTGCAGATCTCGCTGCCTGAGCTTACCTATGCGAAAGATCCGCAGGTGGTGGCGATTGAGAGGGAGATCGTGAGTCGCGCCGCGAGTTTGCCGGGGGTTAGGTCCGTAGGGATCTCCACACAGTTGCCGGTGAGCGGCAATGGCAGTACGAACTGGATCAGGTTTGTCGGTAAGCCGTACCACGGCGAGCACAATGAGGTGAATCAGCGAGAAGTCAGCTCGGACTACTTCAAGACGCTGCAGGCAAAGATGATGAAGGGGCGGTACTTCACCGATGAAGAGGATGCGTCGAAGCCGGGGGTAACGGTGATCAACAAGACGCTGGCGAGACTGTACTTCCCGGGGGAGGATCCTGTGGGCAAGAAGTTTGGCGACACGGAGCTGACACCTAAATCACTTCGGGAGATCATCGGAGTTGTGGACGATGTGAAGGAGGGATCGCTGGACTCGGAGATATGGCCTGCGGAATATGATCCGCTCAACCAGAACAGTGATACGTATGTGTCGCTGGTAGTGCGGACTTCGCAAGATGAGAAAGCGATTCTGCCGACGCTGTCGGCGATGATTCATCAGATCGATCCCGGCATTGGGGTGTTTGGCGAGGCTACGATGAATCAACGAATCAGCGATTCGCAGACGGCGTATCTGCATCGCTCTTCGGCTTGGCTGGTGGGTGGATTTGCTGCTATGGCTTTGTTGCTCGGTGTTGTCGGGCTTTATGGAGTGATTGCTTACTCGGTTAGCCAGCGAACTCGCGAGATTGGTGTGAGGATGGCTTTGGGCGCACAGAAGAGTTCTGTGTACCGGATGATTTTGAAAGAGGCTGGGTGGCTGACGGGGCTGGGGATATTTGCCGGGCTCGTCTGTTCGGTGGCCGTGACTACTTTGATGAGGAAGCTTTTGTTCGGCATCCGCTCGTGGGATATGCCTACGCTGGCTGCGGTGGCTGTGCTGCTTGGCGTGTCGGCACTGCTGGCGAGTTACTTTCCCGCTCGCAGAGCCGCGTCGGTGAATCCCGTGGAGGCTCTGCGCGCGGAGTAGGCTGTTACCGGTTGTTCATACCGCCGAGGATCGTGCCGATGACGCCGCCTACGACACCACCCTCGGCAGCCTGTTCGCCACGCTGCGACGGCATGTACTCCTGAAGCTGGTGGGCGAGACGGGAGATGGGAAGGGTCTGGAGCCAGACGCGGCCGGGACCGGTGAGAGCAGCGAGGAAGATGCCATCGCCGCCGAAGATCATGTTTTTGAGGCCGGGGACGCGCTGAATCTGGAAGGCGACGCTGGATTGGAAGGCTCCGACGTGGCCGGGGTGGACGCGGAGGATTTCGCCGGGGGCGAGATCTTTGATGATGACTTCGCCGGAAAGCTCGAGCCATGCCATTCCCTGTCCGGAGACTTTCTGGAGGAGGAAGCCGTCGCCACCGAAGACGCCTGCGCCGAGTGATTGCTGGAAGCCAACGCCGAGTTCGATGGCAGAGGTGGCGCAGAGGAAGCCGTGTCGGTGGATGAGGTATTCGCGACCCGGGCCAACCTCGACCGGGACGATGTGTCCCGGGACGCGGGTGGCGAAGGCGACCTCGCCGGGGGCACCGTAGGCGCGGTACTCGGTCATGAAAAGAGAGCCTCCACCGGCGACGCGGCGGATGACGCCGAAGATGCCGCCACCGCCAGCATGCTGGGTGTGGGTGGTCATCTGGATGGACTGGCTCATCCAGGAGAGTTCGCCGGCCTCGGAGATGATGGCGTCGTTGTGGTCGAGGGCGAACTCGAGGACGGGCATGGTGGTGCCGAGGATGCGATGCTGCATTTTTTCTCCTTACACTATTCTTCCGACGACGGCAGTATAGCGTGAGCAGCCGAGGTAACTTGTGGAATGCTCTCGGCGAGAGCATCGCTCAGGGAGACGGCGTTTCCGAATTAATGACGAATGCCATGCATCAGTGCTTCGATCTCCGCTCGCTCTTCACCACTTGGAGGAAGCAGAGGCAAACGAGGCCGTCCGCCGAAATAGCCATTCAAATCACAACCGAACCGGATACCCGGTACGCCTAATGCGCCTTCAACGCGGGCCACAGCGGCTTGCAGCCGAGCCTGCTTCTCGAGGGCAAGTCCATTGTCGCCATCCTTCCACGCGGCCAACACTTCGTAGCAGGCCTGAGGGGCGCAAGCGGCAAAGCCGGGCATGGCACCCACAGCACCGGCCTGAAGTCCATCCAACATTTCAGCTGTGTTGCTGGTCAAGATTTGAAAGCCTACGGTCTTGGTCCGGGTCTTGATTGGCGGCTTGGGAGGCGCAATTGCCAGCGCAGCTCCACCGTCTGTCAGAGTATTTGCTGCAATAAATGTTCCTGCTCCAGCAGCCTCTTTCTGTGCGAGCATTCTGCCGGTAGCAGCCGCAAACACAGGTGTCACGGTAACCTCGCGCTTCACGGCTGCCGTACCGGATTTGATTGTCTCGATGCGCCCGGAGCTATGACCACCGTCGACCAATCCGATGATCTGCGGGTGACCGGCGAGCTCGATCGCTGCTTCTATTGGCAACGAACCATCCGGGCTGTACAGAACGATGGGTACCGCCGAGCGATCAGCAACCGCACGGAAATACGTCAGTAGCTCTTTCATCCTTTTGCCGGATCGCAGAAATGATGGCTCCCGCACCAGCGCGACATCGTAGCCGGCGGTTACTGCAAACTCGATCAGCTCGAGCGTTCCTACGACGCTGTCGCGTGAGACGCCGGCCAGCATGACCTTTTCGGGCGCAGTCGCGCCGATGGCCGATCGCAGCGTCTGCCTGGATTCTTCCTCTGAGAGCATCGTGGGCTCGCCCACTTCACTCAGTACCGCGAAACCGGTCGACGGCGTTCGCGAATAGCGATCCGCATTATGTTCCAGCTTACGAAGATTGAGGCTTCCGTCGGGATAGAACGGCGTAGTCAGAGGTAGATAAAGTCCTTCAAGCAGCATTCCTTTATTCTAAAAGCCAATCGCGAAATAGAGGAGTCTCTGGTAGCAGGCCTCAAATTACTCGTCCGTCATGCAACGAAAGACGTAATCGAAGGTTGTCTCATCGTTCTCCATTTGGAGTACCCTCAAGGGAGACAGCCCATGAACCCGAATCAGGATATTTCGCAAGGCAAATCTATCGGCGACCTCGGCCGTGAGGCCTTCTGGTTCCTCACCCACTCCGGTCTCGCCTTCGTCATTCTCGTCCTCGTCGTTGGTGTAATGACGCTGACGCATCCCGATCCCGATGCCGTCGGACCCAAGCTTCTCGGCACCGTCCTGGCGTTCTTCGTGCCGATGGTCTGTGGATTTCTTATTGCTCACAGTCAGCAGAACGACATCGCTCGTTATGTATGGATCTCTGGCCTGGTAGTTTTCTCTGTTGTGTGTGTATGGGTACTCGACCTGCCTACCGGCAACGGTCTCTGCGAGAACTGTGGAGCCGTCGAAAAGCTGTGGCGAACTTTCTTCGACATCCGGCACGGTAGCGGTCTCATGGCAGGCGACGGTCTTTTCGCTGGCTCCTGGATCCCGCTTTCGATGATCGGCTACGCCATTGGAGCGAAGTTCGGCCTCAAAACCGACGCTTAGTTCTGAGGCCGTGCCTGTGTTTAGACTGCAGCCAACCGGTCCGCATGAAGCGTCTGCAATGCAACGACACTCAACGTTCCCTGCTGTAGTGCGGCAATTCCTTCGGCCGCTGCTCGTGCTGCTGCCAGCGTCGTGATCGTAGGAATTCGGGCCAAAACTGCCGCCCTTCGAATCGCCTTCTCATCGAAGAACGTATCCTGCCCGCGCGGCGTATTGATGATGAGCTGTATTCGATCGCCCTTGATCAAATCGACGACGTTGGGACGTCCCTCTTTCACTTTGTAGACACGCTCCGGCTGCAATCCGGCTTCTTCCAAAACGCCTGCCGTGCCATGTGTCGCTACGAGATGAAAGCCCATCTCAACGAACGCGCGCGCCAGCGAAACCACGCCTTCTTTGTCGCGATCGTTGACGCTGAGGAAGATCGTACCCTTCAGCGGAAGCACCTGTCCGGCGGCGATCTGTGCCTTGGCGAAGGCCTCGCCGAAGTTGTCGGCGACGCCCATGACCTCGCCTGTCGACTTCATCTCCGGTCCAAGCACCGTGTCTACTCCAGGGAATTTGCCCCATGGAAATACCGGCGACTTTACGAAGTAGTGCGATCCCGTTTCGAGATCCTTGCCGCTAGCCACTTGATCCGGCAGCAACTCCTTCAGCTTCCGGCCCACCATGATACGTGAGGCAATTTTGGCTAACGGTATTCCTGTTGCCTTCGAAACATAAGGCACTGTTCGCGAAGCCCGAGGGTTTACCTCGATGACATATACCGTTCCGCGCTGAATTGCGAACTGAATATTCACCAATCCACGCACGCTCAAAGACATCGCCAGCCTGCGCGTGTACTCGCGAATCGTCTGCAGGACATCAGCCGACAGATCGACCGCAGGCAGTACACATGACGAATCGCCCGAGTGGATTCCTGCCTCTTCGATGTGTTGCATGATGCCGGCGATTACGACATCGTCTCCATCGCACAGGGCATCGACATCGACCTCGGTCGCGTCTTCCAGAAAGTGATCGATCAACACCGGCCGTTCCTGTGAGAACTCGATCGCCGTAGACATGTAGCGGACAACAGCCTCATCGTCGTACGCGATGACCATGGCTCGTCCACCCAGCACATACGAAGGCCGCACCAGCACAGGGTAGCCTACGCGATTTGCACCAGCGACTGCTTCTTCGACGCTGGTCGCCATCGCTCCCTGTGGCTGAGGAATTTCCAACTCCTCGATCAACTTGCCGAATCGCTTGCGATCCTCTGCGAGATCGATTGACTCCGGAGAGGTCCCGATAATTGGCACGCCAGCCTTCTTCAGCGGGAGGGACAGATTCAGCGGAGTCTGTCCGCCGAACTGCACAATCATCCCGATCTCCGCGCCCGACGAAGCCTCGTGTTCATAGACGCCGAGCACGTCTTCAAGTGTTAGCGGCTCGAAGTAAAGCCGGTCGCTGGTATCGTAGTCGGTCGATACCGTCTCGGGATTGCAATTCACCATGATGGTCTCGTACCCATCTTCACGAAGCGCAAACGCAGCGTGGCAGCAGCAGTAGTCGAACTCGATTCCCTGCCCGATGCGGTTCGGTCCGCTGCCAAGAATGAGGATCTTCTTGCGCGTCGTTGGTGCTGCCTCATCCTCTTCGTCGTAGCAGCTGTAGAGATACGGCGTGTAGCTCTCGAACTCTGCCGCGCAGGTGTCCACCAACTTGTAAACAGGCTGTACTCCCAGTTTTTTACGCAGAGCGCGAACCTTTGCCGTGCCTTCTGCGCCGGTCAGTCCCCAGCCCGCAGCCAGGCGCTCGTCGGAGATACCCATCCGCTTCGCCGTACGCAGTTGGTCGGCAGTTACAGCTTCCATCGACACTCCGCCGATAGCCTTGATCTCGTCAGTGATCTGCTTTATCTGGAAGAGGAACCATGGATCCATCGAGGTCATGCGCGCTACTTCGCGTACTGTCATGCCGCGTTCAAACGCATAGCGAATGTACGACAGCCGCTCGGGATGCGGAGTTACGAGGCGCTGGGTCAACCTGCGCGGCTCAATGTCATCGGCCGTAGCTTTCTTGCCTGTCTCCAGCGAGCGCACAGCCTTCATCATCGCTTCTTTGAAGGTGCGCCCAATCGCCATCACTTCGCCGACAGATTTCATCTGTGGCCCCAGACCTTCGTCGGCCCCGGGAAACTTTTCGAACTGCCATTTCGGAATCTTCACGACGACGTAGTCGATGGTCGGTTCGAAGCAGGCTGGCGTCGCCTTGGTAATGTCGTTCTGAATTTCATCGAGCGTATAGCCGACTGCAAGCCGAGCCGCAATCTTTGCAATTGGGAATCCCGTGGCTTTGGAGGCAAGCGCGCTCGAACGCGATACGCGCGGATTCATCTCGATGACGGTCATGCGCCCGGTTACGGGGTTCACCGCGAACTGTACGTTGCTGCCGCCGGTTTCGACGCCGATCTCGCGGATCACACGAATCGCTGCATCGCGCATCACCTGATATTCGCGATCGGTCAACGTCTGCGCGGGAGCTACCGTGATCGAGTCGCCGGTGTGCACGCCCATCGGGTCGAAGTTTTCAATCGAGCAGATGATGATGACGTTGTCCTTCAGGTCACGCACCACCTCAAGCTCATATTCCTTCCAACCCAGGACGCTCTCTTCCAGAAGGCACTCATGCACAGGCGAAAGATCCAGACCGCGAGAGAGGATCTCCATCAACTCTTCGCGGTTGTAGGCAATGCCGCCGCCGGAGCCGCCCAGAGTAAACGATGGACGAATCACTACTGGAAATCCGATTTTGGTGGCGAACTCCAGGCCGTCGCGGATGTTGTTCACCAAGGCAGAACGCGGCATATCGAGGCCGATCTTGTTCATCGCATCCTTGAACAATAGCCGATCTTCGGCCTTCTTGATGGCCTCGAGTTTTGCGCCAATCAGCTCAACGCCAAACTTCTCGAGCACGCCCGAGTCTGCCAGATCGACAGCCAGATTCAACGCCGTCTGTCCACCCACCGTAGGCAATATAGCGAACTTACCCGAACCCTCCGGCATCATCTCCGACTCGACGCGAAGAATCTCTTCGAGGTAAGCCGTGTTCAACGGCTCAATATAGGTACGGTCTGCTATTTCAGGATCGGTCATGATCGACGCCGGATTGGAGTTGATCAAAACAACCTCGTATCCTTCAGCCTTCAGCGCCTTGCACGCCTGCGTGCCGGAGTAATCAAACTCCGCAGACTGTCCAATTACAATCGGCCCCGAGCCGATCACCAGAATCTTCGCAATGTCATTCCTACGCGGCATGTCTCTTCTTCTTCCTCAACTAATTCTTTGCGCCGTAAAAATGCGCGACCAGAGCCGCGCCTTTTTAGGTTTTCTATTTCTTGAAATCTTCCATCATCTTCCGGAAGTCCTTGAAGAGATAGTGAGAGTCGTGTGGTCCCGGACTGGCTTCGGGATGATATTGCACGCTGAACATCGGGTCTGTCTTGTGCTTCAACCCGGCGAGTGTCTGGTCGTTCAGATTCGTATGCGTCTTCTCGACTGTCTTCTCATCGAGCGATGCCGGATCGACAGCGAAGTTATGGTTCTGCGCCGTAATCTCCACCTTGCCCGTCTGGTGATTCATGATCGGATGATTGCCGCCATGATGCCCGAACTTCAGCTTGTAGGTCTTGCCGCCCAGAGCCAGTCCGAAGATCTGGTGCCCAAGGCATATCCCGAACATCGGAGCCTTGCCCTGCAGCTTCTGAACATTTTCAATCGCGTAGGCGAGCGGCTCCGGGTCGCCCGGTCCGTTGGAGAAGAAGACGCCATCCGGGTTCATCGCGAGCACATCTTCCGCAGAGGTCTTCGCGGGAACCACGGTCACGCGGCAGTTCTCGCGTGTCAGCATCCGCAGAATGTTCTCCTTGATACCGAAGTCGTACGCTACGACGTGAAGAGGTTCTGTCGAATCGTCGATCGCGTCCGTCAGTAGAGCATCGCCGGTCTGGTTCTTCGGTTCACTCGAATCCCACTTATACGCTTCCTTGGTGCTGACGACACTCGCGAGATCGGTGCCTTCCATCTTTGGGATGGACCGGGCCTTCGCCACCAGTGCGTCCACATCAAGGTCCTCGCCCGATGCAATCACGCCACGCATCACACCGTTGGCACGCAGATGCCGCACCACGGCGCGCGTGTCAACCTCCGCGATTACCGGCACGCCATAGCGCTCCAGATACTCATCGGCCACCTGCGTCGAACGCCAGTTGGAGCTCATCGGCGAAAACTCACGCGTCACCAGACCTTCGATGTAAGGCTTCTTCGCCTCCGCATCGTGCGGTGTCGTCCCGTAATTTCCAATATGTGGATTGGTAAGAACCACAATCTGCCCCGCATAGGAAGGATCTGTAAAGATCTCCTGATAGCCGGTCAGTGATGTATTGAAGACCACCTCGCCAGAGCACTCCGCTCTTGCGCCATACCCTTTGCCGCGAAAAATGCGCCCGTCTTCCAGCGCCAGTATTGCTTGCATTGCCTCTCCGAAGGAGTGGATTTAATAGATTCTATCAGCATCTGCGCTGCGGAAGGACGCTTAGCCGTAAATGATTCGAAGCAATTAAACCTGTTGCGGCTCATTCATTCCCCACCAACAATGGTCGCGGCTCTACTCGATGTCCACAAGAACATCCTCGCCTTCAATCCGCACTGGAAATACCTCCACCCGCTCGTTCTCCGGATACTCCGCTACGCCCGTTTTCGCGTGAAATGACCACGAGTGCCAGGGACAGACTACGGTGTCACCCTCCACCCATCCCTGCCCCAAGGGACCTCGGCGATGCGGACACCAGTTGTCCAAGGCCGACAGCTCGCCATTTACATTCGCCAGGCAGATTCCGACACCTTCAACTTCAGCCTCGATTACCTTCCCTGCCGCCGGAGCCTCCGAGACCCCGCACAATCTGACCCACTGTGCCACTCAAATTCCTCCACACTTACCATGGTATCCGCTCGGCTACACCGTACTCGATCCCCATCCAAATGCTAAAGTTCTTTAGATATGTCCCGCCGCACTCCAAAGCCAGCTAAACGAGCCTCGCGGCCTTCTTCACAGCCCCTGGTAAGCCATGCCTGGCTCATGAAAGCTATCGCCGGCGTCGTTATCGTCGCTCTCATCTGCGGCTATCTCACCCTGGCCCTGCTCTTTTACCAAGGCCAGTGGCAGCTTGTTCTTCACCCACAACACAACGCAACAGCTCCCGAGACCTCCTGGATTCGCTTTGGCCCAGATGAGTCGGCTACCCCACAGTTAACCGGACGCTGGATTCCTGCCGCTGAGGGCGCACGCTACGCCAACACTACGATTCTCTTTCTTCCAAGCGGAGACGGCTCGCTCTCAGACTTCAACCCGACGCTCGACAGGCTCCACAATCTCGGCATCAATGTCTTTGCCTTCGACTACCGCGGCTACGGCTACAGCGCCGACACCCACCCCAATCAGATCAGGATGATCCAGGACGCCGAATCTGCCTGGACTTACCTCAACACCTCGCGCAGCATTCCAGCGCATCAGATTATCCCCTATGGCATCGGCGTAGGAGCCTCTCTCGCTACGCACCTGGCCGCCAATCACAGCGAAATCCCCGCCCTCATCCTGGAATCCCCGAAAGGCGATCTGCTCGACACCGTCCGGCATGATCCCCACGCCAGCCTCGCCCCAGTCCGGCTGCTCTTCCATGAGAACTTTCCTCTAGCCGGGCCGCTCGCATCGCTGCGCACTCCGAAGCTCCTCTTCACACCATCGGCTACATCCGACATGGCCCTGGAAAGCGCCGCCGATCCAAAACTCACCGTGGAATTCGCGAATCCCTCCGACGCGCTTTACAACCAGAGCATTTTTCGTTTTCTGGATCAATACCTTCCATCGCCATCCCAGCTCGTGCCTTCCTCTGTTCCATCTCCTCAATAATTCCTTTTATCCAGTCTCTGGTGGGTTACCTTTTTCTAAAAGGAACCTTTATGTCGAAATGGCTCAATAGCCTGCAACCTGTGGGAGCACTTCTGCTGCGTCTTGTTCTTGGCCTATCCATGATCGTCCATGGGTACGAGAAAGTTGTGTCTCATGGTACATTGAATCACTATGCGCACTACGTTGTGTCGCTCGGTCTACCGTATTGGCTGGGCTATGTCTCTGCATTTACAGAGTTTGTCGGTGGCATCCTGGTTGTCCTCGGCTTTTTGACCCGGTTTGCGGCAGCGCTCATCGCTATCAACATGTTGTTTGCCCTGTTTTTTGTCGGGATTCATCAGGGATTTGGCATTTACAACTACATCATGGAATTGGCTGCCATCGCGATCATGCTTGTGTTTTACGGTGCTGGCACTATGGCGTTGGATCGTAAAATCGGATTCGCCTAAATCGAACATCAATGCTTAAGGAGAGAAGGCCCCCGGTGCACTGGGGGCCTTACATATTGGGTGGGGAGTTGCACTGCGGATAGGGGAAGCCGAAACCGTGGGAACTGCTGGCCCGGCACTTGCTTACTACACTCGATAAGACGCTAGCCCCAGAGAAAAGTTGTCCACAGTTTTTACATTTTTTCGTAGATGTAACATCTTGACATCCCAAAAACGGGATTTTCAAAAGAATCTGGCCTACGATTTATAGAGTGGGAAGGCGGTATCACGCAAAATCAAGGAATTCATGAGGACTTACTCTTGATCCTGGAAATACAAGCTCCAGGTTTTTCGAACCTAATGTCTTGTAAGCCGCTTCGCCGAGGACTCGGCGAAAGTCCGTGGTAACAGCAAGATCACGACCTTCGTTCAACTGTTCGTTTGAGAGTCCTGGCCATCTTCCATAGACCTTGCCACCCTTCACCTGGCCACCAAGAACGAACATTACGTTGGCATGACCGTGATCGGTCCCGCCCGTGCCGTTCTGCCGGGCAGTCCGGCCAAATTCAGACATAGTCACCAAGGTGACGTTCTCGGCTTCTTGTCCCATGTCTTTCCAGAAGGCCGAGATCGCCTCGGAGAACTCCTTCAGCCGGTTTGCAAGCTGCCCATTGGCATTCCCCTGGTTCTGATGAGTATCCCAGCCACCGATATCGGAAAAAGCAGCCTCAACCCCCAGATTCGCTTTCAACAGCTGAGCGACCTGTTTCAGGCTGTTGGCAAACTGACTCTTCGGATACTCCACTCCCGCAGCAGGCTGGTATTTCGACGGATCGGCCGCCTTCAGCATCTTTACAGCCTCGAACGTCTCCTGTCCCGTTCCATGCAACACGGCATCGGAGCTCTCGTCATACATCGCCTGAAACGCATTGCTGATCGGAGAAGTCTGCGGCCCCCGGCCTGCGACGGAAAAATCCGCCAGGTTGTTTACGGCAATCGCAGGAAGCTTACCCTGCAGCGTCCTTGGAACCTCTGTCCCTAACGCAACGGCACGAAACGCCGACGGCTTCCCTGCCAGCATCTCTGCCTGAAGAGCCCGGTTGAGCCATCCGTCCTGGGTCACCTTGACGCCTGGCGTACCGCTCTCCATATAATCCTGTGCGTCGAAGTGCGATCGCGTCATATCCGGCGATCCCGCCGCATGAATGATCGCCAGATGACCCTGGTCATACAGTGGTTTGAACGCCGCCATGGCAGGGTGCAGTCCAAAGAACCCGTCCAGATCCAATACCTCGTTCTGCTGGATCGCAATTGAAGGCCGCATGGAGTAGTAATTTTTCTCGCGATAGGGCACGACGATGTTCAACCCATCGGCCGCTCCTCGCTGAAACAGCACGACCAGCTTCTTCTTATTGGCCGCGGCGGTCGTCATCTCCGCCATCACACTGCGCGTCAAAAAGCTGGGGATCGTCGATGTTCCCACCAGTGCGAGCGCGCCATCCTTCATGAAGCCCCGTCTGGTGATCCCCATACCGTCTCTCCTCAGCCCTGATGGTACAAACGCTATCGCGAACAGGAAGTTTCGTTCGCCAGCCCACCGCTATTTAGCGGCGGCGAAACTAAGCGGCCAGTACGCGTCTAAAAAGCTGCGAGTTCGGCCATCGCTCGATACAAGTCCTCGGGCTGTGGCAGAATCGCATCTTCCAGCAACGGTTGATACGCCACAAAAACATCCATGGCCGCAACCCTTCGCACGGGGGCATCCAGATCGTGGAACAGTTCTTCGCCGATGCGGGCAGCGATCTCGGCGCCATAACCCCAGCTCAGCATATCCTCATGCGCGATGATCACGCGGTTTGTCTTCTTCACAGACTCTGCGATCGTCTCCCAATCGTACGGTGACAGGGTTCGCAGGTCGATCAACTCAACATCCACGCCGCTTTCCCTGTGAAGTTTCTGTGCCGCCTGCAGCGCTCGCGGCACAACTGCGCCATAGGTAATGACCGTAAGATCCTTACCCGGCCGAACGATACTTGCCTTGCCGAATGGAATAGAGTAATCCGGCCCCGGATAAGCAGCGCGTCCGAAGGTTTCGCGATAGAGTCGCTTGTGTTCGAGAAACAGCACGGGATCATCACAACGGATCGCTGTCCGCAGTAGTCCAAAAGCGTCCAGCGCATTTGAAGGCATAATCACCCGGACGCCCGGCGTGTGCGTAAAGATGCTCTCGCCCGACTGCGAGTGGTAGATCGATCCGCCCGTAAGATAACCGCCAATCGGGACCCGCATCACCAGCGGGCAACTAAAGCCATCGTTCGACCGCCACCGCATCAGTGCCAGCTCATTGCGAATCTGGTGCATTGCCGGCCAGATGTAATCGAAGAACTGGATCTCTACCACCGGCTTCAGTCCGCGCACCGCCATACCAATGGCGCGGCCTACGATATTTGCCTCCGCCAGCGGCGAATTCCACACACGGTCATTGCCGAACTCTGTCTGCAACCCGGCTGTCAGTTTAAAGACACCGCCCTTGCCCTTCAGCTTACCCGCGCGCAGAGCCTCATCGCGTGTAGCGTCAGCCACATCCTCGCCAAAGACCACGATGCGTTCATCCCGGCGCATCTCGTCCTTCAGGCAGCAATTGATCAGGTCCGCCATCGTCCGTTCCGTCGGGTCCGCCGTTGCCACTGCCGTCGTCGCGAAACGCTCATCGGTCACACTCAGATTCTCCGAGTACACATACCGCATGATCGAATCGACCTTTGGCAGCGCAGCCATTAATGCCTTATCCGCCGCGCGCTGCACCTCTTCGTCGACTTGGCGCTCCAGCCGGTTGATCGCATCCTCATCAAGAATCCCCTCACGCAGCAGCCACATCTGCATTCGTGAGATCGGGTCTCGCAAGGCATCGGCCTCCAACTCCGCAGCCGACCGATACAAACGCTCATCATCACTCAGCGAGTGTGAGTAGGGTCGGATCACATGCCCATGCACAAGGGCTGGTCCCTTGCCCGCCCTGCAATAAGCGACCGCTTCCGCCATCGCGTTGTAACTCGCAATCGGATCGGTTCCGTCAATCTCAGCAAAATGGAAGTTCGGAAAGTTTGCAACCAGCCGCGAGATATTTCCACCTGGAGTGTTCGCCTCCACGGGTGTAGAGATCGCGTAGCCGTTATCTTCCACGACATAAACCACGGGCAGCTTCCCATTCGAAGCCGTATTCAATGACTCCCAGAACTCACCCTGACTGGTTGAGCCCTCGCCGATCGAGACGTAAACGACCTCGTCTCCGTGGAACTTCACGTCTTTGAATTCGCGATAATCTCCTTCATGCTTCGCCGCGGCCTCGGGATGTTGCGAGAAATATCTTCCGGCCTCGGCGCATCCAATCGCGTGCAGGCACTGCGTCGCTGTCGAAGAGGACGGGCTCACAATATTCAGCTTCGGACTTGACCAGTGCGAAGGCATCTGCCGGCCACCGCTCGCCGGGTCATCTGCCGCACCCACGGCCTGCAGTAACTGCTCCTCAACTGTATTTCCCAGCGCAAGGCAGATAGCCCGGTCGCGATAGTACGGAAAGAACCAGTCGTATCCCGGCCGCATCGCCATGCCCGCCGCCACAAGCAACGCCTCATGGCCTGCACACGATATCTGGAAGAAGATCTTCTGCTGCCGCTTCAGCACAATCTCACGATCATCCGTTCGCCGCGACAGATACATCAGCCGGTAAAACTTCACCAACTCATCACGAGTCAGCGAGGTCTTCGCGACCACATCAGTCGTCCTCTTACGTTCACCTACACTTGTTCCAGATTGACGCGCCATGCACCTATCCTCGGCGGCGCAAACAGACACCACCGAACAAGATTGTACCGGGAAGATGCCCATATTGACTCATCGGAGACGGCGAGCGTTCTCAATGCCTGTGGATCATTTTCACCCTGACTATCTTTAAAACATGTCCGACCAATACCAACTCATGCCTTGACTGCAAAAAAGAATGGACGACCGAAGGGCCGCCCATTCTTTTTCAATAACATTCCAGCTAGACGAACAGCGGAGCCAGCACCAGCGTAATCGTAGCCAGCAACTTGATCAGCACATGCAGACTGGGTCCAGCCGTGTCCTTGAACGGATCGCCGACCGTATCGCCCACGACAGCCGCCTTATGTGCCTCTGACTTCTTACCGCCATACTGTCCGGTTTCGATGTACTTCTTCGCGTTGTCCCAGGCCCCGCCGCCATTGTTCATCAGCATAGCCAGCAGCACGCCTGAGATTGTCCCGACCATCAGCAACCCAGCCACAGCCTCAGCCCCGGCCAGGTTCACCGGAACTCCGGCAATCGCCGGCACCGGCAGAATCGTCCCCACAGCATAGATCGCCGAATTCGCCTGATAGCTCCCACTGAAATGCCGGAAGATCAACCCCACCGCCACCGGCAAGCCCACCGCCAGCACGCCCGGTATAACCATCTCCTTCAAGGCTGCGCCGGTAACGATATTCACGCACCGCGCATAATCAGGCTTCGAAGTCCCCTCCATGATCCCAGGATTCTCCTTGAACTGCGCCCGAACATCCTGAACCACCATCTGCGCCGTACGGCCTACCGCTTTGATCGCCAGCGAACTAAACAAATACGTCAACATCGCGCCCAGCAGAGCACCGACGAACACTGGTATCTGGGCAAGATTTATATTCGTGAAACTCCAACCCGGAGGCATATACCCACCAGCATGTGTAACTTTATCAGTCACAATTGTCTTGATCTGTTCGAGATAAGCCGAGAACAGCAGAAACGCTGCCAGCGAAGCCGACCCAATCGCATAGCCTTTCGTCAGAGCCTTCGTCGTATTCCCCGCCGAATCCAGCTTGTCAGTCCGCTCACGAATCTCATGCGGCTGATGCGACATCTCGATAATTCCGCCCGCGTTATCCGTGATCGGCCCAAAAGTATCCATCGCCAGAATGTAGGCCGCACAACTCAGCATCCCCATCGTCGCAATCGCCGTGCCATAAATTCCCTTGGCATAATCGCTAATCCCCGCCACAGCAGACAGTCCCTGCACCCCAAAGTAGTAGCTCAGCAACAAAGCCGCAGAGATCACAATCACGGGAAGCGCCGGCGTCTCCATCCCCACCGCCAAACCGCTGATGATATTCGTCGCCGGTCCCGTCAGCGAAGCCTCCGCAATCGACTGCACCGGTCGATACCGCGACTCCGTGTAGTACTCCGTAATCCAAACGAACAGAAACGCAGTTCCCAGCCCGATCACGCCGCATCCCAACAGCCAGAGCGGTTGCACCAGCGGTCCATTCAGCATGAGGTACACAGCCCCAGCAAATCCCGCCAGCGCCAGCGCCGCCGTCACATAGAAACCCTTATTCAGCGCATGCATCGGGTCTTCGTCTTCGCGAGTTTTCACAACGAACACACCAACAAGGCTCGCAATCAGATTGATCGCATGAACGATCAACGGAAACAGAATCCCCTTCACGCCAAACACCGGATACAGCGCCGCGCCAAGAATCATCGCGCCGACATTTTCCGCCGCAGTCGATTCAAAGAGATCAGCTCCACGACCCGCGCAATCACCAACGTTGTCGCCCACCAGGTCTGCAATCACCGCCGGATTCCGCGGATCATCCTCGGGAATTCCCGCCTCAACCTTGCCCACGAGATCGGCGCCCACATCCGCGGCTTTCGTATAAATTCCGCCACCAAGCTGCGCGAACAGTGCCACCAGCGAAGCTCCGAATCCGAATCCAACCAACTGATACGGAACCGACTCAGGATGTTCCAAACCACCGAAGAATAGAAACAGCGTCCCGACACCCAACAGCGATAACGCCACTACCACAAGACCTGTGACCGCCCCGCCACGCAGAGCCATCTGAAGCGCCAGATTCAGACTCGTTCGCGCAGCCGAAGCCGTCCGGATGTTCGCCCGTATCGAGCAGTACATTCCCGTATATCCCGCCAGTGCAGAACACACAGCACCCACCAGAAAACTCACCACCGTCTTCAACGCATACGGCGAAGTCCGCGGCGAAAGCTGGTACCCCACAAACAACATCACGGCCAGCACCACCGCGATCGCCCCAATCGTCTTGTACTGCCGTCGCAGAAACGCCTCGGCCCCTTCGCGGATGGCGTTTGAGATCACCTGCATATCCGCCGTACCCGTATCGGCTGCGATTACAGACTTCGCCAGCACAAATGCCGCCACCAACGCCAATAATCCGACACCCAGCGCAATCCACAGCCAAATCCGTCCATCACTCCCACCGGCGTCAGCCTGCGAAAACGGAATCTGCTTCAAAACGGCCACAGCCAGACAGCTAACAACATGCATGCAAAGGTCTCCTTAAAGCGCCAAACTTCAACTTGCTACATGAAGCGGCCAATTAGAGCATGTGCAGTCAAACAGGGTCAATGCATCGCTTGGTTCAGGGTGGATCACCCCACCCCCACGCATACATAAACCAAAGTAATAGCACACAACCGCCCAATCCCTCCGATTTTTCATCCGTATGCCGATGCATCCAGCAGAGCAAACACCGAGGTGCAGCCGTGTCCGTTCTCCGCAAACTCTCTCCCGCAAGGCTCCGCCTTTCCTGCCTCATAAAAAGGACAACCACCTGCGGCAAGTTTCCGTACCTCGCGCTCGCCTTATTAGCCTTCACGCCGCGCCTCCTCGCACAGACGAATGTAGCCCCCATCCTCCCGCATCACTATATCGTCATCTATCGCAACGCCACCGTCCCGGGCGATGCCGAAACCCGCATCCTCGCTGCCGGAGCCCGCCTCATCCAACGTAGCGAGCACTTCGGTATAGCGTCGGTACAGTCTTCCTCGTTCGAGTCCGACGACGAGACCATGCGCCGCCTGTCCGCCCAACCCAACGTCGACTACGTCGTCCACGACCGCATCGTCACCGCCAGCCGTCTCCACACCCGTCCAATCATTCACCCCACCTTTAGCATCGTCGTCAATGCCGCTCAAACCTACGACACTTTCTACACAACCTCACCGCAGGGTTGGGCAGTCCGGCAGGTGGGCGGGTACGGCAATAATGTTCCCGGTGGTCCTGCCAGCGGCCCCTGGAACACCACCATGGGCAAGGGCGTCCGCATCGCCATCATCGACAGCGGCGTCGATGCCGCCCACCCCGACATCGCCCCCAACCTCGCCCTCAACCTCTCCGAAGTCGATCAATCCGATCTGCCCAGCCCCTGCGACGACGGCACTCCGCAGGACCAGCAAGGCCACGGCACCTGGACTGCTTCCCTCGCCGCTGCCGCTCTCGGCCCAGGCACCGGCCAACTCATCGGTGTAGCCCCGGCCGCCACCCTGTTGAACATTAAAGTCCTGCAGCGCGTGGCGGCCGCCATCTCCGGAGATGGCGCTACCATAGCTGCAAGCTGCGCCTCCGGAGAAGCCACCGGCCTGCTCAGCTGGGTCATTCAGGGCATCGAAGACGCCGTCACCAACCATGCCGATGTCATCTCCCTCTCGCTCGGTGCAACCATCGACCTCACCACCGGCGATGGTGCCGGTCTCAAGGCAGCCTTCGACAGTGTCACCTACGCCGCCACCCAATCCGGAGCCGTCCTCATTGCCGCCGCGGGCAACAATGGCTACGATCTCTCCAATCCGCGATATCTCGAAATCCCCGCCCAATCGCGAAGCGTCCTCGCCATCGTCGCTTCCACCAATTCCGCCTGCGCCGAGAACCTTGACGCCGGAGCCACCTGCGTCCCCGGGCCCTCCAGCATGGCCTACTACAGTAACTACGGAGCGCCTCTCAACGCTCTTGCGGCACCCGGAGGCAGTTATCCCGTGGGAGGTGACCTCGCCGTCAGCGGATGGGTCCGGGGAGCCTGCAGCTCAGGCAAACCCTCCACGACCGATGGCCCTCCGGCGGACGCCTCCCACAGCTTCGGCTGCTTCAATCTAGGCCACACGCCTTACGTTCAGGCGATCGGAACAAGTGCCGCCGCTCCTCTCGCCGCCGGAGTCGCCGCTCTCCTCCGCGCTGCCCACCCCACATGGGACGCGACACACATCATCGACGTCATGCGTTCCACTGCAATAACGACACCACAACTGTCGGTGCCGCAGATCAACGCAGCCGCTGCACTCGTTGCTCCGTAATTACACATCACACAGACAAAAACTAGTAACTATGTGCCATCTCGTCCTTCACGCTGCGCGCCAGTTTTTCAATCTCTCCAGCTCTCTTCGCAGTCTCCTCAGGCGACAACGATCCATCGCCTTTGGCCGCCTGCTGATTGAAACTGGATATCAGTGCCAGCAATTTGTTTGTGTCGTTTAGCAGCTTTACTTGCCGCATGGTATTTCGCTGTTGAACCTGCTGAGCTGCAACAGTCGCAACATCCAGGGGACGCGACATCCCCCCACGATCTGTTGTTTTTGAAGAGTTCGCCCCCATGAACTCTGCCTGTGCTTTCATCTGTCCCCGACCCACAGACACCAGCAAAATCCATACCAAAAAAATACTAAAAAAACTACGATGCATCTCACTACCTCTGCCCGTCCGTCGTGTAGACCGGCCCGAAGCCGAACCCTTGTACTCCTTCCCCCATAATTTGTGCAAGTCGCTCTGCCAATTGGCGGCTGTCTAGTTTGATTCCATGAAAAACCACAAATAACTGCTTTCGCGGGTCATAAGCCCAAAGAACCGTATGCGGAATCGCGTTCGCAATTGCCGATACGGTACTTCAGTCTCGCTACAAAGCAATGCACCATGCCTGTTTTTGAGAGATCGTACGTGAATTGTAATTTTTAGAAAATTAACCGCTGGTCGCAGCTTTACTTCGGCTCATTCTTCATGCTTCGCGCCAATTTCTCAATCTCTTCCGCCTTCTTCACTACATCCACCGACAGAATGTCTTTGTTCGTCTTGTCTACCTGCTTCTTCAGATCCGTAGCTAAGGCCAGTAATTTGTCCGTATCGGCCGCCAGTTTCTTCTGTCGCTCGCTGACTGGCTGCGCCACTACGTGCTGATCGTCCGTCGTCTTTTCCCGGGCATCAACCAAAGCCTGACCGCTCCCACTCACCTGGACAGGAGGCGTCTGCTGCTGTGCCTGTTGCGCATATCCCCACCCACTGTTGATCACCCCGAAGACGCCCCCGAACATCACAATCCCGACCCATACAACCTTGAAGCTTTTCATGTGGCACCCACTTCCCGCCCGCCATCTAAGCTACCTTAGATGTCTACACTTTCGTAGACGACTTTCTTGCAGGCTCATCCCTTCATCCGTTCCTTCACGCTCTTCGCTAGCTTCTCAATCTCCTCTGCCTTCTTCGTTACATCTGCTGGCTGCCCGTCTTTGTCCGCCTGTTCAATCTGATGCTTCAGGTCCGCTATCAACGCCAGCAGCCTGTCCGTGTCCGCTACCAGCCGCTTCTGCCTCTCGCTATTTCGCGAGCGGGCCTGCTGTTCCTCCATCCGCGGCAAGGGATCCATCCCGGGAGGGCCGTGCCCATCTATTCCAGGTAAACCCATTCCGCGGCTTGATCCCGTCCCCGATGGAATAGTTTGTATCGGCGGCGGTCCACCAAGCTGAGCCTTCGCCAGCCCAGTCGCCGCTCCCAGCACTAACGTCGTCATCATTGCAATTCGAAGAGTTTTCATCGTTACCCTCCGCCCCTCAGGGGCAATTCCGGTCTCTGTCCGAGCGAAGTTGCATCCAACCCTAAGGTGTCCCATATTGTTCCAACCATTAAACGAAAGTGAGATGCTGTAATCATGCTCCTTCTGGCCATGGCCCCGCAAGATGAACGTATTTTAAGCATCATCGGTCACGATTGGAGGGCCAAACTTACCGTCTTCCTCGAAGACAAACTGCCCACCGTCCTCGTTATTTTGGTTGTAATCTTTGTTCTGCAGCGTCTTGTCCTGTTCTTCGTCAAGCGGCTTCACAAACGCGCTGACAGCCAGGTAGGCAACTTTCACCGTGCCGCCCAGCTCCGCACCATGGCCTCCATCATCCGCGCCACGGCCTACGGCGTCCTCGGTTTCATCGCCTTCCTGCAGATCCTGAACGTCTTCGACATACCCTACCAGCCGCTACTCGCCTCCGCCGGTATCCTCGGCGTCGGTATCGGCCTCGGCGCTCAGTCCATCTTCAAGGACATGCTCAACGGCATCTTCATCCTCATTGAAGATCAATACAACGTCGGCGAAACCGTCGCCATCTCCGGCCTCAAAGGCACGGTCGAAGACCTCTCCCTCCGCAGCACCAGGTTACGCGACGGTGACGGCACTCTCTACATCATTCCCAACAGTCAGATCGCCACCGTCTCCAACCTCTCCCGGGACTTCTCCGTCGCCACCCTTCAGGTCAGCGTCGACGCCAGTGCCAATCCCGATAAGGTCATCGCCCTGCTCACCAACCTCGCCCGCGAAGTTCGGAACGATTCCGCCTTCAAGGACATCGCAATCGCCGACCCCGTCGTCCTTGGCGTAGACAAGATCGAAGGCCGCGCCGTCACCTACCCCATTCAGATCCGCGTCCGTATCAACCAGCGCGATGCCGTTCTCCGAGAGCTGCGCCGCCGCATCATCCTCGCATTCGAGCGCGAAGGCATCCCCCTCGGAAACGATCCCGCCAACATGCTCATCCTTCGTGCAAACAATCCCACCGCTCCGCCAGCGCCTCCAACCTTAGGCGCTTAGGCAGGCAACATGCTCACGATAAAATCCGCTCGCAATTCAGGCGAAGTCTTTGGAATCTCTACCACCTCATACCCACAGTCTCATAGGCTTTGACCATCAACGCATACGTCCTGACAGCCTCGTCATAAGGCTGCTTGCGCTCCTCATCGGTCGCATAGATCTCCTGCCACGGCGGCGCAAGAAATACCCGCCGCGAGTTGCGATACTTTCGGCACGCCTCCAGTATCTCGTCTTCAAATGAAAGCCCCACCAGCCGCGCACAACAAAGCGTATCCGGAATTCCCTGATCGAAGAACGTCGTGGATGCCCACTGCGCATGCTTCTGGTACAAATCGATCGACCGCTCCAGCATCAACCGGCAATATCTCTCGCGATCGCCCCACGGCAGCGCATCGCCGCTGTTCCGCACCTGCTCCTGGATAATCAGTCGCGCAACTTCAGCAGCGCAACGCAACCCACGGCGTTCCAGCTAAGCCAGCACGGTCGTCTTTCCCGCTCCCTGCCCGCCGCTTATCACCACCAACATCGAGTCACCCAACTCCTTACAACGACTGATTCATCGCCGCAATCAACTCATCGACCGTCCGCACCGGCGGCAGGCATCCCTTGCTGCTGCAAACCACCGCAAAGCTTCCGGCATCCTTCAGCCCCGGAAGATGAGGCAGCGTCTCCTTCAACATCGGCGGCAGCGTATCCATCTGATCCCTCTTCAGACGAATTACGCTCTTGTTCACCGCATACCTCGCCAGGGCTACAGCCTCAAGCCGCCGCGCATCGGCGTCGTCTCCAATCACGCAGACCTGCACGGTTCGTTGCACCATCCGTTGCAGCGCCAGCCCATAGCTAGCCGCATACAACCCAAAGTGCTCCACTACACCGGCGAAGGTCTCAAGAGTCTCCAGCGCCTTTACCGCATAGTCCTCGCGTTCGTTCAACGCCTCCAGTCGCAGCAACAACGTCGCAGCCATCGAATTGCCCGCAGGCGTAGGCGAATCCTGCAACGGTTTCCGTCGTGCCCCCAGCGCGCCCAACCGCGTCTCTCCGGCCGCTGGAGTCTCCGTATCGAAGAATCCACACCCAACCGGATCATAAAAACGCTTCACGGCAGCCTCTGCAATCGCCTCCGCAGCCTCGTAGTATCGAATCTCGCCCGTTGCCTCCCACGCGTCCAGCGCAGCATTGCCGAGAAACACATAATCCTCCAGCACCCCAGCCACCCTCGCCGCCGACCCACCAGCCTCCCCATAGGCCACCACATGCGCCATCCCCTTCACCGGATTCCACGCCGTCCCAAGCACACGGTCCAGAGACTTCAGCGCGAACGCCCGCACCTCCGGCATATCCAGCACCCGGCCCGCCTCCAGGTAAGCCGAGATCATCATTCCGTTCCAACCCACATAAATCGTCTTATCGACATAAGGCGTTGGACGCTTCAACCGCGCTGCATACATCTTCGTCTTGGCCGACGCCAATCTCTGCGCCGCCTCCTCCAGCGAAAGCCCATTCGACTTCGCCACTCCCTCCAACGTCACCCGCACATGCAGCACATTCTTCGCCGGATTGTGGTGCATGTCGCCGATCTCACCGATATCGTAGTAAGCGCTGGCGACCGCGAGTTCCTCAGCCGTCAAAACCTCCACGGCCTCATCCCGCGTCCACGTAAAGTAGTCGCCATCATCTTCAAGAGAAAAATCAGCATCCTGCGAAGCATAAAAACCACCCTGTTCGCGATCGCTCAGCCACCCATCAATCCAACCGATCATCTCCCGCGCCACACGCGCGCACTCCGGCTCTACAAACGTCTGGAACGCGTGGACATAGTTCTTCAGCAGCTCGCTGTTGTCATACGACATCTTCTCGAAGTGCGGCACCACCCACCGGTCGTCCACTGAATAGCGATGAAATCCGCCCGCCAGATGGTCGTAGATCCCACCCTTCGACATCTTCTGCAACGTCACCATCGCCGCATTCTTCGCCGCCTCAGCCGTACTCCCATCTCCCCCCGGAGACACTCGCGAAGTAGCATCCAGCAGCAGATCGATCGCCCCCGAATGAGGGAACTTCGGCTGCCCCCCAAACCCGCCCGATCGCGCATCGAACTGCTTCAGTGCCGAGGACACCAGCTTTGCCACCAGCTCCGGTCCCGGATTTCCCGCCCTTCCCATAAACGACTCGTTATGCTCAATCGCCGCCATCACGCTACCGGCCGAATCGTTCACGTCATTTCTCTGTTTATAAAACGCCTCTGCCATCGTCATCAGCACGCGAGGAAAACCCGGCCGCCCATGCTGATCCTGCGGCGGAAAATAAGTTCCTCCAAAGTAAGGCTTCCCCTCCGGCGTCAGAAACGCCGTCAGCGGCCACCCACCCTGTCCGCTGATGGCCGACACCGCAGCCTGATACCGCGTATCCACATCCGGCCGCTCATCCCGGTCCACCTTTACCGCGATAAAGTGCTCATTGATCAACTTCGCCGTCTCGGCATTCTCATACGACTCGCGGTCCATCACATGGCACCAGTGACACCACACCGCGCCAATATCCAGCAGGATCGGTTTATCCTCTGCCGCCGCACGAGCGAACGCTTCTTCACCCCACTCCTGCCACGCCACCGGTTGATGCATCGCAGACCTGAGATACGCTGAAGCTGCCTTCGACAAAGAGTTCAAATGCTCACTAACGACTTCGCTGCTCATAGACTCAAGTTTAGTTCAAAGCGGCCTCAGACATGCGCTCCTGCCAGATCGCCCGTACCCGACCGGCAGCTTTTATCCGCCTTTATCCGTGTGATCCGTGGTCGACGTTCTTAAAGCAAAAAGGGCCCGGACTATAAGCCCGGACCCTCTCGCCAAATCCACCCACTTACTGCTGCGTTGGAGGCCCAGGCGTTCCAGAGATCGGCTTCGGAGCCTCCGGTGCCTTCGGTGCCGTCAGCCCAGGAACCACCGGCGTCTGCGTAACGTTGCCCGTCGCCGCCTCCTGAATGCTGATCCCATACTTATCCAGTATGTTCGACAGCAGCTGGCCCAGTGCAACCCTATCCTTCGCATAAGCCGCAGTAGCCGAAATCAGGTTATTGTCCGCCGTCGCCAGATTTCTCTGCTGTTGCAGTACCAGCGCTGTCGTCGACGCACCCAGCTTGTACTTTTTCTGCTCTGCATCCAGGCTCTGCGCCGCAAAGTCGTGTGCCGCCTGCGAAGCCTGTACCTGCGCCCTGTCGTTCGTCAACGCAAATTGTGCGTTGATAACCTGAATCCGGGTCTGCGTATACAACTGCTGCAACCGCATCTGCGACTGTCTGTACTCCATCTGCGAACGCGCCTGATCGGCCTGCGCAATCCGGTTTCGAAGCGGAATATTGATGCTCACGCCAACGGCCTTATCCGGATAAGAGTTGTTGAAGCTATTCCCGAGTACATCCCCGAACCCACTTCGTGCGACGACGTTCGGTGGGCACGTAATAATCGAAGTCCCGGTTGCATCCGTGCACTGCAGCGCTGGATTCTGTGCGCCGCCCAAAGCCGAGCCGCTATAGAAAGCGAACGCATCGACCGTAGGCAGCAGGCCATTCTTAAAGGCCTTGATCGTGATCTCGTTGTTGCTCATGTTCAACACGGCCTGCTCAATCTGAGGATTGTTCTCGTAGGCCTGCTTTACCAGCTCTTCCACCGGCAGGTCTTCTTCCGGCAACCGGTCAAGCGCCACGCGATCAGTCGGAATCACCGGCGCGTTCGACAGCTGTGGATCATTCAAATTCCGCGCAATCGCCTGTTTCATCACCAACTGCTGATACTCAAGGTTCGTCTGCGATTGCACCAACGCTTGCTTGTCCGTCGCCACTGCACTGTCAGAGTTCACAACATCCAACGGCGCCAGTGTTCCAATCTCCAGTTGTTTGCGATTATCTGCAGTCAACTGCGTCGACTGCGTCAGCGCGCGCTCCTTCGCCTGTTCATCTTCATAAGCGCTCACCAGCGACCAGTAGATGTTCTCCACCTGGTTCACGGTAAACAGAAGCTGTTGACGGAACGACGAATCCGTAATCCGTCGATTGTTCTTTGCCTGCACAATCAAACGCCGGTTCAGACCTACCCCAAATCCCTGCAACAAATGCTGCGTGACCTGGGCCTTGAAGAGCGAATTCAATTGAGGACTGTAGTTCGACCGCTCGCTGTTGGTCGTTGTACGCGAATTGTTGAACGTAAAGTTGAACAGTGTGCCGGTCAGGAAGCCCTGTTGGTATCCAAAGTCATAAGTTCCCATGTTCTGGCTCAGCGTGTTCGTACCCGTAATGAAGGTTGTCGGCTGCTGCGAGTTCGCGGCCTCATACTGTATGGTTCCCGTCAGTACCGGATCGAGGCTCTCAGGCAAAGGTCCACCGCCGTTGGTGCTCAGCACGATACCTTGCGCACCTGCAGCACCACCGCCCGATCCAACAGACGTTCCACCTGGGCCACCACCGCCTGTGATCGTCGAGGTGGTGCCACCCAGCGTATTAGCCACTAGCCCCGTCGGTACACCGCGAAGTACGCCACCGGCCTTGGTCCGAAGAATATCCGTGTCCGCGATGTCGAGATTAATTCGAGCAATCGCAATGTCATAGTTGTTTTCAAGCGCCAGAGTCACCGCATCCGAAAGGCTCAGATAGATCTTCCCATCCCGTAGCAGGGCGTCCAGCCGCGGTGCATTCTGCGTCGTCGGCAGCGGCACCTCGGTCGCGGTATAAGGCGCAATCGGATTCCAGAAGTGGCTCTTCGGCTGCGTGTAATCCACGCTCGTGCCGCGCAGGAATAAAGGCTCGGTCAGCTTCGGTTGCGGAGCCTGCGGCAGCCCCGGCGTGCCCGTCGTATCGCTGACCACGCCCTGTGGTGGGGCAGGTGCCGTCGGATTCGTCTGTGTCTGCGGGGTTGTCGGCTGTTGCGCCATTCCCGGCTGCGTGCTCACGCTCATCAGCAACAATGCGATGCTCGCTGCTGCCTGCATATCCCTTAATCTCACGATGCGCTCTCCAACTCTTCCCTGGTTCTTCACCGGCATTGCCCACAGGGCAGCTCACCGGTTTTTTTTGAGTCTTCCCTGAAATCTCACACTGATCCGTGAGGGTCACTCGTTCAAACCCATCTTTTTCCGATTCTTCTAAGACGCGCTGCACTAACGTTAGGACTCTTAAAGAATGTACGGCACTGCCGTCATTCCTCAGAATGTTGCGGCTGGGCAGGTATACGCACCCATGCGGCGCTTCGTTCCCATAACTTCAGCAAATTTTCCGATTGCAACTCGCTAAGTATATCAACCCCCAATTGTTATGCTTCCCATCCTTTCCTGCCGAATCTATCCCGCCATCCCATCCTCAAACAGAACGTCATCTCGACCGAAGGCGGCGTCTTTTGCCGTCGCAGTGGAGAGATCCCTGTATTTCATTTTTGTCTTTGCTTTTGTTTGTTGCAGTCCGTTCTTAATCCGCACTATCCCTGGTCGACCCGTTGGTCTTCCCTCAACCCTCGTGATACCGTCCGAACATCCATGCCGCACTGGAAGATCATCCTCACCTACGACGGAACCTCCTTTAACGGTTGGCAGGTCCAGCCCAATCTCCCCACCATCCAGGGCACCCTCGCTCAAACCATACACCGCATCACCGGAGAATCCGTCCTTCCCCAGGGCTCAGGCCGAACAGACGCCGGAGTCCACGCCCTCGGCCAGGTCGCATCCTTCTTCCTCTCCGGCCCCATTCCGGCACCCAACCTCCATCGCGCACTCAACCGTGCCCTCCCACCCAGCATCCGCGTCCTCTCCGTCGAGCAGGTTCCCGAAGACTTTCACGCCCGCCACAGCGCCACCGGCAAAACCTACGAGTACCGCATCTCAACCGCGGAGATCTGCTCCCCCATGCTCGCACCCTACGTCTGGAACTGCCATCTTCCCCTCGACCTCGCCGCTCTCCAGAACGCAGCCGATCACATCCGCGGAACCCACGACTTCACCTCCTTCGCCGCCTCCGACCCCGACCTCACCACCCGCACCAAGCAGCTCGAAGAATCGCCGTCTACTCCCTCTTCCCTCCTTCCTCTTCCCTGCCTCACCCGCACCATCCATCACTCCTCTTGGCGCCGCGACGACCACCTCCTTACCTACCGCGTCACAGGCACCGGCTTCCTCCACCACATGGTCCGCAATCTCGTCGGAACCTTCGTCGAAGCCGGAGCCGGACGAATCTCCGCCGACACCATTCCCAACATCCTCTCCGCCCGCAACCGAAACGCCGCGGGTCCAACCGCTCCCGCGAGTGGCCTCTTCCTCGTCGAGGTTGAATACTGATGTCGGCCACCGCATCCGCACAGCGCCGCATAGCCCGCCTGGCAGCGCTCACTGCCGTCCACCGCGCCTTTCACTGGCTGCACCTTCATCAGCCTCAACTCCGCCAGTGGCAGCTCGAATTCGTCCGCATCCCTGCCCCACCCTTTGGCGAATCCGCCCGTGCCGCCTGGTTCCTCGACCGATTCCACACTCTCGGCCTCACCAACGTCCACACCGACGACGAAGGCAACGTCCTCGGCGAACTATCCTCTGCCCAACCCGAAACAGCACACCACTCCGTACAGCAAGAGCCATCCACCGCACCAACACGCCGTCACTCTGCCCCTGAAGGGAAAGCACAGAATTCACCACTCTCTCTTCCCTCTTCCCTCTTCCCTCTTCCCTCCCGACCCCCTAGCCCCTGCATTCTCCTCTCCGCCCACCTCGATACCGTCTTCCCCGATGGCACCAACTGCGAGCCCATCGAATCTCCCGACAACCCCCGCATTCAGGCCCCCGGCATCTGCGACAACGCTGCCGGTCTCTCCGCTCTCCTCGGCATCGCCGCCGCCCTTCGCTACGCCCGCATCGCTCCGCCCATTCCCATCCTCTTCTGCGCTAACGTAGGTGAGGAGGGCGAGGGCGACCTCCGCGGCATGAGGCATCTCTTCGAGCGTGGTCCCTACCGCAAGCGCATCGCCGCCGCCATCATCCTCGAAGGCAGCGGCACGTCAGCCGTCGTCACCCGCGCCCTCGGCAGCCTTCGCTTCCGCGTCACCATCACCGGACCCGGCGGCCACTCCTGGAACGACGCCGGCATCCCCAATCCCATCCTCATCCTCAGTCAGGCGCTCACCCAGATCGCCAGCCTCGAGCTCCCCGCCAGCCCTCTCACAACCATTAACGTAGGTCACATCTCCGGCGGCACCTCCGTCAACTCCATACCCGAGTCCGCCACCGCCCTCCTCGATCTCCGTTCGACCGACTCGACCCAACTCATCTCAACCGCGACCGCCATTCACCAGATCCTCGACGAAATCGTATCCAGCTTTGCCACACATAAAACCACCGACGGTCCACCAAAGCTCCACATCCAGACCATCGGAAATCGCCCCGCCGCCACCCTTCCCGACGACTCTCTCATCCTCCAGACCCTCCGCGCCACCGACCGCCATCTCTCCATCCGCACCGAACCGCGTCTTGGCTCAACCGACGCCAACATACCTCTTTCCAAAGACATACCCGCTATCGCCCTGGGCACCGGAGGCATCGGAGGAAGCATTCACACTCTCCAGGAGTGGTACAACCCAACCGGCCGCGAGACCGCCCTCCGCCGCATCCTCCTCACCCTCCTCGACACCACACAAATCACCGCAGAAAATCAACACTCCTGATACACTCACCGCGTGAAACCCTTTGTCATCAGCGCGTTTCTTCTCCTCACCACACCCCTCCTCCACGCACAAAATAATCCGCCGGAAATCATCTACATCCACGCTAACTTCCTCACCGGCGCCCACTTACGCCCCAACGATCTCTCCAAAACCCCCGCAAAAGTAACCGCAATCGCAGTCTCTCAAGGCAAGATCACAGCCGTCGGCACCGACGCCAACCTGCTGAAACTACAGGCCCCCAGCACTAAAGTCATTGATCTCAACGGCGCCTTCGCCATGCCCGGTTTCAACGACGCCCACACCCACATCGCCAGTGCCGGCCAGCAAAAACTCACCATCGATCTCGACGGCACGAAATCCCTCGACGAGATGCAACGGCGCATCAAAACCTTCGCAAGCACCACAAAATCAGGCACATGGCTCCAAGGCGCAGGCTGGGACCATACCCTCTGGCCGAGCAAAACCCTCCCTACTCGCGCCGACATCGACGCCGTCACCCAAGGCCACCCCGCCGTCTTTACCCGCACCGACGGCCACATCGTCATCGCTAACACCGCCGCCCTCGCCGCCGCCGGAATCACCTCCAAAACACCCGACCCGCCCGGCGCAAAAATCGACCGCGACGCATCCGGCGAGCCCACCGGCATCGTACGCGAAGGCCCTGCCCTTGCAATCATTTACAAGGTTATTCCTCCACCAACTTCTGAGGAACGTCGCCGCGCCCTTGAGGTAGCGATAGCCGACGCCAACGCCAATGGCGTCACCTCCGTCCAGGATTTTTCGGACTGGGAAGACTTTCTCGTCCTCGAAGACCTTGAGCGCACAGGAAACCTCCACCTCCGCGTCAGCGAGTGGCTCAGCTTCGATCTCCCTGTCGCCACCTTGAAGAAGCTGCAAGCATCTCATTCCAATAGCGATCTGTTCCTTCATACCACCATGCTCAAGGGATTCATGGATGGCTCGCTCGGCTCTCGCACCGCCGCCCTCAACGCTCCCTACTCCGACGACCCGGGTAACTCCGGTATCCCTCGCTACGACCAGGCCAAACTCAACGCCATGACAAAGGAGCGCGTCGAGGCCGGTTTCCAGATCGGCTTCCATGCCATCGGCGATCACGCTAACCACATGGCGCTCGAAGCCCTGGCACTCTTCAGTCCATGCGGCTATCACCCCAACTCTGCCTGCTCCACTGGCGGAGGGACCACGGACTATCCATGGGGCACTCGCCCTCGCATCGAACATGCCCAGGTTCTGCTCCCACAGGACTTCGAGCGCTTTCATCTCGAACAGATCATCGCCTCCATGCAGCCCTCGCACCTGCTCACCGACATGAACTGGGCAGAAGCCCGCCTCGGTCCCGATCGCGTCAAATACTCCTACGCATGGCGTTCCTTCCTCGATCACAACGTCGTCCTGGCCTTTGGCACCGACTATCCCGTAGAGTCCATCAATCCCTTCCGTGGCCTCTATGCCGCCATTACACGCCAGAACGAGGCCGGAACCAGAACCTACCAGCCACAGGAAAAAATCACCCTCAACGAAGCGATCTACGCCTACACGCAAGCCTCCGCATTCGCTGAAAACCAGGAAAAACTAAAAGGCCGTCTCGAGCCGGACTATGTGGCTGATTTCGTCGTATTCGACCACGACATAACATCCCCTACCCTTACTCCGCAGGAGCTCCTCCACACCCAAGTTCTCCGCACCGTTCTAAACGGAGAAATCATCTACTCCTCAAAAGACGCACGATAAATTCCAATAAACTCAGCAATCTCGAAGACGACATACCCAGACCACAAGGACGGGAAGAATAGTTGGCCCATCGTCTCAGCCCTTCCACTCTCGCCCATATTCTGCTTCTGGCAGTCGTGGCCGTCTGGGGCGCAACATTTGTCCTCGTCAAGGATGTCCTCCAGGACGTCTCACCCCTGCTCTTCAACCTCCTCCGCATGACCCTGGCTTTCATCGCTCTGGCCATCGTCAATCACCGCCAACTCCGTCACATCACCAGGGCGACCTTAGTCTCCGGTGCCATTGTCGGGCTCTTCCTCGCAGCCGGTTATCAGTTTCAGACTGCGGGCCTTGCCCGTACCACGGCGGCCAAATCCGCCTTCATCACCGGGCTGGTTGTTGTCTTCGTCCCGCTTTTGACTGCGATTCCGATTTTGCGCCCAGCGACCGCTCCTGCACCCCGCTGGACCACTGCCGTCGGCGCCCTGCTCGCATTCACCGGCCTTCTACTTCTCACCACTCCGGCCGGAACCACTTGGCAGAATCTTTTCACCAGCATCGGTCCCGGCGATCTGCTTACGCTTGCCTGCGCCATAGCGTTTGCCGGTCATCTGCTTGCTTTGGCCCACACGTCGCACCGGGTTCCCACCGGCCAGCTCGCTACACTCCAGATTGGTGTTGCCGCCATCATTATGGCGTTCACCCTCCCGCTGGAAGGAAAACTGCGCCTGACTGTAACACCCCGTCTTCTCATCGCCCTGGCCGTTACCAGTCTGCTAGCCACCGCCGCCGCATTTACCATCCAGAGCTGGGCACAGCAGCATCTTCCACCCACCCACACTGCGATACTCCTGACGCTGGAACCCGTCTTCGCCACTCTCACTTCGATCCTTGTCCTGCATGAGCAGCTCGGCCGCCGCTCCTTTAGCGGAGCTGTGCTGATACTTGCCGGAATTGCTTTCACTGAACTCCTATCTTCTTCAGAACAGCCGCTTCCCGTGCATCCAACCTAAAAAAAGCGCAAAATACCTTTGCGTCAGTTTCGCGTCAAATACCCGTGTGAGCTCATGCGTCCTCTCAAAGAAGGGCTGTCAGGGTCTCAAAGACTATATTTAAGGTTTAGCCGCCAGAACAACCAGGTCCGGCACAACGTAACACATCGAAATGAGGTCAGATTTTCCGATGGATACACCCACACCAATTTCTCCGAGCCTGCTCGATCGTATTCGCAGCCATCGTCTTACCACGACATTTACCCTTCTCGGCGTACTTTCGATCGGCATCGTTGCCGGTTCCGTTCTGACTCACGGCGTCAGCGGCAAAGAACAGCAGTCCGTCGACTCCTCCGACGCGAAGCCTCTTGTTATTCCTTCCCCTGCCGCGCTTTCAAACGGCTTCTCGCAGGTCGTCAAACAGGTCGGCCCGGCAGTCGTTAACATCAATACAGAGTCGTTGCCCAAGCAGTCATCCAATAAAAATCCCCATCGACGCGGCCAGCTTCGTCCTCCACAGGGTGGACAGGGTGGCGATGACGATCAGCAGCCCGGAGACATGCAGGACTTCTTCAATCGCTTCTTCGGCGGCCAGGGTGGGCAAGGCGACGATGATGGCGACGGCGGCATGGGTGGCGAGCGCCGCGCTCTCGGTTCCGGTTTCATCGTGGATTCCCGTGGCTACATCATCACCAACAATCACGTGGTCGACAAAGCCGACAAGATCTTCGTTAAGCTCTCTACCGACCCTGATGGTGGCCCTGGCGACAACGGTCGTCCAGCAACAGTAATCGGCGTCGACAAGGACACCGATATCGCAGTCATCAAGATCGACGCCAAGGAACCCCTCCCCACCGTCAAACTTGGTAACTCCGACGGCGCCCAGGTAGGCGATTGGGTTCTCGCCATCGGCAGCCCATTTGCTCTCTCTAAAACGGTCACCGCAGGAATCATCTCCGCCAAGAACCGCTCCATCGATGAGCCCAGTCCCAACGGCGTCTCGCAGAGCCAGTTCCAGCGCTTCATCCAGACCGATGCCGCCATCAATCCTGGCAACTCAGGTGGTCCGCTTGTCGATATGGCAGGCAACGTCGTCGGCATGAACACAGCCATCTATACCCAGTCCATGGGCTCACAGGGTGTTGGCTTCGCTATGCCGGCCAACATCATCGCCGGCGTCTACAACATGCTTATCGGACCCGAACACAAGGTTGTTCGTGGATCCATCGGCATCAGCTTCCAGCCCGCTCTCAACTCAGCGGTTGGCCGCATGTACGGCTTCTCGAACGGAGTCCTCGTCAGCACCGTCTCGGCAACCGGCGGCGCAGCCAAAGCCGGCCTTCAACCTGGTGACGTTATCGTCTCCATCGACGGTCGGAAGATCACCGACGGTGACGATCTGGTCAACGATATCTCCGCCCGTCATATCGGTTCAAGCGTCAAGCTCGGCTACCTCCGCGACGGCAAGCAGAATACCGCCAACGTCACAATCGGTGACCGCGCCAAGACCTACGCCGATCTCGCAGGCGGCGACAACGATGACAATGCAGCCCCGCAGGAATCGGATGCCGGACAGGGTAAGCTCGGCATCACTGTTTCAGCGATTCCCCCCGCTGTTGCGACCAAGACCGGAATCAAAACCGGCGTTATGGTTACCAGCGTACGTCCTGGGTCTTTCGCTGATGAGATTAACCTCACCAAAGGCACCATCATCACCGAGATCAACAAGAAGCCGGTAACCGACGAAACAAGTTACCGAACCATCGTCTCTGGCCTCAAGTCGAAAGACGACGTTGTCTTCGTCGTTCATTCCCCAATGCAGAAGAATACCGGCAACTCCTACGTCGGCGGGACACTTCCATAACCTGCATTTCCACTGTACGAATGCGCGAGTTTAAGGACTCGCGCATTCGTATCCACCCTAACTATCTGCCCCATAAGATGTAAGCTAGGGACAATCTTTGCTATTGCTACAATAGTTACTTACGAGCTACTCTGTTCAGGAAATCAGCAGACCGATAAATCCTCTTTGTAGAATACTTATTTTTGAGGTGCTGCTTCACATGAAGTTCAGACTTCTCCTAAGCTCCGCGTTGATCGTTGCAGCTGCGATGTCTTGCCCAGCAATGACCCACGCCCGCCGCGGTCCCACCTCGCAAAAGCTGCTGAATAAAAAGGCTAAATCAGGCTCGAAATCCATGGGTCAGCGGGCCATCGACGACTCGCGCGCCACACAGATTCAGTCTGCTCTAGTGAAATCTGGCTATCTCTCCAATGATGCTGCCAGTGGCCATTGGGATTCGCAAACCGAAGCCGCAATGCAGAAACTGCAGGCTGACAATGGATGGCAGACAAAGCTGATTCCGGACTCACGTGCCATCATCAAGCTTGGCCTAGGACCGACGCACGATACCGGCCTTAACGGTGGCTCCTCCGCCTTAACCACCCCTGAGCCCCCGGCCACTATCTTCTCGCAACAGTAAATATCTATTACAAAGATGAAAGGAGAGCCGAAAAGGCTCTCCCTTTGCCTTGCTCCATTCGTCGCGCCTCTAGGCTCTCGCCCCAATCGTGAAGATATGATCGCTCACATCTTCGTTTGTTCTGGGAAGACTTCCGTCGCTACCCATAGCTCCGTTCTCGAGCCAGGTCCTCAGCCAATAGTATTGATGCAGCCGTATCAAACGAGCCGCAACCGGCTGCTTTTGCTCCAGAATCGCCGTTATCCGCGCTGCCAGAGATGCTGTACTCGTAGCAGCCTCAAGGTTCGCCTCCACAGCATCGCATTGGAGTAGCGTCGTTCGTGCTTCTCTGAACTGAGAGGTATCCATCAATCCGCTCTCTACCTTCAGCTCTGTCATCTGTTCCACAGCAAGGGCGGTAGAAGCATCCAGTCGATCTTCGAAAGCCAGATACAGAATCCGATGCCCTGCCACTCGCAACGGCAGTGCTCCAAACTCCTTCACAAAGATTCTCGGTACGGCCAGCGCCATCGCCTCTGGTTCAAATCCCTTCGTCGATAACACGGGGCAACTCCACTGCATGCTCAGTCCACGTGTGATCTGCTCTGTCTCCAGCCCGCACTCAGCAACCAGCCAGTCGCCAATCCGCCCACTTCCATTTGCACGCTGAGCCTCCAACGCCTGTCGTAACTGTGGGTGCGTGATCCATCCCTGAGCCAGCATCACCAAACCCAGAGGAACCCGGTGACGATGAGGAACCACTGTCTCTTCGCCCTCTCCCAGTTCGCGATTGACCGCTGTCTTCACCATCGCCAAAACACATCGTCCGCTGCACCCCCACTGACCCTCGAAGATCGGTCTGCGGCGATTTCTCCAGGGAGCCGTCCATGTGCTCGCGCACTCCACATTTCCGCAAAGTCTGCGTTGCGGAGATGGTCCCACCGCAACAGACGATTCAGTCCCTAACGACGGTGTGTACACATCGCGCGTCCACCTCGAGTCATTTCCCGTTGCTAAAACATCCGTAACTCGCCCATCCACGCTCCGGCTCTCCGTCTTCTTCATTAGAAAAGGCATCGAATACTCTCCAATCTCAGTTGCGGCGTCGCCACCTCCGTGATGCGCAGCGCAAAATTACCACTTACCACGACCACCTCTCCCCGGGCCACGATGCGATCCCCAACCACAAGATCCACCGGCTCGGACACATGCCTGTCCAACTCAACCACGGCTCCTGGCCCCAACTCCAGAACCTCGCGCAAGGCCATCTCGCGCGAACCAAACCGCAGCGTCGCATCCAGCTCAATATCCGACAACAACCCTATCGCCGACTCAGTCACCGCTAAATTCTCCATTTAGTCCCCCTTCTCAATTAACCCTTATCTCGGCCGCATCGGGTGCTTCCATCCGAACGCCACCGTAGTCATACTCAAGCTCCGCTGCCCTGTGCTCTCCGCTTCGCACAGGATGGGCACGGCCAAACTGAACCCCGCCTACACGCAACTCCGCCATCTCATGTTTCGGAAGCGGAAGGCGCAAGACCATCCCAGGCTCCAATGTCGTTAGCTCCATTGCGCGCAGCCGCACCGGTGGAAACTGCAGTACCGCCCCCAGCCTCGTCTCCCCCATCAGTGCTCGCATCCTCGCTTCGGCATCCTTCGATCGCCTTCGAGGCCTGTCTCCTTCCGCGATGAGCCGCCGCAGAATCGCATTCAACACCACCGCTGGCAGACAAAGATTCAGAACACCCTGAACCTCCGGCATCCGAATCTCAAAACTCACGCACAACATTTTCTCGCCCAGAGTCAACATCCTCGCCGCCTGGGCCGCTGTCTCTCGCTTCTCCGACACAAATTCCAATCCCACCGACTGCCATGCAAGGTTCAGCTCCTGGACTACCACCTTAATCACAGCGGCAAGGATCGCTTCCTCAATCGAAGTCAACTCCCGCACCTGCCCCGCTCTTCCAGTTCCTCCAAGCAGGACATCGACAATCGGAGAAGTCAGTGCAAGGTCGAGCTCCAGTAGCCCTATCGCTCCCAAGGGCTCCAGGCGAACCGAACAGACATACGCCAGCGCAGAGAGCCGTTCGAGAAATTCACTGAAGGGAAGCTGCTCTCCCGAAACCAGCTTCACTCGCAGCGGTGTCCGCAGCCACGCTCCCAGCGTATGCATCAGGTTTCGCGCAAACAGATCGTTGACCGTACTGATCGCCCGCATCTGATCGTTGCTGATCTGTCCTGCCCGGCTAAAGCTGTACTTCTCCGGGGGAATAGGCTCTGCCGGCCCGTTTGTCTTCAGCGCGGCGTTTGCTCCCGCAGCAGCGGCGAATAATGCATCAATATCGTCCTGTCCAAGATTCTTATCCATCGAAGTCCTTCTTTATCGAACTGGTTTATTCCGCATTCGTGAGACGCAAATCAACGCGAAGCTGCCTTCCGCCTTGCACTCGATCCCTTGCTCGTGAGCGTCGCTTCGCCGTTGCGAAGATTGGCCAAAGCTGCCCTCAGCCGCAACACGGCAGAAGAATGAATCTGCGAGACCCGCGACTCCACAACGCCCAGCGTCAAACCGATCTCCTTCATCGTCAGCTCTTCGTAGTAGTAGAGCGTTAGCACCATGCGTTCCTTCTCCGGCAGCTCATCAATCGCATCCGCAAGCCTCTGCTTCATCTCGCCCTTCAGGCAGCGAAACAGCGGATCTTCCTCAGGCGAGCCAGGGATATAAGCGAGTTCCTCATCCCCCGAATCCTCTGACCGCTCCATATGCAGACTGCCAATCTCAAGTCCCTTCAAATCGCCCAGCAGCTGCTGATACTCCGTCAGGCTCAGCTCCATCTCTCCAGCGATCTCCTGCTCCGATGGAGCCCGTCCCACCCGCTGTGTCACCGACCGAATCGCCTCTTCCACGGCTCTTCCCTTGCGCCGCAATTCTCTCGGGCTCCAGTCCAGCGTCCGCAGCGAATCAAGAATTGCCCCGCGAATTCGAAACTGGGCATAACTCTTGAACTGCACCTTCTTGCCATGATCGAACTTCGAGAACGCGTCGATCAAACCGACGACACCAGCCGAGATCAGGTCATCCAGATCGACATGCTGCGGCAGACGCTCATGAATTCTGCGTGCCAGATATCGCACCGTCGGCAGATGCTCCATCAACAACTGATCCCGCTCCGACGCAGTCCCGTTTTCAGTCGCTACGGCCTCGCCACTCCCCGTGAACGGAGCAAACTTTACCTCGGTCGCCGCTCCATCCAACCTCATCGTCTCCGTAGCGAACAACGTATTCTCTGCAAATCCATCCAACATCTGTACTGGAATTGAACCCCGTGCGCCCATTACTTTCTCCCTGTCCTCGTTCTATTCACTGTCCTGCATTCTCTTGCCATCCATCTGTCGTCAACCAACTGTCCCTATGCTCCGAACTCGAATCTCTGCCGGAATCTCCGCCGGGGCCAACACCGTCACCCTGGGCAGGAAAGGCTCAAGCCAACGCCGCACGTGATAACGGGCTGGACTCGGACATAGAAGCACGGGGAGTGCCGATGTAGGGGCCCCTCCGGTTAGGCGTTTCACAGATTCCACAAGCCGTCTCAGGAAATCCGCAGGCATACCCGCCTGGCGAGATCCATCTCCTAGCAGTAACCCCGCTCCCTGCGGATCGAACGTATGCAGCAGCTCCGTTTCAAGCCCCTGTTCAAGCATCAGTACCCGCAGTCCGCCCTCTCCATCCAGCAATGGATGCACCAATCCCCTCCCCAACGACTGACGAACGCTCTCCACCAGATGCACCACATTCTTCGACTGCTGCGCCGCCTCCACCAACACCTCAAGAATCGCTCCCAGATCACGAATCGAAACCTGCTCCCGCAGCAATTGCTGCAGCACACGCTGCACCTCTCCCAACGTCATCAGTTTCGGTACCAACTCTTCCACCAGCTTCGGATAGCTTTCGCTCATACTGTCGAGCAACCGCTTCACCTCCTGCCGTCCCAGCAACTCATGCGCATAACGTCGAATCAGTTCGCCAAGATGCGTTCCAATCACCGTCGTCTGGTCCACAACCGAATACCCTGCAGCGAGCGCCTGCTCCTCCAATCCCGGAAGGATCCACCGCGCCATCACGCCAAACGCCGGCTCCCTGGTCTCCGTTCCCGGCAGCGCCCGCGCCTTCGGATCGGCATTCACCGCCAGCAGGCAGTTCTGCTCCGTCTGCCAGCGTGCAATCTCCACACCCCGCAAACTCACCACGTACTCCCGCGGCTTCAAGCGAAGATTGTCCGTAATGTGCACCGCAGGAACAATAAACCCAAGCTCCGTAGCCAGATGACGCCGCAGCGCGCGCACACGATTCAACATCTGGCCACCCTGTTTCTCATCCACTAGAGAAATCAACTGAAACCCAATCTCCAGCGTCAGCTCATCCATCTTCAACAACGACGCCAAATTCTCGCTCTTCGCTACCTCTGCCACCTTTGCCGCCGGTGCAGCCTCATCTGCAAGAGCGATCGCCCCATCTTTCGCGGCAGGCAACTTCCGAGCCAGCAACGCAACTCCAGTCGCCATCAGCACAAACGACAACTTAGGCAGCCCCGGAATCAGGGCCAATCCCAGCAGCACACCGCAAGCGATCCAAAGCGTATTCCGCCCGCGCAGCAACTGCGTCCCAAGCTCTTGATCGAGCGAGCCAGCCGAAGACGCCCGCGTCAACACCATGCCACCCGCAATCGACACCAGCAGGCTTGGGATCATCGTTACCAGTCCATCGCCCACCGTTAGAATTGTGTAAGTCTTAACCGCTGTCGCAAGATCCGCACCCTGCTGCAACACACCAATCAGCAAACCCGCAACGATATTGATTGCCGTAATCAAAATCGTCGCCAGCGAATCTCTCTGGTTGAACTTCGCAGCACCGTCCATCGCGCCGTAAAACTCCGCCTCCCGCGCAATCGCCTGCCGCCGCTTCCGCGCCCCATGTTCATCGATCAATCCGGCGTTCATATCCGCGTCGATCGCCATCTGCTTACCTGGCAGCGCATCCAATGTGAATCTCGCCGTCACCTCCGCCGTGCGCACCGCACCATGGCTAACCACAAGAAACTGAATCGCGATCAACGCCAGGAACAGCACAAAGCCAACAACGTAATTTCCTCCAATAACAAACTGCCCAAACGCTTCAATCACCGATCCGGCCGCGTGGGTCCCTTCGTGTCCATGTAGCAGAATCCTCCTGCTCGAAGCCAGGTTCAGCGAAAGCCGAAACAAAGTCAGCAACAGCAACAGTGTCGGAAACACCGAGAAGTCCACCGCACGCCTCACTTGCACCGCGGTCAGAAACACGATCACCGATGCCGTAATCGAAGCCGCCAGCAACAAGTCCAGCACAAAGCCAGGCACCGGAATCAGCATCACGAACACCATGCTGATCGCCGTCACCGGCAACAAAAAGCCTTGCAGCTTGGCGATAGAAAAACCTTCACGCTTCGTCATCACGGCATCGCTCACATCCCACCTCCAAATCCACGCATCCCAACCATCCCCATCGTTCCTCGATGTCCTACATTCTTTTGCGTCTGCTGTGCCTGCCGTTCGCGCCGCATCCGTTCCTCCACTTTTTGTCTATACAGGTAAGCGAGAATTCCGGCCACGGCCGCATATAGTTCAAACGGAATCGACTGTCCCGGCTCGACCATCCTGTAAAGACTCCGCGCCAGCGGAGGATTTTCGATCATTGGAATCCCGGCCCACCGTGCCTCTTCGCGAATCTCAGCCGCATGGAGATCGCGTCCCTTGCACAACACCTTCGGGGCCTCCATCGTTTCGAAGCTGAACTCCAGCGCCACTGCATAGTGCGTCGGATTCGTAATCACCACGCTCGCCCGCGACATGTCCGCCTTCACCTTGCGCTTCCGCATCGCCATCTGAATCTGCCGGATCTTCCCTTTGATCTGAGGATTTCCCATCGAATCCTTCATCTCGTCGTGGATCTCCTGCTTACTCATCTTCAAGCGCTCGTTCCAGCTCCTCCACTCCATCGCATAATCCAGTCCCGACCAAGCCAGCGTGATCCAGGCCGCATCGAGAGCCAGTCCATACGCCGTCGAAAACGTCGCAGGCAACCGCATCAGGCTCATCACCGGCAGCGGCAGCATCAACGCCTTCAGCGCGCCCCACCCCAGCACCACCATCGCCGCCGCAGGCACAAGCGACTTCACCAGCCGTGTCGTCGAACGCAGACTGAACAGGTTCCCTAGGTTCGTCGCCGGATTCAACTTCGAAAATCTCAACTCCAACGCATTTGGATGTATCGAGACTCCTCCACCCTGCGCCACGCCCACCACCAGCACCCCACCAAAACTCGCCGCCATCACCAGACCTACCGGCAACAACGCCGGCTCCAGCATCCGCCGCACAGCTTCGTTCCACCGCTGCTCGCCATTCATCTCGCCTACAGCCGCCGACCGCAGGCTTTCGACATATACCTTGCCCCAGCCCGAAACAAAGTCGTGAGCCGTTACTCCCAACATCATCACGCCGCCAAGCATCGCCACGGCAGAGAGAAGCTCACGGCTGCGTACACCATCACCCTTCGCCCTCGCCTTCTTCTTTCGTTCTGGAGTTGCCCGTTCCGTACCTTTCTCACTCATGACGTCGCTATCAACCTTCCCGCGGCATCCAGCAACGCCGTGAAGTGCCGCTCAATCCATCCCGGCCATACCCCCAGGCTCGCCAGCAACACCACATACGAAACCATCGTCTTCACCGGAATGCTCACCACCATTGCGGGCAGTTGCGGAGAAAGCCGCGCAACCAACGCAATCGTTACTTCCACTGCCATCGCCGCAGCAATCACGGGAGCAGCCAACTGCAACCCTGCAAGAAATATCCCGCCCGCCATCCCGGCCAGTGCAAGCCCGGTCTTCGCCTGCAGCACCGCCTGTCCAACTGGCACAGCAGAGAAACTTCGCACCATCGCCGCAAGCAGACTGCGATCCAAACCCGCGCCGATCATCACCAGCACACCCAGCCATCCCAGCATCTGTCCCAATACCGGCGTCTCAATCTTCGAGTTCGGGTCCAACAGATTCACCAGCGAAAAACTGAACTGCATCCCCACCAGCATTCCCGCAAACACCAGCGCCTCGTTCAGCAGCGTCAAAGAAAGGCCAAACACCAAACCCACGCCCAACTCTCCCAGCACCGCCTTCATATCCAGCGTTGCCCTCGCATTCGGTACGGCCGCAACCGCGGGAGCCAGCAATATAGTCATCGCAAACACAAATCCCACCTTGATACGCGGTGCGATCGCCGCCGAAGAAAACACCGGTGCAAACACCATCAATCCACTCAGTCGCACCATCACCAGCATCCCTGCCGCCAGATACTGGGGCCATCCCTCAATCAACGCACTAGCCTCTCGATTCATTCGCTTTACCCCAGATACTTATGAAAACCGGTAAACATGTGCAGCGTGAAGTTAACCAGCCGATGCACGATCCACGGCAGCGTCGCCATCGTCACCAGAAACACCACAACCAGTCGAGGTACAGCCGTCAGTGTCTGCTCCTGCACACTCGTCAGGGTCTGCACCAGGCTCACCAGAACACTCACCAGACAGGCCGTCACCAGAAGCGGCGCACCCAACAGCGCTGCCTCCATCAACACCCTTCGCATCATCTCCACCGTCTGGTCCGGCCCCATGGCATCGCCTCTCAACAAACCTTAGAAACTTTTAATCAACTGATCTGCGAGCAAATTCCATCCATCCACCATTACGAACAGCAATATCTTCAGCGGCGTCGAGATCACCACCGGCGGCAACTGCATCATGCCGATCGATGTCGTCACACTGGCCACCACAAGATCCACCAGCAGAAACGGCAGAAATAACACCGCCCCAATCTGAAATCCAGCCTTCAGTTCGCTCAGAATGTACGCCGGAACCACCACCTGGATTGGCAGCTCCTCCTTCGTCCTGGGCCGCACCGCCATCCCTGCCGAAGCAAACACCGCCAGATCTTTCTCCCGCGCGTACCGCAACATATACTTCTTCACCGGCTGCACTCCACGGTCCAAAGCCTCTTCGCCCGAGATCGCATTCGCCCGATACGGAGCCACTGCCTTCTGCTCTACCTCCTGCATCACCGGTTGCATCAGGAACCAGGTCATCATCAACGCCAGTCCCATCAGCACCTGGTTCGACGGAGCCGTCTGGGTTCCCAGCGCCTGTCGCAGAAAGTGAAACACCACCAGCAACCGAACCAGCGGAGTCATCGACAACAACAACGCCGGCAACAGCGTAAGCAGCGTAAGCCCCAGCACAATCGACCACGGTGTGCTCCTGCCCTTCTCCATCGCATCCGCTATCGATTCGTTCTTCCCTTCTGAATCCGTCTTCTTCGTGGCGCTCGCCTCCGTCGTATGATTACCTACGTTCTTCTTTCCACCAGCAGCAACTGTCCGAACCTTACCGCCGTGTACCGACGGAACGTTTGCCGCCGTCTTCTTGACCCAAAACGACTGCGGCGCCGCCATCGCAGTCATTAACATCGGTCCTTTAGCCTGCTGTCCTTGAGTCTCCGTCGGCAGCAATAAAATCGCTATCGAGACAACGGCCAGCCCCCAGCGCCCTATAGGCATATTTCACCCTCATCCAAACCTGCAGCCTTGACTCGCACAATCGTCTCGATACTGTCCATTCCTCCGCCCACCAGGAAGCGCTCCTCTCCGCAGCTCACAAGCATCAGCTGCCTCCGTCCACCGAGCGCCAGCGTCTCCACAACACGCATCTGCTTCTGCTGCTGCGACGTCTTCCCGCCTTGCAATCTACGCAGCAAATCAAGCATCCATCCTGCAAGGCCCTGAATCTCGAAACTCGTCTTCGGATTATTCGTCCGCTCCATACTCTGCAAAAGCCGCATTCCCAACTCCGTTTCTAAACACTAGGCAAGCCGAGTCAGCCGCACAGCCAACCGCTGCTCCACCACCTCAAACTCACTCCAGCCCAACTGCACCTGACCAACCTTCACCGGTACATCGTCCGTATCCGGGCACAAGCTCTCGATAACCTGCCCTACCTCAAGCCGCAGCAGATCCCGTACCTTGAACTCGCGCAACGCTATTCCCGACTCCAGCGTCATCATCAACTCCGACAACACCGGCCACGCGCCGTGCTCCTCGATCCGCGTCATCCCATACACCGTTGGCGCCACCTTCACCAGCTCCGATCCCGCCGCCAGTGCAGGCAATTCCATATCGCTTGCTATTGTTTCCGTATCGGTCACGATCTCTCCCTACCGCTGCACTAGAAATTCGGTGAAGAACAGGTCCGTCACCTTTAACTCGCGGTTATGCTCCGCAATCGCTGTCTTCAACTCAGCCTTCAATCGCTCCTTGCCATCGCTCGCCAGCAGTCCTTCCGAGGTCTGCCTTCCAAGTACCGCCAGCGCCGTATCGCGAACCGCGGCAGCATCGGCATCCTTGGCGCTCTTGCTGTCGCCGCTCTTTTCCTCTTTTGTCTTTTCATTGCCTTTGCCCGCGGCATCGGCCACCCGCAGCGTCAACCCGACTCGTAGATAGGCATTCCCTCCGCCATCCGCCAGGTTCACCAGCAATGGCTCAAGAACCATCGCGTGCGTCGCCGACGCAACCGGCTCCGTTTTCGCGGCAGCTCCGCTCTGCATCGGCAGCCTGCCGGAGCGCGCCAGAAAGTAAACGATCCCGCCAACGCCCAGAGTCGCAATCACGACTCCCAGCACAACAGCGATCAACAAAGAAACTACCGGCAATTTGACCGGATCCGAAGCAGAACTACCTTGAATAACTGGAGGTGAAGTAGCCATGATGCCTGAGAGACTGCAAGCGGATAGCCACAATCCCGTGCCTGCACATTAGCGAATCTTCACGATCTTTCTCGGGCTCCCACAGTCCTGTACAAAAACAGTAGGCCGGTGCCGGGCCTTCCTTCGGCCCCGCACCCGGCCCACTGTTTTTCTGCAGCGACTACCGAATCATTCCGATCGTAGCCTGCGTCAACGAATCGAATGTCGTTATCGTCTTCGAATTCGCCTGAAACGCACGCTGTGCCACGATCAGATTCGCGAATTCCGTCGAGATATCGACGTTCGACTGCTCCAGCGCCGAGTCCTCGATCGTGCCACGCCCACCTGTTCCCGCCACACCGGCCGTTGCTGTGCCAGAGGCCGCCGTCGTCATATAGTTATTGTTGCCTACCATCACTAGGCCTTCGGGGTTTGTTACTGTTGCTACTGCGACCTGTCCGATGTTCTGCGTGTGGCCGTTGCTGAACGTTGCTGAGAGCACGCCGTTGGAATCCACCTTGAAGCTCTGATAAGTCCCGCTTGAATAACCATCCTGATTGACCGTCGCCGTGCTCGAGGCCGCTGCCGATTGCGCAATCGTAGAGTTCCCGTTGGTATACAGATTCCAGTTGAAAGTCATATCGCTCGCCCCATCCGCCAAACCGGGAAATGTAATACCAGCAACATTCGACGCCGGTGCCACCAGATTTCCACTCGTGTCGAACGTCAACGTACCCGTAGTATTTACTGGTGTTCCTGTTGCAGCGCCAGCCGGGAGCGCGATCGAATAATCCCAGGTATTCGCTCCCGTCTTGGTGTAAGTAACCGTTGCATCATGGCTTTCACCCAGTGAGTCATAGATCTTCACTGGACTTGTTGCCTGCGTTCCCGTGGCAGCGCTCGCGTCCAGGTTTGCCGTCACAGAGAAATTTTGCGTCGCATGTGCCGCTTCATTCACGCCAACAGGCACCGTCAACGGCACCAGACCGGCATTTGTGTTCACAACTCCGCCCGGAGCGGGATATCCCATCACCTGCTCGCCGTCTACTGTCGTCAGGTTACCCACTTGGTCCAACTGAAAGTTTCCCGCCCGCGTCAGCGACTGAACGTTACCCTGCTGCACGACGAAAAACCCATTGCCCTGCAGCGCCATATCCGCTGAGTTTCCCGTCGTCGACAAGCTTCCCTGTAGAAAATTAGTATCCGTGCCCGACACCTTCGTTCCCACGCCGACCTGAATAGGGTTGTTCGATCCCGACGTCCCTATCTGCTGATAAAACAGATCTTCAAATGTCGTACTCTGGTCCTTGAAGGCCGTCGTATTGAGATTCGCCAGATTGTTGCCGATTGTGTTCAGCGAGACCGTATCCGCCTGCAGACCGGTTAGTGCTGTTGAAAATGATCCCATCACCTTCTCCTTGGTATTTCCTGGTTTGAACTTCGATTGTCGTCATTACCTGGCCATCGAGACCGCGGCTCCAGCATTCGTTAGCTTGAAGAAGTCGACGTCGAAGTTCCTTCAACGGAAGACAACCCTTGATTGATCTCGATCAATTGCTGCAAGCTGTTCACACCAACCATCTGTGTGATGTACTCCGTAGGATCGGTTGGCTGTGTTGGGTCCTGATTCTTCAGTTCGCTAACCAGCAGCGTCAGAAAATCATTCCCCGAGATCGTCGCACTGTTATCTGTTGCAGAGCTTCCCGAATCCGAAGTTGCCTTCGGCTTCGCTGCCGTGCCTGTCGTCTGCGTTGTTGTACTCTTTGGAGCAAGCGCAGTCGCCACTCTATGTGCCGCCGCAGAACCCACTCCCGTAATCGAACTCATCTGTGATATGTCCATTTCAATCTCCTGTTCCTTATTGCTGATTCAAATTCATCACGCCCGTATACTAAGCCAGCTGCCACCTGCATAAACGGAACGAGCTCCTATCTCATCGACCTCCGCTGCCCCGCCTAATCCCCCTTGAAAGTAACCCTCTCCACTGTCGGAAAATGACGCCGCCATCGCATCCTGCCTACCTTCTCCTTCCTGACCGCCGCGCTGCTGCATCTGTTCACGCCCGGTATCGCTTTCCATTCCTCCAGCAAACTCGCGAGATCCTGCCGCTGCGGTCGCATGCAGCACGACCGAACCCACACCAATCCGCTCATCCTGCAGATAAGCCGTCAGCGAAGGCAGCTCTCGATGCAGCATCTCCTGCCCCGCCGAAGTTGTCGCAGATACCGACGCATTCACCACGCCGCCATCCGCCATCTCAGCGCGAATCTTCAACCATCCATGCGTCCCGTTCGTTACACCAACCTCAAGAGACGTAGGCGTGGCCTCAAGCGTTCGATGACCGTCCCCTACGCCCGCCGTTCCTGCATCAACTCCATCCTGTCCAGCCGTCGCGGCGCCTGTCGTATTCGAACGCACCTTGCCCCCGACCGCATCTCCGGCTATGTTGCCCGGCACCGCCAGAACGCCGTGCTCTCCTGGCACCGTAATCACTCCATCAGAGTTGTGCGTTTTTCCCTCGATCCACTTATTCGCGAATGCCACATTCCCCTTCACCTTCGAAGAAACCGCTTCGTCCTTCTGCGCGAAACCATCATCGACCTTAATAACAGCAGGCGTCTTTTCGCCTTTCGATACATCGGTAACGCCCATTCCCGCAATCGTCCGATCAGTACCATACACGCCACTCCGCGCGCTCTTCCCGCCGCCAATACCTTCTACGTTGCCTCGAGCCGCCACGCTCTTTGGAAGATCACCTCCTTTCACTCCATCTATCTCCTGTCCCTTCGCAACAACCGGGGCTACTCCACCCTGTGCAACAGAGACTGTCACCTGCACCCCAGTGCTCTCAGAAAATCCCAAATTATTCTTTGGTTCAATTACTGCTACACCTACAGAAGCATGGCTTTTAGCCCTAATCTCCTTCTTTGCCGTCGTCTTATCCACTCCCGACGTCGCAGTAACAGCCTCCTTCTTCTGTACGGCTGGCCGCTCTCCGTCACTCATCAAAAGCGCTTGCGTCACCTTGGAAGTAGAGCTACGTCCCATCGAATCGATCTTCGTCGCCACCGCGACCTTCACACCGTCTACATCGTCCATGGGTTCGACCGATCTTCCAATCTCCCCAGAAGTAGCTGCACCGGCAACATCAACTCCATCACTGCGAAGCGGAGCCTCTCCAGAAGCAGTCTTCTCATCGACGACAAGCGGCACAGCATCCGCAGGCTTCTCCGAAGCTTTAACCTGTACGGGCTGCGTCTCGCCGATGAGGTTCTGCACACCAGTTGTATCCGCGGGCGTCTTCGCCCCTTTCAACCCCTCATCTGCAGAAGCTTTCGGCAGCGTATCCATCGCACCAACAGCCGCATCTGCACCTTTCGTCAGCAGCGCAACCTTTTCCTTCAGCGTCTGTTCAACAGGTGTCGCGTTCACAAGTGCACCTGCGTCAACAGCAACCTCACCAAAGCTCTTCGCAAAAGATATCTTCTGTCCGTCACTCGCTACAGACGGCGCCTGGAGCGCATTTGCCTGTTCCGCGCCGAGTGGCATCGCAACTCTTGTAGCCATTATGTCCATGCCTCTCATGTCGCTCCTCTCAAAATGCATTCCACATGCCAAAAAATTCCGGCGAAGTATTAGGCGATACTTATCCTGCTGCTACCGTTCTTTTCGCGTCTGCATCCATAGCTTCCTCGATAAAAATCGATCATCTGTCGTCGCCTGAAACCTCCGCCCCTCTTCCGTCTTCACACGCTCGGCAACACCCTCAACCACGCGATTCATCTGTTCATTCTTCAAGCGACTCGCAGCGTATCGCTCTCGTACAACTCCTCTCAACTCTTCACGCTTCACACGAATCTCTTCCAACCGCTCTCCCCTCCATGCGGCCACCTCTTGTTTCGTCTCTGCAAGCGCATAACCCATGCGGTCTCCCTGCATCAGCGCTTCACGACCATCGAATCCCGCGGTGCGCACAATCGCCCGTTGCGCATCAATCGCCTGCTCCGCCTCTAAAACCACACCGGTCGCCCGCTGCAGCTCAACCGAGTGCATCCGCTCCACCACCCCATACAGGGCAGCCATTCGCTTCAATCTCTTCAGGCGCGTCTTCACCCTAGAGCTCCATCGCATTCATCCGCGCCAGGGTATCTTCCATCGACACGCGCTCACTGCTCCTCTGCTCAAGAAACTCACGCAACACCGGCATCGCACGCATCGCTCTGTCCAGCTCCTCATCTGTCCCGGGCTTATACGCTCCTATTCGAACCAAATCCTCCGACCTCGCATGCGCTGCAAGCAGCCGCCGAGCCATCGAAGACTGCGCTCTGTGCTCCGCCGTCGTAACCGCGGGCATCAGCCTGCTCAACGAATCCAGCACATCCACCGGCGGATACCATCCCGCCGTCGCCATCGACCGCGACAGCACCACGTGCCCATCCAGAAACGACCTCACCGCATCCACGACTGGATCCTGCTGATCGTCTCCCTCCATCAGCACCGTGTAGAACGCCGTTATACTCCCCGTCCGAAAATTCCCGGCTCGCTCCACCAGCTTCGCCAGCCTCGTAAACACACTCGGCGTATATCCCTTGCTCGCCGGAGGCTCTCCCGCTGCCAATCCAATCTCCCGCGCCGCCATCGCATATCGCGTCAGCGAGTCCAGCACTAACAGCACATGCTTTCCCTGCGCCGCATAAAACTCAGCAACCGCCGTAGCCGCCATTGCCGCCCGCATCCGCAACAGTGGGCTCTGGTCCGAGGTCGACACCAAAACAACCGACCGCTTCCTTCCCTCTTCCCCCAACGAGTCCTCTACAAACTCTCGTACCTCACGCCCGCGTTCTCCCACCAATCCCACTACCGTGAGATCTGCCGCCGTATTGCGCGTCATCATTCCAATCAGCGTGCTCTTTCCCACGCCCGATCCGCCAAAGATACCAACCCTCTGCCCACGTCCCACCGTCAGCATTCCATCCAACACCCGCACTCCCGTCTGCAGCGGCTCGCGAATCGCCTCTCGCTCCATCGGATGCGGAGCCTTTCCATCGAGCGGCCACATCCCCTCCATCCGCACCATCGGCAAGCCGTCCAGCGGAGCGCCCAGCGCATCAAGTATTCTTCCCTGCATCTGCGCTCCAACCGCAACCTTCGGCGTCACTCCCATCGCCATTACGGCATCGCCGTACTGAATCCCTTGAGTCTCCTCAACCGGCATCGCCAGCACATGACGCCCGCGAAACCCAATCACCTCCGCCCGGTGTCGCCGCCCATCTCCATCCACAATCTCGCAGCACTCACCCACCGAACACAACGGTCCTTCAGACTCCACCGTCTGCCCATTCGCCTCAACCACACGTCCGCTCCATCGCCACGCTGGCCGTGTCGCCAGCTGCGTGAAATAAGCGCCCAATCCAGCCTCCGCCATCACGAAGGCCTCTGCTGCAGCAAATCGAAGAACCCTTTTTCAATCTCCTCCAACTGCGCACTCACACCCAGCTCCACCTTGCCTACACTCGTCTCCAGCACACACTCGCCAGCCTTCATACGCTCATCTCCCACCACGCTCGAAGCCGCATCCCGCCACATCTCCACTTCGTCTGCAGGCACACGCAGAACAGCCGCGCTCCCCTCTGCTATCTTTTCCAGAGCAACCCGAACCACACCAGCCAGCAGCAAAGGATCCATCTTCGCCTCACGATGCAACACCCTCGACGCAATCGCCAATGCCAGCCTCACCACTTCCGTCTCAACGTCGGCAAAGTATCTCCTGCGTTCTCCCGCGAACTCATCACACACCCGCGATACCCGCTCCCGCTCCTCCGCCACCCTGCTCTTCAACTCCTCTTCCCACTCCCCGCGTGCCTCTGCCCTCGACTTCGTCCGGGCAGCCTCCACCTTCGTCTGCATCTCTATCGCCTGTGCCTCCAGACGTAGATCCACCGAACCCACGTCATCCGCCACAACTTCATTCACTTCGAAGCCGGCATCATCCTCCGGCTCTTTCGCCACCCAATCCGCCGGATAGAACTCCAGCCGCGCGACTTCCCTCCGCCGCACACCACCCAGCAACCTCGTCGGCGCCGCATTTTTAGACGGTGAGATCATCATCCGCCTCCATCTTCAGCATCATCCTTCCTTCGCTCTCCAACTGCCTCGCCACAGCCAGCAGCTCCTGCTGCGCCAACCCGACATCCTTCATACGCACAGGTCCCATCGCCTCCATGTCGTCCTTCAGCATCTCCACCGCGCGCGAGCTCATCGCCTTGAACAGATGAGCCTTCAAGTTCTCGCGCCCACCCTTCAACGCCATCGCCAGCGTTCTCTTGTCCACCGCTGCCAGGAACTCGCGAATACTCTCAGGCGGCACCGTCGTCAGGTCTTCAAACGTAAACATCAGGTTCCTGATACCAATCGCAAGCTGCGGCTCATCATGCTCAATCTCTTCCAGAATCCCCTTGCTCGCCGTCTGGTCCACGCGATTCAACAGGTCTGCTACCGCCTTGAAGCCTGAGTACGATTTCCTCCCCCCCGTACCCATGCCCTCCATCCTTCCGTGCAGCACCGACGCCACCGTCTGCGCCATCTCCGGAGAAAACTGCCGCATCTCCGCCAGCCTGCGCACCACATCCACCCGCATCGCCGGTTGCAGCTGCATCAACACCATCGATCCCCGCTTCGCATCCAGATGCGCCAGCACGAGCGCCACCGTCTGCGGATGTTCCGTCTCCAGAAACTTGCTCAACTGCTGCGGATCCATCTTCTGCAGCACAGCCATATCGCCATCCGTACGCTCCCGGATCCTCCGCACCTGCGCCAGCAGCTCCTCCGCCTTGCTCGACCCAAATGCCTCCGTCAGCAACTTCAAAGCATACGCTGGCCCGCCTCGAACCATGTATTGCTGCGTCTCCAGCAGTCCGTAGAACTCCGTCAACACCTGCGTCAACTGCGCCGCCGGAACCTCGCCCAGCCGCGTGATCTCGTCCGTCACTCGCTGCACATCATTCTCTGACAAGCTCTGAAACAGCGTCTTCGCCAGTTCGTCCCCTAGCGCCACCATCAGCACTGCCGCTTTTCGCAGTCCCGACATCTCCGCCGGAACAAACCCCGCCTCCGCCGTCAGCAATATCGGACTCCGCTGCATCGCCTCGACTCCAGCTCTATGCATTTCGTTTCTCATCCCTGCGCCTCCTCAGACGATCCAATCCAGCACTCCAGCAGTCGCGTACTCTGCGCCGGCTCCCGCCGAATGTGTTCCGACACATGTTCAAAGATTCCCTGCGCCTCCAGCTGAGCCCTGCTCTTTCTCGGCAGAATCGACACGCGATCCGCCTCTTCCAGCTCACTCTGCGGCGCAAGAATCTCCTGCTCTCCCGCCGTCGTACTCGCTGTCAACAGCAGCGGCTCACGCAGCGTAGCCGTCACCTGTCGAGCCATCGGACGCAGCACCAGCAACACCAGCAACACACCGCAGAGTCCCACCATTGCCGTCCGCGCCAGCCCAGGCTGCGAGTGCAGCAGCGACCGGGCCTCTTCCATCACCCGCTCCATCACCGGCGGCTTCACCTCAGGGGAGTTCGAGCTGAAGCTCACATTCTCCATCGCCACCTGGTCGCCCCGCTTCGCATCGAAACCAACCGCCGCACGTGCCAGCTCTTCCAGCCGACGCATCTCATCCGCACTCCGCGGCTTCCACACCAGGTGCTCCAGTTTGCCCATCCCCTCTGTAACGCTTCGGTCATTCACAACCACAGCCGCCGTCACACGCCGCACTCTCCCCGGCCCTTCCTCCGTGTGCAGCAAATGCTTCGTCACACCATAGGTTCCATTCTCCTGATGCATACTCTGCCCTACCCCCGCACCCTGCTGCGGATACACCGGCAGCGCCTCCTTCTGCAACAGCGGCGGTGTATTCGGAGAAGCCGCAGCCTGCGATCCCGCTACCCCACCCGCAGGCGCGCCCGCAGGAGAATTACTCGCCGTCCCTGGAACCCCCGTAGCCCTTCCCTTCATCTCCGAAACCTGCTCGCTCTTCTGCAGCGTCAGCGTCGCCGTCTGCTCCGGATCGTAAATCTCATCCGTCCTGTCTTCCGTGCCCTGTTCATAACTCACGTTCACCGTCGCACGCACATTGTCGCGGCCCGCCAGCGGCTCCAACATCGCCACCAGCTTGGCTTCCATCGCCTGCTCCACATCCGCTTCGTTCACATCCTTCGACTTCGGCTTGAAATTCACCCGTCCATCTGCATCTACCAGCGTCACCTGATCGGGACTCAGATTATCGACCGCACCCGCCACCAGACTCCGTATCGAATCCGCCTGCTCCGTATCCATCACTCCGCGTTTCAGCTTCAACACCACCGAAGCCTTCGCCACCTTCTCCTCCGCCGAAAACAACGACGGCTGTGGCAGCACCAGATGCACGCGTGCCGACCGCACCATCCCCAGCGAACCGATCGTGTGTTCCAGTTCACCCTCAAGCGCCCGTTGATAATTAACCTTCTCGTCGAACTCGCTCCCCACCCAGTTCGGCTTATCGAACAGCTCAAATCCCAATCGACCTGTCTGCGGCATACCCTTTGCCGCCACCTCCATCCGAGCTTTATCCAGCATCTCAGCCGGCACCTGCACACCAGCACCATCCGCCGTCATCTCAAACGGAATCTGCGCCGCTGCCAGCTCCTGCGATACCTGCTGCACATCCTTTCCATCCAGCCCACTAAACAGAACGCGCCAATCCGTCCGCCCCACATACCAGGCCATCCCGGCCAACACCGCCGTCAGAAACGCAACCGAAGCAAGCAATCCATTGCGCTTCCCCGCAGGCAGAGCCATCACCCGATCCCGCATTGCATTCGCCACTGCCATGGCCTTCGAAACCGGCGTATTCGCCGCGGCACCGTCAGCGGCACCCGTCGCACTCTGCCCAACCCTCTGAAGCCCCGCCGTCTCCACCTGTCCCGTATCAGCCATTCGATCCACTCACTCCCGAAACACAAACGCTTAAAGCCCAAGTCTTCTAACTTCACTAAAACTGCATGCCCATCATCTGCTGATAAGCCCCGACCGCTTTATTCCTCACCTGCAGCGCCAACTCAAAAGCCATATTCGCCTTCTGTGTCGCAATCATCGCGTCATGAATCTCCACGCCCTGCCCGCTCAACAATCCCGTCACAGCATCCGATGCCTTCTGATCCAGAGCACTCGTCTGCTCCACCATCGACTGAAGCACACCGGCAAACGGCGTGGTCGTCACAGCCCCTGCAGTACCAATTCCTGTAACCCCGGCATTCACTCCTGGCGTATCGAAAAATCCCGCGCCCTGCAAAAATCCACTCGTCTCCATCACCGTCTCCTAATCCCGATTGCCTACTTCAAAATGTCTAACGAAGAAGTCACCATATTCTTCTCCGCCGTTATCGCCGAAGCATTCGCCCCATACGACCGCGTAGCCCCCATCAAATCCACCATCTCGGTCAGCGGATTGATGTCCGGATAATCCACAAACCCATCCGGCCCCGCATCAGGATGCTGCGGGTCATACCGTCGCAGCGGTGCGCTCGCATCGCTGATCACGCCCGTCACAGCAACCCCGCCCTGCACCGTCTGGTCCGCCGTCACATCACGGCTCAGGCCGCCCATCAGGCTGGTCTTCCATCCACTCGAAATCCCTTTCAAGCTCCCGCCGAGCCCACCTATCTGCCCCGCTAGCGCCTGCTGAAAGCTATCACCGCTCTCAGCCTCAAACACCACATGATGCCGCTGATAAGGTCCGCCATCGGCCGTCCTCGTCGTCTCCGCATTGGCCATATTCGAAGCCACAACCTCAGCCCGAACCCGCTCCGCCTTCAACGCCGAAGCACTCACATCCATCACTCCAAATAAATTCATGGCTTACTTCGCCTCCGCATGGATCGCGCTCATCACAGTCGAAAACTCATTCTTCAGCAGCTGCACGCCAATGCGGAACTGCATCTGCGACTTCGCGAGTTGAATTCCCTCCCGATCCATCGAGACATTGTTTCCATCCGGCCGCGCCACCAACCCATCCACGTCCTGCGCCTGAACTTCGGCACTAGTGTCTGCATCAGCGGCACCATTCAACTGCCGCGTAAACTCCTGCTCGAAATCGAACCCCAGCGTCTTGAATCCAGGCGTATCAACATTGGCCATATTCGAAGCCGTCAGCTTCATCTGTTCGCTGGCCAGATCGAGATACCGTGCCAGCGCATCACTCAAAGGAGTAGTCACACTCATAAAAGCCTCCGCCTCCACCTATGCATCTCAACGCCCAAACAAAAGCGCCCTCACATGAGAGCGCTCTTATCCGCCGGTGAACCGTTGGCGATGATGATCGTCGGCGCCCAGTAGCCGATGCGCCTCTCCCGGCTGACGCTGCCGCACCACCGACTAGATCGCGATCGCGCCGGCCTGGAGCCGACGGAAGAAGTACGACACGCCCCAGAGAACCCCGCTCCCCGCCAGCTCGGGGCCTCGACGCCGAACTGCTTGGCGTATGAGGGAGGTGCCGAAGCTTCCCTACGGGAGGAGATAGGACCCGGACCTGCGATGAAGCTAGTCGGCCCGCTTGCTGCTCGCTCGCCGGGGTTTCGGCTTGCTCTTCGCTTTGGCCTTGAGATTCAGATTGAGCGCCACTGCGGCGCGGATGAGATCCTTCAAGGCCGCCTCATCGACCTTATCGCCTTCGTGAATGTCGATGGCGCGCCTGACATTCCCATCGAGGCTGGAGTTGAATAGACCGGAAGGGTCCTCCAACGAAGCTCCCTTGGCAAAGGTCAATTTGACGACGTCCTTGTAGGTCTCTCCCGTGCAGACGATGCCCCCGTGGGAGAAGACGGGAGTCCCCATCCACTTCCACTCTTCGACGATCTCAGGGTCTACCTTGTGGATAATCTCGCGCACCTTCGCGAGCATCTTCCCGCGCCAGTCTCCAAGTTCGTTGATCTTCGCGTCGATGAATGCAGAGGCAGATTCCGCCGGGATGGGCCTTTTCATATATAGCTCCAATTCTCGCACCTAAATTAGGTGCGCTCAGCATGACCAGCAAGCTCCGCCAGTACATCTGGATTCACGTTCGCTGCCGCGCTCTGAGTCACTTTGGTAGACTGTTGCAGCATTTCTCGATGAGAGGACGCCGGCATTGCCTCAAGAGCCCGTGGAACCGGCCAAGAAATACTGGTGGGTGGTGGGTGTTATTGTCCCGATTATGGTGGCGCTAATCGGAGTGATAAACCATTGGCAGAACAATCGCCAAGGTGTTCCAAACAATCAGTACCTTGGAGGCATTTATACCAGCCCGGCGAGCACACGATCCAGACCATCGAAGAACTTCTGCCAGCCGTATTTTGCACCTTGATAAGCTGCCTGCTGATCGGGACCGAAGCCGGACTGCTCCATGCGAACGTGGGTGCCACCCTCTATAGGAGTCAACGTCCACTGCACCACCCATTGAAGCCCGCTTTCGCTTCCCCCAACACCCCAGTTGTAGGACAGGCGTTGGAGTGGGTCGACGATCAGCACTTCGCAGTCGACAATACCATTCCAGTTCGGCATGGGATCGGCCCGGAATTGGAACTTGTGACCGGGCACCGGCTCGAAGTCGTTGTTCATCATCCACTGCGCGATGAGCGGACTCTCCGTGAGCGCTCGCCACAACTTCTCTGGCGGGTGTGGGAATACCCTCTCGATCACAAGGGTTCGGGGACTCTCTGCTGGATTGCTCATGGATCCATCCTTTCCAAAAGTGCTTCTAGACGGTCAAACCGGTCGCGCCAGAATGCACCGTAGTCACGCATCCAGTCCACCATCGGCGCCAGCGCTTCGGGCTGCGCGCGATAGTGAGTTTCGCGTCCCTCGCGGCGATGCCGTACCAGCTTTGCCCTCTTCAGCACCGTCAGGTGCTTGGAGACAGCAGGCTGGGACACGCCCGCATAGCGAGTCAATGCGTGGACGGTCTGTTCGCCCTGCCGGGTCAACTCCTCGAAGATGGCCCTGCGCGTCGGATCGGCGAGAGCGCGGAACACGTGATTGGCATTGGCCAGCGTCACAGAGAAACCATAGCCAAATGGTTATGGTTTGTCAAGAGAGACGTAACGGAATTTCCAATTGCGCCTTGCGCGCTATCAACTCCTTCAATTGCGCAGCACTCACTGGCACGCGTGGAGAAATCCAAGCTTCCCAGTTGCGGGCGGATTACGGCCTATACGGATTACCGCGGCAATCCAACCTCCGTGTTGCCCACGGCCCGGAAGTAAAATAGCTCAAGGAGTAGAGAGCCGTGACCACGCGTCCACACAAGGTTCACACTCAACTCGGCCAAACCGCAGTGCAGATCTTTGCCGCCAATGATCGCATGAACCAGGTACTTATCGAACATCTCGACCCTGCCGCCTGGAGAGCTAAGTCGCTAGCTAAACCGCCAGCCAAACAGTCCGGCAACACGCGCACCATCGCGGCGATCTTCACGCACATGCACAATGTCCGCACCAAGTGGGTCAGACTTACAGCACCGCACCTGAAGGTTCCGCGTCAGCTCAACCGTGCGCATTGCACGCCTCAGCAGGCTCGCGAGGGATTATCCGAGAGCGCCGCTTGCTGCGCGGAGATGCTCGCCGAAGCGCTCGGCGAGCGTGAGGGTCGCGTCGAGAAGTTTCGCAGAGACGGCTGGGCTCGGCCTTGGCCGGTTGGCGTTGAAATGCTGTGTTACATGCTTTCTCACGACGCCCACCATCGCGGGCAGGTGTGTATGCTCACGCATCAGCTCGGATTCCCGCTGCCGAACAAGGTGACGAGCAGGATCTGGAATTGGGAAAAGCTGTGGAAAGAGTGCGGGTCGCCTCGTGGCCCCGGCTACGATTCTTAAGCAAGCGCTCAAGGGACCCGCCGCCAATGCAGCGGCTGCTTGTTCACAGCCGCCACGGCATCGCCAACCTATACCGATGCAAGGTAGGCCCCGAGTTGATCGAGAGTTCCGCCCCAACCCTTTTCCATGCTGGCAAAAAGATTGTGGAAAGCGATCCTGCCCTTATCGGTAGCATGCATGCCCTGCGATCGCAGCGTCATCAATGTCTTGCCGCCTTTCTCCTCAAAGGAGATCGTCGAAAGCAGGTCGACTGGAAGATCGGGAGCGAAAGGATGCGGTATCGCATTCTCCTTCTCATCCACGAACGAGAGCACCAGCACGATACGCTCCGGCGGTGTCAGATCGCGAAACGTCCATCGCCCCCACATCATGCTTCCATCCGGAGCTTTCATGCCGTAGACCATCTCTCCTCCCGGCTGCATATCTGCTTTTTTAATGCTTAGTTTGGTACCGACAGGACCGAACCAACTCAGCAGACGGCTCGGTTCAGTCCATGCTTTATACACAAGGTCTTGAGGCGCATTGAACTCTCGAGTAATCGAGAACTCTTCGCACCCCAGGGTAGCCACGACTTCGTCGAAGCGTTCCAGCGTATCGTGCAGGCCTTGGACCGCACCATGGGCAATGGCCACACCGTCGCGTAGAGCCTGCGTCGCAAACTCCATCTCGAAGCCAACCTCGGTTCTATCTCCTCCGACGTCTGTGAAAGTAATCGTCGCCCGGAAGAGTGGATCGGATATGTGATCGTAGACAATTCGTCTGGGCTCTTCGATCTCGACGTAACGAACCTCGTTGGGATAGACAACGCCCTCGGGGCTGATCATGGTGTGGATCCACAATCCGCCCGGTCGAACATCCATCCGCTCTGTCTTCGTGGTGAACCCACGCGGTCCCCACCAGTTGGAGATATGCTCTGCGTCTGTGAACATGCGAAAAACGAGCTCGCGCGGCGCATTCAGCACCCGGGAGTCTGCGATTTGTGTCTGTGTTGCCAGCATTCGTCTTCTCCTGTCTTTAAGCATTTAGTGTTTCCGTCTCAGAACCTGTCCAGAAACTCTCCATGAGAGGTTTGGAAGAGATTTTTGCGGTTGTTTGTTTTACGTCGTCATGAACGCGGTTTTTTATCGTCATCCTGAACACCGTTTGTTTATGTCGTCATCCTGAATGCGGTTTGTTTACATCGTCATCCTGAATGCTGCATCTGTTTTTTACATCGTCATCCTGAACGCAGTGAAGGATCTCTGTATTTCATCTTTGCTCTTGCCTTTGCCTGTTCTTAAAACCCCTAAGCCTTCAGTTTTTGGACAGCTTCTTACGCTTCTTCTCTGCGGCCTGAACCTTGGCAAGGTAGACATCCAGACGATCAAAACTCTCCGCCCAGAAGCGCCGATACTCCTCGACCCAACCGGCTACTTCTTCCAAAGGCGCGGCTTCAAGCTTGCAAGGCCGCCACTGCGCGTCTCGACTTCTGCTTATGAGTCCTGCTTTTTCCAACACCTTCAGGTGCTTCGAGATCGCGGGCAGGCTCATCTCAAACGGCCTGGCAAGATCGGTCACAGAAGTTTCACCAAGCGAGAGCTTGGCCAGAATGGCCCTTCGTGTGGGATCTGCCAGGGCTGCGAACGTCGTGCTGAGTTGGTCTTCCATTTGCATTTACCTTATAGGTTAATTAACTAATAGGTAAAATACATATTCAAGGCATAAATGTCAATCAAACAACGATCCAATAATCGGAAATATGGTTTCGCTACGTGCTTAGGTTACCGGCAACATCGGATCAGTACTCCCGAAACTGCTCGCCTGTTCCCAAGGCTGACATTTGCAAACCACGGTTACCATGCAATTGACCACACTCTGCCCACCCAGAAACCACGTTTAACAGCCCATTTTTCGCAAAAACCGCCCCCAAAATCACACCAGAATTTATACCGAATTTACCCTCGCGAAGCCCTCCGAAACCGAATCTCCTCCGCCCCGATCTCCATCCTGTCCCCCGAAAGAATCGCCCCACGCTCCAGCACATGCATCAGTTCCCTCACATTTCCCGGCCAATGATGCTCATGCAACCTCGACTCCGCCTCAATTGTCAGCCGTTTTCGCGGCATCTCCTGCCCCATCTGCTCCAGAAAGTGCTCCGCCAGCAACCCCACATCCTCCATACGAGTTCGCAGCGCAGGCACCTCCACTGGAAACACCGCCAGCCGATGATAAAGATCCAACCGAAACGTTCCCTCCCCCGCCCTCTGCTCCAACGGCTGATGCGTAGCCGCAACCACCCGCACATCCACGCGCATCGTCTCGTTATCCCCCACTCGCTGCAGTTCGCCACACTCCAGAAAGCGCAGCATCTTTGCCTGCAATGCAAGCGGCATCTCGCCAATCTCATCGAGAAACAGTGTCCCGCCATGTGCAGCTTCAATCCGTCCCGTCCGCGATTGCACCGCTCCCGTAAAGGCTCCGCGCGTATGTCCGAATAACTCCGCCTCAAGCAGCGCCTCTGGAATGGCCGCGCAGTTCAATACAACAAACGCCTTACCCGCCCGCTCGCTCAACCGATGCACTGCCCGCGCCACTACCTCTTTTCCAGTTCCCGTCTCTCCCTCAATCAACACCGTCGTAGACCGCGGAGCAACCAGCCTAATGAGCCTCGCCAGCTCCCCCATCGCTTCACTCGCGCCCACCATCTCAGGCAACGTCCATCCAGAATTCACCACGCGCACAGGCTCCTCGAATCCCGCAAAAACTGGCGAACCCTGTTTGTCAGGCCTCACACGAAAAGAATCCTGTGCCCCATGACGCCCAAACCCCTGCACCTCAGAAAGCCCTCTGGAAACGATCTTTGGCACAGCTATCGGAGCCGCCGCCCATGCCGCCGTATCGTTTACCAAGCCTTCCTGCGCCTCGCGCAGCGCATGGAGCAGTTCATTTCTCCTTGGGCTCCGTGTTATACCCTCGTTGCCGCCATCTACGCGCAACAACTCTATTCCCGGATACATCACCCGTATCTGTCCCGCAAACTCTCCCACCTCCAGATCTGGCAGCCAGCTATCCACAAGCAGCGCCTCGGGCCGCGAAGCCTCTAACTGAGCAATCGCTTCAGCCCCACCTCCGGCCTCACGCACCTGCCAGCGCAATCCCGTCAACGAAGTCCGTAACCTCTGTCGCCATCCCGCATCTGCACTGGCCAGAACTACAGTTCGCAACGCCGCTCCATCCAAAACTCCCGAGCCAACCGCCATTTCGCTTAGCATCCCTTGGTCTCCTCCACCTTGATCGCCTGCTGCAACATCTCTCTCATCGCACCTACGGCCGTATTCAATCGAGCGCACTCTCCCAACGCCGCGCCGATCGCCTCCTGCATGGCTTCCGGCTCACCGCTCAGCTCTCCCAGTGCCAGCCGGCACTGCAGCACCGTCAACGGCTGACAAAGCCCATGCAGCGCAACATCAATCCGTTCCACTAAATCTGTTTCTTGACATTCCACGGCTACGCCCCCGCCAATGCAGCATTGATTGAATACGCGCCAACTCGACCCACTGCTTTTTTCTGCAAACCGCCCATCTGATAACCTTCGCCTCGCACCGTCTCAATCACCGCATAGCTGACATCTTCATCCACAATGGCTGCACCAAGCTTCTTTCGCAGATAGTTGACGTACACATCCACCACATTCGTCCCTGCATCGGGAGACATCTGCCAGACCTCACGCAACAACTCAGCTCGACTGCAGCACCGGCCCCTCCGCTGCATCAGAAACTCCAGCAAGCAGAACTCTTTCACTGTCAGCTCAATCGTCCGCCCATTCCGTGTCACTTTGCGTTCCATGCGGTTCAATTCAACGTCCCCATGCCGCAACACCGGATCGGCAAACTGCTCTCGCCGCCGTAGCAGCGCACGGCAGCGTGCCGTCAATTCGTGAAAGCTGAAGGGCTTCAACAGGCAATCATCCGCTCCGAGATTCAGGCATTTCACCCGTTCCTCCACCTGGCTGCGGCCCGTGAGTACCAACACCGATGTCTCGTTAAAGCGCCCACGCATCGCCTCCAGCACCTCAGTACCGTCCTTTCGCGGCAGACTCAAATCAAGCACCACCAGATCCGGTTGATGGTCCTCCACATGGCGCAACCCAGTCTCGCCATCTCCCACCCACGTAACATCATGCCCTTCCAGCTTCAGGCCCTTCTGCAAAAACAATCCCAAGGCCGCATCGTCTTCAACAATCAAAACCCGCATTTCATCTCCTTCAAAAACACCCACCATGTATCGATTCAACTTTTCGTCGGGACTGCCGATGGTGTCCTATTACCTTGGTTCATGGCTCGTCACGATACAAGCTCTCCATGCATTTTTTTGCATAGGGCAATTTCAAAATGGGAATAGGGTCCCTCCGCCTGTGGTTTCAAGCACCGTCAAAAAGAGAATCAACAAAGGTATTGCAATTCGCTTTTTATTCGCTACAATCTTCGCATGGCTATCACTCGGCGGCAAAAAGAGGTCATCGACTTTCTCTCCAGCTTTACTCAGAAAAACGGCTACTCCCCTTCCTATGAGGAAATAGCCAGCGGTCTGGGCCTCAGCTCGCTAGCCACCGTTCACAAGCACATCACGAACCTGCAGAACAAAGGCTTGCTGCAGCGTGCGCACAATCGCAGCCGGTCCATTGACGTTCTGCCCGCCCGGTCCAATAAGAAGGGCTCGGAACGCCTTCCGCTCCTCGGCCGAATTGCTGCTGGAAAACCAGTTGAAGCCATTGAAACTGCGGAAAGCATCTCTTTGAGTGACATCATCGGTAACCGCGAGGTCTTCGCCCTTGAAGTCCGCGGCGACTCCATGCGCGATGAGCACATCGTCTCCGGCGACTACGTCCTGGTCGAGCGTACCCGCACCGCCCGCGAAGGCGAGATCATCGTCGCCCTGGTCGACGGCTCGGATGCGACCCTCAAGCGCTTTTACCGCGAGGGCAGCATGGTTCGCCTTCAGCCTTCTAACACCGAAATGGCCCCAATCTTCGCCCCTGCCGCCAATGTCAGCATTCAGGGCAAGGTTCTGGGCGTCCTCCGCAAATATGCCTGACCGTTTCCCTGTTTGTCACAATTCGAGTTTCATCCAACGGATGATGTGACTCGCTCCCCCCAGGCCTGCCCGTCCGTCTAAAATATCGATCATCGGCCCTCTTTATTAAACTTTCTCCACCGTCAACGGAACCTCGCCAGGCCTTTCTGCGTAATCAAGCTCCGAGACGGTACTTACTCAATAGAACTTTCGGAGCGTCCTCCTTGGCTACACAGCGCAAAAACAAACGGAAACTCTGGCTCTGGGCCAGCCTCATCGGTCTGGTGGTAGCCGTCATCCTCGGTGTCGCCGTGGCCGCTCGCGGCAGCAGCACGAAACTGGAGCCTTCACAGCTGGCTAAAGCTGAAAACGGCGACATCGCCAAATCCGTAGTCGCCACCGGCAAAGTCCAGCCCATCACCAAAGTCGAGGTCAAATCCAAGGCCTCCGGCATCGTCACCCGCCTCGACACCGACATCAACGCCCACGTTAAACAGGGTCAGGTGCTCGCCCAGCTCGATCAGATCGAGATCCTCGCCCAGGTAGGCGCTCAGCGTGCTCAGCTCGCCGCAGCCGAGTCGAACGCCCGCGCCGCCGCCGCCGCCATCGAGTATGACAAGGTCAACGCCGAGGCGCCCGACCTGCCGATGTATAAGCACACTTACGACCGTGCCCTGGAGATGTCCAAAATTGGCGTAGTCCCCATGCAGGCCCTTGACGACGCCCAGCAGAAGTACCTCGCCGCCGCTAACACCCGCGATAAAGCCGTAGCCCAGATCACTGTGGATGCTTCCAAACTCCATCAGGCGGAGGCCCAGGTCCAGCAGGCCCAGTCGTCGCTCAAGCAGCTTGAAGAGCAGCTCAGCTACACCACCATCACCTCTCCCATGGACGGCGTCATCCTCTCCCGCGACGTCGAACTCGGTGATGCCGTCAGCTCGATTCTGGTCATGGGCTCCACCGCCACGCTCGTCATGACTATCGGCGACGTTCGGCAAGTCTACGTTCAGGGTAAAGTCGATGAGTCCGACATCGGCAAGGTCTACCTTGGCCAGACCGCGCGCATCAAAGTCGAATCCTTCAAAGACAAGACCTTCCTCGGTAAAGTCACCCGCATTGCTCCCCTCGGCGTCGAGAAGGACAATGTCACTACCTTCGAGGTACGCGTCTCCATCGACAATCCAGGCGGTGAACTCAAAGCCAACATGACCGCCAACGCCGAAATTCTCCTCGAAGAGCATAAGAACGTTCTCACGGTCCCGGAACAGGCCGTTATCTACGACAAAGACCGTAACGCCTCTGTCGAAGTGCCCGATTCCAACCAGAAGAAAGGCCGCCGCAAGGTAGACATCAAGGCTGGCATCTCCAACGGAACAAAGACTGAAGTTCTGGCAGGGCTCAAGTCCGGCGACACTGTCGTCCTCCAGCAATAACTACAAGACCCGGTGCACACACCGGGCCAGCAGAACACAGAAGTTTCTCAGCCAGCAAGGAGCCTATGATGCATCTCCGAACTCTCTTCACCATCGCCAGCCTCACCATCGCCACCACGGCGTTCGCCGCCGACAGCAACTTCGAGCGCACCCTGAATGTGAGCAGCACGCCAAATCTGAACGTCGCCACCGGCTCCGGCAATATCCGTATCCGAAATGGCTCCGACAATCAGATCCGCATTGTCGGCCATGTTCACGCAAGTCACGGCTGGATGAGCGGCGATGCCGAGTCCCGCGTACAGCAGATCGCAAACAATCCGCCAATCGTTCAGAACGGCAATGACATCACCATCGGAGAGCGTCACAACAACGACCTCTTCCGCAACATCACCATCGACTACGACATCACCACGCCACGCTCTTCCGTCCTCGTCACAACGTCCGGCTCCGGCGACATCGACATCCAGGACGCAGGTTCCAGCCTCAAGGCCCAGACTGGCTCAGGCAATATCCGTGCGCGCGGCATCGCCGGCGCGTCCGTCCTCGGCACCGGCTCTGGCGATATCGACTTCCAACAGTCTGCCCCCGGCGACGTCAAAGCTGAAACCGGCAGCGGAAACCTCGTCCTCCGTGGCATCTCTGGCGGTCTCCGATCAAGCACCGGCTCCGGCAACATCGAGGTTGAGGGTCAACCCACCACCGATTGGAAGCTCAGCACAGGCTCCGGCAATATTAGCCTCGCCGTGGGCAGCGGCGCGCGCTTCAATCTGGACGCCGATACCGGCTCCGGCAGCATCAACGTCCAGCAGCCCATCACGATGCAGGGAAGCCTCAATCGCCATCACATCAACGGCGTGGTCAACGGCGGTGGCGCCACTATCCGTGCCAATACCGGCTCTGGAGACATCCAAATCCGCTAGCCACTCTCTACAAGCACGAAAAAGGGACAGCCATCGCTGTCCCTTTTCCGTTAAACTCTCCGCATGCTCCACCCCATTCCCCGCCTTATCGCATTCGATCTCGACGGCACTCTTATCGACTCCCGCATCGATCTCTGCAACTCCATCAACGCCATGCTCGATCACTTCGACAAGCCTCAGCTCCCTGAGCCTGTCATCGCCAGCTACATCGGAGACGGAGCCTCCATGCTTGTCCGCCGCGCTCTCGGCGATCCTGAAGGCGACGTCCACGACGAGGAGTACGTGACCGACGCCCTGACCTTCTTCCTTGACTATTACCGCATCCACAAGCTCGATTACACCTATGTCTACGCCGGCGTCATCGATTCTCTCGAAGCCATCCGCTCAGCCCATCCCGACCTCCTGATGGCCGTCCTCACCAACAAGCCCGTCAATCCCTCCCGCGACATCTGCGCTCACTTCGGCCTCGACCGCTTCTTCTTCCAGAACTATGGCGGCAACAGCTTTCACACGAAAAAGCCTGATCCCCACGGTCTCCTTACTCTCATCGCCGAAGCCAGCGCCATTGCAGGCGAGCCGATTACGCCCTCCCAAACCCTCATGGTGGGTGACTCCGACATCGACATCCTCACCGCCCGCAACTGCGGCACAACCTCCATTGGCTGCACCTTCGGCCTGTCACCCCATACCCTCGCAGCCGCGCCACCCGATTACACGGCCCACACCCCCGCCGACTGGCTTACCATCCTTGGAATTGTCCCCTCTACTGCCCTGTCTCAAACCTCTTGAAGAAGCTCGTATCCCGATAATGCGGCGTAGCCGGATCATCCGCAACCGTCCGCGCCAGATCGGCCAGAAAGTTATTGAACTGCGCCGCAGCAACCAGGTCCACTGGCTGCGAAAGATCATCCTCGGTCGAGTGATACCGCTGCGCCAGCCAACCTCGCCATGCCTTGTACTCCGGAGACCCCGCCGTCCATCCAAACTTGAACGCCAGCGCCGGCACGCCCGCCTGGACAAAGCTGTACTGATCCGTCCGAATGAACGAATTCCTATCCGGCTCCGGATCAGGTGCAATCACGATTCCATGTGCCTCACCCACCTTCTCCGCAGCATCGGCCAGCGTTGATTGCTCCAATCCCTGCACATGAAGCTTCTTCAATGGAAAGATCGGCATAAACATATCGAGATTGAAATCGGCCTTGATATCTTTTCCCGGAACCGTAGGATGCCCTGCAAAGTACCTCGACCCCAACAATCCCTTCTCCTCTGCCGTAAAGATCACAAACAGGATCGACCGCTTAGGCCGTGTAGCCGCATGGCTGAACTGCTTTGCAACCTCCAGCACCGTGGCCACACCCGATGCGTCATCCATCGCACCGTTATAGATTGTCTTTCCATTGATCGGCGCGCCCACACCAAGATGATCCAGATGCGCCGACACCAGAACATACTCTGAAGCCAGCGCAGGATCGGAACCCGGCAGCTTCGCCACAATGTTCGGCGACACCACTTGCGAGGTCTCCTTCACCACGGTTGCCGTAAGGCCCTTCCCCAAATCAAACCGCGGCAGCGGCTTCTGAGCATCTGCCAGCGCAAGCAGTTCCGCAAACGTATGACCCGTCCCTGCAAACAGCTTCTCCGCCTCCGCAGGGTTGAACGTAGCCGAGAACATTGGCGTGTGATCGTCAGCCAGCGCCGAATGCTTCGCTGCCACCGCAGCATCATCCGGTGCAGCAGCCAGTCTCATTCCCGGCTGCGAGGCCCCACTCGCCACACGCTGCCAGCCAAAATCCATCGACTTCGGCGTCGGTATCGCAATTGCTCCCAGCGCCCCCGCATCCCGCAGCGCCTTCGCAAACGGAGCCGTGCGCGCATAAGACTTCAACGGTCCCGGCAAATCAGCCGGCCCCCCGTTGATATACACAACAATCTTCCCCTTCAGCTCCGACATCGGAATTTCAGCCGAGTTGAAGTCGTCATACTTGGCCTCAGGCAAATGCAGTCCGTACCCGATAAACACCAGCGGAACATTCGTCACCGCCTTCTGCGCCGAACGTGACCCAAGAATCGCATCCGTTCCCAGCACCAGCGGCCCCGCCTTTCCATCCACCACCAGGCTCATCGAAGACTTGTCCGCCAGCACCCGCTGCACATCGAACTTCACCGGCTGGTAGTAGCTTCCTTTCACCCCCGCTGGTTGCAGCCCATCCGCCTTGAACTGCTGCACCACATAAGCTGCGGCCTTCAGATATTCTTCGCTCCCGGTCAGCCGTCCCTTCATCGAGTCATCCGCGAGATACTGCACATGCGCCCACCACGTCTTGCCTTTGGCCTCATCCGTCGAATCCGACTGCGAAAAACCGCAGACACCGCCAATCAGTGATATCGCAACGACCACACATATAGTTCGAAGCACCCGCATACTCATTCTCCAAATGCAAAAAGGGATGCGTTGAATCTAGCACGCCTCCTAAAAAATCCTGCGTAGAATCGTTTGACGCAGCGCATCGCAGTTGCTACCCTCGCTCCACCAATGTCTACCTCCGGCGCCGTGCCCGCAAAAACCGTTTGCTGCATCGTAGGCGGAGGCCCAGCCGGCATGATGCTCGGCTTTCTCCTCGCCCGCGCCGGCCAGCACGTCATCGTCCTCGAGAAACATAAAGATTTCTTTCGCGACTTTCGCGGCGACACCATTCATCCCGCCACGTTAGACCTCATGTACGAGCTCGGTCTGCTCGATGAGTTCCTCGCCGTTCCCCACAACCAGATCACGGCCATGAGCATCGCCATCGGCGGCGAATCCCTCCCCATGGCGGACTTCTCCCACGTCCCCACCCACGCAAAGTTTATCGCCCTCATGCCGCAGTGGGATTTCCTCAACTTTCTCGCCGCCCAGGCCGTAAAATTCCCCACCTTTCAGCTCCTCATAGAGCACGAAGTCACAGGCCTCATCGAAGATCGTAACAATCGCGTCATCGGTGTTCATGCGAATACTCCCTCCGGCCCTATTGATATACCAGCCACGCTCGTCGTAGGTTGCGATGGACGCCAGTCCATCTCCCGCGTCTCAGCCCACCTTCCCATTCACGAGACCAAAGCCTTCATCGACGTCCTCTGGTTTCACCTCAGCAGACACAAGGATGACCCCGAGAATGTCCTCGGCAACATCAACTACGGCAGTCTGCTCGTCCTCATCAACCGCGACACCTACTTTCAGTGCGGTTTCATCATCGCCAAAGATACCTTTACTACTAAAATCCAGCCCGCTGGCCTGCCCGCATTCCACGAATCTCTGGTGCGTCTCGTCCCATCACTCTCCGACCGTGTCCAGGAGATCACCAGTTGGGACCAGGTCAAGCTCCTCTCCGTTCAGGTCAATCGCCTTACCCGCTGGCATCGCCCCGGCCTTCTCTGTATCGGCGATGCCGCGCACGCCATGTCTCCCGTAGGAGGCATCGGCATCAATCTCGCCATTCAAGATGCCGTGGCTGCCGCGCGCATCCTTGCACCCGCTCTCGCCACCGGATTCGTCAGCGAACTCACCCTCGCCCACGTCCAGTCCCGCCGTGCTCTTCCCACACGCATCACGCAGACCTTTCAGGTGATGGCCCACTTTTTTCTCGGCAAGGTCTTCAGAAATCCCGGCCCCATCAAGCCCCCGCTAATACTACGTTTCCTTTCGTCCCGCCCTGGCTTTCGCCGCCTGTTAGCGCGCTTTGTAGGCATAGGTGTACGCCCCGAGCACATCCGAAATCACTAGGCCGGACGTATCCTGCCATTTGGAACAATCTCCCCTCTGCAGCGCCGGAACAAAGCCGATTCATTTGACAAATGGCATCTCCGCCTCGTCCTCTTATAAGGTGCAATACTCAAACCAACCACAAAGACACCTCGAAGTACGAACCTAACTATTTTAGATGGAATACTTTAGCCTTATTTGCCAGGTGGGGGGGTTACGATGCAGAAGTCATTTCATTCAGCGCGTCTATGTCCAACTCCGTCGCTTGCTAATCTGCTTATAAAACTTTAATGGGCCACGAACCTCTTCAAGCGCCACATCCCCTACCCACCCCTCCGCCCCCTGCTCGGCGCACCCTCGTCGCCCTCGCAATTTTTGCTATCGGAACGACGAAGTACATTGGCCTCGACATCCCCACCATCGTCCGGCTTTCTCCCAACACCTTCCCCGTTACGACTTCGCCGCCAAATTCGCCTTCACCAGCCTCGCCCTCGGACAGGCTTCAAGGGCGGAGAGGTTACTCCACTCTTCTTCATGGAAGCCACCCTCGGTAACGCCCTCTCCTGCGTCCTTCCCTTACCCTCTTCCCTGCTAGCCGCAATGGGCTTTGCCGCAGTCTTTGCTGGAGGCGCCAACACCCCATAGCCGGCAGCCTCATGGCGCTAGAGCTCTTCTGACCGGAAGCCGGAGCCTTCGCCGCCATAGCCTGCTTCACCAGCTATCTCTTCTGAGGACATCACGGCATCTATCACGCCCAGCGCCTTGTCACCCGCAAACACTCTATCCCTCAAACCCACGGTTCCAAGACTCAACCACCCGAGTCTCGCGTTCCCATCCCAACACACTGGCGCTTCCGGTTCCCAACGCCAGCAACCGGCCCCCATCTGCAGCCAATCCAATCCAACGCGCCGCAAGTATCCGCAGGATATGAGCATGAGCAAACAAGGCCACCTTCCCTCTTCCATCCCTGGCCCCACCGGCAGCCGCCAGCGCCCGTGCGATCAAACTATCCGCACGCTCACCCACTTGTTCCGCAGTTTCACCCCCAACGATCTCGTCCTTCCACACTGACCACCCCGGAACCTCCTTCCGGATCTGTGCCGTAGTCTTACCCTCGTAGATGCCATAGTCCCACTCCCTTAAGCCCTCATCCACCACCGAAACATCCCCAAAGCCCGCAATCGCGCAAGTCTCACGTGCCCGCTGCATCGGACTCACAAACACTGCATTAAACTGCGTCCCCTTCAAATAATCTCGTAGCTCCTCGGCGCGCTTCCGTCCATGGTCCGTCAATGGAATATCCGTTCGGCTCGTATGCGCACCGCTGAGACTCCACTCCGTCTCCCCATGCCGAATCAACCACAGTTCAGTTCCTGCACTCATTTAAATTCTCCTGCATCCAATATGCTACAAAGATGGACTTTCAGCTCTCCACAACTTACAAGCCCCAAGGTGACCAGCCCCGAGCCATCGGCGAGTTGGTTTCCGGCCTCAACGCCGGAGAAAAAGACCAGGTCCTCCTTGGCGTCACGGGTTCAGGCAAAACCTTCACGATGGCCAAAATCATCGAAGAGCTCAACCGTCCTGCCCTTATCCTTGCACATAACAAAACACTGGCCGCGCAGCTCTATCACGAGTTCAAGACCTTCTTTCCCAATAACGCCGTAGAGTACTTCGTCTCCTACTACGACTACTACCAGCCCGAGGCCTACATTCCTTCTGGTGATCTCTTCATAGAAAAAGAAGCGACCATCAATGAAGAACTGGATAAACTGCGGCTCTCTGCCACCCGAAGCCTCTTCGAGCGTCGCGATGCCATCATCGTCTCCTCCGTCTCCTGTATCTACGGCCTTGGCTCCCCTGAAGCCTATTACGGCATGTTGCTTCTGCTCGAGAAAGGGCAGAAAATCAAGCGTGAAGACATTACTCGCCGCCTGGTCGAAATCCTTTACGAGCGCAACGACGTCGACTTCCGCCGCGGAACCTTCCGCGTCCGCGGAGACATTATCGAGGTTTACCCTACCTACGATGAAAACGCCTATCGCATCGAGCTCTTCGGCGATGAGATCGATTCCCTCTCACAGATAGATCCCCTTTTCGGTTCCATCCGTCAGAAGTATTCCCGCCTCCCCATCTATCCCAAGTCCCACTACGTCGTACAACCCGAACGCAAACGCACCGCCAGCGACTCCATCCTCGCCGAGCTCTTCGAATGGGAGGCACAGCTGGAAAAGGAAGGCCGCCTCGTCGAGTCTCAGCGCATCCACCAGCGCACCCGCTTCGACCTCGAGATGATCAAGTCCGTAGGCTACTGCCACGGCATCGAAAACTACTCCCGCCACTTCTCCGGCCGTCTTCCGGGCGAACCCCCGCCCACCCTCCTCGATTACTTCCCTCGAGACTTCCTCATCTTCATCGACGAGTCCCATGTCACCATCCCCCAGCTCCATGGCATGTGGCACGGTGATCGCAGCCGCAAGCAGAACCTCATCGACTACGGCTTTCGCCTACCATCTGCTCTCGACAACCGTCCCCTCCGCTTCGAGGAGTTTGAGTCTCGCACCGGCCAGATCGTCTATGTCTCCGCCACCCCCGGCCCCTACGAGTTGACCAAGTCTGCCGGCGTCGTGGTAGAGCAGATCATCCGCCCCACCGGCCTCATCGACCCTGTCGTAGAGATCCGCCCCGTCAAAGGGCAGATCGATGACCTGCTAGCTGAAATCCGCGACCGCGCAGAAAAGAACCAGCGAGTTCTCGTCACCACGTTAACCAAGCGTATGTCAGAAGACCTGGCTAGTTACTACACCGAAGTTGGCGTCCGTTGCCGCTACATGCACTCCGAGATCGAAACCCTCGAGCGCATCAAACTCCTCCGCGACCTGCGCAAAGGCGAGTACGACGTTCTCATCGGCATCAATCTTCTACGCGAAGGTCTCGACCTTCCCGAAGTTTCCTTGGTCGCCATCCTCGACGCCGACAAGGAAGGTTTTCTCCGCTCCCAGGGCTCTCTCATCCAGACCATAGGCCGAGCCGCCCGTCACGTCGAAGGTCGAGCCATCCTTTACGCCGATAAGATGACCGACTCCATGCAACGTGCCATTGACGAGACCAATCGTCGCCGCGAAAAACAGCAAGCCTACAACGAAGAGAATGGCATCACCCCACAATCAATTAACCGGCCACTCGAGATGGGCCTTGCCGGCATTCTCAAAGCCGACTACGCCGACCTCACCGACGAAGCAGAAGGCATACCTGACTTTTCTACCCAGCAGGAACTCGATATCTACATCAGCAAACTCGAATCCGACATGCGTGAAGCCGCAAAGAAATTCGAATTCGAAAAAGCAGCCAAATTACGCGACACCGTAAAAGAACTTCGTACTAAGGAATTTCTTTTCAGCTAATTGAGATCCAAAGAAAGTAGAAATAGATGACACCAGTCAACAGCATCATCACTCATTCCAGCCCATACTCCGTCTCCGACACCCTCGACCGCTTGGAATCCATACTCCGTGGAAAAAACATCACCATTTTCACCCGGGTAGACCATAGCGGCGAAGCCGAAAAAGCCGGCCTACAAATGCCGCCAACCCAGCTACTAATCTTTGGCAGCCCGAAGGGCGGAACCCCGATCATGCTCGCCGCGCCTCTTTCGGCCATTGATCTCCCCCTCAAAGCCCTGGCTTGGCAGGACACCAAAGGCAAAGTCTGGCTGAGCTATAACGACCCTCAATTCCTCAAGACCAGGCACTCAGTTCCCGACGATCTGCTAATCCCCATCAATAATCTCAGCACGCTCATCCAACACGCAATCCTTTGAATCTACGTATTCATGGCGAAGCAAATCAATGGCCGATATGTGCATCTAAACCAAGAGTTACAAAACTGATCGCAAAGTTGAAGAAGAAGTAAATGCATCTTGAATCCCAGGAACCCCGTAGTTTTGCATCCCCTACTATCCTCGTAGTTGACGATGACCCGGATATCCGCTCCCTCACTCGAACTTTTCTCGAGCATGAGGGCTACCACGTTTACACATCAGGAGACGCCGACCGCGCCGCCAAAATTTTTCGTCGCGCACCTAAGATTGACCTTCTCATCACCGACTATTCCATGCCCCACCGCTCCGGCATGGATCTCGCCCGTGAGTTGAAATTGATCTGCCCCTCGCTCCCCATACTACTCATCTCCGGAGTCTTCCTCGCATCCGGTCAGCTTGACCAGATGCAAACTCAAGGATGGAGTTTTCTTGCCAAACCATTCTCGCTACCATTGCTGCTCGCCCGTGTCCATAACATCCTGCAGCCCATTCGCCCTTCGGACATCTCTGCTACGCTAGGCCAGTGAAATCTCTAAAAACGACCCTCTACTGTTTGGTTGTTATAGTTCTCGTTCTCGTCTTCATTGTTGCAGTCAACTACATTACCCTTCCCACCAACAACACCACTCAAACCCACTTCGACACCATTGTTGTCCTCGGCACGCCCACCAAAACTGATGGCACGCCGTCGGCCGAACAGCGAGAGCGAGTGCTGGAAGGCATTCGCGAGTATAGAGCCGGTGTCGCTCCGCGCATCATCATGACCGGAGCCGCCGCGCACAACCACTTCGTCGAGGCCCACACGATGGCCCAGTTGGCTGCCACACAAGGAGTTCCTGCCTCAGCCATCCTCGAAGAGCCTCAAGCCACAAACACGATTCAGAATATCTGTTACTCCGCCCAGCTCATGCATCAACACAACTGGTCATCAGCCGAAATCGTCAGCTCTCCCAACCACCTTGGCCGTGCCGCCCTGATACTTAAGACATTCAATCTCACCCAACCTGCGCTCTCTGTCGATTGGCGCACCCACCCAGCGCACTGGCCACCCGAATACAGCATTGGACACGAATTTATCTTTTATTCGGTTGAAGCATGGCGCTGTCTCCAGCTCCGCATAACGGGCTTTCCGTCCTCAAAATTTCTACCTAGATCGGCCGCCGCGTCATAATACTCAAATCGTCGCTTCAGCCGGAGAAACGGTTTCTCGATCAGCAGATAACTAAACACCGCGATTCCTGTCGAGATCATAAGAATCAATCCGAAGCTCAACAAAGACGCCACTAATCGCACCGGGATATGAGCTTCAATCCATGTGGTCAAACCCCCAAACTGCACGGAAAAAAAATAGTGCCACAAATACAGCCCATAGCTGTACTTTCCATAAAACCGCAGCATGCGCCAGGAACATATTCGATGGATAATCGTGGCCGGATAAAAACAAAGCACGAGCACTGAACTCGATAAAAGCGCCAGTGCGCTATATCCCATGCCCTGCATAGATCGTGAGAGAAAAAATACCGAGTGTCCTCGCCATATCAACAAACCAAATACAACTAATGCAACGATGCCGCTAATCCGAGCCATCCTCAATGAGGGCAGCGGGATCAATGCAAGCACTGCTCCAAATAGCAACGAGTCCATTCGTGTTGGCAGGCTCTGATAGATCAACCAGGGTTGAACGTTTGCACGCAACATCAGTAATCGAAGCAACGGCGCAATAAATATCCCCACGATGCAGAGATTGCGTAGTGCCCCGCGTTTCATCTGACTACCCACCAACCAAGGCCATATCAGATAAAACTGTTCCTCGACGGCCAGACTCCACACATGAAAAAGGTCGAATGGACCTATAGTTCCAAGCGAAGTATTAAATGGGAGAACAAGATTGGCCCCGTAAAATAGCATCGCCAGATGACCCGAACGCCACTGAATATGCAACAGCGGCGTTAGCAGCAGCAAACCTAGAAAGAGAAAGTAATACAACGGAAACAGCCGCAGCATCCGCCTCGCATAAAAGTTACTAAAGTATTTCTCTGCGCCCTTATTCTCATACAGAATGTTGGTGATCAGAAACCCCGAGAGAACAAAGAAGATATCCACCCCGATCCACCCGAAGGAAGATATCACTCCAAGAAAACCAGTTCCCTCCCGCGGAAGAAAGTGAAACAGCACCACACAAAGAACCGCAGCTCCTCTCACCCCGTCCAAACTATTAGTGCGCTTCACAGACTATGTCTCTCCATCACATCCACGAAGCACCTGGATTATTACGCTATATCTTAAATGCTCTCAAACTATATAACGATGAATCCATCGTTATGCCAATGCAACTATTGACGCACGCCATCATTAGTTACCCGCTACTCGTTAAGAATCATCGGTAAAATAGGTCAGCAGGACCGAGGAGTAATAAAGAATGATCATCATCAACGACGAATACTTAACCCTGGATACTCCTAGCGGCCCCATGCGTACTCACATTGTTCGCCCCGCCGCTCTTGGGAGCTATCCCGGCATTCTTTTTTACTCCGAAATCTTTCAGATTACCGCTCCTATCCGCCGTACAGCAGCCATGCTCGCCGGACACGGCTACGTCGTAGCCATGCCCGAGATCTACCACGAGTTCGAACCTGCCGGAATCGTTCTCGCCTATGATCAAGCAGGCTCAGATCGTGGTAATGAGCTAAAGACTACCAAGCCACTCGCCAGCTATGACCACGACGCTCGCACCGTCATCGACCACCTCAAATCTCGCTCCGACTGTACGGGTCGCATCGGAGCCATGGGCATCTGTATCGGTGGCCATCTTGCCTTCCGTGCAGCGATGAATCCTGATGTCATCGCTGCTGCTTGTTTCTACGCTACCGACATCCACAAAGGCAGTCTTGGCAAAGGAATGAACGATGACTCCCTCCAACGCGCAGCCGACATCAAAGGCGAACTCCTCATGATCTGGGGCCGACAGGATCCACATATCCCGCTCGAAGGCCGCCTCAAAGTTCTTGCACGCCTCAACGAACTAGGCAGCCGCTTGAGCTGGCATGAGGTCAATGGTGCTCACGCCTTCATGCGCGACGAAGGACTGCGCTATGATCCAGAACTCGCCCATCGTCTCTACGATCTCGTCTTCGATCTCTTCCACCGCAAACTAGGCGCGGGCGACCTTTCACAAACCTGATCGCTATAGTATGAACCCACCAAAACTCGCTACCGCCAGCTCACTGCTAGATGCCACCGCATCTGCCGGTCATGTGTTTTCTTCAAAACACGCTCGTACTCCATGAGCTCAGAGATCACCTGTTCCCCCTCCGTCCCCAGTTGCTGCGGCTCATCCATCAATGCATCTAACAGAGTCTGAACCGTGCTCAATCCATCCGCTGGCGAGTACCACTGTGGAGGAGGAAGCCTTCGCATCAGTTCCTGATTTCCTGCGCCTTCCTCAATCAGAAGTGACATGGAATTCTCGTCCGCCGAAAAGAACTCAATCAGTGGTCGAACTCCCAACCGCAGTGCAAGCCGCTCCAACGCATCCTCATGTCGCGCCAGAGAACGCCCGTTCACGAAGATATCAAAACCAGGATCTTCGCCTTCAACTACGATGTACATTGAAGCAGCCATTCATCGCAGTTTACCCCTCCGAACCGATGCGGCAAAGTGCTCGCTTGGTTTACACCCACCCGATTGAGGACAATCAAATAAAAATCATCCTCATGCTGAGTGATAAAACAATATAGATTTGGTTAGCTTGGAAGTGCGGATCTTAGGTCGCCTATGCATCGGTGATAAGGTGTTCACGGATAGCGAAGCGGACCAGGTCTGCATTTGTCCGTAGCCCAAACTCTTCCATAATTCGGTATTTATGAAAAGCTATGGTCCGCACGGCAATGTTGAGTACGGCGGCGGCCTCTTTCATTGAGTTACCCTCTGCCAATAGCTGTAAGACTTGACGCTGACGTTGCGTGAGTTCCTTTGCTCTTGCGGGACGAGGATCGCGGATGAACTCATCCATCAACTTCTGCGCCATAGCAGGAGTTACATAAGAGCGCCCACGCAAAACCTCTGAGATTGCCTGCGCCAATTCTATACTCGCGGATTTTTTGAGCAGATAGCTGGATGCCCAGTGACGCAAGGCCATCGAGGCTACTTCCGGATCTTCATTCATAGTCAGGATGATGAGTTTGATTCGTGGCAGGAGTTTTTTCAACTCCTGGCCGGCATCCAGACCGTTGAGCAGCGGCATTCCCAAGTCAAGGAGGACGATGTCGGGCTTGGTATCTAGTGCCACCCTGATCAAGCTTTTACCATCAGTCACCACCCCAACGACGTTATATTCGGGCTCGAGCAAACTCTTGAACGCCTCGGCAACAAGAACATGGTCATCCGCAATCAGAATTCGCGTTCGCTCCATTGGAACCCTCAAGGCCGATCTTTGTTCATGCACTGCTGGAACGACCTGTCGGCAATCCATCGGGAGAATTGTTGAACAGGCCTCTAGTGGGACACAAAGCAAGAAGAGAGACAATCGTTACGAATAGTGTGCTGCCCCCGTGTTCTTTTCTCATCTGCCAAATATGACAGTATGCTAAGTTGTTTCAGCGTGTGGAGTGCTAATTCTTGTACTGTCGTTTTTAGCAACTATGAGACTAGTAATTTGTGCAACCCTATAGCAGAATCTGGATTATAGTGGCAATCAGAACCTGATCGAATAGACAGGTCAACAAGGCATTTAGAACTGTTCCTCGGCAATCGGCTAATACCCAGGTGAACTACCGAAGTAATTCAACCGATCTGTTGGTCGATGCACCTCGAATATTTGGGCAATAAAGTTTTTCCCGATACGGTGCGAAGGACATACATATGCTGAGTATCAGGCCGAATGATTCATCTGTGGATTTTGTTCAGGACCAGCACAGTTTCTTATTACGCCGCTTGATTTCACGCACTTCGAAACGTTTAGCAGCCTGCCCGGACGAAGAGATAGAAGAGAACATTCGTGCTGCTGTTGACAGCGTATGCAGCATAACGTCAACCGAAATAGCAGGCTGGTTCTTTTTCTCTCCATCCGGCGATTTGGCGGATGTCCTTCATTTCTCTGACAATTGCGCTCCCTTAGAAGCCCTTCTAACTGGATTACGCGACTTCCCTTGGAGCTCCAACCACTTAAATGAGAAGAAATCAGCCACTCTAAGCGATATAAATAGTCTGACTCCGGTCACGGGAAACGACGGTCGATCGCTACGTCGTCTTGGCATCCGCTCTATTGCTTTGCTACCCTATGGATCTCCTCAGACCAGCGAAAGACTTCTGGTTTTATCTTCATCATTTGACCGTGCTTACTGGTCTCCCGACATCGTCGATCAGTGCGCATTGCTGGAGAGCATATTCTTCCTTGCGTATCAGCGTAAGCTGGCCTTGTCCGAGGCTGCTGAAAACGAACGTCGCTTTCAGCAACTATTCAGAACGGCTGCCGTAGGGATGGCGATGGCCGATCAGGAAGATCGATTTCTTCTTGTCAACAAAGTTTTTTGTGACATCGTTGGATATTCCGCCGAGGAACTGCGGCTGATGCGTTATAGCGAATTATCGGAACCATTTTGCAAAGGAGCTTTGGCCCTTCAATCAAAGCGTCTCCATAGGACAGAGGTGGTTGGCGGTCAGAGAGAACAGATGCTGCTTCGCAAAAATGGAAACGTACTGTCGGCGAGGATCACGATCACTTTGCTGGAACGGTCTCCGAACGAGCGTTCTCTATCGCTGATCATGCTTGAGGACATCACCGGTCAAAGAACGGCCGAATTGGAATTGAACAGGAGCCGGTCCGAAGTAAAGACGCTGGCATCTCAACTGATCGAACTCCAGGAGAATGAGCGGAAGCGGATTTCACGTGAACTGCATGATGACATCGGACAACGTCTCTCACTAGCTGCCTCAGAAGTGGCCCTGCTTGAGCGTCAGCATTCGAACGGCCCTGTTGGCCTGACTAACCGGCTAGGCACATTGCGCGAAGACCTCGACAGTCTGTGCACAGATCTTCATTATCTGTCACACAGCCTACATTCTTATAAATTGCAGCATCTGGGATTGAAGCCTGCGTTGAAGGATCTGTGCCTGCGAATGTCTCGGCCGGACTTTCATGTCGATCTTATTGTCGATGATGCAGAGGATCCGAAATCAAAAGAAGTTTCGTTGTGTCTGTATCGAGTTGCGCAAGAGGCTTTGAATAACGCTCAACAACATGCGCAAACATCATTTGTAGCTGTAACGCTAACCCGCCTGCATCACAAGTTCTATATGGCGATTCAGGATTTGGGAATCGGCTTCGAAACATCTGCAAATCCACAGGGACTCGGGCTTATCAGCATGAAGGAGAGACTGAAGCTCGTCAACGGTCAACTCATACTCCATTCCATCCTTGGACGCGGGACGGAGATCTGGGTCGCCATTCCAGATTCGGAGAATACATCCGATCATGAAATTAATTTACGCTTTTCATCAATCGGGCCACAGGGTGAAGCTGCGTAGGAGCTTTCATCGGGTTCAACCCTAAAAACTGAAGGCCAGGCCAGCTTGGACAGTGCGGGGGGACTGGGCGAGGAACAGTGTCTGTCCATCGTTTGAAAGGAAAGGACGGTAGCCCTGAGCTAATAGATTAGTTACATCGATGGTCGCTTCGAGACCAGAGGGCAGCAAGTTGCCACAGTGTATTGGCTGCCTGACATAGAAGCTGAGATATGCCTGATCACTAAATGCTGCATACGGGTTTACCGCAGTCACAAGGCGCTCCGGCTGCCACCGGTATGCGGCTCTTATCTTGGTTCCACTATGGATGACTCTCCCCTTCACAGCAACAGTCACAGACTGCGAGACAACAGGCTTTAAGTCGTTGGCTACGTTGGGCAGAGTTGTCAATACTCCTTCGTCTGTCGCGAGAGCAGCCCCATTGCTGTATTCGAAGGCAACCCACATTGCCGGAGTAAGCGGTTCTGAAAGAAGGACGTTCACGCCTCTGGTCCTGTAACCTGTGCCGAGAAGGCGGAATGTATCTGTTGCCGTATCAGCGATGATGCCACTCGATGAGGTGTTAGGGGCACCAGCCAAGGCGAGATCGCCAGAAGTCAAAGAGCCAATGCCTGACACCGCCACCCGGTTCATGTTGTCGTGATAGTAGGCGACCTGAACCAATCCTTTGCCCAGCTTGTGGCCGGCTAAAAATTCCTGATGCAGGCCCCGTTCGGTCTGCATCCACCCTTGCGACATGACCGTGACCGGAGCCTCCATCTGTACAGTATCGAGGCCTTGAAAAGACTGCAGATCGCGAGATGTAGCGAACCTATATCCCACGTTCCAGCCCGAGATCGGGTGCGCCGTTATCCGCAGGAAGGGCCGCGAGGCCACCGAGTAGTTTGCCGCGTGAACAACATAAACTGCGCTACCGACCTCTACTTCGACCGTATCGCCGAGTTGCATCTTCTGAGCACTGCCAGTCTGCATCACATCGAGACGAGACACTCCGCCAGATCCTATGATCTCCGGATGAGACTGATAGCTCACGATCGTTCGTGCCTCGCCTGCAAATCCCAGACGCCGCTGATATCCAGCCGCAAGCTCGGTAGAGGGTCCACGAATGAACGGCCCGGTAGGCGTTCCAAGGTCCGCTCGCAACGTCATATCGGACCCATCATCAAGGACACGATCAACCGAAAACACGTTGTGAATGCCACCGCTGGCAAAGCCGCCATCGCTTGTAGTGACCGACGCGTGCGCATGAGTCCAGGGATTGACATTCTCAGTCGCGCTGGAGGAAACCATCATGACCTGATCATTCTCGACAAGTCGAAGAATAGGCCTGTTGGCCTCTGAACGTAGAGTCCATTTCCAATCGTCACTGGGTTCATCTGCCCGGCGCCGCTCGGCAGGCAACCACGAAGCGGGATCGAACAAGGCGTTCAGGGTAAGGTTGACAATAGCTTTTGCGCCCGGCCGAAGTTGAAGATTTCCCCGGAGTGCCGGCACATAGAGAGCCGCTGTAGCCCGAACTTCATATTTCCCGGGAACGAGATTTGTGATCAGATAGCGACCGTGCAAGTCAGTGAATGCCGTACCAACCATAGCGGAATTCTGGGTAAGCACCTGAACCAGCGCTCCCATCTGCGCCACACCCTGTGCATCGCGAACCACGCCCGAAACTGCGGCAGCCGGGCCCGCAGCTCTTCCGGTAGCTGCTACCGTTAGCATTACGGCCAGAATCGTGATTTTTACCTGAGAACGTTGCACAGTTTTAACACCTGGGCGGCGAAGGCTCTCCTGAAATAACGTGCCCAAAAGACGAAAGAGCACGCTTATAAATGATGTGGGAGGTCAGCTATCGCATTCTTTATCCGCGTAACTGTACTTTCTTCAGTAACGTCTCGGCCTTAGTCGACTACAAAGGGCGCAGATTCTGCGATCTTTTGCCCTGATACTCCATCGTTGACCGTGATGTTAATCTTATATTTCCCCGGCTGCAGACTGGCCAACGGCATCGATCGCTCGAGCGTAACCTGATCTGAATTCGGGTTGGTCTTCGAAGTAAGCTCCTGTGTTTGCAGGATAGTTTTGTTGTTATCCGTGTTCACAACCTGGTATTCAATCGTTGCGCTATTCTGCTTGCTCTTTTCATCGATACCGAGGTTATACACCTGCATCCAGAAGTTCAAGTTCTGCGCACGATGGAAAGTAACCGGTGCGGCGATTCCCGAAGGAACTCGTGGACGGATCCTCGTATTGCCAATGACGAAGTTTCCAGCACCGATATCCTTAGACGGGACACGTTCCATTTGATCGGCAAGAATCAACGATGATGCTGAAAGCTTGTCGTCGTCATACTTGGGAACGTTGACGCTGCGGCGCCAAGTACCAATGTGATCCGGATTATTGACGTCCTTGATGACAATATCGATTTTGTAGAGGCCAGGCCGCAACGGCAGAGCCTTCCAGTAGACCGAGACGTTATTCTGCGTCCGCCCCAGCAGCTCGCTCGGGACCTGAACCATTACTGGCTCCTCAAAGGTCTGGATGGCTTTGTGGTTCAGGTTCGAAACGCGACCCAGGATGTTAACTGTTCCCGTAGCGACACCGTCCTTGATATTGAATGTGATGTCTTTGTTTCTGATCTGGAGGGTCAGAGGAACGATAATGGTCTCGTTGGTCACCTTGACATAGTCAGTTCTTACATCGAAAAGAAACGGGGGACCGGTCAAAATCTTGGAGGTCGCCATAAAGGACTCGAGGTCCTTGAACTTGATCTCAGGCGCTGCCAACAGCTTGGCATAGCGATCCAGGCGATCGAATTGCTTGCTCTGATTCTGAGACGACATTGGTCCATTGCCGAGCTGCTCCAGACCGCCACCGGAGAAGCGATCGGCTTTACTCGACTGACCTTGCTGTTCGTAGATGGTTTCACCGGCACCGGGGACATGCTTCAATGCATCCTTCTCGGAGCGGTCGATGGTCATGTGGTAATCGCCGCACATGCAGGTGTCAACGAACTCGATATCAATGTTGTCACCGATACCCTGGAGATACCTGTAGTGCCATATCTCGAAGGGATACGTGGAAGTATTGCCGCCGCCCTCGTCCATGGGACGCTCATAGCTGCCGCCGCTGGGATGCGAGTCAATACTGTCCGGCTTGCCATACGCGATGTAGATGTGACCGCGGTCGGTCTTCCAGCCTGGTTTTCCGGCGGCGAAGCGCTCGTTGGCGTATGCGATTCGAGCGTAATGCTCTTCACGGAATTCGTTCTCGGGTGAGTCAGGATTCGGGTTCCGCCGCAGCCAGAAATTTTCGATGAACTGATCCCGCTCCTCGTCATTAGCCAGATGCTTGAATGCCTGCATCTCCTGGTCTGTGATGATCCAGCGAACATCCTGATCGAGCCAGGTCTTATAGACTCCGTGAAGCTCGCCCTTGAGTGCCTTCTGTTGAGCAAACTTCTCTTTATCGCTGAGTTGACGCTTCAGTGGATCGGGCTTTTCAACCGTCACCGGGCCCTGCGTCACACCGTCTGTAACCGGGGCTGCGCCATTTGTCTCCTGGGCTGATAGCACGCGTGATCCCATCATCGCCAAAAAGAGCAGAGCCGTTCCAGATACTAGGTGCCGCGACGTCGTCATAACGGGGTTGGTACTCCTGATACCAATCTTATTGTAAAGCGGTTATTTATCCGATACAAGCCAATCAGTGATGCCCACCCCTGATATCATCAGGGGCACAAAGACAGTTACCAGGAAGCGTTTCTCCAATCTGGACGGGGTATCCCTCCGTAAAGCACGCATCTACGGAACGTTAGACGTTTCGTCTCCGTAATGTCTCTATGGATAGGGAAGAAAATATTTCCAAAGCGTACTCCGCGCAATTCACCGGATACGAAAAGAAAGCAGCAATGAGCGCTAAAAAAATTATTCTGATCGTCGTTGTGGTTGTGGTCCTGGCTGGCATTGTCGTGGGCTCGATACTTCACGGGCAAGCCTCCGTTACGAAGGTTGCAACCGGTAAAGTAGTCCGACAGGACATCATTTCGATCGTCAACGGAACCGGCCAGATTAAGCCAAAGACGTATGTGAATATCGGCGCTACCGCATTTGGCCGGATCACGCACCTTTACGTTAAGGAAGGCGACCACGTTAAGTCCGGTCAGCTCGTTGCAACGGTAGAAAGCGAACAGCCGGCCTCTGCCGTCCAGGCCCAGCACGCTACTATCGCCGCGTCAAAGACCGACGTCGATTCCTATGTCGCCGCCGAGCGCACGGCCGAGGCTAACGTCGAACAGGCGAAGGCAGACCTCGAGCAGAAGAAGTTTGATTACCAGCGCGCCCAGGGCCTTTACGACGAGAAACTAATCGCCAAGCAGGATTACGACGCAAAAAAAGCCGCTTACGACGTCTCGGCGGCTACGCTGCAACAGCGTATCGCCACGGTCGCCCAATCGAAAGCACAAACGCTATCAGCGAAAGGTCACGTCGATCAGGCCGTCGCCACCCTTCGAGGAAGCGACTATAACCTCGGCCTGACCCAGAGCCGCGCGCCGTTCGATGCTCTCGTCACCAACGTTCCAGTCCGCGAAGGTGAAACCGTCGTTCTTGGAATTCAAAACGCGGAGGGATCTACCTTGATGACCCTTGCCGACATGTCTGTCATTACGGCTGAAGTCAAGGTCGACGAAACGGACATCGTCAACGTCGCGATTGGGCAGCCTGCAGACGTTACTGTGGACGCGTTGCCTGGCCGGACTTTCAAGGGTCACGTTACAGCAGTAGGCGACCAGGCGCTCCTTCGCACTACCGGTATCGCCACAAGCCAAAGCACCACAGGTACGGAAGAAGCCAAGGATTTCAAGGTTGTCGTCACGCTCGACCAGCCGTCGGACGATTTGCGCCCCGGCCTGTCCTCTACGGCAAAGATCACTACGGCCCACAAAACCAACGTGCTGAATATTCCCATCCAGGCGCTGGTTCAGAGGAGCGTAACAACAGAGAAGGCGCTGGCAGCAAACGCAGGGAAGCCGGTTTCGGGAATGGCGGCAGCGCAGACCGCATCTTCAGGCAAGTCTCCACTCGCTCAGGGTGTCTACCTACTGGAGTCGGACAGCAAGAACAAGAATAAATTCCGAACCACCTTCGTCCCGGTTACCACTGGTATCACGGGAGCGACCGACATCGAAGTTCTCAGTGGACTAAAGGAGGGTGATGAACTTGTCACCGGTCGGTACAAGGTTCTGCGAGGCCTGAAAAGCGGCACGGTCGTCAAAAGAGATAACACTCCTGAAACGGCCGGAGACGCGGATAAGTCGTAAGATTGTTGCAAGCTCCTGTCCGCGACCGTTGACGGGAGTTGCGATGCGGGTCGCTGTGCCGGGAACCATCTCGCTGGCGCGAACGTACTAACCTGAAACCTGCACGACCGGAGAACCGGATGGCTATCGAAACCGCTGTTGACACCACCCTAAGTAATGCCTCAGGTCCGACTAACGGAGAGGTCATTGTCACCGATAATCTCTGGAAGACATACGAGATGGGAGACCAGCAGGTACACGCGCTTCGTGGCGTTAATCTGCGAATCCGCCATAATGAGTACGTCGCGATCATGGGACCGTCCGGTTCCGGCAAGTCGACTCTGATGAACCTCATCGGCTGCCTGGATTCGCCCTCGCAGGGCAAATACTGGCTGAACGGCCACGATGTCTCCGAGTTGAACGACGATGAGCTAGCCCGTATCCGCAACAAGGAGATCGGTTTCGTCTTCCAAACCTTCAATTTGCTGGCCCGTGCGACTTCGCTTCACAATGTCGAGTTGCCACTGATTTACAACGGCACTCCGGCCGCAGAGCGTATCGAACGCGCCAAATCAGTTCTCGAATCGGTTAATCTGGGAACGCGCATGATGCACAAACCAAACGAGCTATCGGGTGGTCAACGCCAACGCGTCGCCATTGCTCGCGCACTGGTCAACCGGCCTTCCATCATTCTGGCCGATGAGCCCACCGGAAACCTCGATTCGAAGACCGGCGAGGAGATTATGGCTCTGTTCGATGAACTGCACGCCAAGGGCAATACCATCGTAGTTGTCACCCACGAGCCGGACATCGCTGAGTATGCCCATCGCGTGGTTACAATTCGTGATGGTGTTATTGCAAGCGACCATCCGTCATCCCGCGTGCTAAATCGTCAGTAGCGAACAACACACCTTTCCCGCATTGCATCCCCCTGGGCCAGCTGCGCCGTCTAAAATGGAATGATGGCAATGTTTTCCGGTCGCCTCCGCATCGCTGGAGTCCTTACTGCATTCCTTTCTGCCTGTACTATGCTCCATGCGCAGGCAGCTGCTCGCTTTGACCTTGCTGGCCCCAAAATTGAGGTCCATGTGACGCGCGCCGGGCAGACACTTCCCATCGCCTCGGTGCCTAACCTGCAGGCAGGCGATAAGATATGGCTCCATCCTGATCTTCCGCCGACCCAGTCGGTCCATTACCTTCTGGTAGCCGTCTTCCTACGAGGAACGACTAACCCTCCTCCCGAAAACTGGTTTTTCCGGATCCAGACCTGGGACAAAAAAATACGCGAAGAGGGCACAACCATCGTTGTTCCGCAGGAAGCCCAGCAGGCGATCCTGTTCCTTGCCCCAGAGACCGGTGGGGACTTTGCCACTCTTCGCTCGGCCGTACGCGGGCGTCCCGGCATCTTCGTCCGTGCCTCCCAGGACTTGGCCGAAGCCGGATTTGAACAGGCCCGCATTGAAAAATATCTCGCCTCCATGCGGCAGGTTCCGCCATCCGACGCCAAGGCCCTTCACGACCATTCGACCCTATTGGCCCGTACGTTGAACCTAAAGCCCAACGAAGACTGCTTCAGCCGCCCGGTCGACATACAGTTCAACTGTCTTACGCAGAGCGGCACCCAGACCCTGCTCGACGATGGTCATGCCCAGACGGTCGTCTCCAGCCTCACCAGCGGCGATACCTCGAGCTTCATCAACGCTGCAAGCTATACGCAGATGGCAGGCGGCGGCGTCTACAGTGCTTATGTCGGGGCTGTTGTGGATCTGGTTCACCTCATGAGCGGCCTACATACCGCTCATTACCAGTACATTCCCGCAATCGCCTTCCCTGACGCCCAAAGCTTGAACCTCCGACTTAATGTTCCGCCCTCGTTCAACAACCCTAAATCCGTTATCGTCATTGGCCTTCCTGCCATCCAAGCATCGACGCCGCCTCCGCTGCGCCCTGCCGACCCAAAACACATCAATTGCCTGCTGAAGCCCTCCCTAACGCTACCCGTCGAAGGCGCTCCGCTTGTCTTTTCCACATCTTTTGCCCACGATCTCGTGCTGCACATCGATTCGCCTGCACCCGGTATCGATATACCGCTCACTCCCGATGCCTTTCGCGGTGGTCTTGTTGTCGCCCATTCATCCAAACGCAAGGTCCTACCGATATCACCCGACGCGGACCAACCTCCTGCAGCAGCCGCAGCTGCGACGCCAGCGACTACTCCAGTCATATCGCTTCCCAATACCATCACTGGAACCATCAAGGGTTTTTGGGGCTTTGACGCCTTCACCGGACCGACGGTGCAATTGCAGGACACGCCTGGCCGAGATTGGCGGCTAGCCGACAATGACATTTTGATCGCTGGCCGAGAGAATCATCTTTCGCTCACCTCTACTGGTACGGCCTGCATTCAAACCATAACGCTGGATAGTGATGCCGGAAAACAGATCGAGACTCAATGGACTCCGGCGGACAAGCCGAATCTGGTCGATGTTAAAGTTCCGCTGCAGTCCTTCGTTCCCGGAGCTCTTCATCTGACAGTCCGACAGTTTGGCGAGCCCCAAGCAGATATCGTCGCCGCCCAAACATATTCCGAGCCGGCTCGGCTCACCGCACTTCAGCTTTACGCTGGCGACACGTCCGCTACACTCACCGGTACAAGTTTGGACCAGGTAAAAACCATGTCCATCAGTGGGCTTATGTACATGCCTGTGCCTCCCGACCCTAACTCCCCGGCATCCGACAATCCTGGTGCTCCCAACTCCAGCCTTCGCCTTATGTTGCCGGAAAACACACCAGCCCCTAAATTCCGTCCAGGCGACAAGCTGACCGCAAACCTTACGCTCAAAGACGGCCGTGACCTATCCCTACCGGTAACGGTAGCTCCTCCCCGGCCCTCGGTTACGCTTCTCAGCAAAAGCGGAGCGCAGACAGGCACCTCTCCCATACGCCTCGCCGATCAGGACGATCTGCCCGTCAATCAGCAGCTCACCTTCTCGCTTCGTTCCCCCAGTCCCTTCCCTCGTACCGGCACTATTGAGATTATCAACGCCGACGATACCTTGCGAACTGTTCTCAGCGTAGCCACAGGCACTCTGGTGTTGCAAAATCCTCACACTATCCTGGCGACACTGGACCCCCTCAAGACCTTTGGCACCTCGGCCTATGGTCCGCTGCGACTGCGGGCTGTTACGGCCGACGGAATCGCCGGCGACTGGCTTCCGCTTGTCACCCTCGTTCGTCTTCCTTCGCTGAAAGACCTCCACTGCCCCGCAGACGCTGCCAGCCCATGCACGCTCACAGGATCCAGCCTGTATCTTGTCGACTCGATTGCCACTGATGCTGCGTTCACAACACCAACCAGTGTCCCTGAAGGCTTTGTCGGAACGAGTCTCTCGCTTCCCCGCCCTGCCAAGACGGGCTTCTACCTTCGTCTACGTGACGACCCCACTGCGGTAAACATCGTGGTCATGCCCATCTTGCCCCTGCAGGCAAACGCCACGGCGGCCGAGCATAAAGAAGCCCAGCCGTAGCTGGGCCTCTTCATTCGAAAGTAAAATTCTAGTCGCCAGCAACGAGGCTTTCGCTTTTCTGTACCTTGCTGTGCTTTCGGCTGTAGGAGAAGTAAACCACTAATCCAATCAACAGCCAGACAATCAGACGAATCCAGTTTGCCGCGCCCAACTCCACCATCATGTAGCCGTTGAAGAGGATGCCCAGAATCGGCACCAAAGGAACAAAGGGTGTCCGGAAGGGGCGGGAACGATGCGGATCTCTGCGCCGGAGCACCAGAACCGCAATGCACACGATTATGAACGCAAACAGCGTTCCGATATTCACCATCTTTCCGATGGAGTCGATTGGCGTGACGCTGCCCACAATCGCCGCCAACAGGCCCGCCAGGATAGTGCCCTTCCAAGGTGTTCGGAACCTTGGGTGGATCGCTCCGAAGAAGCCCTTCGGGAGCAGCCCGTCCTTCGCCATCGCATAGAGCACGCGGCTCTGGCCCAGCAGCATCACCAGCATTACGCTCGTCAGGCCGGCCAACGATCCAATCGTAATAATGTTCGCCGCCGAGTTCAGATTATGTTCCAGGAAGGCGCGCACAATTGGCGCTTCGATGTTAATGTCCGGCCAGTAAACCATACCGGTCAGAACAGCAGCCACACCGATATACAGCAGGGTACAAATCGCCAGCGAAACAATAATGCCGATCGGCATATCGCGCTGAGGGTTCTTTGCCTCCTGCGCCGTCGTCGATACTGCGTCGAAACCAATGTAAGAGAAGAACACCAGCCCAGCAGCTAATCCAATGCCACCTACTCCAAATGGTGCAAAGGAATGCCAGTCAGTTCCCCAGTTTGCCTTATTGACGTAGTGCGAACCCAAACCGAGCACGAACAGAACAACGGCCACCTTAAGCATTACGATGCCCGCGTTGAAGTTTGCCGATTCCTTGATGCCGATCACCAGCACTGTCGTGATGACGAGTGCAATCAAAAACGCTGGCAGATTGAAACCAAACTCATGGCCAAAAATCAATGGCGCGTTCAGCAACGCATGGGCCTTGGTCGTCAATTCGGCAGAAGGATGCGCCAGAATCGCCATCAGCGCATCGGTGAAAGGTTTTGTACCCGGCACGAGCTCTGGATGAGTCGTTAGAAGCGACTGCCTCGCGACCGCGTCGAACGCCTTCTTCAATCCTGTCCAGTGGTCATACGCCAACCACAGCGGAAACTTCAGATGGAAGATCGCCAGAAACTCTACAAAAGTATTCGACCAGCCCGAACTGACCGTGCTCGCACCCATCGCATACTCGAGCGTCAGGTCCCAACCGATAATCCAGGCAAACAACTCACCCAGCGTAGCGTAAGCGTAAGTATAGGCCGAGCCCGCGAGCGGAATCATCGCGGCAAACTCCGCATAGCAAAGGCCAGCAAAGGCACATCCGAGACCCGACAAAACAAACGCCAGCATCAACGCCGGACCAGCCGAGTGCGCTCCAATCCCGGACAGAACAAAGATTCCGGCCCCGATCACAGCTCCAATACCCAGAGCCGTTAGCGCGAATGGCCCAAGCGATCGCTCCAGCGTCAGCGATCCTTCTTCGTTCGCCTCAGCGAGCAGCGAATCCATCGACTTCTTTGCAAACAGATTACCCATCTTACTTTCAGTTCTCCTTTAGACCTGCACTTCCGCTTCTACAGCCGTTCCCTTTCGCTTCCACACCAGATACACGGGAACGCCGAGCAGGACGATCATCAAGCCAGGCCACGTGAATTGAGGTTTGTAACGCAATAGTACGACACAAATCCATACCGCCATCACGATATACAATCCCGGCAGCACAGGATACCCGAACGCCTTATAAGGCCGCGCGGCGTCCGGTCGCGTCCTCCGCAGCACAAACAGCCCTGCAATCGTCAAAATATAGAAGATAAGCACTGCAAAGATCACATAATCCAGCAGTTGCGCGTAACTGCCTGACAGGCACAGAAGCGAAGTCCACAGACACTGCACCCAGAGCGAGTTCACCGGCGTCTTCGACCTCTCACTCAATTTGCCAACGGATTTGAAAAACAACCCATCCCGGCTCATCGCATAGTACACGCGGGCTCCGGCCAGCAACATTCCATTCGCGCACCCAAAAGTGGAGATCAGAATCGCGGCCGCCATCAGCTTCGCGCCATATCCGCTGAAGGCGCGCTCCATCACCGCGGTCGCTACACGGTCTTCCGTCGCGAACTGGATGCCACGGCCTGTAATCGTCGTAGCCGTTGGGTCTCCAGCAAGCGGAAGCACGCTTAGATAGACGAAGTTGCAAAGAATGTAGAGAAGCAGCACCACTCCCGTGCCAACCGCCAGCGACAACGGCAGATTTCGCCTCGGGTTTCTAATCTCCCCAGCAGTGAATGTGACATTATTCCAGGCATCCGCACTGAACAACGATCCCACCTGGACAATCGCCAAAATGGTCAGTAATCCAACGTAATCTCCGGTTGTCGATCCCGCCTGCGCCGCGTGAAGTGTATGCCAGCCTGCACCTGTCCAGAAGTTGTGCCACCCAGCGCCAAAATTGGCTGCCACTGCCACGGGATCCCTTACCAGCACCCCAACCAGCACTACAGCCGCCAGAGCAATCACCTTCGCTGACGTAAATAGGTTTTGAACCGCCGCACCCATCTTTACGCCCAGCGTATTCAAAATCGTCAACAACACAATAATGACAATCGCGGCTAGGTTTGCTGTGTTCAACCCGATATCCATGTTCCCCAGGACCATCGGCCCTACATGCAATGCGGGAACGCGTCCTATGTGCCAAAGCCAATGTTGCGTATTCACCGAGGGGAAGAACACGCCGAGGAATTTCCCAAAGCCCACGCCCACGGCAGCGATCGTTCCTGTCTGTATCACCAGAAACAAAGTCCACCCGTAGAGAAATCCCCACAGCGGCCCCAATGCTTCGCGCAGGTAAACATACTGGCCGCCAGCCTTCGGCATCATCGCGGCGAGTTCGCCGTAACTCAATGCTCCAATGATGGTCATCACCGCTGTCACCAGCCACGCGCCAATCAACAGTGCGGGTGACCCGAGCGACCGCGACATATCCGCCGAGACGATAAAGATGCCCGATCCGATCATCGAGCCCATCACAATCGCCGTCGCTGAAAACAGTCCCATCCCCTGCACAAACTGCGGTGCAGGCGGAGCCTCAACCTGTAGCTTTTCTAAACTCTTCACGTTCCGTCTTTTCTACCGTAAAAACGCACGAAAGTCTTCCACCATCTTAACAAGGGTCTCCTTCTTCTACGTCCTCATCAGCGTTACGACGAAGAAACGAAAGCGTTCCGGAGCCCAGAACGGCGACGGCCATTCCATAATTGACTTCTTCATGTACTCCCGTTCAGTCTTCTTATCCCCGGCCCCCCGCGCCGTAAGACACGCCTTAAACGCCTGGTAGGAGATAATCCGTCGACGCCAAAGAGCCCGGTGCAGCCCGGTCATATCCGCCAGCAAAACATCGTCGAGCATCTTCATAAAGTCGTTGTACATATGGTCAGCGTTTCCGCTCAAGCCACCCGGGCTCGACCGGTAATCCGTCAATGGCTCCGGGCATACACAGAACGGCCCCTTCGCAATCAACCGAAACCATAGATTCCAGTCCTCACTTCCCAGCTGACGCTCGTCAAAACCACCATCCAACATGTCCAGCGCTGATCGTCGCAATAACACCGATGATGGCGGAATCCCAGGATTACACCATCGCAAAGTCGGCCATAGCGTCGCAGGGTTGGCCGGCTTCAAATCTTCGAGGTGAACTCCCTCATCGCTCATCATTCTCAAGCCCGTGTAGTTCCCCACAGCATTCGAATGCGGCCTCAACACTCGAATCTGACTTGCGAGTTTTTCCGGCTCCCACCAATCGTCCGCGTCAAGAAATGCAATAAACTCTCCCGTCGCCACCCGAAGCCCTGCATTTCTCGCCTTGGCTGGTCCACCATTCTGCTGTCGAATCAGCGTCACCGTCTCCCCATACTCACCAGCAACAATCTCCCGGGTCGCATCCTTCGATCCATCGTCAATCACGATCACTTCGTGTAACGGATAGGTCTGATTGAACACACTGCCCAATGCGCGACGAATAAATCGCTCGCCGTTGTACACCGGAATGATCACCGTCACTGTCTCCGGCTGCTGTTTCCCCAACTCTGAGTTACCACCCATCGTCACCCTTTGCTCTCATTCCGCAGAACAGCCGTCAAACCACGTCTTCTGCATCAATCGAAGCATAGCAAATCGATCGATTCAATCAGCGATCACCCAGGATTGCGCGGAATCTTTGCACCGCATCTCTCACCGTATCGGGACTCGCAAGCAACGCTCCAACCACCGCTACCGAATCGGCACCCGCTTCGATGACGCTGCTCGCATTCGCAGGCGTTATTCCTCCAATGGCCACCAGAGACCTCTGCGTCAACGCGCGCGCCCGACGCACCCCCTCCAGACCCACCACCGGTTCGGCATCTGCTTTCGTCCCCGTAGCAAAAACAGGCCCGATGGCCACGTAATCAGCTCCTGCCGCATCAGCTACAACTACCTGCTCGTCATTGTGCGTCGAACACCCCACAAGACCGCCCTGCAGCAACACCTTTCGTGCTTCCCCGACCGCCACATCGCCTTGCCCAACGTGTACCGCATTCCAGCCCAAAATCACTGCAAGCGCTGGATCATCATTCAACACCAGTGTGCAGTCGACACCTGAAAAAATACCTCCGATAATCGTCGCATTCCGCAAGATCTGTTCCCGCGTACCCGCCTTATCGCGATACTGCAACAGCGTCACACCTGCATCACGCAGTTGCTCGGCTGCCTGGCCGATCTCCATCTTCTGACGGTCGAGCACTCCGGCATCCAAAATCGCGTATAGACGCGGCAGCGTTGTGACACGCGGCGATACCCGACCTGCAGTATCTTTTCCCACCCGCCTAGCGCTCCCCACCTCTTCAGGCCTGACTATCTTTTTGGCGATCGAGGAACCGCTCCATGAACTTCGTATCGAACTTGCCAGAGCGGAACTCCTCATCTGCAAAAATCTTCTGATGCAACGGAATCGTCGTATGGATTCCCTGCACCACGAACTGCGAGAGCGCCCGCTGCATCTTGTTCATGGCCTCTTCGCGGTCCTTGCCGTGGCAGATGAGCTTCGCGATCATGCTGTCGTAGTACGGCGGCACAACGCCCTCGGAGTATTGCGCCGTATCCACGCGGACACCATTGCCACCGGGAACATTGAACGCTGTGATCTTACCCGCGCTGGGAGTGAACTTCTCCGGATGCTCTGCGTTGATGCGGCACTCGATCGCATGACCGCGAATCTCCACCGGCCCGGGCACAATCGCATTCAACTTCTCGCCCATCGCGATCCTCAACTGCGCCTTCACCAGATCGATACCTGTAACCATCTCAGTCACACAATGTTCCACCTGGATGCGAGTATTCATCTCAATGAAGTAGATTTTTCCGTCTTCATCCATCAAAAATTCGATCGTTCCGGCATTCCAATACCCGATATTCTCAAGCGATTTCTTGATCGTCTTGCCCAGCTCCTCACGCAACTTCGGAGTCACCATCAAGCTTGGAGCCTCTTCAATGAGCTTCTGGTGGCGCCGCTGAATCGAGCATTCGCGTTCGCCCAGGCTCATTACATTGCCATATTCATCTGCCAGCACTTGAAACTCGATATGTCGAGGCCGCTCGATGAACTTCTCCATATACAAATCGCCATTACCAAACGCATTAGCCGCTTCGGTCGATGCCTGATTGAACAATCCCGGCAATTCCTCAGGGTTGCGGCAGATGCGCATACCGCGGCCACCGCCACCCGCAACCGCCTTTAAAATCACCGGATAGCCGACACTCTTCGCCCACTCCAGCGCCTCACCTTCGCTCTCGATCACCCCATCGGAGCCCGGCAGTATCGGCACCTTCGCCTTCTTCATCGTCTGCCGTGCGGTGGACTTTTCCCCCATCATCCGCGTCACCTCCGGCGGAGGCCCGATGAACTTGATGTTCGACGCACGGCACACTTCGGCAAAGTTCGCATTCTCGCTAAGCAGTCCATAGCCCGGATGGATCGCATCGACATCAGCAATCTCGGCGGCCGAGATCACCGCGGGAACATTCAGGTAGCTCTCCGCACTGCGCGGAGGTCCAATGCAGATTGCCTCATCCGCGAACCGTACGTGCAGCGAGTTTCTATCGGCCTCGCTATACACCGCCACCGTGCGGATGCCCATCTCCTTGCACGCGCTGATTACGCGCAGTGCAATCTCCCCACGATTTGCAATCAATACCTTACGAAACATAAACGCAGATGCCTTCCATCGAATCTAAATCGAACCCTGATCGAATTTTGCTCGAATTTGCTCGGTATGTTGAAAAGGGAACCCTACCGCGCCTTGATGGCAAACAGCGGCTGTCCATATTCCACTGGCTGCCCGCTGGCGGCGATGCGTTTCACCACTTCCCCGGCGACATCGGCCTCGATCTCATTCATTAGCTTCATCGCTTCAACGATGCAAAGCACCTGGCCTACCTCCACCTGGTCCCCCACTTTTACAAACGGCGGCGCGCCCGGAGACGGCGATTCGTAAAAAGTCCCTACGATAGGCGACTTTACCTCATGCAAAGCCTCTTCAACCGGAGCGGCTGCTGCTGCAGCCGCCGCAGGAACACCAACCGGCGCGGCAGCAGGTGCAGACGCCATCAAACGGCTCAGTTGCGCCATATCGATGCCGCTGGCTGGCACAGGTTCACCCGCAAACTTAATCCGCACCTTCAGGTCGTCCTGCTCCATGTCGAATTCGGCAATGTCATTCGCCTTCAGAAACTCGACCAGTTCGCGCAGCTCATTCAACTTATTTCCGTCCATCATGTCTCTTCCCGTGCCTGTTGCGGCACTGTGTTTCGATTACAGCGACCTCACTATAGTTCGATCCAGGCCTTCAAGCTGGGCGTCAGAACCTCTCTACCCTTTGCCGTGACCAAAACCATATCTTCAATTCGCAATCCGAACTTACCCGGCATATACACACCAGGCTCAATCGTGATCACCATGCCCTGCTCTAAAACCTGCGTCTGTTTCGCGGCAATCCTCGGTCCTTCGTGAATCTCGAGCCCTACTCCATGCCCGGTCGAGTGGCTGAAATACTTATCCAGTCCAGCCCTCCGAAGCACGCTCCGCGCTGCCTCGTCCACATCCCCTGCGGTCACTCCGGGGGCCACTGCAGCGACTGCTGCCTCCTGAGCTTCCAGCACCAAATCATACACTTCCTGCTCCTCGACCGTGGCCTTGCCGAGGTGTACCGTACGGGTCATATCGCTGCAATACCCGTCGAGCATAACACCGAAGTCCAGCGTCACGAACCCTCGAGCGGGCAGCTTTGCAGCCGTTGCTCGCCCATGCGGCAGCGCCGATCGTACCCCACTCGCCACGATCGTCTCAAACGACATCCCTTCTGCACCAGCCAGCCGCGCGGCAAATTCCAGCTGTGCAGCCACCGCGACCTCGGTCATGCCCGATTGCAGAAATTCCAGCATCCCATCGAATAATCCGCAGCCCAGCAGGGCGGCCTTCCGTATAGGCTCTAGCTCTCCAGCGTCCTTGATCTCGCGTAGCCGGGCCACCAACGGTCCCACTGCCACAAACAGTCCACGCCGCACCTTCCCCGAGACCGCCTTCCGCATCGTCTCTAAAGCCGACACAGTCGTATTCGACGCATCGAAACCACACCGTCGAACTCCGGCAGTCTCGACCCATTCGCAAGCCGCGATCACAGCAGGCTTCTTCGCAATCACAACCCGTGTTCCCAACGCCTCAGCCTTGGCCTGCGACGTGTATCTGCCGTCAGTAAATAGCACAGCACGCCCTGCTGCCAGCACAAGCGCCGCATTCGATCCCGTAAATCCGCACAGATATCGAACATCCGGCAGATGCGTCACCAGTAGCCCATCCACCCCGGCAGCCTTTGCCGCAGCTGCTGCTCTTTTCTTCCGCGCCTTAAGATCCATAGACTCTTTGATTCTACCCAACAACGATGACCCACTCGTCTCGACGACTCCGACCCGTTATCATTATCTATACTTATGTCCGGTGTTGCCCCCGATCAACCTTCCCGCTTTACTCGCCGTAAATTCCTCGTCGGCTCAGGTGTTGCCGCCGCTGGTCTCACGCTCTACTCGGGTGAAATCGCCCGCCATAATCTCGATACCGTCCATCAAACCATCGGCATCAAAGACCTGCCCAGTCCCTTCCACGGATATCGCATCGTCCAACTCAGCGATATTCATCTCGACGAGTTCACCGAGCCGTTCTTTCTCGAACACGTCGTCCACAAGGTCAACGCCCTCGCCCCCGATCTCGTCCTCCTCACAGGCGATTTCATCACACGCGGCTCACTTACCTTCGTCGCCTCCACACACGCGGCCCACCGCTGCGCCGAGATTCTCAGCACTCTTACCAGTCCTCTGCGTTACGCCATCCTCGGTAATCACGACGTCTCGGTTAGCGCTCCACTTGTCATCCGTTCCCTCACCAGCAACGGTACCCCCGTCCTGGTCAACGAGCATGTTGCGATCGAACGCAACGGCTCCCGCATCTGGCTATGCGGCTCCGATGACCTCTGTGCAAGCCATCCCGACATCAATCGCACTGTGCCCGCCAACCCCGACGGCCCCGTCCTCCTTATGGCGCACGAACCCGATTACGCAGATATTGTCGTAAACCATCCCCGCGGCCAACTCGTCGATCTGATGTTCTCAGGCCACTCCCACGGCGGCCAGGTGCGGCTCCCTTTCGTCGGTCCCCTCATTCTCCCTCCCCTCGGAGAGAAATACGTTCAGGGTTACTTCCGTTTCGATAAGATGCAACTCTACGTAAACCGAGGCATCGGCACTGTAGGCCTTCCCTTCCGCCTCAACTGCCCACCGGAGATCACAGTCATCACGCTGCAACCCGCCTGAAAATAGAAGAGGGTGCGGCAATCGCCGCACCTTCCCAGTGAGCCGTGTGCTCCGCGGTATCGACAATCTGACCTGCGTGGTGCACATGACCGATCGCACAATCACGCGACCGCGCGTCTCGGGCACGTTCTCTGCTCGAAACGAATCGTTGTGCGCAGCCCAGAGCAGTTCGTTAGCTTTGCGGAAACGATCATGCGGGCTCAGGTGAGTATCGATGCAGATGGCAAAATGATCTACCGCTGATCTTCCTGATTTGCAGTTGTTTGTTTTTTTAGCGCGCGCGTCCAGCTGGCTTCTTCTGTTTCGGCATCACTGCTACAGGAGCCGAAGGCTTCACACCAGATTTCTCGTCCATCCAGGCATCCAGCAGACTCTTCTTAAAGCGCCAACGGTTTCCCAGCTTGAACGCCGGAATGAATCCCTCCGAGGCATATCGATACAACGTATCGCCGCTGATGCCCAGATACTCCGCCGCCTGCCGGATATCCATCACCTCGCGAGCTGCCGTCTGCGCCATGCCAGCCATCAGAGAACTCTCCCGATACCGGACCTAAACCGGAGGAATGCCGGACAGACCCAGTCTACCCAGCACTCCCCTTTGTAACCCCTTTTCCCCACCTGCACAAGAAAAATCTCCAATATTAACCACTAACCAACTAATTGATAACGAACCACTAACTAGGCGGCTGCAGGCTTTTCATCACATCCAGCAAGTCTTGAGAGACCGTCCGCGTCTTCGCAATCGCATCCGCCAGAGGAATATCCGTAATCTCCGTCCCCCGCAGCACCACCAATCGGCCAAACTTCCCAGCATGCACCAGATCAATCGCAGCCACACCATACCGGGTAGCCAGCATACGGTCGTACGCCGATGGCGTGCCGCCCCGCTGCGTATGCCCGAGATTCACACTCCGCGTCTCGTAGCCGGTGCGCTTTTCAATCTCCTCGGCCAGTGCTTGGCCGATCCCGCTCAGCCTTGCGTGCCCAAACGAATCCACCGACGTCCCATGGGTGGCCTGTTCCAATTCCGGAAACTTCGCTCCTTCAGCCGCCACCACAATCGAAAACTTTTTCCCATGCTCGCGCCGGTATGTCACCAACCGGCAGATCTCTTCAATATCGATCGGCACCTCAGGCACCAGAATCGCATCCGCACCACCGGCAATGCCTGCCGTAATGGCAATCCACCCTGCATCCCGCCCCATCACCTCACACACCAGAACCCGACTATGAGCCTCAGCCGTAGAATGCAGCCGATCCACCGCCTCCGTAGCGATACCCACGGCAGTATCGAATCCAAAACAAACATCCGTCCCACTCAAATCGTTATCAATCGTCTTTGGTACACCAACGCACTTCACCCCGCGCTCGCTCAACGCCAGGCTAATCGACTGCGTGTCATCCCCACCCAACGCAATCAGCGCGTCCAGCTTATGCTTCCCAATCACCTCAACGCACTTCTCGAACCCACCTGGAATTTTCTTCACATTCGTTCGCGAAGATCGCAGGATCGTCCCGCCCTTCTGCAGAATCCCAGAGGTCGTCTCCAGCGTCAGAGGCATCGTCGCGTCATCCAGAACCCCGCGCCAACCCTCCATAAACCCGACAAACTCATCCCCATGGTGCAGAATCCCTTTGCGCACCGCAGCCCGAATCACCGCATTCAGCCCAGGACAATCTCCACCACCAGTCAACATTCCAACACGCATCCGAATCTCCTTTAGACAACGGCAAAATCATACCTTAGCCTGCAACAATCAACGCCACCAATCCGACCGCACCTCTACCTCTGTCACCACCTCGGTCGGTCTCCCCGGTTCAGGCGCCCACAACCGAATCCCTCGCTTATCGGCGATCTCCAGCATTCGCTCCATCGGTTGACGCCACGCATGCAGCGCCAGATCAAACAGCCCCCAGTGAATCGGCATCATCAGACCCTTCCCGCCCAAAGCCGCAAACGCCCGCGCCGCGCCCTCCGGCCCCAGATGAATCGCCTGCCACAGTTCATGGAATGCGCCGATCTCAAGCATCGTCAGGTCGAACGGTCCATAAGCCGCTCCAATCTCTCCAAACCCCTCCCACCAGCCGGAGTCCGCACCAAAATAAACCTTGTGCTTCTTCCCTTTCAAAATGAATGCAGACCACAACGTCTCAAATCGATTGAACATTCCTCGTCCTGAAAAATGCCGGGCAGGCGCTGCAGTAATCTCCAACGTCCCATCCGCCACCATCACGCTCTGCGTCCAGTTCAGTTCATCGATTCGCTTACCATCGACCCCATACCGCTGCAGCAACTCACCCACACCAAGCGAAGTCACCCACCGAGCCTTGTTCATTGATGCCATCCCTGCCAGTTTCCGAATCGTAGCCTCCCCAAGATGGTCGTAGTGATCATGCGATATCAGCACTACATCCACCTCAGGCAAATCCTCCAACAGCACCGGCGCAGCAAAGAACCGCTTCGGTCCAGCCCACCGCATCGGAGAAGCACGCTCATCCCACACCGGATCGATCAAAACCCGTACGCCGTCAATCTCCACCAGCATCGTCGAGTGCCCTATCCACGTCACCCGCAGCCCACTCTCCGGCGCCGCCACATACGTGGAGATATCCGTCTTGAAGGGCCCCAACGGCTTGCGCGGCACCTTCTCTTCTTTATTTTTGAGATAAAGCGGGAGCACCTTGAAGATCGTGCTGAACCCTCCCACCTGAGTCAAAATCGGATTAATAAACCTCCGACCCACCTTCTTCGCCGGCCACAACATCGTCATCTCTTTTAGATGCCCCAATCCCATGCGTCGCACTACGGCAGATAATAGAACGGATTCGGCAGCTTCACACTGATCTCCGCTTTAGGCACGCCATTCAGATCACTCCACTGATCTCCCATACTCAGCACAATCCGATATCCCGCATCCACAATCTTCTTCCTCTCCTCGCTCTTATACTCCACCGTCGTCATCTTCTTCTGGGGCCCCTTACGCAGCGCCAGCCCCTTCCATCCTTTGTATCCAGCCGCCGCCAGATTCTGTTCCGTCGCTGCCGTCAGCTCCTCCCATCGCCCCGTGATAAAGAACACCTCCACCCCGGCTGCTCTGGCCTTGTTGAAGAGCCGCAACGTTCCCGGAATCACCATCGCCGCATCCGGAGTTACGACCCATGCATTGAACGCAGCCAGCAGAAATCCATAATCCTCGCGCCTTAGCTCGCAGAATCCCGACAACGCTGTCTCATCGATATCGAGAACCATCCCCAGCGTCTCTCCCGCCTTCGTCGTCGCAATCACTCTCTCCAGAGCGGCCTCTGCCCTTTTCGTCTGCGCATCCAGATCAGCCCAGTAACACCCACCGCCACCAACGCACTCTGCATAATCTGCCAGTCGATAGCGTTCCGTACCGAAGTTCGCCATCGGCTCCGCCGCCAGCATCATCGTCGGATCGGCAGCCGCTGCCGCTGCCGTAGCTTTGATCTGCTCCACAGTCGGCCGCACCGCTGGAGTCAAATTCGCAGGCGCCTCGCCAGGCTTTACCGGACACGCCGGAGGCCCTGCCTGAGCCATACACATACTGCACGCGACCAACATCGTTGCAACAACGCGAAACCACTGTGACATAAGACGCCTCCGCAATCACCGCGCTTGACCCACTTTAGCAAAGCCTCGATAGCCACACTGCGGAATCTTACCTACACAATTCCTCTCCTCATCCCTTTCGGCGCATGGGACGCTATCGGAAGAACTGATACTGTAGACACTGCCGCGGCTATCCGCGTCGCAAGAGACCTCATTGAATCGCGCACCTTGTATCAAAGGGAGAACGTTCAGGATGGGTATCAACCACACTCAGGCGACCGCTATCAGGCAACCAGATCAATCAAAGCAATTCCATCACCGGAAAATATCGAATAACTGGCAGACCATTGCATTCGCAGTGCTTCTGACGGCAGCACACTTCGCTTTTGGCCAGGCTCAGAAGCCTTCTGCTGAAAGTGTCAACGAAGCCAACAACCCGTTGACTCCCAAGATCACCATTAATTTTCAGAATCAGGGCGCACCTCAGCTCTACGACACCGACGACGGTTCCAATGCATTTCTCTTTCGCGGACTTATTCCACACAAGCTCGGAGGGACAGGACAGCTCTTTCGCTTCACCCTGCCCGTCGTGACAACGCCTTCCGCCACCGGCAATATGGCAACCGGCCTGGGCGACCTCAATGTCTTCGATCTCTTTCCCTTTCTTCTCAAGAAAGCCCGAATGGAAGTAGCAATAGGTCCCCAGCTCACATTTCCAACAGCCTCCGAAACAGCCACCGGCACAGGCAAGTGGCAGGCGGGTCTGGCAACGCTGGCGGTCGCCCCTCGCAAATGGGGACTTGGCGGCGGCCTTGTCACATGGCAGCATTCTTTTGCCGGCGACAGCTCACGCTCGACGCAGAATAATCTCGCCGCCCAGCCGTTGATCCTCTACAACCTTCCCCGGGCCTGGTATCTCCGTTCCACAGCCACTTGGAACTTCGATCTCGAGCAAGCTCACTATTCCATTCCCATCGGAGCGGGTGCTGGCAAAGTCTGGCTGCTGAAAAATGGAACCACGGTCAACCTCTTCGCCGAGCCCCAATGGACCGTCGCTCGCGATGGTGCATTTCAACCAAAGTTTCAGGTCTTCGCCGGATTGAATCTGCAGTTTCCTATCGGAAAGAAATAATTCAATCTCGCGTCGATCAAGCTAGAACACCAGCTCCATAAACACATTCGCTCGCGCATACGGAGACGGCACCACTCTCTCCGGCGGCAGATGCCGGAACCCCAGCGCTTCATACAAGTGAATCGCATCGCTCAGCTTCTCGTTCGTCTCCAGGTAGAGCGACTCCGCACCCAGCGCCTTCCCTTGGGCAATCGTATAAGCCAGCAGTTGACGGCCAAGCCCCTGCCCGCGATACGCCTCCCCCACCGTCATCTTCGCCACTTCATACACACCCGGCCGCATAAACAGCAGCGCGCAGCAACCAACGGCCTCGCCCTCCGAAGTCGCCATAAAAATATGCCCGCCCGGCTGAAGAATATATCTCTCAGGATCGCCCAATGTACTGCGGTCTTTGTCCTCAAGCCCAAAGTTCTTCTCGATCCAGTCTTCATTCAGCTTACGAAAGGCAACACCATCCCCCGCACGGTATGGCCGAATCTCGATCGCTGGCTTCGACATGGTTGCAGCTCCTTCGAGCCCTGTAGTAGTAAATGTCAGTGTCGCCATGAACCCCTCCTGACTTCAAATCTAGGTCCGCCAGCTCCATACGTCCAATATCTTGTTCGTTCCTATTATGATTCCTTGCATATGGATCAGGACATCGAGCTCCGCCATCTCCGCTACTTCGTCGCCGTCGCCGAAGAACTACACTTCGGTCGCGCCGCCCTGCGGCTTCACCTTGCCCAGCCGCCCCTCTCCCAGCAGATACGGAAGCTCGAAGATATCCTTGGCCACACCCTCTTCACCCGCACTTCGCGCTCCGTTCGTCTGACCAGCGCGGGTGAAGTCTTCCTCGAACGCGCCCGCCGTACCCTCCGCAACGTTCAGGAAGACCTCGACGAAGCCCGCAGCATAGGCCGCGGCGAAGTTGGCTTCCTCCGCGTCGGCTTCATCGGCTCCAGCATGCTCACACCATTACCCGCCATGCTCGGCCAATACCGTCGTCAGTACCCCAAGGTGCACCTGCAATTGTCCGAAAGCTTCACCTCAAGCCTCATTCAATCCCTGACGAAAAACACCCTCGACGCCGCCTTCCTCCGCGATGGCGATCCAACCGACGGACTCATCATCGAGCCGCTCTTCTCCGAGCCCTTCGTTGCAGTCCTTCCCATCAATCACCCCATCGCCAAACGCAAAACCATCTCCGCTGCCGATCTCCGTAACGAGCCCTTCGTCTTCTTCACTCCCACCGCCGGCGCCCTCGCCTACCAGAAGCCCATCTCACTCTGCGAAGAGCATGGCTTCCGACCCAACGTCGTTCAGGAAGCCCCGCAATGGCTCACCATCCTGCGCCTCGTAGGCGCAGGCCTCGGAGTCTCCATAGCCCCCGCCTGCGTCGCCCAGATCGCCACACCCGACATCGTCTGCCTCACTCTCCGCGAAGCCAAAGTTCAAAGCGACATCGAACTCGCCTACCGTGCAAGCGATGACCGCACCATCGTCAAATCCTTCCGCAAGATCGCCCGAGCCAGCTTCGCCGCCACACCAACCAAATCCCGGAAGCCTTCTGCTTCAAAGCTCTAGCTCCTCCGCGTTCCCCGAAGTACCTTCACTCTCTTCAGCTTAGCGCCACAACATAAACCGGGCTTCTCCCGCAGCCTCGATCCTGCCTCTTCACCCCAGATAAATTCACCCATTCCAGAACACGACCCCGCAACAATCCGCATCTAAAAACCTGCCATGAGTTTCTTTTTAAACCCACAGGAAACAGCCCATCGCTATGGAGACTACATCGAAGAACTCCGCGCGATTCTGGCAGCCAACAACATCAAATTCGGCTCGCCAGACAATTTCTTTGCGTTTGCCCGAAGGCTTCAATCCGACGATCTCCTTCCCGGCGATCTATCCCGCATGGTCAAGTCCATCATCGAACGGGAGACCGATACCGTCTCGCTCAGGACGATTCTCACCATCATCGCAATCGCCGTAGGAGGCTCAGCCGTGACCGAGGCAAACCGCAGCCTCAGCAAACCACTGAACCTCGTCCTCGATTTTTTGGTTCGCTCCGGCGACTGCATCCCTGCCGATCCCGAGCACATGGACAGCATTAGTCTGGCCCCATTCACCACATTCGCCAATCTTGAGAGCACCTCCGGGGAAGAGCCACAGCTTCCCCCCGGAAATACATCCAGCGATCAGATCCCTTACCCTCCCCCTGGGATCGATAATCTCCACCCGTTGGATACCTCCCAACTCATCCAATCGCTTAGCCGCCTCGAACTCAAGGCCCTTGAGTCCAAGCTCTATCTCGACTCAGTCGAGCAGCGGCTCAACAGAATGGAGCCGCTACTGGAGAATGTCTCGCCACCGGACTTGCCTCTTCAAAACCACTCCTGCGCGCCCGACATCGACCCTCTGCATCAGCCAGATTCACCCGCCGAGCCTCCTTCAACCTCAAGCGATCCCCACCTTCCCAGCTTTGTTCGTCGAAATCCTACCCAAACGAAAACGCACTTCGCATGGTTCTTCGTGTTTGGTAAGAAAATCGCCAGCCCTCCACTTCTCGCAACCCTCGCTGGCGGTACACTTCTGTACGTCGGTTATCAACGAAGCTCCATGAAAACCGGTTCCCATCCCAACATTGCCCGTTCGGCCGCAACCATCAACCACGCACCTATCATCCTGGCACCAACCGGCACAACGGCAGAAAGCTCCATCAAGCCCCAGCCATCGACATCTTCCTCACCAAACCCGACATCAACAGCTCTCGGTTTAAAACCCATCAGGAACCCCATCCCGGAAAAACCAAGCGAGTCGCCTACATACCACGCAGCGTCGCCCGCAAACCTCGAAACGGTAGAAGCCCCACACACAATGCGGTCAACCGAAGCGGTCGCCACTGCCAAGCGGGACGTCGTGTACACATTCCCGCATTCCCCTCCAAGATCTGCGTCACCCATGCGAACAGTTGATGTCTCTTCCGGCGTGATGGCAGGCAACCTTGTATCCTCCTCGCCACCCTCCTACCCCAAACTAGCCAGCCTCACCCACCTGCAGGGAAAGGTTGTCATGCAGGCCATCATCTCCAAGGACGGCACCGTTCAAAACCTGCACGTAATTCAAGGTCATCGACTCCTGCGCTCCGCTGCAAAGAACTCCGCGCGAACTTGGCGTTATCGTCCCTATCTAGTCAATGGCAAGCCTGTTGAAGTCGCAACCATCGTCAGTGTTGACTTCAATCTTGGTCGCTGATCCCGAGCATTCCTCTACTTCGAGGCCGTGGCCTCATCCGCATAAAACTCCCCGATCTCCTTCTCATACTTCTTCTCCACCACGCGCCGCTTCAGCTTCATGCTTGGAGTCAGCGTGCCATCCTCCACGCTCCACTCATCCGGCACCACGCTCACCCTTTTCATGCTCTCGAAGTGCGCCAGCTCCAGGTTCACCTTGTCCACAATCTCCTGGTAAGCCTTCACCACCTTCACGTCCTTCACCAAAGCCTCGCGGTCATTCGTCGCAACTCCCTGGCCCTCAGCCCATCCTTCCAGCGCTGCAAAGTTCGGCGAAATCAGCACGCAAGCAAACTTATGTTTGTCCCCAACTATCGCCGCCTGCGCCACCAGCGTATTCGCCTTTAGCTTGTTCTCAATCGGCTGCGGAGCGATCATCTTTCCCCCGCTCGTCTTCAGCAGCTCCTTCTTCCTGTCCGTAATCGACAGGAACCCATCCGCATCGATATTCCCTATATCTCCTGTCTTGAACCATCCATCAGGCGTAAACGCCTCGGCGGTCTCCTTCTCTTTCTTCCAATACCCAACGAAAATCGAAGGCCCTTTCACCTCCAGTTCGCCATCCTCGGCAAACCGGCACTGCACATTCGGCAGCGCCCTCCCCACCGTCCCAATCCGGTGTGTCTTCGGATAGTTCAGCGCAATTACCGGCGATGTCTCCGTCAGTCCATACCCCTCAAATATCCGTATCCCCGCATCCGCAAACCATCCCGCCGTATCCATCCCCAGCGGCGCTCCACCCGACACAAACACATTCACCCGCCCGCCAAATGCCTCACGAATCTTGCTGTACACCAGCTTCTCCGCCAGCTTCCATCCAATCCCGCTCGCACTCTTCCCCTCCAGCGTCTCCGCTCTGTGGCCCTTGCCCACTCCCAGCGCCCAGTGCAGAATCTTCAGCTTCACCGGCGAAGCCGCAGACTTCGCTTCTACTGCCTGGCGAATCTTCTCGTACACTCGCGGCACAGCCACAAAGATCGTCGGCTGCACCGCCTTCATCGCAACGGGCAGCAAGTCGAACTTCGGACAATAGGCCAGCTTCACACCATGGCACAATAGCGTGTAATCCAGATGCCGAGCCGTAACGTGCGACAGCGGCAGAAACGAGATGCAGGTGTCCTTATCGCTGAAGTTAAACGCCTCTGTCGAAATACTCATATTGCTCGCCAGATTTCCATGTGTCAGCATCACACCCTTCGGCTCGCCGGTCGTGCCCGACGTATAGATGATCGTCGCCAAATCCTCTGGACGAACCAGCTTCACCATTACGTCGAACTCTGCATCCCGCTGCTGCTTTTCTTTAGCCTCCGTCATCAACGAGGCAAAGCTCTCCGCTCCCTCAAACGTCCCGCCATCCATCACCACCACATGTTCCAGGTCCGGCAAGTCCCCCGCATGCGTCAGCTTTTCGTACTGGTCCTGCGACGAAACCACTGCCACCTTCGCACCCGAATCCCGCAACATGTATCCAATCTGTTCCGGCGTCAGCGTGGGATAAAGCGGTACGTCGACTCCCCCAATCGCCAGCGTCGCAAGGTCCGTCACTGGCCACTCCCATCGGTTCTCCGAAATAATCGCCACACGGTCACCCTTGCCCAGCCCCCACCCACGCAGAACATCGGCCAGCGCCCGTACCCGCCCATAAAGCTCAGACGAAGTAATCGGCTTCCATTCACCCGCAGCGTCCTGCCACAGCATCGCAGCGCGATCGCCTCGCCCCGTAGCCCGAACCAGAACATCATTCACCGTCTTCAAATCAAGCATCTGCGTTACTCCCTATTCCCTGTTCCCAATACCCTTCAATAAGACGTCAATCACCTGCGCCGCCGTCGCCTTCGCATCATAGACGCGTCCCGTGAACACGGCGGAACTCAGCAGTTCATCGATCGCACCGAACATGCAATGCGCAACCACGCCATCCGAAACATCGCGCCGGAAGATTCCCTCCTGCTGACCTCGCCGCACCACCTCGCGAACAACCTGGATGTACTTCACCAGGTGGTGATGAGAAAACTCCGCGATGAACTTCGCGCTCTGCCGCACCTCCGTTTGCATCAGGATCGCCATGCTCCGGTTCACAGCATGGCTCTCCAGGTGGACCTGCGCGATGTACTCCAGCTGCTCACGCGGCCCATGTACCGTCCGGAACTCCTCCTCCACTTGTTTGTAGAAGCGATTGAAGGTCGTATCGATCGCCGTCCGCAGCACATCGTCCTTGCTCTTGAAGTAGAGATAGACCGTTCCATCCGCCACTCCAGCCCGGTCGGCAATCGCGCTCACAGGCGAACGAAAGTATCCACGCTCCGCAATCACCTCCACAGCCGCATCCAGAATACGTTGATACTTCTCGCTGCCAGGCCCCGTCGCTGGTACGCCCGGCTCCCCCGCCGCCTTCGTTCGCCTGCTTCCTGCTGCCTCTCTGCGCTTCAGTCCGTGCCTCACACCAGAAGTTTCCAGTCCCGCCACTCTAAAGAAACCAGCGACCTTTGCCAAGAATGAACTGAGATTCATTCCCGCGCACTCTCACTCAGCGTCGCAAGCCCGAAGGCCCTACCCCAACGGCTGAATGTTTATGCATTTCTGAGCCGAGGCCATGTTTTCCACAATCTTGGGCCAAACGTCTTTATGGCCGACCTCCCCAAGGGAAGATCGGCCATAAAAACTCTCCACGTTTACCAGATATTTCACCACGTTATGGCCAGCAAAAAACCACTTCTAAGCACCCGTTTTTGCCGAAAAAACGGCATTATTGAGGCTTCGGAGTCAACCTGACAAATGCCTGCGCCCTCTTCGGCCAATCTGCCAGCATAGACTTCGCAAGACCACTGTCCGAACGCTCAACATGCGTCTCGATCAGCGCTTTCAGGCTATCCTGCGACTCGACATCAAGCGAACTAAAGCTTTCTGCATCAATGAATTCAGGGTGGTACCTCTTGCCCGACACAAACGATCCATCGGCGTCATAAACCCACGCCAATCCTCCCGTCATGCCCGCTCCAAAGTTCATCCCAACCCTGCCCAAAACGGTTACCACACCGCCCGTCATGTACTCGCAGCCATGGTCGCCAACTCCTTCTACAACAGCAGTTGCCCCCGAATTCCGAACCGCGAACCGCTCCCCTGCCCGACCCGCCGCAAAGAGCTTGCCGGCCGTCGCACCATAAAGCGCCACATTGCCCAGAATTACGTGCTGCCCACTGTCCTTAGCCGCTTGACCACACGCCTTGATAACAATCTCTCCGCCGGATAAACCCTTGCCAACAAAGTCGTTAGCCTGCCCCTGCAGCAGAAGCTTCATCCCTTCGACAGTGAATGCCCCGAACGATTGACCCGCTGTCCCCTTCAAATTGAAGGTCACATCCGCTGGAAAATCTCCCTGCGCCCTGCGTACCGCCAGTTCTCCGGCAAGCCGCGAACCAACTGCTCGATCGCAGTTAGCAACTTCAGAATCAATCACATACGGACGCCCCGCTTCCAACGCCTCCAGTGTTGGAGCGATCCAAGCTTCATCCACCGGCGGCTTCGGAAGCGGCTGGTCGTTGCGGATCCTCATCCATCTGCTACTACCGCCATCCACCTTCGCCAGCATGGCCTGTAGATCGAGATTCCCGTCAAACCTAACCTGTTCAAGCAGATCCACCCGGCCAACCGCTGCCTCAATTGAAGGCAATCCGTAGCGCGCCAGAAGATGCTGAAGGTCCGCTGAGAGCTCTTCGAAGAAACGAACCACATGCTCAGGCTTACCCCGGAATTTAGCCCTCAACTCCGGTTTTTGCGTCGCAATTCCCGTTGGACATGTGTTCAGATGGCACTGCCGAGCCATATCGCATCCCAGCACTACCAGCACCGCCGTGCCAAAGGCATACTCATCGGCTCCCAGCAAAGCTGCAATCAAAACATCCCGTGCGGTGGCCAGTCCGCCATCTGTACGCAGGCGGACACGACCGCGCATCCCGTTCTGTATCAATACTTGCTGCGCCTCGGCCAGTCCCAGCTCCCATGGATTTCCCGCATATTTGATGCTCGAAAGCGCCGCAGCTCCCGTTCCACCGGTGTTGCCAGCGATCACGATGAAGTCCGCATAGGCCTTCGCGACGCCAGCCGCAACCGTACCCACACCACAGCCGGAAACCAGCTTAACCCCAACCGCTGCACGAGGATTCACGCGCTTCAGGTCGTAAATAAGCTGCGCCAGATCCTCAATCGAGTAAATATCGTGGTGCGGCGGAGGCGAAATCAGCGAAACTCCGGGCTGCGCATGGCGAAGCCTGGCAATCAACCCGCTAACTTTATGCCCTGGAAGCTGGCCGCCCTCGCCCGGCTTTGCACCCTGAGCAACTTTGATCTCAATCTCTTCCGCATGAGAGAGATACTCCGCCGTCACGCCGAAACGACCCGAAGCAACCTGCTTGATTTTGTTATTAAGCGAAACGTGGACTGCAGGTGCCTCTACAACCGCCTCAGCAACCGCAGTACCGCCTCCAGAGCGAGCAAGCAAGCTCCCGCCGCCCCTAGAAGGCCCATTCCCCGCCTGGACGGGTTGTATGCGATACACAGCCGCGTCTTCACCGCCTTCACCCGTATTCGACCGTCCGCCAAGAATATTCATCGCAGCGGTAATGGTCTGGTGAGCCTCCGGGCTTAGCGACCCCAGCGACATCGCACTGGCGACGAACCTCTTGCTGATGCTGGAAGGAGCTTCCACATCGCTCAAAGCAAGTTCGGGGCCTGCTGGACGAATCTCCAGCAGATCGCGCAGCACAGCAGGATCGCGTGCAATAACGTCCTTCGTATAGATGGCGAATGCGCCAGCCGGATCGATTGGCTGAGGCACATTACGCGCACTGCCGACGACGGACTGCAAAGCCTTCACTGTGGGCGGCTGCCATGCATGAGGCTCCGACACATCAGCCTTGCGGAAACGTACCCAGCCATAATCCGGTAGCTCGGCCGAGACCGGTACGCTCCCATCCACTGGCTGCCATGTCTGACGAAGCTGTCGTTCAACCTCGGCAAAGCCAATACCCGAGAGCGGAGCCGGTGTATCGACAAAACAGCGCTCCACCACGCTTGAGTGCAGACCAAGAATGTCAAACAAGTGAGCACCGCGATAGCTGTCCACCACGGAGATGCCCATTTTGGACATCACCTTCGCGAGTCCAGCATCGAGCGATTTCAACATCTTGCGCTCAGCCTCGCCGGCGTCGGTGCCAGTAGGCGCAAGACTCATTCCCGTCTCAAGGGCAAGCCATGGGCAGACTGCTCCGGCACCATAGCCAATCAGCACTGCCGCATGGTGAATATCCCGGCAATCACCCGCCTCAACCGCCAGACCAGCCAACGTTCTAAGGCCAGCACCAACCAACGCCTGATGCACCGCGCCTGTGGCCATTGCCATGGGAATGGGCAATCTCTCGGCGCTCGCCGAACGGTCCGAAAGCAGCAAGATGCGAGCGCCATTACGAACCAGCTCGATCGCCTGCATGCAAATGTCGTCAAGGGCCTGAACGAGTGAAGTCTGCGGTGAGAAAACGCAGGGCAATTCCGCCAGATGCAACTCGGTCTCGTGCGGATATTGGTGCTGCCGCAATGCTTCTACCTGCCCCAGCGACAAGAACGGCGAAGGCAGCGAGAGTCCCGGCAGCGGCGCATTTTTGTCCAACATGTGGGGCCAGGGCCCAAGCCGGGTATGCAGGGAGATCACGCAGGCTTCGCGCAGAGGATCGATCGCTGGATTGGTCACCTGCGCAAATCGTTGCCGGAAATAGGCATAGACAGGACGGGGAGAGCGCGCCAGGAAAGCCAGCGGGGTATCGTCTCCCATCGACCAGACCGCATCCTTGCCCTCGGTCGCCATCGGCTGCAGGATCATCTTTACGTCTTCCCGCGTATAACCGAAACCTCTCTGTGTAGCTGCCAATGCAGCCGAATCCGCAATCTGCATCGTGACAGGAGCAAGCGGCGTATCCTCTACAAGCTTGGCATAGGTTGCACCAGCGTCGAAGAGCTCAAGGAGCGCCTCATCTTCATAAATTTTGTGAGTTTCGAGATCTACGACAAGCATCTGTCCAGGCCCCAGCCGTCCGCTGTGCGTCACCTCTTCTGGATCAAGATCGACCAGACCGGCTTCGGATCCCGCAACGACAAGGCCAGCCTTTGTCACCGCGAATCGACACGGCCGTAATCCGTTCCTATCCAATGCGGCACCCACGACGCGGCCATCGCTAAAGGCCAGCGCGGCCGGTCCATCCCATGGCTCAGCGCAATCTGTGTGATAACGCAGGAACGATGAGGTCTGGTGTCCCTCAGCAGCAGGGGGAAGCAACATCCGAATAGCCTCTGCCAGCGTTCTGCCGTTCTTAGACAGCAATTCGATCGCTTCATCCAGGCTGGTAGAGTCTGTTCCTCCCTGAGTCAGAACCGGCTTGCACTCTACCGGCAGAGTTGAATCGCGAGCCGCCATACGCGCCCGATTACCCCAGACGGTATTGATCTCACCGTTATGTCCGATAGTTCTTCCGGGCTGAGCACGATGCCATGTCGGAAGGGTATTCGTTGCATATCTCTGATGAAACACAGCAAAAGGAGTGATGTAGTCAGCTGATGCAAGATCTGGATAGAAGTCCGCCAAAAAACTTCCAGCGCACATCGCCTTATAGACGATGGTCTGGGAAGACAGCGAACAGACATACCCAGTTACATCACCACGCTCATGAGCCCGCTCAAACTGCTTGCGGGCAAGATAAAGCCTGCGCTCCATTGTGCCGGGTTCAGCATTGGAGGCATCAACTACGAGGACCTGACGAATCTTCGGCATTGTGGCAAGTGCCATCTCACCCAGATACTCAGTACGAACCGGCACATCGCGCCAACAACGCACCTGAAAATCGTGGGAGTTGAGGCACCGCTCCAGAAGACTTTCCGCCCGAGTCTCTTCTGTGGGAATCAACATCATGCCCACACCCAAAAGCTGAGTATTATCGAGTGAGAGATTTGTTTCGCGCAACAGCAACGCACGAGGAACAGCCGCAAGGATACCGACGCCATCGCTGCTCTTACCATCCGCCGCAGTCGCCCCGCGATGTGCCAACCGGCCGAGCGCAGTTAAAGCCTGCTGCAGAATCTTATGAGAAGGTGAAGCATCGACTGCAGCCACAAATCCAACACCGCAGGAATCATGATCGAACCGGTCGTCGATCAGGGACGACGCAACGTTCGAAGATATCCGAGAGGTACCCGACACCGGGTCAAAAGAATTTGCCAGAGACCGTTCCATGCTTCACTATACGTCGGACAAACAGCACATGCTTATCTAACGCACCTTCCTTTTTAGGGTCAACGTCGCATCTTGTGCATAAATATACATCAATGATGTATATTTATGCATGTAAATTATTCCGCACTAATCAATAACGGCTTCGGAAGCCATTGAATTGTTGAAAAGGTAAAACAAACTTATGAAACAACAACGCCATAATGTAATTCGAGAACTGCTGACTAAGGCAGCAGTAACCAATCAGGATGAATTACGGCGAAAACTTGCAGGGCGTGGTTTCCATGTTACACAAGCAACGCTCTCTCGTGACATTCATGAGTTGCGATTATCAAAAGGACCTGATGGATATTCGTTGCCGGGCGGAACAGATACCGATGAGTCTTCTCTGCCAGGAATTCGCGAGGTGCTTCAAAGTTTTGGCCTTGAAGTGCGTCAGGCGCTCAACCTCCTGGTTCTGGTGACGACAACGGGGAGCGCACAACCGATCGCAGCAGGCATTGATTACGAAGACTGGCCTGAGGTGATTGGAACTATAGCGGGCGATGACACAGTGCTTATTATCTGCCCCGATGAAGAACAGGGAAAAGTATTGAAAGCACGGATTGAAGGATACATTGGTTAACTCAGAAGTTCAGAGTCCATCCTCGCTGGTTGAAGACACCTTGGCTAATATCAGGTCATACGCTCCTCGCACGGCCATAGTTGGTGTGGGTGGCTATGCCGGAGGAGAACTTTCGCGTCTGCTGCTGCACCATCCGCGTTTGAGCGATGCAAAACCGATCTTTCTCGGCCGTGCGGGTGAAGCCGAGAAAGATACAACAATCTATCTCGAGGATCTCCATCCGCAACTGGCCGCGCCTAACGCTGCAGGAGCTTACCCTGTGCTGCCCTTCAGCTGGGATCGCATTGTTGATGCCGGTACCGAGGTTCTATTTCTTGCTACACCTCACGAACAGTCGCGGGAATGGGTGCCGGGAGCCATAGAGCGTGGAATCAAAGTCGTTGATCTCAGCGGAGCATGGCGATTGCAAGAAGCTCGAAATCGGAACGTCTACCGATTAGAAGACGCAAATGCGAAGCTCGCCGCAGAGCTGCAGGCCGAGGCTGTCTATGGATGTCCGGAGTTGCATCGCAATGCAATCAAAAAGGCACGCCTGGTTGCCAATCCGGGATGCTACGCGACGTCTATTATCCTTGCTCTCGCACCACTTGTTCAGGCAGACCTGATCGATCTTGAAATTGGAATTATCTGCGACGCAAAGTCAGGAGTGAGTGGAGCTGGAAAAGCAGCGACGGCGAAGACACATTTCATGTATGCAGCCGATAATTTGTCAGCTTATGCAATATTTGGCCATCGTCATACTGGCGAACTACTGGAACAACTTCATTTGGATGCCGGTCAAATTCAGTTCACGCCTCATCTTTTGCCGATTCCGAGGGGAATTCTGTCTACGATCTATCTGAAGCTCAAACATTCCACAGAACCAACCGAAATTGACGCGATATTTCGAAATTTCTATAAGCAGAGTCCACTGGTGAGACTACATGCTTCGCCTCATCTGCCGCAGATTCAACATGTTGTTCGAACGAACTTCTGTGATCTTGGGTTTGAAATCGGACCAGACAGAAAACGCCTAGTGATGGTCTCATGTCTTGACAATCTTTTGAAGGGCGCCGCCGGTCAGGCGGTGCAGAATATGAATGTGATGTGTGGGTGGGAAGAACAGGAGGGCCTGCTGTGAGATTTGTCGTCAAGCTTGGCGGAGCAGCCCTGGAAAATCCAACTATACTTCGCGCATGCGGTAAAGCAATCGCTGAGTTGGTTACAGATGGAAATCAGGTCGCTGTCGTCCATGGTGGTGGTGTCCAGCTAACACGCACTCTTGCTCAGCTCGGCAAGAAGAGTGAGTTTGTCTCTGGGCTGCGTATAACCGATGCGGAGACCCGGGACGCAGCCCTTATGGTGCTGGCTGGTCGGGTCAATAAGTCGCTTGTTGCGGCTATTGGTTCGCATGGACAGGCAGCGGTTGGGCTATCGGGCGGCGATGGTCATGTGTTTCGCGCACGAAAGAAAAAAACGAACCCAGACCTTGGATTCGTTGGTGAAATTGCCGCCTCCGATCCACGATGGCTTGAGGCGATTTGGACGATGGGCGCTGTCCCTGTCATCTCGTCCATTGCTCTTGGTTTCGATGGCGAGTACTACAACATCAATGCGGACGAGATGGCAGCAGCATGTGCTATCTGCACTCACGCAGACACTCTCGTCTTTTTGACCGATGTGCCGGGAGTAAAAGGCGCCGATGGAAATGTAATGCGATGGCTCACACTGGCGCAGATTCCCGCTCTCGAGAAGCAACAGGTTGTCTCTGGCGGAATGTTGCCGAAACTAAACGCCTGTCGCGATGCGCTGACGCACGGGGTAAAACGAGTTCGGATCCTACCTGCTGAGTCCGCATTATTGCTACCGGATATTTGCTCTACACGGGTAAACGATGGAACGGAGGTCATGGTCGCATGAAGCTAGAATCGATCCAGGCAGCGGAAAGTAAGCTGCTTCTTCAAACTTACGAACGAAATCCCTATCTCTTTGTCAGTGGCAAGGGCGTCTATCTGCACGATGAAAATGGCAATGATTATCTTGATCTGCTGAGTGGGATTGGGGTATCTGCTCTAGGCTATGCGCATCCAGCGGTCGACGAAGCGATCCGCCTGCAAAGCGCTCGTCTCATGCATACGTCGAATCTCTTCTACCATGAGGGCACAGCGAATCTCGCACTTCGCCTAACAGAGATTAGCGGCCTTGATAGGGTCTTTTTCTGCAACAGCGGCACTGAAGCCTGGGAAGCTGCACTAAAACTGGCCCGTGCGCATGCGCTACGTTTGCGAGCTACTGGCAAGCAGATTGGTACAAAGTTTCTCGCACTGGAGCACAGTTTTCATGGCCGGACTATGGGCTCCGTGGCAACAACGCATAAAGAGAAGTACCGAGCTCCATTCGCGCCCGTAATGCCGGATGTGGAGTTCGTACAATTCAATGATGTCGATGATCTAAGAGCAAAGTTTTCTGCAGCTGTGTGCGCTATCTGCATTGAGCCTGTTCAGGGTGAAGGTGGCATTCATCCAGTGTCACAGGAGTTCTTCGCTACGGCGCGCAAACTCTGCAACTCTACAGGTGCACTGTTGCTGGCCGATGAGATACAGAGTGGTCTTGGGCGCACTGGTCAGTGGTTTGCCTACCAACACTACGGCATTCAGCCTGACGTGACGACATTGGCAAAACCAATCGCAAATGGCATCCCGATGGGCGCAATGCTCTGCACGGAAGATGCTGCACTCGCATTCACTCCGGGCATGCATGGCACTACCTTTGGTGGCGGCCCCTTGGCGTGCGCGGTAGCCATTGCCGTGATCGATACAATGTTGCAAGAAGATCTTCTGACTCACATCCGCGAAGTCGGTCTTTTTTTTCAGAATGAACTAAAGGCTTTGGCCAAGCGCCACGACTGTATCGTCGATGTTCGCGGTAAAGGCCTGATGCTAGGAATTGAAATTAATTCGGCTGAGCTAGCAAAGCATGCCACGACTCAAATGATGGAACGGCAAATCATTATCAACAGAACAAGCGAGACTGTCCTGCGTTTTCTGCCCCCCTATATTCTTGAGCGAAAACACGTCGAGATCGCCATCAACGCACTGGATGAGATATTCAAAGCCAGTGCGGCAGCATACGCCAGCGCTTCGCCGGCAGGAGAACAAATCCATGGGTAGTAAAACAGTCGTAATGAACTCGAAAACGGCAGAGATTGATGATCCCGCTCCACCTAAACCACCGGCGGCTCTTGGGATTCAATCGGACACGGCATTCAATGAAGCCTCTAAGCGCTTAAGCGGACGTGATGTTTGCTCCATCGCGGATCTTACTGTGCAGGAGATGGCCGCAATTATGGAATTGTCCCATGCGGTCAAAAATCATCCGGAAGACTTTCGCCATGCGTTAGACGCTCGTCAGATGGTCATGTTTTTCGAAAAAGCGTCGCTGCGAACCCGTCTCACGTTCGAAGCAGCAATCAACACACTTGGTGGCAATGCTATTTTTGTTGATCAAACTCAGTCTCCGCTTGGCGAACGCGAATCCTTAGCAGATATGGCGCGCAACCTTGAACGCTGGATGAATATTATTGTGCTTCGCACGTACTCTCACGAGACCATCACTGAAATGGCAGCGTGTTCTAAAGTGCCGGTGATCAATGCTCTTTCGGATCTTGAGCATCCTTGTCAGGCAATCGCTGATTTCTTCACTCTGGAAGAGCGCTTTGGCTCGGCAGAGGGATTGCACTTTACGTACGTAGGCGACGGTAACAACGTCTGTCATTCGCTGATGCTTACTGCGGCACAACTGGGAGCCCATTGCACTGTCGCTACCCCAAAAGGCTTCACGCCGAAGCTTGAGATCATTCATAAGTCAATTGAGATCAGTGAGACGACAGGTGGCAGCATTACGCTGCTTCACGATCCCATCAAGGCAGTTACCGGTGCTGATGCGGTTTACACGGATGTATGCACGAGTATGGGCTTCGAGCATGAAGCAACGAAGCGCGCGCCGATCTTCAAGCCCTACCAGGTGAATGAGGCGCTTATGGCGAACGCTCAGCCTGATGCCGTCTTTATGCATTGTCTTCCTGCACATCGAAATGCAGAGGTCACTGACGCTGTGCTTGACGGGCCGCAGTCCGTCGTTTTCGATCAGGCTGAAAATCGAATGCACGCGCAGAAAGCGTTACTGCTCATGCTTCTGGGAGGCGCTAAGCGAATATCCAACAGTCGCAGCCGCGGTACACAGGCGCGCAAACGTCCTTCGCTTTCCTGAACAGATTCACCAACAGAATTTTGAGAAAAGGATTATTTATGACACAGAAAGTTGTTCTTGCGTATTCCGGTGGACTCGATACCTCCATCATTATTCCGTGGCTCAATGAGAATTATGGTTATGATGTTATCGCTTTTGTCGCAGATGTAGGACAAGGCGAGGATATTGATGCCGTTGTTGCGAAGGCCTATAAAACAGGCGCCAAGAAGGTTGTGGTTAAAGATCTGCGCGAAGAGTTTCTCAAAGAGTATGTTTTTCCAACGGTTCGTGCTGGAGCAGTTTACGAACATAAATATCTCCTGGGTACGTCGATTGCGCGCCCGATTATTGCGAAGCATCAGGTCGAGGTCGCAGTTGCCGAAGGGGCGACGGCACTTGCCCATGGTTGCACGGGCAAAGGCAACGATCAGGTTCGCTTCGAGCATGCATTCCAAGCATTGGCGCCGGAGTTGAAGGTCATTGCTCCCTGGCGCGAGTGGGATCTGGTTTCGCGTGAGGACTGCCTTGACTATGCCGAGGCGCATGGCGTGGAGGTTGAGGCTAGCCGTACGAAGATCCACTCGCGCGATCGCAATCTCTGGCATGTTTCGCATGAGGGCGGAGAGCTTGAGGGTACGGACAAGCCTGTCGATCCCACGACGTGGCGCATCAGCAAGTCGCCGCAGGAGGCTCCTGACCGTGAGGAGACTGTTGAGATTGGGTTTGAGGCTGGAGTTCCTGTCTCGGTCGATGGACAGAGGCTTCCGCCAGTGCAGTTGGTTGAGTTGCTCAATGAGATCGGTGGACGCAATGCGATTGGTCGCATCGATATCGTTGAGAATCGGTTTGTTGGAATGAAGTCGCGCGGAGCTTATGAAACTCCGGGCGGAACTCTGATCCTTGAGGCGCTTCGGCAGCTTGAGGCACTTACGCTGGATCGAGAGACTGCGCACTTCAAGGAGTCGCTTGCTCTAAAGTATGCAGAGCTTGTCTACTTCGGGCTTTGGTTTACGCCTCTGCGTGAGTCGCTCGATGCGTTCTTCACGAATGCGGAGACGAATGTAACTGGCTCGGTGAAGCTTGCGCTTTACAAAGGCAACATCTCGGTTGTGAGCCGCAGCAGCGATGTTTCGCTCTACTCTGCTGATCTCTCCTCGTTCACGATGGGCGAAAGCTACGACCAGAAGGATGCTGCGGGCTTCATTAAAATTCTTGGCCTGCCGGCACGGGTTCGTGCGCAGGTGTTGGGTAAGAGTAAGCAGAAGGAGCTCGCTAAGTGAGCGAAGGTAACAGCAACAAGAGCGGCCAGGCCAGCAAGATGTGGTCTGGCCGCTTTCGTGAACCGCTCGACGCCCGGTTTGAGGCCTGGCAGCGCTCCTTCCCTTTCGACTGGCGTCTCTTCCAGACTGAGGTGAGCGCGAGCATTGCACATGCGCGTGCTATCGCTGCTGCCGGAATACTTACAGCGGAAGAAGAAGAGCGTATGGTTGCTGGTCTGAATGAGATCGGTAAACTGAACCTCAGTGAACGCGAGATGCACAATCCTGACGCCAGCTTTGCTGCATCGGCGGCGCAGGCGGAGGACGTTCACCATTTCGTCGAGCTTGAACTGACCCGAGAGATTGGCGAGTTGGCGCTGAAGCTTCACACAGGCCGAAGCAGGAATGAACAAATCGCTACTGACATGCGGCTTTACGTCGGCGATGGCATCCACATTATTTCCCACTTGATGCGCGAGTGGTGTCTTGCGCTGGTCGAGCTTGCGGAAGCTGCAGGTGATGCGGTGATGCCTTCGTATACGCATTTGCAGCGGGCGGAGCCGGTGTTGGTGGCTCATTGGCTGCTTTCGTATGTCAGCATGGCGGAGCGCGATATCTCGCGGCTTCGCGACTGTAAGGCACGATTGAGCCTTTCTCCGTTGGGATCGGGCGCGATTGCCGGAGCTACGCTTGCGCTGGATCGTGAGATTGCTTCGCGTATCTTCGGCTTCGATGGTCCTACGCTGAACAGTATGGACGCTACGTCGGATCGCGACTTCGCTATCGAGTTTACTCACGCGCTGTCTATCTTCGGTCTCCATGTCTCTCGGTTTGCCGAGGAGATTACTTTGTTCTCGACTGCTGAATTTGGTTTCGTAGAGCTGCCTGAAGCCTTCTCTACAGGTTCGAGTGCGATGCCGCAGAAGAAGAATCCAGATCTTACCGAGTTGCTTCGAGGTAAGGCAGCGCGGTTGTTTGGCGCTTCCGCGACGCTGACGATGCTGCTCAAAGGACTTCCGCTTGCATACAACAAAGATCTGCAGGAAGGACAGGAGCCGGTATTCGAGGCTGCCGATACTGTTCTCGGCATTCTTGAGGTTCTTCCGGCTTTCACTCGCGCGCTCAAGTTCCGGTTCGACCGGATGCGTGTCGCGGCTGAGAGCGGATATCTGAACGCTATGGCTGCGGCAACGTATCTCTCGAACAACGGCGTACCGTTCCGCAAGGCGCACGAGATTATCGGCAATGCAGTGCGGCTCGGTCTTGAGTGCGGGCGTGAGTTGAACCAGCTTTCGCTAAACGAACTTCAGCAACTGTCGCCGGCGTTCGCCGCGGACTTCTTCGATGCGATTACTTTGGAAGCTACACTCGATTGTCATAACGTCGTCGGAGGCACGGCTCGACATCGTGTCGCTGCTGCCTTGAAGGATGCTCGGCAAAGAATCTCGCATGGAGTTGCCGAGGAATCTGAGAAACTAGCATAGGAGCTATTGTCCTTTGTCGAACTATTCGTCCATGGCCGTGAGTGAGTCGACTTCGTCGTCTCGTCCCCGTGTGGGCGGAGCTGTGGTCCGAAAGGCCAAGCTACCGGACGCGGTTAACATATTCGACCTAGTGAATTCGCTTTCGAGCGATGGCACTTTGCTGCGCAGGAACTATGCCGAGATCTGTGAGAACGTTCGCGACTTTACGGTTGCGGAGTCCGAAGGCGGCGTTTTCCTGGGCTGCGGGGCGCTGCATCTTTACGGACCGCATCTGGCTGAGGTGCGATCGATTGTAGTGAAGCCGGAGGCGAAGGGTCAGGGAGCGGGCGGCAAACTGCTGCGAGCGCTGCTGGCCGAGGCTGAGGAGCAGAGCGTGACTGCGGTCTCTCTGTTTACCCGGATTCCGGACTTCTTCTTCCACTTTGGATTCAGAGTGGTAGACCGTACTGCCCTGCCGGACAAAATCTACAAGGACTGCCAGACCTGCCCTCGACTGTACGCGTGCGACGAAGTCGCGATGGTGCGTGGACCGCTGCCAAAGATAGCTGTGCTTGGGCCAAGCCGGTTTGCGGAGCCGGAACTGGTCAAGCTGCAGACCGGTACTGTGACTCATTTTGGCAGGTAGGTACCCCCCCCGATATACCCGGGAACAAGTAACTTATTTTCAACAACATACAAAACAAGCTCTTTTCAAAATCGTCATTCCAAAGGGTTTACGCGCAAAATCGTCTTTCTAAAGGGTTTATGAGATTAAAAGAAAAGCCCCGGGTTTTGGCCGGGGCTTTCTTATCTCCTATATCCAGTATAGAGGAATGAGCACAACTCCTACGCAACGTTTATCTATATTGTTTTCTGTAAGTTAACTAGTTTAAGGGCTTGACATGGGATTTCATTGAGGAAAATAGAAAATTTAGCTTCAAGTTATTGATTCTATTATATGTAATTCGTCGCCTCATAATGTTTCCCGCGAATTTTTAATTGATCGCCCCATCGAGTGCGATAGATCAGCATTTGATCATCGGAAGAGAAAGCCAAAGAACCTCCGGCAAACCATTGAGGAGTAGCGTCGGTCACCATAAAAATCTTCTTGCCGCCGGAATTTATCTCGCTCTCGGTCCAAAGATCCGCGAGCTGAAAACTGCGGACAAGATTTCCTTCGTAGATTTTCTTCCGATAGATCCTGAGGACTTCACTTCCGGGAAACGCAGGCATCACTCCGACGAGTACAAGAGACTGACCATCGTTGCTAATTAAAGGCCAGAAGATCCGTATGCCATCTTTTTCGTCCGGCGTTATTTGCCAACTCAGGGCGGAGTCGGACCATAAAGGAGCAGGAGTATAAAGACGGTCTTTGCTGTTGATGAAGGTTTCGGTTTCAAGGACCTGATAGGTGGTTCGGACAATCTTTCTTACGGCATGCGGATTGGGATTGTCGTATTCCCTCTCGGTGAGCACAAGAAATCGGCCATTTGTTGAACGGGAGGCACGAACATTTGGAGGAAGCGGGCTGGCGATAAGTTTCGGAGGTGCGACGGGAAGCAATGAGATGACGAACAGGATGATCATGGCGGCTGAATGTCGGTGCAGCATTGGGTCACCTCGCCCTCCACTTTACCTTGGGCAAACAAAACATGGATAAATGGTGTGGCAACGAAATGATATTCAGGATTTGTGGGGTTCAACCAATCTAATGGTGATCTTATATCTCAGCAAACCGCATTGAAGGATTGACAAAAGAGCTTGTGACTCTATAGAACTGAATTCAGTAAACGGTTTCTCAAACTCATTCGAATTCTGACCTTCCTCTTCAAAGGGATACCGGGTTGTAGTAGGTCAAAGCTCCACAGCACGAAAACAAGTTGGATGGCAGACGCGATATTACGAAGAACAGGACGAACAGCGTGGCTATTGTTGCAGGAGTTGATTTCGGAACACTCAGTGTTCGTGTAATGCTGCTCGATAGTGAGAGCGGCCGTCTGGGAACGGCGGCGGCTGAGTATCCACTGAAGCGTAAGAGGGATGATCCTGATTACGCCACGCAATCGCATAGCGATCAGATGAAGGCCCTGGTAAACGCCATGCATCAGGCTTTGACGGAGAGCAAGGTCAAGGGCGAAGACGTAGTTTCCATCGCGCTCGATACTACCGGCTCGAGTGTTATTCCTGTTGACGCGACGATGCAACCTCTCGACGACTATTACCTGTGGTGCGATCATCGCGCCCATGAAGAGGCGCGGCAGATTACGGAGATTGCGCTCGCTGAAAATCTTGAGGCAATCCATTGGTGCGGCGATGTGTACTCGCATGAGTGGGGTTTCGCAAAGCTGCTGCATTGGCTGAGGCACAATCCTGATAAGCGCGAACGATTTGCGACGGCGTTGGAACATTGCGACATGGTGGCGGCTACGCTGATTGGCGTTGCTGATCCTGCGAAGGTGAAACGCAGTATTTGCGCAATGGGACACAAGTGGATGTGGAACCCCAAGTGGGGTGGGCTTCCTGCGCAATCGTTTTTATCCAAGATCGATCCGTTGTTTGACGGCATACGGGAGAAGATCGGTGGGGAGTATCTGCCTTCCAGTTCGATTGCCGGGACGCTCTCCGAAAAGTGGGCTGCGGAGCTAGGTTTGAAGCCTGGTATTCCTATTCCAGTTGGCGCATTTGACGCTCATTGGGACGCCATTGGCGCGGGCTGTCGTGAAGGGGATGTGGTGAACGTCGTTGGCACGTCTACCTGCATCATTGCGATGGCGAAGAAGACGGAGCTTGTGCCTGGCGTTTGCGGTGTTGTCCCGGGCAGCGTGCATCCGGAGTATACCGGCATTGAAGCTGGGCTTTCTGCAACGGGCGATATCTTTGAGGCGATTGCACGCCGTGCGGGTATGAAGGTACGCGAGCTTGCGAAGGGATTGGAAGACTATCGCGCAGGCCAGACAGGACTGCTGCGCCTTAGTTGGGACAATGGCGATAGAACTGTGCTGGTCAATCCGGAGCTTGGTGGAGTTACTTTCGGTTGGAATCTTCTGCACACTGCGCAGGATGAACTGCATGCCGCAATTGAAGGTACCGCATTCCACACGCGAATTATTCTGGAGCGCATGGCCGAACACGGCGTCCCTGTAGAGCGAGTTATCAACGCCGGCGGCATCCCACAAAATAACTCGGTGTTGAATCAGATCTATGCCGATGTGCTGGGTAAACCAGTACTGGTTCCTGATGGGACACCTACCAGTCTTGGCTCTGGAATCTTCGCTCTTCTGGCTGCTGGTGCGTTTGGAACAATTGAAGAGGCGCAAAAGGCTATTTGCCTTCCCTACAGGATCTACGTGCCACAACCAACCGCAGTTAGCGTTTATAACCAGCTTTATCAGCTGTACCGCAAAGCCTATTTCGCTTTGGGTCGACCGAGCGCTGAAGCAATACCTTTAGGTGAGTTGCTTCCTGAACTGCGAAGGATTGCCGCGAACGCTCGTTCTTGAGCACATAAACCATGTATCCGCGAAGGAGATGCACATGATCCAACCATGGAAGGCATGTGGCGTGTTTCTGTTGTCTGCTTTGATGGCGAGTTTCTGTGCGGCTCAGAAGCCGCATGTGTATACAGTTTCCGGCGACGTGGATGGAACGCATGATCCCTCCATCATGAAAGAGGGGAAGACATGGTATGTCTTCGCCACGGGTAAGGCTCCTGGAGGCGGCCAATTTGCAGTGCGCTGCTCGGATGATCTTGAGCATTGGAAGCTGTGTGGGCATGTCTTCGACACTATTCCTGCGTGGATTCTTGAGCGCAGTCCAGGCACCAAGGAGCTTTGGGCGCCCGATATCTCGTATGTCAATCACGAATACCGGCTGTACTATGCCTACTCACTCTTCGGCAAAAATACCTCTGGTATCGCTTTGGCTACCAACAAAACGCTGGATCCGGCCAGCCCCGATTTTAAATGGGTGGACAACGGATTGGTGCTCGAATCGAAGGAAGAGGATAATTTCAACGCGATAGATCCTAACTTCGTTTTCGACGGCAAAGGCGGTGGGTGGCTCGCCTTCGGCAGCTTCTGGGATGGCATCAAGATGCGTCGACTCAATGATACGGGCCTTTTGTCAGAGACGGATAGCACGATTTATTCGCTTGCACGGAGAGCGAAGCCTGCGGAGGCAACGCCTGCGCCTGCGGGTCTTCCGCCAAACTGGGAAGCGATTGAAGCGCCATTTATTGTGCGTCACGATGGCTACTTCTATCTTTTTACATCGTGGGACCTATGTTGCCGTGGATTGAAAAGTACTTATAGAACCATGGTGGGTAGATCGAAATCTATAACTGGCCCATATATGGACGCCAATGGAAGAGGTCTTGCTGATGGCGGAGGCACAGAAGTACTAGTGGCTAATTCGCGCTGGCTCGGCCCGGGTGGAGGAAGTATTTTTTCGAATCCACAGAACCAAGATCTTATTATTTTTCACGCTTATGACTCGAAGACGGGAAAGCCTTCGATGCAACTTTCTACAATTGATTGGATGGAAGGATGGCCGCACGCTGGTTTGGAGCGGTAGGAAATGCTAACCACATCAATGAAAAGCAGGTGGGCTATTCTGAATAGCGTAACTTCAGGAACGACTAAATGGCGAACAAGAAATCAGGCCCTTTGAAAAGTGGAGAAAAGAAGACATCGGAGCGCATGGATATGCGCACGATCGCTCGCCTTGCCAAGGTTTCTATAGCTACTGTCTCGCGCACAATCAACCATGTGTCGACTGTAAATCCCAAGATGGCCAAGCGTGTGCGTGAGGTCATCGACGAACTGGATTACTTTCCTAACACTCAGGCTCGCGCGCTGGGTTCAGGCCGTAGCCGTTTGTTCGGGTTGATCGTCTCGGATATTACGAACCCTTTCTTTCCGGAACTAATTCAAGGGTTTGAAGATATTGCGGTTGAACATGGCTATGAAATTCTTGTTAGCTCGACTAACTACGACCCTAAACGCATGTCGCACTGTATCCGACGGATGCTTGAACGAAAGGTGGATGGCGTAGCCGTTATGACGTTCGGAATCGAAGAGCCTCTTTTAGATCAGCTCGCAAAACGCAAGATACCGATGGTATTTATCGACGTGGCGCCTGAAGGCCCTGGCAACAGCTTACTCAAGGTGGACTATCAGCATGGTATCCGACAGGGCGTGCAACATCTGGTCGCGATGGGGCATAGAAACATCGCATTTATCACGGGACCGGTAAAGCTTCACTCCGCGCAATCTCGTTTGGCGGCTTTCTCATCATCGTTGAAAGAATGCGGCATCACGCCAACTCCAAAGTGGATTATTGAAGGAGACTATACGCTTGAAGGCGGTACAGCGGCGATGAAACAACTTTTGAATATCAAACCAATGCCGACAGCGGTTATGTGTTCGAACGATATGACAGCGATTGGAGTTCTGCATGGTGTTTATCGTGCTGGTTTGCGTGTTCCGGACGATCTCTCAGTTGTTGGCTTCGATGACATTCACATTGCCGCGGTTACGATTCCTCCGCTGACTACAATTCAAATGTCCCGCTTCGAACTAGCCCATGCAGCTTTCGTGGCTTTACGATCTCATGTGGAGTCAGAGCACTCCGCCGCTCATAAACGCGAGTACAACATTCGGACTGATTTGATCGCAAGAGAGTCTACTGACTTTCCGAGAGGTGCCATGGCGCATCTGCGCAAAGGGAAACAAGCGTAAATGCGATAGCGGAGATTTATTGGTGATTTGAAATACCTTGGGCGGTTTCGGCTTTTAGCCTCTTCAGTTCGTCTAGAGCGTGCTGCGAGTCCACTTTACGATTCAATTTCTGATATACGCGAGCCAGCTCATAGTAGGCACTTTGCTTGATAAAATCCGATGGCTTCGATGCCAATGATTTTTCGAGACAATCTTGAGATTCCTGGTTCTGTCCCAGCTTAGATAGACCCAATCCAAGATAAAAATAGGTGGGAGCAGCATTTGCATGCGCGTCGACAGCCCTGCGAAGGGTAGTCACACCTGTCGCCGGGTCGCCAGTTTCAACTTGAATTTTCCCCAGATTGTACAGAGCAATCGCATTTTCTGGACTCAGTTTCAGCTCCTGTTGATACGCCTTGGTCGCGTTGTCAAAGCGACTTACCTTTTGCTCTTCTTCGCCCAGCGACTCATACAAATCAGGATTATTAGGCTGCTTCTGAATTGCCGCTTCATATTCTGCAATGGCCTTTTCCGGTTGTCCCGATGCAGACAGACTCTCCCCCAATGCGCGGTGAACATACCATGAGTCGGGATCGAGGCGATAGAGAGCCTGATAAGTCTGCTCAGCAATGAGGGTGTGAGCACGCCCACGATAGTAAAGGATGTTTGGATCTTTCGGCTTGAGCACTGCTGCCTGGTCTAGAGGGATAGCTGCCAGATCTGGATGCCCGGATCCGAGTTCAACTATACCCAGCCATGTTAACGCTTCGGTATTTTCTGGTTGAAGGGAAGTCTCTTCTCGGAGAGCTGTGCTGGCTTCATCGAATTTAAACAACTGATAATCAGCTATTCCTAAAAACATATGTGCACCGAGAAGCCTTGGATTTAACTCGATCGCCTTTTTAAGTGTCGCAGCAGCATCTGAAGCTTTATTTTCCCGCATTTGTGTTAAGCCAAGCCCGAGATAAGCGTCTGCGAACTGCGGGGCTAATACGCTAGCTTGTCTGAAATAATTCTCCGCATCGGCGGTTTTGCCTTGATGCATTGCATCGCTGCCCAATTGCATCAATTTAATTACTTGTGCATTATCTTGTTCTGGTTTGGTCTGCGCCTCTAAAAACAGGGAGCCGGTCAACGCTAAGAGCGCTGCGGCCAGGCTAATGCGCCTATATTTAGGCCTGATGATTTTCATAGAGATAAGCCGATACCTTCCCAAAACAACAATAAATGAAAGTCCCAGGCGTTTTAGGGGATTGGATCTGGTGTAATGAGTCGAAGACGATTTGCTTCTTTCTCGTTATTCTTCTCCGCCAGATTCGTAGCAATTGTAAGTTCGCGCCGAGACTCTTCCGCCTTTCCGAGTCGGGCGAGAGTAAGTCCAAGATAATAATGTCCAGGCTGATATTCAGGAGCAGCATGTGTAGCTTCTTCGAGAAACTTCACTGCATTGTCGTATTGTTTTTGCCTGTAATAGGCAATCCCCGTACCTGCAAGTGCGCCGCCATGCTTCGGATTACCTAGAAGCGTTTTGCTAAAGTTCGTGACTGCATCCTTATACTCTTTTTGCTCTACCTCTATATCTCCAAGTTGAAAATAGGCCTCAGTCTGGTGTGGCTGAAGTTCGATTGACCGTTCAAACTCCGCACGCGCATTTTCCAAATGAAGCCCTTGCTTGTAGATTCGGCCCAAACCAAAGTGAGCAGAAGCGTCATCAGGGTGAACTTTCAAGTACGCCGTCATTTTTTCCTCGGCGGTTGAAAGCTGGCCTAGATCAAGCTTGACGCGGGCCACAGCATATAGAACTTTGGGATCTTTTGGCGTGAGCCTCTCAAGGTGTACGAGTGTTTTATCGGCATCGAAATAGAGTTGCATCTCATCCTCAAGAACTCCAAGATCGAAAAGTAGTCGTACATTTTCAGGTGCAAACCTCTGAGCTCGCAATAAGTCGGCGAGGGACTCATCGATATGTCCTGCACCGCGTGCATTCAACGCGAGGCGCTCACTTACTTGAACCTCTCCATCCTGGGCCGTCGCGTTATCAGGATTGGCTTTGAGCGTCCGTTCAAAAGCATCTCGTGATTCGTTCAGGTTTCCGCTTTCGCGTAGCTTATTTGCCTCATCGAGGGAACCCTGATTTTGGATAACAGACGAAGCCGGGGGTGGAGCAAAAAGCATCGACAGTAGAAGGACTTCGACGATCAACATAAATTTTGAGCCCCATAAAACACGCGCGGGTCAATACCGATTTTATCAGGGCTTAATTTGTAAGAGGATCTCGATTCTTATATCCAGCTTTGTATCTCCATTGAGAAAGAAAAAGAGAGTCAAGGCTAACTTGACTCTCTTGAAGTGAAAGTTATTTTAGGCACAACTCAAAGCGCTAAGGTAAAGCCTGCGGATGAGTTCCAATATCTAGAAGCTGACGCGTCCGGTGAGTTGGATGACACGTGGTCCTAAGGTAATAGAGCCTATTTGTGGAATTCCGAAGCTGGGATCGCTCGGTACCAGGTCGGGAACATTGAAGTTGTGACGGTTGAAGGCGTCGATGGCTTCCGCCTTCAACTCGAAGCGAACTTTCTCGGTGATCGGAATTTTCTTGATCAGGCTGAAGTCTTCCGATAGCCAGCCCGGGGTTCTGACATTTGAAGTGACACGGTCGATTCCTTCACCAAGAGTGAACGTTCCTCCATTGCGGAAATAGCGGTTATTGTCGACAAAGCCTGCCTGACTCAACGGGACGCCAGGATCATTCGCACTATTCGTTCCGGCTGGCCGGTAAGCAGAATTGAACCAGGATTTGTTATTAAAGCTACTGGAGTGCAGTTTATCGTTGCCACTTGCGATATTGGTTGCGCCGCCCTTTGAGAAACGAATGCAGTTCTGGAAGCCGGGTATTCCGGTTGCGCATCCGAACGATATAGGTTGGCCGCTCTGATAACGATGGATGCCGCCTATCTGCCAACCGCCGACCAGATAGTCCAGCGCTCTATTGTTATTGAGAAATTTGCGTCCTCTTCCAAATGGAAGCTCGTAGAGATAACTGACCACGAACGTTTGAGGAATGTTTGAAATACTGACAGACTTCTCCAAGCGATGATTGAAGACATTCTGATCCTGCTGCAGCGCACCTGGGCTGGTGTTAGGCAGAGCAGAATCTGCGTCAGTAAGATTCTTAGCCCACGTGTAAGACGTTTGAAGATTGAAGCCCTGACGGAAGCGCCGGTTGAGCGAGAGGACTAAGGCGTCGTATGAAGAATGCCCGACGTTCTGAAGGCAGCAATCGGTTGCGATGTAGTCGTATTGAGGAAAAGGCCGCAGCGCTCGATACAACTGACCGTTGAAGGTTGGGTAAGGTGCGCTTATACCGTCAGCGGGATGTCCGGCGGAGACGAAATCGTCAGCCAGACGATCGCCGTAGGAGAAAGCACTGAGCGGAATATTATTGATATTTTCCAGAGAGGAACGCAGATTCTGAGCGCGCTGACCAATATAACCCATCGTAAAGATAAGGTCCTGCGCCAATTCATCCTGCAACTGCAAGCTCCAGTTGGTTGTCATGGCGGGCCGACCCATACCTTTGCTGATGAAGGCGCCACCTACTGCTGCGAAGTTGCCGTTATTCAGTTGTCCTGGATCCAGGTTAGGAGCTGTGGGGAACGCTTGTGGGAAGCCGTTATCGAGTTTGAAGGCAGGAGTAAATCCATCACCTGCGGAGGCGCTGATCGGTACGGTATATCCAACTGTCATGGCAGAGCCGAAGTCAGTGTATTGCAGAGGACCATAGAGCAGGGCAACTCCGCCACGCAACACGGCCTTTCCATCCGTTCGAGGAAGCATGTAAGCAAAGCCGACGCGCGGAGCGATGTCTTTGAAATAGGTATCTGCCCAAGCACTGTTGCAATGGCAAGTCTTGCCGAAGATAAGCGCTCCGGGAAGATTATTGGCATGCGGGTCGGGCGCTGTGAGGCTGAAGTTCGACGTATCGTTCTCCGCTTCATGCCGTGGCGAATCCACATCATAACGAAGACCAAGATTCAGTGTCAGGTTCTGGGTGGCTTTGAAGTCATCCTGAATAAATCCGCCGATGTAATGGGAATTCCAACGTGGCGAGTGGATATAAGCGGTCTGCGCACTGTTATCCACCTGGCCTAGTAAGAGACTGGCGAAACTGTTACCGCTCTGAAATTGTGGGGTGTTCGGAAGACGCGCTACATCGGTCTGACTGCGCAGGAAGTTGATGGTAGGAACGGAATGCTGGAGTGTGGAGTATTGCTGATAGCGGAAATCGATACCAAACTTGAAACTGTGGCGGCCTTTTTGCCAGCTTACGCTGTCATTGGCGCGAATGCCGTTGTCAATATTGTCTCCGTTCTGTCCGCTGCCGTAAGTTGTGAAACTGTCCAGACCATCAAAATTCATTACTGGGAAAGCATTCGCAACGATGTTTCCAACTCCGGCCTCCGCAGCATAGTTTGGACCGCCGATGGTTTCTGCATAGTTCAAGCTATTGGTCCGGTTGTATCCGAGGTTGATATGGTTCAGCAGGTTTGGCGTTAGCGTATAGTCCCAACCCGCTCGGACGTAGTGCGTGTTGAAGTCCTGCGGCACGTTCCCACTCAACGGGTTAGGAAGATTGTCAACGCTGGTCCTGTTGTTGTCGCGAACACTGTAAGAGGCCCAGATCTTGCTCTTCTGGGTGATGGACTGATCGACACGGATCGTCTGCGTCGTATTCAGGATGGGGAAAGAACCTCTATTCGAGTAGTTATTGAAGAAACCGTAGGGTGCGTTTGGTGTGGCAGTCTGATTTGGAGCGGGCAGAGCTGCAGTCAGCTTCAAAGCCGCCGGACTGAATCTACCTTGTGGAATGATGTTGCCAGAAAATGGCAGGCGGCATGGTATGCCCGTAGGATTGGTTGCCGTAACCGCACTCGAAGTTGTGTCCGGATCGAATATCTGGTTTTGCAGAACAGGCTGCCCCGTGCATGGATTGATAACGGATGTCGGTCCACCTAAAACTGCGGAAAAGTCGCCGCCGCGTTGGCCTAAACCTGTTGTACCACCACTGTTGGTAGGCACAGTTGCCTGGCTGATTGAGCTGAGCGTCTGACGATACTGCTCCCACGAGAAGAAAAAGAAAGTACGATCTGTCCCGTTGTAAATATGCGGGATGTGAAGAGGTCCGCCGAACGATCCACCATAGTCGTTCTTTCTGTTGACCGCCGTTCTGTACTTGTTCAGACAGGCCGTATCAGTGGGATCGCACTGGTTGCGAAGACCATGCTCAAACCAACCATTGGAGTTGAGGGCATCGTTGATGAAGATGTCAAAAGCTGTTCCGTGGAACTGGTTGGTTCCACCTTTGGTGACAAAGCTCTCTGTTCCTCCAGTTGTACGGCCGAACTCAGCCGTGGGAGTCGCGGTTGTAACCTTGAACTCCTGTAGGGCTTCGACTGAGGGAGAGGTCTCATCGAAGGATGAACCATTCTCACTTCTGGTAATACTGGCGCCATCCAGCAAGACTTCCGCGCCGAAGCTCTGACCTCCGCCCAGTTTGGCGAAGAAGACACCATTGCCATTGAGCCCTGTGGGACCGCCTGCCCCCGGACCTGTCGTACCCGGTACAAGAAACGCAAAATTTTCGGGCGAACGAAGGGCGCCGACCCCACCTGCAATAGCCAATGGCAGCTCTGTGATCTGCCTTGCGGAGATTGTTCCACCAATTTCGGAGGATTCCGTCTCGATTCTGGCACCGCTGGCGTCTACGGTGACCGACTCGGTCACAGCGCCTGCCTTGAGAACTACGTTGAGCGAAGACGTGCTGTTCACGGTCACCTGCACGCCGTTGCTGGTCGAACCAGAAAAGCCAGGGGCGGTAACGGTAACGGAGTACCGACCAATCGACAGCTCCGTAAAGTGATAGGCACCGGACGATGTCGAGGTTGTCTCGCTTTTAGCGCCGGTGTCGGTATTAATGGCAACAATCTGTGCCCCTGAAATCACGGCGCCTGAAGCATCCGTAATGCTTCCAGCGAGTTCGCCACGTGTTGATTGGGCAAAGGAAACTGCGCCAAAGGAGAGCAGCGCTATCACGAACAAACAAACAAAATGGACTGGTCTCACAAGGCTTCTCATCTGGCTCCCTAAACCTACAGTTCGATATTCGATTTTCATTTTCTGATTCCAGAAATCGTTTTCTCAAAGTTAGCGAAAATGTTACTTCTTTGATCGCCCTGAAGCGTACTGAACGGTGATTAAAATTGTCAAGTATTTTCTACATCTTATGGTGGATTTCTTATTCAACCCTTATTTGAGCGGTCTGGAGCAGATCGGGAGGAAGATCGAAATTTACTCTCTCAGTGAGAGAATCTGCTTTTGATTTGTCCGAACGATGGCAATCGTTTTCTCATTATTAGTCTTTAGTTTGTGTTGAATGGGAACCGTTGAGTTCTGCGGCGCGTGCAAACTCTGTTTTCGCCTTGTCATTCAGTCCCCGGCGGCGATAGACCTGCCCCAGAAGAAAATGGAGCGCCGAGCTATTTGGAGAAAGAGCGACCGCCTCTTCGAATTCGTGCTGCGCCTCATCCAGTTTTCCCTGCTGCAAGTAGAGGTGACCTAATTGCTCTCGAATCCTGGGGTCTCGCGGCGAGATTGAAGCTGCTTTTATCAATAGCGGCAGGGCCTCTTCAGTATGTCCGTGATGAATAAGGATGATCGCCAGATTCAGCATCGGCTGTTCACTGGGAGGTTTTTGATTAGATTCTTTGGAGTTCTGTTCCAATGCAAGCGCCGCCCGATAGGATTGGATCGCATCTTCGGTGCGGTTGAGTCCTTCATATGCGAGACCGAGGTTATCTTCGGCTTTAACGCTCGTCGGATCCAGTGCAAGGGTTCTTTTAAAGCAATCGACTGCATCCTGGAAACGCTGTTTTGTGTAAAATATGCGCCCTAGACCATACCAGGCGTCCGGATCCTTTTCATTCATCTGTACAGAACGCCTCATCCACTTTTCGGCGTCTTCGTAGTCTTCGAGCAGCACATAATCCAGTGCCACATTCTTTAGATCTTCCGCGGATGGTTTCTGAAGTTGTGCGGCGTGCGTGTACTCGGCCAAAGACTCTTTAGGTTTATTGAGACGAAGAAGAACGTAGGCCAGCAAAAATCGTGCCGACCCTGACCGTTCTTCTGTTTTGAGGTACGAACGCAGAAGTATTTCCGCTTTACTGAACTCACCAATAGCGGTGAGATGCCTGGCATCGTTCAAACCATACTGAGTCGAGGTACCCACCCGAGGTTCACTCGAACCAGTCCCGGCCAATGTCTGAGTTAGCGCCAATGGCACATAGGCCCACAGTCCAAGAAGAGGCATAAGCCTTTTTAAATGTTTGTGGGGGCGGCTTAGTACGGGCTCTTTTATAGGGGGCTTCATTGTTGATCTTTCAACGCGGGTGTTCGTGTGTCCGTGCGGTTTTTCTGAATGTTTCCATCGAAGATACTATCTCAACTGCGGAGGAACAGCCTCTGGACTACGCGATTACCGTAGATAGGTCAGGTACACTGGCCGGACAGCGCAAAGGAGAAATTACCATTACTGAGATGATCCGAGGCTATGGCAAATAAAATTTCTCCACTGTCTTTTGTTCGATTTGTCATTGGTAGCCTACTCTGCCTTTGGTGGATGACATCGTGCAGTTTGGTCCTCGCCCAGACCCCTTTACCAAATACAAAATCAGATGCCTCACCCGCCACGTCGAAGACAGCTTCTACGCCTGGACGCTTTGTCGATATCACAACCCGTAGTCATGTTGCATTCTCCGGTCAGGCATCGCACACTGCAAAGAAATATCTTCTTGAGACTATGGGCTCTGGCGTAGCGCTCTTTGACTACGACAATGATGGCCGACTGGACATCTTTTTCGTTAATGGAGCTCCTCTTACCGATCCCATGGCCAAAGGATCTATCCCTCAAAAGACCGATCCTAAATTCTGGAATCGACTTTTTCATCAAAAGAAAGATGGTATCTTCGAGGACGTTACCGAGAAGGCTGGCCTTCAAGGGATTGGTTATGGCATGGGCGTCGCCGTTGCCGATTATGACAACGATGGATACGAAGACCTCTACGTAACTGCCTATGGAGGCAACCGGCTTTATCACAATAACGGCAACGGAACTTTCACCGATGTAACGGAGAAATCTGGCACTGGTGGGACTGGCTGGTCTACCTCGGCCGCCTGGGTCGATCTTGACAACGATGGCTTGCTCGATCTTGTTGTTCTTCGATATGTCCAGTGGAACTTTGACGATGTATGGTGCGGAGAACATCGCGAGGGCTATCGCTCGTACTGCCATCCCGATGTCTTCCCTGCTGTCTCTCCCCTGGTATATCACAACGATGGCAATGGTCACTTCACAGATGTTACCGTCAAAGTTGGAATGGACAAGCCTGGCAAAGGACTTGGCATTGCCATCGCCGACTTCGATCGGGATGGAAAGACTGACATCGTCGTGGCCAATGACTCCATGCTCGAGTTTATGTACCGCAATAAAGGCGATGGTACGTTTGAGGAGGTCGGCCTGCAGACAGAGATTGCTGTAGATGGTGATGGCCGCACCTACGCCGGTATGGGTATCGATTTCCAGGACTATGACAATGACGGCTTGCCAGATCTTGTTATCACCAACCTCGCCAATCAGAAGTATGCCCTCTATCGCAACAACGGCGATTCCAGCTTTTCGTACGACAGCTATATCAGTGGCCTTGGAGGCATGACCTTGCTGCACTCCGGGTGGGGTATTCGTTTCCTTGACTACGACAACGATGGACGGAAGGATCTTCTCATCGCCCAAGGTCACGATCTCGATACCATCGAACTCAACTATCCTCAGCTCCACTACAAGGAGCCAATGCTTCTGGCGCACAACACCGGTAACGGTTTTGTAGATGTATCCGCGCAATCTGGCGAAATCTTTCACCAGGCCTGGGCAGGACGCGGTATGGCCATCGGTGATATCGATAACGATGGTCGCATCGATGCCGTTGTTACCACCAATGACGGTCCCGCGTATGTTTTGCATAATGAGACGACAACCGACAATCATTGGCTCATACTTTCTCTCGTAGGTCATCGCAGCAACCGCGATGGCATCGGCGCCGAGATCAAGATCACTACGTCTGCAGGCTCACAGCTAGCCACCGTCTCAACTGCGGGAAGCTATCTGTCCTCCAGCGACAAACGTGTCCACTTCGGTCTTGGAGCTGAAGGAGTCGTGAAGTCTGTGAAAATTCAGTGGCCTAGTGGAGTTATCCAGACCCTGGAGAATGTTCATGCCGATCAGATCCTCAAAGTAGACGAACCTGTACCGGCTAAAACCAAACCATAATCTTCAGCCAAAAATCAGGATGGAAAGCCTTGGTGCAATCCTGTTATATTTCGTTGGAGCTTTTATCCCGAATCAATTTGTATGTGTAAGCCGTAACAAGGAATTTCGAATTAAAAACACAAGTAAGCGTTTTCTTAACGTTGCTCGCAATCAATGACTGGAGAGTTGAACATGAGTGTGTCTTGGGTATCTGTGAGAAACGAAACTCCAAACGTCTGGCAGACAATCACGAAATTTGCTCTGCTGACGGCAACAATTACTGCACTCTCTGGAGTTTGCATCGCACAGCCATCACCGGTAACGCTCACTATCCAATTGGATAAGCCGGTGCATGCCGTGAGTCCGACACTCTATGGATTGATGACGGAAGAGATTAATTATTCCTACGACGGTGGCCTGTATGCGGAGATGGTGCGCAACCGAACATTTCAGGACCACGGTTTCGGCGGAGTTGCTCACTGGGACATTGAGCATATGGGAAATTCCATTGCAACGATGGCAATCGATCGGGCTGAAGGCCCCAGCGATGCGCTGGAGCATAGTCTCGCAATCGATGTGAAACAGGCCGATCCGACCAATCGAGCGGGTGTACGAAATGAAGGCTATTGGGGAATGGCGCTACGGCCAAATACGACCTACAAGGGATCCCTTTATGCCAAGGCTGGTTCCGCCGACGTAGGGTCTCTAACTGTAGATTTGGTCGGCGACAACACTGGAAAACCATTGGCTACGGCAACGATCCCAGCACTGTCTCCAGACTGGAAGCGGTACGAATTCACTTTGACGACGGGAAAGATGGAGCCCTCAGCTGAGAATCATCTTCTGCTTACGGTGGGACACGCAGGCAAAGTGTGGATCGATCTGGTGTCTCTGTTTCCACCCACCTATAAGAATCGCGAGAATGGAAATCGTCCTGACCTGATGGAGATGATGGCGGCGATGCATCCGACGTTCTTGCGACTACCAGGGGGAAACTATCTGGAGGGCGACCAGATCGACGAGAGATTCGACTGGAAAACTACGATCGGTCCACTTGTGGACCGCCCTACGCACCGCAGTCCATGGAACTATCAATCATCAGATGGCATGGGCCTATTGGAGTTTCTCGAATGGACTGAGGACCTGAAAATCCAGACGGTACTTGCAGTTTATGCAGGATACTCGTTGAAGGGCGACCACATTCAACCGGGCCCAGCATTAACTCCGTTTGTCGAGGACGCTCTGGATGAGATTGAGTTTGCGACTGGCGACACATCGACAAAATGGGGCGCGGTACGCGCAAAGCTGGGACATTCTGCGCCGTTTCCGGTGAAGTATGTCGAGATTGGCAATGAAGACTGGTTCGATCGCTCCGGGAGCTATGAAGGCCGTTACGCACAGTTTTATAAAGCGATCAAGGCTAAGTATCCGCAGTTGGAGTTGATTGCGACGGCACCGCTCAAGAGAATGAAGCCGGATGTTCTAGACGATCACTATTACAAACGGGCAGACGAGTTTTTTGCGGACGTGAAGCACTACGACACCGCGGATCGAAGTGGTCCAAAGATATTTGTGGGGGAGTGGGCCACTAGAGAAGGATCTCCAACGACAAACATGGGAGCAGCGCTAGGCGATGCCGCATGGATGACGGGGATGGAAAGGAATAGCGACCTCATCGTCATGGCTTCTTATGCACCCTTGTTCGTCAATGTAAATCCGGGTGGCATGCAGTGGGAGTCGGACTTGATTGGGTACGATGCCCTCTCCAGCTATGGATCGCCTGGTTACTATGCACAGGTGATGTTTGCGAAATACCTTGGAACGGAAGTCCCTACATCTTCCGTCGATGGTGCTGGTGCGCGGTTCTTTTATTCGGTGACACGCGATCCTGCGAAGGGGGCAATGTATCTCAAGCTGGTCAATGCATCGTCTGTGGCTCAACCCATCGAAATTGAGATGACTGGCATAAATAGCATTGCGAATACGGGCACGTTGGTGACTCTATCTGGCGTCAGTCTTGCCGAAACGAACACTATCTCGGCTCCGAAACGGATTGTGCCGGTTCAGACGACGTTAAAGAATGCTGAAAAAAAATTCGGCCATTCGGTGCCACCTTATTCGGTGCAGGTGATTGAATTGGAGACAAAGTAGCTAAAGCCGCCCTCCTTTTCAACAATCGCTTGAAGCAATCATTCAAAACGGAGCCAATGTAAAGCTTTACATTGGCTCCGTTTTGTCGTTTAGTTGTTGTGGCTAAAAAATAGTAAATTCTTGTTTGCAATTTTTGCCGCGGGTATCGACGCTGTTTTGCAAGTTTTAGTGGAGTTGTGTGTGAATCGGATCTCGACAGCTTTTATTGCACTCGCTATCTCAACACTGGGCATCTATGCCAACGCCCAACAGAAAACGGTTGAACCGGGTACGCTTTCTACCGTTCTGTACGGTGCTGCGTACTACAGCGAATACATGCCGTATGAGCGGCTCGACAAAGACGTTGCCATGATGAAGGCCGCTGGCCTGACGGTCGTGCGTATGGGCGAATCAACCTGGAGTCTTTGGGAGCCAGAGGATGACAGCTTCGAGTACGCATGGATGGATCGAGTTGTCGATGCTATGGGGAAGGCCGGCATCAAAGTCATTTTGGGGACACCGACATACTCCGTGCCTACATGGATGGTTCATCAGCATCCTGAAATTCTTGCGCGGCCGCTCGGCGGTGCGCCTGTTTTTTATGGCATGCGACAGAACATGGACACTAGCAATCCATCGTTTCGTTTCTACGCACAAAGACTCATTCGCAACCTCGTTACTCATTACCGCAACAATCCTAACGTAATAGGATGGCAGGTCGACAATGAGACGAGTTCTTATGGTGCTTCCAATCAAGATGTCTTCGACGGATTTGTACACCACCTGAAACAGAAGTTCGGAACGACAGACAATCTCAACAAGGCATGGTTTCTCCACTACTGGGGTGAGGACGTGAATGGGTGGGAGAATATGCCCCCGCGCGACGGAGCAATCAGTACTGGTTACAAATTGGAGTGGTCGCGTTGGCAGCAGATGCGGGTAACTGACTATCTCGCATGGCAGGCTGCACTTGTACGTGAATACCGCAGTCCAAACCAATTTGTCACGCAGGACTTAGGTGGCGTCATGCGTCGAGACGTCAATGAATTTGAGGTCTCCAAGGCGCTCGATGTCGTAGCGGACAATCCTTACCACGGCACGCAGGATCATATGGATGGAGAGTCGCAAGCAGAGCAAGGCGACTATACCCGCTCTCTCAAGCACACGAACTATCTCGTTACTGAGACGAACGCACAGACTACGGACTGGACTTCTTCCTATCAATATCCACCGTACGATGGTCAACTCCGCCTGGATGTTTATACACATCTCTCAAGCGGGGCCAACATGGTCGAGTATTGGCATTGGGCTTCGATTCACTCTGGACAGGAAACCTACTGGAAAGGTGTTCTGTCGCACGATCTAGAACCCAATCGTGCGTATGCCGAAGTCTCACGCACAGCGCATGAGTTGACGAAGATCGGGTCACATCTCGTCAATTTGAAGATTCGCAATGACGTCGCGATCTTATATAGCGTCGATTCCGCGAACGCACTCGACTTTATGCCATTCGCACTAGCACCCGCAGAGCAGTGGCATATGGGGCCCGTTCAGGCTGACTATCGAACGCTGGTGGACCAACTGCATCGCACTTTTTATAACGCCAACGTTGGTACAGACTTCGTCTTTCCTGATGATGCAGATTTCTCAAAATACAAATTGATTGTCATTCCGCCGTTGTACATCGCAGATGACGCGCTGCTGCAGAAGATTTCCGATTATGTCAAAGGCGGAGGGCATGTACTGATGTGTTTCAAGAGTGGCTTTGCCAATGAAAACTCAGCCGTGCGTTGGGTGCGCGCTCCGGGTCCGCTACGCGAGGCGGCTGGCTTCAACTATCAAGAGTTCTCCAATCTTGAAAAGCCGCTTGCGCTTAAGGGCGACGGACTCCCAACGGGAACAGGCAACCAGGCGATGTACTGGGTGGAGTTTCTGCAACTGGAACATGCCAAACCGCTCGCCACATATGACCATCCTTTCTTCGGCAAATGGCCTGCTATCACACGCAATCAATATGGCAAAGGAACGCTTACCTACGAAGGCACCTTTCTGTCGAATGATTTGCAGCAACACATTGTTCTGGATGTGCTCAAAGATGCCGGGATATCGCCTGTAGAAAGTCCGCTTTCACCAACTATCCGCGAAAAGAGTGGCATAAACGGCCTCGGAAAGCCGCTCCACTATTTTCTGAATTATTCCAGCATTCCTCAAACATTTGTCTATAACGGACATGCAGGTGCTGATCTACTCACAGGCCTTGATGTCCATCCGGCGCAAACTGTTTCTCTCGCGCCGTGGGACCTTGTCATCGTTGAAGAACAGTAGTACTTAAAACGAACATAAAGCAGGAGTGTCGAAATGAAACGTCGCGATTTTCTCAAGACCACTGGAACGCTTGCCGCTGTCGCCGCGCTCCCCGGAGTCGCCAGCTTCGCAGCAACGCCGGACGCAACCGGGAGAACCATCCTTCCGATCAATCGCAACTGGCGTTTCCATCCTGCCAAAGTCACAGGGGCAGAGTCTTTGTCCTTTGATGACTCAACCTTCGAGCGGATGACACTGCCACACACGAACATTACCCTGCCCTGGCATAGCTTCGACGACAAGGACTACGAGTTTGTTTCTACCTATCGTCGCCGCTTCAAGTACCCGGAGGCTGCGCGTGGCAGACGCGTATTCGTGGATTTCGAAGGAGCCATGACCGCATCGACGGTCTGGATCAATGGCCATTCGCTTGGCGAATACAAAGGTGGCTTCACTCCGTTCTCCTTTGAATTAACGCCGTATCTCAATCAGACCGGCGAAAATGTTCTTACCGTTCAGCTCGATTCAACCGAGCGAGCAGACATTCCTCCGTTCGGCTATGAGATTGACTATATGACTTTTGGCGGTATCTACCGTGAGGTCTCTCTGCGCATAGTTCCTGAACTCTACCTCGACAATATCTTCGCGCGGCCTCAGAACGTTCTCACTTCTAGTCCAACGCTCGACGTGGATTGCTTCCTGGCCCGGGCTTCTCCACAGAGAGGCGCTCTCACACTCGAAGCCGAATTGCGAGATGGTGATCAGGTCCTCGCCCGGGTCTCTCAGATTATCAAGCCGACAGATGCATCTGATCCGAATGCGGCTAAGGATCCCACGACAAACGCACCAGTTCATGCCAGCTCCCAGACGAGTGAGGATTCTGCCAGACACACCCTCACTCTGACGAAACTCGGCGAAATTAAATTGTGGGACCACGACAATCCACAACTCTACACAGTTCACGTTCGCCTCCTGCGTAATGGGCAGCCTCTTGACGAAGATTCTCGCCGCATTGGCTTTCGCGAGGCGACCTTCACCGATCACGGCTTCTCGCTCAATGGCAAAATCGTCAAACTTCGTGGACTCAACCGGCATCAGACCTTTCCATTTGTGGGGCAAGCAATGCCCAAACGCGTTCAACGAAAAGACGCTGACATACTTCGACGTGGGTTGCATTGCAACATCGTCCGCACCTCACACTATCCACAGTCGCGCCACTTTCTCGACCGCTGTGATGAGGTCGGTTTGCTTGTCCTTGAAGAGATACCCGGCTGGCAGCATATAGGCCCCGAACCTTGGAAGCAACTTGCAATCAATAATGTCGGACGCATGATTCGTCGCGACTGGAACCACCCTTCCGTAATTCTATGGGGCGTTCGCATCAACGAGTCGCGAGATGACCATGACTTTTACATCCGCACCAACGCACTTGCTCACGCTCTAGACTCCACCCGACAGACTGGCGGCATTCGCTACTTTCAGGAGTCAGAGTTTCTGGAGGATGTGTTCACCATGAACGATTTTGGCTTCCCGCTTAAGAAGCCAAACCATCCGCGATATCTCAACACCGAGTTCGTCGGCCACACCTTCCCCACAAAAACTACCGACGATGACGAGCGACAGCGCGAGCATACTCTTCGTCACGCTCGAATTCACAATCAGCTAGGCTCAGATCCGCAGTACGCCGGCGGTATCGGATGGTGCGCCTTCGATTACAACACTCATGCGAACTTCGGAGCCGGGGATCGTATCTGCTACCACGGCGTTACTGATATCTTTCGCGAACCGAAGGCTGCCGCCGGCTTCTACAAATCCCAGTGCGATCCCGCAGAGGAGATCGTCCTCGAACCTGCCTTTCACTGGGCCCGTAGCGATGAGTCCGTTGGTTTTTCAGAGGCACTTGTCTGCTCGAATTGCGACCACCTCAAATTTTATATTCGCTCGAGCAACTCACCTGACAACCCCTGGCAACTTGTCGCTGAGCTAGATCCTGACCGCGAACAATTCGAGCATCTTCCCCATCCACCCTTTATGCTCAAGATATCTGAGGTGGATACGAAGAAGCTCCCCTATCCCTGGGGTGATCTTCGCATTGACGGATTCCTGAAGGGCCAACAGGTCATTTCAAAGTCGCTCTCCGGAACGGGTGTTGATCGCAAATTCGTACTTCTTCCCGACGACACCGCACTTGTCGCTGATGGTGCAGACACAACTCGAGTTGTTCTTCGTGTGACCGACGAGTTTGGAGCTGTCCGTAACTATGCGAATGATCCTGTTGCGTTCACTCTTGAGGGCCCCGCCACACTTATCGGCGACAACCCCTTCGCATTAGTTGGCGGGACAGGAGCAGTGTGGATTCGGGCGCAGGAGCAGGGTGGCACCGTGCGCCTCATTGCAAAACATCCTCGCCTGGGCACACAGACCGTCGAACTACAACTCACTGCAGTTCCGAACGAATCTGTCTAACGTTGCCAAGAGAAAGGCTTCCGGCGCATAACCGGAAGCCACCTTTATTGCACTCGCTCCAATCGAAATGCCGCAGCCTGAAAGTCACCGCGAAGATCGGGATCTATACCGTGCTGCATCCAGAAGTCGCCACTGGCAGTTTCTGGAATATCCTTTGTCACTGCGCCTGAGATCGCACTCAGACGATATTGAGTTTGCCCATCGAGGCCTCTTAAGCGCAATCTTGGATAGGGATAGCCCATCTGGCTCGAATGCAGAAACGCAAATACAACAGCCTCATGTTGATCTGGCGAAACTGACTCTGTTGCGGAATACTCGCTTCCGTTTCGCGGAGAGATCAGGCGATATAGATTTCCATGTTGCACTGTCTCCCTGATCTGCTTGTATGCAGCGATCAACTCTTTCGCCGTAGCAAAATCAGAATCATTCCACTTATTCAGATTCGCACCGACACCTAATCCACCCTGCATTGACGACAGAAAGCGATATGCGACCGAAGTTGTTCTGTGGTTTACCCAGTTTGGCGAATCCGTCACCCATGCCATCATTACTCCGGGTGTGTATGCGTAGGTGAATCCATCCTGGATGCTCAACCGATCGAATGGGTCGGTATTGTCCGAAGGCCATACCTCATCTGTCAGCGCAAGAATACCGAGATCAACTCTTCCGCCACCACCGGAGCAGCTCTCGAACTCTACCTTCGGATGCTTTTGACGTAGCTCACGCAGAATTGCATACAGGTTACGCACGTACTCTACATAAACTTTCTTCTGTTCATCCGAAGCAATTGCCGGCCAGCCTGGTTCGGACCAGTTACGGTTATAGTCCCACTTGAGAAAGGCGATTTGATTCTCAGTCAATAGCTTGTCCAGAAAACTGAAAACATAATCTCGCACATCAGGCCGAGCGAGATTCAGGACTAACTGGTTTCTTGACTCGCTTCGCGGTCGGCCCGAAAAGTTCAATACCCAATCTGGGTGTTTACGATATAAATCGCTATCCGGATTCACCATCTCTGGCTCAACCCAGAGGCCGAAGTCCATCCCCAAGGAATGCACTTTATCGATCAGCGGCTTCAATCCACGAGGGAACTTTGTGGGATTCACTTCCCAATCGCCGAGCCCGGCATGATCTGTATTTCGCGCGCCAAACCATCCGTCATCCATTACAAATCTTTCGACGCCAATCTTTGCAGCCTTCTCTGCGAGCGTCTCTTGCCCAACTTCATCCACGGCAAACTCTGTTGCCTCCCAGGAGTTGTAAATAACAGGCCGAGGTCGCGGGTTCGGAGCTTGTGGCAGGATTGTTTTCAACTGAAAGCGATGCAGCAGTCGGGAGGCTTCACCAATCCCATGCCCGGTGTGCCCGGCGTAAAAAACCGGGGTCTCAAGTTTCTCTTCTGGAGCCAGCTTGTAGCCAAAGTCGAAGGGGTTAAAACCTCCCGTCACGCGTAATTGGCGCACCTGATCTTGCTCGACTGTTATTCGCCAAGAGCCGCTCCACGCCAATGCGCCGAACCAGACTTCTCCACTCTCCTCATCGCTACTGCTTCCCTGCTCCACCGCAAACCAAGGATTGTTTTGATGCCCCGTTGATCCTCGTCGACTTTCCAGAACTGTAGCGCCTGGATGGATCTTTTGCTGCTGTAATTGCCACTCCGCCCCCCATCGGCCCGCCAGATAACGCAGCGTATAGTCGTCTCCCCTCGGCAGGTTCCAAGTCGCTGCCGCTGCTTGATCTACCATGATCGGGACTTTGGTTCGGTTTAGGATCGTTGCCGACCGGCCAATGATCCCCGTCGCTCCGTCGATGACGTAATGGAGTTCGACGTATACCTCTTCCGAGATATCCTTCACGATCACTTTAATTTCATCACCCGATACCACATGCGAAACATATCGCAATTCCAGGTCACGATTGCCGTTCCCGAAGCTTACTTTCAGCGCAGGTTCCACATAAAGTCCAGAGCCCCAGCCTACATATTCCTCCTGCGTCGTGTTCACTAGACCATCAAACGATGCGACCTCGCGTCCACTGCGAGGCGCTTGAAGCCGGTCTTGTGGGCTTAGGCGTCCGCCCCAATAGATCGTCTGCAGCTCACCTTTTTCATTCACTCCGAAGGCGTAGGTCGTCTCTCCGCCATCCATGCGAAATATCTTCTCAACAGCTTGAAACTGCACCTTGTTCTGAGCGGGGGTGCTTGTTCCTACAAGTGACAAAATAGTGGCCAGTGGAACCGCCATAACCCACCTTCGCCCATTCATTCCCTTCATTAACAACTCCTATAATCTGGCTCCCAAACTTTATGAGGTTGCTTTATGTGCGTTTTTCGATACTGGTGCCGTCGAACTGCGAAGCACCATCGAAGGTTGCACCACATATTTCTTTCCCATCAAGGGCTTATTGCTGCCTTTTTCTCGTGAATGCAGCAGTGCTTGGAACGCAGATTTCGCAATTTCTCCCCGTGGCAAACTCACGGTTGTGAGAGGAGGTCGAGTGAACGCACTCAGTTGTATATCATCGAAGCCGATTACGGAGATATCCTCCGGCACGCGTAGGCCCCGTTCGGAGATAGCACCCATCGCGCCGATTGCAGTTAGATCGTTCGATGCCAGCACAGCTGTAGGCTTCGCGCCAGAGTCGAGGATCCGCAGCATCGCGTCATGTCCTCCATCCACGCGATGGTTTCCTTCCTGGATCAATCCAGGATGCTGCAGTAAATTATTCCGCTTCAAATCCGCTTTAAAAGAGGTCTGGCGAATCCTCGCCGACTCGAGCCGCATTGGCCCGCTGATAAATGCAATCCGCCTGTGCTTCAGCTCGAGCAAATGTTCCATCGCCTGATTCACGCCCGCCGCGTAATTGATTTGTACGCAGCTTACGCCCGGTCCGGGAATACCGATGTCCAAAAATACCAGAGGAACATGCCGCTGGCTGAAGACTTCTACCAGCGCACTATCCATCTCCGATGTCATGATTGCTACACCATCTACCCTGCGTTGGAGCATTCGCGTCACGCAGATCTTCATCCGCTCCGGATCGTAGTTCGTATTGGCGACCAATACCTCCTGCCCGTGCCCTACCGCAATATCCTCGAACGCCTTCACTAGCTCCGGGAAAAACGGATTTGTAATGTCGGAGATGATGAGGCCATACATTCTGCTGCGCCCACTGCCTAGCGCGCGCGCATTTGTATCCGGGTAGAAGTTGAGCGTCGCAATTGCATGCTGCACTCTTTCTGCCGTCTTCGGGCTAACTTTGGCGGGTTCATTGATGGTCCGCGACACTGTAGCTGTCGAAACACCGGCAAATTTCGCAACGGCTTTAATATTCATAAGAGGCGCATACTAATTTCAGGAAACAGTAATTAAATCGAAGAGCATCAGTGTAATCCCGTATGTAAACAATTACAAAGGTGAAAAAAAGCACGACAACGAACTCGCCACTAGTGACGTGATTTTTTAGCGGCGGTCGTTTGGGACGATATGGGTGAGAGTTATGACTTGAAACCTTCTATTTATCCAGAGTGCGGACGATCCTAACGCCGATGCGAAGCTCGTTCTGAATTATCCCGTGCAGATTGCGCAGCGCAGAATAGTATAGTTAGCCTTCAAAACTTTCATCCCAGACATGTCCCGATATCGCCACATCAACCCTTCCAACGGCCATTGCATAGATGTGTCATAGCTGGTCGGCAATTGCCAACAGCTGCCAGGAAGTAGCTTGTCAAAGCCATGTATGGCGCCCGCTACATCCTCCTCGCCCCGCCGCGCCGTCCAACTCCCTCGACAACGTCATCATCATCCCAGCCGACCTCACCCAGGCCCCGCCAGCACACCTGCGTAAAAGGGCTAGAATCGCGTGTGATTAGCGCAGGCGAAGTCCACCCATGCAGGACATCAAACTCAGGTTCACATTGAACCCAAGAACATTACCCGTACTACGTTCCGCTATTTCGGCAAGGTCAGCACTAGCGGTCGGTCAACGGTGATACAGCAAGAGGGATTTTCGTCGCCGTATTAGACTGCACTTCATTAAGTGTTATAAGTTTCTCGTTCGACTAACTAACTCACTCGCCATTAAAAAGGTCCATCTGAGGCGATTTGCTAGCGTGTCCCCTGGAAGGAAGGTCATCGAATACGGTTCTGCCTCCGAAGGCGACCGAGATATCATGTTCATGCGCCAATGCAGCGCCGAAGTCTGCAATGGGTTGGTAATGTTGTGATTGCAGTGTCCTCGGACCGAGGCCTTCCACAAGCAACAAGGAAGCAAAATCTCGGAGCTCTTGCTCGTGCCCTACTGCCAGCACCGCGCCAAGCCGTTTCAGATCGACATCTTTTGCTCGAACGTCATGATGTGCAGGCATCGTGAGTTTGCGTGCTTCCTGCAGCGAAGCTCCGATTGGCTCCCTTGCAATCGTAAGCAACGTCTGCTGAGCATTTGCAGCACGAGCATCGACCAAGTTCATAATCTTGCCTTGGGGTCTACCAAGAATGGCGGTGTGCGGATTGAATACGAAATCTCGAACGGTCGTAGAATGCCAATGATACCGACGAGCCAAATGATTCTCAGGATTCATTCCCCGTTGCACAACAGCCATTCCCCTGACCTGGCGATCACGAATGAGTGGAGATAGAGCTGAAAGCCGTCAGCTACGGCATTATTGTCCACAGCGCCGTGAGCTGGCTCGTTCGCGCGAGTACATCTCCATCAAGGCCGACCTTGAGTGAAAACAATCGAAGTTCATCAGGCGTGCAGACAGAGTGTCGGCCACGCCCACCCCACACAGCAAGACCAAGATCAGAAAAACGTGGGTTCAAGCCGCGCTTCAACGCCCCCACCACTGACGATGTGATACCAGACGAATGCCAGTCCATACCCATCACACATCCAAGCGCCTGGAACCAAAATGGATCACTCAGACGAGTAAGAAGCTCTGTAGTGCCATACTAAGAACAATATTCTCGGCAATTGCCGTTCCGAGTTTTGTCATGCGTGTTGCGAGCCACGGTGGCACCTTTCACCATGGAGCGAAAGATCGGCCATGCCAGATCTTTCGCTCCTTGCTCCTTATCTCATCTCCAGATTGCCATCTTCGCTATTTATTCGCCAACAATCAAGCGGACGGACATGGAAAAGGCAGCACGAACCTTTGTATACAGATCCGATAATGACTAGTCGGGCAACAGCGAACCACGGCAGGGCATCCATGTGGTGATGATTGGGGCAGAAAATACAAAACAGGATCTTCTCAAAAAGGTCGAACGCTTAAGTAAAGAAATCATGCAGTGTCAAAACTTCATGGAAGCTGGCCGCCCCTGCTATGGCCCTCCAGACACTCACACGCAGTGGCTCTCCAAGCTTCAAGCCGAACTTGCCGAAACCGAAACCCAACTTGCTGAATTGGGAGACTGATTCCCTTAGACCGAGGGAATTTTTTCGAGTCATGGGAAAGGCTTGCCCTATTTCAGTGAATAATCCAACTACGTGGCGATGCTTCTTGTTATTCAGTGAGTCAGTTTTCACTCACCGGCAATAAATGCTGCTCCAATGTATAAAAAGCTATGTTCCTTGTGGTCACCAATCTTCAGGGCTTCGCTTTGGGAGGTCCTTTCCGTTTGGGTTCCTATGGCCGCAACGAACTACTAGGAACTCAGTACAGGCTTTCCAGGGTGGCTACGAACGTAAGCTTCTCCGCCTTAACCCATTTGGGCGAAGGGATTTATGCCGTGGCCTTTATGGAAGGTGGAAAGGTCTACGAAAATCTCAACCCTGTAGATACCCTCGAATCAGAAGCCTTTGATAGCAGCTTCGTCTCGTTACCGCACAGCTTAGGCACCATCTACATAGGGGGAGCCGCAGACAAAAATGAATATCAACAAATGGTGGTTCGGCCTCGGTCATGTCTTTTAACTCAGCTGTTGGATCCGATCATAGTGAAATTCGAAAGATGGAAAAGACTTGCTATCATTCCTTTATTAGTTACATTGCATACTTCAGCATGGTTGATTATTACAATTTGCGTTCAGGTAAGACCAACACCGACAAAAGGGTTCGCATGTTGTCAGTCATGGTAGCTCTGATGAGCTTGATGCTTCCTGAAGCAATTGCGCAGCAAGCATCTCCGAAATTTCCGCCGGGAGCGACTATCCAGGGCACTGTCCTCAGCTTCAATGGACAACCAGTAAGCGAGGCCATCGTTAGTCTCGAAAAGAAGGACCCCCCGGGCGCCATGAAGACAAAGACCGATGCGGCCGGGACCTTCCTATTTTCGTCTCTCTCAACTGGCAACTATAGACTCAGCGCTGGAAAATCAGGTTTGCGCAGTGGTACGGTCACCGTAATCACATCATCAGGGAATGATACGAAAAGAGTCGATTTGCTTCTTCAGGAGGCCGGATCGGCTTCGGCATCAGAAACCTCTCATACGCTAGGAACGCAAGCCATGGAGTTCGCTGACCAGCCCAACTTTACCGTTGCAGGCGTGACCGATTGGACCGCCGTCGGTGGTCATGGATCGGATTCCGTTCTACGAACTAGCGAAACTCTTGCCAGTGAAACTCGCAGACTTAAACCCCAGAGTAAAGAACATGACATAACAAGCGCTTCAGGCGACACTGTTGAAGAAAAAGAATCAGAGAGCAGCCTCCGCACAAGGCTCGTCAATGCTCCAGATAGCTTCGATGCGAACCATCGGCTCGGCAAACTTTATCTCCGCACCGGACAATTTTCCGAAGCTATCCAACTGCTGGAGAGCGCCTACCGAATTGATCCAGCAAATGATGGCAACCAATACGACTTGGCATTAGCATATGAAGGAAATGGCGATCTCACAGAGGCCCAGAGACGAATCCGTGAATTATTGACGAATCGACAAAGCGCTGATCTGCATAGACTGGCAGGTGAATTAGACGAGAAGTTGGGTGATTCCTTGTCGGCAGTTCACGAATATGAGCAAGCGGTAAAACTTGATCCGAGTGAGCAGAACTACTTCGAGTGGGGTTCTGAGTTACTTCTCCATCGCGCCGTCTGGCAAGCGCAAGAGGTGTTTCACAAGGGTGCGGACGCATATCCAAAATCTGCCAGAATGCAGATAGCTTTGGGAACTGCACTCTTTGCCGGTGCTCTTTATGATGAAGCGGCCCTCCACCTCTGCAATGCTTCAGATCTGGATCCAGCTGATCCCAATCCATATATCTTCATGGGAAAGATTCAGATAGCGGCACCTAACTACCTGGCGTGTGTCGAGCCAAAGCTTGCGCGATTCGTCCAGCAACAGCCTGAGCGTTCCATTGCCAACTACTTATATGCAATGTCTATCCTGAAGAACCCGGAACAGATGCAGAATCAACAGGCGTTACAAAGAGCAGAAGTCTTGTTAACTAAGGCGGTGACAATCGACTCTAAGTGCAGCGAGGCCTATCTTCAACTTGGGATTATTTCTGCATCTCAGCGCTATTTTGAGAGAGCAATCGACTTCTACACGAAAGCGATAGAAGCTGATTCTCAGCTTGCCGACGCCCACTATCGCCTAGGCGTGGCGTATGACCGGATCGGTCAACCAGCGAAGGCTAAACAGGAATTCCATCTTCACGATCAGATCAAGCAGCAACAAGCGGAAGCTATTGAACGGCAACGGCGAGAGGTCAAACAATTTCTAGTCGTTCAGCCATAAGAGCGCATGAGTCAGCAATACAATAGATCGCGCAATCTACTAGGCAGAGTACGCGTTGATTTGAGCTAAGCTGGCCGCAGCTCTAAGTCGATTTCGGCTTGTAGGATGCGATGATCCCATCGCCTTCGCGAATTGTAAGTATCTGATTTGTCTTGATCTGCGCGAAGCGTTCGACCTTCTGCGTTGTCGGCCACTTTACCTCGATGAGGTCCACAACATCTATCTTTCCAAGGCCGAAGTGAAGCCGCAAGTCGCTTTGCGACATTACGCTGGTACCACTATGCACCTCGTCCATCTGCACATGTTTCCCGGTGATAACCCTCACCCGAGCCCCTATCGCAGTTCGATTACACTTAGTTCCAACCAGCTTGACCTTGATCCAGTTCTGCTTATTGCCTCCATCATTGCGAAGAAGCGACGGTAGATCATTCAGATTCAGTATCAGCACATCCATGCTGCCGTTGTTGTTATAGTCTCCGAATGCAGCGCCACGGCTGGAAAAATGTTCACTGATGCCCGGACCCATCTCTGCGGAAACATCCTTGAAGTTGCCATTGCCAAGGTTTTTATACACCAGCCTCGGATTCTTAAATGACTCGCCGAAGTTATAGTGGTCGACCTCCGGGTAGACATGCCCATTTACTTGAATGATGTCCTGCCAGCCATCATTGTCATAGTCAATGAAGCCACATCCCCATGCCACGTAGCGATTGTTGACTCCAATGCCTGAAGGAAAGGTCAAGTCGGTGAAGGTTCCATCGCCGTTATTGTGATACAGGTTGCAGGTGTCATCTACAAAGTTGGTCTTGAAAATGTCGAACCAACCATCGCAGTCATAGTCGGCCACGGCGACACCCATACCAGCCTGCTCGTGCCCGTCGTCGTTGTAAGCGCAACCAGCCATCACGGCGATATCAGTAAACGTACCGTCATGGTTGTTCTTGAACATAATGCTGGGTTCAGAATCCACAGCGATGTAAATGTCCGGCCATCCGTCGTTATCAAAGTCATAAGACACAGGAGTTATCGAGTATCGGGGACCAGGTTTCAAAATTCCCGACCGCTCGGAAACATCTGTAAAGGTCCCATCTCCGTTATTGTGATACAGAATGTTGGTATCGGCTGGAAGGCCGCGCGGTCCGCACATAATTGGCACGCCCTTCCATTGACAATAGTTCGTTTCGTTGGCGGAGGGAATCTTGTCGGGGTCTAGTTTAATGTAGTTGCAAACGAACAGGTCAAGATGTCCGTCACGATCATAATCAAGAAAAGCACAGCCAGCCCCCCAACGTCCTTTTTCTTGATACAGGCCCGCTTTGCGAGTCACATTGGTAAACGTGCCATTACCGTTGTTATGAAAAAGCATGTTGCGGCCTAGAAAGCAACAAAAAAGGTCGTCCCATCCATCGTTGTTGTAGTCACCAACACAAACGCCAGTCTGCCATCCTGTAATCCCAAGTCCCGATCTATCTGTGACATCGGTAAACGTGCCGTCGCGATTGTTCTTATACAGGTGCGACGTCGGTGCCTTCCCAGACGGCCAAGTCGCGTCGAGCCGATTGCCATTCGTTAGATAGATGTCCAGCCATCCGTCGTTGTCATAGTCGAAGAAAGCGAGTCCACTTCCCTTCGTTTCAATGATGGATCGTTTATGGTCGACCCCGCCCCATACGTTGGGAACGGTAAGTCCCGCTTGCTGGGCCACGTCCACAAAATGAACCTCGGATACCGTCGGATTCGATACCGCCGCTTCCACTGTCAGTGGATGCTTCCATCTCCAAAGAGGAGTCGTAAGTGCGTCTGTTAATGCATTGCCAAGCACAAGGAGGGAAGACCCAATAAATCGTCGTCGCGGGAAGATCATAGATGGCAATGATTATAGCGATGGAGCTTCGTCACACCATCGGTGGGTCTTCACAGAGTTTTATCGGCAAGAAAAAGTGCAAATTGGAGCAATTGCATTCTCTTCGCGTTGGACAATGGCTCCTTATTTATTGGATCAACTTCCGGAGCTCGTGACAAAGTCTCCTCAATCCGGTTGATGTCCAGCCCACTTCGCACACTGCAGTTCTTAAATCGATCAAACATCTCTTTGGCCTTGACGATCTGACCCTTCCTCTGAAACCTGCATGGAAGCATCCAGCGCATCTGAGTAGAGTCCTTTGCGGAAGTCTTATGTCGTCCGATCCAGGCTTGCTTGCAATGCTGCTCGGAAATGCTGGATGGCATCGATCTCAATGAGCTTTTCTATCTCTTCGATGGATTTGTCGAACTTGCCCGATTTGAAATAGCTCTCACCTAGGGCAGCACGGATATCGGAGCGCCCCGGAGCGATCTGTAGGCTTTGCTCAAGCAGCGGTATGGCATCCTCATAATACTTTAGTGAAATGCTGATTTGAGCCATCAGATAAAGAATGTCCGGATTCTTCGGTGTCAAATTTATTTGCGCGGACCAGCACGTCTGGTGCGTCCAGTGGCCGTGACTCATTCGTATAGACCATCGCGAACAGGTATTGAGTGTCTGGAGAGTTCGGCTTCAATTTGAGGAAACGTGAGAGTGCGAGCTCAGCATTCTGATTATCGCCATTTCGCAGCGATGCCTGTCCAAGATTAAAAAGTATCGAAGGTCCCAGGCTGTAAGACATTGGCTTTTTCCAGTTCGAGTTGTGCAGCCTTGTACTGCTTCTCTGAAACGAGTAGTGCGCCAAGTGGAAGATGCAATTGCACATCATCTTTTTCTTTCATCGACAACTGAGTTGTTAGCCGTAGCGCCTCCACCGTACGCTTGCTTTGCAGGTACACCCTTATCTGGGCCAGTCCTTTCTCCTGTCGCAGATCTGCAGATTTTTCCGAAAGAGAGATGCTGAGCCGCACCAGCAATGGTCGCCAAAAGTGTTACAGGCAGAGTGAGGATTCCAATCACACGGCGGACAACGGCTCCATTCTTACCCTGAAATGAACCGTGGATTTCAAATCCTCTATATCGCTAAAATAATCCACGAGTGCGGTCATCGTAATACGTCGAGGGCCTGTCTCGCGACTGTATTTTCAGGTTGTACGCGAAGCAGTTCCTGCAATATATCTCTAGCTTTTTCTCTATCATTTCGCATCGCATAGAGACGGGCTAGATTGAGATAAGACTGATCATTCTTCGGCGCAAGTCTTATCCCAGTTTTAAATTGCTCCTCCGCATTTTCATAATTCTGCAATCGCACGAAGATAATGCCAAGATTGTTCAGGGCTTCGGGATACCCGGGACGAAGTTCAATCGCTTTCTGCAAATAATCAGCAGCGCGTTGCAGTTGATTCTGTTGTGCGTAAAGCATTCCTATGCTGTAGTTGACTTCTGAATCATCAGGTTGGATTTTAAGTGCATGATTCAAGCACTCTTCTGCCTTCCCAAAGGACTGCTGTCGCCTATATACATTTCCCAGGTTCAGCAGTGCAATTTCGTAATCCGGCCTTAATAACAAAGCATGTTGAAAGTTTGTTATGGCATCTTCAGTATGGCCTTCCTGCGCAGACATCATTCCGAGATTGTTCCATGCTTCCGGATAGTTCGGACGAAGCTTCAAAGTTAACTCTAGATAGTGACGTGCCTGCTGAAAATCATTCCTGCGCAGATTGAGCGTGCCCAGATTGTAATACCCTTCAGGATCATCAGGTCTGGAAGCGATGACCTGCTGAAAAGATTCCGCCGCCTCGTCAAGATAACCGTGCTGGAATAATGCCACTCCATAGGTAAAGTCGTTGCGCTGGAAGGAGCCTTGATAGAGCTCGCCTTTGAATGGAATAGCACGCTGCCTTCGTTCGTCAGTCGTCGTTGGAGCAGTCTTCGCGTCTTCCAACACACGCTTAGGATCGATCGGGCCCTGGTAAACCTTGACTACCATGCCATCCCTGTCCAATAGAAAAGACGTGGGAATTGCAAGATCCCTGCGACGGTCGAACAGATATCTATAAATGATGTTATAGATACCGGCTACTTCTTCTGTCGCGAAGACAACGGGAAAAAACAAGCTCTCCTGTGTTGCCACCAAACGTGCCACTTGAATATCGGCCGCCTCGTCAACGTTCACAGCAACAATCTCCAGATGGCCAGTCTCAAACGCCGCCTTATGCTGATGAAGTAGTCGCAGCTGCTCGCGATAAAGCGGCGCCGTTGTCGCCCAGAAATTCAATAGTACAAAACGACCTCGCAACAGTTTAAGTTCTCGCATATTGCCTGCGAGATCAGGCAACGAAAACTCCGGAGCTTTTAATGGAGCGATCAACCACGTCTCTACCTTGGAAGGCAATGGCTCTAATACCAACATCGGAGATGGCTCCGCCTGGGCGAAGACCTGGGGTGTCATAGCAAAAGCATTTGCCACGAACGTATTGTTTCCTTCTTCAATCTCAATACGATGATTTACCGGCAGAGATTCAAATTGCTGAGTGAGACCGCTTGGCCAACGGACCGTCGCACGCAGTGTCCCTTCCGGCCTTCCGACTCCAAAAAAAACCTCTTTAGAGTGTTGCGCAAGAAACCCGGACCCCGCTTGCAGATACTTCGTCTGACGAGCACTACCAGTCTCAACTGTAATCGCAGCTCCAATCGCATCGCGATTACTCTTATGGCCTCGCAACCGAAAGGAGATCGAATGGCCCAGTTCCTTCATTCCGTTGTGCAGAATCCGTAGCTGGGGAGCGTTACGGCTCTTTAGAATTACCTCTAGTCGTCCGTCATGGTCGATATCGGCTAAAGCAAAAGAGCGGCTGTCCTCAAGAAAATCCAGTCCCACAACGCCGGAAACCTCAGAAAAACTGCCGTCGCGATTATTCGCAAACATGACATTTCTTTCGTAGGCGTTCCAGGAGTTGTCCGAGCGGATCAATTCGTTGATGGCATTCCATCCATGTTCATAAGCCAACGACGGCGTACCATCTTCAGGCGATTTCGCCACTACCTGTCGCCAGAAAAAGCTCGCGATATCGTTGCGGCCTACCGCAGATATATATCCGTTCGTGACATACAGATCAGAGTAACCATCATGATCGAAATCCCAAAAATCTGCTGACCAGGACCAGCGACCCATTGCCACCCCAGTCTGCTCGCCGATGTTTTGAAATTTCCCATTTCCCTGGTTTCGATACAGAGCATTACCTCGTGCGTGCCGCTGGTAGAGCGCACGGATATTTTGCGGTGCGGACTGGTGAAATTGCGCTTGCCCTGAAACCCGTTGGCCACCAGCCTCCCACATGCTTGTAATGTAAATGTCCTGCTGACCGTCATTGTCGAAATCAGCCCAACAGGCGCTCATCCCGGCACCCACGTCTTCAATGTGGGCATCCTTTGAAGCAACGGTAAACGTTCCATTACCGTTATTGCGATATAGCTGAGAACTACCGAAATCATTAGCGATGCATAGGTCGGGCAGACCGTTGGAGTTCGAGTCTCCCCAGGCGCAGGCAAAGCTATACCGGTCATTGTCTACGTTCAATCCTGCCGTTTCGGTCTTTTCTACGAACCTCCCGTCTCCCTCGTTGTGCAGCAGGCAGTTCGGTGGTCCATTGCGCGCGTCGTAGTAGGGAACAGGGTAGTGATACTGGTCAAGACCCAGATAGTACATATAGGTACACAAGTAGATGTCGAGTCGTCCATCGCCATCGTAGTCAGCGACTGCCGCATGCGTAAATGATCCTTGAGGAGCACGGGAAAACTCGAAGGCATCGCGCTTGTGCGAAAAGGTTCCGTTTCCTTGATTCTGGAACAGCAAAGGACCACTGCCGCAAACGACCAAAAGATCTTGAAGTCCCCTGTTCTCAAAGTCCACAAACAAGGCGCATGCAGTATTGTCGAGTACACCAACTCCGGCTTTTTCCGTTACATCTTCAAATGTGCCATCACCTCGGTTTTTAAAAAGCCTGTTCGGCAAACCAGCCGGCTGGCAGACATAGAAATCATCGAATCCGTCGTTGTCGTAGTCGCCTGCTGACACGCCGTTGTTGCCGTAAATATCGATACCACAGGCGCTGTCTAGAACTGTTCGCCAATGATCCACCCCGCGAAGCATTTGGTTTTTGTACGATTGAGCCCCGCCTAAAGCTTGAGATGTAACGTCGAGAAATGCAATCCCGTCTCCTACGCTTAACGTCTCATCACTCGCCTCCCACTTCCTCACTTTCCACTCATTTTCTTCACTGCGTAGCCATTCAGTTAGCCAAGATCCAACCCGTTCTTCACGCTGTGTTCCTTTGCGGATAGCAACTATGTCGTATCGAATCTCCAATTGAACCGTCAGTGGAGCGCTGGTGATCTCATGTATCCCATAGATTTCGAACTCTGCCGTCTCGATCTTTGAGACCGCGCCCAACCAAGTCTGGAATTCCCTAAGGAATCGCTCGCGACTTGAAGGCGTTGCGCCTCCAAACTGTCTCTTCAAAACGTCGATTCCATATCCAGAGCGCAGCGAGACTTCTTTGATAGGGTTTAACGATGAGGCTTCGATGGTGGTGGCAAGTAATTTCAACAAGCCAGAATGGTCATGAACGGATGCCTCGAGACATTGGCTCCATTGTTTGAGTAACGTATCAATCTCAAAGGCATACTTTTCGGTCGAATACTCATCCGTACCCGGAACTACTAGACGAAGTACATCCACTAAGGAAGATTTCGTGGGATAGTGAGGCTTGAAACGAACGTCCGAGAACGGAAGTGTGGGTTGTTCCCCCGAAAAGACGCGATAAGAATCGTATAAGAATGTGGACCCAAAAAGAGGCGCCGAACGAAACAAAAGCGGCGCAAAACCCATACTTTTGAGCAGTGCCCGCCGGGAAACCAGCGCCTTTTCGTTGCTTTGATGTGACATGATTCTTAGGGACCCGTGAACCCGACAAAGTGTCCGCAGAATATCACCCGCTCCAAATCTTGTGTCCAACAACGGGACTGCCTTAATTTTGAGTCTGCCCGTAGTTGACTGCCATAAGCGCCGTTATCCAAGCAAAAATACGTCTCATCCTTTTGATTGAGGCGTATTACAAACTTTTAGTTGACACCGGCCTAGTGGTTGTACTAATGTTTGCATCGCCTAATCTGTAACCGTTTACACCACAGTCAAACATCTCTCGGCATGGCCTGGTGATTAGAAAAAAAGAAGTCCGCACTGGAAGAAAAATGATGGAATTTGGAGGATACTCGGATGGCTTTTGATCGCAATGCTCTCAGCTGGCTAAGGCGATGTGGTTCCATAGTACTTGTATGCTTATGCTTTCTTCTAGTCTCAGGAAAATATGCAGCAGCCCAGGTAGATCAAGGATCCATCACCGGAACCGTTACGGACACCACCGGTGCCGTTGTGCCCAATGCGCAAGCGACACTCTTGAATACGGATCAGGGCTTAACCCTGGAAGTCACAACGAATGATAGTGGAGAATTTACGTTCTCGCCAGTCAGGATCGGGAACTACTCTCTGACCGTGAGTGCAAAAGGTTTTGCTAGAACCACTCAGCAGAATCTGACAGTAAACCTTTCTCAGCGCCTTCAGGTCAACGTCCAGCTTAAGCTGGGCTCGTCGACCGAAACCGTTGAGGTAAATACTGCCCCGCCGCAACTGCAGACCGAGGAAGCATCGGTCGGACAAGTGATGACCGAGAAGAGCGTGAATTCTCTGCCGCTCAATGGGCGCAACTTTACATTTCTTGCCCAGCTTGGTGCAGGCACCCAAACGCCCCAGGCCGACACGCGAGGCAATGCTGCCTCTGGAGCTTTTTCTGCCAATGGCCTGCGCCCAGCGCAAAACAATTACTTGCTCGATGGCATTGACAATAACTCCAACGCCGTTGACTTCCTGAACGGAACAAATTTCATCGTTCTTCCGCCTGTCGACGCAATCTCGGAATTCAAGGTTCAGACAGCGAACTTCAGCGCCGAACTTGGTCGCTCTGCAGGCGCCGTTCTTAACGCTACGATTAAATCCGGTACCAACAGTATCCACGGCGCTGCATGGGAATTTTTCCGCAACGATGTTCTCGATGCCGCTGACTGGTTCGAGAACAACGCCGGAGTCAAAAAAGGAGCCTTGCGCCTGAATCAGTTCGGAGCTTCAGTGGGCGGGCCGATCATCAAGGACAAGATATTTTTCTTCGGCGATTATGAAGGTTTGCGGCGCGTGCAGGGAGCAGTTCAAACCGGTGCCGTGCCGACAGCGTCAGAGGTCGCCAGTGGGTTCACCAATCTTTCCGATCTCATTACTGCGAAAACCCAGACCGACAGCCTGAATCGAGTAATACCGACGGGCACGGTCGTGGATCCTGCCACAACGCGGTCAGTTACAGCGGGTGTAATTGATCCTGTGTCCGGCCTCACCGCGACCAGTACCGGCTTTGTTCGCGATCCATTCGGTACCTGCGGTGCCTCTACCCTGAACTTTTCCGCCAGCGCCTGCAATCTCAATCAAATTCCAGCCAGTCGGTTGGATCCTGTTGCCCTCAAGCTGATGACTCTCTATCCAGCGGCAAACAAGGCGGGATTAACTTCGAACTACACCGTGAGCCCTAGCCTGTATGAACATAGAAACGCCTTTGATATTCGTGCTGACGTGAACCCCACCCAAAAGGATCAGGTATTCTTCCGCTTCAGCTATGTGGATGATCCCCAGTTTATCCCGGGTATCTTTGGAGGTGTGGCAGACGGCGGTGCATTCCAGCAGGGCCTCCAGACTGCGAAGTCCAGTCAGTCTGTTTTGGGGTATACCCACGTATTTACACCCGCGACGATCAATGTGCTGCATGTGGGATTCAACCATCTTCACACCACGCGTTTTGGTCCCGTCGGTGGTACAAATGGCATTCCGGATCAGTATGGAATTCAGGGCATCCCACAATTTTCTGAAAACGGCGGCCTTCCCACACTAGCCATTGGCGGGCTCGCAACGCTGGGCAGCAATTCCTTTCTACCTTCAGACGAAACCAGCCAGACCCTTCAGATCACCGATGACTTCACGAAGGTTTGGAGAAAACACAGCTTCAAGGCGGGCATTGAATCCCAGCAGGTGAAGTTTGGGACACTGCAACCGGCCTACTCGCGTGGCAATTTTGACTTCGATGGTCGTTACACCGATATTCCGCAGCAAAATAACGGTGGAACCGGCCGTGCGCAGTTTCTGCTGACTCCAGCTGCCGCAACCGTTCCAAACGGAGTTAACTATTCGGGGGGCGCCGACGGCGTAAATGCCTCTAATGTCAATAAAACCGACAATTACAGAACCTACTTGGCCTTCTACTTCCAGGACGACTGGAAGGTAACTCCCAAATTAACCCTCAATCTCGGCCTGCGATACGACTACTTTAGCCCGATCAGGGAGACAAACGGCGGCCAAGCCAACTTCGTTCAGAATGGTCCTCCCAATGGTGCTCCGACGTACATCATCCCTGCGAGCGGTAAGGACGATAGGAGCTTGTCTACCAGTTTTGTCAATCTGTTGGCCAAGGATGGAATTGCGCTTGAACAAACCGATAGGTACGGGCAAGGACTGACCCAGACACAGAAGAACAATTTTGCACCACGCATAGGACTCGCTTACCAGGTCAGTCCGAAGCTGGTCGTGCGTGGTGGATTCGGTTTCTTTTTCAACTCGTTTGAGAACCAGGGATATGGACCGAACATCGGTGAAAATTATCCCTTTGTTTACAACTTTTCGTATACAGGCCAGACCAGTGGCAGTACTCCTGGCCTGCAAACGGTTTCACCAATCAGCTTCAACACTCCTTGGGCCGGTTGTTCAACAGCAGGCCCCGGTGGAACAGCAACCATCGGTGCTGGTCTCTCCTGCATTCAATTCACGCCTACAGCTGTGAATGCACAGGGTCTGGGCTTGCAGGGACTCCAGTTCAACTACCTAACCCCACGCACACTTGCGGTGAACACCACAGTGCAATATTCAATAACACGAGCCTTGTCCGCGCAGGTCGCGTATGTGTTTACGCAGGGTAAGAATCTTCAGCAGGGTGTTGGTAACAATAATGTGACTGCGATCTTACCGAACGGCACAAGCACAACCAATCTTGCGAATCCAGGTGTCGGAGGAACAATCCCATTCCCCGATTTCTCAGCTAACGGGAGTTTCCAGTCGACGATAGGAAGCAGCGATTACAACGGATTGCAAACCAAGCTGGAACAGCAATTTTCCAATGGGCTAACCCTTCTCTTTGCCTATACCTATTCCAAGACGCTCTCGGATGCAGGTGATTTGCTGAACGGCGGCAGCCTCAGCAGCTTACGCGCACCTGCTGTACCAGGTCTTGGCCCTATGTTTGATTGGGGTCCAGCAAATTTCGATATCCGTCACGTATTGCACTTCAGTGGCGGCTATGACCTTCCGTTCGGTAAGAATAAGCACTTCCTGGCAAATTCCGGAAGGGTAACTAACGCTGTAATTGGAGGATGGTCCGCAAACTGGATTGTCACCGCTCAAGGTGGCCAACCCATAACTCTTACCTGCCCAACCTCAACAACTGCAGGAACAAACTGCTATGACGTGAGGGTCGCGGGACAGAGCCAGAAACTTGGATTGCATACAGACTCCAATGGAAGACTAAATTGGTTTGGGAATCCTGCTGCCTTCCAACAGCCCTGCCCGTTGGGGGCCACAGCTACACCCGGTTGTGTTTCTGCAGCTGGCAGTGCCCTGCTGGGCTATGGTCCGGGAACGACCACTGGACCGGGATTCCATCGGTTGGACTTCTCGTTGTTCAAAGCCCTTCCACTGACCGAACGGTTCTCCATGCAGTTCCGGACTGAATTCTTCAATATCCTTAATCACCCCAATTTCAACTCTCCTAATTTCGGCGGCAACGGCGTCGTCGCCGTTAGCAACTCTGGTAACTTCACCAACCCAAACTTCGGAGAAATTGGATCGACCCGTGATGCTCCCTATGATCCACGACAGATTCAATTTGCTCTGAAGCTGCTTTTCTAAGCTAAGATGAAAGCGCCCCGGAAAGGTACACCTGCTGGGTGCCTTTCCGGGGTTTTCTTTTGCTCGACACTTTATTCTCTCGACGACCATGGAGGCGGATTGTGAGCAAGAAGGCCCGATACCGACACATGGTTCTTTGTACTGTATTGGTTTGGGTAACATTCGCGGTAGGTGAAGACAATCAACAACAGAAGCTAGACCGCCAATTTCAATCGGCGGTGGCTCAGTACAACGCAGGACAGTTCGCAGAGGCAGCGGCACAGCTTGAAGATCTATTGCCTCACACGCCAAACAATTTCGAAGTCGAGGAGCTTCTGGGACTTGTTTACGCCTCGATGTCTCAAGATGCAAAGGCTATCGAACACCTCGAAGCAGCGGTTCAATTGAAGCCAAACTCGGCAGCTGCAAGAACCAATCTTGCAGCCAGTCTTTCGCGTTCAGGCAGCTCTCAAGCAGCCGGAGAACAGTTCCGAAAGGCGCTCGCTCTGACACCTCGCGATTACAGCGCCAATCACAATCTGGGCGAGTTTTACATTCAGGCCGGAAAGATCTCAGAGGCACGTCCATTGCTCGAACGGGCACAGCGAATCGATCCATCCTCTTACGACAACGGCTACGATCTCGCGATGGCCGATCTCCTTACCGGGCAACTTGTTGAAGCTCGGGAACTTGTTCAAAGCCTTGCACAAAAGAGGGATACGGGAGAGCTGCATAATTTGCTAGGTCAGATCGAAGAGAAAGATGGAAAATTCGTGGCAGCGGCCAACGAGTTTGAGATAGCCGCTCACATGGATCCCAGCGAGGACAACCTGTTTGACTGGGGAAGCGAGCTTCTCCTGCACCGTACCTACGAACCAGCAATCGAAGTATTTAGAGCGGCTGCCCAACGGTATTCGACTTCACCACGGGTGATGATCGGACTGGGCATGGCACTCTATGCTCGTGGACTATATGAGGACGCGGTGAAAGCCTTGCTCACTGCTGCTGATCTGAGCCCCTCTGAACCTCGGTGCTATCTGTTTCTATCCAGAGCATACGACAGTTCTCCAAGCCAGGCAGACGAGGTAATCCGAAGATTTCAACGTTATGCTCAGCTTGAACCCAACAATGCGTTGGCGCAATATTATTACGCGACGAGTTTGTGGAAGGGAAAGCGCGCTGGAGGCTCCGGCCTGGATCTTAAAGAGGTTGAGTCTCTGCTCAAAAAGTCGATTGCACTTAATGGCTCGCTTCCCGAAGCTCACTTGCAGTTAGGCAATCTGTATGCCGACCAGCATCAGTTCGAGATGTCAATTCCTGAGTATGTCCGCGCGCTCGAACTGAATCCAAACCTTCCAGATGCCCACTACCGTCTAGGCACGGACTATGTTCACATGGGACAAAAAGAACGTGCTCAGACTGAATTCGCCGTTTACCAGAAGCTCCGGGCACAACACATGGCTGAGATCGACAAAGAGCGCGCAGAGGTCCAGCAGTTCGTCTATTCCTCCAAGACAGCGCCTTCCACCAAGCCTTGATTTCAGAAAACGAGTCGGTGCAGACAGATCGACCAGGCTTTAGTAGAAGTCAGACATGATGGAACTCGCAAAGATTGAGTAACAAGGAGATTCAATGGGGCCATCATTCCGCGGAGCATTTACGACTCAAGTTTCGAAGACGGGAATACTCAATCCCCAGGAGATTGCTCGGCGTCTTGGCCACACCAGGCGTGATTTCCTGCGCGACGCGGCAGGGATGGCCATGGGGACCGCGCTTATGGGAGCAAGCCCGTTTGTCCGTGCAGCTGGCGCCGCGAAGAAACGGAAAGTCATCGTCATTACGTTTGGTGGGGGCGCCCGCGATCAGGAGACGTTTGCACCAGAAGGTCAAATAAACATTCCATACATGCTTGGCGAACTCATTCCACAGTCAAGTTTTTTCACGCAAGTTACGAACCACGGGATTCTTGGCCACTATGTTGCAACCGCAAGCCTGGCCACCGGCGTATACGAAACCCTCAATAACTTTTCCGCAGTCCCTCCGGAACATCCCACGATCTTCGAGTACTTCCGCAAGGATCTCAGACGCCCCATCTCGGATGCATGGGTCGTTGCACCAAGCAATGGATTCAACCGGATCGGAGAAAGCGAATGTCGCTCCTACGGTCCGGGGCTGGGGGCCAGGGTCGTTTTGCCAAAGCATCTTCTGAGCGCAGCAAACTCTGGCTCTAATGCAGGCTATGAACACTTATTGCATGACAACTATGAAACTCCGCTCTATGCACCCCAAATTGGGGGTGGAGAATTCGAACTGCAACAATTGGACACAATCCTGAAACTTTCAGTCGATGACTTTATGGCCCACGCAAGGACACTTTCAAGCCCAGACGAGCTCTCGGTATACATCGCCAAGCGACTGATGCGGCAGGAGTCTCCCAGTCTTCTATGGCTCACAATGCACGATATCGATGTTGCGCACTCCGGTGCCTATTCGCTCTACGTCGACGCTATTCGCCGTACGGACCGGCTCTCCGCGGAACTCTGGAAGGCCATTCAAGAGGAGCCCGAATATGCTGGCAACACGACACTTCTTATCCTGCCCGATTTTGGACGCGACGCCGACCAGGATTCGGGAGGGAATGGATTTCAGCATCATCGTACCGGCGACCCGGCATCGCGCACCACGTGGATGATGGCTCTGGGCGCAGGCGTCCGGCCCGGCGTCGTGTATGACAATCCGGTACAGTCCATCGATCTGGTTCCCAGTATCGGGGCAATCATGGGATTCTCCGCTACACAATCGCAAGGCAAGCCGATTAAGGAACTCCTGTAGTATGCTGCCGCAAAATCTCCAAACCGATCAATTCACTGGATATCCTGCCGAGTCTAAAAAACTGGCTATAGCCAATCTGGCAGTGTTTCGACAGCTCCCACTTAGCTTTCTGCCCAGCCTGCTTCGTGAAGTGATCGAATATGACTTCAAGTTTCCCGCTGAGCGTACTGCTATCGATAGGGAACTCGCCAAGCTCGGTTCTCTTTCGCCGGCGCAGATCACCGAGTGGTTTCATCCTTTCTCCCTGCTATCCCTTTCTTCCAAACTGGAGCATCTTGATTGGATCAATCGACCCGGCCAATTTGTTGAACAGGAATCAGCCTACCTCTGGACCACTCACCAACTCGATTCCTTTCGTCAGGCCGCAACAGTTTATGGAGATCGACTTCTGTCTGCACTTTCTGTCGAGCCGCTTCCTGTGCGCAGGCTCGGAATTGCAGTGATCGGACAGGACGTCGCATCGTATGACGGGCCTCTGTTTCGCAACCTGCGTGCGCACGGTACCTACTTCAGGCAGGTCAAACCCGATAATGGTTTCGAACTGCTCCTTGACGCCGTCGAAGCTCGAGCGAAATCGCATCCCATCCCCTACGGTCATTGGTATGTGGAGGGAGGACAGGCATCCAGACAAAATCCAGTGCTGACGAGCATATGCTACAAGGCGCTGGAGCCCGTGCGCGCAACCCTGCTCCAATACATGCAAACCGAGATTGCCCGCCCCGGCATGGGGCCTGAGGAGTTACGCTCAAAACTTGCGCGGCTGTTGCCGACAGACCTCGGTATGGATAAAGTAGGAGATCCGGTCTTGGATCGTTTTCAGATAAAACTATTCACTGAAGGCTCCGGCACCCAGATTTTCAGCACAACATTCGCCCAGTGGACAACTCGCGAGGCACTGCGCCGCGCTCAACCACTGACCTTATTGGTACGCTTTGCACCCCGGCAAAGACAGAAACCGATGAACGAATTACTCTCTAGTACCAGCGAAAACCCCGAAGTGGATCTCGCTGGTTCCCTCGTCGATGCAGACATGGCCGCATACTACCATTGGATCAACCAGCAGCGGTTACCGGGATCAGAGCAGTCATCCTTCCTGGTATGGTTTGAAGGCCACAACCAGGCTTTAGTCATATCCCCATCCTTGCCGCGAGGAGTACAGTCCGATTCGGCCATGGATCTCAAAGCCCTACTCTCACTGGCCACAAGCTGAAATCACCTTCTGGACACACACAAACTCATTCCATTCCAATCGCTGGAATTATCGAGCGAGCTGCCACGCTCTGTTCTCGATATTGAGATCCTAAGGCGAACTCGGCTCGCTTGCCGTGATAGAGCGGTTGTAGCGAATCACATTACCGAGCGTCACAGTATCTACCCATTTTGGTCCACGTACTGTTATGGTGCCGTCTTCGCCAGTCCTCGCGGTGATGGTCTGGGTATGCCCCCTGAAAGGAACAAACAACGAAATGAACTCGGCATCCGTTCCTTTGCGGCGCACAATTACAAAGGGTACCTTCACTGCCGGATGCGGCCCAGGGGCCACTCCCAGAAAGACTTCTGCAGGCACACCGCCTAGCACCTCAAGCGATAAGGCAGTTCCGTCGTTTTCGAAACGGGTTGTTATGTTGTCACTTGTCTCGCCGCGGCGGACCTGCTCCAGGTGCATATAACCATTTGCGCCGGAAAATCCGCTATACGGCGCCGTCTGCAACTGCATCGCCTGTTTGCCGTAGTTGTGATAGTTGAAGTCGAAGACATGAGGTTTACCATCGATAGAATGCGCACGGTCTACTTGTAGCGCATACTCGTCCGTTACCAGAATGCTTCGCGTAAGATCGGCAAACTTATAAGCCGGCCCCGCACTAGCCGTCACGGCAACATAATTGTCTTCGTCTTTCCATGCGATTAACTTACCCGTTGCCTGATCCTGCCGCAACTCATCCGCAGTTATCGTATTGTGAGCGACGGACATCTGATCCCACTCTTTATGCAATGCCATTCCGTATAACTGAGTGCCGGGATCAACAGCCTGGGTCCGGCCTTCGGCATAAACGATTTCGCCTAGCTTGTCATAGTGTCCGTGACCTCCACCGTGCGGACCGAACTTCAAGATGATGCTTAGGTCATTGTTCTTCGCGCGCAACATTGCGTAACCGGATTCAGGGAAACTGGCACTCGTAAGCGCCGAACTCTTGGTCTCTGGTAAAGCGGCAACACCGAAGAGTAGTGATTCCTTGCTGGTTCGAGGAGCATTGTCGAGAATGGCAAGTAGCATCGGATCGTGCGTGTTTTCGTAAGCCAGCTCATAGAGCGGAGCATTTGCGTACAAGCGCACTTCTTCGGAGTCATTGAAAGCTGGCAGTTCCCCGTTAGGCAGTACGATTCCAAGCGGAGAACGGAACATGCTTGCCAATGCTGACTCCTGTTTCCATAAATCCATCCCGTGGCATTTTGCCATCTCGGCAGTGTCCGTCAGCGGACGCATGGCATAGAACTGGTATCCCCAGGCACCTTCGATCCAAAATCCCTCGTGCACGTAGTTCTTCATTTGATATCGAAAGCCAAGTGGACCATCGATAGCTTCATCGATAAGCGCTTTTTCGCCCAGCTCAAACCCCACAGCCGCTTGCGCTCCATTAATCCAGCTTTGGATATTGTTCGTCGGCTCTTTGTGTCCTCGTACAACGGTTGTGGCGCTGGGAAGCAGTAAGTCTTTTTCAATATGAGCACGATCGCTTGCGCTGAGTTCACCCGATCCACGTACCAGATCGTAAGCGAACGTCATATCTATCAGCCAAATGGACTCGTTCAGCGTCTGTGAATAGACACGCGCACCCCAGGCTGATTGCTTTCCGTAGTTGTCCACGATCGAATAGTCCTTGTATTTGTCTGCATAGAGCTTCAGTATCTCTGCCGCATGGTGCGCGTATATTTCTTTCCCGGTCATGCGATACGCAATGCCCAAAATCATCGCATCATGGCTTAGCATGTCATGCATGTAGTGATAGTGCACATCACTGATCGGCCAGTCCTGATAGTCCTTTCCCGTGTCAGGGCAAATGTTATGGTTCGGGGGATGGAATTCCAAGTGGGTTCCTGTTTCGGGACAAACATACCAATGTGCCCATTGGGCGGTCTTTTCGGGCGCGGCGACCTTGGTAAGGCCAAATTTATCAAGATAATTTTGCGGATACCCATCGGCCTCTTTCAGAACAGCGGCCAACGCAGCCTTGGCCCAGGGCTCGTGCTGCACAATCACTTTGCGCGCTTCGAAGTCCTGTAGTGTCAGAAAAAGATGAGGATTGAGTGATGGGTCGGTGACGGGCATTGTTTGGGCTCCCGCGAATGGCCCCAAAGACAATTCCATTAGAAATGCAATTTCAAGAATTTTGCTGATTTTCATACACTTGGAGGAAGACCACCTAAGTAGTAAACGTTTAGATTGGTGGCGGCTTTTACCATTCGCGCAAGTGCAGGATTTGGAAAACGTCCCACATAGGGTGGTGCCCAGCCAATCTGGTCTCCGTTGATCGTCTTCGGCAGTTCTTGTTGGACTCCTGTCGCTTCGACGAAAGGCGTCGGATTCTGGAGACCTGCCACTGAGAAGTTGACAAGCCGATGAATCGCGCCGTTTGCATGGCCATAAAGATCAAGATGATTTGCTTCTCCAAACTCTGCGAGCAGAACGAGAGGCGCAAGTGCATAAAGATGATAGTGCAAGGCTCTGCTACCCCGGGACATCTCTAATGGGAGCGCCCCATCGGGCTGTATCTGATCCACTCCGTTGTCGTAAGTGGCCATAGCCCAATCGAAATCTTTGCGATCATTTGCTGCAACTCCAATCGCGACAAGTTCGACCCCAGCCCAGTAAAGATGATTGTTTTGACTATCGCCATGGCCTACTCTCTTGTGCGCGTCATAATAGCTAATCGTCTGTTCCCCAACGCTCTCCATCCAATTGACGATGGTTTCAGTCTGCTGTGGGGTCGCCATACCCGTCTCACGAATCTTCAGATACGCAATCGCAATGGCTCCCACAACCCAACCCTGCACGTAATACGCTTGATTCGATGACATCTTTCCGGCCAATGAGCGTTCCTGCGCCAGTGTCAGAATCTGGGTCATCGCACATTGGGCCGCTTCATGCGATCCTGTAATGCGGTAATTATCGGCTGCCTTGACGATGGCCATTCCAACCCCTTTTACTCCGTCGCTGGATTTGCGGTAGGCCTCCTGCCGCACCGGATCAATGATGGAGTGCGTCGGATCATCCAGCCTGTAAAAGCCGTCCGTCACCAGATCGGTAGCGATGTGCGCGATGGCTGGACATATGTAGGCTGTCTCGGTTACTCCAACATGCTTTCCATCCCACGGCGACTTTAAACGCTGCGTCGGAGCAGCGAAAAGGACAGGAACGCTTGCTGCGAAGAGAACCGATGAAACGGCACAGCGGAAAAAGCTAACCGGGTTAGAGGTATTATCCCGCGAGCGCCAAACTAACTTATTCATTCTTCTTTCCTTTGAGGTCGATCTCTTCGCAAACAACGTGAGCGTTTGTCTCCAATTGTTTTACAAGGCCACCCTCGCGGGTGGCCTACATCGTTTGCGAGTAATAGTTAGAAGAAGAAGCGCGCAGATAGTTGCATCTGCCGATTTGGTTGCGTGCCCGTGATCTTGCCGAATCCGGACGAAGTTGCGAAAGTCGCCGCGGTTCCAACCGCAGTTACGGAAAGAGATCCGCTCGGCGTCTGGAAATTAGTATGGTTGATGACATTGAAGGCGTCGACACGGAATTGGAAGTTCAGGGTTTCCCATATCTTGAAGTCCTTCGAGACCGAGGCATCGAAGTCCACTTCGCCGGGTGCGCGAATTGAGTCGCGCGAAACGTTACCGAAACCTGTAGCAACAATTTGTGTTCGCACGCCGTTGATAGTATTGTAGACCGGCCCGGATGCCGTTAGAGGGAAGTTCGGATCGGAGGCGGAAACATAGTATTGCAGCGCTGGCCCATTCAGAGTTGGTTTCGCCAGCTTCAGAAGCCGGGAGTCTCCGTTCGGACGCTGCGACGAGCCCGGGATTTCGTTGGTCTGCGTGATATTTACGGGCAGTCCGGTATGACCGACGAAGACTGGCGAGATATGCCAGTTACGCAACCACCAGGGACCTGGGGTCGTATAGACCAAAGCGATGTTCAGCACGTGCTGGGAGTCGATGTTACTGACGGCAACATCCTTGATACGGTTTGGACCATCGACAGGATATTGTGAATTTGCTGTTCCATTCGGAGCAGAGAAGTTATAGATTGTGCTGCCATCATCCATGCTCTTGGAATAGGTGTAGTTGGAAAGTACGGCAACACGCGTATTGAATTGGCGGCGAACCGATACCTGCAATCCATTGTAGTTAGAAGATCCAATGTTGCTGTTCACGGTAAACGATTTGAGATTCGGAAATTGCAATGCATTTTGGGTAGCAATGCTAGAGTTGGCGAGTGTAACCGCATCCACCGACGCAAGGGGAACTTGATTCTCACCCGCGTTATAGGAGAGATGGAGCGCATGATTCCCGATGTAATTGACCTCTAGCGTAAGCAAGAGAGGCAACTGACGCTGGAAGCCAATATTCCACTGCTGCACCAGCGGCATGCGGCTTTGGTCGTTGAATGAGATGCCAACGGTGTACGGGTTACTTGCTGAGGAATTCGCTAAAGCGGCGAAAGGATTTTTTAGATTCGGAGGAGGTGCCAGCGGGAATCCCTGGGAAAGAGAGAATGGCTGAGCGACTCCCGTTCCCAGGTTATTTGTGGTGATGTTATTGTCAAATCCCGGATAGGCCAGTTGACCGCCGAGGTTCTGGAATATGGTCCCGTAGAAGGTTCCAAATGCCGCACGGACAACGGTCTTATCGTCGATGGCATAAGCCAGCCCGATACGTGGAGAAACGTTGGCCTTTGGTGTGGTGATATTGAGCGAACGGGAGACACCGTTGAGACTGGCCGCGAGCAAAACACCCGTGGCAGGGTTGATACGACTGTAGATATCCGTTGCAATTGTCAGTGATGACTCGAACTCATAGCGAATTCCCAAATTAAGAGTCAGCCTAGGCGTAGCCTTCCAGTCATCCTGGACGAAGATGCCGAGGTTGTAGTTACGCCTGCCGGTCGGTGGCTGGGCCTGCTCGTAACTCGTAGTTTTGATTTTGCCGAGAAGTAAATCAGCAATCTGCGTGTTTGGATTTCCGGCAGCTCCATGATTCGTGATGGAGCCATCGAACACAAATAGACCTTCGGGGCTCGTGGCTGGGTTGTACGAGTTGAACTGGTTTTTGCGAAGTGACGCGCCCGCTTTAAAAGTGTGGGGGCCGTAGGTCTTCGTGACGGTACCGAAGGGAGTGTAGGTGTTGGTGATATTGACCTGATTTGTGTTGGTATCGGCGCCCATGTTGCTAAAGCCAAAATTATTGCTAGCGTTATTTAGACTTTGAGTGTTAGCACTGGCGGAAATTTGAGGTGTCTGGTCCAAGGGCAGAGACGCAATTCCGAGCGCACTTGCCGCATTCTGACCGACTCCCGGGGGATTGCGAAGCACGACGTTGCGGAAGAAACCCATGTTCAAATCCGTAACCAGAGTGGAAGTCCACACGCGCGTGTAATCGATGGAAGGCAGCCATGCGTTCGTGCAACTGCAATCCCAATTTGTATTGAGCAATGGACTGTTATAGCTGACATATTGTGGCGACGTGCTGGTGTAACGGTAGACGTTGAAGCTGAGCCGGTCTTTGGGGGTGACGACCTCGTCGACGCGCACTGCTATCTTTTGAACGTGCGATGTCAAGTTCTGCAGCGAGGTCCAGTTGCCTGTGTAGCGGTTGTTCGCCGCATCATAGGTGCCGACCGTGTTCGGAAGAGGCAGCAGGGCCAGGATCTTTGCGGCCGCGGGATCGATCCCCGCGACCTGGTTGTTAGTAAACTGCGGCGTGCTCGTGCCACCAGGTTGGAAGATTGTCTGTGGCGTCCGTTTATGACCGTTAACGTCTACAGTGGCTAAGGCATTCGAGAGGTCTCCCGAGCGCTGCGCGGCGGTGGGGACCGTAGCTGTTACAAGCGTCGAGCTAGGCACCGCCGTGCGGTCGTAGTTGACGAAGAAGAAGGTCCTGTCGTGTCCGTTGTAAATATGAGGAATCCAGACCGGCCCACCAAAGGAGCCGCCTTCCTGGAAGAAGCGATCGCGGTTGCGCGGCGTCACGGCCCCGGTCGTCGGGTTGATGGTGTCCTTGTGGAAGTACTGGTTGGCGTCGAGCGCCTCATTCCGTAGCAGGAAGTAGAGATTGCCGTGATAGCTGTTTGTGCCTGAGATAGTGTTCACGGAGATCACGGCGCCTGAGGTGCGGCCATACTCACTCGGCGCGTTGGTGGTGAGTACGCGGAACTGGTCGACACCATCCGGCGAAGGCAGTGTCGCCGGTGTTCCAGTCGAGGCTACGATTGTCGAAACGCCGTTGAGCAGCACTTCCGTGTTCAGGGTGCGGCTGCCATTGATCGAGAGTTGCGAGGTCGATGGCTGATTGCCCGCCCCGCCATGCACTACACCTGGGATGAACGCCAACAGGTTTTCCGTAGCGCGTTGCTGCAATGGAAGATTTTGGACTTCCTGCGGCGAAATAAGCGTCGAGACATCTGACGTGCTGCGATCCAGTTGTTCGCCTTTAGCTTCAACTGTTACTACTTCGGTCGTACCGCCCAATTGCATTGAGACGTTCACCGATGCAACCTGTGCCACCGTCGCAACGAGGCCATTGATCACTGCTTGCTTCAGACCGTTCGCTGTAACAGTAATCCGATAAGTCCCGGGAATCACTTGCGGCGCAACGAAAGCGCCGGCAGAGTCCGTCACGCCATTGAACACAGTGACATTGGTCTGCTCGTTGACAACGACTACCTTAGCCTCAGGCACGAGAGCGCCAGTTGGATCCAGAACCTGACCACGGATAGTCGCATTTGTATTTTGGGCGTACGCCACACCAGCACCGGAGAAAACACTCGGCACTCCATACCATCCGACAAGGCCCAATATCACTATCATGGTCGGGTTCAATAAGGTGTCTCCGACTCGATGTAGAACTTTGCGAATTGTCCTCGTGAAACTCATTAGAAACCTCCCCAAAAGTACTGATTTCTTGCACATATCAAGGTTGTCGTCATACCGTCTTTAGCTGGAATGGGCCACTCATTATCCTTAGGGCAAACGTTTCTCTTGATAAGTTTGTAGATGAAACAATTGCGGCACAATAAGAAAGCATAAGGGGAAGCATTGTCAACCCCCCTTTTCGAGGGCCATCTTGGACGTTAAGAAACACTCATTGTTTGAAAACATCAGAGGAGTGATCTAGCCGATGTTGACATATTTGCTTCTATTTTAAGCAAATATCTACGGGAATCCACTGCCCGTCTTATAGCAATTTAGACAAACGTATGCGAGATTTCTGGCAATACAGAGCGGACCACCAAATTGAAAAACTGATAAGGCGCTAGTTTCTTTTGGCTATAAAAGATCTACTTCCTAATTGGAAATTGTTTCTGGTTAATACAAAACTGCTAAAGAACAACACCAACTGTCCAATCGAATGAGGGTTCTCAGCAGAATAAAAGATGGAGCTCCCTTGTCTGTATGGAAACCCATGGCAACGCAAAACACCATCAAAATCAAGCTGCGTGGTCTGATATACATAGTTCGTTTGGTTTCAGTGTCGATTCAAACTCTGCGCGTAATCTCTCTCCACGCGTATCTGTCCTAGAAGGTCATGCGCCTGCGAAGATTTCGGATCAGCCTTGACTGCGGCTTCTGCCTCTTTTTCTGCTTCGGGAAACCGATGCAGCTGCAGAAGGACCACTGAATAGGCTGCATGAGCATTCGCGTCCGTGGGGTCCAGCTGAATGGCCTTCTGCAGATGGAAGGCTGCCTGCTTCCAATCACCTTTCCCAGCCAATAGGCGGCCGAGGTTAGCCCTCGTCTCGGCGTCGTATGGATTGGTAACCAACGCCGCACGAAAAGCTATTTCTGCACTCTGCTGGTCTCCGATGTACGCTAAATCGATCCCTAGATTATTTTGTGCGTCAGCGAAATCTGGCTTGAGTTGAAGTGCTTTTTTGAGATGTTCTATCGCTTCTTTCCGCTTCCCTGCTCTCGATTCGATCAATGCCTGCTCATACCATAGAAGCGGGTTGTCTGGTTCATATTCAATGGCTTTTTGCAGAACGGCCAACGCCTGATCTCCCTGTCCGGCGCTCCCGAGGGCCGTCGCAAGTCGCCTTTGAGCACGGGAGGAGCGTTGATCGAATAGCAGCGCCTGTCGATAGACATCTATCGCACCTGAAAGGTTGCCGGCATGTCGCATCGCATCACCAAGTTCGATAAAAAAATTGGGCTGATTGGGATGCTGTGTGCGGATAACCTCTTCCAAATGAGGAATACCTGTCTCCAGGTTAGACTTATCAATTACCTGGGCAAGCGCGTCATAGAGATCATCCTTTGAGTGGGGATTTTCATGATCCAGAAGGTAGCGCTTCACCTCACCGCGATACGCGTTCACGGAACTCTCAGGAACCTCCTGCCGTTCTGCCAGCAAATCTTGAAAAGGTGGCTGACGTCGCTGGATTAGATGATCCGTCATAATCGCTTGTATTACGTCCTCTGTACGACGCTTTGGCATATGGCATGAGACGCAGTCATTCGAAGCAGGATGCTTGTGAAGTGCAATCTGTGCAGGAAGATTCGCGGCATGGCACTTCATGCAGATGGACGTATAGTACGAGGCCGCTTCAGGACCTTTGTGAAGGTCATGCGGATTGTGGCATGTTTCACATGTCAGCGCGCCTTCGCTTTTCAGATAGCATTGCGACTGTCTCAACCGGTACGGTGCATTCACAATCTCGAAGTTATCGATGCTTCCTTTCTCAGGGTCGCGGCTGAAATAAGAATTAAAACTGGCAAGTGACTGATTCGCGGCGTATCCGAAAGGCGTCTGATTATAGTGCCGAATGCGGTCCGGTAAAGAGTGACTGGTGGTTTCGAGATGGCATTGTTCGCAGACCTCCATCTTGCGTTCATTGCTCAGGCGTGCTGGGTTGAGGATCAACGCACGAACCTGTGAAACAGACATTCCAGGGGACTGTGCCGCTTTAACGTGTGCCGCTCCCGGACCGTGACAACGTTGGCAGTCGATACCTTCCGGCAGCGGATCGTTATAGACGGGGTTCGCTGAAAGATCGCGATGTTCAGTTACAGGAATCTCCGGATATGCGTTATGGCAAAACATGCACTCGTACGCAATTGGCCGGCGCGTCATAGGGTGTGGATTGTCATACCCTGGATTCATTCCCCAGTGACCACCCAATTCCGCATACCAGGCCATTGGAAGTTCGATCAGTGTGCCGTTCTCTTCTCTGTGCAAGTACGTGCGCACGTGATTTCCGGAACCCATGATGTAGTCAATCTGTAGCTCCTCGACGTTATCTGGCTTCCCATCGAATCCCTGCTGCCACCGGCGTTGGAAGTACTTGCCCCCATGTTCCGTCATGCTGTAGTACGTACCGGACACTGTATGGAAAAACTGGCGATCCTTAACAGAAACCTCGACAGTATCCTTCGCTTGTGGCTTATAGAAAGCGCGCGCCATGCCCGTTGTTGCATAGCCTGTCGCTTCGACAGTGTGGCATTGGGCGCAGCTTTTCGGATCCGCATACGCCTGCACTACAGGAATTTGATTTAGTTTCTTCCTGTTCGATAGATGCAGGAAAAGACCCGAGGCAGCTGTGGTAAGCAGCAGAAAAATCGTAATTATCGAACGTCTCTTCATTCGTGGGCTTTTTGAAGCGATGTAATCGAAACTGATACTAACGAAAACCATCCGCTGCGTCACGCCAATGAGATTGAGAACGGTTATGGCAAATCACAGCCTGCATCGCCTTTTCCTTAACCAGGGGTTAACTTGATGGGCTTGCCATCAACTCCTCGAATATTATTGTCGCCCTCGGTCTATAACTCCAAGATCGTTGTGACGTCCGCAATGTGGGCCACAAGTTGGGCTTGGAGAGGTGGTAATGTATCGGGCATGGGAATTCCTACGGCGTAGGTCAAAAGAATCGCCTTCACTGCACTCTGCTCCGCAGCAGGGCTTCCTCAGCTTTTTCTACGGTCGTCGATGTCGTCTACGCTTCCATACCAGCGAATGATTTTTCCGGAATGATCGCGTCGAGCAGCTCTGGAACGTACCCATCGCCATCCAGCCGCTCCGGCTCTGGATGCGACATTCGATATCGATCGGATCGACTCTTCATCGACGCTTCGATAACGTCCTCAACGCAATGCCGGTCTTCCGAATGGACCGCCTTCAGGAAGCCGCGTCCTCGTGACATTTGAACGCTCATTCCGGTCCAAAAAGCCATCCCTGTCCTAGGTCGCAACCAAGCCGCATCAGCATCTCTGCCTATGATCTCCATGACGAGGCGATCAAGTGGAAAGTTGAATGCTTCGGCAACGCCCAAAATCTGTTTTGGAAGACTTAAATCACGTAGCTGCAATGGGGAGATGTTCGCCGCGAACGTGAGAGTATCCAGTTTCGGGAAGTGTGTGGATGGCAAAATAACACCGATTATTGGCGACAACCCCAGCTAAGATCGGTCATGGCCGTTCATTTCCTCTGGGACGAGGAACCGGTAAATAGATTGTTCACTATAATGAGAGTTCCGATGCGCCGCCTTGCCAGTATCGTTTCTATCCTTCTATTACTTACCGCATCCGCGCCTGTTCTGGCGTGCGTGACAGGGGTGGCGATGAGCCAGGAAGAAAGTGCCTGCTGCCGCTCTATGCACGGGCAATGCGGAGAGATGAGCAGGATGGGCTGCTGCCGGACTGAAGTTCGGACAGATGACACACCGCAGCTTACGACAACATCTCCCGCAGTTTCTGTTCATTGGGTTTGCGTGGCACATCTGTCACCGCTTTTCTCCCCTGTTCACTTAGTAGTGTCCGCTGTCTTGCTTATGCCTGACGAGCATTCCCCGCCCGGTCTTATTACAGCGAAGACAACCGTCCTTAGAATCTGATCTGCTCCTCGAGCCAATGACCTGCACATTGATTCGTGTGCCTGCGTCTCATCTGGTTTGATCGAAGGAGCATCCATGAAATCACTATTGGTTCTGGCCTGTGCTATCGCACTGACAGGCACAGCATTTGCCGCTGACCACGGCCCTGTCTTCAGCTATGCAACCCCAGTAAATTCGGAGCGCGAGTTCAGCTTCGACTCAGGCATCTTTGGCCGAAGCGGTACCCGAGGAACGCAGTTCTCTACGGGCTCCGGGTTCGGCTATGGCATCACTCCTCACTTCACTGTCAACACCCTCCTGCCGGCAACGTTCGGCAGCGGCAATTTGCCGGAAAGCAGAATCGTGCCTGGAAACGAATGGTCTGTCGGAGCATCATGGCGATTCCAACACTCGGTCACGAGCGTGGGAAAGCGGATTGAATCGACTGCCTCGCTCGGTCTGGTCGTTCCAGGACCTCAGCAGGATTCAGGGGTACTCGGCAGCCTGCACCGAGCTCCGGGCATTGCTGGCAGCCTCGTGACTGGCCTAGCCTCTCGCAGCCAGTACGTCTGGGTTGGAGGCGGTTACACGCGCTTTGCCGAAGCATCGCACGACAGGCGACCAGACACACTCTCCTGGAGCGCGGTCTATGGCTATCGTCCATCCAATCTTCGCCGTGGGTACGACAAGTGGGATTATCGCGGCTTTGCCGAACTCACAGGAGAGCACACAGGTGCGGTTCGTTCGAGCGGCCTCATCCTTCCCGATAGTAGCTCCACAACTGTCTGGCTAGGTCCGTCTGTGCTGGCGATCTATAAGAACATCGCTATCGAAGGCGGAGTTCAAGGGCCTCTCTTCCGCGACGTATCCGAATCGGTGTACGGACGCGAACGTATCCGCTTCGCAATCAATCTCAGCTATCTCAAATACTCCTCACACACCAGCTCCCACTGAAAGGACTGACCATGAAAACGACCTTCGCTTTAGGCTTTCTCCTCTTCACTTCCCTCGCCGCTCATGCCGAATACGAGCAGGTCAATCTAACCGTCTTCGGAATGGACTGCGCTCCATGCGCCCATGCTATCCACGTTTCAATGAAAGGGATCCAAGGCGTAAACACCGTAGATGTCGACCTTAATACCGGCCTCGTCGCCATCAAGCTAACGCCCGGCAATAGTGCGGCCATGCATCAATTCAATGAAGCTGTCGAAAAGAACGGCTTTACGCACAAAGACGCAACCATAATAGTGCGGGGACAATTGTCAGGATCGGCGCAAGCCCCGTTCCTGGAAGTCAGCGGTACAAAAGATCGGTATGCGTTGACGCCTCTGGCATCCGGAATGGATCTCTCTGGCCTACTAGGAAAGACAGTACTGATTGATGGTGTCCTTCCGCAGTCTGGAAAAGGGAAGGTTTCAGATACGCTCCGCTATAAGTCCGTGACGGAGGCTAAATGACAAGGACCGCCAACTCACAGGCCCCAATGCAACGTGCGAGACGGACCGCACTGCTCAACTACTTCTCCCTCTTTGGTTCGTTCAGTACACTTATCTGCTGTGCGCTGCCTTCGGTGTTAGTCCTCTTAGGCATGGGAACCACGGTAGCCTCACTGCTATCGGCAGCTCCGTGGCTGGTCAATCTGTCGAAACATAAAATCTGGACGTTTAGTATCGCGGCAGTATTAATTTCGATGAGCTTTGTGATGACCTATCTGATCGCCCCTCGGCTCAGGCAGGGGGAAACCTGCGATGCGGACGACCCCGCCACCTGTGACGAGGTAAGCAAGATCAGCCGGATCATACTGTGGGGATCAGCCGCCATCTGGACGTGCGGGTTCTTCGTGGCCTACTTGTTAGGGCCCATTCTTGAACGAATTGACAGATAGCATCGGTTTTTGGTGCCCGGAGGGGGACTTGAACTACTATGCCCCTTTTAGAATGTGTAAGTTACTGATTATACAAACACACAAAAAGGTCAAAACGTGTCAAAAGGTGGGTATTAGGTACATTTTGGTCACACACCATCGCGCACACTATGCGCTCCAAAGGAAATGACCGGGAAACATCTTCCGGTCTTCCGTGATCTTTTACCGTTATCCCTACCCAGTGCACCCGCAGACCATAGCGCAGTTGTCACCCGCCCCCGCGCAGTAAGCCGCCGAATTGGCCCCAGATTTGTTCCCAACGCTGGACACAAGCAACCGCAACGCGAAATGACCGACCTAGCGCGAAGGGACTGAAAGACCCCTTGACTTACGCGAGTGTAGCGAACACCAAAAGGAGGAAATGTGCATTGAAATTGTTTCCTGCAAGATGTGCAGTGCCGCGCTACTCGATGGGGCATGAGACGCGCGACGATCAGTAAATGGAGTACCATTCCGTCCGACCTTGCTTTACCGAGGAGGAATAGAATGAAATTCTGCAAGATTCGTAATCAAAAGAGCCACAAGTTATTAACCGTATCGGGCGGCCCGATCGTCGATCAAGTACCCGTGGGTTCACGGGAGAATATGGCCGAGATTCAGCAATATACTGATCGAGGAAGGCTGAATCAACAGTGGTTATCTTTCCCGCTTCAGGGTTCTGAAAGGAGCTACAGTTGCCGCGCAACTGGCAAGGTCCTGGATGTTCGCGGATCGCTTTCGGCCAATGGAACTGTCATTCAGCAGTACGAGCGGAATGGTGGACACAACCAAGCTTGGTTACCAGAACTAGGGAGCGACGGGTTGTTTGTGTTAATCTCAAGGGTTGATCTCGGTGAAATGGTCCTTGATGTGCCCGGGGGATTAACGGATGACGGTGTGACTATTCAACTCTACGATGCCAACGACGGTTTGAATCAGAAATGGACCATCGAAGAGGTTGAAGTGGGGGAGGCCGTCCAAATCAAGAACCGAGAGAGCCAGCGAGTCTTGGACGTACCAGGGTTCCTTAGTGACAATGGTACCAAGATACAGCAGTACGACTCCAACTACGGAACAAATCAGCTGTGGAGCATCACCAGAGATCGCGCTGGATGGGGCGAAATAATCTCCATGGCAAGCGATAAAGCTTTGGACGTGCCCCTCGACAAGGGTCACGAGAAGGTGACGATTCAACTTTACACCCGAAATTCAGGACAAAATCAACACTGGCAAATTCGAGATTTGGGAAATGGCTACGTAGAGATTGCGTCGCAGATAAGCGGAGGGGCGATGGTGTTGGATGTGCCCGATTCTTTGCACGACCCTGGCGTTCTCATACAACAATCGCAACGTAATGGCGGAGAGAATCAGCAGTGGCAACTCATTCCGTTTACGCCTCCTATTTAGCTAATCAGAGTGCGAACATCTTGGCCGAGACAATCGCGATACAAACTCTATCGGTCTACGATCTTCCCGAAAATCCGAAGATATATGTGCTTAACGGACCCCCTGAGCCAAAATTGGCTCTTCGACCTCGCGTGTACTCTGCGTCCCGTGTACTGATGATGGCCGGGACGCTATTTAGCATGAGACCCGTGCTTTTACAAAAATAGCCAGAGCTAGATTGACCTCGTTTTCCCAAAAACTGCAACAGATTGTGGTCCCATAGCTCCCGCTGAACGAGATTTTTACGTAGAATTCGAGGGCATCCGCAACAGAACACATAGCGGGAAAGAATCTGCTACAGAGCTTGTCGTCACCTGAGGTGAGTCGATGGACTTTAATGATGAGGTCCCAAGAATAACGAAACCCACCAAGCAGGCCCCGACAGCGGTAAGCCGGGTTTATGACGACTGCAACTTCGTCGATGGGGAAGGGACGCAGGTAGTTCAGGGGCACTACTGGCGGCGCGTGCTCGGCACGAATATTCCATGCGATAACGCTGTCACACTCACGATAAGCGCAAAGGCAGGCATATCGCACGCATTACTCACAGAAGTCGCAAACGCCCTAGAGGTCGGAGTCGCACCCCTGAAGAACACGCTCTCGCTCAAGACGAGCATTGGCGACACTTTCACCAACGAGCGAACAATAGGGTTCACGAGGAACGTGGGACCCAAGCCCTGCATCGGAATAACGTTCGCAGAATGGCAGAAGTTTGTCTTCAGCGTGTTGCGCCGCCAAAAGTATTTCCTTTGGTTCAAGAGCAGAGTCGTTGAGCAGACCGTAGATATAGGCACCGAAGAGACTTTTGCCGATCAGTTTGAATATCCCGATCCGAGTTGTTGCCGGGCCGGAATTCAGGAGCAGGTCAGCAACGGCTTCGACCAGATATTCACGCTAAATTTCGGCTCCATCAGTTTTGCGGTGCTCGCAAAGGACAAACAAAATGGAAACTTTGGCCTCGCAGGAATTCCCGGCGAGTTCCGGGCCGGGCAGGTAGTGAGCCTCGATGTGGTCCGCCACTACCTTGCATCACATGGGCATAGCCCTCAAACTGAGGTCCGCCTCAGCAATTCCCTCGGCGCGGTGAATGATTTCTATGGATGGACCGAAACAAAACGTCGTGCGGTAGAGTGGCGCCCGCTTCCGTGGCTCATTGCACTGGGATGTACTTCACTTGTCGTGTACATGCTGAGGCGAACCCGTGAACGAATATATGTAAGTAATGAAGAAGCTATCGAGGGCTTGCGCCGCCGTGAGATGCTCTTTCCAAAGAAAACCGAAAACGCAGTTATATCCGAAGAGAAACATCAAGCGAGGAAGACTGAAACAGCTAGTCATGGCCATTGACCGCGCCCAACTGCTTGCACTCTGGAAGCTCGATGAACTCCCAGCATGTGTCGAAGGCATGGAGCTTGCTGCACGCTTCCTAGAACGCGCTGGTGACGCTGTGGACAGGCTCGATGATCCGACCCAAATCATCGCGGTAAAGAATGCGCTGATTCGCGCCCACAAAGACCTCATCGACCACCGCGCCACCTGCCCCAACTGCAACGAGGTTTAGAGATGGCGACAAAGAAGGCGAGCAAAAAGACACCAGCGCAGCCAACCGTCAACGTTGAAGAGCAGTTGGCGGAAGCTCTCGCCGAGAAGCCCGATAAGACGACCGCCAAACATGCTGCTCATAGAGTCCCAACCGTCGGCGAAAGAGTGAGCATAGGTAGCTCCCCCAACGTTTTCAGCATCACTCGCGTCGGAGACAAAGATGTTGACCTTCAGCTTCCCGGCACCGTTGTCGAACGCTTCCGCGTGCCGGTTGACGATCTGCGATACATCGACGAGCCGAAGGCAGTCAGCCAATCTAGCAAACCAGCGAACCCAGCGATCAATCTCGAAGAAGTCCGCGAGCGCATCGCCACCGCACAACAAAGCAGCATCGATCAGTTCAGCGGAGACATTGCGATTCTCAAAAAGTACCTGAAGAGCAAGGGCGTGCCCGCCGAAGCAGCCGAAGAGCTGGACCGCCTCTGTGAAGATACCGAGAAACGTTGGCGGACCGCGGTCACGAAGATCGCGGAGTTGCTGGAAGAGTAAGTGCGCGGTTTTCGACAACCGGCGTCGGTGAACGCCAGCCGACATATCGTTACCTATCAAGTGCTCGATGAGTGCCTAAGCGATTTTTTGCCGTCAACTGAGCGCAGCTGAAACTATGCATCCTCGTCCCCACTACCGTTCTGCATAAGCGTCCGAACTTTCGCTGCTTTGAGCTGTTCCGAAAGATATGTGTAGCAGGTTAGCAACAGCGGATAGGTCTTTTCTCTGGTTTTAGATGACGGGTGCTCTAGCAGAGGCTCAAGCACCTCAGCACCTTTTCCGTATATACCAGCCTTTACATAGCAGTCTCCAAGAGCATGTCTGCAGACTGCATCTTTTGGAGTTTGTTCTAATGCAACTTCCAACTGCTCAGCTGCTTGCCGGTGGGCATTAGGCAAGCCAGAGTCTCTCAACACCATTCCAAACTCGCGGAAGACTTTCGCCCTGTCTGGACCTTGCTTCGGTACGTGTGTAGCTGCTTGCTTGTAATGTTGGATGGCGGGGCCGATTTCTCGTCTTTTGTGACGGTAGAATTCGGCTAATTCTCTGTGAATCTGCCAACTGCTTTGATTACGCTCAAGGGCGTATTTGTAGAATTGCTCCGCGTTATCAAAATCTCCCGTCGCAGCTGAGTTTCGGGCGATCTCGGCCAAGGCAAGCTCAGGATTCCTTTCTCCTCTACGGACCTTCTGGACTAGCTCTCGCTGTGTGGGATCGACGATTTCTTTTGCTTGATACCAATCGTTCAATCTTCTCCGCACAGTGCTCTCGTGTCCTGTGGATTTACCAACTTCCTTGTAGACGAATGTGCTTGTGACGGGCAAGAGGGAATAAGCGATATCGCGATAGTTCAAATCATATTGCGATTCGACGAGCGAGTAGTCTTTCAATTCTTCGATTTGATCCGCTACCTCATGGACGGGTAAGTCAGCTCCAGCCGCAATCGCCTCGATTGGGAGTTGTGTCCCCATTAGCGACAAAACCTTCAGAATCGCTTGCTGTTTCTCTGGTAGCTCGCCATACACCCGCCGGAAGCTGAATTCTAAAAGCTCCTCGCCGTGTTTCCCTTCAGCCGCCAGCGTTTCAGCATCTCTCAGTGCTTTTTCCGCCGATCGAGCCCGTCCGATGAACCACTCGAGTACCAGTGGCACCCGATCACACGAATTGGCTAAGCGTGTCTTTTCTGTATCCGAAAGTTCCGCGATCGAATCCTTACGCCGAATCCGGGCGGTGTGGGTAAGGAACTCCACAGCTTCGCTTTCGCTGAAGGGGCCAACCGGAACCGGCATTGCCGCGACACGAACTCTTGATTTTCGGGATGTCACTATTGCTCGCGTGGGTAGAGGCAAGTCTTCTAGAAAGCTTATGAGTTGCGGATCATCGACCGTCTCAAGATTGTCAACAAACAACAAACCTCGAAATTGGGACATGATGCTCGATTTGACGGATCGGATGCGCTCGGGCAAATCCTCAATCTGAGACAGTTCGGAAAACCCCGTGACGTCGCATATTTCTGTTAGAAGGTCGGACAGTGAAGACAACGTAGGCGTAAGCGGGACGATGCCCGTTGAGGTCAAAGCACGATCTTTGGCAGTGAGAGACACGATATAGTCAAAAGCTTTTAGGTCGTGAGCTCTCAAAGTTGCCCAACACGCGAGCGCAGTCTTACCCACACCTCCAATACCGGTCAACGACGTCACGAAGGTTCGATTGCTCTTTAGAGCGTCGTCAATTGTGGAGCACAGGTCTTTTCGATGTGTAAATTCGCGGTAATCTGGCCGGAGAACCCTGAATCCAGGCTCGTTTACGATGTACTGTGAGATCGCTTCCGGTACGCGGTTGTTTGTAACGTAATTGAGGGCTTCAGCACCGCGCAGGATTTTTGTGGAGTCTGCAACCCGGATGCAGAGATCGCCAGTTTTCAGATACTTTCGACCATCAATTGTGGGCCCATCCCCCATTGCCCTGAGGGCTGCATGTGCCTTAGGTGGCACAATCGCAATCCCCAAATACCTCTGGTCGGCCTGTATAAACTCTCGCGAAAAACTAACCCAGAAACGGTCTCCCACATAGCGTCTGATCTTGTCATTGAAAAGCTTGGTGTCTGCTTTAGGTGTTGCACCAACAAACTTGAAATCGGAATCGCGAATTCCGAAAATAAGAACACCGCCCTTCGTGTTGTAGAAGGCAAGAACGTCAGCCGCAATTTTGGCCCATGCTGCTTCGTTTCCCCTGTTTGTGGCAGGGACATCTTCCTTGTAGTCCCATAACTCGTCTTCCTTATAAAAACCGTACCTGATCTTGAGCGGCGAACGTTCGAAGAAGAAGTCCACAATTCCAGGCGTGTTGCGGTTCGCAATATGTTTTGCGAGGACTTGGGGCATGCTCATGGCAATTGACAGAAAGATAGCACAAACCCCCACGCCGAAACTGAAGGGTCAAATCAGGTGGCCGACACCGGGGGATTTATATCGGCGGGCACATTTGCGTATGTTGAGATTTGGTGTTGCCGAGAGGGAATCGTCTGCTTGACGACATCATCACGACCGACGCCAACGATGAGCACAACAGGCTGTATGAAATTCAGGTGGCGAAAGATTCAAGACCGGAGTCTTTATGCCGAATTTGATATGTGCGGCCCTTGTCCTGCCGAGCGCGATCAAGATTTGTCAAAGCCTCGGTGGTTCAACCCATTGACCTCTATTCATGAGTATGCGGTAGATTTGCTCGCTGTAGTTCCGATGCCATACAGTGAACACGTTATGTCCGATTCGAGCTGTTGAGATTTCGCGTTGTACCAGAGCGTCAATCGCACCGTTCTTTACGTTGGTGAAGCAATCTCGATATGCGAACGCTGCCTGGGCGATGTTCACCTCATCCACACTTGGAATGGTGACGGGCACATTGCGCTCAACATCGGGCAAGATGTGAAGACAGGCTGATGGAGATACGGGCAAGAGCACTTCGATATTCTGCCGCCAAAAACCGCCGCCATGGTGGATGGTGCCCTTATCGTCCCGTTGCCAAGTTACAACCGGTGAATCGGAAATAATGAATGGTCGGTCTGATGTTGTTTCTATGAGTCGCCAATCGCCTCTGTACATGGTTTCGTCCATGTTTGCCATTCCATTTCTGATACCGACGAGATACTGTTGCTGTTCTGCTTCGGCTTCGCTCAGTCGCCCAAGTTCCTTCAATGCACTTGTGGCCACATCCTCAGGGCTGAAGGGTCTGGACATTCGACGGCCTTGACAGATGAGGTCAATATTCCAGTTCGTTGCAACAGTGAGAAGTTGAGAACGATTGTTCAAAAATTGCTGCCACGCGTGGCGCTTCACTTCCTGAAGATGCTTCGTACCTTCGCGCCGGGATTTCGACCGAAGAAAGAGCAGCGTCACATAGCGCGTAAGCTGCTTTCGCCGTTCGTCGGTCGGCATGAAGTTCGGGTCACTCAACAGATGAACGAACTGATTGACAGGATGTTCGTACTCATTGGCAAGTTGCTTCTCAATCTCGGCCTCGGCTTGAGGATTCTCAGGATCAACAAAGTGCCCAAAATGGCGTGTAGAAGATTTTGGAGAAGCTCTCGGATATGGAGGACGCCCCCTTGCATAGCGCCACAGCCACGAGGCATTCGTGTGTTGGTCGAAGTAAGCGAACTTGCGGAGAAGGCTCTGCGGAACTGTGTGCGACCCGATCATGTCGTCTCTAGCTATCCGTGTTTCACACGTTTTCTCGCCTGCGATTGTGCGGTCTGTAGAAGCGTACCGCAATACGTCCTCTGATCTGCGGAACTGCGCCAATAACGCATCGTGACACTAAACTTCAGCACCTTCTACGTGCCCTGAACTCCCGGCGTCTCGTCCGGCCTCTCTTGGCTCCTCCTAGGCACACGCTATCCGCACGACCGAGACCACACGGGGCATGTCCGACACCAAGTGCGAGCGTACAGCATGGAGCAGAGTCTTACTTAGGGAGCTGCCCTGAAACTTGAGAGGGATATTGCGGGGGATTGCCAAGCTTTCAAATCCCGATCGCATACTATGCGCCTCCATCCGGCCAAGCTCTCAAATCCACGCCGAAGACTATGCCGCCATCTGGCCCAATGATGGCCCTTGTCGAATCAAGAGCCAGAGTTCACACTTAGTCCACTATGACTTCACTTCACGACGCCAGCGGTATCGTGTCCCTCGCGGGTTCAGTTCTGTCAGGAGCAAAGTCCGCAGTCGATCTTGCCAGCCTGAGTAAGGATAGAGAACTCAAGATCAAACTCAGCGAATTGCTGGATGACATTCTCCAATTGAAAATCAAGGCCAGCGAACTGGATGCGGAGAATCGGGAACTGCGTAGTCAGTTGGAGAAGAGAGACTCCGTCAAACCCCTAGGTGAGTTTGGCTACTTCTTCAAGGACGGAGAAACGGAACCACTTTGTCCAAAGTGCCTCCAAAGTTCCCCCTCTAAAGAGGTCTATCTGACGCCTCTACAAACTTTCTCAGGAGGACTGATACGAAGGTGTCTAGTCTGCAAGGAAACGTTTTGGGAGCGTCCCGCTCGCCAGCCACGGGCACAAATGCGAAACGAATGGAGCTAATAGCCTCACCACCCAAGCTCGCCCGATCCTAAGCTCCAAGGTCGCCCGAACCTCAAACGGTACGGATACAGGTAGCAGGGAGTAGCAGCTGGTAACAAACAGGGCATTATCAGGGTTAGATACCCCGGCTCCCGTACCAACCGTATCAATGGACCCGCGATGCTAGGACTCTGCCCTCCTAGCATCGCGAACCTAGCAACCGACGGAAACCCGCGTCGCCACTGCCTCCTAGCTATCCTAGCCTCGCTCAGTTCCTTACGCCGTCACTCACCCCGTACCCATAGTTAGACGATTATCTAAGTGTTGCGTGCGCCAGAGTAGAGCCAAAACTCTGTTACCGGGTACCTTCCAAGAATTAGCCACCACGTTTTGAGAATTAGCCACGAGTTATTGAAACCATTCTAACTCTATGAGTTATAAGGTAGATACGGAGAGACCATCTGCAAGACGGAGTTGACAAGTTACGCACTCGTGATATGATTGTATTAGTAGGATTATTTGTTAGAGGTGTGCGCCTCTTCGATTGACTCCTCACTCACGTGTTGCCTCCTTTCTTGTTGGGCGGAACCCCTAGCTCCCGGTGTTGTCACGACTCCGGTCCTGAGCAGGGGGTTTTGCTTTGCCGGTAGGGTACATCACGCCGCACATCCACCTTCCAAACAGATAGGACCACACTAATGAGCATTGAACGCACCCCCACGTTTGAAGACGCCATCGCCATTTGCACCGTGCTGGCAACTGATCTCACCGACGCCGTCGCTAGGATAGAAGCCCTTGAGCAGCAGGTTGACGACCTTCGTCAGGAAGCCGCCGTAAAGGACGCCGTTTCTTGACTGGCACGCTGCCTAAGACCGATCCCGAACGACTCCCCGATGCCCTCCAAACCCCTCAGCAAGACCGTGAAGCAGAGCAGGAACGTCGCCAAGCACGCGACCTTGCGACTCGCCTACGGACCGGATGGGGAGATTACCTCCACGAGGAATAGACACTCCTAACCGCTAGGACTCCTAGCCCAACAAGAAAAGGAAGATATACACCCAAAATGAAAGAACTTGATGAACTGAGCAACGAAGAGGCAGTAACCAAATTGACCGCAGCCTTTGAAGAATCCGGCCTGACCTTTGACCGCGCCGCCGCCTTGGCCGCGCTACGGGCTGACCACCATATCTACACCGACGACGAAGGCAACCTCGTCCTCAACTATGAGGGCTCTACTCAGAAGTTGAGCGGGGTACTCTCTCAGTGGGGTCGCACCGGCGCTGGATCAGACTACGTTGACGGCCGCAGCCTTCGCCAGGACGAAAAGAACCCCGGCGGTGTCCGGGCCAAGAGTGACTTAGTGGACGCCAAGGCCAAGAGCGCATACATCAGCAAGCATGGCCTCACGGCCTACGAGAAGCTCGCCCTGACGTATACCCCCGCCGAAGAGGTGAGGTTCAAAGACGAATACAGCAAGCTCACTGTGGCGCAGAAGTCGGCACTGGCCGCGAAGGGAACCACCATCACCGCATTCCCCACCCGGCCTACCGATCAAATCCGAGGCTCATTCATCGCGCATGATTTGCTCGCCAAGCAGCGAGCCATCAACCCGAATAAGAGATAAGTTTCCTAGCTAAGCTCGCTAGGATGCATGGGACCGGAGACCGCTGCTAACCCGCGCCGTCTCCGCGTCCCTGCACATTCAGTTTCCTAGGCGGTTCAATGGGATTGTCCCCTAGGACAGGAACGGGGCCGTGCGTGGAAGCGCACCCCGTCTCTCTTCATACCCGCACAGTGTGCGCGTTGCTAGGATGCCTTCGCCTTCTCAAGGTAGACATAAAGGGCAGCGCGACTAATGCCGAACTCACGCGCCAATGCCGCTCTGTTGACCCCGGCAACATTCGCTTTCTCTCTCAAATCGGCAGCACGTTCGGCAGATAACTTGGCCTTGCCGCCGGTGTACTTGCCCTCGCGCTTGGCTAGCTGGATTCCCTCACGCTGGCGCTCTAGCATCATCTCGCGCTCGAACTCGGCTACACTGCCCATGATGTTCAGCATCAGCCGGGCAGTGCTCCCCGGCTTGCCATGGGTGAAGGTCAGAGACTCTTTCACAAACCTCACTTCTACGCATCGCGCTGTAAGGTCGTCTACCAGCTTCCGTAGGTCTGTAAGATTCCTAGCCAGCCTGTCCATCGAATAAACAACCACCGTGTCGCCCTCACGCACGTGAGCCAACATAGCGTGTAGCTGGGGCCGGTCGGTGCTCTTGCCGGATACCTTATCCTCGAACACCCGGTCTAGGTTTTCCTTCTCTAGTGCCTCATGCTGCCGCCCAGTGTTCTGGTCTACCGTGCTCACCCTCGCGTATCCGACTCTCTGTCCACTCATGTGCTCGACACCTCCAATGTGTCTACCGACATCCTAGACGTCTCGCGCCATGTGTCAAGTATAAAATAAACAATCTAGTCAAGACACATTTCAGCGCCTATACAAGACGCTGGACAGACCGTGCCCTGTCTGGACACCAACACAGTCGTCACCTACACCTAGGCCGTCCCTTACCTGCCAAACCAACACGTCATCGACCTAGTCCAGAACCCTCGCTTTAGAACACCTCGCATAAATCGTCAATGAATACGCGGGGATTGGCGCGCAGTACTCGGTCAGACCTGTAACTCCATGTCGCTCAGACACTTGCATGGTAGGGCGCGTCGTCTTTTCCAAAACACAGCGTCGGTACTCCGAATTTGCTGACGCCTAAAACTTCTGTAACCCACTTCAACCCCAACACGAAAGGAACCACCAATGCAGCCAACAGGTCGCTACAACAAAGCCGGAGTCAGAATCTTGCGGAACTCCGACGCCTACTCATCCTCTAACACCCGCCCCGGCTACACCGAAGGAAGAACCATCAGGCAGAACGTCGCACTTACCGGCAGGCTCATCGAGCAGGCCGTCCGCAGTGGAGACAACACCCTTACCCGGCGCACCAAGAGAGTCCCGCCTTGGTTCGGCTAGACCTGGCGTCATTCGACTTCGGCAGGAGAGTGATGGAAGGTCACCTCAACCGAAGACTTATCGCCCTGCTCGAAAAGAGACCCTGATTATGCCAAAGAACAAACCGAAGAAGTAAGTCCACCCCAGTCAGCAAAGGTAAACCGATTGACACCAGAACAAAACCGGTGTAGGTCGTAGAAACTGACGGTTGCACGCGCTCGGCGTGAACATGTCAGTCCCATCAGGTTGGGCGGCGCGCGGCTGCCGGGTAGATGGTTCTACCCACTCCACTCCTCACATAAACTATGAATTGCTAGGACGCAACCCTAGCCACAGTTATCATGCGTCTCACTATATACCATATGGGGGTATGGTATCGGGGATCATCCTAGGGCGCAGACACAACTTTGAAAGGAACTCGCATGACCGCAACACCAAATCGTTTGTATTACTCGCGCCGGGAAGCCGCCCGTCTGATGGGACTCTCCATTCGGACCATCGACTCGTTACTTGCGTCCAACCGGCTCCGCAGTTCGCTTGTCGGCGGTCGAAGGCTTATCAGCCGGGAAGCCCTCATTGAACTGGGAGGGGGCAGCGTCGCTCTGATGATGGCTTACCTGTGAGGGGGCCATCGTCTGCCTTGAGGATGCAGCATCTCGCAGAACCTCCATCTTAGATAACACTGTAAGAACACCCTCACACCCACAATGTACCAGCGTAGGAACCGAGTAAGTCACTACGCATCTATCACATAGGAGACAAGCCATGTCACCAACACCGGAAATGAGACATCCACCGATTGAAAGTAACCAATGCCTAAACCAATCCCGGCTTACCAGTATCCTCCACTCCTCGCACCCTTGAGAGATGACATTCAGGAGGCCATTCGTCTATCCCACCCGCTTGACCATTGGAAGCTGTCCAAATGTAAAGGATCGTTCCTCCAATGCCGCTCCACGCTATGTCCCTCATGCGTTCGGGCGCATCTGCATCATCAGAAGGGGCGCGTGCTGGCCGCGTGCCATAGCCTCCCTGAGCGCCGCCGCAAGAGTCTCCGGTTTGCTACCTTCACCACTCGTGATGTTCGGCTCCAAGACCTCAGGGTAGTCGCCAAGGAGTCACAAACCGCAGTCCATAAGACGCTCAAGAGCGTAGGAGTCACCGGCTCTATCTCCCGGCTTGAAGCAAGCTTCCCCGACTGGACTGATGAGGTACACCCTCACACCCACGTCATCCTTGACAGCGCCCCCAGTGGCCGAAGCTTCATCCCTAGGGCAGAGTTCACGGAAGCATGGCGCGAGCATCTTCCAGAAGAGCTACACGCCCCGGAGTCCGAAGTCCACATCGAGACGATCCGAGACATCGTCGCAACGTCTGCCTACGTAACGAAGTCACCCTTCTATGACTACGTGAAGGAACAAGCCGACATTGAACGAACCATCTCCGTCATCACCGCCTTGCACGGTCTACCCAAGCTCGTAGCCAAGGGTTCCCTCAAGCTCCCCAACTAACCCGCACACTGTGCGCCTAGCCATCACCCAAAAAGGAAAGATCGAATGAGCAGCATCACCCTTACAATTCACGCCGCCGACCTCAACGCCGTCGCCGCCGTCGTCAAAAACCCTTTCGTCGTCACCGCCGCCGAGTCACAGGCCATCAAGCCCACTGCTACACAGCGCCCGAAGAAAGTCCTTCGTCAACGCATCCTGGCCTTTCTCAACTCCTACCCCGGTGCGACTACCACCGCCATTCGCCGTGGCGTTACAGGCTACGACGGCGACGTGAACACCGAAGTCATCGCCATGCGTGCAGACGGATCGCTCCGAGTATTCCAGACGGGCGAGCAAGGCGACCCGCTCCGTCATTACATCGCAGATGTCATCGAAGAGCGTGAGGCAGCGCAAATTCGCTCCCCAGTGCCCCTAGAAAATCCGTGACAGTATTCAGACGTACTTACCCATCAACCAACTGCGCGAACGCTCACGCGAGGCGAATCCAAAAGGAGAGACATGAACAATAGATGGAACCGCTTTACACACCACAAGAACTCGCCCAGTTATGGAAACTTGACGAGTCGACAGTTCGGAAAACCTTTCGCGATGAACCCGGCGTCCTGAAGTTCGGCAAGAGCGAACGCAGAGACGGCAAACGAGATTACGTGACTCTGCGAATACCACAATCAGTAGTTGACCGCGTATACAAGAAACTTGCAGCGTAGAATAGGCCACCATGTCATTGACAATTTACCGTCGTCACACCCCGAAGTGTTCACACCAGAGCCGCGATTACCTCAAGTGCTCGTGTCCCCTATGGGCAGACGGTTACATCGACAGCAGACGCACCAGAGAGTCGTTAGGAACTCGTGATATGGCGCGGGCGAGGAAGAAACTCGCCGCGCTGGAGTCGCCTGAGTCAAAGGTTTACAGAACTGTACCGGAAGCCGTAGATAGGTTCATGGAGCACTGCTCCAGTATCGACCTTGAGACGCGCCGGAAGTATAACAACACCCTGAACCGCCTGAAGGAGTTCTGCGACGTTCACAACGTCTTGTACGCGCAGGAATTGACGGTGGAGAAGTTGGACACATTCCGGTCTTCGCGTCAGATAGCCCCCATCACCGCCACCAAGGAGCTTCAGCTACTTCGGCAGTTCTGCGGATTCTGCCTTGACCGCCGTTGGATGGAGGAGAACTCAGCTAAGAAAATCAAGATGCCTAGCGTAGTCTCTGCCAATGATACGGAACCGTTCACATCTGCCGAGGTTGCTGCCATTCTTGCAGCATGTGACCGCATCGGCCAACAGTCATATGAACGCATCCGAGCACGCGCAATGGTGATGACGCTGCGCTATACGGCGTTGAGAATCGGTGACGTGTCCATGCTAGAGCGAAACCGCATCACCCATGATGGACGACGCTGGAGGGTGTTCCTTCGGACGGAGAAGAACGGCAAGCCCGTATTTATGCCGATACCGAATGAGCTAAAGTCGGCGCTGGACGCTCTGCCAATTCCTAAAGGCTGTGGTGCAGAGCCTAAGCACTACTTCTGGAACGGTACCAGCAAGCCGAGGTCAATGAAGAAGTCCGCTGACGATACCCTCCGCTCTGTATTCCGCGCATCTGGTGTCAAGGGTGCACACGCGCATAGGTTCAGACACACGCTTGCGACCGAGCTACTTGAGAACGGAGCCAGCTTTGAAGATGTGGCTGACGTGTTAGGCAACACCGTAGACATAGTACGCAAGCACTATGCGAAATGGTCTCCTAAGCGTCAGGCACGCATTGACGACCTCTTGGAACGTGTCCATTCTGCCGCTAGTTATGCTCCCGTGAAGCTGAGACGCATAAAGTGACTTGGGTACATTCGCGGTACAGACGATTTAGACAGCCTGTAAGTGTTGATAGATATGGAGTAAATATGGTGCCCGGAGGGGGACTTGAACCCCCACGACCGGTTAGGGTCTGCGGATTTTAAGTCCGCTGTGTCTGCCGATTTCACCATCCGGGCACTAAAATCACCCACCCATGTCCATCCTAACTCATACTCAAGACGCACGATGAAATCGATCTGGCAATCCAAGGAACCTTCTACATCCTTCTTGCGTACATAGTGACGATTGGTCATCTTTTCAACGAGACTGCAGTCCCATCACCGCCGATTATGCCCATACGCGAGATCCTCAAGCAAACGCTATCAGCACTCTGGGAGACCAAGCTCCGCAGCTTCCTCACCATGTTTGGTATCGTCTGGGGCATCACCTCGGTCATTCTTCTCGTCGGCCTTGGCATCGGTTTTAACATCGATCAAAAAGAGCACCTCAAGACCATCGGCACCGACATCGCCATCATCTTCGGCGGCAAAACCGGCGCGCAGGCCGGAGGGTACGCCGCCGGCCGTGACATCCGCCTCACCATCGGCGACGCCATCGCCATCCAACAGCAGGCCTCTCTCGTCAAAACCGTCAGCCCAGAACTCCGGCGCAGCGTCTCCGAGGTAAGCCAGTGGAACGCCGCCAGCCGTCCCGTTCGTGGCGTCTGGCCCGAATATCAGCGCTTCCGTTCTCTCACCGTCGAGCAAGGCCGCCTCATGTCCGAGCAGGACGAAGCCAACGGCGAGCGCGTCATCCTCCTCGGCGCTGAAGCCAACCGCCAACTCTTCCCTGGCAAGCCCGTCATCGGTGAGCCCCTCATGGTCAACGGCTACCGCTACACCGTCATCGGTGTCCTCGCTAAAAAGAAGCAGAACGGAAGCTACGGCAGCGGCCCCGACAACACCCAGCTCTTCACCACGTACTCCGCCATGGCGCGCGACTTCCCTCCCCCTGAGCAACCCGGCGTCGTCCGCGGCTACGTCAATAACATCGTCGTCGAACCCGTCTCACCCAACCTCCACGAAAAAGCTCTCGACCAGGTCAAGCGCATCATCGCCGAACGCCATCACTACAGCGCCGACGACAAGGAAGCCCTCTGGATCTGGGACACCCTCGAAGGCTCTAAATTTACCGAGCGCATCTTCGGCGTCATGACCTTCTTCTTCGGCGCTGTAGCTCTGCTAACACTCGCACTCGGAGGCATCGGCGTCATGAACATCATGCTCGTCGCCGTCACCGAACGCACCCGCGAGATCGGAGTCCGCAAAGCTCTCGGCGCAACTGCCGTAGACATCCGGCGTCAGTTCCTCGTCGAGTCCGCCATCATTACCATCGTCAGCGGAATCGGCGGCCTCGTCCTCGGAGTCGGCCTCTGCCTTCTCCTTCGCCTCGTCCCATTGCCCGACTTTGTCCCTCACCCGGTCATCTCACCCGTAGCCATCATCGCCTCGCTCGCGACCCTTACCGCCATCACGCTCTTCGCCGGCACCTATCCGGCCCTGCGCGCCGCCAACCTCAGCCCGATGGAATGCCTGAGGACCGAATAGCCATGAACCTCCTCGAAATCGTTCGCCAAAGCATCGATTCCCTGCTCCGCAACCGCCTCCGCTCCGGTCTCACCATGCTTGGCATTATCTGGGGACTCGTCACCGTAGTCCTCCTCCTCAGCTACGGACGCAGTCTCGGCAAAGAAGTTCTCAATGGCTTCCTCGGTCTCGGCAACAACGTCATCATGATGTGGGGCGGCCAGACCAGCATGCAGGCGGGCGGCGAGCGTTCCGGCAAAAAAATCAAATTCCTCGACGGCGACACCGAAGCCGTCCGCGACGCCGTCCCCTTCCTCACCGCCGTTAGCTCCGAAAGCGACGATGGTTTCAGCTTCAAGTACGGCTCCAAGGTCGTCAACATCTCCAGCAAGGCCATCGAGCTACCCTACGGCGGCATGCGCAAACTCAACGTCGCCGAAGGCCGCTACTTCGAGCCCGCCGACTTCACCGAGCATCGCCAAGTCGTCATCTTCGGCCCCCACGCCGCACAAAAGCTTTTCAACGGCTACCCACCCGTCGGCGAATCGGTCCAGATCGAAGGCCATGCCTTCCAGGTCATCGGCGTCCTCGCAACCAAAATTCAGGACTCCTCCAACAACGGCCCTGACAATGAAAACGCCTTCGTCCCCTTCGACACCATGCGCATTCTCCGTGACGAGCGCGACCCCGGCAGCATTGTCTTCCAGCCCAGTTCCCCCGACCTCCACATCAAAGCACTTCAAGCCGTCCGCACCGTCCTCGCCGGCCGCCACCACTTCGACCCCAAAGACGACAAAGCCGTCCCCACCTGGGACACCGTCGAAGACTCGCAGGAGATCATGCAGTTCAGCGCCGCACTCCAGCTCATCCTCGGCATCATCGGAGCCATGACCCTCGGCGTAGGCGGCGTAGGCGTCATGAACATCATGCTCGTCTCTGTCACCGAACGCACCCGCGAAATCGGCCTTCTCAAAGCCTTGGGCGCACGCCGCCGCGACATCCTCACTCAGTTTTTATTGGAAAGCCTCACTCTGACATTCATCGCGGGAATCATTGGCATGATCGTCGCCGTCGGCGTCTCTTATCTCATTCCACCCATGCCGCTCTACTCCGACATCTATAAAACGGCCAACCACGAAGGCGACATCATCCTTCGCGCCTCCCCCACCATCATGTTGATCTCATTTGCCATCCTCGCAGTAGTCGGCGTGGTCTCAGGACTGCTGCCTGCCATGCGAGCCTCCCGCATGGATCCCGTCGTCGCGTTACGCCACGAGTAATCCTGCGCGTCAGCCTTTAGTTAGCCTGCCGGTAGCGGATCTGTCCATCTTCCACGAAGTACTCCGCAGAGCACTTATCCGAACCGCAGATCATCGCCTCCAGCCCTGCGCACTGCTGCCGCGTAATCAATCCCAATGAGCCGCAGCTGGGACACGCCAGGACAGCCCAGTAAGGATTCTCCGCCTTCCCTAGCTCTCCAGCTTGCTCCAACATAAACAATGTACCCGGCTCCATCTGCTCCGGGATCCACACTTCCAGATAATTTAATTCCGCTATCATGCGTTCCTCTTCTCCCAACGGTTGTCTTTCGTTCGCGACCCACGTTCGTTGCCTATCCCGGCTGTGAAGAGTTCTCGGGGCCCATTAAATGAAGTTGCACTACTTATGGTGCAAAGCATATCGGATTTTCCGCGTCTGTCAATCGAACATTTTCAACAAGTCGCCGCGCTGATTCCTACCGTGAACTTTCCCTCCTGCACCACAATGCCGTTAAACGCATGTCATTCTGGGCGAAGCGAAGAACCCCCGCATTTCGCCTTTGCATTTGTTTGTCTTCTTTTACCGGGCGGGATACAAAGCCTTATACATCTGCCGATTCCTCAAGATCGCCTGCACATACTCCCGAGTCTCGGTATAAGGAATCGACTCCACATACTCGGCGATGTCCTTGTAATCCCCACTCGACATCCACTGCCTCACCGGAGTATCCCCAGCGTTATACGCAGCCAGCGCATACTCCTGCTGCCCGCCGAATCGATCCAGCACCTGCCGCAGATTGATCGTACCCAGCCTCAGGTTCACCGATGGATTCAGCAACTGCGCTGTCGTAAAGCCCTTCATCTTCTGCTTCTTCGCCACCGACTTCCCCACCGAAGGCAGCAACTGCATCAACCCATAAGCATTCGCCCGGCTCACTGCCCCAGCATTGAACTCCGACTCCTGCCGAATCAGCGATGCAACTAGATAAGGATCAAGCCCATTCTCTCCCGAGTTCGCCACCAGCTCCGACCAATACGGCTGCGGAAACAGCAACCGCCAATAAATATCCGGCACCTGATCCATCGGCAGCGCGAAGAATGAAATCCCACTCCGCTTCATCGATTGCAGCGCCCTCGTATATTCCCCATACGACGCATAGATCTCTGCCTGCCCCAGAGCTCCCCACTCCGCCGACGTTGGACTCGCCTGTATCTCCGGCCCGATATACTCGTTCAATGCGGCATTAGCCAGCAGCCTCGCCTTAATCAGATGAGGATCGTTCTCCGGCAGCTCTCCCGTAAGCTCTGGAACCACAGGTGTTCGCACTGAGCTCAACGCCGCCGCCGGCGCCACTGGCGCTGCAACCTGCGCGTTCAACACGCTAAGCCGCTTCCGCGCTAGCTCCCCGTAGTAGTAATTGACATAAGAAGCCGACAGCGCGCGGTAGTAGTTCGCCGCCTGCGCAAAGTTATGCTCCTCATCCTCGTAGATCCTGCCACGCCAGTACAAAGCGCTCGGCACCTCAATGCCCGTCGGATACCCTTTGATCTGCTCATCCATCAGTCGAGCAGCCTCGGTGTAGTTCCGTATCCTGTAGTTCATCCACGCCGCGCGCCAGTGTGCCGAAGCCGCATACGTACTCGCTGGAAACATCTGCACCAACAGCGAGTAATGATACGTAGCCTGCTGCGCATCATGCTTCAGCAGATACATATTGCCGCCCGAATACAGCGCCTCTTCCAGCCATCGGCTCTTCGGAAACCGCTTCACCATTTGATCGATCAACGCATCATGCCCAGCCTGATCGTTCTCATTGCGCGAAATCTCAGCCAGCATATACAGCTTCAGCGCCGCGCTGTCATCGAATGTATCCGGCAGCTTCTCCACATCCTTGCGGCTGATCCGCTTCATCTTCATATCGCATACCGCCGCATAGATCAGTAGCGCGTCATGATCCGCCGCGCTCAGCCCCAAGCCATCACGTTCAATCGCGTGATACTCCTCACCGGCCTCCGCATAACGCTTCGCGTTGAAGAGCTGATCCGCATGAGACTTCCTCTCCTCAGCCGTCAGCGGCACACCCATAGCTTGCAACTGCGCCCGCGCCTGCCCAGCCTCAAAGCTCAGCGGCAAGTCTGCATATAGTTTGCGAAAAACAGGCGCCGCATGACCGACATCTCCAGCCATCTGGTAAGCCCGTCCCAGCGCATAACGAAAATCCCCATGCGAAGCCTGCGCCGTGTCCGCCAGCGGTTGAAGCACCTTCAGCGCTCCCTGCGGATTGTTCTGTTGAATATAAGCATTAGCTAGCAGAATCGGCGCATTCGCAACGAAGATACTGTCTGGATGCCGCTCCGCAAAGTGATCCAGCAGCGCATAAGCATCCGTACCGCGCCCAGCCTGTAAAGCTGCCTGCGCCCCGAGGTAGTCGGCGTAGTCATCCAGCGCCGCCCCGCTCGCAGCCGCCTGCCGATACATATTCGTCGCATCCGAGTACCGCCGGTCGAGCATATACGCATGTCCCAGCGCGAGATAGGCCGTAGCCGCCCCTTCACCCGGATGTTGCCGCGCATAGCTCTCGACTCCGCTATAGGCAGCCGCCGACCGCGTCGTCGCCAGCTGCTGCGCCATGGGCCGCAACTGCTCCGACGCACGAAACGCGCTCGTCAATTTAATGCTTCGTGCAGTTGGCTTCGAAACAACACTATGTCGCTTGCCAACCGTCTTCTTTGTCCCCTTGCTTGTAGCAGCAGTCTTGCTCTTGCTCGACGTGCTCTTCCCCGTACTTTTTGTCGCAGAAGTTGCCTTACCCTTGACTGGGTGTTTCTTCGCAGCCGCAGACGAGCTCGTCTTCTCGGTCTGTGCTGTTACATCTGCCGTTCCGCCCAAAGCAAGCACCGCACCAACCGCAATTGCCACCTGAAACCTGGTCCATCCCTTCAATATCGCCTCACTCTGCAGAAAACCCATACTTCCACTCTAAGCTGGCTTTCTGCATACCGTACCGCCGTAGCTCAAGTGGAATCAGCACAGGTACGCTTGCAGTTAGACTCCTTCCCGCCCATCTCGTAAGGGACATGGCTTCATCCTTTGCTCTCTGCCCCCTCGGCATTTACTATGAAAGAAGTGCTGAACTTGCCTTCATTGGACCGAAAGCTATTCGGCGCTTGTTTTAGCACCTTTTTGATCATGCCTGCCATCCAATCTCCAGGAACGGAAGAGATCCACCCCGACGTTGCGCTCGTAGCGCGCGCAAAAGAAGGGGATACGGCTGCTTTCGAGCAGCTCGTCCGGCAGTACGAGCGCCAGATCTTCCGTGTAGCGCAGCATATTACTCAAAACCGTGAAGACGCCGAAGACATTACGCAGGACGCTTTTCTCAAGGCTTACGAGAAGCTCGATCAGTTCCAGGGAAACTCAAAGTTCTCTACCTGGCTGGTCCGCATCGCGGTCAATGAGAGCCTCATGCGCCTGCGCAAGCGCAAAACCAGCAAGACCGTCTCCATGGACGAGGACGTCCAGACTGAAGAAGGCGCCATCCCTCGTGACTTTGCCGAGTGGCGGCCCAACCCCGAACAGCTCTACAACCAGGCAGAGCTCGGAGACATCCTTCGCAAGACCATTCAGGGTCTTCCCCCAGGTTTCCGCACAGTCTTCACACTGCGCGATATTGAAAATCTCTCCACGGAAGAGACTGCGGAGGCACTCGGCTTGAGCGTCCCTGCAGTGAAATCCCGATTGTTGCGCGCCCGACTTCAGTTGCGCGAGCGACTCAGCAGATACTTCCGGCAGCAAAAGGAGGGTCAGCCCGCATGACCTGCACCGATTTCCTCTCTCAGCTTACCGACTACTTCGACGGCCACATCAGCCCCGAGCTCCTCGAAGAGGTTCGCGCCCACACTGCCTCCTGCAGCCACTGCGAGGTCGTCCTCGACACCACCCGCAAGACCATCTCGGTCTACAAAGACCACGAGGTCTACGAGATCTCCACCGAGTTTCGCGAGCGCCTGCACGCCGCCATCATGACCAAGTGCGCCCAGAAATCTAAATCCGGCTGTAACTAAATCCCTCCTGTTTTCTCCCCAACACAAAAATCGCTGATCGGCGTAACATCTTTGCGTAGCACCAAGGAGGCAAAGATGCCAAACCGAGCATCTGTCCTGGTCGCAATGACCCTGCTCATGTCACCCTTAGGATTCGCGAAAGATAAAAAACCACCTCTACCTTTCACTGTCTTACAGGCTCGGACCGTATCCGTTCTGATAGATCCCGACGCAGGAATATCGGTGGAGGACCCACAAGCGAATCAGATCGCGCGAAGGGATGTCGAAACAGCGCTCTTGAACTGGGGCAGATATTCACCCACTCTAAGCGGCCAACCCGCAGATCTGATCATTGTCGTGCGCAGAGGACATAGCCGGCTGGTGGACGACACCATCACAGATCCCCGCCAGAATGACCGGCCTGCAGTCATCAACCCCACGGACAACGGTATCGCCATTGGCGGACAGCGCGGCCCCCAGGGCAATAATATGCCGAACACGCCTGCATCTGTCCCCCTAACCCCGGCCCCCGGTTCTCAGATCGAGATGGGCGCTCACGACGATTCATTCGCGGTGTACCAGGGCGGCGTCTCGAATCCCCTCGACAGCCCTCCCATATGGAGATATGTCACAAAAGATGGCCTCCACTCCCACGACGTACCGGCAGTAGCAGCCTTTAAAAAGGCCATCGCTGAAACCGAAAAAGCCGCAGCAGCCAAAAACCCTAGCCGCTAAATCCGCCCCGCCGACCGAAGCGCCGCAATCTCCTCATCCGTAAATACCCGCGACCGGATCAAAAAACGTACCCCCTCCGGCCCCTCCAGCGAGAACATCCCTCCGCGCCCGGGCACTACATCCAGAATCAGTTGCGTATGTTTCCAATATTCAAACTGACTTCTGCTCATATAGAACGGAGTGTCCCCCAGCGTAGCCAGCAAAACATCCGAGTCCCCCACCATGAACTCCCCACGCGGATAACACATGGGAGAGCTGCCGTCGCAGCATCCACCCGACTGATGAAACATCAGCTTCCCATGTTTAACCTCTAGCGAAGCCATCAACTCAACCGCCGCAGGCGTCCGCATCACCTGCTCTGGAACATCCGCCATCAAATCCCTCTCTGCCGCAGTTCATTTACGTCATCATCCTGAACGTGTTTTACGTAATTCTGGACCCTTCGCGTCGTCATCCTGAACGCAGTGAAGGATCCCTGTATTTGCCGTTGCCTGTTCTTAAATCCGTGAAAATCCGCGGTCGACTCGGTCCTAAAAGAAACCCATAGCATTCGGGCTATAGCTCACCAGTTGATTCTTCGTCTGCTGATAGTGGTCGAGAATCATCTTGTGATTCTCTCGCCCAATCCCCGACTGTTTATACCCTCCAAACGCCGCATGCGCCGGATACAGGTGATAGCAGTTCGTCCACACCCGCCCCGCCTGAATCTCGCGCCCAAAGTGATACGCCCGATTCATATCCCGCGTCCACACTCCAGCACCAAGCCCATACAGCGTGTCATTGGCCAGCGCGAGCGCCTCATCCTCATCATGGAAAGTCGTAACCGAAACCACCGGCCCGAAGATCTCCTCCTGAAAGATCCGCATCTTGTTATGTCCCTTGAACACAGTCGGCTCAATATAGAAGCCCTCAGCCAGATCGCCATCCTGCACAGCGCGTTTCCCTCCAGCCAAAGTCTCCGCGCCCTCCTGCTTGCCGATGTCGAAGTACGAAAGAATCTTCTCCATCTGCTCACTTGAAGCCTGTGCCCCAATCATCGTCGTCTTATCCAGCGGATTCCCCTGCTTGATTGCCTTCACGCGCTTCAGGGCACGCTCCATGAACTGGTCGTAGAGCGTGTCCTGAATCAGTGCGCGTGAAGGGCAAGTACAAACCTCGCCCTGATTCAGCGCAAACATAGTGAACCCTTCCAATGCCTTATCGAAGAACGCATCATCCGCGCTCGCCACATCTTTGAAGAAAATATTCGGCGACTTCCCTCCCAGCTCCAGCGTCACCGGAATAATATTCTGCGACGCATACTGCATCACCAGCCGTCCCGTCGTCGTCTCGCCCGTAAACGCAACCTTGTTGACACGCGAACTCGACGCCAGCGGCTTCCCTGCCTCCAGCCCAAATCCATTCACGATATTCACCACACCCGGCGGCAAAATATCCTGGATCAACTCCATCAGCACCAGTATCGACATCGGCGTCTGCTCCGCCGGCTTCAGCACCACTGTATTTCCCGCTGCCAGCGCCGGAGCCAGTTTCCATGTCGCCATCAAAATCGGAAAATTCCACGGAATAATCAGCCCCACCACCCCCAGCGGCTCATGATAGTGATACGCCACCGTATCCTTATCGATCTCGCAGATCGACCCTTCCTGCGCCCGAATTACCCCTGCAAAATATCGAAAATGGTCCGCCGCTAATGGCAAGTCCGCAGCCATCGTCTCGCGAATCGGCTTCCCGTTATCCCACGTCTCCACGGTCGCCAGCATCTCCAGATTGTCTTCAATCCGCTGTGCAATCTTCTCCAGCATCTTCCCGCGCTCTGTCGTCGAAGTCTTTCCCCACGCTGCCTTCGCCGCATGCGCCGCATCCAGCGCACGATCAATATCCGTCGCATTCGACCGCGGAATCTCGCACAGTGTCTGCCCAGTAATCGGCGTCACATTTTCGAAATAAGCACCAGAAGCCGGCGCAACCCACTCACCGCCAATAAAGTTGTTGTACTTCGTCTTGATCGACACCGGAAATCCATAAGCTCCCGGCCGCAGCGCCGTCATCGTAGCCATAAGTCTGTACCCTCGCAGTTAGTTCCTTCCGAACGGCGAGGATTGTAGACCATGCAAACAACGCCTGTCACAGCGCCCACATTCCGGCAAACCATCCACCTCAAATAACTCAACTTAGCAAAGTCTTAAAGTAGTCATTCAACAGCCGCCCATTCGGATCGTAGCTCTTCCTAGCATCCTTCATAATCCCCAGCCGATCCCCAAAAGCCTTCTGCACAATCGCCGGAGTCAGTCCCCAGGTCTGATTAAGCAACGGCACCCCGTTCCGATCGCTGCAGAACTGGTTATAGTCCGCCAGAAATTCCTCCCACCCAGGGTTCGCCGTCGACACCGGATCGATCGTCATCACATCTCCGTTGTACGAGTACGAAAGCAGCGCCTGCTGATCCTGCAAGATCCAGTAGCCCACATACAGCAGGTTCGACCGATACCCCTTCTTCGCATAGTAGTCGCGAGCATACTGAAAAAACTCCGTAATCCGGGCAGGATAATCCTCCACCGGAAACGCAAACAGACTAAACGTATAGCGGCTATCATCCGACACCGGTGGGTAGTGAATAATCTGATCGCCCGGAATCGTATAGTCCCCCGTCACGATATTCTCCAACTGAAACCGCCACAGCGCATTGAACTTGTCGATAATCCCATACCGAATCACCGGGTCTGACACATGCGTCGTCACATCATGCCCAAACTTCGGTCCCGCCGATCCCCAGAAGTGATTCCGCAATCCCCACGCAATCCGGTCCGGCTCACCCGCCGCCCCAGGGTTGTACTTCCTGAACTCAATCGTGATCTTGTTATCGAACGGAAACATGTAATAAAACATCGACCAGCCCCGCGCCTTCAACGCCGGCAGCTGCGCCACAAAATCCTCCAGTTCAAACGTCTCGTGATGCACCGCCATTGGCAGCAGCTTCCGAACCTTGTACGTCACCTCGTACACAATTCCAAACGTCCCATAGCTGCACCGAACCTTCTTCATCAGCTCGGGGTCTTTCGCCTCCGTCACCTCCAGCAAATCACCGCTCGGCAACACCATCTTTACCCCGGTGATATACGATCCCACCTGTCCATATTCCCCCGGCATCGATGCATCCTTCGTACCCGCGCACGCCGCACTCCCCGACGACAGACTTCCAATCTCCGTATTGATATAAAACTGCAGTCCCTTAGACTCCAGCATCTTCGCCAGATCGATATGCAGCGCTCCGGACTGCACCGTCAGCGTGTCATCCGTCACATTCAGCACCTGATTCATCTTCATCCGAATCAGCGTCCCACCCTCCGCCGCTCCACACGGCGAAGTCGAATGGTTCGACCCCACCGCACGCACAGGCGAGGGATAGATCGAAGTATCTTTAAGCACCCGCACAATATCATCGACGGAGTTGGCATCCACCACCACCTGCGGATGCGACACAATATTTCCAAACCAGTTCGTTACCGTTATCTCGGACACAGGGCTTCTCCTTATGAAGTCAAGCTGCACAACGGGGCCCAGGTACAAGCAGACTAACGAGTGTCCGCATGGTATATCTCTCCACACCGCACCAGCAACTTATGTTTCCATCTCGCCGCCAACGCTCCGTCTGTTCTAAGATGCCCTTGTACCGCCCGTCAGCAGAGGGCTCCTCCTAAAACTATGCGTGCAAATCCACCGCCGGATCCACGCATTCCTCTCGCCGAGCGGCGCACAGACATGGCCGCCTTTCGTACAAGCATCGCACTTGATCGCACAACTCTGGCATGGATAAGAACTACACTCACCATGACCAGCTTCGGCCTCGGTATGATCGGCTTCTTCAGAAGCATGCGCCAGCAGGCCGAAACGCCTGAAAGCATTCGCATGCATCAGGCAGCCATTCACTTCGGCGTCGCCCTCGTGGTTATCGGTATCACCGCCACTGTCCTCGTGGCCATCTCACATCTTCGCAATCTTCGAAAGCTCCATCGCGGCGAAATTCCTACCCCCGCGCTCTGGCCCCTCAGCATTACCATCGCAATTCTGCTCGCGCTCCTCGCGCTGGCAGGACTCTGGTCGTTCGCCGTTCATTGAACCCAGACACTCATCGCTGTCCTCTAAAATGCTATCTATGCCAACCAACGACAACGCAAAAGTCCTCGCCGCACAAAAGAGTCTGGAGTTCATCAAGGACGGCATGGTCGTCGGCCTCGGCTCCGGTTCAACCGCCACTCACTTCATCCAGTTGCTCGGCGACAAAGTAAAGCAAGGCCTCAAAGTTCGCGGCATCGCCTCATCGAAAGCCAGCGAAGACCTCGCCGCATCCCTCACCATCCCCATCGTCGACTTCAACACCTGCCCCCAGATCGACGTCACCATCGATGGAGCCGACGAGGTTGCACCCGGCCTTGCGTTGATCAAAGGCGGCGGCGGCGCACTCCTTCGCGAAAAGATCGTAGCCAGCGCCTCCAGACAATTCATCATCGTCGCCGACTCCAGTAAAGTCGTCCAGCATCTCGGCGCCTTCCCTCTTCCAGTCGAAGTCATCCCCATGGCCGCCCCCCTGGTCGCGCGCAAACTTTACGACCTCGGAATCAACCCATCCATCCGCCGTACAAAGACCGGAGCCGACTACATCACCGATGAAGGCAACCTCATCCTCGACTGCAAATGCGGCATCATCGAAGACCCCCACCAACTCGCCGCATCCATCCGCCAGATCGTCGGCGTCGTCGAGCATGGCCTCTTCCTCAACATGGCCAACCTCGCCCTCATCGCCTCCACCTTCGAAGTCACAGAGCTGACCCGCTAGCGCCCTGGCTTGGCCTTTGCCCTTCCACACTCTCACGATCCTTAAATCTGCGGCTGACTGTTTTTATTATCATCAGTAGGGATCCGCTTCTGTCTTTGCCGTTTTGGTTTTCTCTCGACAGGCCCCAAAAAGATCGGGTGCCCCATCCATCGCGGTCTCATCGCGATGGGTGGGAATGTAGAACTCTCCTCGCCATCGACCTGTTTCTGTTTCCACCCATCCAACAAGCCCTTCATAACCAACCACTTAAAAATTTAACTTCAAATTTCCCCAGCAAAATCGCATGTCAAGCCCCAAAGCTCCATAAGTATAGGAAAACAAAAGGAATACTCATTGCGTAAGAGTTTTACCCAATCCGATATACTTAATACAGAGTAAAAGAAAGCCCCGGATTAGCCCGGGGTTTTCTTCATTAAACCCATAAACCCTTTAGAAAGACGATTTTACCCATAACCCATTTAGAATGACGATTTTGAAAGGAGCGATTAGAACAAATACCTGATTCAAAACAACTTACCCGAAAATACCCCCGGGGTACCCCGGGGGGCTATGGCGCCTCAACCTTATGAAACAACGCCTCCGCCGGAATCGACGAAACCGGCATTCCCGGACCCTGCCACCGCAGGGCAAAGGCATCTTCTCCTGTCTTCTGAGTCATCGCGACGCGAAGACGGTGCAGGCCGGACTTAAGCCCCACACTGCCGCTCGCCGACTGAACCGAGTTGCCCTCTGAGCCACAGACCTGCGGCCACACCGCTGGATTCGTAGCGATGGTCTTGCCATCCACCTCTATCAGGCCACCATCACGCGATGCGAGGTTGAAGGTGTACCCGCCATCGATGGGAACTTTGACGTATCCATCGAATACAAACCCGTAGTTCTTCCCGTGACCATGAGTATCCGCTGAAATCGTCTCCGCATAACCCGTCGCCACCGGCTTCAACCCTGTGAAGTCAGGAGGCGAGGCCCACGATCCTTCGTAGTATTGATAACTCAATCCGGCAGCAGGATTCAGCAACGCAAACGGTTCGTTGAGTACCTTGCGAACGACGACCGCATTCGAAGCCCAGTCCACGTTCCCGGCCTTATCGGTAACCTTCAGCAGCACGCGAAAACGTCCCGACCCATCCAGCAACGTGCCATCTTCATCCGGCATGGCATGACGAACAACGCGGCCCTTCGCCGAGCTTCCATCACCGAAGAACCATTGATAACTAGCGCCATCGGATACAGTCGCCTCAAACCTGATCTTCTCCTTCGGCTTTGCGGCCAAAGGCTTGAACTGAAACGACGCTCCCACCGATCCCTTGGCAAAACTCGCATCGTTAGCCTCCGGCAGCACCAGCAAAGGGAGATCGGCATCGCGTTCCACAACCCGCCCACCCACTTTGACATTCTCAAAGTGGACCCCATCCACATCACCCTTCAACACAGAAGGCACCATCTGCAAGGAGTCCAGCGCCCATATGTCTTTGAACCGCACATCACGCACCGCAGGATTCGGCTGACGAATCTGAACCAGCGAATACCAGTCCTCCAGCCGAATATTCTCGAAGCGATAACCCGTATGCATACCCCTTCCGTCCGGATCGGCCCACAACTCAAACAGAGCAAAAGGAACAACGCAACTGCCAACGCCAATATGAATAACGTCCGAGTCCTGCAAAACAAAGTTGCTGCTGTTGAATGTCTTATGTGGCCAGTTCACACGAACAATATTCGAGATACTCGTAGACAGAACGCTGTTCTCAATCCGTATATTGGACACATCCTCGCCCGGCCTCGCCATCGCCTCAACGTCGTATCCATCCCAGTTCCCCTGCAACGCAAACACATCATCAGCAGCTCGAATAAATGTATCTCGAACAACCGTATCGCCGCCGCCAAGCCAGTCCATCCCGTCCTGATTGGCATTTCCCTCACTTCCACCAATCACCTTCACGTTGTCGAACGTGATAAACCGCGAGCTCTTCATCTGGATCATCCACGTCCTGCTCCGCACAACACAGGTAATCCCGCTGATGTCCACATGATGCGCATTGTCCATCACAATCACGTGCCAGTTTCGTCGATGGATCCATCCATCATCATCCGCCGGATTCTGCGGTCCGTCGTAGACGACAATCCCGCCGCCGAAGATCTTCACGTTATCAACGCCCCAGATGTTGATGCTCCCAAAGATCACAGCACCCGGCGCAAGGTAGATCGAATCCCCGTTCTGAGCATCGATATTTTCGTGATAAACACCAGGACCGTAGTACCGCAGGCTGCTGGAGCCGCTCGTAGGAGGCTTCACCTCAGGCTTATTCGCAAACAGGAACAGCATCTCAGCGCCGCCCAGATAATCCCCAGGCCTTGTGATCGAGAGTTTGCACGGATGCCCCACCGTAAACGTAATCGTCCGTCCCTGCCTCACTGGACGGCTATTCTCACGCCAGGGCTGCACCTCCACACCCTTCGCCCAATAATCTTCCGAAGGCGCAGTAATGGAAATCTTCGCACTCTTCACCAGATCGAAATTCAGGAAGTAGTAATTCTCCGCAGCGTGAGCTATCGATACGGGCTTCCCATCAATCGCAACCGAAAACCGATCGGAGGTGATCTCTTTCGGCAACTGATAAACGTTTGAACTTGCATGCGCCTGGCCGCTGCCCCCAATAAACAGGCAGACCATTGCCACCAATCCACAAAAAGAAAATCCCAAAGCAGACGATACCCACTTCACCAGAACAGGAACGACCGAATATTTCATCTCGTCCAATGTAATGTGTCGCGTTCAACCTGTCTCTATAGCTTAGGCAACTGCGAAGTGTCCCAACCCCCGCCAAGAGCCTTGATGAGCAGCACACTGGCTTCCAGCCTTCTTCGCGTTATGTCGATGTCGTTCCTCTCATTCTGCAATGCGGCGGTCTGCCACGTAATCACCTGAAGGTAGGTATCTACGCCACCTTCATACCGCGTCGTGAAGAGATCGAGAGACTGCCGTGCCGACTCTGTCGCATCATGCTGCTGTTGCGCCTCGGTTTCGAGCACCCTTAGCGCGGCCAGATTGTCTTCGACTTGCTGAAATGCTGTCAGCGATGTCTGTCGGTAATCGGCAACAGTACCATCATATTGCGCACGCACAATATCCGAACTGGCACGCCGGCGACCATGATCAAAAATCGTCTGAGTCAACGTCGGCCCAACCGCAAAAAATCGACTAGGCCAGTCAAACCAGTTCAGCACCGAAGTCCCCGTAAATCCGGCGGCTGCCGCTAGATCCAGTGTTGGATAAAACGCCGCTTGAGCGATCCCAATCTGCTCATTTGCGGAAGCCATCCGACGCTCGTCTGCAGCAATGTCCGGTCGGCGCTCCAGCAGTTGAGACGGAAGCGCACCAGGGATCACCGGCAGCGAGGGCTCTTGAACTGTCACGGGTATCGCAGCAATGTTGAGCTGAGCTGGAGGTTTGCCGATAAGAACCGCAATCGCATGCTCAAACTCTGCACGTTGTATGGTGAGATCGGTGTCCTGCACCTGTGCCGTCTGAAGCTGCGTTCTCGCCTGCGCAACGTCGGATAACGGCGCTGCTCCTCCGTCGTAACGGTCCTGTGTCAATTGAAGTGCTTCCTGATATGCCTTTACCGTCTCTTCTAGGAGCTTCTTTTGACCGTCCACACTACGGAGGCTGAAGTAATCGATCGCCAACTCAGCATGTAGGCTGAGCCGTGCCGTCTCCATATCTGCGGCACTAGCCTGCGCCTGTTCGCGAGCGGACGTAACACCACGGCGGATTCTTCCCCACAGATCGATCTCATAACTGAGATCAACCGGCAGAGTAAAAGATCCCGTACCATTGTTCACGTTTGTTTTATTGAAATATGGTTGGTTCGCAGAATCCCGTACAGCGCCAATCGACGGCCCCACACTCAACGTAGGCGCCTCATTGGCACGGTTGAAGCGAATATTAGCTCGTGCAGCGCGGAAATTCGCCTCTGCAGCCTTCAATGTCTGGTTCGCAGGATCCACCTGTTCTTCCAGAGCATTCAGCTGAGAATCATTGAAGAGCTCCCACCATTTGCCACGCAATTTCTGATCGGCCGGTTGGACCTGCTTCCACCCATCCGTTTCTTTGAACGACTGCGGTGTAGCTTCCTTGAACTCTGGAGCCAAAGGTACCGCAGGTCGAGTGTATTTGGGTCCAACCATGCATCCACCCAACAAGACACATAGCAGACCTGACGTAAACGAGAGCGCCTTACGCCTCATCATTCCGCCCCTTTCTGCTGAGGCGCATTCACTTCAACCTTAGTCCCACTAGTAAGTGAATCCGAGGGATCAAGAACGATCGTATCGTTCGATGTAAGTCCCGAAGTAACTTCGACGGTTGCGCCAAAGTCATGTCCGATCGTTATCGGCGCCAATTGCACAACCCCATCGCGAACTACCCCAACTCTCAGTCCCTCTGCGCGAAAGAGCAGCGTATTCGACGGGATGGTAACGGTATGCGAAGCAGCAGGCAGCTTGAGATGCACGAAAACATAAGCTCCCGGCAGAAGTTGTCCCTTGCTGTTATCGACATCAACCTGAACATTCAAAGTACGACTCGTCTGATCGATAGCGCTTGAATTTCTCGAAATCGTACCGGTAATGACAGTCTTGGGATCAGCATCTTGCGTAATGGAAACCTTCTCACCATCTCGCACGCTATCTGCGTAAACCTCAGGCACAGCAACATAGATCCGCAAACGCCCTACCGCTGCGAGATGAAACAATTCACGCGGTGCAGCCCCTGAGCCAGTACCGATCAACGCGCCGATATCGGTATTGCGAGCGGTAATTGTTCCATCAAAAGGCGCGGTCACATGCTCGTAGCCCTGTAGCTCCTTGAGTCGGCGAACGTTGGCCTGACTTGCAGCATAGTTGGCTTGTCTCGCGGCATAGTCGCTCACCATTTGGTCCGTCTCCTGTTTCGAGACAGCGTGTTTCTCCAGCAGACTCTGCCACCGGACACTGGTCGTCTGAGCCAGCTGCATGTTTGCCTCTGCACTCTTCAGGTCTGCTTCAGCTTGTTGCAGTTGCTGGTCCAGTTCAGGAGTTTCGATCTCCGCAAGAAGCTGCCCTTTGCGTACATGCGAGCCGATGTCGACGTACCAGCGTTTGAGATAGCCGTTTGTGCGTGCGTAAATAGGCGTATCTGTAAAAGCCTGCGTATTTCCCGGCAGAACGATCTCCTGCGCCGCCGATCCACCTGATGGATGAATGACATTCACGAAGGGGATCGCTGCCGCGGCAGTAGAACGCTTCAAATCATCCTCTGCCGTAGCACGTGACCGCATCCCATAAATAATGGCGCCGCCCAGCAGTACAATCAGAGTAATCCCAACAAACATCGCACCCTTTCGCCTCTCTGGCTCACGCACCGAGGCATTAGGCGACGACGGTGGTTCTGCGACAACATGATTCACCGGCGCTGCGGTGTACGTCGCTTTTTCATCCGATTCCCGCGTAGTTGTAATTTCCATAGTTCGATGACTCCAAGGCCTTTATGCGAAGTGTGGTTCCAGTTTTGCTTTCGCGCGCGCCTCTCGACGAGCGGTAGCGTTGTGAATCAGCGCAAAGACACACGGCACGAAGACAAGTGTGGCTATAGTGGCGCAAAGCAATCCGCCTATAACAGCGCGCCCCAGCGGAGCATTTTGTTCGCCGCCATCTCCCAGACCAAGCGCCATCGGAACCATTCCAATAATCATGGCAAGAGCAGTCATGACAACTGGACGAAAGCGCGTCGTTCCAGCTTCAATTGCGGCACGAATTGCATCGTTATGTTCTTCCAGCTTCGTCTTTGCAAAGGACACCACGAGGATGCTATTGGCCGTTGCGACACCCATACACATGATTGCGCCCATCAACGCCGGCACGCTAAGTGTTGTGTGCGTAAGAAAAAGGAAGAGTACGATGCCCGCCAACGCAGCAGGAAGTGCAGTGATGATGATGAATGGGTCAATCCAACTTTGGAAGTTGACGACAATCAGGAGATAAACCAGCATGATCGAGAAGACAAGGCCACCAAGCAGTCCCACATAGGAACTGCGCATCGTCTCTACCTGTCCCTTCAAGGTTACAAACGTACCCCTGGGTAAATTCTTGTTATTGTTTCTGAGAATCTTCTCAATATCGCGGCTCACTCCCCCGAGATCTCTGCCTTGAACACTGCCGTAAATATCAACCACTCGGCGAATGTTGTAGTGGTTCACTACACCCATCTCGTGTCCTCGTCCAATGGACGCGAGGTCGCCCAGAATCTCCTGTGATTGTGGAGCAGATCCTCCGGAAACTGGAACCGTCAACGTTCGATTGATTGGAATGTTTTGCAGGCTCTGGAGAGAATCCATCTTGTACTGCGGCGTCTGCGCCACAATGTTGTAGTTCACGTGATTTTTCCAGTTCAGGAAAAACATAGGTGTCACCTGGAAGCTGCCGCTCAACGTATTCAAGATGCTCGTCGCAACATCGCGCTCAGAATACCCACCCTGCGAAGCCTTCGTTCGGTCCACAGCGATCTCAAGTGTCGGACTATCAAATGGCTGTTGTATACGAAGATCTGTCAGTCCCGGCACCTCATGTAGTTGCGTAATCAATTTGTCAGCAATCTGTTTGCTTGCTTCCACATCATTGCCTTCCAACTGAATATCAATCGGAGCAGGTATGCCAAAGTTAAGAATTTGCGTTGTTATGTCTGCCGGAAGAAAGTAGAAAGTCGCTTGAGGAAACATGCGCGGCAGTTTTTCACGTAGTTCCCGCACGTACGCCGCAGTAGGATGATGGTCTTCCTTCAGAGTGACCATTACATCGCCGTCATACTGACCCAGCGTCCCATTCGTCAGATGCTGCGTGTTCATCGCGCTGTAAGGAAGACCAATGTTGTCGAGAATGTTATCGAGTTCTTTAGGTGGGATCTCTTTACGGATGTTGTCTTCAACCAGGTCACAAAGCCTCGCCATCTCTTCGATGCGCATCCCCGAACTACCGCGAACATGCAAAATAAACTGCCCGCTATCTGTATCTGGAAAGAAATCCTGCCCTAGCCATGGCAGCAGCAGGAAGGCGCAGAGGCAGATTCCAAGGAAGGCCGGGACGAAAACCTTCCGTCGAAAGACAAGGCGTTCCAGAAGGTTGTGATAGCTCGATCGAACGCGCTCGAACTTCCGATCGAATCCGCGCTGGAATCGCGTAAACAGATTACCCTTTGTCTCATGGTCTTTGTGACGAAGCAGATACATTGCCAGCGTCGGAACCAGCGTTCTCGAAAGTATGTAAGAGGCGAGCATAGCGAAAACGACTGCCTCCGCCAGAGGAACGAAAAGAAAACGCGCGACTCCACCAAGAAAGAACATCGGCAGAAACACAATGCAGATGCAAAGCGTCGATACCAGTGCAGGAACCGAGATCTGTGCAGCACCTTCTAGAATTGCGTGCCGCAGCGGCTGACCCTCTTCCAGAAATCGCTCGATATTTTCAATCGTAACGGTAGCATCGTCAACCAGAATGCCGACGGCGAGCGCTAGTCCACCCAACGTCATCGTATTGATCGTCTCGCCCAGAAAACTCAGCACCATCACCGACGTAAGAATCGACAACGGGATCGAGATCGCAATAATGATCGTCGACCGCCAGCTCCCCAGAAAGAGCAAAATCATGATCGCAGTGAGCATCGCCGCAATAACTGCCTCTCGGATCACGCCCTGCACTGCCGCCCGCACAAAGATCGATTGATCCGAAAGCGGAGTCATCTTCAACTCTGGTGGCAACGTACTCGCAACGCGAGGAAGCAGCTTTCGTATACCCGAAACAATATCCAGCGTTGAAGAATTGCCGTTCTTCAAAATGCTTACCAGAACGCCACGGTGACCATCCTGACGCACAACATTCGTCTGCACCTGAAAACCATCGCTAACGCTAGCTACATCGTGCAGATAAATCGTCGTACCGTTGACCTGCTTCAACGGTATATTGGACAACTCTTCCACCGTGCGCGGTGTTCCATTTGTCCTTACGTCGTACTCATTCAGTCCGATCTTGATCGTTCCCGAAGGCATCACGACATTTTGCTGCGCGACTGCATTCAACAGGTCACCAGGTGCGATTCCTTTCGACTGCATCGCCGCCTGATCCATACTGATGGTGATCTGACGTTGTTTGCCTCCATACGGCAACGGAACAACAGAACCCGGAACTGTAATCAGCTGCGGACGAATAAAATTCGTGGCGTAGTCATTGAGCTGCTGCTCCGAAAGCCCTTTCCCAGAGACACCAAGCTGAAGAATTGGAACACTCGAAGCGGAGAAGTTAATGATCTCGGGTGGAAGAATTCCCGGAGGCAGTTGACGCAGCAAATACTGCGAAGCCGCGGTCACCTGAGCATTTGCCGTGTCGAGACTCGCGCCCGGCTGCAAAAATACCTTCACGACAACGGTTCCGTTATATGACGTCGATTCAACATGCTGAATATTGTCGACGAGCGTAGTCAGCGCCTTCTCATACGGAGTCGTAAGACGCCCCTCAAGCTCCTCCGGATTCAATCCGGTATACGTCCACCCTACGGAAACAACTGGAATATTGATATTTGGAAAAATGTCCGTCGGCGTACGCAGAATAATGACGGGACTCAAAATGAGGATGAGCAGCGCGAGAACTATAAAAGTGTAGGGCCGGTTCAGGGCTGTTTTTACAATCCACATAACGGGAGGACGTCCTTTTCCTTAAAACCATGTTAAGGAGAGCTTTGCTCTTCGCAAAAAATTTGCTTTCCTTAACTTTGACACACTAGCCTCTACAAGGTTTCACACATATATCAGGCGACTGTTATCGGAAAAACCGATAACATGAGCCATGGAGCTACGCCACCTCAAATACTTTGTAGCCGTGGCCGAGTGGAAGGGCTTCAGTCATGCCGCGCGCCGACTGTACGTCTCGCAGTCGGCAATTAGCGAGCAGCTTAGCGATCTTGAAACTGAACTCGGAGTTCAGCTGCTAATCCGCAACCGCAGACAAGTCACACTCACAGACGCGGGAAAAGTTTTTCTGGAAGAAGCGCAAAAGGTGCTTTCCGCTGCCGATCACGCGATTGAATCTGCCCAGCGTTCGATACAGGGACAGGTAGGTAGCCTTCGCATCGGCTTCTTCACCAATGGAATCGGCGTCTTCTTCTCCAGCCTCATCCGTGAGTTTCGCGAGAGCCATCCGGACGTAAAACTGTCCCTCTTCGAGATGTCGGCAAGGCTTCAGATGGAAGCACTGGTCAACAACGAAATTGATATCGCATTCACCAGGGAGCTAGATCCGCAATTTGCCACTGTTTTAACCTCCGAACTCCTCTTTAAAGAACCTGTAGTGGCCGTTTTGCCACGCGATCATCCCTTGGCAGGCAGCCCCGTAAAGCTAAGTGACCTGTCCGCGGAGCAGTTTGTCCTCATTGAACGGGAGGCTTGGCCAACGCTCTTTGACTCCATCATCACCTTATGCTCCAGCGTGGGCTTTTCCCCTCGTATCGCGAATACGTCTGCTCGCTGGCCCGCCGTCCTTGCACTAGTTGAAGCCGGCGAAGGCGTTGGCCTTGTGACTGCCGGCGTTGAAAGATTCCGTTTCAGCGGGGTCTCCTTCTGCCAAGTCACCCCAACGACACCCATTGGCGTGGCTCTTGCATGGCGAATGCAGGAAAAATCCAACATCGTTAAAGCGTTCCTTACACTTGTTCGCAATCAAAAACGTGAAATCCAGGACTATCGATCTTTTCCATGAGCCCACCCAGAAAAAAGCACAGTTGTCCACGTTGCATCTCGCGCACCGCTCCCATACACTAAATCTGGCCCGCAAGTGATTGCATAGCTGGAACGGGCGGTTAGCTCAGTTGGTTAGAGCGCCTGCCTTACAAGCAGGATGTCGGGGGTTCGAGTCCCTCACTGCCCACCAAATATCCCGTTGAATAATCAATGAATAATTGTCGGGAATATGAAATTTCCACAGCCATGTCGGCTATTGGACAGAACTTTTCAGATATTTTCTGGTAAACCCCCAGAAAAGGTTGGGCTCGTCCCATTCTTAATCTACTAATGAAGCCAGTTTCCTTGTTTTCCTTCCAGATCTGTCACATTCAATTTGCCGGCTGTCGAGCTTCAGGAGAACCACAATGCTCACCCCGTCATGCGTACGTCTATCCACGCTCGCGAACATTCTCCGCGAGGAATACCGAAGGAAATCTGCCCTTAGTGCAGAAAGTCCCGATCCAGGCCAAACTAAGGAAGCAGATGCAAATATCGCCAGGGCTCACGATTTACTGAGGCAACATCGAGAATATTGCCCTCTATGTAAGGCCTATGAACGCGAAGCCGCCATGCAAAGCCTGAGCCGCAAACCTGTGAGTTCTGAGTATCAAGTATTCAAGCTGGACAAGGTAATCTGACCTCCCGCATCTAATTCGCTCATTCAACACCCCTCTTGAAGCGATAGAAGGGTGAGAGTGACGGATCCGGAGACCACCCCATGGCCTTTTCCACCCATTCAATCAAATTGCTTATATATCTGCATGATACGGATGTCCCAACAACACATACCTCTCTATATTGAATCTGCGGCTAGCGGTTTATTGGGCTAGCGTTCGTGCTTAAACGCCGCAAACCATACAATCAAATTGGCGAGTAAAACTAATGCCGTGATCCTCGCCGCATTACGTGGACGGAGTAAATATCGGGAACATGACTGATTTAAGCTCTCCTTATATTTCAGGAATGCCCGATATTGTTGTTGGCGCAGACCAACTAGGCCAGTCCAGGCAGGATCACCCCTAATGAAAAATCTCTTTTATTTCCTTCTATTATTTTCTTGTGGACTTGCCTTCGGCCAATATCCAAAAACGGACGACTTCACTGGCTCAGGTTCTCTAGGTCCGAACTACACTTGCAGTTCAAACGCTGGAGCTACTCTATCCAAATCATCAGGAACTGTAACAGCCGCGGGACCCAGCTATGCCTCCTGTGCCTGGATAGCAAACTCATTTGATTTCTTCGGTCTTCACAACATGCAGGCCACTGTAACCACTCCATCGGCAGGTGCAGAAAATAGCGGACCAGCGCTACTGGATAGTTCCGGTAACGGCTATGCCTGGCCATTGAATTCCAAGCAAATTCAAAAGGTCGTTCATGGATTCCCCTCTGGAATAAGCGACTATATATGCCCAATTCCCGCCGCTGGACACGCAGCAGCACTTACTCGCAATGGTTCAACTCTCACCTGTATCGACATTACAGCTAACGGAACTGACGGGATCACATGTAACCATCCGGGGGCGGGGGCTTGCAGCACCATAACTGATTCCACCTACACGCCGACAAGTCCCGGATTCATCGCCTTCTCCGGGCAGTCAATAACCGGTCCATTTTCCGCTGATTGTTTCCCTGCGGCATGCGGCGTGTTGCCGTATCCCACGCCTTCTGCTGCAACTGCGGAGTATGGCGTCCTTGAAGGTGTCACAGCAGCAATGCCCAGCAACTCCGTGGGATGCTACACGACCGATGGATCGACACCAGCGGCGCCGAATACGTTTGGCACATGTCCACCGGGAACCACGACATACCATCCCGGGGACACCATATCGCTGACTCCGAAATCCACGAATACGATCAAGATGTTGGCAACTTCAGCCACCAACGCAGCTAACAGCGCAGTCACCACATGGGTCTACAATCTTCGCGGCGTAGTGATGAAAGCCAATAGCCCCGGCATGGGATGGCCTGTCCTCAAAGGATCGGTCATCACACTGAACGCTTCGCTTCAATATGGAAAATCAAACACCGTTACAGCGGCTATCTCTGGCAACTATGGTACTCCTCTCGCAACCGGAACACTCGACAGCACCGGCCCAGGCAACAGTGTCAGAACTCTGACCGTGGGCGATGTCGCGGGTACCTGTTCCGTCCCACAAATCATGCCCGTCATGCATGGCGTTGTTTCTGGCGGAGTAGTAAAAAGTGGTGCCATCACATTTGGAGGTTCGAAGCTTCCACCAAACAAAACCTTCGCGGTCGTCTTCGAAGATAGCTTCCTCTCCCATTTCGCTCACGGAACCTTCACCACTAATTCGTCAGGAGTAGCAACAAGCGTTTCGATCTCCAGCAGTGACTCTGGATTTGACGGAAACACCGATGAGACACTCACGCAATTCCCCTTGCTCTATTCGATCGTCTCAACCGCTGGATTCAACGTCGTCTTCACCAGTGTGGATGATCCATCCGTGTCGGTCACGTTCCCGATTCCAGTCTGCGCCAATACGACAGACGTTGAAGTGTTGCCATTCTACGACGTGCTCTATTCCGGACAAGGTAGAGAATTACAAGTGCAAACCACTGGCACCTCTGATTCCAGACCAACGTGGTCGATCACTTCGCAACCACCGGGCGGAGACGGCGTTCTTGATCCATCGCCCATGACAGAATGCGAAACGACACACAGCTGCATGACGACATATTTTGTCGCCACAGTGTCAGGACGCTACACTGTCCAGGCCAAAAACACTGCCGAACCAAACATCGTTCAACACGCAACTCTTTACGTCACTGGACATCCTATGCCGTACAAGGTGACGCCAAATGGAACGATGCCAGTTGACCCTACTCCTGATCCGTACGGGAAAGCTCATGGCGGCGCTGTGATCGAGATTGGCCCATCGCAAACATTCCACACCATACATTCTGCGGTTGATTTTCGGAAGATATCTTGCGGCACAACCATACGACTTCATAACGAAGGTACCGACGGCTCTCCCACGAGCTATGCAGAATGGCTCTTCTTCTGGGCCAGCGGATGTCAGGATAATCCTATCCGCCTCGTAGGTGTCCCTAACGCTTCAGGCGAGCTTCCAGTGCTTGAGGCGTCCAACGCCGTAGGGCCAAGATATCCAGTCAATGGCTTCGTCTTTTCGGGCGTCATCAATTCCTGGCCATCAGAAAACACCTCTGGATGCGGCATTCCTCGCAATGCGAACGCTTTCTGGGCAGCCGGTTCAGCAGGTTCGTGTGGGCCGAACTGGATCGTGATTGAGGGCCTTAGAATTCAAAATGCCCGAGGAACCACCCACAAGCGATACGATCCGGGTAACAAAATACAGAACCCCTGGAATTTCGACGCGGCAGCCATATCGATACATTCAGGATATGGCTGGGTGATTCGTGGCAACGACTGCTACAACAACTCGATGTGCGTCGCCAGCTACACACCCTCAAACGCCGGGTGGCCTGGCGTAACTCAAATGTTGGACGTAGAAGGCAATCACTGTCAGTTGTTCGGGAATGACGGCGACTCCAGACTTCACTGCATGTATCTTCAGTCGAATGGTGAAGTCATCGCACTGAATAAGTACGAGAATCCACTCAAAGGAGATCAGGGAGCCGACCTCAAGACCCGTTCTTATCTGTGGGCAGTAAAGTACAACTTCTTCGGAACAAATGTCTCTCGATACACGTCCCACGACGAAGTACAGGACGCCGCCAGCCTATTCAGCCTGGACGGATTTTTCTGTAAATATGGAGACTGCGATCCCGTCAACAATGCGACCCCAGTTTCAGTTCAATACGTCAACGCATATAAGAACACCTACTTCAAAGTCTCCGCCGGCACTGCAATTCCCATCAATTACCTGGTCGGCTATATCGAAGCGGGTCGCAATACATGGGAAGTCGGAAACGTCTATCAGGGCAGCCCAAACGTCCAGACCGTACATTATTCAGCAGACGGAGCAGGTGGAGGATCTACAGCTCCAACCGCAATGCGCGGGACCTTTCACTTTTTGAACAATACCTGTGCACCATGCGGCTATGTCCTCGATACGCTCGGCTCGGGACTTGGATCCGGTGCAATCAGCGTCTACGAATTTCCGCGCATAGATGTCCAGAATAATGTCATGTATTCGCCCGGCGCTTTTACACTCACCACGGCTAAAACCATCCTGGGCTCGTTTGGCAAAAACCTTTACCGAACCGGATCGGTCCAGATTTCAGGAACTATTGCTCCCTGCAATCAGAACGCCGGAGGAAAATGTGGTTGGGGCGATGGCGTGCAAGGCATTACTCCGATATGGCAGAACGTCAGTCCAATCGATAGCCACGTTTCAGGCATCAACGCGACGAACTTTCTATTTACCAATACTCCGCCCGTAGATTCGAACTTCGTTCCGACTAAGGGTGGCGGGGCCATAAATACTGGTGCGCCACCTACCGGGCTGGCAGCATTCTTCCCAGCGCGCCTACAGTTCTCGCCATCATTGGGTTACGCGACGCTTCGCACTCAACCCACCACCTTGGGTGCTCTCGACGGATCAACATCACCGGCGCTGTCTTCAAATGAGACCATTCCGCGACTTGGAAGTTGGCCCAGAATCCAGCCGCAAACTCCTCAACCAGCGACCATCCGCTCTTGGTTAAATCCAACCAGGGAGCCTCTTACTGCACGGTGACCAATCCCAAATTCTTAACCGCGGCCTGTGTGAAAAGTGGGTTGGCCTTTGACCGCATCTTTATTTAGGCCCCTAAAATAACCTCGCAGATGGCCAAAAATTGACCTCAACACTGCACTTCCAAGGTCACGAATCATGCTCGAGAGAGTCCACCAGTTAGTTTTCGTCGAATATGCGGTATTCATTCCTCTTTCTTACGTGAAGCTTGTTAACAAATGAATGCCCCTAACGTTGTAGATGGAAAACCACCTCGGCCCGTCTGGTCCTTCGACATGTAGTTTTTTCAATAACTCCGGCGCGAAAAATTGACCATCGCCTAGTCTGCGACCAACGTCTCTGATACACTTGAACATGTTGTCGGGTTGAGCCCGCTGGATCTTTTCGATCTCAAGCGATTGGTCAATTCGGTGACAATCAGAACAGAGTGATCGAGAGAACTTCTCAACATCATCCGTTCTACGTGACAAAAATTACGTCTGGGGACGTAGCTCAGTTGGTTAGAGCGCTGCCCTGTCACGGCAGAGGTCGCGGGTTCGAGCCCCGTCGTCCCCGCCATTCAATAGAATGGCTCGCAGCACGCAAATTGTCCACCTATCCTCATGGCTCCCCGCCTCATTATCAACGCGGACGACTTCGGTCTCACCTTAGGCGTCAATCGCTCCATCGCCGAACTTCATCAATCCAATGCACTCACCTCCGCCACCCTCATGGCGACTGGTCCTGCATTTGATGACGCCGTCGCCGTCGCCCACTCCCATCCCACGCTCGGCGTCGGTTGCCACATCATCCTCACCGACGGCATTCCCGTCTCGCCCCCTGGCGCAATCCCATCCCTCATCGGACCCGACGGCAAAAGCTTCCGTCCCTCCCTGCTCGACTTTCTCCAGTCCCTCCTCCGAGGCATCATCCGGCTCGAAGACATCGAACGCGAAGCCCTCGCCCAGATCCAGAGGATCCAGCGCACGGGCATTCAAATCACCCACATCGACACCCACAAACACACCCATCTCTTCCCTGCCGTCAGCCATCCTTTACTCAACGTCCTTGAGCGCACTGGCATCTCCGCAATCCGCAATCCATTCGAGCCAGCCTTCGCCCAACATCTCACTCATGCAGGCCTGAAGCGTCGGCTCCAGGTCGCTCTCCTCGACCGCTTCCGTCCGGCCTTCGTTCAGCTCAACCAGCTTCACGCCGCCAACATCCTCACCACGGACGGTACCGTAGGCGTCTCAGCCACTGGCAACCTGACCTCCTCTACCCTTCCTGAAATTCTCTCCGCTCTTCCACCATCAGGAACCTTTGAACTCGTCTGCCACCCCGGTTACAACGACGCCGATCTCGATCGCATACCCACCCGCCTGCGCTCCCATCGAGAGATCGAGATGCAGGCTCTCCTTGCCACGATTCCAACCATGCTCTCGCAACCAAACGCTCCCAGCCTCATCCATTACGGTAACCTCCGCAGTCCCGTAGTCGCCGATCCGGGCATAGCGAACACAATAACGTTGGCACGTTCCTAGGAGTTTCATGAAGATCGGAATCACCTGCTATCCCACCTACGGCGGCAGCGGAGTCGTTGCCACCGAGCTAGGGATCGAACTGGCAGCCCGCGGACACGAGATCCACTTCATCACCTCGTCGCAGCCCTTCCGTCTCACTGGCCGGGAAGCCAATATTCACTTCCACGAAGTCTACGTCTCCACTTACCCTCTCTTCGAGTACCCGCCTTACGATCTCGCCCTCGCCACCCGCATGGCCGAAGTCGCAGAGTTTTACTCCCTTGATCTCCTGCACGTCCACTACGCCATTCCCCATTCTGTCAGCGCTCTTCTCGCCCGGCAGATGTTAGCCACCCGCGGCCGCACCCTTCCCTTCATCACCACGCTCCACGGCACCGACATCACCCTCGTCGGTCTCGATGCCTCCTACCTGCCCATCACAAAATTCGGCATCGAACAGTCCGACGGCGTCACCGCTATCTCCAGCCATCTTCGCGATCGCACCCGTGAGGCCTTCGAGATCACCTCCGAAATCGAAGTCATCCACAACTTCGTCAACTGCGACGTCTACCTCCGCAATCCCGAGCTCGTCGCCGCTATGCGCCCTCGCTTCGCCGCCCCCGGCGAGCATCTTCTCGTCCACCTCTCCAACTTTCGCCCCGTCAAACGTGTGCGCGACGTCATTGAAGTCTTCGCCCGCGTAGCCTGCACGCTTCCCGCACGTCTCATGCTCATCGGCGACGGCCCAGACCGCAGCACCGCCGAACAACTCGCGCTGCACCACAAAGTCCAGGACCGCATCCACTTCATCGGCAAGCAGGACAACGTCAACGAGCTCCTCCCCCTCGCCGACCTCATGCTCATGCCCAGCGAGATGGAATCGTTCGGTCTTGCCGCCCTCGAAGCCATGGCCTGCAGTGTCCCCACCATCGGCACCAGGGTAGGCGGAGTTCCCGAGCTGATCGATGATCAGCACAACGGCCTTCTCTTCGAAGTCGGCGATGTCGACGCCATGGCCACCGCCGCAATCAGCCTTCTGCGCGACGAATCCCGCCTGAAAACCATGGCCACCGCCGCGCGCAAAACCGCCCAGGACCGTTTCTGCGCCTCCCGTATCATCCCCCAATACGAGAGCTACTACGACCGCGTCATCACTCGCACGCGCCGCTAACGCTCCCGCATCATCACGCGTACCGCATCGTCCAGCAGATGCCTCGCTGCTTCAATCACCTCGCGGCCATCTTGTGCCCACGCCTCAGCTCCTTCATCCAGAATCGGCATCAGCAGCGTCACCTTCGTCCCCCGTCCTGGTCGGCTATTGATCTCCAGAGAAGCCAGATCGCCGTACAAAACCTCCATCCGCTCCCGAACATTTCGCATTCCAATGCCTGTTCCTTGTCTCGCCAACCCACTCACTGGCGAAGGCGTAGTCCGTTCAGGCGCCATTCCCACACCATCATCTTCCACCTCCACCCGCAACATTCCCTCTGGTGTAATCCTGCTCCGCAGCGTCACCGTCCCGCCGCTGATCCGCGGCTCCAACCCATGTTTAATGCTGTTCTCGATTAACGGCTGCAACACCATCCCCGGCACAACAATATGCAGTGTGTCATCCGCAATTTCCTTCACCACCTTCAGCTTCTCGCCAAACCGCACCACTTCGATATCCAGATAGTCATCCGTGAACGCCAGCTCTTCGCTGAACGGCACAAACGCCTCCCGGTCCTTCAGCAGTACCCGCAGAATATTCGCCAGCTTTACGATCATCTCCCGCGACAACTCCGGCTGCGACCGCACCAGCGAAGCAATCGAGTTCAGCGTATTGAATAGAAAGTGCGGATTGATCTGCCGTTGCAACGCATCTAGTCGCGCCTCCAACAACAGCCTTCCTTGTTCTTCCAGCTTCCGCTCAATCCGTATCGCATTCCAGATCTTCAGCGGAATACCCACCACCACCGGAGCGCACGCACAAATCAACAGCTGAACCCACACCACATCCGAATACAGATCGAAGTACCGCTTCGGATAAAACCGCGACAGCATACTCGTACAGAACTGCATCGCTGCGATCATCATCAGCAGCAGAATCTGCCGGTCCAGGTGCGGTCGCCGCAGATTTCGCGTTACCCACCGGTAGATACTCAGATCGATCATCGGAGAAAACGACCAGACATCCTCAGGATTCGCAAACCGCCCAAACGCTCCAAACACCGCCGCGACCAGGAGATTTATGGGCAGCGTCCAATATTCATGATGGATCAGCGCCGGAATCGCAAGCGCCGCCCCTCCCGCCATAGCTGCTATTGGCCCAACTAGGATCCCCAGCAGAATCGTCGTCTCAAACGAAATATCCGCTGCCAGAAAGTTCGGCACCGTCACCCGCACCCACACACCCAACGTTAGCGGAAAGCAAATCATCGCCACCAGCAAAGCGTTTTGCCGCACGCTCCGGTGTTGAGTCAGCAGCAGGTTCTTGAACGTCTTCGACCGCGCCAGCGAACTCGACACCGCGGCCGCCACGCCCAACTCAATCAGCAGCGTAATCAGAATCAGCTTTGGGTCGATCTGCGTCACACCCTTACTTTACCCCTTTGAGACAAATACTTTACGCCTCCCAGACAAACGCCTGCTCAGCTTCCATTAGCATCGAATCTGCACTGGCAGGAATCCAATAACTGTGAGCACCCAAACGTATAATCAAAAAATGCCCTTCTCCGAAGTCCGTAAGATAGCAGACGCCGACTTTCCCACCCGCTGGGGACACTTCCGGATTCTCGGCTTCGAAGGCATAATTGACAACCCCGAGCGCTGCAACGACTTCATTCCCGCTCCGGCCATCCGTATCGAATCCGCCGTTGCCCTCGTCATGGGAGACATCCACAGCGCCCCTCCAATTGTGCGCATCCACTCCCAATGCCTCACCGGCGACGTCTTCCACTCTCTCCGCTGCGACTGCCGCCAGCAACTTGAGCTCGCTCTCGCCACCATTGCCGAAGCCGGATCAGGCATCCTTCTCTACGAGCAGCAGGAAGGCCGTGGCATAGGCCTCATGGCCAAGCTCCGCGCCTACGAGCTTCAGGACCAGGGACTCGACACCATCGAGGCCAACCTCCAGTTAGGCTACAAAGCCGACTGCCGCGAGTTCGAGCTTCCCGCCGAGATTCTCAAGCAACTTGGCCTCACCCAGGTCCGCCTCATCACCAACAACCCCGAGAAGGTCGAGGCTCTCCGGTTAGCAGGCGTCGAGGTTGTGGAGCGAATCTCCGCCGAAGTCCCCTCTGAACCCACTAACGAGCGCTACCTCCAGACCAAGCGCGAAAAGATGGGCCACCTCGTCAGCTAGCCAGAAAATCGCTTGAGATAACTCCCCTCTCACGACGAACCAGCCGCACGCTATAAACTCGCATTCATGCTTCCCGCTGCGCCTCCGACGCACCTCCACGCCTTCGACCTCGCACTCATCGTCCTCTACCTGGTCGGCATCACTCTCTTTGGCCTCCGCTTCCGCAGCGGAAAGGATCCCAACTCCCGCTCCCTGCGCAGCTATTTTCTCGCCGACCAAACGATCCCCTGGTGGGCCATCGCTCTCTCCATCGTGTCGGCTGAGACCAGCACCCTCACCATCATCAGCATCCCCGGTGTAGCCTTCGCCGGAGACTTCGGCTTCCTCCAGATCGTCATCGGCTACATGCTCGGACGCATCGTCGTCGCGGCAATCTTCCTCCCCAAATACTTTCAGGGCCGCATGCTGACCGCCTATCAACTCATCGATCAGCGCTTCGGAGGCACTCTTCACAAGGTCACCGCCGGTCTCTTCCTCCTCACCCGCGCCGCCGCCGAAGGCGTCCGCGTTTTCGCCGTCAGCATCGTCATCGGTATCGCCATCGGCACAGGAGACGTGCTCTCCATCGGCATCATCTCCGCTCTCACCCTGCTCTACACCTTCGAAGGCGGAATGACCGCCGTTATTTGGACAGACGTCATCCAGATGTTCATCTACATCGGCGGCACCATCGTAGCTATCTCCACGCTCGGCAATCACGTACCCGGCGGCTGGTCGCAGATCCACGCCGTGGCCGCAGCTGCAGGCAAGTTCCGCCTCTTCCATTTCGCGCTCAACCTCACCCAGAGCTACACCTTCTGGGCGGGCATCATCGGTGGAACCTTCCTCACCATGGCCTCCCATGGAACCGATCAGCTCATGGTTCAGCGTATGCTCGCCGCCCGTAACCTCCGCGAGTCCCGCTTGGCGCTGCTCGCCAGCGGAGCCATTATCTTCCTCCAATTCACCCTCTTCCTTTTGATCGGCGCCGGCCTCTACGTCTTCTACGGTCTCCATCCCACCACCTTCGCGAGCGCCGACCGTATCTTCCCCACATTCATCGTCCACCAAATGCCCATCGGCATCGCTGGCCTTCTCATCGCCGCCATCCTAGCCGCCGCCATGTCGAACCTCAGCGCCGCCCTCAACTCTCTTTCCAGCACCACAGTCGTCGACTTCTACATGCACCTCCGCCCACACGCCGACGACCGCGAACGCATGATGATCTCCCGCTCTTCCACCGTCGTCTGGGCCTTCATCCTCTTCGCCGTCGCCGTCTACAGCATCCACGTCGGAGGCAAAGGCCACGTTGTCGAAATAGGCCTCTCCATCGCCTCCGTAGCCTACGGCGCTTTGCTCGGAGTCTTCCTGCTCGGTACCCTCACGAAATACGCCACTCAAACCGGAGCGATCATCGGCATGATCACCGGCTTCGCCCTCAACATGGCCCTCTGGCTCCAACCCCACGCCGTCGTCGTCGCCGGATTCGTCATCCCCAAAGTTGCCTTCACCTGGTACGTCTTCATCGGCTCTATCGTGACCTTCGCCATAGGCAGCCTCGCCAGCCTCATCTTTCGCAAACAACACACCGTCAAAGCCGTAGGTATTGCAGCAGTCCTTCTGATCGCCTGCGCCTCTCCACTGAACTCCCAAACCACTGTCATTTCACAAAGCACTGTCATTCTGAGCGAAGCGAAGAACCCCCGCATTTCGCCTTTGCCGTTGTCTGTTCCTGCTTCCAGATACCTCAAGGCTTCAGCCTTGGGTCTCTCTAACTCCACCCACATATCCGGGCTTCAGCCCCTGGGGTATGCTCTATTATCCAACGTCTCAGAATCTCAAAGCGCAGCCCCTAAGCCCGCCTACGACTTCACTCCCATCTCAACGCTTCTCAACGCGGCCATAGTCGCAAAAAAACTTCCCGGCGCCGTAGTTCTCATCGGCCACGACAACAAAATCGTCTTCGAACAAGTCTACGGAAACCGTAAGCTCGATGGCGAACCCGGTCTCGACGGCAATCCCTCACCCGCTGAACCGATGACCGAATACACCATCTTCGACATGGCGTCCCTCACAAAATGCCTCGTCACCGCCACGGCCATCATGCAACTTTACGAGGCCGGCAAGCTCCAGTTCGATGACCCTGTCGCAAAGTACCTCCCCGCCTTCGCAGCCAACGGCAAAGAAAACGTCACCATACGTCAACTCCTCACCCACTACTCCGGTCTTCCTGCAGACGTTGACCTGAAAGATCCCTGGGGCCTCGCCGCTCCTGACAAAGCCGAAGGAATCCGCCGGGCTATGGAATCCTCTCTCGAAGCCAAACCCGGCACAACCTTCAAATACTCCGACATTAACTTCATCACCCTCGGAACCCTCGTCGAAAAACTCAGTGGACAAACACTCGACATCTACGCACAACAACAGATCTTTATTCCGTTGCAGATGGATCACATCTCCCAAACCACCTTCCATCCCTTCGATCGCGTTTGCGGGCCGCACAAAACCTACGGCGCAGCCGTCGCAATCGATCCCACCCATCCCGCACCAGTCGACCAGTTCTGTGCTGGCGATAGCTGGCGCATCAACTCAATCCGTGACGTCGCTCCCACAGCCCACGACAACGAAGGCACCCCAGCCACCAACCCCAACTTCGAGCACCTCCTCCGCGGCACCGTCCACGACCCCACCACCCGCCGCATGGGCGGAGTAGCAGGCCACGCGGGCGTCTTCTCCACCGCCGCCGACATCAGCCTCTTCGCACAGGCCCTCCTCGACAAGCTCCTCCAAAACACCGGCCCGTTCCCCCTCAAGCAATCCACACTGCGCTTGATGACCACCCCACAACAGCCTGCCACAGCCCAATCCGGCGCCACCGTCTTCACCCCCGACGGCAAAACCACTACGGGCATCGCCACCCGAGGCTTCGGCTGGGACATCAACACCGCCTTCTCCCGTCCACGCGGCGAAATCTTCCCCATCGGCAGCTTCGGCCACACCGGCTTCACCGGCACCAGCCTATGGATGGACCCGACCTCCAACACCTACGTCATCCTTCTCTCCAACGCCGTCCACCCACGCGGCAACCCACCCATCTCCGCCCTCCGAGGCCAAGTCGCCACCGCTGCCGCCCGCGCCCTTGGCCTCTATCCAGGCGTCTCGTTTCTTCCGCCCAGTCCTCCGGCGGATTCCGCAACCACCCTCACCGGCATCGACGTCCTCCAATCCACCCACTTCGACATCCTCCTCGCCGCCGCCCACCGCCACAACGACCACCTCCGCCTTGGCCTTCTCACCAACCAGACAGGTCTCGACAGCGCCGGCCACCGCACCATCGACATCCTCTTCCACTCCATCCCACAGGTAGAACTCAAAACCCTCTTCTCCCCCGAGCACGGCATCCTCGGCGCAAAAGACACGGCCCACATCGCCAACGACACCGACCCCACCACCCACCTCCCTGTCATCAGCCTCTACGGCCCCAAAGACTCCGACCGCCGCCCCACCCCCGAAGCCCTCAAAGACCTCGACGCCGTAGTCATCGATCTCCAGGATGCCGGCGTTCGTTTCTACACCTACGAGTCCGTCATAGGCTACTTCCTCGAAGCCGCCGCCAAAGAAAAAGCCACAGGCCACACCCTCGAAATCATCCTGCTCGACCGCCCCAACCCAATCAATGGCGTCTCCGTTCAAGGTCCCGTCTCCGACACCGGACGCGAATCCTACATCAACTACATGCCGCTACCTATCCGCCATGGCCTCACCCTCGGCGAGCTGGCTCGCTACATCAACGGCGAACTTCGCCATCCATCCGCAACATCTCCCAACGTTCAACTCCCCCTCAACGCCACCCTCACCGTCGTCCCCATGCAGCACTGGAACCGCACCCAGTTCTTCGACGACACCCATCTCCCCTGGACCAATCCCAGCCCCAACCTCCGCAGCCTTACCGCTGCCATTCTCTATCCCGGCCTCGGCCTGCTCGACAGCACCAATGTCTCCGTCGGCCGCGGAACCGACAAGCCCTTCGAGCACATCGGCGCTCCATACATCGACGCACCTGCTCTCGCCGACTTCCTCACCAAACGCAACATCCCCGGAGTCTCCTTCTCTCCCACCACCTTCGCCGTCGTCGAAGACAGCAACCACTATCCCTCGCACGGCAAGACCATCCCCGGCATCGCCCTCACCCTCACCGATCGCAATGTCCTCGATTCGCCCGAACTAGGCATCGAAATCGTCAGCGCTCTCCAGCGCTTCTATCCCACTCAGTTCAACCTGCCAAAGACAGACGCCCTCATCGTCAGCGTAAATACCATGCTTGCACTCAAGAACAACGAAGACCCACGAGCAATCTCAGCCTCCTGGAAGTCTGATCTGGAAGCATTCAAACAGCGCCGCCAGGCCTATCTCCTTTACCCTTGAACACCCGTCTAACCCAAAAGACGTACCAATAAAGCCACTCATCTTTCACAAATTCACGACCCGTTTTTCGTCCCTGCATCACAATAGAAGGACGTCTATCTAAAAAGAGGGACTCCCCATGCCCCGCATTAACTTTCAGCAACAACTCGTAGCCTTGAAGGACAAGCTCCTCGCCATGGCCGCCCTTTCGCAGCAGGCCCTATCCCTCTCGCTCGAAGCCTACCTCACCGGAGACATCGGCCTCTGCGATCACGTCAAGGAGATCGAAACCGCCATCAACGCCGCCGAGCGCGACGTCGATGAGATGGCCTACGACCTCCTCGCCAAAGAGCAGCCCATGGCCATCGACCTCCGCTTCATCCTCTCAGTCATCAAAATCAACGGCGATCTCGAGCGCATCGGCGACCAGTCCACCAACATCGCCGAACGCGCACGCGCCCAGAGAGACCTCCCGCAAATCTCCCTCCCCATCGATATCCCCGACATGGGCGAAAAAGTCGGCGTCATGATCCGCAGCGCCATCCAGTCCCTTCTCGAAGCCGACGCCAAACTAGCCGAGCACGTCCTCGCCATGGACGATGAGATCGACGAGATGAACCGCGCCGTTCAGGCCGAACTCATCGAAGTCATGCAGCAGCACCCCATGGTCAGCACCCAGGCACTCAACGCCATCATCGTCTCCCGCAACCTCGAACGCACCGCCGACCACGCCACCAACATCGCCGAAGACGTCATCTTCTGGGTCCGCGGCTCCGACGTCCGCCACAAATTCTCCCTCGCCCAATCCGACTAATGTCCACCTACTGAAGGAACTAAAACAAATGTGTCATACTGAGCGGCGTAACTCGCACACTTTGCGAGTTACAGAGTCGAAGGACCTGCGGTTGCTGTTGCCTCTCTTGTTTGTCAATTCCCCAGAAATCCACCCTGAAACAAACGTCATCTCAACCGAAGGCGGCGCTTTTGCCGCCGAGTGGAGAGATCCCTGTATTTCATTGTTCCCATTGCCGTTGCGCTCACAAAATCTCTCAACTTGACGCCAACAACATACCCAGATAGCCTTTAACACAATGGCGAACTACCGCACGACCGCTTGTCGCATGTGTATCTGTTGTTGCGACCTCGTGCGCCGTCGCCTTTGCTTCTGTTCGAGCCCCACCCTCTAGCTCTCGAACACCAAAAAAGCAAAGTCACACAGCGCCCACCTACTCAGTGGGCCTTTTCTATTTCAGGCCACCTTCTAAAGGATCACCCAATGTCCACCCAACCCGCACCCGCCCCCAAAGAGACCAAAGCCCAGAAGTCCGAGCGTCTCAAGCTCGCCAAGAACCCCTGGGAAGCATGGGACGAAGTGCGTGAGTTCGCCCGCAACGGCCGCGACTCCGTTCTCCCCGAGTGGACCGGCCTCTACTTCAAGTGGTGGGGCGTCTACACCCAGGGCGACGGCCTCGGCGTCACCGGCGGCGCAAACGGCGAAGGCAAAGCCACCGAGTTTTTCATGATGCGTATCGGCCTGCCCAACGGCATCCTCACCAGCGACCAGACCCGCGTTATCGGCCAACTCACGAAAAAATACGCCCGCAACCTCTCCGACATCACCACCCGCCAGAACATCCAGCTCCACTGGCTCACCCTCGCCGGCCTCGTCGATGTCGTTGACGCCCTCACCGCCGTCGGCCTCTCCCCCAAGGGAGCCTGCGGCGACGTCGTCCGCAACGTCACCGGCTGCCCCCTCGCCGGCCTCGACCACACCGAGCTCCTCGACGCCAGCCCCCTCGCCGTCCAGATCGCACACCACCTCACCGCCAACCCGGAGTTTTACAATCTTCCCCGCAAGTTCAAGATCTCCGTCACCGGCTGCCCCGTCTGGTGCACCTACCCCGAGATCAACGACGTAGCTCTCACCGCCATCAAGCGCACCATCGACGGAGTCGAAGAAATCGGCTACACCCTCCGCGTCGGCGGCGGCCTCTCCACCGAGCCCCACATCGCCGAGCGTATCCCCGCCTTCATCCCCCAGGACAAGGCCCTCGAAGTCGTCGAAGCCGTCGTTCGCATCTTCAAAGAACAGTCCGAACTCCGCGAAAACCGCACCCGCGCCCGCATCAAGTACCTCTTCATGCGCCACGGCTGGACCGCCGAATCCTTCCTAACCGCCCTCGAAGAGAAACTCGGCTACAAGCTCGACCCCAACCCGGCAGCCGCCGACGCCGTTCCCGCCGACATCTACCGCGACCACGTCGGCCTCACCCAGCAGCGCCAGCCCGGTCTCTCTTCCGTCGGAGCCTCCGTGCTCAATGGCCGCCTCTCCGGCGATCAGCTCATCGCCCTCGCCAACCTCGCCGACAAGTACGGCAACGGCCAGCTCCGCGCCACCATCGGTCAGAACATCCTCATCGTCAACGTGCCCGACCGCGAGACCGCCGCCCTCGTCATCGAGCTCAACACCCTCGGTCTCCAGGTCGATGTCTCGGCCTTCTGGCGCGGCGCCATCGCCTGCACCGGCACCGAGTTCTGCAAGCTCGCCATCGCCGAAACCAAGGGCTTCAACAAGTGGCTTGTCGCCGAACTCGAAGAGCGCCTTCCCGGCTTCGACCAGCAGATCCGCCTCCACGTCACCGGCTGCACCAACTCCTGCGGCCAGCACTGGATCGCCGACATCGGCCTCGAAGGCAAAAAAATCAAGCAGGACGGCCAGCTCGTCGACGCCTTCTTCTTCTGTGTCGGCGGCTCCGTCGGCAAGTACGCCCGCCCCGCACGCGCCCTGGGATACCGTGTCGCAGCAACCGAGGTCCCCGACGCCATCGAGCGCCTCCTCGCCGGCTACCTCGCCGTCCGCACCCCGGGCGAAGACCTACGTCACTACTTCGACCGCACCGACGACGATACCCTCCGCGCCCAACTAGCCGGAGCCATCATCGATCCCGTCGAACGCGACGCCCCACCCGTAGGCGCAGGCCGTCACGCCCCTGGCGAATAGTAAACAGAGAATGTGAAACACAAGTAGAGCGACTTCTACGACGCCGCGACCAATTCACGCGCCTCGATACACTCCGACACCCGCCTCAACATATCGGTCGGATGCACCGGCTTCGTCAGTATTGTGAATTCGTGCCCCATCTCCCGCGCCACCGCCAGAAGATCGACCGTCGCTGCCTGGCCGGAAAACAATAGCACTTTACAGTCCTCGATAACGTTCACAAGCATGATCGCGAGCTCAATGCCGGTCATCCCTGGCATCACCACGTCAGTGATCAGAAGCGACGGTGGAACAGCCCGGGCAAGTGCAAGCGCGGTCGTTCCGTCATAAGCCGTCATAACGTCATAGCCACTCTTTCTAAGAATCATCGACAACGTGTCCGCAATCACTCGTTCATCATCGACGACCAGCACCACCCGGGCTCGCTGATCGGGGATCATCGTGGAGTCGTTCCACGGCACTTCCTTAAGAGAAACAACTTCAAATTTCAATGGATGTGCCATGGCATGATACCTCTGAAATAAACCCTAGCAGTGTAGTTAAAATACGGGTTAAGTCTTTTAGATGTGGGGTTTGCTGGACAAATTTAGACCTGTTGGCAACCTCGTCTTGACTGCCGTACATCTCAGATACACATTGATCATGTTTACGTTACGTTAGTGTTACGATTACGTAAGGAGTACGTCATGGCTAACCAAGAAGAACTTTCCCCCATGAAATTTCAATCCATCCTCCAGGCAGATGTCCCCAAGGGAAGAGATGGAAAGCATAAAGAGATCATCTCTCAGCTCCTCCAGGGCATCGCGCAGTTGAGTGATGGTTCCGCCCTCAAGATTCCACTCTCGCAGCTTCCAGATTCCAAGGAAAACATACGCTCCGCTCTCAGCAGAGCCGCACGGCAAAGAGAACTCAACATTGCCACCTCCAGCAACGAAGAATTCCTCTTCGTCTGGAAAGTGATCGAAAAGGCTCACACAAACGGCAACGGCGCTAAATCCTGATCATCAGCCCGCACCATCGCACACAAATCAGAACATTGGAGAGCCTGCGAATACCAAACGATAAGTAGTAGCCTAATCGCATGGATCTCTTCCCCATCTTTCTCAAGATCGCCGCGCGCCCTTGCATCGTCATCGGCGCCGGCCATCTTGCCGAATCCAAAATCGAATCACTACAAGCCGCCCACGCCAAAGTCACAGTCATCGCCCCCGCCGCCACCGAACGCATCGCCGATCTCGCTGCCGCAGGCGAAATCACCTGGCACCGGCGCGAGTACACCGAAGGCGATCTCACCGGCAACTTCCTCGTCGTAGCCGCCACCAATGTTCCCGCCGTCAATCGCGCCGTATTTCACGAAGCCACCGCAAAAAGCATCATCTGCAACGCCGTCGACGACCCACCCTTCTGCGACTTCTACTTCCCTTCCGTCGTCCGTCGCGGAGACCTCCAGATCGCCATCTCCACCGCCGGTGCCAGCCCCGCCCTCGCCCAGCGCCTCCGCAAAGAAATCAACGCCCAGCTGCCCCTCGACGCCGGCGACTGGCTCACCGACCTCGGCAATCTCCGCCGCGAAGTAGTCGCCGCCGAGCCCCTCAACGAAGATCGCAAGTGGCTCCTCCACCAGTTAGCCCAACGCGACGTCTGCGGTTACGACCAGTGCCCCTCCCGCACCTTCGCCCGCGAACACGCCCTCACCAATCCACTCCCTGGGAAGAAATCGTGAACAAAGAAGCCCAGTCGGGCACCGTCTACCTCGTAGGCGCAGGCCCGGGCGACCCCGACCTCCTCACCCTGCACGCCATGCACCTTCTCCAGACCGCCGACGTCATCCTCCCCGACGACCTCGTCTCCGATGAAGTCCTCGCCCTCGCCAGCCCCACAGCCGAGATCATCCCCGTTGGCAAGCGCTGCGGCCAGCCCCGTATCACCCAGGCCGAGATCCACGCCCTCATGCTCCACCATGCGGGCTACGGCAGCTCCGTCCTTCGTCTCAAATCCGGCGACCCCCTCATCTTCGGCCGCGCAGGCGAAGAGATAGCCTTTCTCCACGAACACAACATTCCCTTCGAGATCATCCCCGGCATCACCACCGCCTTCGCCGTAGCCGCCAACCTTCGCACCCCCCTTACCGACCGCACCGCGGCCTCGAAGCTCATCCTCGCCACCGCCCATCACGCCGCCGGCAAGCTCGAAGTCACACCCAAATGGACCGGTGCCTTCCCCGAAGACGCTACCCTGGTCATCTACATGCCCGGCCGCGACTTCCGCGCCCTCGCCGACGACCTCATCCAATCCGGCATCGCCCCCGAAACCCCCTGCGTCGCCGTCAGCAAAGCCACCACCCCCGATGAGCACGTCCACGCCACCACCCTCGCCCACCTCGACAACACCGCCGTAGGCCCCGCCCCCGTCGTCCTTCTCATAGGCCATGCCATCCAACTCATCTAGCGTCCTTCCAGAGCCTACTTTGCCTCCAAAAATGGACGCACTCGGAGACCACACTAGAAGTGCCATCCTGAAATTAGAAGTGCCATCCTGAGCGGAGCAATTCGCGCCTTTTGCGAATTGCGCAGTCGAAGGATCTGCGGTCGCCGTTGCTGTTGCCTCTCTTGTTTGTCATCCCGTAGGGATCTGCTTCTGCACTTGCTGTTGCCTGTTTTATGTCGTCATTCTGAGCGAAGCGAAGCATCCCTGCAGTCGCTTTTGCAGTTGCCTGTCCCTGCCTCTCAACAAGCCACCTAAACCTTCAACCCAATCAACCGCATCAACTCAATCCCATTACTCTTCGTCACCACCCCATCCCGCAGTGTGTAGTCGAACTTCATCTTCCCATCCGCAATCTCATCCTGCAGATGAACGTTGTACAACCTCCTCGCCGCTCCTCCAATCCCCGTCAGCGCCAGGTCATGCGTACTGATCAGCCCAATCGCCCCGCGCTCCAGCAGAGCCTGCACCACACCCTCCGCCCCCGCCATCCTGTCCTTCGAGTTCGTCCCCTGCAACAACTCATCCAGAAGAAACAAAACCGGCAACCCACCCTCCGCCAGATCGCAGATCTTCCGCAGCCGAGTTATCTCCGCATAAAACCGCGAGCTCCCCTCCTGCAGCGAGTCATTGATCAAAATACTCGCCCCCACCTGCAACGGCGTCAGCCGCAACCTCCGCGCCCGCACCGGAGCCCCCGCCATCGCCATCACCGTATTCAATCCCACCGCCCGCATCAGCGTACTCTTGCCCGACATATTCGACCCGCTGATCAGTAGCACTCTCCGCTCCCCACAAACCCTCACATCATTCCGCACACAAGTCGCCGCCGGAATTAGCGGATGCCCAACCCCATCCGCCTCAAAACAAGGAGTTCCCTCAATCAGCTCCGGAAACACATCCTCCGGCCGCTCATAGCTGTAAGCCGCCACTGACAGCAGCGCCTCCATCTCGCCCACACCATCCAGCCACATCCTCACAGCCGCACCATGGTCCCGCCGCCACGCCTCCGCCGCAAACGCACACTGCACCGAATACATCAGCGGTATATCCAGTAGCCGCACAATCGGGTTATCCAGCGAATAGATGTACTGCACAATCGTTCCCAGACGTGCAATCGCCTTCGACCCCTCCACCCGGTGCGAAGCCATCCGCCCGCGAATCTCCTTCAGCCGCGCCGTCTCAAACTCCTCCCGCTCCAACCTCCCCAGCATCGCCGACAGCAGTTGCAAATCCTCCAACGCCCGCTCCGTCCCATGCAGCACCGCCTGCACCCGCCTTCGCAGCCGCAACACAACGACACCCTCAACCAGCACCACCGCAAAAAACGGAATTTTCTCCCCCGTCATCCCCCACACCACCGCCATCCCCACTGCCACAGCGGCCAGCAAAACAGCCACCCAACGCACCCAGCGCTTCTCCAGCAAATTCGGCGACTCCGCCCACTCCACCAAAGCCTCCGCATGCACCGCCGCCTTTACGTCCTCACCCAGCACCGCCACATCCTCGCGAAGATCCAGACGTCCTCTCAGCTCCCCCACAGCCTCCTGCCGCTCCCGTATCGTTGCCACCGCCGCAGGCCCAAGCAGCCAATTCGCCAGCATGTTCTCTCCCATCCGAGTCCGCGCCTGCGACAGCAGCTCAAACAAGCTCCCTCGCCCAAACAAATCCAGGTCTGTAGCGTAGAGGCTCTCCCCCGTATCAAACCGCTCCCCGGCAGACCCCGTCCTAGCCCACCGATCTTCAATCCGCGCCAACCCACGCCGATAAAACTCCACCGCCCGCATCGCACACAACCGCCGCCGTTGCACCCCCGCATGGTATACAGCAATCACCACAAACCCACCCATCGCAACCAGCAACCACCAACCCGAAAACGCCCCGCGCGCAAAACTCAACCAGGCCGCCACCAGCGCAGCAATCACTATAACCAACCGCACATTCCCCACCCGCTTATCTATCCTGTCGAACTGCGCCACACGAAGCTCACGATCACGCAAGCGCTGCTTATACTCCTCAGAAGGGGACAACGAAGCCACTGAATTCACAACGCCATTATCGCCCAACCCACCTGCCGCGCCATGTCACCCAACGTGACAGCGAACGTGCCAGCTAAACTGAAGTCATGAAATCCCTCGCCGCCGCCGCCCACCGGCATCTGCTCTTCCTCGCCGCCCTCATGACCCTCGCCCTCGCGCACCCCGCCTTCGCGCAATCCGAACACATCCCCGCATCCTCCATCCCCACAGCCGACCTCATCCAACCCGCCGATCTCGCCGCCACCCTCCAGTCCACCTCACCCAAGCCTCTCATCCTTCAGGTAGGCTCCCACGTCCTCTTCGCCGAAGCCCACATCCCCGGCTCCGAATACGCCGGCCCCACCAACCAGCCCACCGGTATCCAGATCCTCAAAGACCGCACCGCAGTCCTCCCCAAAGACACCCCCATCGTCCTCTACTGCGGCTGCTGCCCATGGGAGCGCTGCCCCAACATCGCCCCCGCCTACAATCTCCTTCACGCCGCAGGCTTCACCCACCTCAAAGTTCTCTACATCGCCGACAACTTCGGCACCGACTGGGTCGCAAAGAAATATCCCGTAGCAAAGGGCCGCTAATGAAATCCCGCAACCTCTTCCTCGCCACAGCCATGCTCTTCACCGCATCCATGCCTGTGCCCGCACAGACACATAAGACAGCCCCCGACTTCACCGCCCGAAGCCTCGAAGACAAGCCCATCCATCTCAGCGACTATCGCGGCAAGCTCGTCCTGCTCAACTTCTGGGCCACCTGGTGCGGCCCCTGCATCTCCGAGATCCCTCGCTTCTCCACCTGGCAAACAAAGTTCGGCCCGCAAGGATTCCAGGTCCTCGGCGTCTCCATGGACGACGACAAACCTCCCGTCCAGAAGACCGCCCTTAAATACCACCTCACCTATCCGATCATGATGGGCGACGAACACCTCGGCGAGCTCTACGGCGGCATCCTCGGCCTCCCCATCACCTACCTCATCAGCCCCCAGGGCAAAATCCTAGCCCGCTACCAGGGCGAAACCAATCTCGACCAACTGGAAAAGCGATTAGCCACCCTCCTCCCCCCAAAGAAACCATAGCCCACCACTGCTGTCTGTTTGCCCCCTGCCCTTTGCTTTGTCGTTGCTGTTGTCGTTGTCTCTCTTGGTTTGTCATCCCGCAGGAACCTGCTTCTGCTACTACCAACCCTAAAGGTGTCATCCTGAGCAAAGTAACTCGCGCCTTTTGCGAGTTATGCAGTCGAAGGACCTGCGGTTGCAGTGCCGTTGCAGTTGCTTTTGCCTCTAAGGTAGAGCGGGGCTTCAGCCCCGCGTCTAAATCGCCGCCGCGAAGCGGCTACCGCTCTGCCGAAGGCTGTGATCTATTGCCGTTGTTTGTTCTTGTCGTCATTCTGAGCGAAGCGAAGAAGCAGGGACTAAAGCACTCCAGCCTTACCCCAACCGCCCCTCAGCCTGCTTCGTAGCCTCATAAATCTGCTCAAACGACTCCACCGCATACAGCACCGGCTGCATCGCGCCCGTATCGAACTCCTGATTCAGCACCGCATCCAGATCGAAGTCCCTCACCTCGCACCCACCCGCCAGCACCCGCGTACACTCCCCATGCGACGAGATCAACCCACTCCCATACACCTTGATCTCTCCATCCTGCCGAATCAACCCGAACTCCACCGTAAACCAGAACAGCCGCCCCATCCGCTCCAGAGCCACCGGATCGGCCATCAACCCCGCACACAGCTTTCCATAGTGCTGCAGAAAATTCCCAAACACCGGATGCGCATGCATCGGGACATGCCCAAACACGTCATGAAAGATATCTGGCTCCGGCGTGTACTCCATCGCATCCCGCCCCCGCAGCCACGTCGTCGTCGGAAACATCCGCGCCGCCAGCATCTCGAAGAACGCATCCGCCGGCAGAAACCCACTTACCGGCGTCGACTGCCACCCCGTCCGCGGACCCAGCCGCGCACTCACCGCCTTCAAATCCGGCAACCGATCCTCACGCAACCCAATCTGCTCAAACCCATCCAGATACTCCCGGCAAGCATGCTCCCTCAGCTGAGGCATCCGCCGACTCACCAGCTCCGCCCACACCGCATGCTGCTCCGCCGTATAAGCGCCACAGTCCTGTTCAATCAAAAACGGAGCCGCCACACTCAGCTTCCCTTGCGCCACACTCAAAGCAGAATCAGCAATTCCCATACGATCCAATCCGGCGACTCTCCGCCACCAGAAGCATACATCCCAGGCCATAGCTCTTGTCACAGCTCTGTCTCTAACCCGTTGCCACAAAATAAAAATCATCCCCCACCCGTGGAATAGCCGGACGAAACCCTCCATGCTACCTTCAGGAGAATAAGTCCAAGCCTATGTCGAATCAGGAACTTGCAGCGCTTCAGCCTAAGTCCTCCTATAAGTCGCTCACCCTTCTGGCGTGGCTCGCAGTCTTCCTCGCATCAGGTCTCTTCTTCCTTCGCGGTCCCCTCCGCGCCGACAGCGGTTACATCAACGACTTCGCCGCCCCTTACACCGCCACCCGCCTCTGGCTCCAGCACCGCAATCCCTACGACTCCACCGCCTTCTTCCCCACATGGCACGCCGCCGGAGCCCCGCAGGGCAAGGTCGCCGGCAATCTCTCAGGAACCCATCCCGTCTACCCGCCTCCAACCCTCGTCGTTCTCATCCCATTTGCACTTCTCCCATGGCCCATCGCAGTTAAGGCACTCACTTTACTCAGCGCCGCACTCTACATCGCCGTGCTTCCTCTACTCGCCTCCTTGCTCCCCGGAACATGGCGCGACCCCATCAAACCCGCCTTCCTCGCCTTTGGACTAGCCCTTGCCCCCACCCAATCCGGCCTCCACGTCACCAACGTCGCCTGCCTCGCCGCCACTCTCCTCTTCTTCGCCATCTATCACCTCTTAAAAATCTCCGCGGCGAAGACTAACCTTCCCGCCATCGCCTTCCTTACACTCTCCATCTGCCTCAAACCCACCCTGGGCCTGATCCTGATCCCCTACCTCTTCTGGACCCGCGCCTGGCGCACGCTCTCCGCTACTCTCGCGTTCTCCGCCGCCATCACGGTCGCATCTCTCTGCCCCCTGCTCCACCTCGGCTCAGTGTGGCTCTCCAGCCTCCGCGAAAACATCGCCGTCGTCTTCACCAACGGCGGTGCAGCCGATGTCTCCGAACAAAGCCTCTCCCGCTTCGATCGCATCGACATGCAGCTCCCCCTCTACGCTCTCCTACACAGCCGAACCGGAGCGTCCATACTCGCCGCTCTTATCGCCGCAACCCTGCTTCTGTTCTGGTTCAAACCCACCCCAACTACGCCGAACCACTCGCCATCCTGCGCAGCGCTGGATCAGCACATCCTCCAGATCGCGACCCTTCTCGCAATCGGCCTCATCCCTTTCTATCAACGCTTCTACTCCGCAATGATCGTGCTGCTGCCGGTCCTCTGGGCCTTCCGCGCACTCTCGTACCCAACCCACCGGGCCAGATCGCGCTGGGTTCTCACCCTGTCATCAGTCTTTCTGATAAACACCGCAGCCATCTTCGCGCGCTCCCCCCTGCTACCCTCCCTGACCACTCGTTCCCACCTACTCACAAACCTCGCACTTGGTCCCCACCTCTGCTGGCTTCTGCTGCTGCTTGCAATCCTTCAGCTGACCACCCAAACCATCCAAACTACCCAAAAATCCCAACTCCACTCAACTGTGTCATCCTGAGCGAAGTAGCTCGCGCATTTTGCGAGCTACGGAGTCGAAGGACCTGCGGTTGCTCTTGCTGTTGTTCTTAACCTATCGCCACGCAAACCTTTTCAGCCACTTATAAGAAAATCCCTTCAAAACTCCAGCAAAACACTCTGTCAAGCCCCATAACTTTCTAAACCAAACAATCCAAACAACATACGCATTGCGTACGAGTTACCTTCAATCAGCTAGACTTAATACAGAAGTAAAAAAGCCCCGGAGTATTCCGGGGCTTCGCACTTAATCCAATAAACCTTTTAGAAAGACGAATTTAGCTATAACCCATTTATAATGACTATTTTACGAGGAGATCAACTCATAAACCAATGAAAATAAACAACTTATATCGCGATATGGGGGAGGGGGGGTACCTTCTAGGCGTCCGTCCACACTTCCCCCTTAGCCTCCCTGCCCATCGCAGTTATTCCAGCCACCAGGAGCGCAGCCAGAATTGCCGTTCCCGATAACACGATCCGGAGCGAGCCACCGTGAAAGCGTGCCGCCAGCGTCGCCTGGAACACGCCATTCCGCGACGAACACAGGTTGCCAAGTTGATAGGCAAGCCCCGGGAAAATGGCACGCACCGGTCCCGGCGACAGTTCATTCAAGTGAGCAGGAACGATTCCCCACGCTCCCTGCACCGCAAACTGCATCAGGAATCCGCCAACGGCCAGGCTCACCACCGAATGCGACCAGACCCATAGCGGAATAACCGGCAGCGCACATAACGATGCAAGGATGATCATCCGCTTGCGCCCAAACCGCTCCGATGCAGTGCCGCAGCAGATCCCTCCAAGCAGCGCGCCAAGACTTCCAATCACAACGATCAGACCGACCCGCGCCGGCTCGAGAAGATGGTCCTTCTCCAGAAAGGTAGGGTACAGATCCTGCGTTCCATGGCTGAACGAAGTGAACGCAGTCATCAGCACCACAAGAAAGAGAAAGCTCGGCAGGTAGGCCCTTATGTTTTCCCAGTTGTACGCACTCTCTTTTTTCACACCGGAAAGCTGTCTCTCCCGTGCCGCCAGCCACACCGGAGACTCCGCCACCTTGAACTGCATATACAGCGCGAGAAGCGCCGGAAGAGAGCCGATCATAAACATCACACGCCAGCCGATAAACATTCCGCTTCCGTGAAGATGAGGAAACAACAGCCAGTACAACGCAGCAGCCAGCAGATTGCCGACAACATAACCCTCCTGCAGAACGCCCGAGAAAAATCCGCGCCCCGAAGCCGGAAGCGTCTCCAGCGCAAGCGCAGCTCCCACGCCCCAAACGCCGCCCATCGCGACGCCAAACAGCGCACGGCATATCAGGAAGATCGTGAGCGAAGGAGCAAACGCGGAGGCCAGCACAAATACGGAGAATGCCACAACGTTCAACATCAAAGTCGGTCGCCGGCCAAATCTCTCGGCCAGTAACCCAAACACAAGCGCGCCAACAGGCCGCATCACCAGCGTCCAGAAGATCGCCTCTGCAATCTGCGGAATCGTTACATGAAAGTCCACCGCAATCGCCTTGAGACAAAGAGTAAGGAGAAAGAAGTCGAATGCATCGAGTGTCCAGGCTAGGAAACAAGCAGCAAATGTATTTCTCTGGATCGCCGTCAGCGATCGTAGTTCACGCAGAAGAGCCATATTTTGGTGATGCTAGCATCACCCCGACTCAGCCCCTACAGGAATGTAAACAAATCCACCCGATTGGATATAGACTCCTGACATCTGACGTCGTCGCACGCTGTTGTATTGATAGCATCGCATCGACGACGCAGAGCATCAGATTCCAGTCACTATTCTCTCAATTGAAAGTACGAGGACTATTGCATGCGAAGTAAATTCCTGTTGGCCCTGACCCTGGGCGCACTGTCGTTGGCTGGCGCGAGTGCCAAAGCACAGTCATCCAGCTGGGCAATTGATCCTGCCCATTCGAGCGTCGGCTTCGAGATCCGCCACATGAGCGTCAGCAACGTTCGTGGATCGATCAACGGCGTTACCGGCACCGTAACGCTGAACGAGAAGGACATAACCAAGTCATCCGTGAACGCAACGATTGATGCCACTACCCTCTCCACCGGCAACGACGCGCGCGACAAGCATCTCAAGTCTCCCGACTTCTTCGATGTCGCCAAGAATCCTCAGATCGCCTTCAAGTCGACGTCCCTGACGAACGCTGGAGGCAAGCTGCAGTTGACCGGCGATTTGACTCTCGGCGGCGCGACCAAGAGCGTCACCTTCGACCTTGATGGTCCTGCTCCCCCGCAGACTGGAAAAGATGGCAAGGTGCGCAGCGGCTTCTCCGCAACTGGCACGCTGAAGCGGTCCAATTTCAACTTTGGACCGAAGTTCGCTCCTCCCGTTCTCGGTGACGACGTGAAGTTCACGATCGACGTAGAGATCGACAAGCAGTAATCAATAAAGAGCCCCCGTCACCGGGGGCTCTTTTGTTTACATCTTTGCGCGAAGCGGTTGCGAAGGTTCCGGGGGTGGACCTCCACCGTGATCTGTCTCCTGCGGATACTTTTTCAGCAGCTCGTGGTGCAGGCAGTACAACGCTAATTCGAGACGGTCGGAGACGCCCAGCTTGTCGTAGATCTTGCGCAGGTAATTCTTGATTACCTGCTCGGTCGTTCCAATCTGATAGGCAATCTCTTTGTTGCGCATTCCCCGAGTGATGCAGCCTATGATGGCAAGCTCTTTCTTCGAGAGCTTGGGCTGAACCCTGGGATCGGTGAGCGTCGTTGCCTGCGCCCTGTACGCCTCGATCACCCAGCTGATCGATTGGTTGTCGATCCAGGTCTCACCCTCTGCGATCTTTCGCACGCACTTGATAAGCAGATCAGGAGAGATCGAACGCGGAACTACGCCGCGGACACCGCGTCGGTAGAGTTCGACTGTATTGGCTTCGTCAGTCTCGGTGACCTGAACGATGAGCTTCGCGTCGGGCGCCTGCCGCACCAGCTCCGGAATGGCGTCGATGGTGCCTGCGATAAGCTGCCCTTCGAGAAGAACAACGTCGGTTGGATAGCGTTGAAGAGCGGCATAGAGATTTGTCAGTGTCTCCACCTGAGCAACGACACGGATGTCGTCCTCAAGCGCAAAGACTTTTTTCATTCCCACACGGTAGATAGCTTGCGAATCAGCCAGGACTACCCTAATTCCTGTCTGAGGAGCGCTTTCTTCCGGAATTGCCTCGCTGGTCCGAGTTTGGTCAAAATGAACAACCGTCATAAGTCAGGCCTTTAGAAAATATTCGTCGATCACTGCGGCAGCCTTCTTCTCATTCCCTTGCAGATAGTGGCGTACCACTCGGCCGATGCAGTGGATCGTTACATCAGTCGCCGATCCCATGACGGCTGACGGCATCGCAATGGTAAATTCGATTCTGCTATCGACTGCAGGGAGACGATCGCTTACGAAGAGCAGGCCATTTGCCGATATGTTTTCAGTCACTGCTTCCAAAGAACCCTGCTCCGTCTCAACGTGCAGCGCCAGTTTCATTGGAAAACGCACAGCAGTGCGAACTGGATTCTCTCCGTTCGGCTTTTGCCACTGGCCCACAGATCCCCCTTGCGACAAGCGTTGGACCACAGCTCGCATTGATTGCAGCGGTCGACAACTGGAGTCTATCGCAACAGGAACGGGTTCCTAGAGATTTTTCTGCTCACGACCGCTGCCGTAGTCCCATAGCTGGCTAGGGGTTGGCTTGCAGGAAGGCCCCAATCTCGGCAAACTCGGGCTCGGTCAGGCGGAAGTTCGCCGCCGGAAAGATGCCATCGACCTGCTTTGCGCTGCGGCCGCCGACAATGGCGGCTGTGATGGCCTTGTGGTGAAGGGTCCAGGCGATGGCCACGACACCTGCGCTGACTCCATGGCGTACGCCAATGGAGGCCAGCAAGCCGGCCAAGGCTAGATTGCGGGAGAGTTGCGGCTCCTGAAACTGCTTTGCGTTGCGGCGGAAGTCGTCTTTGGGGAAGGCGACTACGCGTTCCTTCGTCATGGAGCCGGTGAGGAGGCCGGAGACCATGGGCGAATAGTTGATGACGCCGATTCTGTGCTTTTCGCAGAATGGCAGAATCTCTGCCTCTACGCTGCGATTGACCATGGAATAGGGCGGCTGCAGCGAGGTGATGGGAGCGATGGCCTGGGCACGCTCCATCTGGGCAACATCGAAGTTGGAGACCCCGATCCAGCGGATTTTGCCTTCGCGCTGGAGATCGGCCATGGTAGACCAGCCTTCTTCAATCTCTTCATCGGGAACCGGCCAATGGATCTGGTACAGGTCGATTACGTCTACCTGAAGTCGGCGAAGACTTGCTTCCGCTTCCTGACGGACGGTCTTCAGGCTGCGATGAATCTCGCGTTTTTCGTCCCACAGCATGGAGCATTTTGTGAAGACGTACGGTCTGGCGGAGGCGGTTTTGAGGGCCTTGCCGACTACTTCTTCCGAATGGCCAAGACCGTAGACAGCCGCCGTGTCGATCCAATTGATGCCGAGATCGATAGCGCGGTGAATGGCTTCAATCGAGTCTGCATCGTCCTGCGGTCCCCATGCGAAGGCCCAGTCTCCACCACCGATGGCCCATGCTCCGAAGCCAATCGGCGTTAAATGCAGGTCAGAGTTTCCCAACTTTTTCGTTTCCATATCTTTCCTTTGACGAAGTGGCTTGCTGGCAAGACTCACGAGGATACCCACCCCCTGGGTATCAAAGAACAAATGTCATCAATTCAATAACTTAGCGTGATTTATCTCTGTAAAATATTCATTATAAAAGGGTTACAGGGTAAAATATTCTTTCTAAATGAGTTATGGATTGACAAAGGAAAGCTCCGGCTTTTAGGCCGGAGCCTTGTCTCTTATTTAAGCAACTGCAGGGACAACTGCAACTGCATGGCAACTGCAACCGCAACGACGACTGCAAATTCGTAGATAAGCGTTGGGGGAGATTTTGTCCCAACCTCCGCGTAGTCAGATGCGCTCAGGATGGGCCCCTTTGGAGGGTCTGAATGTTGATCTTGTGTTGACCCTGGAGGGAGGTGGAGAGCGTAGTGTGACTACGTTGGGAGGAGTAGAATTGAACCAACATTTGTGCAAACCAAATCGACGCGCTGCCGGTGCGGCGCAGAAAAGTTGAGTCAGTCGTGAGCAATACATTTGTCGCTAAGCTATTGGAAACAAAAGAATTTCAGGAATCGGTTTATGCGCTGTCTCCTGCCGTGGTTGTGTTCGATTGTGACGGCACGTTGTGGTCGGGAGATGCGGGTTCGGGGTTTATGAACTGGACGATCGATACGGGGCTGGTCTCGCGTGAGGCTACCGATTGGATCGATGGACGATATCGCGGGTATAAGCGCGGCGAGGTGTCTGAGGTAGCCATTTGCGGGGAGATGGTGCAGCTGTATCAAGGGCTGCGCGAGGAAGAGATGCGCAAGGCTGCACGGGAGTTTTTTGTGAGCAGGATTGAGCGGAACATCTTTCCCGAGATGCAGGAGTTGGTGGCGGAGCTGAAGAACCGTGGAGTGGACATCTGGGCGGTGAGCTCGACCAATGACTGGGTGATCGAGGAGGGCGTGCAGCGGTTTGGGATACCGGTTGACCGGGTGCTGTCGGCGCGAGTGAAGGTAAAGGATGGGGTTGTGACGGACACGATTCTGGATGTCCCGACGGATGAGGGCAAGGTGGCTTCGCTGGCGCGCGCTGGAATTACGGCTCCGGACGCGGTGTTTGGCAATTCTGTCCACGATGCGGCCATGCTGGCGATTGCGCGCAGGGCGTTTCCGGTGAATCCGACGGCGGCGTTGCTGGAGCGGAGTGCGCAGGAGGGTTGGGCGGCGGTTTACTATCCGGCGTCGGTAAGGCCTGCCTGAATCGGCTGCGTGAGCCTTTACAGTGCGAGAGACGTCTAAACTGTAGTCAGGTGAGAGAAGCCATTCGTAAGTTGGACGGACATGTCGACGCAGGGGTTCCCCGGCCATTACGGCTTGTGGTTGCAGCCCTGATCGTTCGCGAGGCGGCAGATGCCGCTGCCGGGACGGAGGTGCTGATCTGTCAGCGTAAGCCTGACCAGCCGATGAGCCTGAAGTGGGAGTTTCCGGGGGGCAAGATTGAGCCGGGCGAGAGCTCAGAAGATGCGCTGGCTCGGGAGCTGAATGAAGAGCTGGGAATTACGGCTACGATTGGGCGCCGGGTGGCCAGGGTTCGGCATAAGTACCGGAATGGCGGGGCGATCGATCTGCAATTTTTTCTGGTGAATGACTTCTATGGCGAGCTCGAGAACCGGATCTTCAACGATATGCGGTGGGCTCCGCTGGGGACGTTGCCTGGGTATGATTTTCTGGCGGCGGATCTGGGATTGATTCGGGATTTGTCTGAGGGGAAGTTGCTTTAGAGGTTTGCCTTTGGATCCGATGCGGCGGGATAAGAAGCATACCTCAAGGGCTAAAGCCCCTTTTTTGTGCCTTGTTGATTGCCTGGGCTAAAGCCCAGGTCTACCTCAGAAGCAATGGGCAAAAACAACGGCAACAGCAAAAGCGAAATACAAGGATCTCTTCACTGCGGCGGCAAAGCGCCGCCTTCGGTCGAGATGATGTTTGTGGTGGGTGGAACAGCACTAAAGGTACTGACAAAAGCATCGGCAAAAGCAGATCCCTTCGGGGATGACAAGCAAGAAAAACAAAGGCAACGGCGAAGGCTCTAGCCGCGGATGAGGTTCCAGATCCACATGAGGGAGAGGACTGTGACGATGGCGGCGGTGAGCCAGGCGATGATGTTAAACCATGTGGAGTTGGTGTACTTGCCCATGAGCTCGTGCTTGTTGATGAGCTTGAGCATGAAGACCAGGACGATGGGGAGAAGGACGCCGTTGAGAACCTGCGACAGAATGCTGAAGCTGACCAGAGGAAAGTTTGGGATGAGGACGATGGCTGCTCCGGCGGCGAGGAGCAGGGTGTAGAACCAGTAAAAGAATTTTGCTTCGCGGAAGGATTTGTCGAGGCCGCTCTCGAAGCCGAGACCTTCGCAGACGGTGTAGGCGGTGGACAGAGGAAGGATAGAGGCGGCGAAGAGCGAGGCGTTGAAGAGGCCGGCGGCGAAGAGGATGAAGGCGTAGTCTCCGGCGAGGGGCTTCATGGCTCCCGCAGCGTCGGATGCGTCGTTGATGTTGCGGATGCCGTGGGTGAAGAGGGTGGCGGCGCAGGCGACGACGATGAACCAGGCGACGATGTCGGTGAAGATAGAGCCTACGATGACGTCCCAGCGTGAGTTTTTGTACTGGCGGACGGCGATTCCCTTTTCGACGATGGAGGACTGCAGATAGAACTGCATCCAGGGCGTGATGGTGGTGCCGATGACGCCGACGACCATGTAGACATAGCTGGAATTGCGCCAGACGTGGCGTGGAGGGAGCTTGACGGTCTCGGAGAGGGCCTGGTGCCAGTCTGGTCGGCTGAGGACGCCAGCGATGATGTAAGCGATGTAGAAGACGCTGGCGATAAGGAAGACTTTTTCGACGCTCTTGTAGTCGCCTTTAACGACGAGGGCCCAGACGAGAGCGGCGCAGATGGGCACGCTGATGTATTTGCTGACGTGGAAGAGCTGCATGCTGCCTGCGATGCCGGAAAACTCGGCGATGACGTTGCCGAAGTTGACGACGACGAGGAGGAGCATCATGACGAAGGTCATGCGGAGGCCGAACTCTTCGCGGATGAGGTCGCTGAGGCCTTTGCCTGTGACGACGCCCATGCGGGCGCACATCTCCTGCACGACGATGAGCGCGAGGGTGATGGGGATCATCGTCCAGAGGAGGGCGTAGCCGTACTGGGCGCCAGCCTGGGAGTAGGTGAGGATGCCACCGGCGTCGTTGTCTACATTGGCCGTGATGAAGCCGGGGCCAAGGATGGCAAAGAATATGAGGAGTCGCGTTCTCCATGTGCGCCAGGACGTCATTGCATCTACCTTTTGGGTGGTCGGGAGAACGTGTCAGCTCGCCTGTATCAGGCTAACCCATGAAGTGAACCTGAGGAGCGGAGACGAGTTATCTACTTTGATGTCAGATGCTGCAGGATCGCGTTAGCGCGCTGGAGGATGAGGCTGACCTGGTGATCATTGTGATACCCGTCGCGCTGGGCGCGTGCCTGGCCAGCGGCGGCGATACAGGTGCGGGCGGCTTCGTCGTGGAGGTAAAGGCGGATCTTCCGGAGGCACTCGTCGAAGGTGGAGAAGAAGACGGCTTCCTCGTCTTCGCGGAAGCGCTGGATATGGCCTTCGGAGCGCTCGGCGAGAAGGAAGCCACCGCAGGCGGCGATTTCGAAGCTCTTGTGAACGAACTCGTCCTGATTGGAGCGGGTGAGGAAGCTGAGGTTGATTCTGGAACGCCAGATGGCTTCGCGGTAGTGCTGCTGGAATAGCTCGCCTTCGCGGTAGAGGCTGGAGAAGGCTTGAGGCGTGAGGGCACGCTGCCAGGCTTTCTGATTGCCTGAGATGGCTACCTGAAACTCGCCGGATTGGGAGAGCTTGTCGAGGGTGTCGGCGCGGTCGTCGTAGGGAGTGCCGATGAAGGAGACGTCGCGGTTGCGGTCTTTGTCGGACCAGCCGGACGGAGAGGGATAGTGGATGGTGGGCTCGTAGGCGGTCTGAATCTTGATGACGTCGCGGGCGCCGCGGCTGCGGTAGTCGGCGATGTTGCGGTCGCGCTGGACGACGTGGAGATCGTAGTGTGGGATGTCCTTCCTGTAGAGGCGCCAGCCGGGATCCTGGCGGGGGCCGAAGGGGTTGTCGATCATGTAGCTGATGGTGGCGATGCCCATGGAGCGAAGGCGATGGAGGGTGCGAGGCTGCATCCAGAGGAGCTTGTCGGCCCAGAGGAGGTCGGGCTTCTCGCGGTCGGCGATGGCGAGGAGGTCACGGTTGAGGCGATCGACAGAGGGTCCGGCGGAGAGGCGAAAGACGATCTTGCGAATGAATGGATTTGGGGAGAGGTATTCGTGGGCATTGAAGGGGATGACGTGGTGGCCGAGACGCTCCAGAGTCCAGAGGCGGTAGAGGGACGAATCGTTGGGAGACAGACCTGCGGCGTACAAAATTTTCATTGAAGCAGAGGTTCCTCGGGTTCGTTTTTTTCTAATGGCCCGCACGGAGGAGCGCGATGACCTGTTCGGCGTGAATGACGCCGACGAGGTGTTTTTCGCGGTCGACAACGGGGAGTGAGCGCAGGTTGTACTTGTCGAAGAGTTCGGCGACTTTGCGGCCATTGGCGTTGACGTCGCAACTGACGAGGTGGCCGGGGGGGAGGCCGGAGAGAGGCGTCTGAGGGTGTGAGAGCAGGAGCTGGACGAGAGGGATAAGGGTTACGATTCGCTCTTCTTCGTCGATAACGTAGATGTCTGTGATGATTTCGATGTCGCCCTCGAAGTCGCGAAGGGCTTCGATGGCCTGGGAGACCGAGGCACTGGCGGGGAGGGCGATGTACTCGGTGGTCATACGGCCGGCGGCGGAGTCTCCGGAGAACTCAAGGAGTTCCTGAACCTCCTGACGCTCCTCGGGGTCCATCTCTTCGAGGATGGCTTCGGAACGCTCATTGGGGAGTTCGGCGAGAAGATCGGCAGCGGCGCCGGGGTCCATCTCTTCGACGATGCCGGCGACCTGTTCGGAGTCGAGGGACTCGATGAGTGCCTGCTGCATCTTGGGCTTGACCTCTTCGAGAGCTTCGGCGGCAACCTCTTCGTCGAGGCTGATGAAAAGGGCGTTGCGTTCTGCAGGAGCGAGTTCCTCGAGAATGTCGGCGATGTCGGAGGGGTGCATCTGGGAGAGGCGGTCCTGCTCGATCTTGAGACGGACGCGACGGGCGGGGTCGCGCTCGATGAGATCGACGAACTCCCAGGGGATGACGCTGGGGCTGAAACGGCAGGCGAGACGATCGACTGTAGCGGCTGGGAGGCCTTTGAGGAGGCGGCGGATGGCTCCGCGAAGACCTACTTCGACCTCGGCGATGCGGAGGGAGAGCGGAGCATCTGGAGTATCGGTTGTGGGGGTTTCCCAGACGAGCTCGACGTCGTTGACGCGGACGACCTTGTGTCCGTGGACGTCGATGATCTGCTGGTCGAGGAGATCGCGCTCGAGCAGGAGGTAGGTCTCGCCTTCGGGCGTGACGGCGGGGGAGGCGTTGTCGTTGAGCTGGACACCGTAAGGAGTGAGCCGGAGGTCTTCAATGGCGACTTCGTTGGCTTTGGCGTTGAGGTCCGCACCGCTGAGTTTGAGGACGAGCCTGTGGATGTGGGTGGAGTTTGTCGAAGGCGAGACGGCGAACTCGCGCACACGCCCGAGGATGCCCCCGCGGGCGTCGAATACAGGCGTACCCATGAGGGTGGAGATACTGGTGCGTTGATCGGCGTGTTTTGTCATGGAAGACGGCGCTCTACCAAACTTTACATACTTGCGCTTTTACCATGGGTTGTCCAGCTTTACAGCCGAAGGCGGTGGCGAACTGGGGCATATTGGTGACGATGCCGTTGATGCGTGCGAAACCGGGCGAATGAGGATCGGTGGCAGCCTGGAGTCTGCTGTTGGCATCGCGAGTGTTTTCGCAAGCCCACTGGGCGAAGCCGATGAAGAAGCGCTGGTCGGGGGTGAAGCCTTCGATGGGTTTTAGATCCTGAGCTGCGGTCGCCTTCTTCCAGGCGATGTAGGCGATGAGGGTGCCGCCGAGGTCGGCTACGTCTTCTCCGCTGGTGAGCTTGCTGTTGATGTGGATATCGTCGACGATGACGTAGGTGGCGAACTGATCGCGAAGGCAGTTGATGTGATCTTCAAAGCCCTTGGCGTCGTCCTTGGTCCACCAGTCTTTGAGATTGCCCTCGGCGTCGAACTGGCGGCCTTCGTCGTCGAAGGCGTGGGTGAGCTCGTGGCCGATGGTGGCGCCGGTGTCGCCGTAGTTGGGGGCGTCATCGGAGCGTGGGTCGTAAAGGGGCGGCTGAAGGACACCAGCAGGAAAGTTGATGTCGTTCATCTGCGGGTTGTAGTAGGCGTTGACGGTGGGTGGTGTCATGTCCCACTCGTTGCGGTCGACGGGCTTGCCAACTTTGGACCAGTCTCGTGCCGTTTCAAAGTTGGCGGCGCGAACGGTGTTGCCAAAGTAGTCGTCGAGCTTGATGGTCAGTGAAGAGTAGTCGCGCCATTTTTCGGGGTAGCCGACCTTGTTGCGAACGGCGTGAAGCTTGCGGAGGGCTTCCTTTTTGGTGGCTGGACTCATCCAGTCGAGCTGCTCGATCTCGGACTCCATGGCCTGCTCAATCTGATCGGTAAGGACGACGGTTTTCTGCTTGGTGTCGGGGGTGAAGGTGCGGCTGACAAACTCCTGGCCGAGAGCTTCGCCGAGAGCACGATCGACCTGGCGGACACAGCGCTTCCAGCGTGGAGGCTGCTGCTGGGTGCCGCGGAGATAGCCGCTGTAAAAGTCAAAGTAAGCTCTCTCGAAAGGAGCGGAGAGCGATGTGGCGGCGGCGGTAGTGACGTGGAAGCGAAGGTAGGCCTTGAGATCGTCGAGCGACTCGGTGGTGAGGATTTTGTCGACGGCTTTCTGGAACTCCGGCTCGGTGACGTTTAGGGTGGAGATATTTGGAACGCCCTGAGCAGCCAGATAGGAAGGCCACGGAACCGCCGGATTGATGGTGGCGAGATCGGAGACCTTCATCTTGTGGAAAACCTTGTAGGGATCGCGGCGTTCGACGCGGGTGAGCGATGCCTTGGCGAGGGTGGTTTCGATGCGAAGGATGGTTGCGGCGTCCTGCTTCGCCTGGGCTGGGGAAACGCCAGCGAGGGTAAGGATCTGGGCGATATAGGCAAGATATTTCTGGCGGGTTTCTTCGCTTTTGGCATCGGTTTTGACGTAGTAATCGCGGTCAGGGAGGCCGAGACCGCCGGCTGAGACTTCGGCGATGACCTGGTTGGAGTCGCCTGGATCCTGGGTGGCGCCGGCGTTGAAGAAGAAGGTGCCGCGCGTGTTGCGATTGAGGGGGCCGAGGTAGGCGATGAGAGCTTCGCGGTCCGAAAGCTTATCGATGGTAGCGAGCTCGGGAGCGAGGGGGGCAGCGCCACGCTTGTCGATGGCGGCGGTGTCCATGCAGGCGGCAAAATAGTCGCCGATCTTCTGCCGGATGGGATTGCGATTCGGGGCAGTTGCGTCCTGTTCGAGGATGCCCCAGAGAAATTGAAGGTTGTCGTTGGCGAGCTTGCTGTAGACGTCCCAGCGGGGCTGATCGGCGGGGATGGGATTGTTCTTCATCCAGCCGCCGCAGGCGAACTTGTAGAAGTCGGTGCAGGGATCGATGGATTTATCGAGCGAGGCGACATTGAGGCTGGGAGCGTAAGGCATGGCCTGCAATGGTTTAACTGTCGGAGTCTGCTGGGCAAAGGCAGTTGCGGCGATAAAGCAAAGAACAGCAGGAAACCGGGAACGAACAATCCTCATCACATAAGTCCTCGTCTCCGCATGTTAGCTTATGTTGCTGCCGATAGAGTTTGAAGTTGCCAGAAGTTGAAGGAGAGCGTGATGGGAGAAGACCCGATCGACAAAAAGAAGAAATCGCAGTCCTTGACATTCGAGGCATCCACAAGCACACTGCCATCATCGCTGTTGTCTGCCGTTGACGACTGGCACACGAGTAACGCAAGGACAGTTTTGGCCGACTCAACGACAAGCCGTATGACCTACACTCTTGACTCGTCACTGGATAGTGTCAACAAAATTGAGCAGACAGCAGAGCAGTGTGCTCAACGTGCCGGATTCGACGAAGACACGATTCCGCACATCGCCATGGCAGTACGCGAGGCGGCTGTGAACGCCGTGCTGCATGGAAATGCGTATGATCAGAACAAGCACATTACCGCATCGTTTGAAACGACGTCCGACTCGCTTATCATCCGGATAACGGACCAGGGTCCGGGGCTCAATCCGGACACGCTGCCCGACCCTCTGGCACCAGAAAATATCCTTCGCGGCTCTGGTCGCGGTATCTTTCTAATTCGGGCCTTCATGGATGAGGTAAACTTTCGACAGTTACACCCAGGTACCGAACTGACCCTCATCAAGCACCGCACACCCGCGCAGTCGGGGACTTAAGGAGAAGACTACACATGAGCATGAAAGTTTCTACTCGCCAAGTGGACGGCATTACCATTCTGGATCTCAGCGGCCGCATTACGCTCGGCGAAGGCAGCGTCACTATTCGCGATGCAGTTCGCGATGTGCTGGCAAAGGGTTCCAACAAGATTTTGCTCAATCTGGGCGATATTACCTACATCGATAGCTCGGGCATCGGCGAGCTGGTCAGTGCCTTCACAACGGTTCGGAACAGCGGCGGCGAATTGAAGCTGCTGAACCTGACGAAGAAGGTCCACGACCTGCTCCAGATCACGAAGCTTTATACCGTTTTCGACGTAAAGGACGACGAGGCTTCCGCTATCTCCTCGTTTACGAAGTAAAGACATCCAGGCTCGACAGAAAGGCCGTCGCGATTGCGACGGCCTTTTCTGCTGCCGAAGTTCAGTTCGATTTTTCTACTTCGAGAAATCGACCTTCGGCGCAACGTTGTTCTCTGGATTGCCTTTGAAGTACTCGTCCCGGTAGTGGAAGCCGGCGATGTTGGCCCAGATGCTGTTGGGAAACTGCCGGACATAAACGTTGTAGTCTTCCAGCGTCTTGTTGTAGCGCTGGCGTTCTACTGCGATGCGATTTTCGGTCCCGGCAAGTTCGTCTGTCAAGCGTATGAACTGCTGGTTGCCCTTGAGGTCCGGATACTGCTCCTGCAGGCGGAAGAAGGGACCGAGAGCGACGTCGAGCTTGGTGTTGGCGTTGATGCTGGAGGCGCGATCGCTGCCGGCGGCGAGGACTCCGGCGCGGGCGTTGGCGATGTTGGTCAGGATGGTGGATTCTTCAGCGACGTACCCTTTTACCGAGGCTACGAGGTTTGGAATTAAATCGAGACGGCGCTGCTGCACAACGTTCACCTGGGAAAAAGCCTGATTGACGGCCTCATTCTTCTGAACGAGCGTATTTTTCGCGCTGATGTAGCTACCGCCTGCAAAGAGCAGAACGAGGATGAGGAGACCCATAACCCCAAGAACAACCCATAAAGATTTCATGTTTTCGCGATTTCCCTTCGTCTGAAATTCAAATGCGATCTGGCAGGTCTACCCGGCTGTACTTTATCACTCCGCCGCGAGCCTACCCCTTCTTTGCAGCCAAGCTGATTACATTTCCCTTCCCCCTCAAAAATCGCCACTGGCTCCGCCGCCTCCGGAGCTTCCGCCGCCGAAGCCGCCAAACCCTCCTCCACCGCCACCATCGCGATCGCGGCCACCGCCCCTGGATCCACCACCGCCTCCACCCATAATATTTGCCAGGAGGAAGAAGATCAGGCCGATGTTGCCGGTTTTGATGAGGAAAAACAGCACCAGCACGATGACCGCACCACCAAGGACAAGCTGAGTGAGGCTAATGTGTACCGGCTGTTGCTGAACCTCGCGATGATATTGATGAACGGGTTGAGTGAGCGTGACACCGGCGTCATTCGCGATGACCTGCGCGATCTGGCGGACGCCCAGCGGAATGGCAGTGTCGTAGTCTCCCTGGGTCGCAGCGGGTACCATGGAACGGCCGATATCGCCTACCTTGGCGTCATTCAGGATGCCTTCGAGGCCGTAGCCAACCTCGATGCGGCCTTTACGAGGCTTCATGACGAAGATCATCAGAACGCCGCGGTCGGTTCCTTTGGCGCCTACCTTCCACTTGTCCTGGAGCGCGGTAGCGAACTCTTCAATGGACATGTCGTCGTCAATGGTTTTAACGGTGACGACGGCGATTTGAGCATGTGCCTGACGATCGACCTGACGGCAGAGATCTTCCACGCTCTGCTTGACAGAGGGGGAAAGGACGCCTGCGAAGTCATTGACATAGCCCGTAGGGGCAGGAAGCGTGCTGACCCTTTCGGCCGAGAGAAAGCCGACCGGCCCAAGCAGCAGAACAACGACGGCAAGCCAACGTGAGATGCACTTCATTGAGGGCAATTCTACGCTGAACCCATGAAGGGATCAGGAAGCAGGGCAAGGACCTTAATTCCCTTGCCCCTTTTGCAGGGTTCGCGACCTGTTATTGGCTGGGAGGTGCAGGTCTGCCGCCATTGTGACCGGGTGTAGTGATGCCTTTTTCGCGAGCCATCTTGTCGATCATGGTCATGTGCTCGTAGATGACCTTGGAGCCTTTGTCGACTGCAGCCTTCAGGGTGGGGTCGGAGGTGCTGGCAGCTTCGGTTCGGAACTCACGCAGGTCATGGTGATGATCCTTCACCATGAAAGCGACGTATTCCTTGTCGAAATCATCGCCGGACAGGGCGTTGAGCTTGTCGTACTCGGCCTGATCTTCCTTGTTGAGTTTCTTTGGGAGGGTGACGCCCATGGAATCTGCAATTGGCGCCATCTCGTTATTGAGCGCAGTGTGATCGGTCACCATCTTTTGACCGAAGTCCTTGACATCCTGTGCGCCGGCCTTTTGAGTTGCAAGCTGGCCGAGCTGAACTTCGGCCATGCCCCCGGCTGCGGCTTTACGCAGGAACATCTTGTCTTTCATGACTTCCGAAGCATCGCTGCTCATGCCGGTCGATTCCTGGATGGATGTCGTGGAGGGGTGGGCCTGACCGGGAAGATTTGGCGTCGTGCTGGAGGCCGGAGGCGCCATTGGATCAGACTGTGCGAAAAGTGCGACCGGAGAAAGAACCGTTGCAGTACCGAGGAGAATGATTCGTATTGGATGACAGTTCATAGCTGGAACTCCTTTGGCGGACTTCTCAAGTGGATCGCGGGCCGCCATGGTCGCATGTAGTTTGGTGTACTGACGCAGGTTGGGGTTGCCCATTTGTGATTGCTCTAACACTGTATTCTGTCTCAGGAGTTTGATCGATGACACAGAGTGCTGTAATGCCACCAGTTGCCCGCCAGGAATCTACACCAACAACGCTGCATGGACAAACTCTTGAGGATAATTACCGCTGGATGAGGGATAAATCCTCGCCAGAGCTGATTGCATACCTGACGGCGGAGAATGAGTATACGAACTCTGTCTTGAAGCCGACGGAGGAGCTGCAGGCGAAGCTCTACGCAGAGATGCTGTCGCACATCAAGGAGACCGATGAGTCAGTTCCCTACCGTGACCATGGATGGTATTACTACACCCGAACCGTCGAAGGAAGCCAGTATCCGATCCACTGCCGTCGAGTTGCCGTTGGTGATGCGTACGACGAAGGACAGCCGGAACAAGTGATTCTCGATGTGAACAAGCTGGCTGAGGGCCAGCCTTACATGGCAATTGGCGGTATGAGCGTCAGCCCGGATGGACATCTGCTGGCTTATTCGACCGACAATACGGGATTCCGACAGTACACGCTGCATGTTCGCGATCTAAGGACGGGGCAGGATCTTTCCGATACGGCGGAACGGGTGGGTTCGCTGGTGTGGGCGGCTGATTCTCATACGCTTTTCTATACGACCGAGGATGAGATTACGAAGCGGCACGATCATCTGTTCCGGCATCGGCTGGGTGATCCGGTTGAAGAGGATGCGGTGCTCTGCGAGGAGCGGGATGAGCGCTTCAACCTTGGAGTGGGAAAGAGCCGGGATGGGAAGTATCTACTGATGGAGTCGGGGAGCCATACGACGAACGAGTGCAGCTATCTGGCCGCCGATACTCCGGGGGGAGAGTTTCTGGTGATTGCGCCACGGGTGGATGAGCAGGAGTACTACGTCGATCATCGGGATGGAATGTTCTATATCCGAGTGAATGATACGGGGAAGAACTTCAGGGTAGTGACTGTTCCTGTGGGCGGCGGAGGGCGGGAATCGTGGGTGGAGTTGATTGCGGAAGACAAGGAAGTTCCGCTTGAGGATTTCGATGTATTCAACTCATTCTGCGTAAGTTCAAAGAGACAGCTGGGACTGCCTACGCTGACCGTTACAGTAATTGGAGCCAATGGAAAGTTGGGGGAGGCGAAGGAGATTAGCTTTCCCGAGCCGGTGTATACGGCGCAGGGACATGTGAACCGGGAGTTCGATACGCAGGTATTCCGGTATAGCTATCAGTCGCTGGTTTCGCCTGCTTCGGTATATGAGTATGACGTGAAGACGGGGACTTCGACGCTACTTAAACAACAGGAGATACCGGGGGGATTTGATTCGTCCCGGTATGCGTCGGAGAGGGTTTGGGCGACGGCGGCAGATGGGGTGAAGGTGCCGATTTCGGTGGTCTACCGGAGGGATTCGTTTAAGCGGGATGGGACGAATCCGCTGTATGTGTATGGGTATGGGTCGTATGGATATCCGCTGCCGGTGGGGTTTGGGCCGGCGCGGCTGTCGCTGCTGGATCGCGGGTTGGTGTTGGCTTATGCGCACATTCGTGGTGGTGGCGAGATGGGAGATTCGTGGCATGATGCCGGCAAAATGATGGTAAAGCGCAACACGTTTTCGGACTTTATCGCGGTGACGGAGCAGCTGGTCGCGCAGGGATATGGAGCGAAGGGTCGGGTTGCGATTGAAGGTGGAAGTGCCGGTGGGTTGCTGATGGGTGCGGTGGTGAATGAGCGGCCGGATCTGTTCCGGGTGGTGTTGTCGCATGTGCCGTTTGTGGACGTGATGAATACGATGCTCGACGCTTCCCTGCCCCTTACGGTGGCTGAGTACGAGGAGTGGGGGAATCCGAATGAGATGGAGGCGTTTGAGTACATGAAGTCGTATTCGCCTTACGACAATTTGAAGCCGGGTAATTATCCGGCGATGCTGGTGAAGACGAGCCTGAACGACTCGCAGGTGATGTATTGGGAACCGGCAAAGTATGTGGCGAAGCTGCGGACGTTGAAGAAGAACGATGCGCCTCTGCTGCTGCATATCAATATGGACGCGGGGCATGGCGGAGCGAGCGGGCGGTATGACTACCTGAAGGAGATTGCGTTTGACTATGCGTTTCTGCTGACGCAGCTTGGAGTGGAAGATTAGGTTGTGTCGACATAGAAGCGGGGCTGGATTTCTTGTTTTCGTTGCAATTTTGCGGATCCACAGGCAAACCGCAGGTCCTTCGACTCCACAACTCGCAAAAATGCGCGAGTTGCTTTGCTCAGGATGACACATCATTCACCACTAATCAGCCACTAACCACTACCCATATGGCGATACAGGCGCGCCTCAGACCGAGAGTCGCTTGCGTAGCACCCAGGTTGTCATGCAGCGGTAGTCCTGCACGATTGTCGTCTTCAGGGGATCGACCATGACGGCGTTCATTTGCTGGGTCATCTGCATCAACTCCGCTTCATCGACGAGGAACCATTCCGAACCGTCGTTGATGCGGAAGATGTTTCCTCGCAGACGCTCGAAGTTCATGCCGATGCGGGAACCTAATCTGCAGAAGAGCATTCCGCCGGGCCGCACGACGCGCCAAAGCTCTTTCAGCATGGCAAGGAAATGAGCTTCGTCGCGCGCGAAGTGCAGGACGGAGTTGCAGATGACAATGTCTACAAAGTCGTCGGGGAACTCCATTTTTTCGATTGGGCTTACATGAAAGTTGCTCGCAGGCAGGTTTGGCGCAAGCTCGGCGGCCAGGGCACGCACGTGCTCAACGCCCGCTGGATTGGCGTCTACGGCGAAGATCTCGCATCCTTCGCGAAGGAGATGGACGAGGTTTCGTCCGAAGCCGCAGCCAGCGTCGAGGATGCGCATTCCGGGCCCGATATTTCCTCGCAGAATTTGGTCGAAGACGTAAATATCGATCTGGCCGAATTGCTCCTGTATGTTCATCGCGACTTCAGTTGCTTTCACTTATTCTCCAAGGGAAGTTTCCGATCTGGTCTATAAGATCAGGCCGAAGGAATATCGGCACGGCTGAAGTCGTCCCCAGGAAGAGGTTGGACTAGGAAAAATAGCGCCGCAACTCATCTGCCACGCGTGTGGGCTCACCGGCGTTATCTGCCGCGATATGGCCGAGCCCGGGAAGTTCGATGCGTTTGCAATTCGGCAGGATGGCGCTGAGGGCGTCGAGGGCTGCAGTTAGAAAGGCCACGCTCCTGGCGCCGCCGAGCAGCAGAACTTCGGGGCGAACGGTTCTGAAACTCTCAAGTCGGCCAGCCATTTCCATCAGCAAACGAGTGTCGAAATGCACTGTCGGAACGAGGGCTTGCAACGACGGCTCATCATCCTCGCTTCGCTTCGACTGATACCGCATGCCAAGTTTGAACATCGGTAGAAGGACAAACCGCGGCAGGCTTGTGAAGAGCGACTGGTCTCCCGTACCTTTGATAATGGCGACCATTGCCCCGGGCAGATTTCCAGCTGCCAACTCTTTGTCATAGCGTGGCACCCAATCCAGGGGCGATGGTTGACCATCGATCTCCAGTGCAGGCTCATAAAGGGCGATCTTGTGAATAGCCGGCAGGGTGAGCGCGGCCTCGAGTGTGATGAGAGCGCCGGAACTCAAGCCGAAGACGTTATGGGAGCCCGTCTTGTTGAGGAGCGCGCCGAGATCCTCAACCTCTGTCTGCATAGCGTAGCTGTCGCCAAACGGACCGCTGCGGCCACGGCCACGGCGGTCCGGAATGTAGACGGTAAACGTATCGCAGAGCGCTGCTCCGAGGCTCGTGAAGCTCCGGCTGGACTGCAGGGCTCCGTGAACAAGAACGAGGCCCGGCCCCTCTCCCATCTGGCGGTAGCTTATCCGGGTGCCATCCCTAGATACGCAGGAGCCGGTCGTCACGTAATGGGCAATTGCAGCATTCATATATGAAGCATCGTCAAGCGAAAATTCATACTGAGCCACCGCCCACCTTTGCAATCACATCCTCTTCGATTTTGTCGCCTTCGCCGGGGGCGAGGAAGAGGTTGGTTTCGAGGCCGTGCTGGCGGGTGTAGAGGTCGTAGTAGCGGCCCTGGAGAGCGTAGAGAGACTCGTGGGTGCCGCGCTCGATGATGTTTCCCTGCTCGACGACCAGGATCTGGTCGGCGCGGCGGATGGTGGAGAGGCGATGGGCGATGACAAAGGTGGTGCGGCCCTGCATGAGGAAGTTGAGGCCGTTCTGGATCATGGCTTCGGACTCGGAGTCGAGGGAGCTGGTGGCTTCGTCGAGAATGAGGATGCGCGGGTCGGCGAGAATGGCACGGGCGATGGAGATGCGTTGACGCTGGCCGCCGGAGAGTTTGACGCCACGCTCGCCTACGATGGTGTCGTATCGCTCGGCGAAGCGTTCGGCGAACTCATCGACGCGGGCGATGCGGCAGGCCTCCATGAGCTGTTCTTCGGTGGCTTGCGGGCGCGAAAACAGGATATTCTCGCGGATGGTGCCATCGAAGAGAAAGGTTTCCTGCAGGACGACGCCCAGTTGCTGGCGGTAGCTGCTGAGGCGGATGGTTGCGAGGTCGATGTCATCGACGAGGACGTTACCGCCGGTGGCGGTGTGGAAGCCGCAGATGAGCGAGATGATGGTGGACTTTCCGGAGCCGGAGGAGCCTACGAGGGCGGTGACGGTGCCGGGTCTGGACTCGAAGCTGATGCCGTGAAGGACGGGCTTGCCGGGGTCGTAGGCGAAGGTGACGTCCTGGAAGGAGATGTCGCCGTGGATTGGCCCAAGCAGGTGAGTGCGGGTGGGCTCGGAGTCCTCTTCCTGGTGGGACATGACTTCCATGGTGCGATCGAGGCCGGCGATTCCTTCGGTGAGCTGGGTGCCGATGGAGACGAGCTGGACGATGGGGGCGACCATGAACGCGAGGAACATGACATAGGTGACGTAGCCGCCGGTGGTGAGGCGTCCGGCGACGACCTGGTGGGCGCCGAGATACATGATGAGCGCACCGACGACGCCGAGGACGGCGGTGGAGGCCAGGGACATGAAGGACTGCGCAGTGAGCGAGGAGATGACGTTCTGGAGGAGGCGGTTGGCGCCGCTGGCGAAGACATCGGCTTCGCTGGCTTCGGCGTGATAGCCCTTGACGACGCGAACGCCTCCGAGGGACTCGGTGAGGCGGCCGGAAACTTCGGAGTTGATCTTGGCACGTTCGCGGAAGATGGGGCGGATGGTCTTGAAGGCACGCTGAAGGATGATGCCGAAGATGATGAGGATGACGAAGGTGACAAGCGTCATCTGAACGCTGAGCTTGATGAGATAGATGAAAGCGAAGAGGGCGGTGAGGACGCCGCCGAAGAAGTCGATGACGCCGGTGCCGATGAAGTTACGGATGCCTTCGACGTCAGTCATGATGCGGGCGACGAGGGTGCCGGTGCGGTTCTCATCGTAGAAAGCCACCGGCAGGCGGCCGATGTGGGCCTGGACTTTCATGCGGAGCTCGGCGACGAGGCGCTGGCCGGCTTTGGAGAGAAGCTGGGTGAGGGTGAAGGAGGTTATTCCCTGAAGAATGGTGGCGAAGACGACGATGCCGACGATCTTGGGGAGCAGAAAAAGTTGATGCTTCGCCATCACGTTATCGATGAGGTATTTCGTGGAAGCTGGTAAAATCAAACCACTTGCACGATTTATTATCATCAATAAAAAACTTGCGACGAGAAGTGTGCGACGAGGCTTGATGAGCCTCCAGATCTCGGGGAGGACCTTCTTCAGGTTTGGCTTGGGTCGTGATGCGGTTAGATCGGCGGCAATTGCGCGGCCTGTGCCACGGGAGGGACGGTCTGCGGCTTTCATACCTGGAGTGCCGAAGCTGGAGTGGCCGAAAGAAGACATGTTCTCTGAAGTGTACGCCTGGAGCGGGTAAGAGGAAGGTGAGCCGTTGAACGATGGAGGTCTGGCGAAATGTTTGGCCTCTCGAAGTAGCAACGGCTATGACGACTTACTTAGAAGACGTGTGAGACGCTCCGATATTTTGATGGCGACCGTATTTAAAATCGATGCGTCCCGGGAACTTAGGCGAGGCGGGCGCGGCGGGCAGCGATGAACGAACGGACGCAGAAGAGGACGTAGACGAGGCAGAGGAGCGACATGGCTCCCTTTTCGAGGACGGCGACTGGGTGGGGGAAGACTACTCCGCGGGAGAGGCGGATGGTGTCGATGTCGGCAGGGATGGTGCCGAGGAAGCCGAGGAGGGCGACGGTGACGGAGATGTGCATCCAGAGCATGCGCTTTTTGGGGTTGTCGGAGTTGGCCATGACGCCAAATAAGATGAAGAACAAGCCGAAGATGGCGGGAATGAGCGCGGTGGGATGGGTGCTGCCGGTATAGAAGAAGCCGAAGATTGCCAGAAGGATAAGCAGGGTTCCGAAGGCGATGGTGAGTTTGACCATGATGAATGAGGCTCCTTGATGGGTGAAGGGTCAGGATACCTGATTGAGCCGGACGAGATGAGGAAAGGCGATTGCGTGGCGACCGTGAAATCGATTACATTCATCCCGCCATACAACAGCGAACTTTCATCATCGCTACTCTCGTCTGCCAGGATGGTCTTCTTTGCGCCTTTATGTATCTCGACTCTTTGCTTTGGCTTTGAGCTTGGTTTTTTCAACGGCTGTCGCGTATGCGCAGGAGAAAGAGCTTGCGCTGAAGTCTCCGAATGGAGAGTTGACGATGCGCTTTGCTGTTCGCCCGGCTGCGGGGAGTGCGCAGGCTGAGGGCAGGCTGGTGTACTCGCTGGATTTTCAGGACAAGCGGGTCTTTGAGGATTCTGCGCTGGGGCTGGATCTTGAGGGAGCGGAGGCGCTGGGTTCGAACGTACATATCAGCGGCAGCGATGTCGGCGATGGAGTGGATGAGTACACGCTTGCCATGGGGAAGACGAGCAAGGTTCGGGACGAGTACCGAAACCTTACGCTGCGCGTTGCGGAGAGCGGAGCAAAGGGACGTGCGCTAACGATTGAGGCGCGAGCTTATAACGGCGGGGTTGCGTTTCGCTATGTTCTTCCGGAGCAGCCGCGTGCGATCGGTGACCTGCGGCTAAGACAGGAGGCTACGGAATTTCACTTCAGTACGGACGCCAATACGTGGGCGCTTGCGCTGCCGAACTATCGGAGCAGCTATGAGAGCGAATACGTAAGTCTGCCGGTGAGTGCGATGGCGAATCAGGGAGGGGTTGCCAGTCACTTTCTTGTGGGGCTTCCGCTGCTTGCGCATGTTCCGGGAGTGGCGTGGGTGGCACTGATGGAAGCCAATCTTGAGGATAATGCGGGGATGTATCTGACGAACCCTTCGGGCAGTTGGGAGGGGCGAAGCCTGACTGCGCTGCTTTCGCCGCAGTTCGAACATCCGGAGCTGGCGACTACGGGGTGGTTACCCTATCACTCGGCGTGGCGCGTTGTGATGGTGGCGGACGATCCGGGAAGGTTGATTGAGTCGAATCTTCTGACGAATCTGAATCCGCAGAACAGGCTTCAGGACTCGTCGTGGGTTCGCTCGGGGAAGGCTTCGTGGGACTGGTGGAACGGCGATCCTGGGCCTGATGGCAAGCCGGCGTTCACTACGGAAAACATGAAGCGCTACATCGACTTCTCGGCTGAGAATGGCTTTCCGTACTTCATGCTGGATGCGGGATGGAGCATGGAAGATATTACGAAGATGCGTGGGCCGGTGGATGTGCCGGAGCTGGTTCGTTATGGAGCGACGAAGAATGTGAAGGTGTGGATATGGCTCTATTCGACGGCGGTGATGCGGCAGATGAAAGAAGCGTTCGCGCTGTATGAGAAGTGGGGCGTTGTGGGGCTGAAGATTGATTTTATCAATCGCGATGATCAGCAGGGGCTGCAGTTTTATTACGATGTCGCTCGTGAGGCTGCGGCACATCATCTGATGGTGGATTTTCATGGTGCGAGTAAACCCTGGGGCATCGAGCGAACGTACCCGAATGTGATGAGCTATGAGGGCGTCATCGGGATGGAGCAATCGAGAGCGGGGCGGCGGGATAGTCCAGTGTCGCGGACGGTGCTGCCGTTTACGCGCATGCTTGCGGGGCCAATTGACTATACGCCGGGGGGATTCAACAACGTAACGGAAGACAATTTCGTTGCGCGTGACATTGAACCTATGGTGATGGGGACGCGTGCTCAGCATCTTGCGCTTTACGTGGTCTTCCAGACGCCATTTCAGATGGTCTCGGATAGTCCGCAGGCGTATCGTGACCAGCCGGGGTTTCAGTTTATTCGCGATGTGCCTGTCGTATGGGATGAGACGCGTGTTCTCTCCGGCTCGGTGGGAGAGTTCATCACGATTGCGCGACGCCAGGGCAAGGATTGGTATCTCGGGAGCATCACGAACTGGACGGCGCGTGATCTGAAGATTCCGCTGACGTTTCTTCAGAGCGGACGATACGAAGCGGAGATTTATGGCGATGCTGCCGATGCCGATACGCAGCCGACGCATCTGACGATCAACAAGAAAGCGGTTGGCAGTACGGATACTCTAACGGTTCATCTTGCTAAAGGGGGCGGTTACGCCGTTAGCTTTATACGCAAGGATTGATTTCGTTTGGGGCTATGACGCTGCGGCTTTCTCGACGGCGGCGAGGACTTCTTTGGGCTCCCAGTCGTTGGTGGGATACCAGGCGGCGATCTTGCCGTCTTTGCCGATGAGGATGGTTGAGAGGGAGTGGGTGATGGTCTTGGGGTCGGAGCCGGTGACACCTACGTTGAAGAACTGGGTGACGGCGGGGAGGTCCTTTTCTGACGGTGCGGCGAAGTCCCAGTGGGTGAATTTTTCGTTGGTGTACTGCCCGGTATAAGCTCCGCCGTAGCTGCGGAGGACCTTGGGGGTGTCGTAGGCGGGGTCGAAGCTGATGCTGACGAGGTGGGTCTGATCACGGAGTACGGGGTCCGCGCTGAGGGCCTTGTCGATGTCGGCGAAGTTGCGTGACATGCGGGGGCAGAAGTCGGCCATGGGGCAACGGGTGTAGATGAAGGTAATGAGAACGGCTTTGCCCTTGAACTGAGAGAGGTGGATGGTGCGGTCGCTCTGGTTGCGAAAGTGGAAGTCGGGGATGTCGTCGCCGGGGTTGGGGATGTGGTACTGGACGGCGGGTTTGTAGTCGGGGCGGGCCTGGGCGGTGACGACGACGTTGTCGAGTTCGGGGTCGCGAGGGCCGGCGGCGTCCTGCTGGACGATGATGCGGGCGGTGATGAGGTCGCCGGGGTGGAGCTCGCTGATGACGCTGGGGTCCTTGAGCTTGTAGGGCATGGTCATGGCGTCCATGAAACCGGGGACGGCCTCGTGGTCGAGTGTGACGTGGGTGGCGTCGGTGGCGATAACTTTGCCGCGGACCGGGAAGGTCTTTTCGGGGTATTTGGAGGCGGTGGGGGTAGAGGCCTGACGGCATCCCGCTAGAAAGCAAACAAAACTCAGGAAGACAAAAAACTTGCGGGATTTCCGGGACACAGGCAGACTCCTTTTTCCATGATAAATGCGCGGATTTGAGGCTGAGACGGGGGCAGATTTTCCAGTGGCGGCAAGCGTATAACCGAGGTATGGGTGTTCGAGAGTTGCTGCCGGTGGAGATTGCGGAGGCTTTGGGGCGGGGAGCCACTATTGTAACGGGAAATCAGCGGGCGGCGCGGACGCTTCGACGGGCATTCGACCGGCGAAATCGGGAGCTGGGGCTGGAGAGCTGGCAGCCTGCGGCGGTGATGGCCTGGGAGACGTGGACGACAGGGCTATGGCGAGACCTGTTGGTTCGGGGTGAGGTTTCTGAACTGCTGCTGAACCGGACACAGGAACATGCGGTGTGGCGGGGAATTCTGGAGGGGGATTCGGAGCTGGCGAGTCTGCGGAGCTTTGACTCGATGGCAGAGATGGCGGCGGAGGCTTGGCGAAGGCTGTGCAGTTTTAAGGGCCAGGGACGATTGCGGAGCGCGGGAGCGAGTGCGGATACGCGGGCGTTTCAGCGGTGGGTGGCGGCGTTTGAGCGGAGAGGTAGAGCGGAAGGTTTGCTGTCGCAGGCTCTGCTCGAGGAACGGCTACGGACGGCGGTGGAGGATGGACAGATTTCGTTTGAGGCGACTGAGTTGATGCTGGTGGGGTTTGATGCGATGAGTCCGGTACAGACGGGGCTGGTGGAAGCAGTTCGGAGTGTGGGTGGAGTGGTGCAGGAATTGAATCTGCGAGTGGAGGGCGAGGGGCGTTTTCTGATGGTGGCGGAGAACGAACACGAAGAACTGTCGGCGGCGGCGCGGTGGGTGCGTGAGGTCGTCGAGGAAGAGCCAAGGGCGCGGGTGGCGGTGATTGTGCCGGGACTTGAGGGGGAGCGTGCCGAGATCGATCGGGTGTTTCGCGAGGTATTGGCTCCAGAGCTGGAAAATATTGAGGCGAGTGCGGATGGGCCTTATGAGTTTTCCGTTGGAGTAATGCTGGCGGCGACTCCGATGGTGGCGGTGGCCGTGGATGTTTTGCGGTGGGCGCTTCAGGCTCTGCCGGTGGAGCGAGTGAGCGGGCTGCTGCTGTCGCCTTATTTTGCAGTGGCCGAGGAAGAACGGGGAGCCAGGGCGGAGTTCGATGCGTTCGAGCTGCGGAAGGCGCGGATGCTGAGGCCAGAGATCTCGCTGGATTCGCTGATTACGTTAGTGGAGGGAGGGCGGCGGAGAGGAAGGCTTGGTCTTTTGTTGGCGAGGCTTCGGGCTATTCGGTTTGTTGTTGTAAATCGGATTGAAGGGGAAGAGCGCCGGACCTATGCCGAGTGGGCGGAGAGGATGAGGGAGTTACTGGAGGCTGCGGGGTGGAGCAAAGGGGTGGACAGCCGTGAGTTTCAGACACGGCGAAAGTGGGAGAGCGCGTTGGACGAGTTGGCGACGCTGGACTTCGATGGAGCGAGGGTGGGATTCGAGCGAGCGCTGGAGAGGTTGGGGCGAATTGCGGGGGAGACTATGTTTGCGGCCGAGTCGAGAGAGGCTCCGGTGCAGGTGATGGGGCCGCTGGAGGCGGCGGGAGTGAGGTTCGATGCAGTGTGGTTTTTGCGTGGTGGCGATTTGAACTGGCCGGTGACGGCGTCGGGTAGTCCGCTGCTGCCCTGGCAGATGCAGCGAGAGCTTGCGATGCCGGGCGTGGACATCGGGCGGGATCGGGAACAGGCGCGGCGGATAACGGAACGGATTGCGGAGAGCGCGGGGCGGGTGGTCTTCAGCTACGCAAAGGAGACGAAGGATGGAAGGCAGCGTCCTTCGCCGGTATTCGAAGGGTTGGGGCTTGAAGAGCTTGAGGTTGCGGACGCTGAGTTGCAGCGCGTGACGGTTGCTGTAGAGACGGTGGAGGATGGAGCACGGATACCGACTTTGCCGGATCAGGTGGTTCGTGGAGGAGCGCAGATTCTGCAGTTGCAGGCGGCTTGCGGATTTCGTGCATTTGCGGAGCGAAGGCTTTGGGCTACGGAAATTGAAGCGGCGGGGCTGGGGCTGGATGCGCGAGAGAGCGGGAATGTGATTCATAGGGGGCTTGAGCTTTTCTGGGGTGAGGTGCAGACGCAGGAGAAACTGAAGACGATGACACAAGGGCAGCAGGAGACGCTACTGCGTCAGTGCGTTGTTGAGGCTTTGGGGAAGACTGCGGAGCTAAGCAGTACCGCATGGGATGAGGCCTATGTTGAGATGCAACGAGACAGGCTGATGAGGCTGCTTGGCCTGTGGCTGGATTTGGAAAGGGCGCGGCCTGAGTTTGCAGTGAAGCTGAGCGAGAAGGATTTCAACGATGTTCGGATTGGGCCGCTGCGATTGAGCGTGCGTGTGGATCGCGTGGATGTAACAGCAGGTGGCGAGCTGCTGATCGACTATAAGACAGGCGCCGCTTCGCCGAACGACTGGCTGACAGAGAGGCCGGATGCGCCACAGCTTCCGCTATATGCGGTGCTGTCGGAGACTGAGGTGAAGGGGGTTGCGTTCGGACTGGTCCGCGCTGGCAAAGAGATGGGGTTGAAGGGGTATGCCGGGGAGACCGGCATCCTGGTAAAGGCTTCGCGGATGAAGATGCCGATGGAGATGCAGATGGAGGAATGGAGACGTGTGCTGGAGGAGCTGGCAAACGCGTTCCATGAGGGCGATGCGAGAGTAGCGCCGAAGAATTATCCGATGACCTGCAGACACTGCGCACAGCGGGAGCTTTGCCGCCTGAATGTTGCGGTGCTGGAGCAGAATGAGGATGAAGATGGCTCGGAGGTAGGCGGTGGCTGAGCTATTCGTTGTGCCTTCGGCAAAGATGGAGACGCCTGATGTGGAGGCGCGAGAACGAGCGCTCGATGTGGAGCAATCGTGGATTGTGGAGGCTCCTGCGGGATCGGGCAAGACGGGTCTGCTGATTCAGCGTTATCTGAAGCTGTTGGGGCATGAGAGCGTCGGCGAACCGGAGCAAGTGCTCGCGATCACGTTCACGAGAAAGGCGACGGCAGAGATTCGGGATCGCGTGATGGTGCAGTTGGAGCTTGCTGCTCGCAATGCGCCGCTGAAGAGAGAAGACGAATTTGAACGCGAAACTCGGAGACTCGCCGTGGGCGTGCTGCGGAGCGACGAGAGGATGGGATGGTGCCTGCTCGAAAACCCGCGCAGGTTGCGGGTGCAGACGATCGACGCCGTGTGCGCTGAGATTGCGCGGTCGCTACCGGTGCTGTCGGGTGGAGGCGGAGGGCAGCGGCCCACGGAAGACGCGACGTTGCTGCACCATGAGGCGGCGCGAAGAACTTTGATGCAGCTTGGCGGCACGGATGCTGTGCTGGATGAAGCGCTGCGGATGGTGCTACTGCATCGCGATGGAAGCCTGGGCGAGTGTGAACGGCTGATTGCGGAGATGCTGGCACTGCGCGATCAATGGGGCGAACTGGTGCCGTTGGGTAACCAGGAGTTGAACGATGCGTATCTTGATGGCGTGGTTCTGCCGCGACTGGAGAGAACGCTGGAGCAAGCGGTTTGTGCGGGGCTGACGGAGTTTGCCATGGCCGTGCCAGCGGACTTCTTGCAGACGCTTTGCTCGCTGGCGGCATCGTGGGGAGAGCTTGAGCCTTATGAAAAGGATGTCTCGCCGATTGCTGTTTGCACAAGACGGGCTGGAGTGCCGGGGACCGCTGCGGTAGATCTTGAGCATTGGCGCGCGCTGATTCATCTGATGGTGGCTCCGTCGAGCGGTACGTGGAGGAGAAACTTCCCGAAGAATGCGATGGGGTTCGAGACGACACCCGCACAGAAGAGGGCCTTGAGGGCTCTTCTCGAAGAGGTTTCGCATAGAGACGATTTGCTGCAGGCAATCAAAAAGGTGGACCGCCTGCCGCCAGTTAAGTATCCGCTTGAACAATGGGTGATGGCGAAGGCGCTGTTCCGCGTACTTCGACGAGCATTGATCGAGTTGCAATTGGTGTTCGCACAACGCGGTGAGTGTGACTTCGCGGAGGTTGGCTTGCTGGCGAAGTCGGCGCTGCGGCGCGAGGGTGCGGTGGATGACCTGCAGACGGCGCTTGGGATGAAGCTGCAGCACTTGCTGGTGGATGAGATGCAGGACACGTCGACGAGCCAGTATGAGCTGATCGAACTGCTGACGCAGGGATGGGATGGACGAAGCCAGACCGTGTTCCTGGTGGGCGATCCGAAGCAGTCGATTTATCTGTTTCGACAGGCACGCGTGGAACGGTTTATACGAACGATGCGCGACGAGAGGCTCGGTGAGCTGCGGGTGGGACGTTTGAGGTTAACGGCAAACTTTCGCTCGCAGAAAAAGCTCGTCAAAGCGTTCAACGAAGAATTTTCGCTGTTGTTTCCACGCGACGCGAACGTGGCAGATGAAGCAGCTTATGTCGAAGCGGTCGCAGTCAATGGGTCTTCGATACTCGGCAATGCGTGTCGCAGTTTGGTGTGGCATGCGAGTGTTCTGCCGCATGACATTACGAAGAGAGACCGAAGACAGAGGGCGAAGACGGACGCGAGCCGGATTCGTGCGATTGTGTCGGAGTGGAGGGCGCGCCCTCTACCTGAAGGCAAAAGTGAACCGTGGAAGATCGCAGTGCTGGTACGGAGCCGCGACCATTTGATGAATATCATTGCGGCACTGAAGGTTGACGATGGCAGAGGGACGATTCCCTTTCGTGCGGTTGATATAGAGAGGCTGAATGAGCGGCAGGAGGTGCTGGATCTATTTGCACTGACTCGGGCTCTGCTGCATTCGGCTGATCGAGTGGCGTGGCTCGCGGTTCTTCATGCACCGTGGTGCGGGCTAGGGTTGGCAGAGCTGCATCTGCTGGCTGGCGCGGACGATCCTGATTGGTCCGAGCGAAGCATTCAGGACGTGATTGTGGAACGGGGTGAGTTGCTGAGCGAAGAGAGCTGCGAACGACTACAACGAATTTGGCCGGTGTTGCAAGCAGCGACAGAACAGAGAGCGCGGCTGACGCTTGCGCAGTGGGTGGAGCGGACATGGCGATCGCTCGGCGGCGATGCTCCTCTGCAACCAGAGGAGATGTTGAATGCGCGGCGCTATCTTCAGTTGCTCGATGAAATTGAAGAGGAGGGTGGGCCCGTTGACTTGAAGGTGTTGCGGCGACGCATGAGCAGGCTATTTGCCGAACCAAGAGCAACGGAGGGAGCGGTCGATCTGTTGACTATTCACGGGGCGAAGGGACTGGAGTGGGACGTCGTGATCGTGCCATCGCTCGAGAAGAAAGCGAAGGTAACGAGCAGCAGGTTGCTGACGTGGAGTGAGATCGAATCCGATGATGAAGAAGCGGCTGCTGTTGTGTTGGCTCCGATTGCGGGCAAGGGTGAGAACTCGAGAGAGTTGAACGAGTGGCTGAAGAATATTCATCAGGCGCGAGAGGCTGCGGAGAGAAAGCGGCTTTATTACGTGGCTTGCACGCGGGCGCGGGAGGAGCTGCATCTGTTTGCTGCTGCGGACACGGCAACCGACGGGGAGATAAAATTGGAGCACGGAAGTTTGCTGAATGCGGCGTGGCCGGCTGCGGAGAGGCATTTTGATACAGCTCCGGCAAAGATTACTCCGATACCGTTTTTGCCCTTCCCTGCTCCGTCTGAAGATGATTTTGTTGGGGATATCGCTGCTTCAGTGGTGCGTGTGCCTATACTGCAGCGGCTGCCGCTAAGTTTCGTGCCAACGAAACGATTTGAGGCGACATCAACACTTCCTTACGGTGACGTGGAAGCAGAACCTGCGGGACCAGCCTTCGAACGGCCTGAGGGATCGTTTGAGGCGCGAGCGTTCGGGAACGCTGTTCATGGATTTCTTGAGAGGCTTGCGGAATCTTTGAGTGAGAACGCAGACGCCGGTGCGCTGCTGAGCGAAGTTGGGGGTTGGGAGCAACGGATTGCAGCGGTTCTGCGCAGCGATGGTTTGTCGCCAGCCGCAGTGCAGCGGCTTGTTTCGCGAGTGATAACTGCGTTGAAGAATACTTTGCGCGATCCGGAGGGTTTGTGGATCTTGCGCTCGCACAAAGACGCGGCAAATGAATTTGCTTTGACGTCGTGGGGAGAATCGCGCAGCAGTGTACGGTTGGATCGTATCTTTCGCGCTGGAGACACGCCGTTGGCAGAAGGCGACTGCCTGTGGATTGTGGACTACAAGACCACTACGCATGGGGCAGAGGGCGTCGAAGAGTTTCTGGCGAAAGAACGGGCGAAGTATGCACCGCAGATGGAGGCTTATGTGCGTGTGATGAAAGGCGCGAGAGTGGGGCTCTATTATCCGATGCTGCCACGGCTTATCTGGTGGACGCCGGAGTGATAAGGGCTGAACTAGGTGGTGGGAGTCGTGTGGCGAACGTCGGAGCCGCGCACCCAGAAGATGACGTCTTCGGCGATGTTGGTGGCGTGGTCGCCTACGCGCTCGAGGTTGCGGGCAATGATGAGCGCGTTGAGAGATTGTGGCGTCAACTCGGGCTTTTCCTTGATGAGCGAGCTGAGCGCGTAGAAGGCAGCGTCGTTCATCTCGTCGACCTGATCGTCGAGCAGGAGAACAGAGTCAGCTAAATCGGCGTCGGCTTCGATGAAGGCCTGGAGCGATTTGCGCACCATCGCGGAGGAGAGCGAGGCGAGCTTCGGGATGTCGACGGGGAGATCGATGTTGGCGAAGGCGCCCATCTCACGAACGCGGACTGCGATGTTGACTGCCTGATCACCTACGCGCTCGAGGTCGGCGTTGATGCGGATGACCGAGAGGATGAAACGCAGATCGATGGCCATGGGTTGCTCCATGGCAAGGAGGTCGAGGGCCATCTGATCGATCTCGCGTTCCAGACGGTTGATGGCAGGCTCGGAGCGGAAGACGAGCTCGCAGATGCTGAGGTCGCGCGTGCGGTAGGCCTCGATGGAGCGTTGAATGGCCTGTTCGGCCATGCCTGCCATGACGAGAAGACGCTCTTTGAGATCGTCGAGGCTCTGATGAAATTTGACGCGCATCAGCCGAACCTCCCGGTGATGTAATCTTCCGTGCGCTTGTCACGGGGGTTCGTGAAGATTTTGTGTGTGGAGTCGAACTCGACCATCTTGCCGTTGAGGAAGAAGCCGGTGTTTTCCGCGACGCGGGCGGCCTGCTGCATGTTATGCGTCACGATGACGATTGTGTACTGGCTCTTCAACTGAAAGATGAGGTCTTCGATCTTTGAAGTAGAGACAGGGTCGAGAGCTGAGGCTGGCTCGTCCATCAGGAGGACTTCAGGATCGACGGCGAGGGCGCGGGCGATGCACATGCGCTGCTGCTGGCCGCCGGAGAGCGAGGCACCGGATTTTTTCTTGAGGTCGTCCTTGACCTCTTCCCATAGCGCGGCCTGTTTGAGTGAACGTTCGACGGTCTCGTCGAGGATACGGCGGTTGCGGAAGCCGTTGAGCTTGAGGCCGCTGACGACGTTGTCGTAGATCGACATCGTGGGAAAGGGATTGGGGCGCTGGAAGACCATGCCGACACGACGACGGATTTCGACCGGCGATGCGTCGTTATAGATGTCGATTTCGCCCATCTTGACGGTGCCGGTGGCGCGGGCGATGGGGTTGGTCTCGTGCATGCGGTTGAGGCAGCGGACGAACGTCGACTTGCCACAGCCTGAAGGGCCGATGAGCGCGGTGGCGTGGTTCGCGGGGATGTGCAGGTTGATATCCTGCAGGGTATGCGTCGAACCGTACCACGCATTCAGATCCTCAACTAAAATGCCGACTCCCACTAACTTCCTCCCTTGAGTACGCCACGGTTGGCAAAGATTCGAACGAGCGTGACTGAAACCATAATTAGAACAATGAGTACGAGAGCGCCGGCCCACGCCAGGCGATGCCACTCGTCGTAGGGCCCGGTGGCGTAGACAAAAATCTGTAACGGCAGCGCGGCGATGGGCTCATTCAGTCTAAAGCTCCAGAACTGATTGCCAAAGGCGGTGAAGAGCAACGGTGCCGTCTCTCCGGCGACGCGCGCGAAGGCGAGCATGCAGCCGGTGATGATACCCGGAGATGCGGTACGGAGACTGACCGACATAACGGTTCGCCACTTCGGAACGCCGAGGCCGAGTGCGGCTTCACGAATTGCGTGAGGAACCGTGGCCAGCATCTCTTCCGTAGTGCGGGTGATGGTGGGAATCATCATGATGCCAAGGACAACGCCGCCCGAGAATGCGGAGAAGTGCCTTCCCTGCACCAGGAGAGCAAAGACGGCGATGCCCATCACAATGGAAGGGACGCCGTTGAGCACGTCGGCCGTGAAACGTATGGCGTTGGCGAGCATCCTGCCGCGACCGAACTCGGCGAGGTAAACGCCAGCGGCAATGCCAATTGGAACGCCAATCAGGCTGGCCAGCGTGAGAATAATCCCTGAGCCAACGATGGCGTTCGCCATACCACCACCAGACTCCCCAACGGGTGCGGGGAGATGGGTGAAGAAGGCCAGATTGAGTGAACTTGCGCCTTTGTAAATGAGATAGAAGAGGATAGCTACAAGCGGAATGATGACGAGGATAGTCGCAATAACCGCGAGCGAGCTGACAACATAATTCGCAATATTGCGACGAAGGTTATTCAGACGCATGGTCTTCGTCTGGAAGTCCATGGGGCGAGTGGGCGGGATACCGAGGGGTTGCGTACTCATGGTTAGCTCACCCTTGCCGGAGCGCCACGCGTCACGGCCCAGACCATGAGGCGGGCGATGGCATTCACGACGATTGTGACGAGAAAGAGTGCGAGGCCGATCTGAATGAGTGCGCTGAGGTAGAGATCGCCGGTGGCCTCGGAGAATTCGTTCGCGATGACGCTGGCGAGTGTGTAACCGGGTGCGAAAAGGCTCTTGCTAATTTCAGGATGATTGCCGATGACCATGGTGACGGCCATTGTTTCGCCGAGCGCACGACCCAGTCCAAGCATGATGGCGCCGACGATGCCGATGCGCGAGTTGCGAAGGACGCCGATGCGAATCATCTCCCACTTGGTTGCGCCGAGTGCAAGAACAGCTTCGCGCTGGCTGTTGGGCACCGCCATCATGATGTCGCGAGTAAGCGAGGAGATGATGGGAAGAATCATGATGGAGAGGATGATGCTGGCTGTAAGCAGACCCACACCGAAGTTAGGACCTTCGAAAAATCCGGTCCAGCCGAGGGTCTTCGATAGAAATGGACCGATGACGTCGCGCATCAGTGGAACGAGAACGAAGACAGCCCACAGGCCATAGACCACACTTGGGATTGCGGCGAGCAACTCTGTAAGAAAGGAGATGGGTGCGCGAAGTGGTCGGGGACAAAGTTCGGTAATGAAGACCGCCACGCCAAGGGCAAGCGGCACAGCTAAGATCAACGCGAGGATCGACGTGGCAAGGGTGCCATAAATAAAGGCCAATGCGCCGAAGTCTCCGGCGACGGGATCCCATGCCGACCGTGTGAAGAATCTCCAGCCGAACTGAACCAGGCTCAAGTGGGAGCGAAGCACAAGGATAGTGAAGACGAAGAGAACGATCGCGAAGATGCTGCATGCGCAAATCAGCATGACAGCGGCGAAGCTATTGTCGGCCAGACGCCCGCTTCCGCGTTGGTTCAGGTAGGTTCGAATAGCCGAAGGCGCGCCGCTGCCCGAGGCAGGAGAAGTCTCCTCCATGGAAACAGAAGGGGGCGTGACTGGCATAGGTGACGGCACAGGCATTGAGGAGCCGGATTCTCTTTCTGTCGTCATGCGGCTAGGTGGCACAATCTTATTCCTGTCGGCTGAGGCTGGGTGCTCTCCCAGGGGCTGATTGTATCTGACCCAGCAGAATGGAGCGGGGATGAAATAAGGTGCCGCACGAAACTCACAACAGATGAGTTTCGTGCGGCGGTAATGCTATTTGACCTGCGCAATGCTCTTGCGGACCATATCCTGAACCGGCTTCGGCAGCGGGGCGTAGTTTAGCGCCGCAGCTTCGGATTGGCCGTGATCGAGCATCCAGCCGAGAAACCCGGAGAGAGCCTTGGCCTTAGCTGGATCGATGGATTGGGTGGGGATCAGCAACCAGGTGAAGCTGGAGATCGGGTAGGAGGTTGCACCGGGCGCGTTCGTGATGGAGACGCGGTAATCGGCGGGCATCGTCTTTGCGGCAGCGGCAGCAGCGGCGGTAACGCCATCTGTGGTCGCCTTCAGGAACTTACCGGACGAGTTCTTCACAGCGCCGTAGGCCATCTTGTTCTGCGTGGCGTAGATCAGCTCGACGTAGCCGAATGAATAGGGCGACTGACGAACCATGCCGGCAATGCCTTCGTTGCCTTTTTGGCCGATACCGGTGGGCCACTTGACCGAGGTGTTCTTGCCGACCTTGGTGTTCCAGTCGGAGCTGATCTTCGAGAGGTAGTCGGTGAAGATGTAGGTGGTTCCACTTCCATCCGAGCGATAGACGGGCAGGATGGCCTTATCCGGCAGGCTGACTCCGGGATTATCCTTTGCGATGCGGGGATCATTCCACTTAGTGATTTTGCCAAGGTAGATGTCCGCGATTACGTCACCGGAGAAGTTGAGATCTTTGCTTACGCCGGGAATGTTGTATACGGGTACGACCGCGCCGAGCACAGTTGGGATGTGCATCGTCTTCACCTTCGCGGAGCTGATCTGCGCATCGCTCATGGGGCCGTCGGTGGCGCCGAAGTCGACTGTACCCTCGGAGACCTGGCGGATACCGCCGCCGGAACCGATTGACTGATAGTTGATCTTGACGGTGGGATGCTGCTGATTGTATTCGCTGAACCACTTGGAGTAGATGGGATACGGAAAGGTAGCTCCCGCTCCGTTAATGTTCTGTGCGCTGGCTCCTACGGCCGTCAAAGCCAGTATGCCTGCTGCGATAACCTTCAGTTTCACTCGTTCCCCCTCGGATTGGATGAATCGATCGTTTCGACCCACCTAGATAGAGTGTGAGGTGCGATTGTTACGGTAAGGTTACACGCGGGTGAATACGGCAAAAAACAGCCTTAACTGACAGTATTTTGTACCCTGGGAAGGGTAAAAATGAACGTGCTTCCCAAATTCAGCTCACTTTCGGCCCTGATGGTACCCCCCTGCGCCTGCACCACATGTCGTGCAATGGCAAGGCCGAGACCCGTGCCTCCCGACTCCCTTGAACGTGCCTTGTCGACTCTGTAGAAGCGCTCGAAGATACGGTTGAGATGCTCGGAAGCAATTCCCTGACCAAAGTCGCGGACGCGAAATTCGACTGCGTCGATGGGGTCGGACACTTCGTGGGCGGTGACCACCAGTCGCGAGTGGGTCTCATTGCGAGACTGACCATACTTGATGCCATTTTCGATCAGGTTGCTGAGTACCTGGACGATGGAGTCGTTATCAGCGAAGACCTCGGCCGGGGTCGTCTCGCCGATCTCGAGGACGGCCTCAGCATCCTGAACCAAACCGCTCATGGCCTGAACCGCGTCGCGTACGAGCATGTCGGCGCGGATTGGAAACGGGTGCAACTCCTGCTCCGAGGACTCAACGCGAGCCATCACCAGCAAATCTTCGGTCAACCGGTTCATGCGTGTGGCGTTCTTGAGGATCGTGGAAAGAAACTCACGAGCCTGCGAACTGAGGGATGCCTCGTGGTCCAACAGAGTTTCGACGTAACCCGTGATCGAAGTCAATGGCGTACGCAACTCGTGGGAAACATTGGCGACAAAGTCGCGCTGGGTGCGCTCGATCTGTTCGATACGGGTGATATCGTGCAGCACGGCGACGGCTCCGCCACCGGGCATGGGCGAGGCCGCGACCTCAAAGATCCGCCCCGGGAGAAGCGACGTCGAACGTCGTTCGCTGACCACACGCTCTTCAAGGGCTGTACGAACGCAGGCGAGAACATCTGGATCGCGAATCGTCTGCACCAGCGCGTGACCGACGCGCACGGAGCCGCTGATGGAGGCCCCCGGAATCAGCTTCTGCATCCGCTGATTCGTCCACTGGATGCGCCCCGCCTGATCGACCGCGACGACGGCATCCTGCATGCTGTCGATCATCGCCTCCAGCTCGCGCCGGCTCTCGGATGCGTCGGCGAGCACCCGCTCCACGTGCCCCGAAGCTACTGAAATTGCGTGGGCCAAGCCGTCGAAGTCGCTGTACTGATGATCAAACGGGCCAACTGGACGGTCCGGAATCGCCGAGGTAGCGACCTGAAGCTGAACAATGTTCCGTCGAACCGATCGCGATAACAGGAATGCGTTGATTGCAGCCCAGGCCACAACAAGAATCGAGCCCAGAATCCAGCCGTTCGGCGTAAACCAGACGCGCATCACCGCAACGAATGCCAAGGCAATCGTCATCCGTAAGAAGAACGAGAAAAAAAGACCACGCGTCACGGACTGCCCCTTCGCTTAGGCCTGGGCCGTCTTCGGAATTTCGAACCGGTATCCTGCCCCGCGCATCGTTTTGAGAAAACGCGGCGTTTCGGCATCGAGCTCGATCTTCTCGCGAATACGGCGGACGTAGACATCGACCGAGCGCGGAGTCACAAAGCGAGCATCGCCCCAGACGGCATCGAGCAGATGGTCCCGGCTGAAGACGCGGCCCGGATGGCGCGCCAGATAATCGAGCAGGCGAAACTCGGTAGCGGTTGTTGTCACCAGATCGCCGTCGACGCGGAGTTGCATCGCGCCGGCATCGATCTCAATATTCTCGAATTTGACGACAGATGGCGTGGTGGGACGCTCAAAGCGGCGAAGAACCGCTTTGACGCGCGCAACCAATTCCCGCGTGGCGAAGGGCTTGGTGATGTAGTCGTCGGCGCCCATCTCAAGGCCGTGCACGCGATCGTTTTCCGCGGCGCGAGCAGTCAAGAAGATGATTGGAACGACACTCAGCGTAGGGTTCTGACGCAGACGACGGCAGAGGTCGAGGCCATCTCCGCCGGGAACCATGATATCCAGCAGAAACAGAGCGGGAGGCTGCCGTTCGGCATCGGGAAGAATCTGACCGATTGTCAGATAGGGACGTACGGTAAAACCGGCGCTTTCCAGGTGGTACTGGACCAGTCTGGAGATGTCTGGATCGTCTTCCAACACGAAAATCGTCTGACTCAATGCTTAAACCTCGATTGTTGACGCAATGTTACCGTTCATCAGGTTAGCCCATCGGATGCCGTCGTTTGCAAACGTACGATGAATCCTGGGGTTACCTGGTCGAGCTATAGCAGGTCCGCATGGGCTAGGATAGTGTAGTAGATGCAGTTTAGTGAATGAGATAGCTATGGCGCATGAGTACCCCCTTGTTCTTTGCGTAGATGACGAACTGGTCGGCCTGCGGGTTCGAAAGATTCTGCTGGAACGCGCAGGGTACAGGGTATTGACGGCGCTCAATGGAGCTAAAGGCCTCGAAATCTTCACCAACGAACCGGTCCAGGCCGTGGTCCTGGACTATTCCATGCCCGGGATGCATGGGGGCGAGGTAGCTTCCCGAATGCGGCAGACCAAGCCAAATATTCCGATACTCTTGCTCTCCGCCTATATCGGTCTTCCCGCCGAGGTTACCTCCCTGGTTGATCTCTATATGACCAAAGGCGAGGGAGCCCCCGTACTTTTAAAGAAACTGGGCAGCCTGCTGCATCCAGTCAACGCATCTTAGCGAGAGGCCAAACGGGAACGGTCTGTGAATTTAAGCCAATTCAATCGCATCCTCCGCCAGGTGTTTCTGCTGCCGGTCGTTGCACTTTTGCTGACAGCAGGCGCACTTTACTGGCAGATTCGCGGTGCCAATTCCACTGTCAACCTGATCCAGAACTCCGACGCCCGCATAGCCCAGGCATCTCTGGTTGCCAAACTCATCGTTGACGAGGAATCCGGTCTGCGTGGATACGAGACGACGCTGGATACCCGTTTTCTGCAGCCTTATGTAGAAGCCGAAGCGCACCTGCAGACTGAGCTTCGCAGACTCGAAGAGATGACCGGCTCCAATCCCGAACAGAAGAGTCTTATCGAAGACCTGCGTAACGAACACCAGACCTGGCGCGATGCCTTTGCCGTGCCTGTAATCGCCACGGTTCGCGCCGGTGGCCAGAGCAATGACGTCGAGTTGAACCTTCGGGGTAAATCCCAGATGGATGAGGTTCGCAACGACATCAATGCCATCATCCGCAATAATGAGCAGTATCGTGCGACACGCATCGCACTGTGGCACCGGCAGGTTCGAAGCATGCTGGTGGGACTTATCATCCTGGCTCTTAGTATGGGAGTCCTGATCGGCCTGTTTACGCGCAGCCGCCTGCATGCGGTTTCGGATGCCTATAAAACCTCCCTGGACGTGCTGAACCGTCGTGCCGAGGAGATATTCCAGTCAGAACAACAGTTGCGCACGACGCTGGACTCCATCGGCGACGGAGTCATCACCTGCGACTCGGACGGCAAAGTCCAGATGATGAACCCTATTGCACAGGAACTTACGGGCTGGGGCCAAGTCGATGCCGTCGGTCATCCACTCGAGGAGGTCTTCTGCATCGTCCATGAGACGACGCGGGAGCCTATGGAGAACCCCGTCTCCAAGGTCAAGCGATTGAACAATATCGTCGGCGTGGCCAACCACACTGTTCTTATTCGTAAGGATGGAACGGAACTGCATATTGCCGATAGCGGAGCGCCCATTCGCGACCAGAATGGCAAGATGGCAGGAATTGTTCTGGTATTCCGCGATATCACCAGGGAGCGTCGCACGCAGGAAGCCCTGCTGGCAAACGAAAAGCTGGCCGTCGCCGGAAGGTTGGCGGCAACGATCGCTCATGAGATCCATAATCCGCTCGACTCTGTTTCCAATCTGCTCTACCTCATGCGGACTGGAGTTTCTGAAGAGGAATCCAGGCACTTTATGGACATGGCAGAGCAGGAACTGGCGCGAGTGACTCAGATCAGCCGCGCCATGCTGGGGCTTTATCGCGAATCCAAGGCTCCTGTACAAGTCGACCTGAAAGAGATGCTGCTCGAGATTCTGCTGCTGATGGAGCGGCGGTTTACCGATCTTGACGTAACGATGCACGCCGATTTGCCGAACTCGGTTATTGTCGACGCCTTTCCCGCGGAGCTGCGGCAGGTCTTCACCAACCTCATCACCAACGCCGCCGAGGCAGCAAGCCCAGGCGGTCAGGTGCGCGTCAGCATCATTCCGCAGGCAGCAGGCATTGGGACCGATGGGCTGAAACAGCAGGCGGGTGCGACGGTAATCATAGCGGACAACGGCGCAGGAATTTCTGAGAGCGTCCGGCCACACTTATTTCAGCCTTTCTTTACGACCAAGGGTGAGTACGGAACTGGACTTGGCCTGTGGGTCAGTCGCGGAATCGTCAACAAACACGGCGGCAGCATTGATCTGGACAGCAGCACAGACAACGGATCCCATGGCACGATCGTCAGCGTCTTTCTGGCGACCAAGCCCACCATCAATGCTGGAACCGCGTAGCTCTTCAGCACGCGATTTACAGTAGACGCAGCTGCTCCAACGTGACCGTCGCCGCTTTTTTGCACGCCGTCTGATCGACATCGTAGTGCGTGACAAAGCGCACCGAATGGGGTCCCACAGCGCTGCTCAGTACACCCTTCTGTTTTAGCGCAGCGCAAAAACCGGCCGCGTCGCCATGATTTCGCAGTTTGAAGATGACGATGTTTGACTGAACAGCATCGAGGTCGATCTCAGCCGCGGCTTCGCTTGTTACGGCCTCCGCCAACAAACGAGCGTTCGCATGGTCGTCCTTCAAACGCGCAGGCATATCCTTCAAGGCAATGAGTCCAGCGGCGGCGAGGACTCCTGCCTGCCGCATTCCTCCGCCAAGAGCTTTGCGGAAGATGCGCGCTTCGTCGATCGCTTCCCTGCTCCCAACCAGCATCGAACCGGCAGGTGCACCAAGACCCTTCGATAGGCAGAACATTACCGTGTCGAATCCGGACGTCAGCTCGGCAACGCTAATGCCGAGTGCAACAGCGGCGTTGAATACTCGAGCACCATCCAGATGCACGGGGAGGCCGGCTTCGCGAGCACCGGCCCATATCTCCCGCATAACGTTGAGCGGAGTTACCGTACCGCCAGCCATGTTGTGCGTATTCTCAAGACAAATCAGTCCCGTCTGCGCGCGATAATAAATCTTTGGCCCGATAGCCTGTTTCACGTGAGCCCAGGTCAGTATTCCCCGATCCGCAGCGACCGTACGTGCCTGGCACCCAGCGAAGGCAGCGATCATCGCCATCTCCCAGTCAAGAACGTGGGAACGAGCTTCGCAGATGACCTCTTGTCCATGGCGTGTGTGAAGACGTATAGCGATCTGGTTGCCCATGGTTCCGGTGGGAACAAAGATGGCAGCCTCTCTACCGAAGATCTCGGCAGCCTCCTTCTCCAGGCGATTGACGGTTGGGTCTTCTCCGTAAACATCGTCTCCTACCTCAGCATTGGCCATCGCGGTTCGCATGGCGGGTGTGGGCCGGGTGACGGTGTCGCTGCGTAGATCGATCATTGGATTTGCTGACTCCTTGTATCTTGAATGTGAATCGGACTATGCCACCGAAGCAAGTAATAGACGGCTGAAGACCTCGTTTGAGACCATTCGCCCGCGCGCTGTAAGACGTATCAGATCGGAATTCATCTCCAGCAAGCCGGCATCGCGAACGTCGACCAGCGCGGGCATCACGTCTTCGAGCATCGCGTCTCCGAATTTACTGCGAAGACTGTTGAGAACCACACCCTCGTTCAAACGCAAGCCAAGAAAAAGTGATTCTTCAAACGCTTCTTCTCGTCCAATGATGTCAGCCTCAGTGTTGGACGAAGCTTCGGTCTGACGGACGATCTCGAACGGCCCTGCCTCATTGGCATCGTGGAGATAAGCATCCAGATCGCTCGTATTCGCAAAGCGGACATCAACCATGCCGGTGTTCAATATGGAGTGGGCGTCAAGACCGAAGCCTATATATGGTTGACGCTTCCAATACTTCAAGTTGTGCTGCGATGCGTGGCCGCTCCGCGCAAAATTAGATATCTCATACTGCTGCAGGCCCGCCTCATCGAAGGCCTCGCAAGCCAGTTGATACCACGCCGCCGCGTCATCCTCTGATGGGACTGCGGAGGCGTGATAGCGCGTCCCACTGGCAAGCATCTCCTTGCCCAGCCGGGATTCCTCATCGACTTCCAGCATGTAGACACTGGCATGGGGAACACCGCTGGCAATGGCCTGCCCAACGGAATACCGCCAGCTCTGCTCAGTCTGGTGCGGAAGACCAGCGATCAGGTCGAGGCTTATCTCGGAGACACCAGCAGAACGCAGCCGTGCGATTTCAGCCTTGCATTGTTGTTCGGTATGCAGCCGACCCACGGCTGTCGACTCCCTATCTACAAATGACTGAACACCAAAGCTGATGCGGTTCATACCCTGCCGCAATAGCTCGCTCAGAGTGTCATCGCTCAGTTGTCCGGGGGCACATTCCAACGTGACCTCAGCACCTGCTGCCAGATCAAATTCACTCCGCAAAGCTGCAAATATCTGATTGAACTGTTCCGGCGACAATAGGCTCGGCGTTCCTCCGCCGAAATAAACCGAGTCCACGGAACGATCAAGCGTTGCGTTCAATCCCTTCGCCGCAATTCTGGCCTTTAGCATCTCTTTGCAAACGCGATCGACGTAGCCCTGCATTCGGTCGGCCGAAAACACCCCCGACGCGAAGTTACAAAACGTACACTTCGCCTTGCAAAACGGAACCGAGATGTAAACGCCAACAGTACTGTTCGTCACGCAAAAAATGCCTTTGGTGTCATTGTTTCACGGGTGAGCCTTTAAATCGTTACCATGGCAGCCTCGAATGAATCCAAAGCCTACGAGCTCTCAGAAGGACTAACGAACACCATGAACTCAATCTCGCAACATCCTTTAGCCGCCCTCCTCACTCTGATTGCTATCGTCCCCAGCCTATCTCGCGCCCAGAACGCGACGCCAACCGGTAAGACTCCGGTCGTAGTAGAACTGTTTACCTCGGAGGGTTGCTCGAGTTGCCCTCCCGCCGATGCTCTGCTCGCCAGAATGGATAAGGAGCAGCCCGTCAGCAACGCGGAGATCATCGTTCTTGAAGAGCATGTCGACTACTGGGAAAAGGGCGGGTGGCACGACCGCTTTTCGTCGTCGCAGTACACTGACCGCCAGAACCAATATGCTCCCCGACTGAAATTTGATAGCGCCTATACCCCGCAGATGGTGGTCGATGGCACGACACAGTTTGTCGGCAACGATGGTCCCCGGGCGCTCGACGCAGTTGTAGCCGCGGCTGGAACACCCAAGGTTGCCCTTGCGCTCTCAAATCCGGTGGTCGATGGCAGACACCTGGCCTGCTCGGTTTCGGCGTCCTCCTCTGCTCCATTGCCCAAGGCAGATCTTTATGCCGCGCTCCTCGATCCCACAGCGACCACCCAGGTTCAGGGCGGCGAGAATAAAGGTCATCAACTCGAGCATGTCGGCGTAGTCCGCTCGTTGAAGAAAATCGGCAAGCTGCAGGACCTCGGCAAAGGCCCTATGAATTTCACCCTGAATGCGCCATCAGACTCCACTCCGGCCAATATGCGCGTCGTGGTCTTCGCACAGGGCTCAGACCTTGGGCCTATCAAAGGCGCGGCTTCCGTCTCTACGAAACAATAGTTGCAGCCGGAATGGAATCCAGCCTGATTCCGAAGCATCTAGAATAGAAGTACATGGCTGCCAAGGAAAAACCCGAGGATTCCCAAAAAGAATCCCCGAAAAAGGTCCAGCAGGACGACGAGGTCGCAGGTAAGGCGTACGACGGACGCCTTATGCGCCGCCTGCTGACGTACCTGCGTCCATACAAACTGCAGACTGCACTTTCGGCAATCTCCATTATCTTCAAGGCCGGCAGTGACGTCCTCGGGCCTTATCTCGTCAAAGTCGCCGTTGATACTTACATGGCGGATACGCCGGCGACGAAGCTTTCCTGGTTGGCGCGGCACTTGAGTAGCAAACCCATGACCGGCATTACTCAGATCGCCGGTCTTTATCTTGGCGCATTGCTTGTCACTTATATCCTCGAATTCCTTCAGACCTACCTGATGCAATGGACTGGCCAAAAGATCATGTTCGATCTCCGCAGCCAGATCTTCCGTCACCTGCAGCGCATGTCGCCTTCCTTCTTCGATCGCAACCCGGTTGGCAAGCTCGTCACCCGCGTCACCTCCGACGTCGATGCGCTCAACGAGATGTTCACCTCCGGCGTTCTCGCCATCTTCGAGGACGTCTTCGTTCTGGCTTTCATCGTCATCATCATGCTGCGGATGAGCTGGCCATTAGCTCTGCTCACCATCTCGGTTATTCCGGCCATCCTCTACGTCACGCGCATCTTCCGCAAGCATGTGCGCGACAGCTATCGGCGCCAGCGTGCGGCCACCGCTCGCATCAACACCTTCACGCAAGAGTACGTCTCAGGCATGTCCGTCGTACAGCTCTTCAATCGCGAGCGCCGCGCCTTTAGGGACTTCTCCGCAGTCAATGCCGAGAATAAGAAGGCGTGGTCCGACGCCATCTTCGCCTACGCCCTCTACTACCCCATCGTCGAGTTCCTCAGCTCAACCGCCATCGCTCTAGTCATCTGGCGCGGCGGTGCAAGCGCCCTCCGCGGAACCGTATCGATCGGCATCCTCATCGCCTTCATCCAGTACGCGCAGCGGTTCTTCCGCCCCATCCAGGACCTCAGCGAGAAGTACAACATCCTGCAGGCCGCCATGGCCGCAAGCGAGCGCGTCTTCAAACTCCTCGACTCAGAACCCGAGATCATATCGCCCGCCCATCCCATAGCCGGCGACGGTTCAGGTCGAGTTGAGTTCCACAACGTCTGGTTCACCTACCAGTCTCTGGACGAAGCGCAGCTTTTCCGCATCGCCACCGCAACTGACGAAGAACTGAATACCTTCGCCGACATCGAGTGGATCCTGCGCGGCGTCAGTTTCATCATCGAGCCCGATGAGACCGCCGCCATCGTAGGCCACACCGGCGCAGGTAAGACCACCATCACCGGCCTGATGATGCGCTTCTACGATATCCAGCGCGGCTCGATTCTTGTCGACGGAGTCGATGTCCGCGAACAGGACCTGAACCATCTTCGTCGCCGGTTCGGCGTCGTACTGCAGGACCCATTCCTCTTCACCGGAACAATCGCCGACAACATCCGCCTCGGCTCCAAATGGATCACCGATGAGCGCCTCGAACGCGCCGCGGATGAGGTGAACGTAGGCGACTTCATCCGTTCGCTGCCGTTGAAGTTCGCTGAGCCTGTACGTGAGCGCGGAGCTACTCTGTCCACCGGCCAGAAACAGCTCATCAGCTTCGCCCGCGCCCTTGCGCACGATCCCGGCATCCTTATCCTCGATGAGGCCACCAGCTCCGTCGACACTGACACAGAGCTTCGCGTCCGTCTGGCCCTCTCGCGCATGATCACGGGCCGCACCTCCGTTCTCATCGCGCACCGCCTCTCCACCATCCAGACCGCAGACACCATACTGGTCATGCACAAAGGCCAGCTCCGTGAGCGCGGCACCCACCAGGAGCTATTAGCCCAACGCGGCTTGTACTGGAAGCTCTACCAGCTCCAGTACAAAGACCAGGAGCTCGGAACCGGCGTCGAAGCAGGCATTCCTCTTCAACCCCTCAGCGCCGATTAGCCTCAGTGACCTTCAAACAATCGTCCAACAGCTTCCCCACCCGCTTTTCCCGGGCCTCGGGGCTCTGGTAATAGAACACGCCCAGCAGATGGCCGCGCCTCTGCCTCACGGTCATCGACTCCCAGCCCTTTCGCGCCGCAGGTGTTTCGCGGAAAGCCACTTCCAATATCGGCGGCAGCACCTTTTCGCTCTCCATCGTCAGCATCAGCCGCTCAGCCATATGCTCTGCGCGCCGTTGTCTTGCCTCAGCACCTTTCACGCCATCGATATACTTGCCGATCTCCCTCCGTGTCGGCTCGCTCAACTTTGCATACCACTTCGATAGCGCCTTTTCTTCCTTTAGGAGCTTTTCAAGTTCGGCTGGCACCCACGCCTCGCGCTCCTCAAGATCAGGCTCGACGGCAAGGTCAATCATCCCTCCCAGCTTCACTCCGGCAGCCTTCTGCATCTTCTTGTTCACCAGAACGAAGTAACCGCCATGCGCACTGTCGGCAAAAAGTGACGTTCGATGGATCTCTCCCGCGACCTCGACCTTCACCCGCAGACGCACCATCTTCTTCCATGTCGTCTTCACGTCAAATGGTACGCGCGCAACCGTCCACCCCAGTTCCCCTCCAAGATGCTCCAACACCGTCCTGAATCGCTTCGCTGCAACTCCCGCCATGCAATCCCTCCGAGAAAAATCTACACTGGTTCCATTGCAACGAAACCCAATCCGCGAATCTTCCTCTCTGCCGGTGAAGCCAGCGGCGATCACTACGGCGCCCAGATCATCGCCGAACTCTACCGTCGCAATCCACAAGCCGAGTTCTTCGGCCTCGGCGGCAAAGAGATGGCCGAAGCCGGCCAGGACCGCATCGTCCACGCCGAAGACGTCGCCCATATGGGCATCACCGAAGTCATCCGGCACGCCCCCTTCATCTACAGCCAATATCGCAAACTCGTCACCTCCATCAGACAGCGCCGTCCCGACGTAGCCGTATTGATCGACTTCCCGGACGTCAACTTTCGCCTCGCCCGCGAGCTCAAAAAGCTCAATATTCCCGTCATCTACTTCGTCAGCCCACAGCTCTGGGCATGGAAGCGCAAACGCCTTCGCTGGGTGCAGGAACGGGTGAGCCGCATGATGGTTATCTTCCCTTTTGAGGAACACTTCTATCGCGCCAGAGGAGTTGACGCCAAATTCGTCGGCCACCCGCTCGCTGAGCTTCCTCTACCCATCACGACCCGCGAAGACTACGCGCACCAGCATGGCCTCAACCCAGACAAAGATTGGATCGCGATCCTCCCCGGCAGCCGCCGCAAAGAAGTGCATCTCAACCTGCCAGAACTCCTCAAAGCAGCCTCAACCCTGTCCGTCGGCGAATCCTACGAATTTCTTCTCCCCGTAGCTTCCACCGTCGACACCAACTATATATACAGCTTCCTGCCTATTAACCTAACCATTCACCTCGTACCCGACGCCCGCGAGGCCCTCCACCACGCCCAGGCCAGCATCGTAGCCAGCGGCACCGCCACGGTCCAGGCCGCCGTCATCGGAAACCCCTTCATCGTCGTCTACAAGGTCTCCTCCCTGACCTACAAGCTCGCCAAACGCCTCATTCGCTACCCCGCTGAGATCCCCGCCCAACCCGACGCCCACGGCAATCTGCCAATCGCTATGGTCAATCTCATCGCCGGCCGTCGCATCGTTCCCGAACTGATACAGCAGCACTTCACCGCGGCGAACGTAGCAGCCGCTTTGCGTCCGCTGCTGCGCAACACCTCAGAACGCGCCCAAATGGTAGCCGACCTTGCCGAGGTTCGCCGCCTCCTGCAATCTGAATTCAGTTCTATCACCCAGGTTTGCGACACCGTAGAAACCCTCCTTCCTACAGGGTGTGGCCGAATTCCCACCACATGCGTCTAATAGAACGACGGCAGTACCATAGTCTTTTGAGGACCTTAGCCTGCATGCACCTCCTGACCCGCTCCCCACGCTTTACGATTGCGGCCTTGTTTTCTCTTTGCCTGCTCGCAACACCTCTTCTGGCCGCTCCTGCCAGACCGCAGTTGCAGGTCACGGGCTACGTAATCAACGCCGATCTCGATCCCTCCGTCAACCGGCTCTCCGCCACCGCTGCCGTAACCTTTACCGCGCTTGAAGATCTCACAGCTCCTATTTTCGAACTCAACAATGGCCTGCAAATCACCAAGGTTACGGACGCCAACAAAAAGCCTCTCGAAGCGGAGCGCCTGACCAACAATTCCACCGTCCGCTTCAGCCTGGCCAACCCCATCCCCAAGGGAACCAGCACCACGTATTACTTCGAATACTCCGGCACCCTCAAGGGCGCAGAGACCAGCCCGGTCGAAGGCATCAAGCTCGCCTCGGTTGAGAGCCCCATCAGTATCCTGCTCTACCCTGGCCGCTGGTTCCCCATGGTGGGCCTCTTCACCAACCGCTTCACCGCCGAGATGCACATTCGCGTTCCTAGTGACGAGCGAGTCGTCGGCAGCGGCAGTGGGGTTGCCGCCGCAAAGAGCGTCCCCGGCAACCGGACCGAGTACACCTTCAACTGGGCCAAACCCGGCTTCCCCGGAACCATCATCGCAGGCAAGTTCATCGATCCCATCACCGCCGGCAACATGCGCGTCTATGTCACCGAAAAGCACAAAGACTACGCCCATGATTTTGCCAGCCAGGCCGAGCGCGAATTTCTCTTCATGTCCGGCACCTTCGGTCAGCCCGAGTCCACCCGCATCAACCTCGTCGAGCTTCCCGACGACACTGTCTCCGCCGCCTGGGCTCCCGAGATCGCCGCCATCGCCGGCAACCGCATCGCCGCTCGCAACGAGCAGCGTCTGCTTTCAAACACTCTCGCCCATCAATGGTGGGGCAGTGAGATCTCTCCCGCCACCCTCAACGACGCCTGGATCACCAATGGCATGTCCCGTTACGCTGAGCTGATGTACCTTGAAGATTCCGCAGGCAAGATCGCCTTCGAAAGCGCAGTCACAGATATCTCTGCCGGCGCACTCGCCTACGATACTGAACCCCTCACCACCATCGGTCGGCTCGATCCCTTCTCCCCTCAGTTTCAATCCATGACCCTCGAAAAGGGAGCCATGGTCTTCCACATGCTCCGCTGGGAGCTCGGCGACGATGCCTTCATCAAATTCCTGCGCGGCCTCCTCTCGCAGTACACCGACAAGTCCGTCCGCAGCGCCAACGTCGAAACCGTCGCCGAAGCCCAATCGCAGCTCCAGTTGACGCCATTCTTTGCACAATGGCTCGACGGTACCGGCGCCCCTTCGTTCACTAACAAATTTACGGTCTTTCGTCTCGGCGACAATAAAGGCTTCCGCACCGTAGGCTCTGTCGATCAGGATCTCGATCTCTTCCGTATGCCAGTCGAGCTTCGTATCGAAACGGACGGCAAGACGGAAATCCGCCGTGTCGATGTGACCGGCACCGATAGCCACTACTCTGTCGAAACCTTCGGCCGCCCGCGTCGCATCACCATCGACCCGCAGAACTGGCTACTTAAGAGCACGCCCGACCTCGCCGTCCGTGTAGCTGTCCTGCGTGGCCAGCAGCAAGTTGCTCAGGGGGACCTCACCGCCGGTCTCATCGAGTACCAGAAGGCCCTCGACGCCAACAAGAACAGCTCACTCGCGTCCTATCGCATCGGCGAGGTTTTCCTCATGCAGCGCAACTACCAGTCCGCTGCCAACTCCTTCCGCGACTCCCTCCGCGGCGACGGCGACCCCAGGTGGGTCGAGGTCTGGAGCCACATCGAACTGGGCCGCATCTTCGATTGCACCGGCCAACGTGACCGTGCCGTCAACGAGTATCGTCTCGCCGTCCAGACCAACGACAACACCCAGGGCGCCGTCAACGAGGCCCGCGCCCTTATGCAGAAACCCTACTCGTGCCAACGAAGCGAAAACTAACCCCCATCTTTATCTCCCACTCATAGCGACGACGTATCATTTGGGCATCATACGGTTGAGCTGGACAAGGGGGAACGATGAGCGGTGACGGAAGCAAACAGGAGCGGTTATCCGGGGTTCTGCTGCATGTAACTTCACTTCCGTCCTATGGTGGCGTTGGTGACTTCGGCCCCGCCGCGTATGCCTTCGTCGACTTTCTTGCAGCCTCCAAACAACGGCTCTGGCAAGTTCTTCCGCTTAGCCCCACAGGCTACGGCAGCTCTCCGTACTCAGCGCTTTCGGCATTCGCAGGCAATCCCCTTCTGATCAGCCTGGAACGCCTCGCGCAAAACGGTTGGATCGCGTGGGAGCGTATCGCGGGCCTGCCCGGACATGATGGCCCTGCCGACTTCGAAGGCGCCACCCGATTGAAGCTGCCGCTGATAGAAGAAGCAGCGAGGAACTTTCTCGACCACGCGCCAGACGATAAACGAGCCCGCTTCCAGAAGTTCTGCAAGGACAACATCTCCTGGCTTCCCGACTATGCGATGTTCAATGTACTGCGACGGCAATACAACTACACAAGCTGGAACGAGTGGCCCCCCGAATACGCCCAGCGCAAGCACGATGCACTGACGGCTGCGCTGAATCGCTACGGGCGTGAACTCGCCGTGGAGCAGGCAATTCAGTATTTCTTCAACGAGCAATGGTGCGCCCTTAAAAGCTACTGCGCCGAGCGCAAGATTCGTGTCCTCGGTGACGTTGCCATCTTCGTGAGCTACGACAGTGCCGACGTGTGGACCCATCCGGAAATCTTCGAGCTCGATGAAGAACGCCGACCCATTCGTGTCGCTGGTGTTCCCCCGGACTACTTTTCGAAGACCGGCCAGCGCTGGGGCAACCCTCTCTACAAGTGGGGAATGCTACGGGAACGCGGCTTCGATTGGTGGGTCGCGCGTATCCGTCGCTCGCTCTCGCTGTACGACATCGTGCGGCTCGATCACTTCCGCGGCTTCGAAGCTTATTGGTCCATTCCCGCCGAGGAACACACAGCGATCAACGGCCAGTGGGTTAAGGCTCCCGGTCACGAGCTTTTTCAGCGTCTCAAGGAGGTCTTCGGCAGCCTTCCATTCGTCGCCGAAGACCTCGGCCTGATCACCCCCGAAGTCAATGAGTTACGCGAACACTTCAACATGCCCGGCATGCGGATACTTCAATTCGGTTTCACCGATCGACCAAGCCATCTTTACCTGCCGCATAAATTCGTGCCCAACACCGTCGTCTACACCGGAACCCACGACAACAACACAACGCTCGGATGGTGGCGTCACGAAATCAGCGAAAACGAACGCGCAAATGTTCAGAACTATCTTCAGACCATCGAACACGAAGGCGATATCGTATGGGCGATGATCCGAGCCGCGGCTCGTTCTGTCGCCAATCTCTGCATCTTCCCCCTTCAGGATGTTCTCCATCTCGGCGGCGAGGCCCGCATGAACATTCCGGCAGCTACGGACGGCAACTGGACCTGGCGCTACCACTCAAACGCCCTGCATCCCGACTTCGCGATCCAGCTCGCAGCCTTGATGGAGATGACCGACCGCGACGGCTACGAGCCCCCAAAGGAAGACGAGGAGTCTAAACCAGCGCTCGAAGCAGGCAAAGAGGCAGGCGAATCCCAGAAACAGGCGCAGTCGGCCGCCAGCGTTTAGACTGGAGAAAGCATTTTCAAAATCTTTTCAGGAGTACTCATGCCTCTCTCTGGCGAAGCTATCCGCACCATGAATTACGTTGACGACATCTCGGTTACGCTGCGCCGCATCCTCGCGGTTCTGCCGTCGCTGACTGAGGATGAGCGGCAGCGCGTCTCCGAACATATCAAACACGCGGAGCCTAGCTACGACTCAGTGATCGCGGCCGTGGCCAGCAAAAAGTGACAGAACCCGCAGCGCCCCAACCACCCTTCCAGATCACAAAAGTTGCCATCATCGGAGCCGGGGTGGCGGGGCGCAGCTTTGCATTGGCCTGTGTTTCCGCGGGCTTCCTCGTCATTCTCGAGGATGTAATGCCGGCCAATCTGCGCCGTGCGGAAGCCGAATACGCCGATGCCAGCCCACGTGGTGCACTGCAACTTGCCTCGACCGTAGAAGAAGCAGTCCGCGAGGCCGACATAGCCATTGACTTCGTTCCGGATGAGCTGGAATCGAAACTTGAAATCTTCAGCATGATCGATCGCATGGCCCCGCCCAAAACAATCCTCTGTACCCCAAGCTATGCGCTCAGCATCACCGATCTGGCTTCCTGCGTCTACCGTCCCGACCGTTGCATCGCCTTACGCGGAGATCTGACCGCCACAGCCGGAGAGATCCGTCTGCTTCACCCGGCCCGTGCCGCCCAATCGATCCTGGCAGCGACCGAAGATTTCCTGCGCGCGCTTGGCCTCAAAGTACTCACCGAACCTGATCCTGATGTTCCGATGCTGATGAAAAACTCCCCGGCCTCAACTACTAAACCGGCAAATCGGCCGTTTCGTCACAATACGGAACTGTTTTCTTAATTCCTGCGTAACTGAATCTCAATACCGTAGTCCAATTATTGCTATGCGCGCGCTTTACGACATCTTCGCCCAGGTCTTCCGCTCGATCGGAGCGAACAAGCTGCGCTCTTTTCTTACCATGTTCGGTATCGCCTGGGGGGTAGCCTCGCTCCTCCTGCTCATCGGCCTTGGCGAAGGCTTCCGTTCAGGACAGCGACGCGGCCTCTCCGAGCTCGGCACCGACTTCATCATGATGTTCGGCGGCACCATTCCCGCTCTGCCCAGCCAGCACACCGGCATGCAGCCCTATAAACTGACGCTTTCTGACGCCGACACCATCCGTACCCAGGCAGCGCACGTCCGCAACACCACAGCCCTCATCAACCGCGGTGATCTCAAAGAGGTCAGCGAATACTCCAGCTCCAGCGGCGCTGTCATGGGCGTCGAGGTCAACTTCCCCGAGATCCGCCACCTCCCCATCGCCCAAGGTCGCTTCCTCAACGAGGACGACCTAGCCCAGCGCCGGCAGGTCGTCGTCCTCGGCCAGAAGAACAACAAGCTCCTCTTTCCCGGCCGCCCCTCCGTCGGGTCCTTCATTACGCTTAACGGGTATCGCTTTCAGGTTATCGGTGTAGCCGCAAGGATCGGCCGCGGCAATGCTGACGGCGACAACCAGAAGATATACATCCCCCTCAGCACCATGCTCGACCTCTTCGCCCTCAAAGGCGAGAACATCCCTCACGACTCCATCACCTCCATTCAGTACCAGCCCCTCACCCCCGAACTCAATGAGACCGCTAAGGCCGAGGTTCATAAAATCATTGGCGAGCGCCACGGCTTCGATCCATCCATGACAGATGCGTTCGAAGAGTGGGACACTATCAAATCCCAGCGCACCGTCGGCGTCATCTTCACCGCGATGGACGTCTTCCTCGGCGGTGTGGGCATCGTCACCCTTGCTCTTGGCGCCGTCGGCATCGTCAACATCATGCTCGTCACCGTAACGGAGCGCACCCGCGAGATTGGCCTCCGGAAAGCACTTGGCGCTACCAATCGGAGCATCCTCTTCCAGTTCTTCCTCGAAGGTTTGTTGCTGACCGGACTCAGCGGAGTGATCGGCATCGTCGGCGCGGCTGCCTTGATGATCGCTCTCGGTGCCGCCATGGGCAACAATCAGATGGGCTTCGACCCACCTCGCCTTGTTCCCTGGTCCGCCGCAATGGCGATGGGCACTTTGACACTCTGCGGAATCGTTGCCGGCCTCTACCCAGCCAGCAAAGCCGCGTCACTGCAACCAGTCGAAGCTCTGCGAAAGGAATAGCGCATGCTCAAGGACATCTTTGGCCAGGCACTGGAAGCGATGCGGCACAATGGACGGCGCACGGCCATCACCATCCTTGGCATGGCATGGGGCATCGCTACCGTTGTTCTCCTGCTCGCCTACGGGGCGGGCTTTGGACGAGCGTTCGAGACCATCTTCGCGCAGTTCGGCACCAACATGATCGGCGTCTTCCCAGGGCGCACCAGCGAGCAGGCCGGCGGCTCAAAGGCCGGCGTACAGGTCCGCTTCCAGCAGGACGACGTCGAACGCATCCAGGAAACCGTCCCCGGCATCCTCCACGTCTCCCCTGTCATGTGGAAGCAAGTGCCGGTCCAGAACGACCTCCACACCTACACCTGGGAGGTCGATGGAATCACACCCGAGTTGCAGGACATTCAAAAGATGGAGGTCGTCGCAGGCCGTTTCATCACCGCCGCCGATATGCAAACTCGAGCCCACGTCGCGGTCATTGGCTCCGAAGCCAAAAGCAAGCTCTTCTCCGGCATCTACCCCATCGGCCAGAAACTCCGTCTCAACGGCATTACCTTCGAGATCGTTGGCGTCCTCAAGCCTAAAATGCAGGAGGGCGACGACAACATCAACCGCATCGTCAACGTTCCCTTCAGCACCATGTCCGATCTCAAGGACATCAAGTACATCGACGGTATCTGGATGAACTTCAACGGAGACCATACCTCCGTCGAGCGCGCTCTGCGCAACACCATCGCCGCCTCACACAGCTTTCGCCCCTCTGACCGTAACGCCATCTACGTCGCCAACATCATGGAGCAGCTCTCGCAGTTCCGCATCGTCTCGCTCGGCCTGCAGGCCCTTCTGCTCTTCATCGGCGCACTCACCCTCGGCATCGCAGGCATCGGCCTCATGAACATCATGCTTGTCAGTGTGCAGCAGCGAACTCGCGAGATCGGCGTAGAAAAAGCCTTGGGCGCGCGCAAGCGTCACATCCTCTTCCAATTCCTCGCAGAAGCCCTGGTCATCACCGGGGTCGGTGGCCTTGGTGGCGTCGTGCTCGCATACCTCATCAGCATCAGCGTAGGCAGCATCACCTTTTACAGCGCCATCGCATCCAACGCCGATGCCGCCGATATCCGCCTGCTGATCTCACCCAATATCGTCGTTGTCGCCACGACGATCCTCGTCTTCGTCGGCATGATCAGCGGCATGATCCCAGCCATCCAGGCCGCGAATCTCGACCCCATCGAAGCCCTGCGCTACGAGTAACCTCTAACGTTCGCCCCAGCTCAGTTTGCTGCGAAGAACATTAAAAAGTCCGTTGGGCCGCGGACGAAGCAAGCGAACGCTCTGCTCCGAGCGGCAACAGGTCACCTGATCGCCAAGAAAGAGCTCAACAGCTTCCTGCCCATCCACAGTCAGATAAGTAAGATTGGGCACGCCTTCAATATGAATGGCAATAGTGGAATCGCCCGGCACAACAATGGGCCTGATCGTAAGCAGATGCGGACAGATCGGCGTCACGACGAGTGCATTAACACTGGGCATCACAATCGGGCCATCGGCGGCAAGATTGTAGGCAGTGGAGCCCGTCGGCGTGGAGACGATGATGCCATCGGCACGCATAGCCGCCACAAACTGCTGATCAATATCGATAGAGAAGTCTGCCATTCGCGCAATTGCACCTTTAGCGACGACGACGTCGTTGAGAGCATCCCAGCAGTTGATCGTTTTACCCTCACGGTGCAGCTCAATGTGCATCATCGAACGAACTTCGACACCGGCACAGTTGTTACACCACGCCTCGAGAGTCGGATAAAGCTCTGCAAGCGGAATCTCCGTGAGGAAACCCAACGAGCCCAGATTCACTCCGAGTATGGGCGCAGGCATGCGGGCAAAGGCTCTCGCCGCAGCCAGAAGCGTGCCATCTCCGCCAAGAACAATGACGAGATTAGGCTTGTAATTCGGAAGATCGGGCCGCTCGATTCCATCATTTGAGCCTATATAAGCGGCACTTGGTGGATCGAGCAGACTGCGGTACTGGCGTGCATCGAGCCAAGCAATAAGCTCGCGCAAAATGCCCGCGAGTTCCGGCTTCTGCGGTTTGGAGATGATGGCAGCCTGGAGCATTATTTTCTAGTGTAAACGCGGACAGTAAGCCCGGCGACAACGACATTCTCAATTCGTAAACAGTCTCTACTCAAATCGAACGCGAAGCAGGTATTCATGATTGCCTTCCATACCATGGATAGGCGAGTCGATGACCTCGATATCGGTGCCTCCCTGTTCAATGGCGCACTCGCGAACTCGCTCGATAGCTTCCTTGCGGGCCTCAGGATCGCGGACGATGCCTCCCTTTCCTATATTGTGGCGTCCAGCCTCGAACTGCGGCTTTACCAGAATGACAGCCGTGCCACGCCAGCGCTGCTCTGGTGTACTGAGCGCTCCCAGTACCGCGGGCAGAACAAGCGTCGCTGAGATAAAGGAAACATCCATCGAGAGAAATGCCGAGGTGAGATCGCCGGGAGTAAGCAGTTCTCCGGCAGCGAGGTGGCGTGCATTGGTGCGCTCGCGTAGGGTAACGCGGGGATCGTCGCGAAGCTTCTGCGCGATCTGCCCATAGCCCGTATCGACAGCAAGAACCGTCGCGGCTTCGCTCTGAAGCATGCAATCCGTAAAGCCCCCCGTGGAAGCTCCAATATCGACGCAGGCGAGCCCGCTAAGGTCGATCGACCAGTAAGCGAGAGCATGCTCGAGTTTGAGGCCGCCTCGACTCACATACTTGAGATCGCTCCCAAGAAGCCGAATCGCAGCTCCTTCAACAATCGGTGTGCCCGGCTTATCGATGCGCTGCTCGTCCACAAGAACACGGCCGGCAAGAATGAGTGCCTGTGCTCGCTCGCGGGAGGCGGCATGGCCCTGGTCTACAAGAAGTTTGTCGAGGCGAATCTTCATAATCACGAGCTTCGGTTGCGAACGGTAAGGCCGATCGCTTCCCTTCTTGTAGAGTACAGGGAGTGGAGAAGCCAAATGAATACCTCCCGATAACGAGGTTTCGATTTAGAGTTGCAGGTGACGTCTATTGAGCAAGATTGGCAGCCGATAGGAATGGATTGCCCTGCCGGCTGTAAATAGTTGAGATTGCAGCAATCTGTTGTAGAGCTGGGTGCGTTTTTATGTATAGAGAGACGGGACTCGTGAACGCTTCGCCACAATCATCGCAAGATGATGCGACCTTGCTGGCTCTTGTAAAGCGAGGCGACGAGTACGCGATGGCATCTCTGTTTGATCGCTACTCGAGAGTGGTGTACTCGGTCGCGCTACGGGTACTGCGCGATCCGGCCTCTGCTGAGGACATACTCCAGGAAGTGTTCATGCAGATTTGGCGGAATCCGGATACGTTTGTCGCGACCCGCGGCAGTTTGGGCGGTTGGCTCGCAGTCGTATCGCGAAACCGGTCAATCGACGCACTACGGCGAAAGAAGCCGATGGATCCCGTCAATGAATTGAGCCTGGCTTCACCCTGCAACCTGGCGAATGAGGCCGAGCGCAATAACATGATGGAGAAAGCACGCGGCGTCATCGGCAAACTGCCGGCGGAACAGCGCAAGACGCTGGAGATGGCGTTCTTCGACGGCCTCACGCACTCGGAAATCGCCGAGATGACGGGCGATCCACTAGGCACCGTGAAGACAAGAATACGCAGCGCTCTGACTACGTTGAGAAAGGCCTTTCAGGCATGAGCTTGACCAGACATATCGAACCGGAAGATCTGGCTCTCTTTGCCATGCAGTTGCTCGGCAAGGACGAGGCCAGGGCCGTTGCGGCTCATGTAGAAGAATGCCCGGAATGCCGTCAGCAACTGGCCGAGGTGCAGGGTGATCTGGCCGTCTACGCACACGCGGTGGATATGCATTCGCCTCCGGCCCTTGCCCGCGAACGTCTGATGAAGCAAGTGGCCCGCGAGAAAAAAGTAGTGCCCATCGAGCGTGCTCCAGCCGAGGCCCCGTACCCAAGCCGTACCGAACAGGTCTTTCGAACGGGCCTGGGCAGTGGAGCTCCTCTTAAAGTGGAAGAGCCGCCCGCACGCAGCACTTTTCGCAAACTGGCGCCATGGGCCGGATGGGCCGTAGCCGCCGGTGTCACTGTAGCTGCCGTCAGTCTTTACCACGATCGCGATGTCCTGCAAGGCAGGCTCAGGTCGCAGGCAACTCAGATGGACCGGCTAAGCGCGGACGCGGCAGCCGCCAAACAGATGCTCGATGCCATGACCGATCCAACGGCGAGGCACGTGACGCTGGTGAAGGCGCCCGCTACCTCGGCGCCTCCAGAGCCCCAGGGCCGCGCGACGTATGTCTCCGAGAAGGGCGCGCTGATCTTTCTCGCCAGCAACATGGAACCGCTGCAACCCTACAAGGTCTACGAACTTTGGCTGATTCCGGCAGACGGGCGCGATCCAATTCCAGCGGGAACATTCCATCCCGACGAACGCGGGAACGCGAGTGTGATAATGCCACCGCTGCCAAAAGGAATTGAAGCAAAGGCATTTGGCGTAACCGTGGAAGATGAAGGCGGATCGCAAACTCCCACCCTGCCAATCATCCTTGCAGGAAGTTAGTTCAAGATCAAAACCCAAAAGCAAAGAGCCATCCCAATGGGATGGCTCTTTGCTTTGGTCTAAACCTGATTACGGTGCTGTGACGCGAACCTGAACACCCTTACCCTGCAGATCAACAGTCGTTTCGACAGTGTCCGTATCGGTACGAATAATTGTCATGGCATTTGACTCAGGAGATGTAACGTAAACCTTACCGGTAGGGGTACCACTAGTAGCCGCTATGAAATTAGGGTGACCGCCCGAAATTGGAATGGTCGCCGTGACTGTGTTGGTTGTGAGATTAACAACCGAGACGCTGCAATTGCCTGCTGGAAGAGCCGCCGTGGGAGGTGTGCACGGCTGGCTGAGATCTCCCTGATTGAGAACGTAAGCCCGTGAGTTGGCGATATCCTGCAGCACAGCAACCATCAAAGAGTTGACACCCACCGGAACCGTGGCGAGCACCTGACCGAAGCCTACGGCATCGACCGGGTTGTTGACATCGCAGCCAGGGTTCGAAGGCAGCGTAACCACCGAGCACAAAGGAATATTGACGATGCTCAAAGATCCCGGCTTAGTACCGTCCCCGGCGTTAGCTACGACCATCTCATTGCGAGCGGGCGCGAGGTCGGCCCAGACAGGCGCTGTCCCTACGACGATCGGATTCGTGCTTCCTGTAGGCGGCGTATCGAGCTGGTTGGTCTGCGCGTTGATCACGCTGACCGTACCGTCGCCCTGGTTCATGACGAAGACGCGGCGGCCATCGGCCGTCATTACGCCGTAAATCGGCGCAATCCCCACGTTGATCCGGTTAGAGATCGTGTTGCTGGCGATATCGATTGCCGCTACCTGTCCGGGACCGCCAGCAGTAGCCTGGCTGATCGCGTAGGCGCGAGTTCCAGCAGCCGCACCGGCGATATACACAGGCGTGTAGCCTGTGTCGACCGGAAGCTCCTGCTTCAGTGCTGGAGGGCTGCCTGTGAGCTGCGCAATGGAATTGCGGCCCGGCTCGGAGATATAAGTCGAGGAAGTCAGCGGAAGAATACTGTTCGGAGCCGCGCCGGAAAGCAACGTCGTCTGCAGCACGTCCTTGGTCTGCAGCGTGGTCGAGATACCGAAACTGGTGACCGTGCCGTCACCATTGAGCGTGTAGCCCGTATTACCGCTGCTGTTAAGCGCCAGATAATAGGGATTCACCCCGAGGTTAGCGGTAATTAGAACAGAGTCACCGGAAAAATCGACGATCGTGACAAGGCCCGGGCTGGTCAGGCTGGGGCTCGATACCGCGATAGCGTACTTCGTCGGCTGGCCGGCAGGACCGACAGGGTTCACGGCGCTGACCACGGGACGATAAGTGTTGCCGCAGCCCAGGATAGAGGCCAGCGCAGCCGCTGTAAGGACGCATGAGTAGACGGACTTCACTGCAGACCGCGTGGGACGCCGGTTTGACTGTGGCTGGGTGGTATCTTCTGCTTCAATTCTTGCTAAGTGCAAAACTGCTCCCGCGTGATACTGGTGTTGGCTATTCTCAAATTTGATTGTAAATCACCGTGGAGAATGACACTTGTATATAGACGCGGAAATGGTCCGGCGGAAAGCGATCCCCCTCAATCGAGACCGGCTGCAATCTCGGGCGCTGGCCTTCGGAGCCGGAGCTTTACTGGTCGCCCTCTCCGTCCAGACCATGGTGATCGCGTATCCGCTCGCGGACCGCCTCCCCGCTTTCATCTTTGGATCGTTTGGAATCAGCGTATTTTTTGCCCTTGCTGTCCTTGGGCTGCGAGCCGCAACCATCGCAGGTGCAGCTTCCGGAGCGATGATCTGTCTCCTGCTAATCATCTGGACGGGCTCATCTACCGGCTCCCTCCTGCGAACAGGCTTGACCCCGTTGATTTTTCTGTTTGTTCTCACCTTTGCCGCGACACGGATGGGCAGGCAGCTAAAAACAAAGGCCGGTCTCGCTGAAGGGCGCAGAGGCAGAAATGCAGCCCAGATAATCGCGAACCTAGGCGTCCCCGCAGCATCTTCCTCACTTATAGGCATCGGTGTGCTGTTCGGCTGGTCGCCCCACATGCTCTCCGTGCGCCTCGCAGGAGTCGTTGCCTTGGCCGCACTGGCAGAAGCCACAGCCGATACCGTCTCATCCGAGATCGGTCAGGCATTCGGCGGACAGCCCATTATGCTCACCACCCTGCAGAAAGTCGATCCCGGAACAGACGGAGCCGTAAGCCTCACCGGAACGGCAGCAGGTATTGCCGGAGCTGCAGCAGTAGTTTCGGCGGGATGGTGGGCCCTCCGCCTCAGGATTCCCGAAGCTTCAATCGCGCTTCTGGCTGCATGCGCTGGATTATTCTTCGACAGCCTTTTAGGAGCGACCGTGGAGCGGCGTGGCTGGCTGGGAAATGACCTTGTGAACTTTACTTCGACTCTCTTTGCCGCAGTATTCGCGCTCAGCCTTCTGGTTGCGCTGCGTTAGTAATCCTCTTTGCCCTCGAGCCACCGATGCAGCCAGCTCACGTTGAGGCCGAGTCGAAGAGACGTATAACTGAGAATTTCGTGAAAGTAGCGCATCGCCAGATCGTAGTTGCTGATATGGCCAATCGTAGCCCGTGGCGAAGTATAGACATCCAACCCGGAATCTCTGCAGAGCTCGCGAATTCGAAACAAATGCGTCGCATCCGAGACGACCACGATGTGACGGAAATTATTTTCGCGCGCGATCGCGGCCAGTCGATGCACCTGCTGTTCTGTATCGATGGAACGCGTCTCAGCGATGATGTTGCCAAATGGAACACCATTCGCTAACAAATAGTCCCGACCGACCGCGCCCTCCGTATTGCCGGAGTCTGCGTCGCGTCCCCCGCCAAGCGTAATGATGATCGGCGCCACCTGCCTGCGATAAAGCTCTACAGCATGATCCAGCCGCAGATGAAGAACCGGAGAAGGCCGTCCCGAATACTCTGCTGCACCGAAGACGGCGATAGCGTCAGCAGGCTGCGCCTCATCTTCGTTGGCGACCGCATCGATCTGCTGGTAGACGTAGACGAACCAGCCAACAGTCACGATCAGAAAAAGCGCCAGTCCCCAGCGAAGCAATATGCCGCCCGCAGAGGAACGGCGCTTACGGTATCGGTTGGGGGCCTGGGTCGTCATTCGGGATGAAGATGAGTTTACGGTATCCGGCAAGCGAAGAACTAGTGTTGTAATGTCAGTGCGATCTCATGAGTAGGAATGGCTCCTTCGCGGAGAATCATCCACGAATTTCCCCCACCCGAAAGATCGACAATGGTTGTAGCGGTAGACCGAGCCGTGGGTCCACCGTCGACAATCAACGGAATCTTGTTGCCCAGCTGGTCGCGGACACCGTTAGCATACGTGCACTCAGGGAAGCCCGAAAGATTCGCCGACGTCGCCGTAATAGGCAGCCCAAGTTTAGCCACAACTGCTCTCGGAATAGCCGCCTCCGGTACACGCAATGCAACATTACCGGTATTGGCCGTAACCCGCAGCGGCAGCTTGGAACCAGCCTTTACGACGATAGTCAGCGGCCCCGGCCAGAACTTCTCCGCAAGCCGGTCGAAAGCCGTATCCAGCTGCCGGGCAATCTCGTAAGCCTGCGCCACCTCATCGATCAGCAGCGATAACGGCTTATGGCGCGCACGCGACTTGATCTCATAGATCCGGTCGACAGCCTGAAGATTCACGGGGTCGACCGCAAGCCCATAGAAGGTGTCGGTGGGAATAGCCACAACCTGGCCGCTATGTAGGTTGTCTACAACCTTGGCGATGAGTTCTGGTTCGGGCTCGTCGGGATGAATGCGGAGTGTTTCAGCCGTCAAAATCTGGCTCCTGTTCCGGTGGTACAACCATCTCGCACCATAGCATAGTGACGAGACTGGCTCAAGGAACGAACCCTAGCAGCCTGCCCCAGCGAACCCGGATGAATAGAGAAGCAACACTCGCCGCAAAACCTTAAACCCAGTCCTGTCTTTAATCCGTGTCTTCCGCACCTATCCGCGGTCGGCAACAAGCGTAAGATTGGCGAAGATGGCTATCTCGGAAATGTTGGTCTCAAGCAGAGCAAATGCACGGGTCAAGCAGTTGCGTGCGGCGTTTCAGGGCCGCGCGCGGCTGAGCGGCGGCTTGGTAGCGATCGAGGGCGACCATCTGCTCGAAGAGGCCTTGCTGAGCGGCATGGTCTTGAAGACCGTCTTCGTAAGCGACCGCCGCGAAATCCCCCACATGGTTCCACGCGGGGTTGAAGTCCTCCGCCTCACAGAAGAAGTGTTTGAAAGCGTCGTAGAGACGCAGTCCCCCCAGGGAGTAGCCGCGCTGATCGTGCCCCCCGTCCATAAACTCGATGACGTGATGAAGAGCGCAACCCCTTTGATTCTGATCGCGGCAGGCCTTCAGGACCCCGGAAACCTCGGCACGCTCGTGCGCTCAGCCGAGGCCTTCGGAGCAGCCGGCGTCCTTACAACGCCCGGCACCGTCAGCGCATGGAACCAGAAGGCCCTCCGCGCCAGCGTAGGCAGCGTATTTCGTATGCCGGTCGTAAGCGTCACTCCAGAAGACGTCGCAGCCCTGAAAACCCACGGAGTACGGCTGATGGCAGCAGTCGGAGGCACAGGGGCAACGCCAGCCCAGAACGCCGACTTCGCCACCGCATGTGCCTTGCTCGTCGGCAACGAGGGCGCAGGCCTCGGTGCGGAATGGATGCGTATAGCGGACGAGCGCGTAACAATTCCCTGCCCCGGCCCCGTAGAAAGTCTGAACGCCGCCGTAGCAGGCTCCTTGCTGCTGTACGAAGCCTCACGCCAGAGGTCCACACGATGAGCCTGTTCGACGCCAGTCCAATCGCCGCCGCAAGCGGTCGCGCAAAACTGGCTCCGCTCGCCGAACGAATGCGCCCGCGAACCCTCGACGAGTACGTCGGGCAGGAACACCTCCTCGCTCCAGGCAAGCCCCTCCGCCTCGCCATCGAAAGCGACGACGCCACCTCAATGATCTTCTGGGGTCCTCCAGGCACAGGAAAAACAACCCTGGCCAAGATCATCGCCCGCATGACCCAGGCCAGCTTCATCGAATTTTCCGCCGTCCTCTCCGGCATCAAGGAGATCAAGCAGGTCATGGTGGAAGCCGAAAAAGCCGCAGGCTTCGGCTCGCGCACCATCCTCTTCGTCGACGAGATCCACCGCTTCAACAAGGCCCAGCAGGACGCCTTCCTCCCCTACGTCGAGCGCGGAACCATCCGCCTCATCGGCGCCACAACCGAAAACCCCTCCTTCGAAATCAACGCCGCCCTCCTGTCTCGATGCCGCGTCTACACACTCGTTGGCCTGACCGAACAGCAAGTCGTTTCGCTCTTACACCGCGCCCTCGCCGACGCAGAACGTGGCCTTGGCGCCACTGGAGTCGATGCCGACGACGATGCACTCGACACCATCGCATCCTACTCAAGCGGCGACGCGCGCAACGCACTCAACGCCCTCGAAGTTGCAGCCAAGCTCGCACAAAGCCGCGGCAACATGACCATCACAAAACCGCTCGCAGCCGAAGCCCTGCAGCGCCGCGTCCTGCTCTATGACAAAAAAGGCGAGCAGCACTACGACATCATCTCCGCGCTACACAAAAGCGTTCGCAACAGCGATCCCGATGCCGCGCTCTACTGGCTCGGCCGGATGCTCGAAGCCGGCGAAGACCCCATGTACTGCGCCCGCCGCATCGTCCGCATGGCCATCGAAGACATCGGCCTCGCCGCCCCCGAAGCCCTCAACCTCTGCCTCTCCGCAAAAGATGCGATGCACTTCCTCGGACACCCCGAGGGCGAACTCGCACTCGCACAGGCAGTCGTCTATCTCGCACTCGCTCCCAAGTCGAACGCCGTCTACACCGCCTACAACACCGTGCGCGGCGATATCGAAGCCACTGCCGCCGAACCGGTACCCTTGCATCTACGCAACGCCCCCACCAAACTCATGAAGGAACTCGACTACGGCCGTGACTACCAATACGCGCACGACGTCGAAGGACGCGTCGCCGACATGGAGTGCCTCCCACCCTCACTCGCCGGTCGCCGATACTACCAACCCACCAGCGAAGGCCGCGAGAAACTCCTCGCCCAGCGCATGGACGAAATCGCCCGCATCAAAGCCGAAAAGCGAAAATAATCGCGCAATCAAATCCAAGTTCCTCAAGACCAGCAGGACGAAGTGGGAGATCAACGCTCAATGGATGTTTACGATGACGACCTCAAACAGTTCGAAGCAGACGGCGCCTCACCTCTGCCAGCCACGAGCGATCAAGGCTACGTCGAATACGAGGGCTCACGAATCTTCTACGCCGCCTACGGATCCGGATCGCCCGTAATCCTGCTCCACGGCGGCCTCGGTCATAGTGGCAATTGGGGCTATCAACTTCCAGCATTACTTAACAGCGGCTATCGCGCCATTCTGATCGACAGCCGTGGCCACGGCCGCAGCACACGCGACTCTCGACCTTATACCTATGAGCTGATGGCATCCGACGTGCTCGCCGTGATGGATGCGCTGCATCTTGAAACAGCCGCCCTGGTGGGCTGGAGCGATGGCGCATGCACCGCCTTGATCCTTGCCGCAAATACACCCTCTCGCATCGCGGGCGTATTCTTCTTCGCCTGCAACATGGACCCGAGCGGCGTAAAACCCTTTGAAGCTACTCCAACTCTCGATCGCTGCTTCGCCCGACACGTGAAGGACTACGCCCAACTATCGGCTACACCGGACCACTTTAAAGATTTCGTAGAAGACGTCGGCCTGATGCAGCGAACGCAGCCCAACTACTCCGCGCACGATCTCGCGAAGATCAGCGTGCCGATCGCAATCGCACAAAGCGAGCATGACGAATTCATCAAGCGCGAACATGCAGAATATCTAGCCCAGTCCATTCCAAACGCTGAATTCATCTTCCTCAAAGACGTCAGTCATTTCGCTCCCTTGCAGAGACCTCAGCAATTCAACGCCGCTATACTTGAGTTTCTCGGTAAGCTGAAATTCTCCAAATGACGTAGCGTCCACAAAACAAAACATCCCGGAGGGACTATCCTCCGGGGTGTTTTTGGATTAACCAACCAACGAACTAATTACCGAAAGGAGAAGATCCCGGAGCCGGCTGCTTCTTCGAGTACCGCACCGCCCCACCCTTCTCGTACTTCTCCGTCAGGTTGCCGAGATACACGCGGAAGACCTCCTCGTGCTGCTCTCCCAGTAACTGCTCACGCGTCTGGTTGAAGTGGGTCGCAATGTCCTCGGCAGTCGGCTCCTGCTTATCCAACACGCTCAGAACCACACCCACACGGCCCGCATTGATCGGTCCGGAGATCGCACCCTTCGGCAACGAGAACGCCACCGCGCCGGGGCCGCTCATCGCGCCCAGGTCCGGTACCTGTCCGTCTTTGCCCACCAGATCGCTCGTCTTCACCGGGATGTTCATCTCGGCTGCTGCCTTTTTCAGATCGTTCAGCACGCTGGCGCGATCGTGAAGCTTGTTCAGTTGCGTGTTCAACAACTGAGGAACCTGCTGCTCGCGATAGTCGTCCAGAATATGCGGCTTGTAATCCGCAAAGTCAGGCGCATGCGCCGCTTTGATGTCCTTCACCTCGAACACGGCAAATCCATCGCCGGTCGAAACCGCAGCCGCAGCCGCACCCTTCGTCACGGCAAACGCCTGTGTCAGCAGTGGAGCGCCATCAGCCAATCCGGCAATCACACCATCCTTCGCAAGGTAGTCAGTCGTCACAACGTGCAAACCTTTCGCCGCAGCAGCCTTCTCAAGGCCGTTCGCCTTTGCATCCGCGGCAATCTGCGAGGCAAACGTCTGCAGCGCAGCGCCGGACTTCTGCTGCTCCAGCACCGGCACAATCTCAGCCTTCACTTCAGACAACGGACGGAGATGCGCCGTCTTCTTATCCTCTACCTGCAAAATATGGAATCCAAACTGCGTCTTGATCAGGTCCGACGTCTGTCCCGGCGCCAGCGTAAACGCCGCCTTGTCGAACTCAGGAACCGTCTTGCCCCGGTCCAGCCAGCCCAGCTCGCCGCCCTGCGTCTTGCTGCCCGGATCGTCCGAGTTTTTCGCGGCCAGGTCGGCAAAATTTCCGCCGCTCTTGATCTGCTTCAGGATGTCTTCCGCCTTGGCCTTCGCCGCAGCCTCTGTCTTCGCATCCGCTCCCTGGGGAACCGCGATCAGGATGTGGCGAACCTTTACCTGTTCCTTCACCTGGTACTGTTCCTGGTGAGCGTTGTAATAGGCCTGAACCTCCGCATCGCTGACCTGTGGCTTGCCGCCCGGCAGGTTCGATGGGTCGAACGCTACATACGCAATCTTCCGCGTCTCGGGAATCGCCGTCGCATACCGCGTTGCGTTCTGCTTGAAGAAATCCTGCAACTGCGCGTCCGTAGGATTGATCGACTTGCGCACATCGTCGGCAGAGATCACCGCGTAGTCGAACTTCACCTTTGTTCCCTGAACCTTGTAGGCATCGCGTACAGCATTGTCCGAAACCGTCACGCCGCCGGTAATCAGCGCCTGCAGCCGGTTCAGCTCCATATCGCTCTTCACCTGCGTTTCGAAATCCGCACGGTTGGTCTGGAACGCGCTCTGGACGAAGTTCATATAGGCGTCATCGCCAATGTACTGTCCGTTCGGGAACAGGTACTGCGAAAACGGCCCGGTCTGCAATTCGCGCTTCAAATCCTCATCGCTCACCTGCAGATGAAGGCGGTCAGCCTCATGCTTCAGAATCGCGCGCTGCACCAGAATCTGCCCGGCGCGCTGCGACATATAAGGCAACAGGAAATCCGGCAGGCGCTGCTGCTGCAGTTGCCGCTGCGCAAGCTGATTAACCTCAGTCATCTTGATCGGTGTGCTGTCCCCGGCTAGGCGTCCAAGATAGCCCGGCTGCCGTACCGTTGCGAAGACTGTGGCATTGTCCGTTGAGGCGTTATCAAAGATCCCTGGCACAAGCGTAATTACCATCGTGATAACAGCGAATCCAATAATGACGGCGAAGATTATCTTCGTGATGCGGTTGTCCTGCTGCAGAATACGAATCATGCTTGACTAAAGACCTTCACTTCGAGCGCCACCGTTTCGCTTGATTCGGCTGTGCGCGTGCCCGGGATTTGCGGATTCCAGCAGAACCGTTTATCGGCCAATGCCACGCTGGATGCAGGGCAAGCTACGAGTATAAATCATTCATCCTGAGGATTTCGCCTCAAGGCTTTCGTCGCCGTGTTTCCCGGCCCCGAAAATAAACTTGGAAAATCTGCAAAATTTTCAACTTTGGAAAAATGCACATCCTCTGTCCATCTTTGCCACACAATTCACCACACTTAAGCCGCAAAAATACCTTCTCTTACAACTCGCTCTTCCCCAAAACCCCTTAAAAATCCCTGCAAAAACTGCAAAACCCCGGTCTCCCAGGGCCTGCAGCGTCCTCAAAAAAATTCCGTGATTTATGGGTTCTAATACCGGTACTGCGGATAGTAATAACCCGGCGGAGGAGGTGGTGGCGGAGGCGGATAGCGCCGCTGTAACTGCTGCGCCTGTTGCCCCTGCTGTCCCGGCGGCGGCAAACCCGCGCCCAGCCTGTTCAATTCGGCCTGCGACACGGTCGTCAATTCCGTGGGCTGCGTAAGTCTAAAGCTCACAATAGCTTCCGCCGGGATCGTCGCCTCTCCCTGCCTGGATGCCGACGATACTCCAAGCCCAGCCACACCACCGATTCCCGCGCCAACCGCAGCCCCTACCCCGCCGCCGGCTACCGCGCCAATCAGCGCTCCCATCGCGCTCAATCCAACCGTATTGGCCACCGTATTCCCTGTCTTGCTAACACCTTGATGCGACCAGTAATCCGAGACCAGAGGATATGTTCTTCCGCCCAGCGTAACCTGCGTCAACTGCAGGGAAAGCCCACCCTGCCCACCCAATTGACCGGCCCGCCGTGCATCCTCCACCACACCCTGCACCGCGGCGCCGCGCGGAATCGCAATCGACCCGCCAGCAACAACATCGTTCAAAACCACTCCATCAAACCCCGTTCCAGGCACAGTCCTTCTGCTGTCCATCGCCTGATTCATGCGAACGCGAATGACCGATCCAACAGGCACAATCACCGCATCCCCACCCCTCTGCGCTATCAAAGACTGAGCAGGAGCAGACGTCAAAGGTTGAGCAGGAACCGGCTGCTGACCATAAGCACCCGAATAAGGCCGCCGATATGGCCCAGAAGGCGCAGGATAGGGTACAGGTTGCGCGGGAGACTGATTCTCGACCTCTTCAGGCGGATTGGAAACTCCTGTATCTTGAGCCTGCTGTGTAGGCTGCCCCGATGCAGTAGGTGCCATAGTCCCATCCGACTGAAGGTTCGGGTTCGTCCCCATTTCCGCTGAATTTTGCCCCTGAGGTTCTGTACTCGAAGCGGCAGCATCACCACCGATCGTCAACTCATCGACAACCTTTTGCACTCCAGCGGCTTTTGACACAATCTCCTCAGCCATGTCCCTAGATGCCTCATCCCGCACCGATCCATTTATCGTCACCGTGCCATAAACCGTCGTCGTGCTGATAGCTTGATCCGCCAACTGCGGTTGGCTAGCCAACGCCTTCAAAACATTGGCTTCTACCTGGGCATCCGGTACCGTCGCCGATTTCGTCTGCGCAACTCCCGATATACCGACCAGAAGCATTCCAGCCACCAAAAATGATGACGCTCCACGCCCCGAAATTACCCTGCCCTGCCTCATACGAAAAAATCCTCCGCCATACTGTTAGCGACTACAAATTCGTCTTCGTCGCACAAACAGTGGTACTTAATGCAGACTCCAAATTCAAGAAAAAGTTCCGTTTTCCCTCTACCTTCCAACTCCGTTTTACTCACCAAAACCAGCACCATGTCGAATTGACGTTAGGCCGGTAATAACGGTATATTCAAAGAGCGGGGTGGAGCAGCCCGGTAGCTCGTTGGGCTCATAACCCAAAGGTCGTAGGTTCAAATCCTACCCCCGCAACCACTTAGCGGAAACGCCAACCCAAGATAACCCACCCAGTCAGACGTCGCGAAAACGCAGGGTGGGTTTTGGTGTGTTTGCAGGGTCCTTTTCACGGTTATGCGCTCCTCAGTGCCATCCTGACCACCTTGCTGTTCGCCTCACGCTTGGCGCCCATCAAAGCGTTCCCGTAGATATTCATCGTCGTCGAGACCTGCGCGTGGCGCATCAGCTTCTGCTGCACCCCGACAGGCGCTCCGGTGTCGTCCAGCCACGACCGATAGGTATGGCGGAAGGTGTGCCACCCGACCCCGTCGTACTTCCCGGCTGCTTCCCAGCGCTCCTCATGAATCGGCAAACGACCGCCGTTCGAAGTTTTTCCCTCCTGCCGGCACCAGACGCCGGCAGCCGCCCCACACTTCGGGCACGCCACCAGACAGCATCCGGCAGAACGGATATAGTCCTGCTGAATGGGTGCCGTGTGGAAGTGCCTTCCGGTGGCGGTGCTGGGAAAGAGAAGGTCCGACCCAGTTAAGTGGGTTTTCCCCTCCTCTTTGGCCTTCTTCTCGGACTCCATCTTCCAGTCCAGAAGAACCGCCGCGAAGTCGGGATCGAGCGGAAGCTCGTCCTCCGAATACTCGGTCTTCACCATCTTGACCCGGCCGTGAACGACCGCCCGGACCACCTTCATGCTCAGGTTCTCGAAGTCGATGTCCTGCCATTCAAGCGCCAGCACCTCTTCGGCACGAAGGCCGGTACACTGCGCCACCACGACCATCGTCCGGTAGGGTTGCGGCAGCAGATCGAGGATCTGGTAAAACTGCTCGACGGTCAGCACGATCGGCTTCTTACGGCGTTTGCTGATCCCCTTGACCTCGACCAGCTCCATCGGGTTCCGCTGCCACTCGACCATCTCCCACAGCATGGCTTTCTCATACAGCCTGTGCATGATCGCTTTGACGTGGCCTTTGGTCTTAGGCGCGGAATCCATATTCTTCAGCCACTCCTGTACCTTCACCGGCTTCATCCGGGTGATGTGGGTGGTTCCCCACTGCACACGGACCTGCTTGATGACGCTCAGGTACGACACGGCTGTCGAATAACTCAACGCCCCCTCGGCGTCGCACCGATCGCCGGGACGCTGCTGCTTAATCTCCAGCAGACGCTCCTCCTCGATGAAACGGTCCAGAATAGCGTTGAAGGTGGGTTCCAGAATGGCAAGGGTTGGGTTTTCGCAGTTGAGTTTAAGCACGAAAGCCTCCAGATGCCGCGTGACGGCGATCTCGGTCGGAAACTTTTCAGCGCTCAGATACATCGACGTGTCCCTGTCGGTCGTGGGGTCTTTGTAGCGGTACTCCCACGCCCATTGATCGTTAGCCCGCGCCACCTGGCGCAGACTGCCTCGTTGATAGCGTTGCCGTCTGTGTTTCAAGGGTGTTGCTCCTCTCCAGTCAGAACGGCATAGTCGGTTGTGGTCGAGTTTAATCCATGTTCCAGCCACGCGTTCAACGAAGTGAGCCGGAACTTCCAGCGTTTTCCGACCTTGAACGCAGGCACTTTTCGGTCGCGCGCCATCCGCTCCAGCGTCTTCCAGTGCATCCCCAGAACGGAGGCGGCCTCCTCCAGATTCAGCAGCGGCTCGAATGCACCGGGCTGCGGGCCTCGGACAGCTTCTTCATTTGGCATCAGGCCTCCTCCCTGATCCCAAACTAGGTCCATCGACACCTGCCGATTATTACTTTCTCGTACTGATCATTCCACCTGAGTCAATAATCCGGAACGGCGCTCTCCCGCGAACCGGATGCATCCACTCGTCTTCCAGCACCGGTTAGTTTGAAGCCTATACTGGTGAAGTTGACTTCAGACACATGCAACCACAAACAGCAGTTGATTGGGAAAATGTAGCGAAAGCGCGTGCTGCCGATGCGGATGCTTTGGTGAAAGCCATCCCCACATCGGTATCTTCGGTCTACATGGCTGGCTATGCAGTTGAATGCAGCCTGAAGGCTTTTCTTTCATCAGCCAAGCGCCCATATCCGTCCCGCGGTTCAGCTGGACACGACCTTGTGGGTTTATGGAAGGCATCAAATTTTCGTAAACGAGATGTCCCTGGCGAAGCGGGATGCGCCACTTTCTTCTTTGAAAGTTGGAATACGAGCATTAGATATGAGCTGACGATCTCCGGGTCTGGTATTTCCAACCAAGACTTGGTAGATGGCGCAAAACGAATTGCAGGATGGCTGCTAACGCAGAGTAACCGCCAGACAATCCGCAGGAGGCGTCCACGATGACTCGCGATGAGCTCAAGCAACAAATCCTCATCAACCTGACTAACGAATCTCCAAACGATTCGGAAGTTCGTGTCCAACCGGATCCTTTTGGAGGCTGGCGGGTTTCGGTGGTGAGTGACCGCTTCATTAACCTCTCTCCGACCGAGAGGCGAGACCTCACGCTTTTTGGCATTGATGACGGACAGATTCAATTCACAGAACTCTTGACGAAATCAGAAAGCGAGTGGAGCGGGGTGAGGCTAAAGGATGCGGAACTAACTAATCTTCCGATGTGGCCCGACGCTTTAAGTCGAATCTCCGACAATGGGGCACAGGGAGAGCCAACGGTAGCTTCTCAGTTGGATTCGGACATACCAAGGCCCATTTGCGTGACCTTTTATTCAGTAAAAGGCGGCGTCGGAAGGTCGACTGCTTTGGCCTACGCCTCTCGAATACTTGCACGCAGAGGCAAGAAGGTGGTTTGTGTCGACCTCGATTTGGAAGCCCCTGGGCTGGCTGCACTTCTCGGAGTTGAAGATCAGGTTGAGGATCGACAGGGAGTCTTGCAAGTTTTGCTCGCTCTTGACAGGGGTGAAAAGGTTGACATTTCGAAGCATTTGATCAAGGTAGACGACGCTGATGAGCTCTATTGCGTTCCGGCGGGACGTATCTCAGCGGAGTATGCGCGTCTACTCCAATTTGTAAACCCGACTGCTTGGTACACAGAAGATCGGAATCCTTTTAAGGAACTCGTTAGGGGTCTGAAAAATGATCTTCCATTCTTGCCAGATGTGATCTTGGTCGATTCACGTACCGGCCTGAGCGAGATTAGCGCTCCTTTATTGTTCGACTTCGCAGATCTAGCGATTATCACGTTTTTCCCACATCCTCAGGCCGAGAGAGCTAACCGAGAAGTTGTCCGCGCCCTGATGGCTTCCAAGAACGAGCGATTGATAGAGGGACAAGCACTCACACCCGAGCCGAGATTCATAGTCTCTCCTGTCCCAAGTAGCCGCATCGCTGAGGTTGTAAGCCGCTATAAGGTGCGCGCAGGTCGATGGATTTCCGAATGGCTTTCGGCGAGTCTCCCCAATTCACCCGAGTTGGCCGAGGCCCTCGCGGATGCCGTACATTTCATTCCATACAAAGAGGAGATAGCTACCTCGGACGAGTCGGCCAAACAGATTTCCACCTGGAAAGACTACGAGCCGGTTGCTGATTGGATCGAGAGGTTTCTTCCGACAGAAAGCGAGACTGCTACCGACCTCGCTCTGGTAGATAAGACGATCGTTCTAGATGAACTAAGATTCTCCGCTGGAACAGCGGAGCACCAAGATGATTTTCTCGCAACCTTTGTCGAAGTCGGCAGCACGCGCAAAGCACTCGATTTATCGATACCTCTGATATTAGGACGCAAGGGCGTAGGTAAAACTGCCGTCTTCAGAAGTTTACTTGAGACCTCTGCTTACAAAGCTATACCGATAACTGCGCCAGCACCTCTAAGAGGCAACCGACCCTGGGTTCTTGGTGTCGATGGCTTTGCGGAAGCGTCATCCATTTTAGATAGAACTAAATCTAGCTGGAGACAATTTTGGCAAGTCCTAATCGTCCTTGCTCTGGAATCTGCACTTCCCGATGAAAACAAACTGGGAAATTTCGGGGGTGTACAACTAGCGAACCACTCTGGGACCCAACTCGAAGTACTAGAACTCATAGAAGCAATGATTCAGGAGCCTCGCGCAAGCCTACTAGCAACTGCTCGAATGGAGGCAGTTGATTCGCGGACAAAAGGGGATGTCCTTCTTTTGTTCGATGGCTTGGATACAGGTTTTGGCAACTCAGATACTGAGCGCATTCGAAGACGCGAAGCATTGGAGGGACTGTTTGAGCTGATTACTGATCGCAATGATCACGCCCATCTGCGTTTCAAAGTTGTTCTCCGTGAGGATATTTGGAAAGCTCTACGATTCGAGAATAAGAGCCATTTCTATGGGCGCTCCGTCACTTTGGAATGGCGAGATCAAACGACTTACTTCAAAGTTGTTCTCAAACAGGCCATGCGTTCACTGGGTTTTCAACAAGCGCTGCTTCGAATTGGACCCTCTTTCGGGGATCAAGCAGTAGCGGAGTGGAGTGAAGTTCAGGTTCTGTCTGCATGGGATCTTCTTATCGGTGAACGAATGAAAGGAGAGAAGACCGCATTTACGCGCAACTGGGTTTGGAATCGCTTAGCGGATGCAAACGGTGACCACAGTCCACGTTACCTACTCCAACTCTTCCGCGAGGTTTCGAATTGGGAGAAACTAGAACAAGCGCGCACTCCATATGAAAAGAGCATTCTCAGGCCTCGAGCTCTGATCGCGACTTTACCCGCGGTATCTGAGCAAGCTCTTGGCGCCATTTCAGAAGAATTTCCGGAACTAGACTCTTTGTTGGTGTCCCTTCGAGATGTTGGAAGGACCCCCGTCGCAAGTGAGGAACTCACTGGCAAAGGCGAATTATCTAGACTCGCCTTAGAAGTTGGACTCTTGGGCGTGTATGAAGGTACAGAGGAACGTGTGGAGAGGTACAAAGTTCCGGAAATCTATCGATACGCGCTCAAAATGACCCGTAAGGGACAGGCTTGAGTCCATTCGAGTCCGGTTCTCAGTTTAAGGCCGCTTGATCAGACCGAGAGCGTAGGCAATGATGGTGGAGACCTATGAGCAATACGCCCACAATCCCGCCCGGCGATACCCCGCCGATGCCACCCTTCTGGCGCAACGAAGAGGACTGGCTTGTTGTTATCGAGTTCCTGCGCAGAGATGACGAAGAAGACCGTGCGCGCGGAACTGAGGCCATCGGCGATATGTTTGCCTTTGCCCAGATGACCGATACCCGCATGCTCGCACTGGTTGGCGATCCGCAAGCGGACGCCTATGAATTGCTCTTCTCATTCTCCTCTCCCGCGAACAAAGCCGAGTTCCTGCGCCTACTCCAATCAAACCACGAGACTCGCTGCGAGGACGACATGATCGTGGTTCCTCGCCAGGATGAGATCGACGCCGCTCAACCTATCGCGCGGGTACTACCCGCAGGCGTCATGCGCGAAGTGACCGTCATCGCCGCCATGCTCTCCGAAGGCGAGCCCGGTACGATCCAGTAGTCAATCCAGAACCCTCATCCATCACAATCCTGAATAATGCTGCCAAGCGCCCTTCTGGCGCGCTTGCTCCCACGTTTGCCATCGGGCCTCCTCTATCCCTAGTCCCTTTCTCTCTGCGCGTTGACCGGACACTGCTTCGGGTCTTAACCGCCGCCCTGCGGACTGCGCTTGTTCTGCTTCGGCTTGACAGCCGCCCTGTCGGGTTTCGGGTCCCTCCAAAACAATCTTCTGCAAACGAACGCAGAACATTCTTTCGGCCCGCCCGAAAATGCACTCGCTTGCCTTGGGAGGCGGGACCCTCGCATCGCTTCGCGTGGTGTGTCCCGGTCGCCTTCAGAGACATGGGATCAAAAGGAGATTTTAGAGATGGCAACCACGTCAGTAGCAACCGCACAACAGAGCAGCTTCACCAACCAGATCCTTCGCGGCGACTGCATCGAAGTCATGCGTCAGATGCCCGCCAACAGCGTGGATTTCATCCTCACCGATCCACCGTATCTCGTGAACTATCGCGACCGCACAGGGCGCGCGATTCAGAACGATGCCGATGACGCTTGGCTCAAGCCTGCGATGGCCGAAGCGTATCGCGTACTCGAGCAGGACCGCGTAGCGATCATGTTCTACGGATGGACGAAGGTCGATGCCTTCTTCGACGCATGGCGCAGCGCAGGTTTTCAGCCTGTCGGACACATCGTCTTTCGCAAAAGTTATGCATCGAAGAGCAGGTTCCTCCGCTATCAGCACGAGCAGGCATTCCTGCTAGCTAAGGGCAGGCCGCCGTTGCCGAAGCAGCCGCTCGGCGATGTGATGGAGATGCCCTACAGCGGCAACAAGCTCCATCCCACGCAGAAACCTATTCCGTCCCTGGTGCCGCTGATCCGTAGCTTCACTCTCCAGGGAGAGACCGTACTCGATCCGTTCGCAGGAAGTGGAAGCATATGCGCAGCCGCGTTACTCACAGGCCGCAAGTACATCGGCATAGAGATGGACGATGCATATTTCCAGCACGCCAGCGATCGTTTGAACAGAGTCCACCAACGGGTTGCTCACAAGCGATCTTCTGGTTCGGGCACTCCCACGCGTGTGTGATGTTATCCGCGTGCCCGCCACGCCTCAAGGCAAACCATTGCTCTGAGCCGTGATGATCGTCGCCTTGACCCGCGACATGCCCGCGATTTTTTTTGCCAATTATGGTGGGAATGCCCATCTCTGCGCCTCCGCGGCGCGTGTACAGCCAGCTACAAATCGTGCCTCTCGATTATTGACTCAGGTGGAATGACCGGGATGAAAAGGTAATAATCGCGACCCCAAATCTCGCCTACCTTCGCTTCAGACGTTTTCACGGAGAGTCTCCACTCGCCGGAAAAACGAAAGGAGCAGAGAGATGCAAACCACCCTTCCCATCAGGCGGCCTCACCTCCGGCGATTGCGCGCGCAGTGCCGGAGATGGGCCATCCCTTCGCTGATGTTCCTCGCGGCACTACCGGTCTACGCACAGACCGGCAGCGATCCGTGGGACAACGCCGTGGGCGTTCTTAAGACCGCGTTCACCGGCACGATTGCCCAGGGTCTCAGCCTGGTCGCCATCGTCGTCGGCGGTCTGATGTTCGCTTATGGCGAGGGCCAGTCGAAGAAGATGCTCGCCGGCATCGTCTTCGGCGTCGGCATGGCTATCGGCGCGGTGAACTTCATGGCCTGGCTGTTCCCGTCGTAATCGCTGGCGGCAGGCCCAACAAACACAATACAAACCACTTAGCAGGCGGAAAGGAGGACGCAGATGGCAGAGGGCGGCTCACGACAGAACAAAGTTTATAAAGCGATGAACCGCCCGCTGACCGTATTGGGCGCGGAGCGGCGGTTGTTCTTCGTCGCGCTCATCAGCGGCGGCTCTGTCTTCTCACTCCTGCACTCGCTGCTTGGCGGCATCGGGCTCTTCATCGTCGGCGTCATCATCGCGCGAATCGCTACCAAGCACGATATCGAGATCCTCAGCATCCTGTTCAACTCCACGAAATTCTGCAGACGCTACGACCCCATGAAGTGGGAGCCGGAAGAGATACGCATCCCGAGGGACCATGCTGAAGGTTGACACCATCACGAAGGACTGGAAAGAAGCAGGCTCGTTCCCCGCGCAGATCAACCTATACGGGTTCTGGGACGAGCACTGTTTCCTGACTAAGACAGGCGATCTCGGCGCGGTGCTGAAGATCGGCGGCATCGACTACGAGAGCCTCGACCATGCAGGGCGAGACTACGCGGTCAAGCGGCTTGAAGCCGCTCTCCGCTCGCTCGACGATAAGACCCGGCTCTACCAGATTCTGTTCAAACGCAACCACCCGAAGATTCCGCACGGGGAGTATGAGAACCCGTTGGTCCGCGCTGCGGTCGAACAGCGCGCGGCGTTTCTGCAATCCAAGTCGGACCGGCTCTACAACATTGAAATCTTCTGGATCGTCATGATCGACGGCAGCTACCGCAAGACGGGGCTGCTGCATGCTCTGGCGCAGTTGCCAAAGACTCCGGGCGCATCGCTGCGCGACCTGCGCTCGCTCTTTTCCGGTAACAAGACGCGCACGCTGCTCTATGAACAAGTCGAGCGCGACCGTCTGCGTCTGCAACAAAAAATAAACAGTTTGAGTGGGCAGCTGAACGACCTTATGAAGGTCGAGCTGTCAGGGGCGGAAGGGATATTCCGGCTCGTCCGGCGTCTCGTCAACTTCCGCCCCTCCAAGATCAACGACGCGCCTCTACGCGGCACACGCCATCTCGACTGGCAGGTGTGCGATTCGGAGTTGGAGGCGCATCGCGGCTATCTGCGCATGGACGACGACTACGTCCGCGTCCTGACCCTGAAGGAGTTGCCCTCGGAGACGCGGCCCCTGCTGCTGCAGGGCCTGCTCGACGTTCCCGCCAACTTCCATGTCGTCACGGAGTGGCACGCGCATGACAATGCGAAGTCCCGCAAAGAGATTGCCTCACGCCGTCGCCACAACCACAACTCGAAGACCAGCTTCGTATCCAACCTTCAAGACCAGCAGAATGCCGGGCCGAAAGATCAACTGGTCGATGACTCCAAAGAGGCCGCGGTCGCTGAGCTTGGGGGCGCCCTGACCGCGCTCGGCATGGAGGGGAAATACTTCGGCGAGTTCACGCTGTCGGTCGTGGTCTACGACGAGGACCGCCTGAAGGTGGAGCATGCCGTCGCGGAGTTCCAGAAGCTGTTCACGCAACACGATGGCCTGTTGTATGAGGAACGCTACAACCTGCTCAATGCCTTCTTCGCCACCATCCCAGGCAACAGGCAGTTCAACCTGCGCAAGCAGTGGGCGCTCAACTCCAACTATGCCGACCTGTCCTTCCTGTTCACGATCGACACCGGATCGACATGGAACCCGCAGCTAGGCAAGGAGTACCTCGCCGTCCTCGAATCGGTACATGGCACGCCTTACTACTTGAACCTGCATTGGGGCGATGTGGCGCACGCGTTGCTTACCGGCGCTACGGGTGCTGGCAAAAGCTTCTTAACCTCCTGCCTCCTGCAATCGGCACAGAAATACGATCCGCTGACCATCATCTTCGACCTTGGCGCGAGCTACGAGATGCTGACGCGGACCTTCGGTGGAACCTATCTGAACGTCGGCCTGAAGAGTCCCGGCTTCAGCATCAACCCCTTCTCGCTTGCGCCGACACACGAAAACCTGAATTTTCTGTACCTCTTCCTGCGCGTGCTCATCGAGGCCGGTGGCCGCTACGACCTCACCATCAACGATGAAAAGGCGCTCTACGCTGCGCTAGAGCGCGTGTACAAGCTGCCCGCCGAGATCAGGACGCTCTCGAACTTCGCCTCCATCCTCGGTCCGTTAAGGGAGCATCTGCACCGTTGGACCCAGGCTGGTCAGTTCGGCTATCTTTTCGACAACGTAGAGGACACGCTCACCTTCTCGCGTTTTCAGACCTTCAACTTCGATGGCTGGGACAAGTACCCGGACGTTCTCGAACCGATGCTGTTCTACGTGCTGCAGCGTGCGTCCACGGAGATCGAGCGACCGGAGAATGCCGCGACCTTCAAGCTCTTCGTCATCGACGAAGGCTGGATCTTCTTCAAGAAGGCCATCATCCGCGACTGGATCATGCGCGCGGAGAAAACATGGCGCAAGAAAAATGCCGCCATGATCCTGGCTACGCAGTCGATGATGGAGCTCGCCAACTCGGGGCTGCTGGAGCTGGTTAATGAGTCCTGCCCGACTCGCATCTTCCTCGCCAATCCAGGCATCGACCGCAAGCTGTATGCCGAAACCTTCCAGCTCAACGATACCGAGCTGGAGTTACTTGAATCGCTGGTGCCCAAGCACAACTTGCTCTTCAAGCAGCCCCGGTATGCCAAGAAGCTGCGCCTTGAAGTCGATGCCCTGAGCTACTGGACGGCGACGAACACACCCCGCGACAACATCCGCAAACAGGATTACTTCGCCCGCTTCGGACCGGAACAGGGTTTGATCCAACTCGTCCAGGACTACCCCAACCCCCTCAACTCATAACTCACCACAACCCTCAAAGGAGAATTTCATGCGCCCTGCTGCACCCATCATCCCGCTCTTACTTGGCCTTGCTGCGACCGTGGCTCACGGCCAGCAGACCACCGCCCGTGTGGTGAAGTACCACGCCAACGACATCGTCAGTGTTCACGCGAAGATGCGCTACACCACACTGATCGCACTTCCCAGCACGGAGAAGATTTTGGAGGTTGCCACCGGCGACAAGGACTTCTGGATCATCGACACCGTGGGCAACTACTGCTTCCTGCATCCTGCCAAGGAAGGCATCCACTCCAACCTCAACCTGATTACCGATAAGGGAACGGTGTACTCGTTCGTGCTCGACGATGTCGAGTCCGGCGATCCTGACCTGAAGGTCGTCATCGAGCCGTCCGACCCGTCCTCGCTTTCCGCCGCCAACGGCGCCGGAAAGCTCGCGTCCGCCAGCGAGGTAGAAGCTGCACGCGCTCAATCGCAGGCCGCTCAGACCCGCGCTTCCGTTGCCGTCGAGCAGTTCCGCGCCGACTACCCGACGAAGGCGTTGCGGTTTGACTACACCTTCCACAACGAAAGTCCCTTCGATGTGTCGGCCATCTATCACGACGATAAGTTCACCTACGTCAAGTCGTCGGCTACGGAGAAGTTCTCCATCTACGAGCTGAAAGACGGCAAGCCCGACCTCATCACCTTCCAGTTGCAGAACGGCACCTATGTCATCCCGACCGTTGTCGATAAGGGCTACCTCGAAATCGGCAAGCACAAGCTCGACTTTCAGCGGAAGGCCCAGTAAGGAGGCGCGATGGCAGACGAAAAACAGACCTCTCCAATAGAGCCCCAGACTGCGCCCCAGTCACCAGAGACAACACCGGCTCTGCGTGATAAGCGCATCCTGCCCGAGGGCGTGGTGCCCAAGCAGGCCCAGGGTTACGTCATCGCGGGATTAGCGGTACTGATCCTGATGGCCGTCATGTTCTCGAAGAACCATGCCAAGCCCGCTGCGAAAGATGTTCCATCCGGCCCGCTGGCCATGTCCACCGACGTGAACCAGCGGAAGATTCAAGAACTGGAACAGGATCTGAGCGCAGACCAGCGCCAGAGTCAGCAGCAGGCCCCGGCGCAGAAGAACATGAGCGCTACCACCACGCCTGGCGGTGTTCCGTCTCCCATGCAGCCCAATGGGGCAGTCAATGGGACGGTAGCTCCGACGCCGGTATCGCCTCCGGCCACGCCGCCCAGCGACCCAGTCGCCGACGCGGAAAAGGCGCTGGCTTTCAAGTCCCGCTTTGCATCGAACCTGGTCTCCGCCGAGGAGAGCGCGTCGCACCCATCGGCAGAACCTGTCGGCCTCAGTGAGGGTGGCGCCGCTCGCTCTTCGAGCTTGCCGCCGATTCCTCCCACGCAGGCCACTGCCGCGCCCGCTGCTGCCAACAAGCGTGCGCCTGAAATCAACCTGAATGCTGCACACGGCCAGCCGTATGCAGTCTTCGAGGGCACCAACATCGACACCGTACTGGTGGACCGTCTCGATGGAGAGTTCGCTGGCGACGTTAAGGTCATGGTCACCAACCCCGTCTATAGCGAGGACCGCCAGCACGTTCTGATCCCCGAAGGCACGTTCATCCTCGGCACCGTACAGAAGGTTTCAGGACTTGGCCAGAAGCGCCTCGCCCTGACCTTCCACCGGATGCTCATGCCCGACAAATACTCCGTCGATCTCGACCATTTCCACGGTCTCGATCAGGCGGGTGAGACCGGCGTCAAGGACAAGGTCAACAACCACTACGTCGAGATATTCGGCGCATCGATTGCTCTGGGTGTCATCTCTGGCGCAGCCGAAGCCACGAACCTCAACGAAGGCTATAACGAGTCGGGCACCGAGGCGTACAAGGCCGGTATCGTGTCGAGTTTGTCGCAGTCGAGCGCCAACGTGCTCGACCGCTTCATCAACATCCCGCCCGCCATCACCATTCGTAACGGACACAGAATCAAAATTTACATCACTCAGGACATGCTCCTGCCCGCCTACGAGAACCACGATATGTCGAGCGTGATGTAACTCACCCCATCCATTTATAACCCGACGCTCTGTGAGCGCCCTTACGGAGGTTCCACCATGAAGTCAACAAAGCTGTATGGCCTATTTCTCGCCGCACTTACTGCGCTCTCGCCCGCGGCGCGCGCGCAATTCGGGAGCGGGATTGTCTTCGATCCGACCCAAAGCGCCCATGCTCTGCAACTGATCGAGCAGGGGTCTGAGATTTATACGACCGCTGTAGATACCCGCAACCAGATCGTCACCATGTACAACCTCGCCCACCAGATGGCGCAGATGCCGCAGAACCTCGAAGCGCGGTACAAGGCCGACTGGTCGCAGTGGACCAGCTTGCAGGCCCCGGCGAATACCTATGGCAACACTTCCGCGCTGGTGAACGCCCTTAACTATGGCGCGCTGACCAACGCCCAGCAGGGATACAACAGCGCCTATGTGCAGGCGCAGAGCTATCCCTCGGGCAACTATGGGTCTCTCGATGCCCGCACGCAGGCCACCGTCGCGAATCAATACGCCACCTCGGAGCTGGCGCAGACAACGACGACGAACACACTTGCCACTCTGGGGACCATCCGCACCAACGAGCAACAGTTCGCGACCAAGCTCTCCAATCTCGATTCAGACACGTTTTCGATCGACTCCAGCCAGCAAACCCAAAACGCCCTGCTCGGCAAGATCAACTCCGCGACCCTGCTCCAGATCCACTCCCAGCAGGACACCAACCAACTTCTCGCGGCTTCGATTCAGCAGCAGCTTGTCGCACAGAAGCAGCAGATCGATGCGCAGAACCGCTCCCTCAATAACTCGGTCTATTTCCAGCAGAACTTCCCTACGACCATGCAGAACGTGAGCAACGGCGTGAGTGATTCCATGCACTCCATCTCGCTCAGCATCAATGGGAGCTACTGATGGGACAGAACATCATTGCGCAGCTCGGACAAGCCATCACCCAACTGCTCTCTTCGCAGGGCAGCACGCTTCAGGCCACGGGGCTCGACATCTTCCGTGGCCTGGCCACCATCCTCATCGTCTGGTTCGGTATCAAGGCCGCCTTGTCCTCTTCACAAGGACTTGGCGGCTTCCACTTCGCCAGGTTTGCCGACCTCATTCTTATGATTTCGCTCGGCCTTGGGATGCTGACGTATTACTCAACACCAATTCCCGGCACGAGCTACAGCTTCAGTGACCTCATCACCAAAGAGGGCCTGAATCTCTCGTCGCAGATCGAGTCCAGTCAAACGCAGTCGATCGCCGACACCATCACCGCCCAAGAGCAGCAGCTTGGCTCGCCTCCAGGCAGCTTCAACCTCATCGAAGACCTCACGTATCTGCTGATTGTCGTAATCCTCGCCCTGATGGAAGCCTCGGCCTTCGCGGTGATCGCCTACGGCTACGTCGCCGCTGCGGTCTGTGTCCTCATAGGGCCAATCTTCATTCCCTGGTTCATTGTGCCCAAGATGGACTGGCTCTTCTGGGGGTGGCTGAAAGCCTTCATCGGCTTCAGCTTCTATCAGGTCGTCGCCTCTGCCTTTATCTATGTCTTTTCGAAGCTGCTGACTTCGATGTTCCAGGTCATCGGGAACATCACCATCTCGAACGCCTTTACAGTCCTGCCCGCGCTGTTAATTACGCTCTTCGTCTGCATCTACGGTCTGGTCAAAATACCTGAACTCACCTCAGCCATCCTCAGTGGCCGCGCCGGCACCTGGGTGAACGTGATGGGAGATTAGCATGTCAAAACCTCAGCATGAACTTTCCATCACCGATGCCGGTCACAAATTCCTTGAGTTGTATGCCGAACCCGTCGTCACCAACACCTACCTCAAGGTTGCCATTCTTGTGCTCTCGGTCGTCACGCTTGCCAGCCTTGCGCTCCTCTATCACGCAGAGACTGCTGCCTTGCGGCTGAAGCCGCTCATCATCTCCATCACGGATGCCGGGCGCGGCCAGGTAGTGAACTACGCCGACTTCTCGAAGCTCCCCGTCGAGCGCATCAGCAAATACTATCTGGCACGTTGGGCGCAGCTTTACTACGGGCGCAATCACGCTACGCTGCAGCGCGATTTTGCTGACTCCCTCAACTTCTTCTCGAACGATTTGCAGGGCGCGACCCTGGCTCGGGTCACAAAGACCAAGACCCTTGAAACCTTCCTCCTCGACCCCAGCGCACCAAACGTGGACATCGAGATTAAGGCCTTGGTGCTCGACGACACCCGCCAAGCGCCTTATCGTGCCCACATCGAGTTTGAGAAGGTCTTCTACTCCTTCGGCGACCAGCAGGAGCAGCACCGCGAACGCTGGACCGCCAATGTGGTCTATGGCTTCCGTGACGAGGTGCCCAACGCGATGCTGCTCACCAATCCTCTCGGTCTCGTCATCAGCTATATCCACGAAGACCAGGCATTCGGGAGCTAATCACTATGCGACCGAAGATGCCCATATTGCTTTACTGCGCCGACCGCGAGTTGCTCTCCGCTACCGCTTTCGCGCTGCGCCTGCAATCCTACGATGTCACTGCCATTGACGACAGCCGGAGCGCCGCTGCCGTCATGATGGCGAGCCAGCTCGCCTGCGGCATCCTGATCCACGCAAGACAGGGTGACCTCGCAGGCAGACTGATCCACCGCCTGCTCGAAACGGACCTGCATACCCCTCTGCTGCTGGTGGACCGCGCAGGTGATCTCGCACCTGTCCACTATGCGGACATGGTGCTCTATGGTCGCAACACCTCTATGGCCCACATCCTGGGCGCTCTCAACGTGCTCTGCGCACGGAAGTGCGGACCACGGAGTGCTGCGTGAGATATCTCTCCGTGTGCTCGGGCATTGAGGCGGTCTCCGTTGCGTGGGGACCGTTGGGCTGGCAACCTGCCATGTTCGCGGAGATTGATCCTTTCTGCTGCTGGCTACTGCGCTCGCGCTATCGCGCATCGCGCCCCATTCACATGCCGAGTCCGCATGACGCGGCCTCTCGCAAGGAAGCAATGCAGCGCGCGGCAGCTATTCGCAACATCGTTGCTCTGCATGACAATGGCGCGGTCATCAACGCCGGCGATTTCACCAAGATTGGAGCTGACGATGTCGGAGCAATCGACCTTCTGGCCGGAGGAACACCTTGCCAGTCTTTCTCCGTCGCCGGTAAGCGAGCCGGACTGGATGACCCGCGTGGCAACCTCACCATCGAGTTTGCTCGACTTGCTGGCAGACTCCGCCCCTTATGGCTGGTGTGGGAGAACGTCCCCGGCGTCCTGTCGATCGACGACGGACGGACGTTTGGAGCCTTCCTCGGGATGCTGGTCGAACTCGGGTATGGGATCGCCTACCGAATTCTTGACGCTCAGTATTTCGGAGTACCCCAGCGACGGCGCCGCGTCTTCGTTGTCGGACATCTTGGAGACTGGCGAGCTGCCGCGGCGGTACTACTTGAGCGGTCGGGCCTGTCGGGGTATCCTCCGCCGCGCCGAGCAGCGCGGAAAGACCTTGCCCCCACCCTTAGCGCACGCGCTCACGGCGGTGGCGGCCCAGGAACAGACTTCGACCTCGACGGCGGCTTGATCCCCAGCACTGGCGATACCTCGCACTGCCTCAATGCGGGTGGCATGGGACGACAGGACTTTGAGACGGAGACATTGATCTCTTATCCATTGCTGGGTAAAGAGAATGACTCTCAGGATTCCACCCGGCAAACGTATGTGACGCACTCGCTTTCCGCCGATGGCTTCGACGCGAGCGAAGACGCCACAGGGCCTGGGATGTCTATAGTGCCGATAGCCATCTGTACCGCGCATACGCAGTCGAATGGTAGTGGCTTCTCCGATGATGTTGCCCACACTCTGGAGAGCGGAGCCTCTCAGGCTGTCGCCTTTGCGCAGAACACTCGTGACTGGGTGCGGCTATACGGTGGCGACGGCAAAACGGTAGGCGCTCTGGCAGCACAGCCGGGTGCAAAGCAGCAATCCTACGTCGCCTTCTCCGCAGTAGATTATGGGGGCGATACAGGCGATATCGCGCCGACACTGCGCAGCATGAACAATACCAGAGGCCACGCAAACGGTGGAGGCCAGGTAGCGATCGCCTTCACGCAGAACCAGGATGGCGATGTTCTCAGCGGCGATGTGATGCAGTCGCTTGGAACGAATGCAAATGCCACCGGCCGCAACGCGCCGACGATTGCGTATACGCTCCACGGCAGCGACGGCACCACAAGTGCAGCCTCGTCCACCGAAGTTGCAGGAAGCCTCTGCACCCGCGCTCCCGGCAAGATTGAGAACAGCTCAACGACCGCCGTGCTACAAGAGCAGCCCGTCGCCTGGTCTGGAGAACTTACCGCATCGACCGATGTAGCCGGGACCCTTCAACGCGGCGGTGAGGGCGGGCGCGTTGATGGAGTAATGACGCCGAAGATGGCCGTGCGGAGGCTGACACCACGCGAGTGCGAACGCTTGCAGGGATTCCCGGACGATTACACGCTGGTCGAGTACCGCGGCAAGCCCGCAGCCGATGGACCTCGCTACAAAGCGCTCGGCAACTCGATGGCGGTTCCGGTCATGCGCTGGATCGGACAACGAATCGCAGCCGTCGATGCCATCCTCAGTGATCGGCACGGCGATGGGAGTACCCGGTGAGCCCACAGGCACAGCTTCAGACGATACTGGCGCGCACCTCCCAGCGGAGAGAGGCAGGTCTTCTTCTTATCCTTGCCGCCTCTGGTCTGGAGCCGTGCATCCTGCCCTCGACTCCGTCGCCCAAGGACACGTCTTTCGCGTGGAAGCATCCAGAAGGGAGTGCCAGGCCATTCGGTGCGGTTCACCCGCCCACTGCCTTTGTAGCTGGTCTTGACGGCCAACGAGCACAGAGGTCCGTCTGCTGTCTGGTTGCGACGGCATTCTTATACAGCCGCCCTTCAGATGAGTGTTTCCATAGAGCGCCAATTCTCCCGTATTTTCCCTGCTCACCCTCGGTCACTCGCTTCAGTGCTTATCCCGCGCCCTGCGGCACGGCGCGGCTCTGCTTTTACGGCTTTCAGAAAATCTCTTCGGCAAAACTTCGCAAAAAACGCGGACGAAAACATTTTCCGAACCTTCCGCAAAAGCGCCGCTTGGCACTTGGGAGCGGTGCACCTCGCGTCGCTTCGCGCAAGAGTGTCCCGAGGGCAATCCGGGCAAATACAAACAGGAGAAATGACATGGCACTCTACGAAAACAACGTGAAACTGAAGGGCTACATCGGCAAGGACGCCGAGAGCTTCGCAACCAAAAACCAGACCACCTTTGTGGTCTTCTCACTGGCCGTCAAGAACGGCTACAAGAACAGGCAGACGAACGAGTGGGTGAACCGCACCGAATGGCCCCGCATCGTCGCCTTCGGCAAGCCCGCCGACCACGCGAAGACCCTGAAGAAGGGCGACTACGTCGAGGTCGAAGGCGAGTTGCACAGCACCGAGCGCGAGTTCGAGATCGTCAAGGACAAGAAGAAGACGAAGATCAAGATCCGCGATTGGGAGGTGCGCGCCAACACCGTGAAGAAGCTGGCGAAGCCTCAGATCTCACGCGAAGAGAACCTCGACGCCGAGCCGGTCACGGAGGACGACGCGGCTTAGGCCGCGTTGTCCTCCCTCGGGAGGTGCAATCATGACCGCACTCTTTGAGAACAGCCTCAACTTGCGGGGCTTCCTCGGCAAAGATGCCGAAGTGCCTTCGTCCGACCACATTACCGATGACGCCTACGCCGTGCTTGCGCTGTGCCTTGAGTCCGGCATGTGGTGGCGGCCTCGTAACGAGTGGATCTCCAACACAGGATGGTTTCGGATCATCTGCCCTGGACCATACTTCTGCGGCTTCACGCGCGGCATGGCGCAGGGCAGTTACATCGAGGTGGAAGGGTATCTCCACATATACCACTATGCCGACCTGGGACACAGCGGCCCTGTCTACGAGATTCGAGCGACCGCAATTCAACGTCTGGAGCTTCCGTTCGCTGGAGTGATCGAACAGTACAACGGATGACCCTTCTCTTTTCGCGGAGAGGCTTAACGCCTCTCCGCTTTTGTTCTGACAGCGCCGCTCTTTCGTCGCGGCGGAAAGGATAACCCCCGGAGGAAACAATCATGATCGCCAATGCTGTCTTTGTCGCCACGCTGATCTTTCTTGCGCTCGGCTTCTGGTTAAGTAACGAGCTGCGCTTCCTCACTCCGTGGCGCAGCTTTATCCTGCACAACCACCTCCAGAGCATCGCGCTTTACTGCGCTCTGCTCTTCGCTACTATCCTCGGCGTCACTGTCTGGATCGAGCGCAAGTTCTTCCTCCGCGATACAGGCCGTAAGCTCCGCCATCTCGATCAGGAGATACACACCGGCCAGAGCGAGTTGTCTGAGGAGATCCTTTCTCGCTTCGGTGGAGAAGAGGAGGAACAGTAGTCATGAGCGAGGACCAATATATGGAGCGCACCCCGGACCTTATCGCCAAGGTCCGCGCTATGCGCGAAGCTGCCCAGAAAGAGATGAATCGCTTCACCTGTGCAGCCGACTACGACGTGCGTCGTGTCGTCGGCCAGAAGCCGAAGGCATCGCCGGTTTCTGGCGAAACCGGCCCGCCTTCTCCTTCCGTGGAGCGACCGAAAAGGTCTTCGGTACGGTCCTCGACCGCTCAGGCGTCGATCGAGTTTGCGCCTGCCCCTGCGGAGCAGGGCGATCACGGGGAGGATGCATGAGACTGGACATCCCCCAGGACGTTCCTCGCCGTCGCGAGATTGCGCCGGACGGTCATTCGTCCTCAGATAACAGGACGACACCCTCTGTTGCACCGGAGACGCCGGTTCAGCGACGGCTGGACTCCCTGCGGGAGCGCGCCGATAACCGTCAACCCCATCATCCGCGCCCCCGCAGGGAACGTGGCGCCGCTCCGCGCGCCGTTCCGCGGGAGCCACGGGTGCGGACCGACCCCGAGGACACACGCCGCGCGCGTCGTGTGCCTCATGAGGTCATCGGTCTTGAGCTGCGGACCGAGGAAAAGAAGCTGCTCACGGAGGTGGGGCGGTTTCGGGTGGTCCGGGTCGAAGACCTGAACCAGACCATCTACGACGGCAAATCACGCAAACTAGAGAACGATCTGAACTATCTTCGCGACAAGGGCCTCGTGGAGACCCTGCGCGTCAACCTTCGCCACGATGGAAAGCGACGAACCATTGAGCGCGTCGAGGTGGCCACGCTCACGAAAGCCGGTCGCAACCTGCTCATCAAGCAGGACGACCTGCCCAAAGACCAGAAGGTGTACGCCGGTCTGGTTAAGCCACGCGAGGTCGAGCATGACTCGCAGATATACCGCGCCTATCGGAAAGAGGCTGAGCGCATCGAAAAAAACGGTGGCACGAACCTTCGCGTGCGCCTCGACTTCGAAATTAAGGCCGACATTCAGAAGGCCATTTATGCCGAGCGCAAGGCCGATCCCAAGCGCGACATGGGTGAGATCAAGCAGCAGGTCGCCACGCGGCTAGAGCTGCCGTTCGTGGACGGAAAAATCCAGATACCCGACGCCCGGATCGACTACGACCTGCCCCGCGAAGCCAATCAGGATATCGATCAGGGATCACGAACCGGACACGAGGACATGGAAGTCCTGACCGCTGCTTATCACGCCGGGCATCTGCGCTCGAAGGCGCAGGCCGGCTTCCGCAACTACGCCTCGGCCTCCGACCGTGCCACCCTCACCGCGAAGATCGAGGATGACAGCCACCTCATGGAGAACATTCTAGAGTTGTGATGGCAGGCTACGATCCCATTCCGATGCTGGAGAATGCCGGGTATACCGAGCAGGAGGCGGCCTTCCTGTATCTGGTCGCCGTTCATTCCGGGTACTTCTTGCGCCGGCAGTTCTCCCGCTTCGTGCAGCGCGACCGCGGTGGTCTCGCCGACAAGTTCATCCAGAAAGCTCTGCGCCTCGACCACCTCCAGGTGATCGAGTGCGGGCAGGCTCGTCATGTGTACCACCTGACATCGCGCCCGATGTACCAGACCATCCTCCGTGGTGACTCCCAGCACCGGCGTTTCAAAGGCTTCGCCTACATGCAGTCCCGGCTACTGATTCTGGACTTCGTCCTCGACAACCTCAGCGACGCCATCCTCGAAAACGAGGCCGGCAAGGTCGACTTCTTCACCGCCCGGTGCGGCGTTCGTTCCGAACTCCTGCCCCGTGGCTGGGCCGGTCGAGCCGTGCTCTTCCCGGATGGCTACCCTATCTTCGTTTCACCCGATGGGGTACCTCGCTTCACCTTCTTCGAAGATGGCTCAGTCACGCTCACCCGGTTCGAGCGTTACCTCGATCAGTATCGCCCACTGCTCTCCGCGCTCCGCGCGTTTGAGCTGGTCTATCTCTCCGACGTCGAGAAAAGTTTCCCGTTCGCGTGCACCGCCTTCGCCGCTCACTTCACCGAGACGCAGGTCGCCGGTGTCAGTGAACAAACACCGCTCGGCGTCGAGCATTTTCTCGCATACCTCCGAGCTCGTGAGATGCACGAGGCGCGGAGCTGGCCGGCGACGGGACGGGATCTCGAGGTGCTGGAGGAAGGTGAACCCATCTACATCACGCTGGAACACCAGGCGTTGTATGCGGCATGGAAGATGCGGAGCACCGATGCGGAGAAGATTCGAAAGCGGTTTATGCAGCCGGGTCCGCAGGCAAAGTTCACAACTATCGCTCTGCCTTACATCTATCCGCTCTTCTCGCTGAAGAGGGAGAGAAAAAACAGCGAGGAACACGGGTCACGGGTGCGGTCAGACCTGCGGTCATTGCTGGAGGAAGCTTAGCCATGCAAATCCAAGGAGTTACGCGGAAAGATGGGGTCAAGGGAAGATATGTGCCGGGGGTGGGAGCGACCCCGCCCTCCGGGCTGCCGCGTCGGCTGACGCCGCGCTGGTCGCTCCCACCCCCGGCCTGCCGTTTACCCAATCAGGTACCAGATCACGTCCAGAGTTGGTACTTCGTCCGGTCCAAAGCCGGTACCTGACTTAGCTGAGGTGAGTACCTGCCCCTGACCAGAGGAGGTACCGAATTAATCCCGCCCAAGTACAAGACGAGGCCGTATCCCGGCCAGAGAGGAAACTGCGAATGAGTAAATTCAAGATCGAGCATGGTGCCAGTAGGGTTCGACTCGTGCTCCTGAAGACCAATATCGAGGACAGCATCTCGAACGACATTGACCTGATGTGCCAATGGTCGGATAACGAACGCAAGTACATCATCAACGAGCTTCTGCGCTTCGCTCTGGCACAGGAGGAGGACTTCCTCAAGTACAAGGCCAGCCAGTCCTCAAACGCCTCACGCCCTCCCGGCGAGCCAAGAACTCAGGCTGCGACGATCAAAGTTGCAACTGAACCGGTTCGCAAATCCGATTCCACTCCAACCAGCAGCACGCCCGACGCCTAGAGGGGCCATCATCCATATGCGTCTGAACGCACCTTTACAACAGATCGTCCGTCCGCTGGTCGAGTACCGCATTCTGCTGTCGCTCGGACTCAGCGCAGCCTGCGGCATCGTCCTCAATACCCTCTGCCCGATCAATCAGGCGAACCCTTTGCTGCGGTTGATCTCACTCGAACGACCACCGATCTATCTCGGTCTGGTATGGAGCTATGACCTCTTCCTCTACAGCACACCGTTTCTGATCTTCTCCATGATGTTCTCTTTGATCTACGTCCATATATATAGAAGAGAGTTGGAAAGAGGCGCAGGTACGCTGCCTCCATGCCCTGATCCACGCACCAGAGATGAGCTTTCACTGGTTCTCGGAGAGGTACACCGTCAACTCGTTCCGCGACCCAGCCCAACTCCGCGATGGCTCTCGATCCCCGAACGCGGCCTCTATACCGGCATAGCCTGCTTCGGTTCTATCGGTTCCGGCAAGACTCTCGGCCTGATCCTGCCGGCGATGCGCCAGTTGTTTGCATACCGCGCCAACGATCCGGAAAGGAAGCTCTCCGGCATAGTCCTTGAGGTCAAGGGGGACCTCTGCCGCCAACTCAAGCGCATCCTTAAGTCGTGCGGGCGAGAGAGCGACTATGACGACATCTCCCTCGACGGCGATCTGCGCTATAACCCTCTGAACAATACTCTCGACGCCTACGCTCAGGCATTCAGCATCGCGTCCATCATTACTTCAATATGGGGCAAGGGCAAGGAACCCTTCTGGCAGCAGTCTTATACAGACCTCGTCCGGTACGTGATCCTGCTCCACCGCATCCGCGACGGATATCTTACGATGGTCGATATCTTCCGCACCGTCATCAGCGCCGGACGCCTCGAAGAACTCATGATCGAAGTAGGAACGCGCTTCAGCACAACCAGCTATATCGGCATAGACAAGGAAGCCTACGAGGAGCATGAAGACCTGTTGGCCCCGCTGGGATTCAAGTGGCGCGGTGACGAGAAGCTTTACCTTGTCGCCTGGACCGACACCCTGGAGCAGTTACTGGTCCAACATACTTCAGCAGAGTTTGGCGTCTATACACGGCCAGCGTCCGAGCAAGAGGAACACGACCAGTTCGACAGCGTCCAGTATTGGTACTGGGAGCACTGGAAGTTCTTTCGCTCCGAGGTCAAGACTTCCATCGTGCAGGGTATCGCGGTGTTCCTGTCACTCTTCGAGACCGATGCCAAGGTCCGCCGCGTGTTCTGTCCGCCGAAAGAATTATACGAAGGCAAGCCCTGCGCCTCCGATCCCAAGGGGCATGTCCTTCCACCCTTCGACGAACTGATCGAATCCGGCAGAGTCGTTGGCTTGAACTTCCCAGTAGCTCTTAACCCTGCACTTGCCAAGACCATCGGCACCATGATGAAGGTCGACTATCAGCGGGCTGTACAACTGCGTATTCCAGTCATGGATGCTCACCCTGAGAGACACTTCCGGCCAACGGTCTTCATCTGCGATGAGTATCAGAACTTCGCTACAGTCGGCGGAGATAATCCGACCGGCGATGAACGCTTTCTGTCCGTTTCCCGACAGCCGAAGTGCATTCCCATCATCGCCACACAATGCGTCTCCAGCCTGAACGATGCTTTGCCGAACGAGGGTGTCAAAACTCTGATGCAAGCGTTCCGCACCAAAGTCTTCCTGACGACCACCGATCCGGAGACGGCCCGGTACGCATCCGAACTATGCGGCAAGTCTGACCGCACGCGGATCAGCTATACCGTCTCTGAGTCCAGTACCAATGCGAATGTTGGACTTCTGAGCGGACGCACTTCGTCCAGCAAAGGCTCCGTCTCCGCCTCCAAGCAGTACCAGAAACATAAGGAGCCGCTCTTTGAAGAGAAGGTCTTCTTCGATCTGAAGAATGCGCAGTCCGTGGTAGTTGCCTTTGATGGCATCAGCCCACTGCCGCCGACCTACTGCTATCTCAAGCCTGACTTCCTGCCTGCGACGATGAGCTGGTTTGAACAGGAAGAGATCGGCTTCGATCCAGAGAGGGTTTCTACGTGAGATCTCTGTAGACCAGCGCAAGGGCGATGGAAATGCCGGACAGAGGAAAGCACGGAAGACGATGCAGCCGTTCCCCCACCCTTCCCTCTGTCTTGGAAATCGCCTTGCGATTCCCACATTCCCATCGCCACGACGGCGACGACGACATTTTTCATATCAGACATTCAACAGACCAGAGGTATCAATGATGAGCTTCGAGATTATTATTCCATTCCTCAAACCGATCGAGCATCTGCTCGCAAGCCGTACCATCTCCGAGATCATGGTGAATCCTGATGGTTTCGTATGGATGGAGGAGAAGGGCCACATCGTCCTACAACCGAGCGTGCGATTTGAGGATGGCGCACTCCTGACAAGCCTCGAAGTAATCGCCAACCGCTTCGGCAAGAAGCTCGATGCCGATTCGCCAGTCATGAATCTGCGCCTTCCCGATGGAAGTCGCATGGCAGCTATCATCCCGCCAGTGGTCAATCCAAGCCCGATGATGACCATTCGCAAATTCACCTCTCGCGAGTTTACGATCCATGATCTGATCACGCGGAGGATGGTAACGGAGGCACAGGCGGAAATTCTCGCCGACTACGTATGCCGTGGAGATAATCTCCTGATCTCGGGTGGCACCGGCTCAGGAAAGACCACACTCGCCAACGTTCTTGCTGGATTCATTCCGAACCGTGACCGTATTTTGGTTCTTGAAGATGTGGCCGAACTCTGCATAAAGAAGCCGCACGTCATCTCCGCCGAGGCACAGCTCGATACCCATAAAAGTCAAATCGGATTCAGCGACTTGCTGAAAGCTGCACTACGCCACAGACCGGACCGTATCATTGTGGGTGAGATTCGCGGCCCTGAAGCGCGTGTCTTCCTCGATGCGCTTAACATCGGCCATCGTGGATCCCTTTCAACCATACATGCCAATAGCGCCGGTGACGCGCTGCGGCGTCTGGCGCAGCTTGCCATGCGAGGCTCCGGTGGTGTGCAACTACAGGACCTGGAAGAAGAATGCAAACGCTCGATCGATGTCGTCGTGCACGTCGTCAAGAATGACGACTCACGGGCAGTCAAAGAGATTGTTCGATTCGAGTAGACTAAGCATATGGGAACGGAATGCATGAGAACGACGCCGTCCTGCCCTCAACTCAATTAATTTCAGCTTTCAGAGAGAGCAGTCGGGAGAAAAGAGCGTCGACAAGATCTTTAAGTTGGCCGTATCTCTGGTCTCGCCGCATAAAGAGGACAGTTTCGATTCCGAGATATCGGTCGGTAAGCGGCTTGAAGACCACACCTATATGAGAGATATGTGCGGCGGATCGAGGTAGCAGAGCAAGACCTAAACCATGCGTCACGAAATCGAGTGCGTGCGTCGTGGCTCGAACTTCTTTGAAGATGGGTTGAGCGCCAAGGGTTCGAATGTACTTGACCACTCTCCCATAGAAGCCGGGATGCATCGATCTCGGAATCCAGAAGATCATCTCGCCATGAAGCTCCAGTGCCGTCACAACCGCTTTTCTTGCCAGGGAGTGGTTTTTGGGCAAGCAAAGCGAGAATCCTTCCCTGCCAACTGGTTGCACCCATAGATCTTCATCGACAACTGGGCGAATCCCCAGCGCGGCGTGAAGTTTACCCCGAAGAACTCGCTCGACTAAATCTCGAGTCAATGCGCTCTCCAGCATGGAGCCTGACGGATCATCTCTGGACGGGCGTAGAAGCAGACTCAGTTGGTTCAGTACTGGCAGGAAAGCACTATGGACGTAGGGAGAATATCCAACCCGATAAGGCCCGTTCTCGATCCGTGCCTGGTATCGTGCCAGATCCCATGCCCGCTCAGCGTGGTTGAATGAAACAGTCGATTCCAGAACAAAGAGTCTTCCTGCTTTGGTCAGCTCCACTCTGCGCGAGGTTCTTTCAAACAGCTTGACCCCAATACTTCTTTCAAGCAATTGGACTCTTCTGGTTAATGATGGTTGAGTGATGCCGAGTTTTTTGGCAGCGCGAACGAAACTTCCCTCCTGTGCAATTACAACGATCAAGCTATTCACCTTCAACGGACTTTCATCCTGCATGCGAACCTGCCTTTGAAGCAATTGGACTGCGACGCCCGAAAGCGCTGATTGTGGTCTGACGCTCGTCAATGGCGGATGTAATCGGGTGCAGATCCGAGGTGCACGAAAGAGGAGGTTGAGACAGTCCTAGCGGAGCCGACCCGCATAAGAGCACTGAGAGCAAAGCCAGATCCATGGCTATAGAGAATATTGAAGCTTGTTGGCCATGATCTTCCTCTCGAAGACGTGAAAACAGGGTATGGAGAAGTGGAAAGCAAAGTACGCTTTCCACTTCCCCACACCCTCGACGGCGACGAGATACTTACAAAAATCAATGCGCTACACTAACAATCCAACCGGTCCAGAAGATCGGGCACTCCAAGAGCGTGCGTGAGTTTTGTCCTATCGTACTCGAAGCCTCTTTGAACGCGACACTAGTGTCCATCTCTATAGCGAACAGGAGACGTGGTGTATATCGAACCAACGCGGTACACCGGTGACGCTGTTGCCTGGTCCGGCAGTGCATCCGGATAATTGTTAATGATTCCTTCTTTTAGCTGCTTCAGACGAGCGTCGTTTTCTTGACGCTTAGTCGGGGATTCGTCGAAATCCAAAAGCATGGAATAGAAGCCGAAGATCAAATCGTCTTTAACCGAGCCTTTATTGCATTTTTTACATGCCGGAGACTCGAAGCCGTCGGGTACATGCCCAATGGGAAAGCAGGCTCTGGGCGGAACATGATCTACCGTTATCGCCTGTCGAATTCCCCCGCAAAAATAGCAGTTTGGATGAGCTGCAAGGAACCTTTGCTGTTTACTTTGCTTCTGCTTCGACTCTGACATTGATAAGACTCTTCCCTTCTCTCTCTTCTGAAAAAAGCGGCACAAGTCGCGCGACTACTCCTCTAGTCTTGAAATCTAACGTCGTTTGTTCGTGACCATTCGGGTGCTGCTCTCGCCATAGCTCCAGGAGCAGGGGCAAAACTTCTTGATTTCCGCCACGAAAACCAAGCCGGCGAACCAAGCCGAAAGGGAAAGGGAAATGACTGCGACACACGTCTATCGAATGATAGACGCCGACAGAACGCGCTAGCTGAATACTTGCTTGACTTTGGCTAGCGTTATTGATAGAACATTCCCACTCTGGGCCGAGAGGGCAAGGCTGTCCCTAAACAGTTTAGATAATTTACAAAAACGTGCCCTAGCTTCTTGTAAGGAGAAGCTAGGATAGCCAACTTTTGTTCACTTGGTGTGCTCTTCCGGATGTGTTTGCGAAACCCGCACACTTGAGGAGCGACTGTGCCTAAGCTTGAACGAATCTCTTTTTTGCTGTCCACAGCTGGTCTGCTATCGATACAACTGGTTTTAGCAGCGACCGCACAATCTTACAGTTCAGCTGACAGTAAGCCGCTATCAATGCCGATGCCTAGCACAGCGCCCCTATTTATCGAAAATGATAATTTTTCAAGCACAATTCATCTTGTCAATGAAGCCACGACAGACGGTTGGGTAAATTTAACTCTCTTCGATCTTAGCGGTAATCAAATCGCTTCTGTTCCAGAATACTTCGGCGCAGTAACAGATAGAACTTTTCAGGTTAAAGAGCTATTGCGAAGTTCGGGATTATTTTCATCTGCGGGATCTGTTCGACTAATGCGTGTTCCTTCGAGCAAGCCGATTGCCGTTTTAGGACAGGTCTCGATTACACATTTTCAGGGGGGAGCCTACGCGTACTTAGACGAAGAGTTTGCTATGCCAACGGAGGGAGGATCTAATGTTTTGCGTGCAGTTGCCGAAGGTTTTGCAAATCATACGATAATCTCCGTTAGCAATACTTCGAGCAGAGCTCTTTCATCAACAATTAATTGCATTTCGAATACATCTCGCCCAACTAACCTCAACGTGCCTCTTCGTCCTTACGAGACCAAATTATTGCGACCGTGCATTCAAAGTGTCGGGGAAAGTACAATTGAAGATCTGTCTGAATTAGAAAAGGGCCCGTCTGCAGATGCGGACGGGGATAATACTTCCAGGCCGGCGGATGTATTTGGTATATCAATTACCTCAAATGGCAAGGAAGGCGATTTGGCTGCTTATGGTCTGGTGAGCAGGCCAGCGAAAAGCGGACTCGATCTCGGATCGATCGAATTTCTCGATCCAACCTCTTTAAAGTCACCGGGCTTGGTCTTCAGTGGCGTTCCTGTTGGTTATACCAATTTGCTTCGCAATAACTATAGTGTCCGAATTGGACTATCCAACTTTGGTTCACAGCCTGCACAGGTGTATGTATATATGTCCCGCAATAACGGAGACAAACCCACCAGTGATTTGGTGAAACAGGTTAGGCTCGCGTCTAATAGTACGAGTGTCATAAACTTGACGGAACTTAAAGGAGACCCAGATGTGCGAAACTCCTTTATCGTTCGTTCTGACAGTCAGCCTGGCACAGTGATATCCAAGCTGGTAGCTCGGGTGGAAGGTATAGCAAGGCGTGTAGAAATGTCTGGTAAGGACGAAGAGCAGGACAACAACGGCGGAGGACATCCATGGTCAGTCGCTGACGGTATTACATCAACTCTAGTGTTGTTCAACCACGACAGTAAACCGCAGCCAATTACCGTTCATGTGGGTACCGACAATAGCCACTGGCAGAAATCATATAACGTGCAGTCAATGCAAACATTGACGATAGATATGGCTACACTCGTTCGCGATCAAGTCAAGGACGATAAAGGTGTTGCACTTCCTCTTGACAGTGTGAACGGTGATGTAGGATGGCTTGCGCCGCAGCCACACGCCACTGGTCGTCTACTTCAATCTGATAGCGTCACTGGAATGGCGAGAAACTTTAGCTGCGGCGAGCACAATTATTTATGTGGAGCATTTCTCGATGGAAATCCATTTCTCGATACCATAATTCTCGATACAGGACCCTTGGGAGTAGCGACGGGTCATACATGTTTCCAAGAAGGTCCTCCGGCTGGTGGTTGCACTGTTGGCGGTAATCCGCAAACCGGTACCATCGTGAACGGACTCACTCACAACTGGCTGCAAACAAGTAACAGTGCAATCTCGACCATTCAAAGTGGCGGCCCGAGCGACACGTCTGCTACGTATTTGGGAGTGAACGAGGGAGCAACCAGCGCGGTGGTAGGGTTGTCCGCTGCGAATATGGGAAGCTGCAGTACGGATGGCCCTATCAAGGTTGGCCAAAGGCGAGAGTCCTTACAATCGTTTGATTGTTCCGGTACCAATGCAAGTGGCCTAATTGTAGCCAGTTGGGGAAAATTTGGTACTTCGTGTTTGCTGTCTGATACGCTGCCAGCTCCTCCCGGAGGAAGCTGTGGGCTGAACTCCACGCAAACAATGAATGTTTATACCTATGTACGCAGTGGTGACAGTTATACTTGCACCGTGAGTGGGCAACCGACCAGAATTATGAATAGCAACTGCACCGCCTTCGAGGATAGCGGTGTAGGTACGTCAACTGTTTGCGTTCCACCCGCTCTTCCGTAGGAGTGATCATGGCTAAAGTGATTTTGTCGCTTATCTGTCTTTTTGTTGCCTCTGTTCCAACTGCACCGAACCCGGCTAATCCAACTTTGTTTGCTGCATCTGAATTTCGAGAGCGGATGCCCTTATCAAACACCAGTTATAGGATTTGCATAAAAGTGCGAAGCGACGGACGTTTTCATCTTGAGCGGAGGGTGCAAGCTGCGGGAACGACCTCTAATTCACTTGGAATTTATGAGTCGATCCTAAATCCTGATTCGCAGTCCCAGTTGAGGGATATCCTTGGCGACCTACAATCCTACAAACCTCCCGCTTATGTACCTCCAAGCACTCCCCTTTCAATCTCTACATATCAATTCTTCCACGTGGAATTCGCTGATGGAAAGGATTACCGTAGAGCAGGTTATCTAGCTTGGAATGGGTTTGTCTCCCCAGATGCATCTCCTGGTTCCGCCCCGCCAGAAGATAAGAAGAATTGGCTGCAATCGGAACGAGCTTTGGAACCTTTAGTGCAGTGGATTCATAACCTTGAATCTAGCAAACTGAATGTCACGCAACACCCTATTGATGGATGTGGGGTTTAGCGTCCCGCGAGTTCGCATCACGGGACAGAGGGACCGGATCAACGGAGACGTTGTCACTGGCATCATTGTCAATACGGGGGACACCTCAAGAAACGGAACGCCACGTACGCTAAGGCGAAGTCAGTCGATCTAAGCCTTTCGTAATCAGCAATATAAGTAGAGAGTACGCCGCTGTTGGACAGGACAAAATTCGTTGCCCGCTATCCGGCTAAACTATTGAGAACATTACATCGATTCTCTACTAACGCACATAAAATTCCGTTTATTGAGGTGTCCCAGATAGGTCGCAGCCGCGGGAAAAGTGGGCTGGAAGCCTTTCGAGAACGTGCTCGACGCCTTCGTGTTCGGCTAGACAGATAGGGAGGATACCCGTCTAGACCGTAGTCATCTCGACGGCTGCCCGATACCAACAATATGCGAACCGTCGAGGTTCACCAGAATTCGATAATTATCAAACTGCGACCGCCGAGGCGGGAGAATTTAGAACCGCTATTTCTGGAATCGACTGTCTAGCTGCCGTAGCAATTTGAGTTTGACTTCGGCAGCCGCCACAATATCACTTGAGGCTTTGTCGTGAAGTCGTCGCGCAGCATCATCAGCGCCGGGTACGCTCTTGTCAGCAGCATCCCAAAACAGAGAAAGTGCTCTTGGTAGATCAGCAGGTCCACCTTGTCCAGCCTCCAACATCTGCGCCAATGCGAGGCGCGCAATACCGTATTGGTGAACGGAAGAGGCTTCATAAAGTGCCCTTGCATGAATAACATCTTGCTCACTCGAAGGTCGGCTTCTAAGAATTGAAGCCCAACGATATTGAGCGATTCGATTATTTTTCTCGGAAGCCTTGTTATAAAAGTACATCGCCATCTCGATGGAAGACCTCCCACTCCTCTCGCCATACGGCATCGGGTCGTCAAACCCTAAACTTGACTCGTACATTTGTCCTAAATGCAGTTGGGCGTCGGCATTTCCGAGAAGCGAACCGAGATAGAAGAACTTTGCAGCCTTGTTCAGATCTCTCCGGAGTCCGCGTCCCTCTAAATAGATCGACCCGACCTTATCGTTTGCGATTGCATCGCCCTGCAACGCGGCGATGGAGTAAAGATCCGCGATCGGTGGACCGTCATGTGGTTTAGGCCATTTTCCACTCGATATCAAATCGGCTTTTACGCGGAGTCCGACCGAGCTACCAGTGCTGATAGCCTCATTTACAAGTTTCGTTCCAATCTCGGGATCGAGAGCAGTTCCTCGAGCCATAATTTTACAGCTACCCAACCACGCGCATCCGTCCGCAGATCCTTGTGCACATGCAGCTTCAAACCAATGTACGGCCTGAACATAATCACGCCGTCCGTAGTCCCCAGCAATCCAATCTGCTCCGAGTTCAACTTGGGCTATGACGTCACCGTTCGAAGCACGATGTGTCAAGTTCACAAACCGACTCGTGATAGGACTTTGACCTACTGTTAGCAAAGGAAAGAAAACAATACATATTCCTAGTCCTGCACCTAGGAGTGTTTTAGCTATAAGTATCTGGGACATAATCCTCATCTTCGAAATTTCACCTGGACTTTAATTAGCTCAGTGTGTACCGAGCATGCCAAGTGCTCGCGAAGCCTCGTGTCGCAAAGAAGGAGATTTCGTCTGATCCGACTGGATTGTCATTAGGTGGTCTTTTTCAAGGTTAAGCGCCCGAGGGCCGATATTTTCAGATGCGCGGAGAGAAGCCATCTTAACTTGTTCGCTATCGGTCGTAGTAAAAATTTCCACGATCTCACCTGTTATAGAGTCGGACAAATTGGGTGCTCCGATTTCCCCAATCGCCTGAGTTCTAACCTCGTCAGATAATTTCGCATTTCTCAAAAAGGTTATTATGACAGCATCCGTTGCCGTGTCATTCGGTCTTACCTTCGTCAAAGCACCAGCCAAAATTGCGTAACTCTCATTATTGACGTCGCTTCTGGCAAATCGGTTTCGAAGGGGAATCACTACTGAGTCGGGTACCGTTGGATGGAGCCCAGCCGCAGCCACAATAGACGCTAGTTGAACCCCCCTATCGTTGTCGTCAACAGATGCAACAATAGTTTGTATTATTGGCCCTAATTCCTCCGCACTGTTCGCTCGTCTAGGTGATAATTGGCTAGTTACTAATGCTGCATAACGGCGCACTCTGACGTCAGAACTTTTAAGTTCGCGTTCGAGCAAGGGATTTAGCTTTGTAAAGTCTAAATTGGGATCATCCACGGCAGACTCCACGGAAGCCTCAAACGATGCTTGGTTGAATGTGCCATCTTGCATCTGCTTAGGCATTTTCGCAACGTCGTTGATGATGGTAGAGTGCTCGCTAATCTGACCGGTAGCTATGCCTGCAGAGATTAACCACGGTAGAACGCAATATAATATGGTTCGCATCTACGCTCCTATTGGCTTTCGACTTCTACACCATTTGCCCCACCGTTAACGGTAAGCGGATAGGTTGGTGGCTGAATTACTAGGCAGTTGAAAATTGTCGTGGTTGTCGCTTGAGGAGATGCGTTCGAATATGCGACAACATTGTTATTAACTGATACTACGTGAGATGGATAACATGATGTCATTCCGGACGCTTTCACATTTGCCCAGTATCCATCAGATGTAACATTAGAAATGATTGTAGTCACACTCCATTTAATCGCCGCTGCCGAAGATTCAAGAGGATTACTAATCCGCCCTTGAAAAATGATGGTATCGCTCGAGGCGTGAGGCTGCGGTTCTCCCATCATCCCGTGGACGCAGCCGGCTCTCTTTGCCACTGCGTCGGAGAGTGCGAGCAATGCAAACACCGATCGGCGCATTCTCGCGAAATGTCCTCGATCCGGGATATCTTCGAGCACATCCAGCACCCGCTGGAGATAAAATCCGTTCCCTTCGCGTAACCCTTCGAATACTAAGAAATTTCGGTCGCTGGAGTGAACGACTGTAGTGAAGAGGTCTTCCGCTGGGTCCTCAAGCCGCCCACAAATCCCATTGCCGAACCGCTTGAAAACCTTGCGCACAAACTCGGAGGTCAAATGTTGCCTCCCCGAGGACGTCGCGACTGCGATATGGACCAACGCCTCAAGGCGATAGGCGTTTGCTTGTAGCTGAGGGCTTGCCAATAGGGCCGCAAACGTGGAAGTCGCTGTCAGCTTATCCATCTTGGAAAGCTGATTGATGTCGGTCAAATGGCCAGCTTGAATGTCAGCAACTGTAACGTTTGTCGAGGCGAACATTGCCTCTAGGCCGAAAGGATAATCTTCGTTCGTCATCGGTAAGATAGTACGGCAGTTTGCAAAGACTGCAGCCGAAGCGGAATCGGGACCGATTGACGCCTCGAACGCCGCGTTCCAGCACCGCACCAGCACCCTTGCTATCGTCACGGACAGTTATAGGTCCTGATTCTTGAACGGTTTGCAGCTGCACATCGTTACAGACCTCTGCCGAGCTCCGGCAGAGATCTATAACTATCTCACTCCTGAACATTCAGGAGTTCATGCACGGCAGTAAAGAGAGGAAATGGATCGTGTTATATTTCCAATTTGGAAATTGGAAATTGGATTTATAATAGATCTATGCAAGGGCAGGATATTGCGCTTCTTCTCAAACTCGCCGTTCAGAATGAGCCGCAGGTGCCGTCTAAAAACTTGGCGGAAAGCCTCTTCATCTCTCCATCAGAGGTGTCCAAGTCGCTGAGGCGCAGTGTGGATTCGGGATTGCTCTACGTCTCCGGTGGGGAAAAGAGGGTCAATCGGTCTGCTCTGATGGAATTTTTGTCGCACGGGTTGAAATATGCCTTTTCGCCGGCAAGAGGTTCTATGGTTCGTGGTATTCCTACTGCCACCGCAGCGGAACCCCTAAGGTCACGTTTCCTGGAGGATGGGGATCCGCCTGCTGTTTGGCCGTATCCAGAAGGAAAAGTTCGAGGCATTTCACTCGCACCCCTCTACAGCGGGGCGCCGAAGGCCGCGTTGCTAGATCCCAAGTTCTACAGTGTCCTCGCACTCTGTGATGCGATCCGCAGCGGAAGAACGCGCGAACGAAACCTTGCGATCGAACTTCTTGGAAAAGAGATCAATGCCTGATCCGAATCTCCCTCTGTTGGAAGATGCAGTCCACAAACTCGCCTCATTCCTGGATGAGATCGTTTTCGTTGGCGGAGTCACTCTGGGGTTGTTAATTACTGATAAGGCCGCCGCTCCTATTCGCGGTACGAACGACGTCGATGTGATCGCTGAAATAGTCACCTATGCAGACTACATTGCATTTTCGGAACGTCTTCGGGAGGCCCATTTCACTGAAGACGCAGCGGAAAAACCTCTCACCTGTCGGTGGCACAATGGTGCTCTGACGTTGGATGTGTTGGCTCTGAGCGAAGAGGTCCTTGGGTTCACCAACATCTGGTATGAGTCTGCGCTTAGACATGCGTCCACGCTCACTCTGCCCGGAGGACAATCGATCCGAGTCATCACTGCGCCATTCTTCCTGGGAACAAAGATGGAAGCATTTCGGGGACGCGGCAGAATGGACTTTCAGGCCAGCCACGATCTTGAAGACTTCGTTGCTGTCGTCGAGGGACGAGATACCTTACTTGAGGAGATCGCTGAATCCCCCCAGGAGCTTCGGCATTATCTCGCTGAAGCAGCAAAGACTTTGCTTGCGGAATCCCGGTTTCTCGATGTGCTACCTGGGTTTGTCCTAGATGGCGAGCGAGTCCCGCTCATTCAAGAACGTCTCGCATCTATTGCCACCGGAATTTCATAAGATACCCTCCGCCACGAATAAGAATCGGCGATGTCTGCCCGGGAGCAATCATGAATTCCATCATGGCTCGATCAGTGCCCCAGGGAGAAGAGCGATCAGCCCGAATTGCTGCGATTTCTACTTTCTGGGCAGTCCCGTTGCCTGCATTCGTAATCTCGTAGCGTTGCCCCCAGTCATACCACGGACGGTCAGGATCAAGGCGCCTCAAATTCAGGATCGGGCGAGTTTGCTCCTTCAGAGTGGCCCGGTTCATTTCGAGTTGCAGCTCTGAGACCTTGGTTTGCGACCTCGCGGATTCCGCCTGAGCATCTGCCGCTCGAGCCTGAGCTTGCGACGCCTCCGCGGACTGTAACGCCGCGATTGACGCGAACACTGCAAAGATGAGAGTCGGAAGTCCCAGAATCATCGCCGTTGCGGCTCCCAGGGCGCTACTTCCGCCATTCCGGCATTACCGCGGACCTCAAAACCACGTTTGATGTATTCACCAGTGTTGGCCCCGACAACTCGCTTGAACGCCTTACTTGAGCAGTTCTCGTCCACCGCCAAAGCAATCTACTCAACTGTACTGAATGCTACACATCACCGAAGGGAGTAATTATGGGAAAGCTTGAAGGTAAGGTTGCAGTCATCACCGGTGGATCGAGCGGCCTGGCGCTGGCGAGTGCCAAGCGGTTCGTTGAAGAAGGCGCCTACGTTTTCATCATGGGTAGGAGGCAGGAGCAACTCGATGAGGCCGTCAAGCTGATTGATTGGCCGGAACGTGACCGGCGTGCGCGGTGACGCGGCACATCTCGACGACCTCGACCGCCTGTTTGATACGGTCAAGCGAGAAAAGGGCAAAATCGACGTCCTGTTCGCGAGCGCTGGCAAGGGCGAGGCCCTACCACTGGGCGAGATTACCGAGCAGCACTTCGATGCGGCCTTCGGCCTAAATACGCGCGGAACGCTGTTTACGGTTCAGAAGGCGTTGCCGCTGTTCAACGATGGCGGATCGATCATCATGACCGGATCAGTTGCTTCGGTGAAGGATTTTCCTGGTTTTGGCGTGTATGCGGCGAGCAAGGCGGCATTGCGCTCCTTCGCACGCACGTGGCTCAACGAGCTGAAGGGCAGGAAGATCAGGGTGAACGTGCTGAGCCCGGGGCCGATCGCCACACCGATGCAGGAAGAAGTTCTCACCAAGGAGGCGAAGGAGATGTTCGAATCCCTGATCCCGCGGGGAACGATGGGGCAACCTGAGGAAATCGCGACGGTCGCGCTGTTTCTTGCTTCAGACGATTCGAGCTTCGTGAATGGGGTGGAGTTGGCTGTCGACGGCGGCTTCTCGGCCATCTGAAATCAGCGGATCTCGGTGAGTGCATGATCGCCAAGGCACTCATCGAGATCCGATCAGTACCGACAAGTGGCTTAGCGGAAGCTATCGTGGCGGCCGGTAGATCCGGTTTTCCTGTGGTTCCTCACCACGCTTTTTGAATCCCTTCTCTTCCAGGCCGCCTCTAACTTCTGCGAATCAACATAAGGAGACATGCATGGCAAAGGTTGTTCTGATCACAGGCGCCAACAAGGGCATCGGTTTCGAAGTAGCCCGTCAACTCGGACGCTCCGGATTTACCGTCCTTCTCGGCGCACGCGACGTTTCGCGTGGCGAAGCGGCCGCAGCAAAGCTTAGCGCTGAGGGATTTGACGTCCGCCCTGTCATCGTAGACCTTGATCGTGCTCACGAGACAGCCACGGCACTAGCCGAGCAGGTACAGAAGGACTTCGGTCACCTCGACGTTCTCATCAACAACGCGGGCACCTTCGATCTTACTGGAGGCGATAGCCCGGCGAGCACCATCTCCATAGACGCGATGAAGCGCACATTCGCCATCAACTTCTTCGGCACCGTCGAGTTCACGCAGCCCTTTCTGCCGCTGCTTCGCGCCGCCGAAAGCGCTCGTATCATTAATGTCTCCAGCGGCCTCGGCTCCGTCGGGCTCAACAACGATTCCACCTCGCCCTTCTACGCCGTCAAACCCCTCGGTTATAACGCTTCCAAAGCTGCGCTGAACATGTTCACCGTGAACCTCGCCTGGGAGTTGCGCGACACGAAGATCAAAGTGAATTCCATCTGCCCGGGCTTCACCGCAACTGACCTCAACAACAACACCGGCACCCAGACCATCGAAGAGGGAGCAGTCGCCATCGTCCGCTTCGCGCAACAACCCGACGACAGCCCCACAGGTGGCTTCTTCCACAAAGACGGCACCTACCCTTGGTAGCTCGCGCTTCGCTTCTCGATCTGTACGGCCCAATACATAGAAGGTCAAAAAACATGCGCTAACGGTCTGAGACCGAGCGCAACCAACTTCGTCCAAGCGCGTTTGTAGGGACCTTGAACAAGTGCCAGTCGTGGGCGATGAAGCCCGGTCTCCTTATCAACTACCCAGCAGATGCAGGTTAGGAATATTGATTTTTACGGATCGTCGTGCGTGACGCAGTTCATCAGATCGGATAAGCCGAATGTACGATTTAAGAGAATCGTATCGACTGCTGCGGCCTGTGAATACAGTTAAAGGATTCCCGAAGATAAGTATGAGCGCCATCAACGGAAAGAAGATCGCCATCGTCGGCGGAGGACCAGGCGGGCTCACGCTGGCACGACTGCTACAGCAAAGCGGTGCGCAGGTGTCAGTTTACGAGCGCGACCAGAGCCGCAGTGCGCGAGTCCAGGGCAGCGCATTGGACCTCCACGAAAACTCTGGACTGGCGGCGCTGAAAGCCGCGGGGCTGATGGAAGCATTTTGGGCCAACCATCGACCGGATCTCGATAGCCTTCGCCTTACCGATAACAATGGAACTATTCTTCACGATCATGTCCGCCGGATGTCCGGTCCGGGGAAACGTCCTGAGATCGAACGTGGTCCGTTGCGTGACCTTCTGCTTGACTCGCTTCAGCCCGGCACCGTGCAGTGGGATTGCAAGCTGGAGTATTCAGAGTTTCAGGGCGAGCAGGTCTTATTACATTTTGCGAACGGACAGACTTCAGTGACTGATATCGCCATTGGCAGCGAGGGCGCAAACTCTCGCATGCGTGAGCTGGTCACTCCTATTCGGCCGCAGTATGTCGGAGTTTCGCTTGTAGAGGGCCTCGTTCCTGCGGCAAAGCACGCAATACCTGAGTTGTGGGACCTTCTCGGAGGCTCGGCGTTGATCGCTTTGGGAGGCGAACGGACGATCGGCATGGGAACGAAGCCAGACGGGAGTGTGCTGCTGTACGCGGGATTGAAGACCGATGATCCCGCGGCCAGGCAGAGCCTTGAAGAGGCAATCGGTCCGGACCAGCGAGTGAGATGGTTCCACGCCAACTTCAATGGGTGGAGTGACCTATGGGAACCGCTCTTCAGGGAGGCCGTCTCGATGGTCTGGCGTCCGCTACTTGTTTGCCCCACGGATCAGTATTGGAAGCCGAAGCCAAACGTTACGCTGATTGGGGATGCGGCGCACGTAATGCCGCCCTACGCAGGCGAAGGCGTGAACATGGCGATGCTCGATGCTCTGGTCCTGTCAAAGTTTCTCCTCAGCGAAGACACGCCTGGTGATGCAATCGCCACGTACGAGACGGAGATGTTCTCCCGCATGCGATCCATGACGGCGGACACAATGGTGAACACCGAGATGTTCTATGCGCCGGATGCCTGCGAGCGTGTTGTGGCCCTGTTCCGTAGCTTCGTTGGAGGAGAGGCGGTTCCTCCAGCCGGCGAGGCTTAATGCCAGGTCCTGATAAATGGAATGAGAAGTGTGCCTTGGAGGAGACTGAGGCATGAGCAAACAAGGAGCTGTTCTCGCAACCAAGAAGTCAGCCAGGAGGGTTCTGGTTGGAGCGACGA